>Ga0209594_1000001_pt1 | contig 597924 bp, 507 predicted proteins | sample AshMeaCrysSpring_FD_184126 | JGI IMG/M metagenome (GOLD analysis project Ga0209594, IMG submission 184126) | Groundwater microbial communities from Big Spring, Nevada to study Microbial Dark Matter (Phase II) - Ash Meadows Crystal Spring... | ecosystem: Environmental > Aquatic > Deep...
TGCTGCAGATCACGCGGCCCGACGTGATCGGCACCATCCACCGCCAGTATTTCGAGGCGGGCGCGGACATCGTGGAGACCAACACCTTCAACTGCAACGCCATTTCCATGGCCGATTACGACATGCTGGCGCTGGTGCGCGAACTGAACGTGGAGGGCGCGAAGCTCGCGAAGGGCATCGCGGAGGAGTTTACGGCCAATGAACCGTCGAAGCCGCGTTACGTGGCCGGTTCCATCGGCCCCACGAACCGCTCGCTGGGCATGTCGCCCGACGTGAACGACCCCGGCTTCCGCGCCATCACCTGGGATCAGCTCGTGGAGGCCTACGAAGAGCAGGTGGACGCGCTGATGGAAGGCGGCGTCGATTTGATGCTCGTCGAAACCGTGTTCGACACCCTGAACTGCAAGGCCGCGCTGTACGCGATCGAGAACATCTACCAGAAGCGCGGCGTGCGCCTGCCCATCATGGTGTCGGTGACCATCATCGACCTCGCGGGCCGCAATCTCTCGGGTCAAAGCACGGAGGCTTTCTGGAATTCCGTCTCGCACGCCGACCTGCTCTCGGTGGGCGTGAACTGCGCTCTGGGCGCGGAACTGATGCGCCCCTACGTGCAGGAGCTGGCCGAGAAGGCGACCGTGCACGTGTCGTGCCACCCCAACGCGGGTTTGCCCAACGCCTTCGGCGGTTACGACCAGTCGCCCGAGTACATGGCCGGTCTGCTCAAGGATTTCGCCGAGTCGAAATTCCTCAACATCGTGGGCGGATGCTGCGGCACGTCGCCCGATCACATCCGCGCCATCCGCGAGGCCGTCGAAACGTTTCCGCCGCGCGATATCCCCTCGCCGGAGAAGACCTTGCGCCTTTCGGGCCTCGATCCGTTCACCTTCCGCAAGGAAATGACCTTCCTCAACATCGGGGAGCGCACCAACATCACCGGGAGCCCCAAGTTCGCCAAGCTCATTCTGAGCGGTGATTACGACGCGGCGCTTTCGGTGGCGCGTCAACAGGTGGAGAACGGCGCCGACGTGTTCGACGTGAACATGGACGAGGGCATGCTCGACTCCGAGGCGGCGATGACGCGCTTCCTCAACCTCGTGGCCGTGGAGCCCGACATCGCCAAGGCGCCCATCATGGTGGACAGCTCCAAATGGAGCGTGCTCCGCAAGGGCCTGCAGGCCATGCAGGGCAAGGGCATCGTGAACTCGATTTCGCTGAAGGAAGGCGAGGAGCAGTTCCGGTCGCGCGCCGCCGAAATCCGCCGCTACGGCGCGGCTGCCGTGGTGATGGCCTTCGACGAGCAGGGCCAAGCCGACAACTACGAGCGTCGCGTGGAGATCTGCAAGCGCAGCTACGACATCCTCGTGAACGAGGTGGGCTTCCCGCCCGAAGACATCATCTTCGACCCCAACGTGCTGACCGTGGCCACGGGTCTTGAGGAGCACAACAACTACGCCGTCGACTTCATCGAAGCCACGCGCTGGATCAAGCAGAATTTGCCTCACGCCCGCGTGAGCGGCGGCATCTCGAACATCTCGTTCTCGTTCCGAGGCAACAACCCGGTGCGCGAGGCCATGCACTCCGCCTTCCTGTACCACGCCATCCGCGCGGGGCTCGACATGGGCATCGTGAACGCGGGCATGCTGCAGGTGTACGAGGAAATCGAGCCGACGCTGAAGGAACTCGTCGAGGACGTGCTGCTGAACCGCCGCCCCGACGCGACCGAGCGTCTGGTGGCGCACGCCGACATGCTGAAGGCGGCGGGCACGGGCGGCATGGCCAAGGCCTCGGGCGAGGACACCGCCTGGCGCGCGCTTCCCGTGGAGGCCCGTCTCAGCCATGCCCTCGTCAAGGGCATCATGGATTACATCGATGAGGATACGGAGGAGGCGCGGCAAAAGTATCCCCAACCGATCCAGGTGATCGAAGGCCCGCTCATGGACGGCATGAACGTGGTGGGCGATCTGTTCGGTTCGGGTCAGATGTTCCTCCCCCAGGTGGTGAAAAGCGCCCGCGTGATGAAAAAGGCGGTGGCGTATCTCATGCCGTTCATCGAAGCCGAGAAGGCCAAGAACCCCGACTCGCGCGAGGCCGGCAAGGTGCTGATGGCCACGGTGAAGGGCGACGTTCACGACATCGGCAAGAACATCGTGGGGGTCGTACTGGCCTGCAACAACTACAAGATCATCGACCTGGGCGTGATGGTTCCCGCCGCGAAAATCCTCGAGGCGGCGAAGGAACACGATGTGGACCTGATCGGTCTCTCGGGCCTGATCACGCCTTCGCTCGACGAAATGGTGCACGTGGCCAAGGAGCTGGAGCGCGGCGGGTTCAAGATCCCCCTGCTCATCGGGGGCGCGACCACCTCGGTGGCGCATACGGCGGTGAAGATCGCGCCGGTGTACAGCCAGCCCGTGGTGCACGTGCTCGACGCCTCACGCTCCGTGCCCACGGCGGGCTCGCTCCTCACCGCGCACCAGCGCGAGGCCTTCATGAAGGACGTCACGGCGCGATACGACAAAGTCCGGGCGGACCACGCCGGGGCCAACAGCGAACGGGCGCTCGTGCCGATCGCTGAGGCTCGCGCCAAGGGCTTCAAGCCCGATTGGAAGGCGGATGCCGCGGCGGGTCTTGTGGCGAAGCCGCAGAAGCTCGGCGTGCACGTGCTGCGCAACTACCCGCTCAAGGAGATCGCCGAGTACATCGACTGGACTCCGTTCTTTTACACGTGGGAATTGAGCGGTCAGTACCCCCGCATTTTCGACGACCCCAAGAAGGGCGAGGAGGCGCGCAAGCTCTTCGCCGACGCGCAGGCGCAGCTGAAGACCTTGCTCGAAGAAGGCGGACTGGAAGCGCAGGCCGTTTACGGCTTGTGGCCCGCCAACACCGTGGGCGACGACATCGAGATTTACACCGATGAATCGCGTACGACGCTCCTCGGCGTGAATCATGAACTGCGCCAGCAGGTGCAGAAGTCGGGAAACGACCCCGAAGCCCACTACCTCTGCCTCGCCGACTACGTGGCGCCCAAGGACAGCGGCGTGGCGGATTACTTCGGAGGGTTCGCGGTGACCTCGGGCGGCGGGCTGGAGGAGATCGTCGCGCGGTTCGAGAAGTCGCACGACGATTACGGCTCGATCATGGCGAAGGCCCTGGCCGACCGCCTCGCCGAGGCCTTCGCCGAGCGTCTGCACCAACGCATCCGCAAGGAGTTCTGGGGCTACGCGGCCGACGAAACCCTGCCGACGGAGGAGTTGCCCAAGGAAAAATACCGCGGCATCCGTCCGGCGCCCGGTTACCCCGCCTGCCCCGATCACACCGAAAAAGGCCTCCTGTTCAAGCTGCTTGACGTGGAAAAGCACACCGTGCTCCGCCTGACCGAGAGCTACGCCATGTGGCCGGCTTCGGCGGTCAGCGGCTGGTACTTCGCGCACCCCAAATCGCGCTATTTCGGCGTGGGCAAGATCGGCAAGGACCAGGTGGAGGATTACGCCAAGCGCAAGGGTTGGACGGTCGAGGAGGCCGAGAAGTGGCTGTCGCCGAACCTGGGGTATAATCCGTAGGGCTGGAACAGTACAGCAGTACAAGAATACAGCAGTAGGGAATATAAGGTGCCGAGGTTAAAATCCGGGATTATTCCCGAATATCGGCGAAATCCGGCTTTATTGTTGTATTGCTGTACTGTTGTACTGCAGTGCTTTCGTTCCCCAATCCAACCTCCGTAACATTCCGTACATGGGGGAGACCTAAGGTCGCAATCAGGGTTTCCGTCCTTTGGATGGCGACTTTGTAGCTTCGCACAACCAACGCCCCCGGCCGGGGGACATTGAAAGGACCTCCCATGAAAAAGACCTCGATGCTCACCCAGCTCGCCATTGCCGGCATCGCCGCCGGCCTCGTCTCCGCCGCTCCGGCTCACGCCGACGCGAGCGCCAAAAAGGCCGAGGGCACCAAGACCGAAAAGGCCGGATGCAAAAGCAAGAGCGGCTGTAAAGGCGACAGCGCCTGCAAGGGTAAAACCTCGTGCAAGGGCGAGAGCGGTTGCAAGGGTGAGGCCGCTGTGAAGGGCGACAGCGCCTCCTGCAAGGCCAAGTCCTCCTGCAAGGGAGCCGGCGGCTGCGGCACCAAGGACTCGACGCTCGGCAAGAAGGTCGCGGCCGACGCCGCTGCCAAGGAAGCCTCCTGCAAAGGCAAGAACGAGTGCAAGGGCCAGGGAGGCTGCGCCATGACCGAGAAGCAGCTCAAGGAGCGCGCGCAGAAGCTGGGCATTCCGGCGGAAAAGGCCGGCAAGGCGCACTCCTGCAAGGGCAAGAATGAGTGCAAGGGTTTGGGTGGTTGTTCGATGTAGCTGGGTGCCGGGCGGCGACCGGCGTGCTCCTTCGTTGGTCCTCCTCGTCGTACTACCAGTACGACTGCGTCGGGCCGCCTCGGATCACTTGGTCGGCGCTCCGGCTGTGCGTTGGGCTGACAGCAGAGACCTCTCCGGAAACGGAGGGGTTTTTTGTTGTCCGGTTTCTCGGCTGCAGGCTGTCCTCTGTAAGCTCTCGTTTGTCAGCTATGTTTTCCCGTAACAACCCCCGCGTTTCGGAGACCTAGTGTCTGCAGGTGATTCTTCTCGTGAGTTGGCCGCGTCCTTCGAGGACGTGAACGCCGCCGCGTTCGTGGCGCGCTTGCGCGCCGGGGGTGAGGACGGCCGCCGGGCGTTCGAGACGCTTGTGCGAGCCACGCATGGTCGCCTGTCGGCCTTTGTCCGTCGGCATTTGGGTGATGCGGACGACGCGCAAGAGGTGGTGCAGGAGGTTTTTCTGGCGGTCCACAAGGGGTTGCCGGGGTTTCAGGGGAACTCGAAGTTGACCACGTGGATGTACAGTCTGGCGCACTTCAAGGTGTGCGATGTCATTGCCGCGCGCACGCGGTCGCGCGCGGTGTTTCAGGACGCGAGGACGGAAACCGGCGAGATCCCGGATGCGCTTCAGGCGGCGATCGTTGAGCCGGGGGTGCAGTCGACCGATTGGGACAGCCCGCCGGATGCGGTGTTCGTCAGGCGGCGCGTCGAGGGATTGATGGCCAGGGCCGTGGCGCTGCTCAAGCCTCCCGGTTGCGACGTGTATCGCCTGCGCGACGTGGAAGGACTTTCGGGCGAGGAGGTGGCGGAAATGCTGGGGTTGTCGCACGCGGCCGTGCGGGTCCAGTTGCACCGCGCCCGCATGGAGATCGTCGCGTGGGTGCGGGCCCGCTTGGGTGAGTCGCCCGCGGGGAAGGGGGTGACCGCATGAATCGTCTGATGTCCCCGGTGTTCTACCCGTGCGCGAAGATCCCCGACTTCACCTACGACTATTTGGAGAATCGCCTCCCGGTGACCACGCTCGTGCGTTTCCGGGCCCATCTGTCGCTGTGCAAAGGATGCGCCGAGTTCGTGCGCTTGTACCGCCTGGCCGCAGATCCCGTACGGTTCCTCGAGGAAACTCCCGTGCCGCCGGATCTGATCGAGAGGACGTTGGAGTTCGTGGAAAATAATGGGAAGCGGTAGCTGAGAGCTTACCAGCTGAGATCTCACAGCGGACAGCTTAACGCCAAGCGACGGCGAGAACGATGTCCTTGTCGGTGACGTGGTCTTCCTGTGATTTTTCGCTGTCAGCTGTTCGCTGTCCGCTCTCAGCTACTTTTACTCCCATGCTGAACCCCCGCTGGATCTTTCTCGACTTCGACGGCGTGATCATGGATTCGATGTCGCTCAAGCTCGATGCCTATTGTTTCGCGCTGGCCGAGTTCGGTTTCGCGCGCGAAGCGGTGCTCGAGGAACAGCTGAAATACGCCGGCCTGTCGCGCTCGCGCGCGGTGCCGCTGATGTTCCGCGGACTGGCCGGGCGCGAGGTGACGAGCGACGAGGCCGCTCGCATTCTCACGCGTTTCGCCGAAGAGGACATCCGCCTGCGGCCGAAGATGACGGTGTTGCCGGGTGTGGAGGAGTTCCTCCGCGAAGCGGCTCGCCGTGAAGTTCCACTGGCGGTGGTCACGGGCACGCCGCAGGAGGTGATCGACGGCACGGTGGATCATTTCGACATCCGCCAATGGTTCCGGGAGGTTCACGGGTACCCGCCCGCCAAACCCGAACATCTCCGCGGCCTGCTCGAGCGCCACGGCCTGCGGCCCGATGAGGCCCTCTACGTGGGCGATTCCATCATCGACATCCGCTCCGCCGATGAGGTCGGCATCCCCTTCATCGGCGTCAACCGCGGCGACGACCCGTTCGCGGGGATGACCATGGTGGCGGAGGTGAAGGGGCTCGGCGAGGTGGGTGAGGCTTTAGGGTGGGGCGGGTGAGAGAGTATCTCATCACGGCATCACGGCATCACGGCATCAAAACATCACAACATCACAACATCACAACATCACAGCAATAGAACAATGCAACAATGAGTTTTTCCTGAATCAAACTTTTGTTGTCCTGAAATTTCACTGTTTTATTGCTGCATTGTTCTATTGCCGCATTGCTCTATTGCTCAGTCCTTCCCATACCTGTGCGTCACGCTCGCCGCCGTCCTTGGCCTGAACTTGCGGTACACCCCGCGCGCCCACGCGTCGAAGCGGAGCCACGCGTCGCGGAGCGGTTGCTCGGGGCGGCCTCGGAAACTCGTCACATGGAAATACTCGTAGCCTTCGGGTGACAGCGGCGAGAAGTAATAGTTGGAGACGCAGTTGCGCGTCAGGGGTCCGCACCCTCGGATCGGGCGCACGGAGTGAAACGACGTGCGGTTGGTGTTCATCAGCACCAGTCGGTTGAAGCGCGGAATCACATCAACGGGGTTTTTGCGGTTTCCATCCCACAACTCCAGCACGCCTCCCCATGCGGGGTTCCAGTCGGGTGAGACGTAATACAGCGTATTGATGCGGCGGTATTGGCCCAGCAAGGGATTCCCCGAATTGTCGATGTGCGGATTGAGGAAATCACCGTCGCCCATGGCACTGAGGCCGCTGCTGTACAGGTTTCCATCCGCATTCAGCGGTTTGATGCCGGTGATCGCCTCGGTGGCCCGCAGCACGCGCGGGTCCTGAAGCGCGAAAGTGATTTCCTTGAGGATCGGATCGTAAGAGTCCATATCGACCCCGATACGCTTGCGCTCCTTCAGGCTGTCATACCCGCCCATTTCATCATGCTTCGGAAACGCGTCGGCAATTCTCTGTGCAATCTCATCCGGCAACAACTCGTCGATCGCCACATGTTTCACCGGCCCGGAGCTTTCCCACACCCGCTTCAACACGTCACCGTCGCGTTCCACCCGTTCCGCGATCAACTGCGCCAGCACGGCACGATCATACGTCATTTGAAGGCTCCAATTGATCGGCTCATCACGCTTATCCCGACAACCTGCACATCATTTTCTTTGAAAACCCTAAACACTCGTCACTCCCGGGTAAGGTCGAACATGTCCAGATCGTTCCAGAATAAGGTCAGACATGCGGAATCACTCTCTGAAATGCCATCACCGTGACCACCACTCCCCTGTATGGCCGTACGCGATCGATCATTACCGTCCAGGGCCCCACATGATCGAATCATTCCCGGATCAAGTCAAACATGCGGAATCACTCTCTGAAATGCCATCACCGTGATCACCACTCCCCTGTATGGCCTTACGCGATCAATCATTTCCGGATAGGGCCCCAAATGTCCGGATCATTCGCAGTTCAGGTCGATCATGTCCCATCACTCCCACGTACGGCCTCATACAATCGATCATTTCCACCCGTCGTCCCACACCAGTTACTCCACCCGTCCATCCGCCTTGGGGTCGAACGCCTCGCGCAGCCCCTCCCCCACGAAGGTCGCCAGCAGCAAGGTGATGAACAGCGCCAGGGTCGAGGTGATCGCCAGCCACGGCGCGTGCAGCGTCGCGAGGCCTTGGCTGAGCAGTTCGCCCCACGAGGGCGCGGGCGGCTGCAGGCCGAAGCCCAGGAAGTCGAGCGAGGTCAGCGCCGAAATGCCCGAGACCAGCAGAAACGGCAGCACGGTGACCACGGGCGTCAGCGCGTTGGGCAATACATGCTTGAGAAATATCCGCCACGGCGGAATGCCCAGCGCGCGCGCGGCGCGCACGTAGTTGAGGTTGCGCAGGCGCAGGAATTCGGCGCGCATGTAGTACGAGAGACCGATCCACGAGAAGATCGCCACGATGCACACCAGCAGGGCGAAGCTGCGTCCGTACAGGGTGCCGAGCAGAATCACCACGTACAAAAACGGAAGCGCCGACCAGATCTCGATGAACCGTTGCCCCAGCATGTCGGTCTTGCCGCCCAGCCATCCCTGCAAACCACCGATCAAAATGCCGAACACGGCGGCCAGCAGGCTGATCAGCAGCGCGAAGGCCATGCACAGGCGGAAGCCGTACAGCAAACGCGAGAACACATCGCGGCCGGTGGTGTCGGTGCCGAGCCAGTGCGTGCGTGAAGGCGGATGGGGCGGGTTGCCGTCCAGCTCCAGGTGATTGCGGTACGGGCCCCATTTCACCGGGGGGAACAGCATCCAGCCGCCGGCGGCCTGGAACGCGGCATCGGTCTCCAGCGCGTGGTAATCGGTCGCCGTGCCCTGTGGCAGGCCGAAGGCCGAGCCGGGGTAGAATTTGAAGACGGGAACGTGGATCGCGCCCTTGTAACCCAGCAGCAGGGGGCGGTCGTTGGAAATCAGTTCGCTTCCCAGCGACAGCACGAACGCCGCCGTGAGCAGAAGCAGCGACCACCAGGCGCGCTTCAGGGCGCGGAAGCGGCGGAACCGGGCGCGGGTCAGATCGGAAAACATCACTTGAGCCTGATCCGCGGATCCGCCACCACGTACAGCACGTCGCTGAACAGGCGGCCGAGCATGGCGAGGAAGCTGGAGAGCATGATGACGCCCAGCACCACGTTGTAGTCGCGGTTCTCCACCGACTTGTACACCAAAAGTCCCATGCCGTCGATGTCGAAGACCTTTTCAATGAGGAGCGCCCCGGCGAACATCAACGTGAAGATTTCACCCGCACGCGTGGCCAAGGGGATGAGCGCGTTGCGGAGCGCGTGCTTCCACACCGCCTGCTTGAACGTCATGCCCTGCAGAAGGGCGGTGCGCATGTAATCCTTCGACATCTCCTCCAGCAGCGAGTTCTTCATCAGCAAGGTGAGAAAGGCGAACTCGCCGGCCATGTAGCAGATCAGCGGCAAGGTCATGTGCCAGAGAAAGTCGGTGATCTTGCCCCCCAGCGTATACGACTCCCAATCGTCCGAGACGATGCCCGAGAGCGGGAACCAATCGAACCACGTGCCGCCGGCGAAAAAGGTGAGCAGCAGCACGCCCAAGGCGAACCCCGGCACCACGTACCCCGCGAACAACACCGCCGAAGAGGCCGTGTCGATCCGCGATTTGTGCCGCAAGGCCTTGAACACGCCGAGCGGTACGCAGACGAGGTACGAGAGCAAAAACGAGGTGAGGCCGAAGAACAGGCTCACGGGGAACTTCGACTTGATCACGTCCCACGCCGGTTCGCCGTAGCTGTAGGAGCGTCCCATGTCGAGCCGCACGATCTTGCCGACCCAGGTGATGTACCGTTCATGGATGGGCTTGTCGAACCCGTAGTAGCGCTTGATGTTCTCCACTTCCTCCTGCGAGATGGACGAGGACGCGTCGCGTCCCTTTTCGCCCGCCGCCTGGCGGATCTGCGACACCATCTGTTCCACCGGACCGCCCGGCACGAACTGCGTGAGCAGAAAGCACACCAGCGAGATGCCGAACAGCGTCGGAATCATCAGCAGCAGGCGGCGGAGGAGGTAGGACTTCATGGGGGATGTTGCATGGTAAACCAGAAATCAAAAATCAGAAATCAAAAAGGGTAACAGGTCTGTCACCTCTTTATTGCCCGAAGCATTGAGCTGTTGAATTTTTGCATTCACTTTCTGAGTTCCGATTTTTGGGTTCTGATTTTCAGTTAGTCCGCGTACCGAACCGCTCCCGTGTCCACCGGCATCATGATGCGGCTGTCGACGTTGGCGTTTTTGGCGGAGTCGACGTACCAGTAGGGGATGACGGCGTCTTCGCGGTTGAACTTGTCGAGAACGTAGCGGGGCGTGCCGAAGCGGTTCCAGTAGAGCAGGCGCGATTTTTCCGATTGCCAAAGCAGCACGTAGGGCACCAGCGCGGTGAGGCGCTTGTCGATCTTCTTCAGGATCTCGTTGCGCTTGGCCAGGCTCATTTCGGTTTTCTGCTGTTCGATCAGCGCGTCGATCTCGGCGTCCTTGAGCCCGGGGTAATTGTTGGAGGCGGGTTCGTCGGCGGTGGAGGATTTCCACGCGGCCTCGGGGTCGCGCAGGCGCGAAGCGCCCCACGCCGCCCAGTACAGGTCGAAGTCGTGGTCGTCGATGCGCTTGGTGATGGTGGAGTGCGACATCTGCTCCACCTTGGCGTCGATGCCCGCCTTCTTCAAATCCTCCAGGTACACGTTGTAGTGCGGCATCACGCTGGCGGTCAGGAAGGTGAGGGTGAAGCGCTTGCCGTCCTTCACCAGCACACCGTCGGCGCCCGGCTTCCAGCCCGCCTCGGTCAACAGCTTGCGCGCCTTGGCGGGGTCGTAGCCGAGCATGGGCGCGTCGGGGTTGACGTTGCCGGGGTACAGGTCGGGGAAGTACGAGTTCAGCAGGAAGTACTGGTTGTACATCAGCTTGTCGTTCATCAGCTCGCGGTTGAGCAAATGCGAGAGGGCCTGGCGCACGCGCACGTCCTTGAACTTGTCGCGGCGGAGGTTGATGGCGAACCCCTGATATCCTTTGGGCTCCTGGTTGAAGACTTCCTTGCGCGCCACCCACCCGTTTCCGATTCCCGGAATGTCGCTCGGTCCGGTCTTTTCGGCCCACAGGGCCGCGGTATAGATGGGGTACACGTCGAAGTCGCCCTTCTTGAAGGCTTCCAAGGCCTTGTTGCGGTCCTCCATGAAGCGGTACTTGATCACCCCGAAGTTGTACTTGTTCTGGTTGTAGCGCTTGGCGCGTCCCCACCAGTCGCCGCGTCGCTCCAGCGCGATGTAGCGCTCGCGCTTCACCTCGCCCAGCTTGTAGGGGCCGCTCACCACCGGGAAGTCGTAGTTGATGTCGTTGAAGTTCTTGTCCTTCCACACGTGCGCGGGGAAGGCCACGAGGCCGGCGGCCTCCCAGAAGTTGCTCCAGTGCGCTTCCTTGGCGGTGATCTTCAGCGTGAGGCTGTCCACCGCCTCGGGGCGCGCGAAGCGCGAGAGGCCCACGCGGAAGATGGGCGTCATGTTTTTGGGGTTCATGATCACGTCGTAGTAGAACTGAAAGTCGCCTGCGGTGATCGCGCGGCCATCGCTCCAGCGCGCGCGGGGGTCGATGCGGAAGGTGAAGGTCTTGCCGTCCTCGGAGGCCTCCCAGCTCTCGGCGAGGATGCCCACCGGCTCGTCCTTGACCGAGTGAAGCGACACCAGGCTTTCGAACAGGAGCCCCATGACGTTCGCCGAGAACGAGTTGTAGTCGAGCCACATGTTCAAGGACTTGGGAGCCGGGCCGCCCCAGGTGTTGTAGGTGCCGCCGGGAACGGCGCTGGTGTTGGCGATGGGGTCGAAGGCGCCGACCGAGTCGACCGTGACGTGCTCTTCGATCATGCCGCCATCGGCGGCGTCCTGCTTGTCGCCCGAGCAGCCGGTCAGCGTGAGAAGCGCGGCGATCGCCGCGGCGGAGAGCGTGCGGGGCACGAAGAAGCGGAGGGAGATCCGGGACATTCATCACCTCGGTGCGCCGGGGCGCAAGGCCCCGGGAATGGGATCGGAACAGGCGTTGGCGGCTGCCGGCGGCAGTGCGGCCGGGTTCGCTCGGAACGTCGGGAAATTAGGAAAAGCGCGGGCGCGCGGGGTCGTTCCGGAGCCCCGGGAATTAACTTGTCCGCCATGCCGCGATTGGCCCCCATCCGTTTCCTCATGACATCCCTCCGTGCGGTTCCCGGTGTGGTTTTGACGGGCCTTTTCGCCCTCGCACTGGCGGCTTGCGCGCCCGAGCGCGACCCCGGCAACGTGTACCGCGGGGCGCTGATCTCGAACCTTAAGACCTTCGACCCGGCCCACGCCTCCGACGCCTACTCCATCCAGTCGCAGTATCAGATATTCGAGGGCCTGTACGAGTACAAATACCTCGCCCGGCCCTACGACGTGCAGCCCGCGCTCGCGGCCGCCATGCCCGCGATAAGCGCCGACGGCCTCACCTACACCATCTCCCTGCGCACCGACGTGGAGTTCCAGGACGACAAGGCGTTCCCCGGGGGAAAGGGCCGCACGGTCACCGCCCGCGACTTCGTCTTCAGCCTCAAGCGTCTGGCGGATGTGCGCACGGGCACCTACGGCTGGTGGGTGTTCGACGACAAGATCGTCGGCCTGAACGACTTCCGAACGGCCAGCGAGTCGCTGCCGCCGCTGCCCGATTCGCTCATCCCGGCCCTGTACGACCGGGACGTCGCGGGTTTGCGGGCTCCGAACGACAGCACGGTGGTCATCACCCTCACCCGCCCGTATCCTTACTTCAAGTACATCCTCGCCATGCCGTACGCCTACGTCATCGCGCGTGAGGCATTGTCACACTACAACGAGGAATTCCTCAATCACCCCGTGGGCACCGGCCCTTTTGTTCTCAAGGAATGGCGGCGCGGCCTGCGCCTTACCTTCGTGCGCAACCCCAAATACAAGCACGGGTTCTACCCCACCGAAGGATCGGCGGCCGACAGCGCCGCGGGCCTGCTCGCCGACGCGGGCAAGCCGCTGCCGTTCGTCGACCGCGTGGAGCTGGGCATCTTCAATGAAACCCAGCCCATGTGGCTGAATTTTTTACGGGGGAATCTCGACAGGAGCTCGATCCCCAAGGACAACTACGCCCAGGCCGTGAACCCCGAGCGCGGCCTGCGGGGCGAGTTCGCGGCGCGCGGCATCAGGCTGCACCGCATGGCCGACCTCGACGTGGTGTACATCTGCCTGAACATGCAGGACCCGGTCGTCGGCAAGAACCGCAAACTGCGGCAGGCCCTGCAGCTTGGCTATGATGTGGAGACGGTGGTGAGCCGCTTCTACAACGGGCGGGGGATCCGGGCGCATGGGGTGATTCCTCCGGGACTGTTCGGGTATGATGACGCTTACAGAAATCCCTACGGTGTTTACGATGTGACGCGCGCCAAACGATTGTTGGCCGAGGCGGGGTACCCGGAGGGCAAGGGGCTTCCCGAGCTGGTGTACCTCACGGTGGCCAACACCGAAGCCCGGCAACGCGGCGAGCATTTCGCGCAGAACATGGCGGCCCTCGGCGTGCGCGTGCGCGTGGAGTCCGCCACCTGGCCCGAGTACCTGGAGCGCATCCGCATGAGCAAGTTCCAGCTGGCGGGCGCCTCGTGGATGGCCGATTACCCCGATCCCGAAAACTTCCTGCAGTTGCTCTACGGGCCGAACGCGCCGCCGGGGGCCAACAACGCCAGTTACGACAACCCCGAGTACAACGCGCTCTACGAGCGCATGGCCGTCATGGCCGACGGCCCCGAGCGCCTCGCGGTCATCCGCCGCATGCGGGACATCATCGCCGAAGACCGCCCGTGGATTTTGGTGGCGCACCGCATCACGGAACTTCTTTCCTACGATCACGTGAAGAATCTCAAGCCTAGTTCAGCGATCGACGCACCGATCAAGTATTACCGGGTGGAACGGAAAAAATGATGATTGATGAATGCGAAGTGATGAATGAATGCAAGGCTCCTGCCGCCCGGTTATTGGGGTGGCGGTTGGCGTTCTCATTACTCATCACTCATCACTCATCACATGCTGATTCATTGCGGAGAACGGTGCGCTTATGATCCGGTTCCTCCTTCGCCGTCTCCTCCACGCCGCATCCATCGTGTTCGGCATTACGCTGGTGATCTTTACGCTGTTCCATTGGGTGGGCGGAAACCCGGTCTACCGGTTGCTCGACAAAAGCGCCACGCCCGAGGAGGTGGCGCGACTCACGCATCAGCTCGGGCTCGATCAGCCGTTGTGGAAGCAGTACGTCGATTACGTGGTTGATCTGTTGACCTTTGATTTCGGGCGCTCCTGGGAGACAAAGCAGCGCATCGGCGAGATGTTGGCGGACGGCATCGGGCCGTCGCTGTCGCTGGCGATCCCGGCGTTCCTCGCGGGAACGGTGATTTCGCTCACGGTGGCGCTGATCGCGGCGCTGTACCGCGACCGCTGGCCCGACCGGTTGCTGGTGACCCTCTCGGTGGCGGGCATGAGCCTGAGCGTGTTGGCCTTCATCATCGCCGCGCAATTCGTGTTCGCCTTCCGATTGGGGTGGTTCCCCATTTCGGGTTGGGAGCCGGGCCTGCGCGGCGTGCCGTTCCTCGTGCTGCCCGTGGCCATTTGGGTGGCGGCATCGCTCGGGTCGTCCGTCCGGTTTTACCGCGCGGCGTTTTTGGAGGAGATGCGCAAGGAGTACGTGATCACCGCGCGCGCGAAGGGCCTCGCGTGGCCGCGCATCATGGGGCGGCATGTTTTGCCGAACGCCATGATCCCCGTGCTGACCCACCTCGTGATGGAGCTGCCAATGTTGTTCACGGGCTCGCTGCTGCTGGAGAACTTCTTCGGCATTCCGGGCTTGGGGAACATGAGCATCAACGCCATCAACGCGTCCGACCTGCCGGTGATCAAGGCGATGACCTTCATCGGCGCGTTGCTGTACATCGGCGCGAACATTCTGGGTGACATCCTGTATGCGGTGGTCGACCCGCGCGTGAGGGCCTCATAATGCGCGTTCTCATTCTTCAGGTTCTGGGCAGGCTGCGCCGCGACAAGATCGCGCTTGCGGCCTTCGCGGTGATTGCGCTGTATGTGCTTGCGGGCCTTTTGTCGCTTTTCGGCGTGCTGGCGCCCGGGTATGCGACGCAGACGGGCGAGGCCTACGCGCCGCCGTCGTGGGCGCATCCGTTCGGGTTCGACGTGCTGGGTCGCTCCGTCTGGGATCGCCTTGTGCAAGGTTCGCGCGTGGCGCTGATCGTGGGGTTTTTCTCCACCGCGATCGCGATTCCCGTGGGGGCGGTGTTGGGGCTGGCGGCAGGGTATTTCCGTGGGTGGGTGGATGCGTTTGTGGTGTGGTTGTACTCCACGCTCGATGCCATTCCCACCATTTTGCTCTTGTTGGCCTTGGCGTTAGTGCTGCCTACAGGGAAAGGTCTTGCGACCGTTTGTATTGCTTTGGGCGTGACCTCGTGGGTCTCGACGTGCCGGGTCGTACGCGGTGAGGCGATCCGCCAGAAGGAACTCGACTACGTCCGCGCGGCGCGGTCACTCGGCGCCGGCAACGCGCGCATCCTCTTCGTTCATGTATTGCCCAACGTGCTGCATTTGGTGATGGTGCAGGCGTCGCTGGTGTTTGTGTACGCCATCAAGAGCGAGGTGATTCTCTCGTACCTGGGCGTGGGGGTGCAGAATTTCCCCAGCTGGGGCGTCATGATCGACGATGCGCGTTTGGAACTTGTGGGGCGCGGGGTGTGGTGGCAATTTGCAGCCGCGACCACGGCGCTGTTCGGGCTGGTGTTGGCGTTCAATGTGTTTAATGACGCGTTGAAGGATGCGCTGGATCCGAAGGAGAGGTGATCAAATCTCCGTGACAAGTGACCACCGTCACGAACGGCTTTTTCAAAACACGATTACCTTGCGTGAATGTCTCTCGATTCAAATCTTCATCGTCGTCGCTCGGTGCGCTTGCGCGCCCGTGATTATTCATCGCCGGGCCATTATTACCTGACGCTATGCACGCAAGATCGCAATCCCATGTTCGGGGATGTCGTCGACGGTATCATGCATCTGAACGATTTAGGACGAGCGGCGGACCTGTTTTGGAAGGAAATCCCCCGCCATTTTCCGCAGGTTGAATTGGATGAATATGTGGTCATGCCCAATCATGTGCATGGAATCATCCAGATCGTGAATCATGTGAAACCGGATGCGTTGCACACGGTTTGTGCGGTGGGGATTCCGATCGTATCGGGTATTAACATGCCCGACGAAGGAAATTCATTGGGAAATATGCGGCCACACGTGTGGGATGTAGGGGCGAATGATTATTCGCCCCTACGAAACCCAAATCGCGTCGTTCAATATCCTGGGCGAATCCATTTCAACCCGCGCGGAACATCCCGTACCCTCGGTTCCATGGTTCGCGGGTTCAAAATCGGAGTCACATTGCATGCCAGAGGACATGGTTTCATCGGCGACGTCTGGCAGAGGAATTATTTCGACCACATCATCCGCAGCCAGCGGTCATTCGAACGCATCCGGGTTTACATCCGGGACAACCCAAAAAACTGGTCTCGCGATCGCAACAACCCCGACCGCCCATCCGCCCCGTGACCGCGCCGCTTGGTTAAATTCACCCCCATGCCCCGTTACGTCGCCCTGCTCCGCGGTGTGAGCCCCATGAACCTCCGCATGCCCGACCTGAAACGGGCTCTTGAGGCCGCGGGATTCACGAACGTGAAAACCTTGCTCTCCTCCGGAAACGTCGCCTTCGACGCCCGCAAAAGCCCCGAGGCCAAGCTGCAGACCAAAATCGAAAAGGCCCTCACGGATACTCTCGGCAAATCCTTCATCACCTTCGTCCGCAGCCAGGAGGCCCTCACCGCCCTCCTCGAAGCCGACGCGTTCAAGGTGTTCACCATCAAGCCCACGGAGAAAAAGGTCGTCACGTTCTTGCGTGAGCCGCCGAGGTCGAAAATCAAATTGCCGATCGAACAGGACGGAGGCCGCCTCTTGGCCGTTCACGGCACCGAAGCCTACACCGTGTACGTCCCCGGCCACCCCAAAGGGCCCGGATTCATGGGCGTGCTCGAACGGACGTTCACCAAAGACCAAACCACCCGCACGTGGGACACCGTGCGGAAATGTTCCCTCGCTTAAGCGCGGCGGCTGACGATCGCTGCAACCGTGCTATCAGGAGGCAACGTGCCCGCCAAGAAACCCACACCCAAGCCATCCAAGCCCCGTCGCCTCTCCGCGTTTCTGCAGATCAGTCTCGACGGCTATTACTGTGACGCCAACGGCGACATGGGCTTCGCGCACAAGGCCCCCAACGACATCGAATGGAACCGCTTCACGGCTTCCAACGCCAAAGGCGGCGGCATGTTGCTGTTCGGTCGCACCACCTACGAGATGATGGCCTCATGGTGGCCCACGCCCATGGCCGTGCAGGCCATGCCCGAGGTGGCGGCTTCAATGAACGCGCTACCCAAGATTGTGTTCTCGCACACGCTCAAGGCTGCGGAGTGGGAGAATACCACGCTCATCTGCGGTGACGCGGTGCGCGCGGTCCGCACCCTCAAGGCGCAGCCCGGCCCCGATATGGCGACTCTCGGCAGCGGTTCGCTCGTCACCTCGCTTGCCGCCGCCGGCCTCGTCGATTCCTTGCAGATCGTCGTGAACCCCATTGCCCTCGGGGGCGGCAAGGCGATGTTCGCCGGGCTTAAAAACCCCCTCGGGTTCAGGCTTGAGAAAACCAAGGCCTTCAAGAACGGGTCGGTGGTTTTGTGGTACGCGCGCGCTGAAGATTGACAACCATGAAAGAACTCTTCAGCCTCGCGGCGCTTGTCCTCACCTTCGTCATCTTCATCCCCTACATACGCTCCATCCGCGCGGGACGCACCAAACCCCACATGTTCTCGTGGATCATCTGGGGCCTCGGAACCTTCGTGGTGTTCCTCGCGCAACTGGCCGGGGGAGGCGGGATCGGCGCGTGGCCCATCGGCGTTTCGGGTCTCATCACGTTTTACGTGGCGTGGCTGGCGTGGAGCCGTCGTGCCGATACCACCATCACACGCAGTGACTGGATCTTCTTCCTCATCGCACTGACCGCCATTCCGGCGTGGGTCGTCACTGCGGACCCGCTGTGGGCGGTGGTGATTTTGACCACGGTCGATCTCGCCGGCTTCGGGCCTACCTATCGTACCGCTTGGGTGAACCCCCACACCGAACGCGCGGGGTTTTACGCGTTGGCTGCGCTCCGCAATGTCTTTGTCGTCTTGGCCTTGGAAGCGTATTCGTTCACGACGGTCTTGTTTCCTACTGCTGTCGCCGTGGTCAGTTTGTTGTTGGCAGGCTTGATCGTCGTCAGGCGTTCCGCGTAGGGGTTTTTCTTCCCATCCGAAGACTTCAGTTCGTAATGTTTTCTCATGTGAATTTGCGCGTATCTGGAGGCGGCTTGCCTTGCCTACGGCTTCTTTTTGGCGCGGAGTCGCTTCTTGATCCAAACCGGATTTCTTCGGCAGTCCACCACGGCCCATACTTGAACCGTATTCTTGCGAACCTTGTAATAAACCGCATACGGAAACGTTCGTGTGAGCATGCGATGATACCCTTCGATCACGCGATGCATGCCGCCGAACAATATGAGTGAATCGATTTCGGCGTAAAGCGAATCAAGGAAGTAGTCGCCTAACCCGACCCGCTGCGTCTCGTAGAACCGATAGCCGGCTACAAGATCGCGCTCAGCCAGATCGAGGATCTCAAGCTGCACGAGCCTTGACCTGTTTGCGAATCCTCTCCTTGGCCTTGCTCCAGTCCGAGAATTTCGCTTTGCCGGTTGCGACCAGATTCTCGCGTTCCTTCAGAACATCCAAATGCCAGGCCGGAGAATCAAAACGGGAATCATCGGCGGCCATGCTTCTCCACACCCGCTCCATGACATCCATTTTTTGGGAGAGCGTCATTTTTGAAAGTGGAAGGCTGATGGTGGTCATTGTGGCGTCCTGTCTGAGGAAATAAGCGGAGGCGACATTCGATCAGGAATATAACCTCACCCGCCCCGCAGCCCCGGGCAACCCCACGCAATCCTCCCAAACAAAAAACGCCCCCGGTTTCCCGAGAGCGCTTCGTGTTGAACCGTGATGCGGTCGGCTTTAGTGCAGCCCGTCCACCGGGATGGCCAGCAGCAGTTTGCCCATCAGCCAGGCCACGCCCGCCGTGGCGGGGATCGTCAGCACCCAGGCGATCATCATGTTGCCCGCCACGCCCCAGCGCACCGCGCTGAACCGCTTGGCCGAACCCACGCCCATGATGGAGCCCGAGATCACGTGCGTCGTCGAAACGGGCACGCCCATGTGTGTCGCGCCCAGAATCACCACCGAGGCGGCCGTTTCCGCGGCGAAGCCGTTCACCGGTTGCAGCTTGATCATCTTCACGCCCATGGTCTTGATGATGCGCCAGCCGCCCGTGGCGGTTCCGATGGCGATGGCCGCCGCGCAGGCGAACACCACCCAGAACGGGATGTGGAAATCGGTGATGTAGCCCGCGCCGAACAGCGCCATGGCGATCACGCCCATGATCTTCTGCGCGTCGTTGGAGCCGTGGCTGATGGCCATGAACCCCGCCGAGCCGATCTGCAGCACCTTGAACGATTTGTTCACCGCCCCCGCGCGCGCGTTGCGGAACATCCACATGATGAGGATCATCAGGATGAACCCGCCGATGAGGCCGAAGATGGGGGAGAGCACCAAGGCCTTCAGAATCTTGACGAGGCCCTCGGCGTTCAGCGCGCCGAACCCGTGGTAGGACGCCGCGCCGCCGATCACGCCGCCGATGAGCGCGTGCGACGACGAGCTGGGGATGCCGAAGAACCACGTCAGCATGTTCCACGCGATGGCGCCCAGCAGCGCCGCGATCACGATGCCGTTGGAGACCAAAGTGGGATCGACGATGCCCTTGCCGATGGTTTTGGCCACCGCGGTGGAGAGGAACGCCCCGCCGAAGTTCAGCACGGCCGCCATGAGGATGGCCTGCTTGGGTGACAGCACGCGCGTCGACACCACCGTGGCGATGGCGTTGGCGGCATCGTGCATGCCGTTGATGTAGTCGAACACCAGGGCGATGACCACCACCGCCACGACGATGATCAGGAGTCCGTCAACCATGTTTGAGCACGATCCGTTCGATGATGCCGGCCACGTCCTTGCTCTTGTCGGCCACGCCTTCGAGGTAGTCGTAGACGTCCTTCCACTTGATCACGTGCAGCGGATCCTGGCTGGCGACGAACAGGCTCACCAGCGCGTCGCGTCCGGCCTTGTCGGCCTGGCTCTCGAGGTTGCTGATCTCCTTGCAGTGCGGGATGATCTTGTCGTATTTGAACCCGGGCATGATCGCCACCGCCGCGTGCACCTGCATCGCCTGCTGGCGGATGATGCTGGCAAGTTGGCGCGTATGCTCGGTGCGCGTGGTGAGCGAGTACAACTGCATGCGCTCGGTCACCGATTCGATGCGGTCGAGGCAGTCGTCGAGCGCCTGGGCCAGCTCGTGGATGTCTTCGCGGTCGATGGGGGTGATGAAGCTCTTGTCGAGCAGCACGAACAGGTCGTGCGTCACCGCGTCGCCGTCGTGTTCCAGTTTCACCAGGCGGGCGGCGGCGGCGGCGGCGTTTTCGGGGTGATCGATGAAGTCGACCAGGGTCTCGCCGCCTTTGACCAGCAGGGCGGCGCTCCGTTCGAGCAACTCGTAAAACTTGGTGTTCGTGGGGATCAACTTGTTGAACATGGGTACCCTCTGACCGGGGGTGGGGGGGCCGTAATTGCGGGGCGGAAGATAGGATTCGGGGGGACGAAACAAAACCGCAATAAAGCGGAAATATGGGGTCTTGCTTCGGAAAAATCGTGGGGGTGGGGTGAACCCCCGGGTCGTGGCGGCGCTTCCCCCTTGATTTCCTTAAAAATTGACGATTTTCGTGACCCTCTCCGCCGCCGGGGACAGGGGGCGTGGGGCGGGAATGTCCTCAGGGGATATCACGGAAGAAACTCAGAACTCTGAACTCAGAAAGCCGCGGAACCATCCAAAGGCCTTGCGGTACGGCTGATGGAGCATGAAACCGGCAACCCGATCCGGGGTGGTTCTGAGTTCAGAGCTCTGAGTTCTGTAAGTCCTCGAAAGTCCCCTTTAGCGTGTCGCGAACGCCGAAATGCGCGTGCCCAGGTAGGTGTCGCTCCACGCGACGTGCAGGGGATCATCCCCGGCGGCGCCGGCGATCACGTGCAGCGGGATCAAGTGCTCTTCGCGAGGGTGCGCTCGCCGCGCGAACGGCGCGGTTTCCCACCCGATCAACGCCGCGTCGCGCCGCGCGGGCGCCGCCGTGGCGGCCTCGCGCAACCACGCGTCGAAGGCCTCCGCCACAGGGGCCGCGGCCTCGCGGTCGAACAGCTCGCGCAGGTTGTGGTAGCTCATGCCGCTGCCGATGATCAATACGCCTTCGTCCCGCAGCGGCGCGAGCGCGCGGCCCAGACGCACGTGGGTTTCAGGGTCGAGCCCCGCCACCAAGCTGAGCTGAATCGTCGGAACGTCGGCCTCGGGCCAGATCACCTTGAGCGGGATGAACGTCCCGTGGTCGAAACCGCGTTCCCCGTCCTCCGCACTGGGCAACCCTGCGGCCTGAAGCAGCGCGCGCACGCGCGCCGCCAGCGCGGGAGAGCCCGGCGCGGGCCAGGTCAGTTCGTAGGCCTCCGGCGGAAAGCCGTAGTAGTCGAACAGCAGGGGAGGATTCGCGTTCGTCTGCACCGTGGGGACGCTCGCCTCCCAGTGACCCGAGATCACGAGGATCGCCTTGGGAGGCGTGGGCGACGACGCGGCCACCGATTGCAGATAACCGTACAGGGAATCGTACTCGGCCTTGTAGCCGGGCGCGTTTTCCCATCCCAGCTTCACGAACGGCCACGGTCCGCCGCCGTGGGGGAGGAAGACGGCGGGTTGGCGGGTGCTTGCGCGAGGGATGCTCATGGTTCTGGTCCTTTCATCCTTGGCCCGGGCTTCAAGAGCGAGGGAGCATTTTCATTAGGTTTACTTTATAACGGTTAATATATAAACAATATAAAATCCCCCCATTGATCCGTCTTTTCCTCCCGGTTACCCGATTGGCTAAAGACACTGCGATGCAAGCCATTTTGATTGTCATTTAGACACGAAAATTGCCATTTAGACCGTTACGTTTCGTAAGAATGGCGGTCCTCCCCGGATCGCGTTCACACCCTTTGACTCCGAAACGAAACACCGACCATGACCTTTGGCATCACGATCCTGGATGACGAGCCCCTCGTCGCGCAAAGCCTGACTTCAATCGTGTCGACGACCGGCAACCCCTGCGTCACCCACACGCATCCCGAGGCCGCCCTCCGGCAGATCGACGCGGATCGCCCCCAACTCGTCATCACCGACCTCATGATGCCCGAGATGAACGGCATGGAGGTCTTGCGCCGCGTGAAGGAGATCGATCCGGCGATACAGGTCGTGATGGTGACGGGATACGGGTCTGTGGGAAGGGCTGTCGAAGCCATGCGCGCGGGCGCCGCGGATTTCATCACCAAGCCCTACCGGATCCAGGAGATCCGCGACGTAATCTCCAGCGTGCTGGAAGCGCCGGGTTCCAACGAGCCGTCGCTTCCGTCGCTTTCCGGGACGGCGGTTCCGACGACGGGCCCCCTGGTGGTCGGCCGGCATGCGGGCTACCGGGCCGTTCATGAACGCGCGCGGTCCCTTGCCCTCACGCGACAACCGGTTCTTCTGCTCGGGGCGGAAGGGACGGGCAAGCAAACGGTCGCCAGGTTGATTCATGCGAGTTCGGCCGGTCAGGCCGGCGCGTTCGTGGCGGTGAACTGCGCGGCCGTGCCCGAGGCGCTTTTCGAACCGGAATTGTTCGGGCCAAACGGCGCCTGGATGCGGGCGGACGGGGGGACGCTGTTCCTGGGCAACTTCGAGGCGCTGCCGGCGCGCCTTCACGAAATGCTCTTCGATCGGAACCATCGTCCGTCCTCCCCGGAGGACGATCGCGGGCCGTCGCGCATCGTTTTCGCCACCACCCTCACCGTCCGGGAGATCGCGGGAAGCGCGGGCCCGGGCCACTTGGTCTTCGGGCGCGTCGGAGACGCGGTGCTCGAAATCCCCACCCTCGCCGACCGGGCATGCGACCTGCCGGATTACGTGCGGTCGATGCTCGCGAGCCTCGCGGCGAAATACGAGCGTGCCGTGCCCGCGATCGACCACGCCGCCGGCGATATCCTCCGCCGGTACGGGTGGCCGGGCAACCTTCCGGAGCTCGAACAGGTTCTGGAGCGCGCCCTGATTCTGGCGGGAAAACCCCTGATCCAGGCGTCGCATTTGCCCGGACGGATGGGTCACCCTCACCACGAACACGCGGCATGATGCGCAATCGCCTCCCCGTACGCTGGGGAAGGGGGCTTACGGCCCGACTCGGCCACAGGTGGCCGCGGCTCGCGGACCGGATCGCCGCCATGATGGTTTTTTCCGCCTTTCGGAAGATCCTGGGAATCGTCGGGAGCGTCGCGTTGGCTTTTGGAGGCGTCGTGTTCCTCGCAAGGCTGCTGTCCGATGCGGGGGAAGTGGCCTTTTCGCTGGGTTCGTCCCAGGTCGCCCTCATCGCGGGGGTCGCGGTGGTGTTCGCGGTGGGACTGCAAATCGCGGTCTCGCTCTTTCGCGACCTGCGAAACGACAGCCTCAAGTCGACCGAACGCCTCACCTACATGGCCGAGGCCATCGGCTACGCAAGCTGGGAGGTCGATCTGGTCCGGGACGTGATCTGGTGGGGGGTGGGTTCGGAAAAGGTTTTCGGGCGAACCACCCTTGAATCGGAAACCGGCGTCGAATTCTGGGAAAAGCATGTCCATCCCGAAGACCGGGACCGCGTGGTCGCAAGCTGCGATGCCGCCTTGTCGTCCCGCGAGACATACTGGAGGGACGAATACCGCATCGTCCGCGAAGAGGGAGAGGTGGTCCTCGTCCTCGACCAGGGACGCATCATCCGGGATGCCGACGGGTATCCCCTGAGAATGATCGGAGGACTTCTCGACATCACCGAAAGAAGCCGGTCCCTCGAGGCTCTCAAGGCCAGCGAGTCGCGGTACCGGGATCTCGCCGAGAACCTGCAGGACGTTTTCTACAACCATGACCCGATCGCGGGCCGAATGCTGTACGTCAACAAAAACTACGAGCGCATCTGGGGGCGTTCGGTCGAGAGCCTTTACGAAAACTCCCTGACGTTCTTCGAATCCGTGGTTCCGGAGGATCGGCACCTTCTTCAGGAAGCCTACGCGCGCCAGTTGGCCGGGGACTCGACCGTTGTGGAGTATCGCGTGAACGGCCCCGATGGAATCCGCTGGATCCAGGACCGCGCGTTTCCCATCCTGGACGGCACCGGCGCGATCCGCCAGATCGTGGGCACCGCGCGCGACATCACCGAAGCCCTGGAACGCAATTTGGCTCTGGAGGCGAGCGAAAAAAACCTCCGGGTCACGACCCGGGAGCTCGAACGCAAGAGCTCGCGTCTTGTGGCGGCCCAGGCCGTCGCCAAAATCGGCAGTTGGGAGGTCGACCTTCTTTCCGATGAGGTGACGTGGTCCGACGAGACGTTCCGCGTCTTCGACGCGGTGGGCCTGGCCGCGGCGCCGTCATTGAACGAGGTGATCGCCAAGATTCATCCCGAGGATCGCGACGAGGTCAGGAACCGGTTTTTCGCCTCCTCGCGCACTCCGGGCATCTATTCGATCGAACACAGGCTGATCGCGGCGGACGGCGTCATCAAGTACATCGAAGAACGGTGGGAAGTGGTCGCCGACGCCGAGCGAAGGCCCGTGCGCGTGCTCGGGACGTGCCAGGACATCACCGAACGCCGGCAGACGGAGAACGAGAAAAAGCGACTGCTCGCGGCCATCGAACAGCTGGATGACGCGCTTCTGATCACCGACCCGGACGGCACCATCGTCTATGCCAACGGCGCGATGGAAAAAATGACGCGTTACCCCCGCCACGATATCATAGGACGAAACGGCATCGGCCTCTTTCTGCCCGACGGGCCCGTGTGGGCTGGCCTCAAACAGGGGTTCCCGTGGAGGGGCATCCGGGAGCAAACCACGCGGGAAGGAGGAAAGTTCTCGGAGGAATGCGTCATTTCGCCGGTGCAGAACCGGGCGGGGAGTCTGGTCAACCTGATCGCGGTCAAAAAGGACGTCTCGGCCCGGCTGGAGATGCAGGCGCGTTACCGCGAGGCTGAAAGAATGACCGCCGTCGGACAGTTGGCGGGTGGCATCGCGCACGACTTCAACAACATGCTGACCGTGGTTCAGGTTCAGGCGGAGCTGGCGCAATGCGATCCGACCCTGTCCGCCCCGCTCAGGGCGGGCCTGGAGATGATCGGCCAGGCCGCGGCACGCTCCGCCGATCTCACCAAGGAGCTCCTGGCGTTCGCGCGCCGGCAGCCGAGCAGTCCGAAGTCGGTGAATCCAGGCCGATACCTGCAGTCGATGCGTCCCATGCTGCGCTCCATGATCGGAGAGGAAACGGATTTCGTCGCCGTCTGCGCCGAGGGGCTGTGGAACGTGAAGCTCGACGTTTCCCAGTTCGATCATGTGCTTGCGAACCTGTGTCTCAATGCGCGGGACGCCGTGGGTGGCAAGGGGCGCATCGTGGTGGAACTGGCGAACGAATCGCTGCGGGGTTTCGATGCGGCCTCGGGCGCGCCGCCCGGAGACTACGTGGTGCTGAAGGTCAGCGACACGGGTGTCGGCATGACGCCCGAAGTTCTGGTTCACGCGTTCGAACCGTTTTTCACGACGAAGGAAGAAGGGAAGGGCACGGGATTGGGGTTGGCCGTGGTCCATGGAATCGTGAAACAGCACAACGGGTACATATCCTTGTCCAGCCCTCCGGGACAAGGGGTGGTGGCGCGCATCCTCTTCCCGAGAAGCCATGAGGCCGAGGAGCCCCGGGAGACTCCGGCCCAATCCGACGTGGTCGCGGCGGGGAAGAAAATCCTGCTGGTCGATGACGAGCCCATGCTCCTTAAAACCATCGAGTCGATGCTGCAACATCTCGGATACGAGGTTCACGCGACCTCCGACCCCCGGGAAGCCGTCGAGCTCGGCCAAGAGGATGCGGGATTCTCGCTCCTGCTCACGGACATCGTCATGCCCAACATGGACGGCATCGAATTGGCGGACAACGTTCACCGGGACAACCCCGGGCTGAACTGCCTGTTCATGTCGGGCTATTCCGACAAGAAACTGTCGGTACACATGCGCGAAAAGTGGCCGAACCGGATCCTCAACAAGCCCTTCACCGTCGATGAGTTGTCCCGGGCCTTGAACCAGGCGATGCGGGATAACCCCGCCGGATTCAGGCAGGAAGCCATCACGCCGCCGACATAGGGGGGCGCACCGGCGTGCGGGGTGGAGGACGGCCGCAAGGCGTTCAGCGGCTCGTCATCTCCCCGTACAACGCCTTGATCGCCTTCTCATAATCGGCGTTGCTCACGCCCACGATGATGTTCAGCTCCGAGGCGCCCTGGTCGATGATGCGCACGTTGACCTTGGCCTCGGCAAGCGCCTTGAAAACCTTGGCCGCCATGCCCACCTGACGCGCCATGCCCTCGCCCACCACGGCGATGAGGGCCAGTTCATTCTCCACCTCAAGCTTGTCGGGTTGCAGAATGCGCAGTGCGTCTTCGCGCAGGGCCTCCTGCTTGCTGCCGATCTCTTCGGATGAAATCAGCACGCTCATGCTGTCGATGCTGGTGGGGCAGTGCTCGATCGACACGCCGTGCGTTTCGAAGAGACCTAGGAACCGGCGCGCAAAACCCACTTCCTTGTTCATCATGGTCTTCTCGACCGTGAACAGCGAGAAGTTCTTTTTGCCCGCCACGCCGGCGATGTCGTACTGCGTCACCTCTGGCAGCTTGGCCACGATCATGGTGCCCGCGTCATCGGGGCGGTTGGTGTTGCGGATGTTGATGGGGATGCCCGCCTCGCGCACCGGCGCGATGGCTTCGTCGTGGAACACGCTGGCGCCCATGTACGACAGCTCGCGGATCTCGCGGTAGCTGACGATGTCGAGCGGGTGCGGATTCTCCACGATGCGCGGGTCGGCCATCAGCAGGCCCGAGACGTCGGTCCAGTTTTCGTACAGCTCGGCTTTGGCGGCGCGCGCGGCGATGGCGCCCGAGATGTCGGAGCCGCCGCGCGAGAAGGTCTTCACGTTGCCGTCGGCGTCGGAGCCGTAGAAGCCGGGAATCACGTAGGTCTTCGACTCGTCCTTGAGCCGTTCGCCCAGCGCGTCGTAACTGCGCGGGTCGAGGCGGCCCGTGCGGTCGAAGAACACGCACTCGGCGGGCTCCACGAAGGTGGCGCCGAGGAACGCGGCCATGAGCTTGCCCGAGAAGTACTCGCCGCGCGAGGCGATGAAGTCGCCCGTGGCGCCGGTGACGATCTGCTTGTGGAAGGCCTCCATCTCGGCGGCCATGCCGGCGTTCAGCCCGAGATCCTTCTCGATCTCAAGGAAGCGGTCGCGGATCAGTGAGAACGCCTCGTCGAAGGGGATGTTCTTGCGGGCGGCGTGGTGGCATTGGTACAGCAGATCCGTCAGCTTGGCCTCGCCGCTGTGGCGCTTGCCGGGGGCCGACACCACCACCACGCGGCGGCGGGCGTCACGGGCCAGGATGTCCTTGATCTTGAGGAACTGACGGGCATCCGCAACGCTGGAGCCCCCGAATTTGCTGGTAATGCGGGTCATGGTGGGGCAAAGGTAAAACAACGGGTTCGTAAGGGCGACCTCATGGTCGCCCTTGGCCCCACCGGGAGTTGGCGGTTCCGGGGCGACCCGTACGGCCGAGGCATGCCTCGGTGGTGACGCAGCCCTCACCCCCAGCCCCTCTCCCAGAGGGAGAGGGTGGCAACACTACCCATAGACTTCCATGAACCGCTGCGCGAAAACCTCCACCTGGTCCGCCGGGAGTCGGTTGATGCCCGCCGCCAGGGCACGGCCGCCGCCGGAGGGGAACCCGGCGGCGAGGGTTGAGGCGGCGGGCGCATCCGCGCGCCCCCGAGGCGCGCGGATGGACACCTGGTACGAGCCATCCTCAAGTGGATGCAGCACCGCGAACGCCTTTTCGGGATTTTGCAGCGCGGCGCGGCTGGCCCACGTGGACCCCAGGCGCCGCGCCCACCCCTCACCCGGCAACACATACAAAGCCGCCCCCACACCCCCGGTGGTCGGGGTCAAGGCCCCCATCCGTTCCTCGTCGTCACGCAGTTGCGCCCGCAAGGGTTCGATGAACCCGCTCTCGCGGATGAAGGCCATGGGGTCGCGGAAGTCGGCCATGCGCGTTGCCACGGCTAATGGTTGAAAGAGCACGTCGGCCGGGCTTTCGCCGTGGGCGTTGTAATTGATGAGCGTGCCGGCCTCGCGCAAGGCGGCGCGGTCGCTTTCGGTCAAGGCCAGGGGGGCGAGCAGGCTGTCCGCCGCCTCCGGGAGGTTGTCGCCGTGGGCGGCGATGGCCGCCCATCGAGGGTCCTGACCCAAGCCCTGGGCCAAAAGATCGGCATGCACCAACAGGCCCGTGCACGCGCCCCGGCCGGTGGCGATGCGGGTGCGGAGGCCGGGGAGGTCGGGAACCGGGCCCGGCTCGTGATGATCATACCACGTGACGAGAGTGGTAGGATTCCGCATGAGCCTGATCAGATCATCCCGATTGTCGGCCAGGTTGATGTCGCAGACGTAAAGCCGGAGGCCGCGCTCACCCGATGCGCCATCGGTCTCGACGATGTGGCGCAGCAGGCGGAGGTCGCGTTTGAGGCCCGTCAAACGGCGCTCCGGCGTGATCCCGGCCAGCAGCAGGAGGTGTTGGCTGATGATGCCGTCGGCGTCGCCGTTGAAGGCGAAGATCGGTGAGATGGCGGAAGAATCCGTAGGCGAACCCATACCCGAGATAGTAGATTAGCGTAACCGAAAATGGCGCACCCATTTGTCGCCGTTCGTCGTTCTTAGCCGCTCTTCGTCGTCCCTCGCTCCGTCACCGGTCGCTGCCCCCGCGCCTCCGACGGCGGAACACCGGTCGGCACATTGTCGGCGCATCGCACTGCTTCCGCAACATTCCGGCCCCGGCACGATTCCGGGCGCGGTTGGAAACCTGAAAGGCTGTCATGGACTTCTCGTACAATCTCCCCCTTCTGCTCGGTTTCGCGGGAGGGCTCGTCGCCCTGGTTTACGCCGCGTGGAAATCCCGCTGGATCATGGCCCTCGAGGTTCCCGACGAGAAGCTCACGCGCATCGGCGGCTACGTGGCCAAGGGCGCGATGGCGTTCCTGAAGCGCGAGTACAAGGTGCTGACCCCGTTCGCGATCGCGGCCGCGGTGCTGTTGTTCTTCGGCAGCCACAGCTTCCTGAAGTGGGAAGCCGCGACCTTCCTGCTGGGCGCGGGGTGCTCGGCGCTCGCCGGGTACTTCGGCATGAAGATCGCCACGCAGTCGAATTTCCGCACCACCTGGGCCGCGCGCACCAGCCTGAATCAGGCGCTCAAGGTGTCCTTCGCCGGCGGTAGCGTGATGGGCATGAGCGTGATGGGCCTGGCCCTCATCGGCATTTCCGCGATCATGTATTCCACCATGCATTCCTTCGGCCGCTCGGTCGAGGAGATGAACCTGTGGTCGCTCCCCATCCTCTCGGGCTTCGCGCTGGGCGCCTCGTGCATCGCGCTCTTCGCGCGCGTGGGCGGCGGCATTTACACCAAGGCCGCCGACGTGGGCGCCGACCTCGTGGGCAAGGTGGAAGCCGGCATTCCCGAGGATGACCCCCGCAACCCCGCGACCATCGCCGACAACGTGGGCGACAACGTGGGCGACGTGGCGGGCATGGGCGCCGACCTCTACGAGTCGTTCGTGGCCACGGTGCTGGGCTGCATGATCCTCGGTCTCGCCGTGGACGCTCCCACCGATCTTAAAATCGCGCTGTGCCTGTTGCCTCTCACGCTGGGCGCGGGCGGGGTGATCGCCTCAATCCTCGGCATGGGCCTTGTGCGCGTGAGCGAGGGCGGTTCGCCGCAAGCGGCGCTCAACAAGGGCACGTTCGCCGCGGCGGCCTTCGCGGCGCTGTTCAGCTGGCCGATCTTCCACTTCACGTTGGGCGGCCGCACCTTCGGTGACGGCATCGGGGCCATCAACCTGTTCTGGGCCACGGTGATCGGCGTGGTGGGCGGCACGGCCATCGGCCTGCTCACTGAATACTACACGGGCACCGGCCGCAAGCCGGTGAACTCCATCGTGAAGGCCTCCGAGACGGGGCCGGCCACCAACATCATCACCGGCATGGGCGTCGGCATGGCCTCCACGGCCCTGCCGATCCTCGTGATGGCCGCCACCGTGCTGTTGGGTTACTGGCAGGCCGGCCTGTTCGGCGTGGCCATCGCCACGCTGGGCGTGCAGCTGTTCCTCGGCATCCAGTTGGCGGTGGACGCCTTCGGTCCCATCGCCGACAACGCCGGCGGCCTCGCCGAAATGTCGGAGCAGCCCTCCGGCGTGCGCGCGAACACCGACAAGCTCGACGCGGTGGGCAACACCACCGCCGCCATCGGCAAGGGTTTCGCCACCGCCTCGGCCGCCCTCACGTCCGTGGTGCTGTTCTCGGCCTTCAAGGAGGAAACCGGCGTGGGCACCATCGAGGTCACCGACCCCATGGTGTTGATCGGCCTGCTCGTGGGCGGCATGGTGCCCTACCTGTTCTCCTCCAGCTGCATGATGGCCGTCGGCCGTGCCGCGTTCAAGATGGTGGAAGAGGTGCGCCGCCAGTTCCGTACCATCCCCGGCCTGCTCGCCGGCAAGGCCGAGCCCGACTACGGCCGTTGCATCGACATCTCCACCACGGCCGCGCTGCGCGAGATGATCGTCCCCGGCGTGCTCGCGATCCTCTCGCCCGTGGTGGTGGGCTTCCTCGGCGGCGTGCCCATGCTCACCGGCTTCCTCATCGGCGTGACGGTCTCGGGCGTGGCGTTGGCGATCTTCATGTCCAACACCGGCGGCGCGTGGGACAACGCGAAGAAGACCGTGGAGGCGGGCGCATCGGGCGGCAAGGGTTCCGACGCGCACAAGGCCTCGGTGGTGGGTGATACCGTGGGTGACCCGTTCAAGGACACCGCGGGCCCGGCCCTCAACATTCTGATTAAGCTTATGGGTGTCATGTCGGTCGTCATCGCGCCGATGCTCAAGCGGTACTGGGGGTACTAAGCCATGTCGTTGCAGAATCATCTTTATCAGATCCTGTACCCCAACCAGGCGCTGATCGCCTCGCAGCTGGACCCGCAGGACTTCGCGCGCCACTATCTGGTGGGCTCGGTGCGTCATTACAACGGCAAGCTGGTGTTCGCCGAGATCGACATCAACTTCCGCAACCCGTACTTCAAGATCGACGAGGCGCTGGCCGAGATGACGCCCCACGAGGACGGCACGCCCAAGCGCACCAAGTTCATCAGCTCGTACCGCGTGCTGGAACACATGGACTTCGACTACATCCTCAAGCTGTACCTCACCAACTCCGAGGCGCAGGTTCTGGAGCTCACGCCCGGCACCTACACGGCGCAGCACCAAAGCGGTTACCTGCGCACCTACGCCGAGATCGCGCCCCTGTCGATGCTGGTGCTCTCGCCTCTGGCCATGCCCGACTTCGGCTCGTTCATCACCGCGCCGGGCAACACCAAGGGCAGCCCCAAGTTGTTCTACACGCAGATCGAACTGAACATCCGCGAGTTCCTGGAAACCTTCGAGACCAACCCGTTCGCGCAGGCGCCGTTCCCGTTCCTGCACCCTTCCAAGCTGCGCGATGCGATTTTGGAGATGCAGGAGAACCCGAAGAAGGACACGAAGGGCCTTTCGCTGTTCTGCCCGCTCGACCAGATCTCCTACCGCAAGATCCGCCACGGGTTCATGTTCGCCTCGCCGCACCGCTACAAGTTCTTCCCCATGCCGTCGCCGCACGACATCGAGGTCAGCAACTTCAAGTTCTGGCAGGGGATGTAACCTCGTTCCTAACTTCACTATCGAAATGGGTAGTGGGTTGTGGCTAGTGGGTAAAGCGTATTCGTTATTGGCTGTTTGTTCGTTGTCTACCGTGGGGAGCGGAAGCTTTCCTTGCCATTCAAGAGCCACTACCCACAAGCCACTCGCTATTTGGAGGCCTACCATGAACCGTTCCCGCACCATCCTCGTCACCGGGTTCGCGGCCGTGCTTCTCGCGGGTTGCGGGTTCGTCGGTTCCACTCCCATCGACCCGGCCTCGCCGCCGGGGTTTTTCTCGGGCATCTGGCACGGCATGATCGCGCCCTACACGCTGATCTTCCGGCTGTTCTTCGACATCAAGATGTACGCCGTACCGAACTCGGGTTGGTTCTACGACCTGGGGTACTGGATCGGCATCACCGGCTCACTGCCGTTCGGGTGGCTGGCGGCGCTCATCGCGCTGATCGTGCACGTGTTTTTCGTGTAGGTCGGGTAGGCCTTTTGGAGTGTGGCATATGGACCTTCTGGATTTGGGCCGGGTTGACCTCGTTGATTTAGGCCTGTAGGCCTTTTGGAGTGGGGTCCGTAGACCTTCGGAATTTTCCTGAACCCGAATCTCGTCGCGAAGCGATGCCCCGAACCCGTCTTCACTCCTCTTTTCCCCTTCTTTTCCCCCCCTCTGTGCCGCTTGCGGCCCCCCGCCTCGGAAGCTAGGTTGGCATCAGGTTTCACGGCGGTTTTCCGTACCCGGAGGCCGTTTTGAAACCCCGAACAAACCCCTAAAACCCCATAATTTCACCGAATTTCGCCATGTCCGCCCCAGATTCCGCCGCTGAAACCGCCCCCGAAGCCCCCGCCGTGCCCAAAACCCCGGCGGAAGCCTTTGTGCATTTGCATGTGCACTCGGAATACTCCATGCTGCGGGCGACCCCGCGCATCGGCGGGCTGATCAAGGCGGCGCAGGCGATGGGGCAGACGGCGCTGGCGCTCACCGACCATGGCAACATGTTCGGCATGCTGGAGTTTTACACCGCCGCCAAAAAGGCGGGCCTCAAAGCCATCGTGGGCTGCGACCTGTACGTGTCGCCCGACGCGCGCGCAAACACGAACTACGCGCCCGGCGAGCGCCCCTGGCATCGGCTCACGGTTCTGGCCGAGAACGAGGCGGGCTACCGCAACCTCTTGCAGCTGTGTTCCGCAGGGCACCTCGAGGGCTTTTTCCAGAAACCCCGCGTCGATCGCGAACTGCTGCGTGCACACGCCGACGGCCTGTTTTTCCTCGTGCCCAACCTCGATAGCGAGGCGGGGTGGAACTACCTCAAAGGCCAAGAGGCGCGCGGCCGTGATTTTCTGGAGTTCCTTGCCTCGCTCGGCCAAGGTGATGGGGCCGGTGAGGGGCGCGATCGCGTGTACCTGGTGGTTCAGGACCACGGCGTCGAGGACGAGCGCACGGTCAACAAGTTCTTTCTGAAGCTGCACGAGGAGGCCGGGTGGAACCTGCTGGCCGCCAACGACGTGCATTACGTGGCCAAAAAGGACGCGAAGGCGCACGAAGTGATTTTGTGCATCGAGGCCAACGCGAAACTCGCCGAGGCCGATCATCCGCGTTTTCCCAGCGACCAGTATTATCTGAAGTCGGGCGAGGAGATGGCCGCGCTTTTGGGACGCTACCCCGGCGCGCTGGAGAACACCGCGAAGCTGGCGGACGCGTGCAACGTCACCATCTCGTTCGGCACCTTGTACCTGCCGCAGTTTCCGATTCCGCCGGAGTTCGCCGACGCCGACGCCTTCCTCGCCCACCTGGCGCGCGAGGGGCTCAGAACCCGCTACAACGCCCCCGACGAGGCCCTGAACAAGCGCCTCGACTACGAGCTCGAGGTGATGAAGAACATGGGCGTGGCCGGCTACATGCTCATCGTGCAGGACTTCATCAACGCGGCCAAGGCCAAGGGGATTCCCGTGGGCCCGGGTCGCGGCTCCGCGGTGGGCTCGCTGGTGTGCTACGCCATCGGCATCACCGACGTGGACCCGGTGAAGTACAGTCTGCTGTTCGAGCGCTTTTTGAACCCCGAACGCGTGTCGATGCCCGATATCGATACCGACTTCTCCGACGGCGGCCGCGCGGAGATCATCCAGTACGTGGTCGACAAGTACGGCGCCGAGTCGGTGGCGCAGATCGTGACCTACGGGCGTTTGAAGGCCAAGGCCGTGCTCAAGGACGTGGCGCGCGTGCTGGGCATCGACCACCGCGAGGTGGAGCGCATCAACAAGTTCATACCGCCGCTCGCCAAGGGCCTGGTGCGCCCGGCCGACGACAAGAACAAGGACAACACCTACGCCTCCGACCTGTCGGAGGTGATGCAAACCATCGCCGCGGGCGGCGAGCCTTACAAGCAGTTGTGGGAATTCGCCCTGGCTCTGGAAGGCATCGTGCGCCAGGCGGGCATGCACGCGGCCGCGGTGATCATCGCGCCCAAGGCGGTGGTGAACTTCGCGCCCCTGTTCCGTCAGCCCGGTTCCGATCAGGTGATGATCCAGTACGACATGCGCTACTCCGAGGATATCGGGCTCCTGAAGATGGACTTTTTGGGGCTGCGCAACCTGTCGGTGATCCAGGACGCGATCGCGCAGGTGAAGCGCAACCACGGTCTCGACATCGACCCGCTGAAGCTCGACATGGAGGACCCCAAGACCCTCGCCATGCTCGGGCGCGGCCAGACGGTGGGCGTGTTCCAGTTCGAATCGGGCGGCATGCAGGATTACCTCCGCAAGCTGCAGCCCTCGGGTCTCGAGGATTTGATCGCCATGAACGCCTTGTACCGACCGGGCCCCATGGCGTTCATCCCCGACTACATAGCGCGCAAGCGCGGGCACCAGAAGCCCGACTACTACCACAAGGATCTCGAACCGATCCTGAAGGAGACTTACGGCGTCATCGTGTACCAGGAGCAGGTGATGCAGCTGGCCCAGGTGCTGGGCGGCTTCACGCTCGGCGGCGCCGATCTGCTCCGCCGCGCGATGGGTAAAAAGGACGAGAAGAAGATGAAGGAGCTCAAGCCCAAGTTCGTGGGCGGCGCCAAGGAGCGCGGGTACGACCCGGCCCTGGCGGAGCGGCTCTGGGACATCCTCATCCCCTTCTCGCAGTACGCGTTCAACAAGTCGCACTCCGCGGCGTACGCCTTGGTCGGTTACCAGACCGCGTGGCTGAAGGCCAACTACCCGGCGGAGTTCATGGCGGCCAACATGAACTCCGAAATGCAGGACACCACCCGACTGGTGGTGCTGCTGAACGAGTGCCGCCAGATCGGCGTGGACGTGCAGTTCCCCGACATCAACCGCAGCGACGCGCACTTTCGGGCCGAGAACGGCCGCATCATCTACGGACTGGCGGGCGTGAAGAACGTCGGCCTCGCGGCGGTGGAAAAGCTGGTGGAGGAGCGGCGCAAGAACGGCCCGTTCACCAGCCTGTTCGACCTGTGCCGTCGCGTCGATTCGCAGGCGCTCAACCGCCGCGCGCTCGAATCGCTCATCCTCGCGGGGGCATTGCCCGACGACCTTCCCGGCAACCGCGCGCAGCAGTTCGCCGCCGTGGAGACCGCGATGGCCTGGGCCGCCGGTGTGCAGGCCGACCGCGACCTCGGCCAGGTGAGCCTGTTCGGAGGCGGGGATGAAAGCGACGGCGCTTCGGCCGCGTCCGACGAGCCCGCGCTCCCCGGTGTCGACCCGTGGCCGTATCACGAGATGCTCGAAAAGGAGAAGGAAGTCCTCGGCCTTTACCTCTCGGGCCATCCGCTCGAACCGTACCGCGCCGAGCTGGAGGGCTTCGCCTCCTCGCCGCTCGACCCCGAGCGCCTGAAGATGATTTCCTCCGGGTCGAACGTGATCCTCGGCGGCATGATCACGCGCGTGAAACAGCGCATCAGCCCCAAGGACAACCGCACCTTCGCGTTCGCCGACCTGGAGGACTTCACCGGCAAGGTGGATGTGGCCATTTGGTCCGACGTGTTCGAAAGCGTGAGGCACGAGGTGGAGACCGACTCCATGGTGCTCATCCGCGGCGCGCTGACCTGGGACGAGGACCGCCGCGTGCACAAGCTCACCGCCGCCAAGGTGATGCCGCTGGCCGGTGCCCGCAGTTTGCTGGCGCGCAGCATTCACATGCGTCTGCGTACTTCAGGTCTGCAGCCCGAGCAGCTTGAGGAGCTGCGCGCGGTGTGCGAAGCCAACCCCGGCCCCTGCCGTTTGGTGTTTCATCTTGATTCCGAACACTCCACGCGCGGTGAAACCGTGGACGTGGTCAGCGACAAATACCACATCGACCCCGGCCCCGAATGCTTCGATCGCCTGCGCGAACTCGCCGGCGCGGGCAACGTGTGGCTGAGCGCTAAGGGGCAGTCGTAACCGCGCATGGAGCTTCGCGACTGGTTGGTTTATCGCATCGGCGACCGGGCCCTGGAGGCCGCTCTCCGGGAGGTCACCAGCGTGCCGCCGCGCGGCGCGCTGCTCGACATCGGCTGCGGCCGCAAGCCTTACACGCGCATGACCCGTGGCCGCGTCACCCGCCACGTCGGCATCGATCACCCCGCGAGCCTGCACGGGCATCATGCGGTCGATGTGGCTTCCACGGCGTACCACATTCCCTTCCGCGACGGCGCATTCGATGTGGTCATGTGTTCTTCGGTGCTCGAGCATCTCGAGGAGCCCGAGGCGGCCCTCCGCGAAGCGGCCCGCGTGCTCGCGCCCGGCGGGCGCGCGGTATACGTCACGCCTTTCATCTGGCACATCCACGAAGAGCCGCGCGACTTCTACCGCTACTCGCGCTACGGCCTGGAACATTTGTTCGCGAAAGCCGGGTTCGAACGCATCGAGGTGAAACCGCTGTCGGGCTTTTGGGTGACCTTCGGGCAATTGTTCGTCCATCAACTCTATCGCCTGCAACGCGGCCCCATGCGCTGGATCCCCGTGATCCCCTTTGTCGGCATGGCGGTTCAGGCGTGCGCCTACGCGCTCGACAAGCTCGACCGCGCGCCCGGTTCACGCAAGTGGACGTGGGCTTACATCACGGTGGCGGTGAAGAAAAATCAGAAATGAAACGCGGAAAAAATCGTGTTCGGCTCACGGTCATTCTAAGCAAACCTTCGGTCAAAGAGGAGTTCTAACCTAAGCTCAACTCAAGCCCGAAAACAAGCGGCGGTGTGGGTGGGGTGGTCAACCGGGTCGCTTGAACACGCACAGGTTGATCTGCGTTTCCGCGCGGAAGGCCCGCTTCAGATACAGCGCGAACTCTGCAAGCGTCACCAAAAAACCCGAAGACGGCAGTCCTTTGTCGCGCAAACGCGCGCCGATCCGTTCACGCTCCAGGTCGGTCACCTCGATCTCTATCCCCGCGCGCGATGCGGCCTCCTTCAAGCCTCGCACAAGGCCCGGCCGCGTGGTGTAGGTCAACCCCGCGTAACCCGTCGACGGGCGGCCGCGGAGGCGCAGGTACAAGCGCGCCAGAGGCGCCGGCAGCAACGGCAACCACGGCAGCAGGTAATGGCCTTCGAAAGTGCCGCGGTAGTCGGGGCAACGCAGGTGCAGAACGCCGCCGGGGCGCACCACGCGCAGCATTTCGGCGAGCACCGCCTCCACATCCTGCACATGCTCCAGGGTCTGGTAGGAGGTCACGGCGTCGAACACATCGTTTTTGTACGGGAGGCGCTCCCCCACGGCGCGCGCCATGCGCGGCATCCGCGCCGTGCCCTCGGGGAACCCCGCCAAGGCGAGCGTGGCGACGCGGCGGCGGAAAAGCGAGAGCTTTTCCGCGTCGGGCTCCACCCCGTGCATCTCGAACCCTAGCGCCGCGCCGCGCAGCGCCGCGGTGCCCATCCCCGCCGCGAGGTCGAGCACGCGGCGCGCGTCGGGGACGCGCGCCGCCTCGGCGAAGTGTTCGTCAAGCGCGGAGCCGGAAGGCCCCGGGCGGTCAACCTGGAACCACTCGAGGGCGATCTGCGCTGCCTGGGCCTCATCGGTCACCCCGAAATCCCGCGCGTAAGCGCGCGCCACGAAGGCGCGGTAGTCCTCCAGCAGGGCCTGTTCGGCGGGGGAGAGGTGAGGTTGCATCAGAGGCGGCAAGGTAGAAGTCCCCCGGGCGTTCAATGGTCGCCCGGTGGTCGTCAGCGAGGCGGTTCCTGCCGGCGCTTTTGGGCCAGTCGTGCCCGCATTGCGGCCAGCGCGCCCACGACCCCGGTGCGGTTGAGCGACCCCTGATAGACCTTGGTGGTGGCCCCGAACCCGGCTTTGTAGGCCTCCAGCGAGGCGTTCCCTCCGCTGCCCAAAAGGTCGAAAACGGGGTATCCCGCCTCCGCCGCGTGCGCGCTCATGTCGTGGTACAAGAGTTGCACCGCACCCAGTTTGAAGAAATCCGGGTCGGAGGCCCCATGCCAGATGCACGCATGACGGTTGTGATAAAAGGCGATGTACCCGGCCACGATGCGGCCCTCATGTTCGGCCAGCCACAAGCGCATCGACGTTTCCGGAAGCGTCCGCAACAGCGTGAACAACGATTCGGGGTACGTGGACGACGCCCGCGGCCCCCAGCGTCGCATGGACTTTTCGTACACGGCGAAGTAGGCCCGCCAGTCATCGGCCGAGGTCGCGAACCGTACGCGCACCGCGGCCTCGCGGGCCATGCGCACCTTGCGCCGCGGGTCGGGGGACCAGCCGCGCATGGGCTGGCCTGGGTCGAAGTCGACGAGATTCAGAATCTGGGTGCGTGAAAGGGTCGGGGTGCCGACGCTCACGGCGTTGCGGGTGAACGGCGATGAGGCGAGGTGCAGGTTGAGCGGCTTGAGTGTCGCCTCGATTTCGGCCTTCTCGTGCGGCGCAAGGGCGCGGGGGCAGACCACGGCGGTGTAGGTGCCGAAGGGGCTGAAATATCGGGCGCGGCCCCAGCGTCGATCGCGCAGCAAGGGCAGGCACGCCGGACCTCCCGCGAAGTCGAACAGAAGCGGTGCGGATTCCGCGCGGTAATACCGGGCCGCGAGGCGGTGCCAGGCCGGAGTCTGAAAGAACGTCGCGGAGTCATCCGCGGCGGCGAGGGAGTCCCACAGGGATTCGGGGCAAAGGCGCATCATGACGCGAGGCGAAGGGAGCCGGGGACGGGATTCAAACCCTGCGCGCTGTCGCGTCCCGGCGGATCGCCGAGGTGATTACGCCGCCTCGTGCGTGTCCGCTTCGGTTTCCCGCTTTTCGCGGAACACGCGCAGGACGATGCGTCCCACGGCGATGATCACGCCGACGATCGCCAGGATGCCGAGCAGCTTGAGCCAATTGAAGCCCTTGGGGGCCGGTGCCGTGTTTTCCATGATATCCATCCCGTCTGCGCGGTTCCGCGTGGGGTTCGCGCGTTTTCGTCTCCGCAGCCGTCGCTCCGCAGAACGGGCCCGGGTGTTTCGACTTGTGCGGTCTGACACGGAACCGGATTCGTGCGCGGGAGGCTGCCTCTCTCTGACCCGAATATACTACAAAAGGCGGGGGGCGGAATCGCCTCGGCCTTCAGGCCCCCGCGACGATAACACTGCAAGGGTGCAAGGCTGGTTTGCGGCCATCGGAGCCCTCGCGCGCGGGGTCCGCGCGGCGCGTCGTCAGGCGAAACGTTCGCCGTCAAGCGGCGCGTGTGGCGGCTCGGAGCCGGGCGCGGATGGTGGTGTCGGCGTACCGGCCGAAGGCGCGTCCATGAACGATTCGAGCAGGGCCGATTGCTCGTTGAGCAAGTTTTGAAAGCGCAAATAGAATCGTGCGCGTTCGTTTTCGAGCGTTTGCAGCTCCACGCGCAATGCCGCCACCTTCACGCCGGCGGCGGTGGTTTCCGCCTCCAGCCGGCTTCGCGTTTCCTTGAGCAGGCCCGCAGCCTCCTGCTCGGCCGCGCGCCGTTTTTCCTCGAGGGCCTGCTGGGTGGCAAGGGCGGCGTCCTGCAGGGTTTTCTCGGCGTTCCGATAACGCGCGGCCTCTTCTTTCAGCTCCTTGAGCTCGGTGGCCTGCGCCTTGTGGCGGGCCGTCAGATCCTCGAATTCCCGCGCCAGCGCGTCCAGCAGGGCGTGAACCTCACCGCGGTCGTAGCCGCGCCAGGCGCGGGTGAATTCGTGGCGGCGGATGTCGTCGGGATTGAGCATGGAGGAAAGGTAAACTCAGGGGGGCGGTACTTTGAACTCAGAACTCAGAACTCGGAACTCAGAACTCGGAACGCAAATCCCGGAACCCGTAATCAGGACGAGTTCCGGCAACAGGGTTCATGGATCTTGAAGGGGCAGGCGGATGAGATGCGGGTTCGGTCGGGGTTTCCGGTCGGCATTGCTTGGCTGATTACCTTTCAAACCTCAGCGTTTCAGCCTCCATCCGATTTTCAAACCCCCGGAGATTTTCATGACCCAAGCGGTGTCCGCTTCCGTTTCCCCCCTGTGGCGCAAAATTTTGGGAGCCGTGTTGGGGTTGTGCGCCGCCATCACGGTGGTGATGATCATCCAGTCGCTGGGACACAAGTTGTGGCCGATTCCGACGGGCGTCGACTTCAAAAACAAGGAGCAGGTGGCGGCGATGGTCCGCGCGTTGCCCGTGGGCGCGCTGTTGTGGGTGGCGCTGAGCTATTGCCTGGGCACCCTGGCGGGCGCGTACATGGCCCTCAAGGTGTCGCGCGATCCGTGGACCACCTGGCCTGCGCTGGTGGTGGAGGGGGTGCTGCTCGCGTTCGGCGTGATGAACCTGATGGCCCTGCCGCACCCGGGCTGGTTCTGGATCGCGTCGCTGGCGAGCTTCCCGCTGGGGGCCTTCGCGGCGATCTGGCTGGCGCGCAAAACCGCCGGCAGCCCGATTTAACGGTCTTCGCTCACCGGGATCCAAAAAGCGCGGTGCCCACGCGCACGTAATGAGCGCCCTCTTCCACGGCGATTTCGAAATCGCCGGACATCCCCATCGAGAGCTTCGCGAGGCGAGGGTGCGCCGCGCCGAAGCGCGCGCGCGCTTCGGCCAGCAGCGCCGCCAGTTGCCGGAAGCACGGGCGCGCGGCCTCGGGGCCGCCGTCCACGGGGCCCATGGTCATCAGGCCCGTGAGGTCGAGGTGCGGAGCCGGGGGCAGCGACGCGAGAAAATCGAGCAAGGCTTCCGGCGCGACCCCCGATTTGTTCGCCTCACCCGAGGTGTTCACCTGAATCAAAACGCGCCGTCTCACGTTTAGTTCTCCGGCGATGCGGTTGATCGCTTCCCACAATTCCCGGCTGTCCACCGAGTGGATGGTGGTGCACAGCGGCAACACCTTGCGGACCTTGTTGCGCTGCAGGCTGCCGATCAGGTGAAGCTCGTAATCGCGTGCGGTGCCATATTCGTGCGCGGGCAACGGGAACTTTTCCAATACCTCTTGCACGCGGTTTTCGCCGAAGAGTTTCGCTCCGCAATCGTGCGCGGCGACCAAAGTTTCAACCGGGTGGGTTTTGCTGACCCAAATGAGTTCGACCTCGGCGGGGTTGCGGGACGCGCGGGCGCACGCCGCGTCGATGCGGGCCTGGATGGCGGCGGCGTTGCGGGTCAGGGCGGAAGACAGTTCGGTTTGCGACATCGTGACGTTCTGTGGCGAGTTGTTCGAGGATCGGTCCGTGGGAGCCGATTCGTCCTAAAGTCCGGTGAGGCGTGTGCGCGGTGAGGCGGTTTTACGATCCGTGAATCCCAAGTGATCGACCGAGGCGACCGCCTGCGTCGCCAGAGACTTCGGAGGTCGTTTCAGGTCGACGGAGTTTTCTTCGGGCAGGTAAAGGCGCGTGCAATCGGCCCGCGCCGCGGCCTTCGCCTTTTCCGCGATTCCCTCCACCGCCAGCACCGCGCCCGTGAGCGACAGTTCTCCCGTGTAGGCCGTCCGCGCGTCCACCGGATCGCCCGTCAATGCCGAGATGAGCGCGACGAACATCGGCAGGCCGATGGAGGGGCCGCCCTTGGGCGGCAGCGGATCCATCACGTGAAAGTGGATGTCGGTGCGGAGAAAAAGGCCGGGATCAAGCCCGAGGGCTTTGGCCCGCGCCCGCGCCAGGCTGACGGCGACCTGCGCCGCGTCGCGCGCCGAGCCGATCAGGTTGCCGGTGAGAATGAGCTTGCCGCGCCCCGGCAACAGCAGGCACTCCACCGTCGCGGCGGTGGCGGCCGCGCGTCCGTTCTTGGTGACGAGAGCCAGGCCCGTGGCCACGCCCGCGCCGCCGCGATTCCCGGAAGCGCTTTTGGTGGTGACGAACGGGCGTGCGGAGGGCTTCATGACCCGGAAATCTAGGTACGATCGCCGGGTCGTGTTCGGGGAGTTTGCTGGCGACTTAATCGGTTGCGGCAAGCCGCAGCGCATGACGCGTGCTACCGGCACGGAAGCTCAGCACATGGACTCCGCGCCCCGTGACCTGCGCGGGAATGTTCAGCGCCAACGGTCCCGCCGCGCTCCGCCCGGAAGTCGCCCACACCACCCGCCCGTTGAGGTCGGTCAACGTGGCTTCGTAGCGTTCCGCCTTTTCAAGCGTAAAATCGAATCGCCAAATCGCGGCGTTCCGCAAAAGGCGAGGCGCTGCGGAGGTTTTGGATTTCTCGTACGAGGTGAGCGACGCGGGAACCGCGCCGCTTTTCCGGATCTGTCCGCCTTGCGCGACGAAATATCCGGCGGAGGCATTGGGAAAATGGATTCCGACCTTCCCGGTGAAGCCGGCGCCCGATCCGGAGTCGACGACCGCCCAGCTGGCGCCGCCGTCCAAGGTCGCGAATATGCGCCACACGCCGCCGGTGGTGGAGGCGGCCGCATAGCAGCGGTCCGCATCCACGCAGCTGAGTGAGTGAAAGCTGTTGGCGTTGAACGAGCTGAAGACGCCTCCGAACTTCGACGACCAGGTGTTGCCGCTGTCGGTGGATTTGAGGATGACCGCAAGCCCGCCGGCGGCGTACCCCACCGCGCGCGTCGGGAAAGTGATCGTCGTCAGGTTGGTGCTCGAGACGCTCGTCCACGACGTGCCGCCGTTCACGGTTTTGCGGATGCCTTGCGAGCCGGCCGTGAAGCCCGTCAGCGTGTCATGGAACCAGAGTCCGTACACGTTCATGGACTGCCCGAGCGATTGCGTGGTCCAGGTCGTGCCGCCGTCCGTGGTTTTACGGACGGAACCGCCGCTGTTCAGCGCCACCCATCCCACCAACGGGTTGACGAACTGCACGGCGTTCAGGTGATCCGTTCCGCCGACGGGAGTCTGGTTGATCCAGCTGGTGCCGCCGTTCACGGTTTTGCGGATGTCGCCGCCGTTTCCGACGATCCACCCGGTGTCGGCGTTGAGGAAGTGAAGACCCAGGTAGGTCCAGTTCATGTTGGTGGTGGGCGCCCAGCTGGCGCCGCCGTTCGTCGTCTTCAAAATGTTGGCCGCCACATTGTTGAGGCCGGTGGCGTAACCGACCTGAGCGGTCGGAAAGTGGACCGAACCGAGGTTGGCGGTGGAGCCGCTCGTCAGCGAGGTCCAAGTCTGCGCGAATGAGGGGAGCGAGCCGAGCAACAGGGTCATGCCGAAAAGGATCCGGGGGAAACGTTGTGTCTGGGCCATGCGAACCTCCTTGAGAATCGGGTGGAATCGGGTGGAATCGGGGGACGGGCGGCGCCGTTGATCCGCTCGTCACGTGAACGGTTCCGGAATCAACATTTACGGGGCGATCACGATCCTCACGCCCTTGAGCCGGGGGTTTTCAAGGCCCGGACGTCGGCACCAGGATCGCGTTCGGGGACGACTCGGCCTTCATCGCCGGCAGCATCCGGCCCCGCGCATCGGTCCAGGTCCGCAGGGTTTTGAAGCGCGTGCTTCGGGCGGCGCGCGGCGTGATCCCGGTACTGCTTCCCGTCTTGAAAATCACCCCGCCCTGACCCACGGCATAGGCAAGACCGGGTGTCACCGCGTGCACGGCGAACAGGAACTGATTGGTCGATGAAGTGCTTCCGTTCGTCCAGGTCGTCCCGCCGTTGGTGGTTCTCAGCAGCATGATCGTTCCCGTGGCCGTCGAGCCGCCGACCGCGAAGCCGTTCGCGGTATCCGCGAACGACACGCCGTATAAATCAACGCTCGAACCCGACACCTGATCGCTCCACGTCGCACCCCCGTCAATGCTCTTGATGATGCTTCCCGCGCCGGATTTCCAGCCGACCGCATACAGGGTCCGGCCGCCCGCGTACTCCAGATCACGCCACGCCCCGGCCGTGGTCATGGTGATGTCGCTCCAGGTCGTCCCGCCGTTGGTGGTGCGGATGGCCGCGCCGCCGTACCCCACCGCCACGCCGGTCAGGGAATCGACGAAGGCGATGCCTTGGAGCTGATGTCCCGGGTTGCTGTACAGTGTCGTCCACGTCGACCCGCCCGAGGCGCCCGCGATCTGACTGGTGGTGGCGCACACGAACTGGCGCGTGGGGCCTCCGTAGAAAAAATTGCTGGGCAGCACGGAGGCCGGCAGGGTCTGGGGTGTCCATGAAGCCCCCGCATCCGTGGTTTTTAAAATGACCCCGGCACCGCTGATCGTTCCAACGGCATAGCCCTCATTGGCGGTCGGGAAGTACAGCGAGAGGTATTGCGCGGTCTCATAATCATGACCCAACGAAGTCAGGTTGAGCTTCGTCCAGCTCGAGCCGCCGTCGGTAGTTTTCAGGATGGTATTGGTTGTTCCCCCCGCGTAACCGACGGTGGGGCTGGTGAAGAAGACGCTGTACAAGGACTCGGTCGTTCCCGACGTCAGGGGAACCCATGTCTGAGCCGACGTCGTGGTCACGGCGAAGACGATGAGACAGGTCGACCAAAGGCGCGCGAACAGACGGATGGCCATGCGATTCTCCTGATCAGGAATGGCGGGCGGCGCATTCGTTACAAAAGGAAACAATAAAATAATCGTCAATGTTTCATGCGTGTCTCAACGAGAACTTCTCCCGGGGGCGGGGGGCAGGGACGAGGGGGCGGCGGAAGACGGCGGAAGACGGCAGGAAGGGCGAGGCCAAAAGGCCCCGAAAGGCCGGGCGCGCTGGCTCCGCACGCCTCCGGTCAGCCGCGTGCGGAAAACACCCGCACGCCTCCGGTTACCCGCGTGCGGAAAACACCCGCACGCGGGTGCCCGCGCCGGGTTTGCTCTCGAGTTCGAGCGGGGCGTTCAGCGCCGCCGCCAGCGCGGCGAGGTTGCGAAGGCCCCGGCCCCGGTTCACGGACGCGGGGTCGAATCCGACGCCGTCATCCTCGACGGTCACGCCCAAGGGCGAACCCGAGAGCATCACGGTGATGCGATCGGGTTTGGCATGGGCGATGGCGTTCTCCACCGCCTCGATGGCGATCATGGAGGCGTTGTAGGCGTCGGCGAGCGAGAGGTCGCCCAGCATGCCGATCTGAAAGTCGAAGGCCACTCCGGCATCGCGGCACATTTGGCCCGCGCGTCGTTGGATTTCGCCGGCCAGGCCCGCCATGTTGGCCGGGCGCGCATCGATCCCCACCGACAACTCCCGCAACTCCGACAGGGCCTCGCGGGCCTTGGCGCGGGCTTTGGCCAGCGGCGCGGATTGCGCGCCTTCCACTTCGCTGGCCACCGCCACCTCGTGCCACAGCGCGATTTCGGACAAAGCCGCGCCCAAGGTCGCGTCGAGGTGGTGTCCCAGACGCGCCCGTTCCTCGCGCGCGCCCAGTTCGCGCGCGCGGTCGACCTTCGCCATCGCCCCGTCGTGGATCCAGCCGGTGATGTAGGTGGCGAGCATGTACAACAGCCCGGCGGTCACGGAGACCACGGCGGCCATCCCCAGCTTTTCATCGGTGTGCGGCTGTCCCCAGTGCCCGATCAGGCTCACGAAGGGCACGGCGAGCGTCACCAGAAAATTCGCCGCCGACTTGACGTTGCCGATCGCGTCCCAGGTCGCCATGGCGAGGAACACCACCCAAAGCATGAAAAGGGGTTGGTCGGTGGAGAGCGGCAGCATGGCCGCACCCAGCACGTTGGCGGTATGCGTCGCCATTTCGCGCAAGGCGACAGGCATGCGCTTGTAGCCGTACGCGATCACCGCCGCGAACGTGCCCATCTGAATGACGGCGCCGACCAGAAGGATGCGGGGGTCGCAGCCCGTCCACGTGCTGACGGGGTCGAGCGTGAAGATGCCGAGCAGGGCCAGCACCACGGGAACGTTGAATCGCAGCAGGAACTGCCACGAGTACACGTTCTCGCCGATGACGTCGGGGTCGGGCGCCGGCCAGAAGGTCCAGGTGTACGAGCGGTTTTTCATGTCGCAACTTTCCGGGAGTGCATCCGGTCACTGAAGGACGTGGTCCGGATTTCCCGGCTCAAGCCGTTTGCTTGCGTGGTTTTTTACGGAGAACCAACAACGGTTCGGCCCCGTTCTCGACGGTATCACGGGTGATCAGGCATTCCGCCACATCGCCGCGCGAAGGCAGCGAGTACATGTGGGGTTGCAGCACGTGCTCCATCGCCGCGCGCAGGCCGCGCGCGCCGGTCTTGCGCTTCATCGCCAGGGCCACCACGGCCTCCAGCGCCTCGGGCTGGAACTTCAGCGCGATGCCGTCCATCTCGAACAGCTTCTGGTACTGCTTCACGATGGCGTTGCGGGGTTCGGTGAGAACCTTCAGCATGGCTTCGGGTTTGAGTTCCTCGAGCACGGTCAGCACGGGCAGACGCCCCACGAGTTCGGGGATGAGGCCGAACTGGATCAGGTCGTCGGGTTCCGCGAGCGCCAGCAGTTCGCCGATGTTGCGGTCCTTCTTGGAGTGGATGGTGGCGGTGAAGCCGATGCCGCTCTCGCGGGTGCGGCGGGCCACGATCTTGTCGAGTCCTTCGAACGCGCCGCCGCAGATGAACAGGATGTTGCGGGTGTTGACGTGGATCAGATTCTGCTCGGGGTGCTTGCGGCCGCCTTTGGGCGGGATCGCCGCCACGGTGCCCTCGAGCAGCTTGAGCAAACCCTGCTGCACGCCTTCGCCCGACACGTCGCGCGTGATGGACGGGTTCGCGCTCTTGCGCGAGATCTTGTCGACCTCGTCCACGTACACGATGCCGCGCTGCGCGGCGTCAACGTCGTAGTCGGCCGCCTGCAATAGGCGGACGATGATGTTCTCCACGTCCTCGCCCACGTAACCGGCCTCGGTGAGGATGGTCGCGTCCACGATGGTGAAGGGCACGTGCAGGAACTTGGCGATGGTCTGGGCCAGCAAGGTTTTGCCCGAGCCGGTGGGACCCAGGAACAGCACGTTCGACTTGTCGATCTCGACGCCGTCGGCGTCCTTCACCTGCGAAATGCGCTTGTAGTGGTTGTAGACCGCTACGGCCAGCGACATCTTCGCCCGGTCCTGGCCGATCACGTGTCCGTCGAGGTGTTCCTTGATTTCGGAAGGAACCGGCAGAGGAGCGGCCGCGGCAGCCGTCGCGGCTCCCGCGCGCTTGCCCTCTTCGGCGAGGATTTCGGTACACATGCCGACGCACTCGTCGCAGATGTGAACCGACGGACCGGTGATCAGTTTACGCACCTGTCCCGCGTCCTTGCCGCAGAAGGAACACCGCGGGACGCCGGTCGCGCCCGATGATCCGGTACCGGTGGGTCTATTCACGCTTCGATGCTCCGCTTCTTGCGGTTACCGGGAGAGAACACTTCGTCCACGATCCCGTACGCCACGGCTTCCTGCGCGCTCATGTACATGTCGCGGTCGGTGTCCTTTTCGACCTGCTCGACGGTCTTTCCGGTGGCCTCGGCGAGGATGGTGTTCAGCTCGCGTTTGGTCTTCACGATCTCGCGCGCATGAATCTGGATGTCGCTCGACTGCCCGCCCGCGCCGCCGCTGGGCTGGTGCAGCATCACCTTGCCGTGCGGCAGGATGAAGCGCTTGCCCTTGGTGCCCGCCGCGAGGAGGATGGCGCCCATGCTGAACGCGGACCCCACGCAAATGGTCTGCACGTCGGGCTTCACGTATTTCATCACGTCATAGATGGCGAGGCCCGCGGTCACGGAACCGCCCGGCGAATTGATGTACAGGAGGATGTCCTTGTCCGGGTCTTCGTACTCGAGGAAGAGCATCTGCGCGACGACGGTGTTGGCCACCACGTCGTTGATCTCGGTGCCGAGGAAGATGATGCGCTCTTTCAGAAGGCGCGAGTAGATGTCGTAAACGCGTTCCGAACGGCCGGTGGTTTCGATGACGGTAGGGACGATCATGGGAATGTGACCTCGCTTAAGTTCCCTGTAATTATACCTGTTTCCACGGGCGTCGGGTGCAGGCACGCGCCTTAAGGCCGCGTGTTTTCAGGTGTTTCGTCGCGTTTTGGAACATTTGTCCTCTCCCCGTCCTCACCCCCTCCCCTCTCCATCGCGCAAGCGAAGATGGAGAGGGGAGGGGGTGAGGACGGGGTGAGGACCTTACCCCGTGTACCCGATCACCAGGTCCAGCGTCTTCTCGGCTTTCACCTCTTCACGAATGTCGAGGATCTTGCCGCTGCTCCGCAGGTTGGCTTTCAGGCCTTCGAAATCGGTGCCGTAACGCATCGCGAGTTCGCGGATGCGCGCATCCACGGCCTCTTGGTCGGGCTTCACGTTTTCCTTGGTCGCGATGGCGTCGATGATGCGCCAGCGGCGGATCTGGTTCACGGCTTCAAGCTCGAGGTCGGAGTGATCGTGGCCGTGGTCGTCATGCTCGGGCACGTGACCCTGCTCGCGCAAGCGGTTCTCCACGTAGTTGCGGATGCGCGCCTTCGGCACTTCCACCGGGTGGTTCTGCAACAGGCGGTCGATGGCCACGTTCCAGGCCGCTTCGCGCGCCTGACGGACGTTCGCCTCGGTCAGGCGCTCCTTCAGCTTCTCGGTCATCTCGGCGACGCTTTCGTAGCCGATGTTCTTGGCGAACTCGTCGTTCAGCTCGGGGAGCTTCACTTCCAGCACCTGCTCGATCGTCAGCGAGTAGGCGGCGGGCTTGCCGGCCATCATCGGGTTGGCGAAGTCGGCGGGGTAGGTGAAGGCCACATCCTTGGTCTCACCCTTGGTCGCGCCCACGAGCGCGTTGTCGAGCGCTTCCACGCTGCCCTTGCCCAGTTCCACGCGGAACACGGGGTACTGCGGCAGCGGCTGTTCCTGGCCGTCCATCTCAATGCGATTGTAGCGGGCCATCACCACGTCGCCCTTGGCGGCGGCGCGCTCCACAGGCGCTTCGGCGGCCAACTGGCGGCGGATGTCTTCGATGCGCGCGGTCACGGTTTCGTCGGTGACGGCGACCGCGTTCACGGGAATCTCGAACTTGTAGTCGTTCAGCACCACTTCGGGGTCGACCTCGAGCACGGCCTGGAACACCACCGGCTTGCCGTCTTCGTTCTCGACCTTCTCCACGCGGCCGGGGCCGACGGGTTCGATCTTGTGTTCCTTGCAGGCTTCGCGCACGGCGTCGTCCACCAAGGTCTCAAGCGCCTCGGCGGCGATGGGTTCCTTGTAGCGGGCCGCGATCACGTCCTTGGGCACCGCACCGGGGCGGAAGCCGTTCACCTTGATGGTCTTGCTGTACTTCTTCAGCTTGTCCTGGAACACCTTGTCGAGGCGCTCGCGGGGAACTTCGATGTCGAGGACGCGCTCAACGGCGTTGGGCTGGCTCAGGGTTGCTTTCACGGGGTTGCCTTTCTGATGGTCATCGCCGGTATCGCCCGGCCGTCTTGGTGAATCTGTGCGCGCATCCAGGTGGAAAATCGCGGCGGGTGAACGTCGTGGTGCGAAGGGTGGGACTTGAACCCACACACCGCGAGGTACCAGATCCTAAATCTGGGGCGTCTACCAATTTCGCCACCTTCGCGCGGGAGGGGTAAAGGTAACCGCGCGGGGGGCGGGGTGCAATGGCATGGGGGCGTTAAAACGCTGAAAATAGAGGATTTAGGCTGTCGTGAGTCGCTGCCCCGGGGCTGCGGACCGCCTCGACCCTCCGGGGCACTTCCCGCGCCCGTTCCCAGGCGCAGGGCCCGTCGGGGCGAACGAGATTCGCCCCTACTCCTCAGGCCCGGCGTACAGGATATGGTCGATGGTGAACTTTGACCCTGAATGGTGGATCTGGACGGTGACCTCGCCCGAGGTGTCGGCGGTGAACAGGTGCACGTGCCTGGTGTAATCGAAGATGAAGTTGTTGTTGATGTACAGGTCGGGCTGGCCGGGAACGACGACCCGGATGGAGGAGGTGTCCTGGGTCTGCATGTGCACCCCGAGGGTGAGTTCGCGTTTCCGGGTGCGCAAGGTCAGCACCGACGGCCCCGCGTTGAGGGTGGTGAAGGCGTAGCGGCCCCGCTCACGCGGGATCTTTTGCCAGGTCCCCAAATCGAACTTGACCGCGCTGTCGCCTTCGGAGAGGATGCCCGCGCGTTCAAAAAGGTCGGTGACCAGCGGGGCGGGTACGGCAACGCTCCCGGTTCCCCGCTGCGCGGCGGCGCGCTTCACGTAGGTATAAAGCAGGTGGCCGGCGATCATCATGCCCCCGTCGTTGGGGTGCGCGTACTGATCGTAAAAAAGATCTTCGAACCTGAGGCGGTTCGCCGTGACGTAGGGCCAGATCGCGTCGCGGTAGCTGATCATGGGGATGCCGTAATGTGCGGCCACGGGCGCGTGCACCTCCTGCGCGTTCCCGCCCCCCGAATTGGAGGTGAACAAGGTGACGACGGGCACGTCGGGGTCGTACTTGAGGCTTTGGCGGACGACGCCTTCGAAGGTGGCCTGCAAGCGCGCGTCGGTGCCGTTCTGGTTGTCGTTCACCGCATGTTCAAGAACGATGAAATCGGGTTTCTGCGAGAAGATGTCGTCGGGCGCCCGCGAGGCGCCGTAGCGGCTCCCGGTCGCCGTGATGCCGGCGTTGATTTCGATGACGGTGTCGAGATGCGGGTAGGCGCGCTGGAGAAAGCGGCAGAACAGGGTGGAGTAGCGGAGGTCCTGGCGCGAGGAAAAATGACCCTGCGTGATCGAACCGCCCAAAAAGGCGATGCGCACCTCCTTGCGGTGCGCCACTTTCTCGAAGAACCGCTCCATGCGGCCGTTGGAGGCCGTGGTGATGAGCGCGCGGGCGGTGGCGGTGTCGTTGGGGAAGCTTTCCCCACCCACGGTGAAGGTCGTGTCCCAATCCGGAACGGGACGCGCGGTGTCCTCCGAATCGAGGCAGCCGGTGAGGAACAACAGGGCGCAGCCCAGCAGGGCGAAGCTCGCGGGACGGGTCGATTTACGGTACATCACGGGAAAATTACATCCGCCCGATGGCCTAGCCGCGGGTGTAACCTTCTGAAAAGGTCGGTTGGGCGGCGAAGTCCCGGTACGCTTACCGCGCGTACAACACGTAATCGATCACGGCGCGATTCATCCCTGAGTGCCTGATTGTGACGGTTCGCGGTTGCCGTGTGGGGCCCGAAAACATCCGGATCAGGCGCGTGTATTCGATGACGTAATAGTTGTTCAAGGAGAATTCGGGGCCGTTATCGACGCGCATGAAAATGCTTGAGGTGTCCGTGGGGCGCATGCGGATTCCCAAGGACATTTCCCGATGGTTGGTTGACAGGGTCAAGGTCGCTTCATCGGGTCTTGGCGACACGAAGCCGGTCCGGTTGCCGGTGCTGGTGAACCTGGTCCAACCGTCGAGTGCCGCGCTCACGGTGGTATCACCACTGGTCAGAATGCCGGCAAACTGATAGAGGTCGGATTGGTAGGGGGCGGGCAGCGCCACGCCCGCCTGGGTGGGCGTGCGGTCGGCCTTTCGCAGCAGCTCGACGAGCAGATTCGCCGCCACGCGGTAACCGTTGTCGTTCGGGTGGGGATCGTCCCGGAACAGGTCGCTCCAGGCGATCCGGCCGGAATCGATCAAGGGCATGATGGCGTCACGATAGCTGATCATTGGTAGAGCGTAATGCCTGCCGATTTCCGCGTGCAGCTCCTGGACGTTATTGCCATCGCCTTTTGCGGTGAATAAAAGGACGACGGCCAGATCGGGATCGTGTGCCAAGCACTGGCGGACGACGCCCTCCAATGCCGCTCGAATGAAATCGTCGTCGCCCGAGATGTAGTCGTTGACGGCGAATTCGATCACAACGATGTCCGGTGAGTGAGCGAGCAGATCGACCGCGACTCTTGAGGCCGCGAAGCGGCTGTTCGTTGCGGATAGGCCGGCATTGACCTCGCGCACGGCGCCCGGACGCGGGCTCGTGCGGCTGATCCAGGATGTCAGTAGGCTGGAGTAGCGCTTGCCCTCAGCCGTTGATCCGGCACCTTCGGTAATGGAGCCACCGATGAAGCCGATGACTAACGAGTCGCCCCGCGCATGCTTGACCAAAAACTTCGCCAGCCGTCCGTTGTGGACAAGAGTCGGTGCCGCCCGTTTGAACACCGTGTCGTTGGGGAAGGTGACCGAGCCGATGGTGAAGGGTGTGTCAGGCGAAAGGGTGATCGGTTCGGAGGGTTCCGTGCAAGATAAAAGCAGGAGTGCCATGCACGAGAACATCAGAGTATTAAGTGGACGCATTCCTATCCTTCCGGGTATTGCAGGGAAATATCCAAATTCGATGCTAAACATTCAGTGGATTCGTGACAAATTGTGTAAAATTTCTCTTGAAACAGAACTTCTCATATTGATTTCAGACTATGAGACGCGGGCGGTTCGATTGAAAATTTTTTCACCACCGAATTGAGAAAACCATGAGTGGGATACGCCAGTTTTTTTTGTGGACCATCCTTCTCGCCGGGGGACATGGTATACCGGTTCAAGCCGCTGAGTGGCGTTACCTCGTCAGTTCATGGGCTTCACTCCCGAATATGGCGAGTTGGACGCTCTGGGTCGATTCCACGAATGGTCGAGTCTGGTGGGATGGCCCTCCAACTGAGACCTCCGCGTTGCGGTCCATGGATTCCACAATCATCCGTGTTGTGATTCCCGACGGGACAGACAGTATCGTCTGGAATATTGAAGGGACCACGATCGGAGACCGTCGGCATCGTGATTCGCTCGGCAGTTGGTTTCAGGTTGCGTTCCAGAAAAACGCGGGATTGGCGCTCGACACTCCCATCGGGCTCGATACGCCGCTCGTGACCCGGAAGGTCGATGTGGTGGGAGATAGCTGCTCGTACGTTTCCGGTTCTCTCACCCTTTTCCGAGAAGGAACGTACAAGAGGTTTTTTGATTGCGGGATCGGCACGGCTTACTTCTCCTACAGCAAGGTAGGCGGGCTCATATCTTTTTACGACTCGTTCAGGTTGCTCACGTACAACGACAAGAACATCGATTCGCTGTGGCAATCCGGGTTGTTGAATCCAACCTCCGTTTCGGGCCGCGCTCCCAAGCGCCAGTCACGACAGGCCATCCGTAAATTTGATTGGCGCGACATGGGTGTTTTCCTCGGGCGTAATCCCAAAAGCCAGATCAAACAGCTTTGAAGGGCAGCATCCCAATTTTGTGAAGCCAAAACAAAAGGCCGCCCCCCTAGGGAGCGGCCTTTGTGATTCATCGGGTGGTGCGGCGGCAGGGCGACCCGTTGTACCGGTGGGTCGCCCGTACGACCGGGAGGCCTAAGCCGCCGCGTTGCCGCTGGTCAGCTCTTCGCCTGATTTGGTCACGAACACGCGGAACTCGTCGATGTTCGCCTCCTCGTCCTCCAGCAGCTGGATGCGCGCCTTGTGCGTGGTCTCCAGATACTTGAACACCTTGGCGCGGTCGTCGGTGAGCAGTTCGATCATGTGCGGGTTGAGCGCCAGCGAGATGTCGGGCGTGCCCTTCTTGGCGCGGTGGCGGCGCAGCCAGCGGTCGATCTGCGCCAGCACCAGCTCGCGCGAGGGCACGTAGCCCGCGCCGTGGCAGGTGGGGCACACGTTGGTCTGCTCGCTCACCGCGTCGGGGCGGATGCGCTTGCGGGTGATCTCCATCAGGCCGAACTGCGACAGCGGCGCGAACGAAATGGGCGCGGAGTCCTGGCGGATGGCCTTTTTGAACTCCTTGACCACCGCTTCCTTGTCTTCCTCGGAATCCATGTCGATGAAGTCGACCACCAGCAGGCCGCCCATGTCGCGCAGGCGCATCTGCTTGGCCACTTCCCAGGCCGCGTCGAGGTTGGTCTCCAGAATGTTCTTGCCTTGGTCGCGGCCCCGCACTTTGCCGCCGGTGTTCACGTCGATGGCGGTGAGGGCCTCGGTCTTGTCGATCAGCAGGTAGCCGCCCCGCTTGAGGGGAACGCGGCGGTGGAAGTTCTTCTCGAGCTCCTCTTCGATGCCGAAGTGGTCGAACAGCGACTCCTCGCCGGTGTACAATTTGACCTTGCCCACCTTGTCGGGCGACAGAACCTTGAGGTTGCCCACCACGGTGGCGCACTCGGTGCGGTCGTCGATCCATACCGCGTCCACATCGTCGGAGAAGTAGTCGCGCAAGGTGGTGTCGGAAGTGTCGCTTTCCTTGTGCACCAGCGCGGGCGCGGGCAAGGTGGCCGCGGCCTGCTTGCAGGCTTCCCACTTGGCTTCGAGGATCTTCATCTGCTTGCCGAATTCGGCTTCGCTCTCGCCCAGTCCGTTGGTGCGCACGATGTAGCCGCACTCGGGCGACTTCAGTTCGCGGATCATCCGCTTGAGCGCGCGGCGCTGCTGCGGGTCGCGGGCCTTCTTGCTCACGCCGATGAAGTCGCTGCCCGGCATGCACACCAGGAACGGTCCGGCGAACGACAAGTGGGTGGTGAGACGCGGGCCCTTGGTGCCGATCGGCTCTTTGGTGATCTGAACCAGCACTTCCTGACCGACCTTCAGAAGCTGGTCGATGGGCTTGCCGGCGGTGTCCTCCTCGCGGCGCGGGGGGCGCGAGCGGCCTTCGTCCTCGTCCTCGTCATCGTGCATGGCGTCGTCGAGGAGCGAACGGCTTTCCACATCCTCCACATGGAGGAAGCCGGCCTTCTCGAGGCCGATGTCGACGAAGGCGGCCTGCAGGCCGGGGAGAACGGCGTTCACGACGCCTTTGAAGACGTCACCGATGATGCGCGTGGAGTCGGGGCGTTCGTAAAAAACTTCGCTAAGCCGACCGTCCTCCAAAATGGCGATGCGCTTCTCGTAAGGGCGTACGTTGATCAGGATCTCGCGCTTTGAGCGCGAGTTTCCGCGGTGATGGGAGTGTCCCATGAGAGTAAACCTCGAATTCTTTGAAATAGTGGCCCTCTCCCGGGCTCGAAAGCGGGAGGAAGAGGGTAGTGAGATAGGTCCAGATGAAAAGCATGTTTCACGCCCGTTTCCCCAAAAAAGGGGAAAATCGGTGAAAATTGTGAACAACTGAGGGAGAAAGTAACAACATTGACACGGGAGGGGTACGGGGAAGCCTGAACGGGGGTGGTGGGTAGTGGCCGGTGGGTGGTGGCAGGACGGCGAAGTTGCGACCGGGCGAGTGGCTGGTGGCCCGTGGGTCGTGGCAAATCACCGGTGTTGTCACCGTGATGAAGCAGGATCAATGAGCTTGTTCCGTCCAGCCGACCGGATGTGGCCCTAATGAATATCACCCCAAATCCACCTGAAGAGCCCTGCTCGTCATCGAGTGATTATTTGCCACTACCCACCACCCACCCCCATCATCCCAAACCAGGCCTCAGAAACGCATCGTGAACTCGCCGTGGAGCGCCACCTCGTGGGTGTACTCGTTGCTCGCGGTGTGGAACTTCTGCTCGTAGGCGTAGAACGCCCAGAACTTGGCATCCACGTTGTTGGTGAAGTTGTAGGTCGCTTCGGGCTTGATGTTGGCGTTCACCTGATCGGTTTCGCGATAGGTCACCCCGTTTTGGGTGATCTCGGTGCGCTGGTAGTTGCAGGCGCTGTTGAGCGACAGCCGCAGGTTGTTCTTGAGGCGGATGTAATAGCGCCAGAACTGCACGCCCTTCTGGGTCTCCACCTCCCACGAGATGACCGGCTCCACGCCCGCCGCCAGGCGGCGCTTGGGCGCCTCCTTCAAGGGATCGCGGTAATAGGCGCCGCGCAGGGGCTCGTCGTTTCCGAGGTAGGTGAGGGGGCGCAGTTGCGTGGTGCCCGCATCCTTGCCGTACTGGTACTCGGTTTCGTACGAGGTGTTGAAGGAGACCTCGATGCGCACGTCCTGGTTGGTGGTGCCGGTGAAGCGGATCAGCGGGGCGAAGCGGTGCGCGAAGATGTCGACGTCCGGGGAGGGGTTGAACAGGCTGAAGCGCGACTCTTCGCGGTAGTTGTAGCTGGTGGTGGCGGTGAGCGACTTCAGGTGTTTGCCGGCGAAGGGCACGCGGGCGGCGAAGTCGGCGAAGGTGCCGGCCACCGAGATTTCGGGCCACACCACCGTGGTGTCGGAGGCCTGGAAGAACCGGTACAGCGTGTATTGCTTGGTGTACTTCACGCCCGCGGTGAGGTCGAGGTTGACCTTGGGGATGGTGAACCCGTTCTGCAGATCGACCGAGCGGTTGACCACGTGGTTCATGCTGGTCTGCCCCAGCGCGGGGTCGGGCTCGCTGAGGTAGTCGAAGAACCGGGGGTTGGGCACGCCCTCGAACACGGTACCGAGGTTGGTGGGCGCGTACACGAACCCGAACTGGTAGGCCAACAGGTCTCCGTAGCCCACGTTCCTGTCGCGCAGGTAATCGTAGGTGAAGGCTTCGCCGTTGTACTTGTTGGAGACGGTGTAGGTGAGGTCGAAGGGGCGCACGCGCCACGCGTCGAGACCCTTGCGCGCGACCTCCATGGGCTTTTGCAGGAAGGCGACGGCGTTGCCGACGCTCTCCAAAAGCTGCACCGGGTTCGCGCCCGAGGTGAGGCGGATCTCGTGATCGGCGTTGGCGGCGAAATGCGCCGGCTTGAGCGACCCGCCGATGCCCGCCTCCTGCGTGTTGTTCCACGTGTGGCGGTACCCCGAGTTGAACGCCGCACCCGTGCTGAGCCACGAGAGCGGGTCGAGCTTGAAGTCGGCGTTGAAGCTTTGCGTGCGGTTGCGCTCGCGCGCCAAAATGCCGTAGTCGTCGCCGCGCCGCGTGGTGTCGATGTAGCCGCCGTTTCCCGGCGCGTAGTAGCCGCCCGCCCCTTGGCGCTCGTCGTCGAAGGCGAAGATCAGGCCGCTGGCCATGGTGCCGCCGCAGCGGCTGCTGAAGAACGTGGGACGGGCGAAGCACTCGTGCTCCTCGTCGAAGTCGCGGTTGACGTCGATGCGGTAGCCCATGTTGAACAGCGAGAGCAGGCGCCAGCTGGCGTCCAAACCGTGGGAGAGGTCGACGTTGTAACGCACGGGCTGGTCGGGCAAAACCTCGAACTCGTCGCGCGGCTTGGTCACGTCGTAGGTGCGCACGAAGGAATAGTCGGCCAGCACCAGGTTGACCTTCTCGGGGATCGGTCCCACGCCCAGGTCGGAGACGAAGTCGGGAACGAACTTGTTGTCGCGCGCAAAACTCAGAGGCTTCCACTCCGGCGCCTTCTTGGGCGACAGGTTGTAGGTGAGACGGTACTTGTAGTCGTTGGTGCGCGCGTCGCGGTAATATTCGGTCCGCTCGCTGAACGACTGGCGGTACTCCATGCCCGGGCGCTCGAAGAGCGCGCGCGTGAGGAAGCTTTCGGAGACCATGTTCTTGCGGTAGCTCACCGAAAACCGCTGCTCGTAGGTCGCCGTCTGGTACACGCGCGCGTAGCGGTTGTCGATGTCGGCGAGGCTGTCCTCCGGGTTGTGCACCGACGAGAGCTTGCCGTCCATCAGGTCGCGGGTGATGTCCATCAGACCCGTGCCGTAAAGGCGCAAATCCGACTGGGGGCGCGAGAACGGGCGGTCGAGCGCGCCGCGCCAGGTGAAGGCCACCGGGATGCTCACGCCCCAGTCGTCGGGCAGAAACTTGTTCGCGAAGATCGAAAGGTTGGCGGTGTAGTCCACCTTGGTGACGGCGGTGGAGGGCGTGGGTTTGCCCTGGCTCATGGTGGCGAAGTTGCCGTTGGTGTACTGCAGGTTGCCCGACACGTTGATGAAGTCGGCGAACTCAAGCTGGATCTGGCTGCGGATGGCCGTGCCCGCGGCCTTGTCGACGCCTTCCAGTCGCAAGTCGTTCACCCAGATCTCGCCGCTTTGCCGCACGGTGGCGGTGGTGTCCACGTAGATCACCAGACGCATCCAGTCGATGGCGCCCAGGTTGGGGTTGCCGGCGATCGACAGGGTCAGCGACGAGTCGCCGCGCCCCTCGTGCCAGGCCTTTTTCGAGATCGAGCGCCCCGTGAACGCGCGATAGAGCGGATCGTTCTTGAGGTCGGTGAGGTCGGCGATGCGCACCGAGAACGAGTTGCGGCGCCACAGCGCATCGTGGGTGGGGTCGATGTCGGCCGTGGAGTCGATGTGCAGGCGCACTTCGTAGTAATCCTTGGAGTCGCGGTTGCCTTGGTCGCGGCCTAGCCGCAGGCCGAAGCTGACCTTGCCCTGCGAGGGGTTCAGACCACCCGCCCAGGTCGAATCGCCGTGCACCTCGAGGCTGAGGCGGTCGTAGCGCGTGAGGTCCTTCTTGTCGCTGGAGAGCACGCGGGTGGCGTGCACCTCTTCGCCCGGGTGCAGGTTCTCGTAGCGCAGCACCAGCGCGCGCTCGGGCAGCGGCTCGCCGGTGCGCGAGTCGCGTTCCTGCGGCGTGTTGGGCGAGGGGCGGTAGCCGCGCTCCTCCTGGCGGTTGATCACGTCCACGCGCAGGGCGTTGCTGTCGCGCACCGAGGGGGGCACGCTGATGAACACCGAGTCGCCCATGTCGCCGCTGCCGAAGCGGTTGCCGTCCACCTCGAACGCGGTGTTGCGGCCGCCCTCCTCCCAATTGTTGCCGCCCACGTTCACGCGCGCCAGCTGCACCGTGGTGCGCGCCACCCGGGGGGGCAGGTTGCCGATCCACATGCGGAGGAACTGGCCGTTGGCGAGGAGGCTGGCCTCGGTTTCGGTGTTGCTGGGGTCGATGCGCGTGCCGCCGCCGTACAAGGGAATGCGGTATTTGCGCCAGCCGTTGCGGAGTTCCTCGCAGTAAAAGCGTGCGGTGCAGGCCGAGTCGAGGGGCATGGCGAAGCGCAGGTAGCGGCTCAGCGTATCGAGGGTGCCGTTGCGGTTGATGTCCTCGCTGTCGTAGGAGACGCCGCCGGTGCCCTTGTCGTTGCCTTCGGTGCCGTTCACGCAGGACGGTTGAACGGTCGCTCCCGAGACCGGTTCGCACCAGGTGTCGTTGCCCGCGTCATCGGTCCCGGCCGTGACGGGCACGGCATAGCAGAACGGCTTGCACTCCCACTTCACGCCGATCTCCAGGCCCGAGAGGTCGGTCGCCTTGTCGAGCCCCGCATCGTCCTTGTTGACGTAGTTGCCGAGGCGTTCGTCCACTTCCGATTGCAACGCGCCGTCGGGTTTGCCGTTGTTCACGCCGGGGATGCTGATGTCCTCCGACAGTCGCCCCAGGTCGATGTTGAGCGTCCCCTCGCGACCCTGCACCACCACCTCGAGAGTGCGCTTGCGGCTGTGGTTGGAGAGTCCCTGCGGAAACGCGCGCATGATGCCCGCCCACGAGTTGCCGAGCAGGTTGTCGTTGGGGGTGAAATCCATCCGGAGGATGGTCTGCTCGCGGCTGTTGGTGTAGCTGTTGCCGGTGTTGCCGTAGATTCGGTAGTACTGTTCGGTATAGCTGCTGTGCCAGATCAGGTCGCCCTGATGGCGGTAGTCGAGGTTTTCATCGGGGCGCCCCGCAAGATCGTACAAGGGGGGCGAGGCCTTGGTCCAGCTGTTGAGGGTGAGGGGGAGCCCGGCCGAGTTCTGGCTGAAGTCGAAGTTGTCGATGTGGGCGTTGTCGCGCGTGTTCGGGTTGTAGACGCTGTGGGCGATTTCGAACTCGAAGTTGGCGCGCGACCGGGCTTCGGTGTGCACGAAGGGGAACAGGTTGGCGAAGCGCGTCATCCATTGCGGCGTTCCCGCGAGACGCGTGTTCATGCCCATCAGAACGTGGCTGAACGGCTCGTAGCCCAGCTCGGGCTGCTTTTCGGTGGTGGTTTGGCTGCGGTACAGCACGGTCGCGCCGATCAGGCTCTGGTCGGAGAGATTGTCGAGCTTGTACTCCATGCGCGTGCCCAAAAGCACCTTGTCCTGAATCTGGAAAGGCGGGTTGCACTCGTACGAGATGTCGAGTTCGGCGTTGGGATCGCGCGCGCGGCCCGAGATCAGGGTGATCTGTCCGGTTTCGTAGACCACCTGGTAGTCGACGTCCTTGCGCAGCACGGTGGAACCGTTCAGGGTGATGCGCTCGGTGCCGGGGGTGATGTCATAGCACTGTTGGCCGGGCGCGGCGAAGGTGTTCTCGCGTACGTCGAAGCTGCTCTTGCGCTGGCGGCCGAACACGATGAAGCGCGCCACCGAGGGGCCGGCCTGCACGTCCTCGAGCGTGTTGTCGTAGATCGAGATCTCGGGGCGCACGCGTTTCAGCGGCGTGAGGCAGTTGGCGGGGTCGCCGTTGGTGCTGACATCGTTGCTGCGGACGCCGTTGGTGAGGCAGGGCAGCACGAGGTAGCCTTGGTCGAGTTTGAACACGTACGGGTTGTCGATGTCGAGCACGCCCTTTTGGTCGGTCTTCTCAAGACCCAGGCGGCGCACGTAGGTGATGCTGTCGCCGGGCGCGGTGTTGCGCCCGTCGTTGTCCACCACGTTCAGGCGGAAGTTGTCGCGGTCCTGCGAGGTCACGCGCCCGATGTTGTACACGTTGCGCCACATCAACGGGTCGAGCTCGGGGTTGTCCTGGTGGCTGCGCGAGTAGATGAGAACTTTGTTGGTCTTGCTGCGGAACTGTTCGCCCAGCGCCACCTGCACCGGGTCGCCGTTCCAGCGCACCGAGAGCGTGATGTCGCGGTTGCCGCCGGGCACCGTGAGCATGCGCAGCTCCTCGTCGTAGGTGTATTCGGCGGTCTCGAGTTGCTTCCAACGACCGATGACGCACACGGTGGGGGTCGGGGGCGACGTGTTTGCGTAGGCACAGGCTTGCGCCGAGTCGGCTCCGGTGACGTCTTCGTTGGCGCTGAGCAGGCGGAACACTTCAACCGGGCGGCGTCCCGTCGCCCCGCGCGTGTACGCGCTGATCTGCCCGAGCCAGTTCGACGGCGTGCCATAGGCCTCGCGGTCGGCCAGCGACAGCCAGAAGTGGCGATAGAAGTCGGCCTCTTTATCCTCGATGGGAAATTCGCGCGCTTCGGTGCCCGCGCCCAGTTTTTGCCGCTCTTGCGATCCGCCCTCCTGCGAGGCGATGGTGGTCACCTCCAGGTTGCCGAAGCGCATGCGCATTTTAAGCCCGAACAAGCCCTTGTGCTGCTCGGTGTACCCGGTGAGGTTGGTGCCCGTGAGCGTGAGCGAGGTGTTGCCCGCTTCGATCTCCTGGATCACGTCGTCTTCCAGCTCGTCGCCCTCGCCGCGATAGCTGATCTTCATCTGATCCTTGGTGTTGTCGCTGAGGCCCTCTTCGCTGTTGATCTCCACGGTGATCAGGCGGCCGATGGTGCCCTTCACCACGAAGGCGGGCTGCTGGTCGAGCGTCAGGCTGGGAAACCAGCTGCTGGTGTAGGGCACGCCGGTGCCGCTTTTGCGCGAGCCTTCCATCAGCAGCTTGTAGGAGCCGTTGATGGTGAGCTTGGGTTTGTCGACGCCGATGCGGCGGGCCCAGTCGGGAATGCGGAAGGGCAGGTCGAACACGAAGGTGCCGAAGGCCTCCTCGGGGGCGCCTTCCTCCTTGCCGATGAACTCGAGCAGCCAGCGGCGGCCCAGCATCATGTCGCGCACGTCCTCGGAGTAGGCGTTCACCCCCGGGTGGGCCGCCCACAGGGCGGTGGAGTCGTCGCCGAGCTTGAAGTACTCGACGATCTCCACGCGCCCGGTTTCCAGATCGACGTTATAGGCCCGCTGCAGCGAGCTGCTGTTGATGGTGAGCAGGCCGTGGGGCGAGGCCGCGCCCTGCGTCGGCGCCCCCCGTGAAAGCGGTTTGGCCTCGGGGGGCACTTTGAGGTATTGGGGCTGGGCGAGGGACGAGTGCGCGAAAAACGTGACAATGGAAAGAACGGGTATCCGCAGGGCGCGCAGTAGCGCCCTCGCCGTGGAGACGTGGAGACCCGATGATTCCCGTGAACGCAAAATCTTTTCCGCTTCCGGCGTGGGCCGGACCGTCTCCGTGTGTGAAGCGCTGAAGAACCGATGAGACGTCGTGACGACGTCGTTGTGCCGGTGCGCGTGGTTGTGGTGCCGCCGATGGGGACGCTTCAGCGCCCCCACCCCCGCAGCCCGGCTCTTGGCAAAGCGGGCAGGGGCAGGTATTATACGAAAAACGCCATTTTTTCGGGGGCCTGGAACCCCCTAAATCGTTGATTTTTCACGGGAGAGACCGAGTCATGACGATACAGGGACAAAAAGACCTCGACGGGCTCCGTGAATCGGGCAAGGTGGTGGCCGAAACCCTCGAAACCATGAAGGCCGCGCTGCGGGAGGGCATGACCACCCGGGAGCTCGATCTCATCGGCGCGGCGGTGCTCAAACGCCACGGGGCCCATTCCGCCCCCTCCAAATTGTACCGGTTCCCGGGTACCACCTGCATCAGCGTGAACGAGGAGGCGGCGCACGGCATTCCCGGGGATCGCGTGATCCGCAAGGGCGACCTCATCAACATCGATGTGTCCGCGGAGCTGAACGGGTATTACGCCGACACGGGGTTTTCGGTGCCGTTCGGCATGGAAAAAGGGGAACTCGTGGATTTGTGCTTGTGTTCGCATCGGGCGCTCAAAAACGCGCTGGGCGCGGCGCGGGCGGGGGTGAAAATCAACCGCGTGGGCGAGGTGGTGGAACAAACCGCGCGGGCGGCCGGCTTCAGTGTGATTCGCAACCTGGCGGGGCATGGCATCGGCCGCAAGCTGCACGAGGATCCGTCGATTCTGAGCTGGAAGGATCCGCGCGAGCGCGGACGGCTCCACAAGGGTATGGCGCTGGCGGTGGAGACGTTTGTGTCGACCGGCGGCGAGTTCGCCGTGGAGAACGGCGACGGGTGGACCTTGGTGGCGGACGACGGCGGCTTTGTGGCGCAGTACGAGCACACCATCGTGGTGACGGAGGGTGAGCCGCTGGTGATGACGAGACTGTGATGAGCAGAGCATAAGCCCCGATCTATCGAGGTGTGGCTGCGGTAAAATCAGTGGGGTAACGGGGTGTCGCCGCTAGGTTTTGCAAAATGGGAATGGCATTCCGGATTTGCATGACATGGCATGCACTTGGCGAAATATTGAAGAAAAGCTCAAAAGAGCGGCGAAAAACATCGCCGCCAGCGATTGTTCATGCGGAAGTTGTGTTCCCGTGTGAAGGCTTTATTGAGTTCAGCTCGAATCAAATAAGTATCAGAGTAACGTTACGGCTTGCGAAAATTTGCAGAAAAGCCAAATGACAACTTTTATGAGAATTTCACAGCGAAAATGTATGGGGGGGTAGTTTAAGTGTAACGGATATTATTCACGTCACGCAAAGGGGTTGTTTGTGCGGAATACGACTTTTGTTTTGCTGGCTTTAGCTTCTGTACTTTTCGCAGAGCCTGCGGTGTTAATGGAATCAGATAACGACACCGTTGTGAAGGTTAAATACATGGGTAGCGGCACAGATGACGCACCAATCCTTTCCGTAACAGGCGACAAATATTATGGAGCGATTATTGAGGGGACATCCCGTGCACTAACGGGCCGAGTTCCCGGATACGATATGCCTTACCCGGCTATTGCCTCAGGAATGGCTGCCGCAGGACCGCTCGGGATTGCGGCTTTAGGTACCGGAAATGGGTGCCACGTTATTGGGGGACATGTTATGTCCACTTCGTCGAACGGAGAATAGTGGAATTTTGGCATCGAAGTGATTGCTTCAGGGGGCTCCAACGCCTATGGTATAAAATCGAAAGCCCAAAGTGGCAGCAATTCGAATTGGGCCGCTTGGTTTGAAGGGAGTACGTACTCGAATGGAGGAGCGTATCAAGGTTCGGATCTGATGTTCAAAAAGAACATCGTTAATTATAAGGAAGGCCTCTCCAAAGTATTGGCCCTTAAGCCAAAAGCTTACGACATGAAAGTCGAGGAGTTTAAAAATGATGTCGTCCTCAAAAAGGGGCGGCAGGTTGGTCTGATTGCTCAGGAGCTTCAGGAGGTGATTCCGGAGTTGGTTATAGGCGCGCAGGCTCCACCCAATCTCACGAACGAAGAAATTGCCGCCGGTGTCAAGAAGGATGGGTTGAAGTTTAAGGCGGTAGATTACACTGGGTTGGTACCCGTGCTTATTTCTGCGATACAGGAACAGCAATCGCAGATTGAGGCGTTGCGGGCTGAAGTTTCGGAACTAAAGAAGTAGGAGGGAGTATGCAAATTTCGGTTGGCTTCCTACTGTCCATTGTTGTTTCGAGTGCAGTTGCATCACCCGCATTTGAAACCAAAACCACCTCAATTGCGGAGCTAAGCAATCTTGAGGTTCAACGATATGAGAGGCTCAAGAAAGCGCCTGGTGTGGTAAGGACAAAACTGATCACAGTCAATGAGAATGCATTTTCTCAGGGCGCATGGGTCTATGTCCCTCTGTTTGATGGCCTTTTAGAAGGGTTCCGGATTTCGAAGAATAAGCAAGAGTCGGTTTGGAAAGGAAAAGGAAAGCAGAACTCAGATCGTTTTGTGATTCGCAGAGTCGGAGAACTATACTCGGGCCATATTCTTCTCAATGGCAGGCGTTACGTTTTAATCCCTGCGAAAAAGAGGGTTTCCTTGCTTCAGGAATTAAGTGGTGGAATCGATTGCGGATTACCTCCCGAAATTAATGGCCGTAGTGGTAATGACGCCAAGGAGGCGAGAGAGTGATTCCTCGAAATAGAATGTTCGCAATTTTGGGAACCCTCTCAGTCGCTACAGTTGCTGTGGCATCGGGGGTGAGCCCTCATACTGCATGGCGGGCCCTTGTTGTGTACACGAATTCCACGGACTCTGTGTACACGGGCTCCCTAGAGTCAGGCGTGAATATGTATTCCGGATATTTTGCAGCGCTTTTCGACGGGATAAATCAGGTCTATGAAGACAGTGAAATGGAAACCCGCGGGCAAATAGCCGGTGTCATTTGGGATAAGGTGTATAACCGCAATTATGACAGCATCTCGATCCAAGGTGGCTGTGTAAATTACTTTGACGCACACTATGGCCAAAATGGAATGGCTCGTCACAAGGCTCTTTTGAACAAGTATGCGGCAGACGTCCTCATACTCGTTCATCAGAGTGCAAACCCAAGTGGTTGCACCCAACTTTTATCTGCACATGTCTCTCAGGGGTATGCAGCGATATGGATTAAGGATCCGAGAGATGTTTGGGTCGCCGCCCATGAAGTTGGGCATATTTTTGATGCAAACCATTGCAACGGACACAGAGTTACGCTCGACATGTATGGAAATGAAATTGCCGGAGCGCTTCCAAATATGATGCCCGCCGCCAATTCCATAGACTCTATTTCTGGAAACTATGTGGATAGTGTAGTGGAGAGGGAAACTACACAGCTTAACAGAGGCTTCCATACAACCATGTCCTATAATAATGGAGATGGATGTGAGGCTAAATCTACCCCAGGGCCTGGTCTTTATGACATGAGTTATAAGTGGCACAATGACGGACTTACAACTTGGTTACACCGATTCTATCATCAAGGTCAGATAGGTGATACTACTGGCTGGGCCGGCGTCTTTTCAAATCCAGCGTTATCATGGTATGACCCACCCTCAAACACCTACCACACATATGGTCATGATAGCGTTAGGTACTCCCGAACCATACGATATATGCACACTGATAGTATTGGTTATCGCGATACTGTAGCCTATTACCGAAACGCAGTTGCTATCCACGAACTAAATAATGACACAATTATAAATTTTAAGAAATCTCCCGACTCTCTGGTCATACTAAGTAGCATGAGTATAGAACCTAATACAGCTGACACTCAATGGATTTATGCGCATTTCGTGGCAAAAAGAAAAGTTCGTATTCAACCTGGTTTTCGCGTTAGCGGTGGCGGTACTTTGAAGGTTACAGTGGGTGGGGCTCCTAGTATGCTAGCCAAGCGCGCGTCCACTCGTCATTACGCGGAGACTGAAAAGAATATTGAGGGGGTAATTTCACCTGAGTTGCGGGTCAGATACGAGCCGGGTTCTCAGGCAGTAGTCTTCTCTTTGACACCAATTTTGGGTACCGGAATAGGTGTCTCTGTCTTCGATTTGGTAGGCCGTCGAAAGAAAGGACAAATTGCCTTCAATAGCGATGGAAGTTCCTCTCAAAAGCATCTTTCCGTGAGGGATTTGCCAAACGGTGTTTACATAATGCGCGTGACAGTAGGCCGATACAGTCTTCAGAAGCAGTTCATCAAATGGTAATAGCGGCAAAGTGGAGGGTTCTGCTATGAAAGCCAGACGTATATCGCATCATATCATTTTAGGTTTTGGCCTGATATTCGGTGTTGTTTCGTTACAGGCACAGTGGGTAAGAACCAGTGGTCCGGTTGGAGCACGATCGATTGATATGGGGCTTGTGGTTGTTGGCGGAGATGTCGTGTCTGAACTTGTCATTGCAGGAACTGCCAACGGGGTTTCCTTGTCGGATCATAACGGCACCAACTGGGCTACTGCAGTAGGAGTCGCCAATAACGAAATAATTTCCACCGGAGTCGCTTTTTTTAAGGCGTTCGCGGGCCGCGGTAGCGGAGGATATTTCATGTCGTCTAACGGTGGTTCATTGTGGGCTTCGAAGCAGGTGGATTCAGTCAACTCAAGGATTCATGTCTTCAGCGCATCGTCTGCAAGCCTGTTTGTGGGGACTGATCGCGGTGTCTTTCGGTACGCCAACAGTACCGACACCTGGATCCCTCTCAACACTGGAATCACGAACGTCGTTGTCCGCGCTTTAGCCGCATCAGATTCCATCATCTATGCGGGAACGGACAACGGAATCTTTCGCTCCTCCAACCATGGTGAGAGCTGGTCAAGGGCGGATTCGGGATTGACAACGAAGGCCGTCCGTGCCCTGATCCTTTCAGGTACAACGGTCTACGCAGGGACAGCAGGTGGGGGCGTTTTCCGGAGCGCCAATAAGGGTGACGGCTGGGCGGCAGTCAATATGGGATTGACGAGCCTTAACGTGAATGCCTTCGCTGCTCACGAGGAGAACGTTTTCGCTGGCACCGATAGCGGTGTTCATTTGTCCTCAGGAAACGGGATGGTCTGGGTGCCAGTGGATGTCGGACTTGCGAGGACTCGCGTTCATGCGCTCGCGGAGCGCGGGTTTGGTTCACCCAACTCGCTGTTTGCTGCTACCGACAGTGGTGTTTGGCGTCGACCTGTTTCCGAAATGGTAACGTCTGCTTCAGAGGCTCAATCGGCGCCAAGAGCGGATGTCCGCATCGATGTTGCCGGTGGCGTTGTCTTAAACCTCGCGACATCAAAGCGTGTCTCGCTCACAGCCTACTCAGTGACGGGGCGGAAGACGATTGTGCTGATCAACAGCGAATTTCCTGCAGGCCGACATACGCCTCACCTAGATGCCAGAGACTTGGCGAAAGGCCTCTACGTTTTTCGTTTGCAGGCCGGAGAGGATATCATCTTTCAGAAGGTCGTGCATGAGCGCTGATGGTGCTTTCCGAGAGTATGTTCTATTTGCGGATACTGCACTCTTCATTTATTGAGCGGTGGTATCACATTGGAAAAACAATGTCTCAGTTCAAAGATCCGCGGAGCGACGTATCAGTCTGCTGGGAAAATGTCCTCTTCCCGACTTTCGTTCTTGCTCGTTGTTATTTCATTCCTTGGGCTGGCCTCTCATACCGATGCCCAGTGGGTCAGAACGAGCGGGCCGGACAGCGTTCGAACTCTCGTTACTTCTGACCTTGCCACGGTTTATGCCGGGACGAGGTCAGGTGTATTCCGCTCATCTGATAGTGGCGTAACCTGGGTTGCACTAAACAGCGGCTTGACGAATACAAAAGTCCGAGCGATCGCTCGCCACTACTCCGGACTGATTTTTGTCGGCACCGAAGGAGGCGGCGTATTCCGCTCGACGAACAACGCCGCGAGTTGGGCTCCCGTCAACAGCGGCCTGACGGGCCTCGATGTTCGATCTCTGGCATTTAGCCGGAACCTCCTTTTTGCCGGAACCAACAATGGAGTATTTCGGTCTGCTGATAGCGGTGCGAGCTGGACGTCATTCAATATGGGAATGAAGACCATGAACATCTCCTCGCTCGCGGCTCATCCCTTTAATTCCGAATTATATGCGGGTTCTGATAGCGGATTATTCCGGAGCGTAAGTGATACATCCGGCTGGATGCCCATAAATACCGGCCTTTCAAGCCTCAATGTTCGAACCCTTGCTCACATCGGGAATATTTTCTGTCTCGGAGTTGGCACCAAACTTTTTTATTGGGAGCCTTGGAGATGGTACTCCTCGTTTGGCGATTCCGGTACCGTGCGCTCAATTGCTGGGTCAAGAGGATCCCCGGACGCGTCGGGGGATATTATGTACGCCGCCACAGCGAGTGGTGTATTGATTTCCAATTACGTTGGTCAGCTTTGGGAGATGATCAATCAAGGGCTTACGGATCTGGATGTGCATGCCATCACAGTAGGGGATGAGACGCTTCCTATGGGCTACATATTTGCGGGCACAAATGGAGGGGTGTGGAGACGTCCTGTTTCTGAGGTGGTCTCATTCACATCCATCAAAGGGAGTGAGTTTGGAAGTCACAAGAAATTCCAGGTGAGTGGACGAAAGATTTCATTTCGTCTGAATACCCCCGCGAACGTCGCAATGACAGTTCATGACCTAGAAGGGCGCAAGAGGGCGGATCTCATGAGAGGAAAATTCCCGGCGGGCACGCATACCTCCAATTTGGATGCACGGGGTTTGCCGGATGGACTGTACGTCTTTCGGCTCCAGATGGGTCCCAACGTTGTGACGCAGAGAGTGCTGTGGACGAAGTAGTTGAGTGATGTTTCGAAGGGTTGAGATCGTGGCACAGAGCCCCAGCCTCATCCCCGCGCATACTCCCGGAGTCTCTCCGCGAAGAGCGTATGCCGCTGCACGGCCGGGTTGTTGTCCACGCACCGGTGCACTGCTGTGCGAACCTAACCCTTCAGTCCCCGCGCCAATTCCGGAATTCTTTTGGCCGGGATCACCGTGATCCGCTCATCCAGCGGATATTCCGAATCTCCCGGGTGTACGATCCACAAGTGCTCCAGCTTGAGATCCTCTAGCGCCACGCGCATCGATTTCGTCGTGCGCGGCGCATCGGCATATTTGCATTCGAACCCGTAGCGTTTAGCGCCCGCCACATACAGCACATCGAGTTCGGCGCCGCCGTGCGTTGCCCAGAAGTACGTGTGTCGCTCAGGGAGGACGCTCAAAAGCTGCTCCACCACGAAACCTTCCCAGGACGCTCCCAGTTTGGGGTGGCCGGAAAGTTCGTCATGGTTCGAGATGTTCAACAGCGCATGAAGAAGCCCTGTATCGCGCACGTAAACCTTCGGAGATTTGACAGTACGTTTTCCCAGATTTTCGAACCACGGTGGAAGCTGACGCAGCACGAACGCGCCGGTGAGCAGGTCGAGATATTTTCGCGTGGTGGGGTGTGAAACCCCGAGCGATGCGCCAATCTCCGATCCACTCCAGATCTGGCCGTGGTGATGCGCCACCATCATCCAGAAGCGGCGTAGCGTCAGAGCCGGAATTTGAATTCCCAAACGCGGCATGTCGCGCTCCAAAAAGGTGCGGATGAAATTCTCCCGCCACATCATACTGTCCGCATCGCTCGTGGCGAGAAAGGAATCCGGAAATCCTCCGCGTAGCCAGAGTGCGTTGTGCGTGGACGATTCGACTTCGTCCAACGTGAAGCCACCCATTTCCACGAACTCGATACGACCCGCGAGCGACTCCGAAGAATGACGCGACAAATCTGGTGAGGCACTGCCGAGTAATAGAAAGCGGCAGGGTAGCGGTGTGCGGTCGGCCAGTACACGGAGCAGCGGCATGAGATCAGGGCGCAGCTGAATTTCGTCGAGGATCACGAGCCCCGTCAATTCCGTCAGAACCAGAACCGGATTCTGCAACCGGGCGACGTCGCGTGGGTCTTCGAGGTCGAAGTAGGCGGCGGCGTGGCGCTTTTGCAGGCGGCGTGCGAGTGTGGTTTTGCCGCATTGCCGAGGCCCCAGCAACGCGACCACAGGGCTGCGCTCCAAGGAGGCAGTCAGGTGGTCTTCGAGGGTTGCTCTGGGGATTATCATTTTTTATTGAAAAATGAAATAAAGCATTTCAAAATTCAAGGAAAACCTGATAAGTGATTAAAAAACTCGAAATTCGGATGAATTCATCAATTTTTGATCTCAAAAATCCGGGAAAAGGTGTGGTGAAAGGTCGTTAGTCTCGACCGGCGGCGAGTTCGCCGTGGAGAACGGCGACGGGTGGACCTTGGTGGCCGATGATGGGGGGGGCGTGGCGCAGTACGAGCACACCATCGTGGTGACGGATGGTGAGCCGATGGTGATGACGAGGTTGTGAGGACACAAAGGCTCTGTTTCGGGCCTTCGTCTTGGGGGCTGCGAGGCGCTATGTCCTTGTCATAGTAATTTTGGCCAAAATCAACTAAACGTCAGAATAACGTTACGGATTGTGAAAATTCGCAAAAAAGCCAAGTGACAATTTATATGAAAATTTTGTTGCGGAATGGCAATGGGGGGGGGGTATATATTGGGTGGGTTCGAATTTTTTTGCACTAGAAAGTTAGGAGGCTCTTTTGCGTATAACGGTACTGAGTCTGCTGGCCGTCGCGTCATCTGCAATTGCCGAGCCAGCAGTATTGATGGAATCGGATAACGATACGGTTGTCAAAATCAAATACTAAGGAAGTGGCACCGACAATGCGCCGATATTCTCCGTGACTGGTGGAAAGAAATACGGAGGTATTGTTGAAGGTACTTTTAGGGGCCTAACAGGCAGAGTTCCTGGCTATACAATGCCCAACCCGAGTGTTGCTGCGGGGCTTGCTGGTGCAGGGCCTATTGGAGTCACTGGGTTCGGAAGCGGAAGTGGTTTCCATGTTATTGGAGGTCACCTTTTAACGGAAAAGCCAGTTGGTTCAACTGGTTATAACTATGCCGTAGAGGCGCGCGCGCTTCGCGGACAATATGTCTATGGTATATATGCTGAGGCCTACGGTGGGACGGTTTCAAATTGGGCTGGATACTTCAGCGGCAGCACCTACTCGACGGGCACTTATCAGGGTTCGGATCGGGTGTTCAAAAAGAACATTGAACCGTTCTCTGGGGGGCTTGATAAGGTAATGGCTCTTCAGCCCAAGTCTTATGATACCAAGCGTGATGAGTTTAAGGGTACAGTTGATTTGCCGCAAGGTCGTCAGGTTGGGTTGATTGCTCAAGAATTGCAAGAAGTGATGCCTGAACTTGTGACGGATGTTCAAGCACCACCCAATTTGACGCCTGAAGAGATTGCCGCGGGAGTTCAAAAGGACGGGCTAAAGTTTAAAGGCGTCAACTATACGGGGCTTATACCTGTGTTGATTGCTGCGATTAAGGAGCAGCAAGCACAGATTGAGGCATTGCGGTCTGAAGTCGCTACGCTGAGGAAATGATGCGGTACTGTCTGGCTATCATCTGCTGGATCGCGATCTCGTTTTCGTATTCAAATAGCGTGTTTAAAGCGGTATCCGGCGAGTCAAGTCGGTTGACTGTAGCTGAGGCTGATCGATTCGAGCGAATGAAGCGGTTGCCGCGAGTGGTACGGACGAAGCTCATTGTCGTTAATGACGAGGTCCTGCATCAGTCAAAGTCGTCTCACTTGTCATTCATTGGTGAAAACACGCGAAGTTTTAGCGTAACCCAAAATGCAGAAGGTGTTTGGGTAGGGCATGAGGTTAAGGGAAGCGACCATTTTTTGATCCGAAATTCAAATGGGTATTTCGTTGGCCACGCGCTTATGCGTGGTAAGCAGTAGGTTGTTTCGCCTATACGACGTGGAGTTTCTGCAATGCTTGAAATCGACTACAGCGCAACCTGTGGCGTGGGCGTGACTGAAAGCAGTGCGCCATGAGTTTCTGCAAAACATGCGCGGCAGTAATTCTATTTGTGTCCGCGGGTATCGCGCAGATTTCGCCTTACAAGGCATGGCGTGCTCTTGTGGTGTATACCAATAACGTGGATTCTGCCTATGGTGGGAGTTTACTTGCTCCAGGCATGAACATGCACACGACGTACATTGCGTCGTTAATTGATGCTGTAAACGGGGTCTACAATAAGAGTGGTATTGACATAGAGGCGCAAATCGCCGGTGTGGTATGGGACAAGAACATAGGTGCAAATGTCAGATTAGGTCATGTACTCGACAGTACCAGTGTGATGCGGCGTTGGGTGTCGGGTTCGATTCTTGATATGTACGGGATTGATGTCATAATTCTCATCAATAACCCAGGTGCGCAGCTTGCGCAGGCTGCGTTCTTAAGTCAGTCGGTACATCCTAGACGATACACCGGTGTTTGGGTAAATGACCCCGTTGACGTGTGGATTCTTGCTCATGAGATGGGTCACGTTTATAGCGAATCGTGGAATAAGGACCACTGCATGGGGCAAAGACGAACGTTTGATGCTATTGGAAACGAGCTGGGAGGCGCGAGTCCTAAAAAGTCATTTGTCTCGTACGCAGGTAAGGCCTATCCTGATGCATTGATTGAAAATGTGGATAGCGCCGCCCATCGTGGCTTTTTTACAACGATGGCCTATAGTACGGGGAATAATGATTATTTCGATTACTATCCATGTGCTGAGGTTATCTCTCATGTGTATGGCGGAGTTAGTCGTAGTTTCAAATTCAATCACCATGGGGTGCAGTTAGGGCCACCAGGGTGGTGGCTTGATTGGCGTCCGGGTTGGACCGGTGCTTATTCGAACCCTGCAGTTCTCTGGACTGACTCTGTAACAGGCATCTCCTATCCGACCGGTACGACTGATACAGTGTACTATATCAATCGATTGAAATATCTAGGAGGGCCTGAAGTGCATCTAGATTCCAACAAATACTATCGGAATTTCTCCGCATTATTAAATGCAAGAAAGGATACCATTGCGAGGCTTAGAAGTATTCCTTCTGTGGTTAGGCTCAAAAGCCCCCATGGATTGGGTATAACTGGAGTCGATTCACAATGGGTTTATGCCCATGTTGCGGCAAGAAATTCGGTGATTATAGAGCCTGGTTTCAAAGTCTTGAAGGAGTCCTCTCTGAGAATCACCGTGGGTGATTCTGGCGGGGGCCTTGCTAAGCGTAGCCATCTTCCCGAGGCGAGTACGCCGAGAGATTTTCAATTAGCACAGGAACGAGTATCGACCAAATATGACGATAGGAACCATACCATTACGTTTACAATAAAAGACGTGGGTGGAGGTTACCGAATTAGGGTTTCCCTGTACGACATTAGAGGCAGAATTCAGGGAGAGTGGACGCTTATTGGTAGGGGTGGAAGTTTAGGCGTGGAAACAATCTCAATCAAGCACGTACCGAAAGGTGTATTTCTGCTGAATGCGATAGATGGCAATCGCAAGATTCAGAAACAGATTTTGAAGTGGTAAGGTTCCAGAAAGGCCACATGATGAAACCGATTGCCTCTCCCCTACTTTTTTCTTTCATAGCCTTTCTTTGGAGTATGCCATCGTATGCTCAATGGGTCAAAACGACCGGGCCCGATAGCGTTCGCGTCCTCCAAACAACCGATCTTGCCACAGTTTATGCCGGAACAAGGTCGGGTGTATTCCGCAGTTCTGATAGTGGCGCAACCTGGGTTGCCCTAAACAGCGGCTTGACGAACACAAAAGTCAAAGCGATCACTCGCCGCTCCGGACTGATTTTTGTCGGCACCGAAGGAGGTGGCATTTTCCGGTCGACGAACAACGCTGTGAGTTGGACTCCCGTCAACAGCGGCCTGACGGGCCTTAATGTTCGCTCACTGGCATTCAGTCGAAACCTCCTATTTGCCGGAACCAACAATGGAGTCTTCCGGTCGGCTGACAGCGGCATGAGCTGGACGTCCTTCAATCTGGGAATGAAGAGCGTGAACATATCCTCGCTCGCCGCGTCTCATCCCTTTAGCACCGAATTGCTCGCGGGTACCGATAGCGGATTATTTCGGAATACAAACGACTCTTCCGGCTGGACGTTCATGAATATCGGTCTAACTGATCTCAATGTTCGAACCATTGGTCACGTCGAGAATTTTTCTTGTGTCGGAGTGGACAGTAAAATTTTCTTTAGGAGACCTTGGACGTCGTGGTCCTCGTTTGACGGATCCGCTGGCGTTCGCGCAATAGCCGGGTCAAGTGCGATCCCGGACGGCTCGGACGATGTCATGTACGCCGCCACAGCAAGTGGAGTCATCGCTTCCATTTCCTTGTCCAGCAGTCAGCCCTGGGTGGCGATCAATCAGGGACTTACGGATCTGGATGTGCATGCAATTGCCGTAGGGGAGTTGACGCTTCCTATGGGGTACCTATTTGCTGGGACAAATGGAGGGGTGTGGAGACGTCCTGTTTCCGAGGTGGTCTCATTCACATCCATCAAAGGAAGCGAGCTTGGAACTCACGAGAAATTCCAGGTGAGTGGCCGAAAGATTTCATTTCGCCTGAATGCCCCCGCGGATGTTGCGGTTACGGCCTATGACCTGGAGGGGCGGAAGAGGGCGGATCTCATGAGAGGAAAATTCCCGGTCGGCATCCATTCACCAGATGTTGATGCGGGTAAATTGCCCGATGGATTGTACGTCTTTCGGCTTCAGACCGGCCCCACCGTTGTGACGCGGAGAGTGCTGTGGACGAAGTAGTTGGGTGATTTTTTGAAGGGTTGAGGTCGTAGAATAGAAGCCCGTCTCACCCCCGCGCATACTCCCGGAGCCGCTCGGCGAGCAGCGTGTGCCGCTGCACGGCCGGGTTGTTGTCCACGCACCGGTGCACCGCCGCGCGGTGGCCCACCACCACCAGCTGCTCCCGCGCCCGCGTGATGCCCGTATAAAACAGGTTGCGCTGCAGCATGATGAAGTGGCTTTTGGAAACCGCCATCACCACCGCCTTGAATTCGCTGCCTTGGCTTTTGTGAATGGTGCACGCGTACGCCAGCGCCAGCTGATCGAGCGCGTCCTCCTCGTACTGTACGCGCTCGCCGTCGAAGTCCGCCACCAGAGAATCCTCACGCGTGTCGACCGACACCACGCGGCCGATGTCGCCGTTGAACACGTTCTTCTCGTAGTTGTTCTTCAGCTGCATGATCTTGTCGCCGCTGCGGAACAGTCGCCCCCGGTGCGTGAGCGCCGGGCCGCGCGGGTTGAGGCGCTGTTGCAGCGCCTCGTTCAGGACTTGAGTGCCCAAGGGCCCTTGGTTCATAGGCGTCAACACCTGCACGTCGCGGATCGGGTCGAACCCGAACCGGCGCGGCAGGCGCTCGCAGGCGATCTCCACGATGGTCTCAAGCAGCCCGCCCGCCTCGCCGCGCTCCACAAAGTGGAAGTTGCCTGCCGACTCCGGACCTGTCGGCCCACCGTCCTCCCCGCCCAGCACGGGGGCCAGGCCCCGGTTCACGCGGTGCGCGTTGGTCACAATACGCGAGGCCTCGGCCTGGCGGAACACCGCCGCTAGGTGCAAGTGCGGCACGGCCTGCGAGCGGATGAACTCGCCCAGAACCTTGCCCGCGCCGATGCTCGGCAACTGATCGGGGTCGCCGACGAGAACAAGGCGAGTACCGGGTTTCACCGCACGCAAAAGCGAGTACATCAGCGCCGTGTCGATCATCGACACCTCATCGACGATGAGCGCGTCGCAGGGGAGAGGGGCTTCCTCGTCGTGCACGAAACCGCGCGAATTGGGGTCGTACTGCAGCAGCCTGTGCAAGGTCGTGGCCTTGCGGCCCGTGACCTCGGCCAACCGGCGCGCGGCGCGCCCGGTGGGCGCGGCCAGCTTCACATCTAACCCGGCGCGCGTGAACACGCGCAAAATCGCCGCGACGGTCGTGGTTTTACCCGTACCCGGGCCGCCGGTGAGCAGGAACAACCCCTCGTTCACCGCCTGCGCGATGCCGCGACGCTGGTCGTCGCTGAATGCGAAGGCCGCGCCGCCCTTGCTGCCCGACGCCGCGTCCTCGGCCTCGCCGATCGCCGCGGCGATGGTGGCGGAGGGCAAGGGCTTCAGGCCCAGCCGCAACAAGGAGGCCCGCTTGGCCACGCCGACCTCGGCGTGGTACAGCCAGGGCAGGTAACAGTTGCCGTGCTCGTCGCGCTTCACGAGATCGGTCGCCGACATGTTGTCGAGCGTGTACACAACGGTGTCGGGCTCCAGCTGCAACAGCTCCGCCGCCTTTTCGATGAGCGTGTTCGCGGGCAGAAACACGTGCCCGTTCTCGGTGGCGCGCGCCAGCGCATAGGCCAGCCCCGCCCGGATGCGCTCGTAGCCGTCGTCGGGGAACCCGAGTTTGCGCGCCACATCGTCGGCCTTCAAAAACCCCACGCCCCACAGTTCCTCGGCCAAACGGTAAGGGTTTTCCTTGATCAGCTTCGCCGCACCCGGACCGTAGTGCTTCACCAGCCGGTGGCTGAGCCCGAGGCTGAGCTGATGCGCCTGCAGAAAGAACATCACCTCGCGTCCGGCCTTGCTCGCGTTCCACGCTTCAAGGATCTTCAGTTTGCGGGAACCACGCAGCGCGGGGATTTCGTCGAGCCGACGCGGCTCGTTGTCGAGCACGTCGAACGTGTCTTCACCAAAAGCGTCGACGAGTTTTTTCGCCAGCACCGGGCCGATGCCCTTGATGGCCCCGCCGCCCAGGTAGCGCTCCACCGCCTCGCGCCCCTCGGGCGCCACCGGCTTGCAATCGGTCACCCCGAACTGCTCGCCGAAGGTGTCATGCTTGATCCAGGCGCCCGTCAGCTCCACCATCTCGCCCGGCGTCACGCGCGGCATGGTGCCCACCGCCGTGAACGGCATCACCTCGCGCGGCTTCAGCAGCTTCACCACCGACCATCCGTTGTCGGGATTGTGAAACGTCACGGTTTTGACCGTAGCGCGGAGGGTGGTGGTTTCGGACATACGGCAAAATTAGGTGGCGGGTGGGAGGATGACGGGTTCAAGAGGAAAAACGAAAAAAGACCTCCCGAGGAAGGTCTCTTTCGTGTTGTCGTCGCGCCGTCGGAATTCCGGAACGGACGCGATTTCGAACGATGCGGTGCGGCCGTGCCGCGGCTGGTTACAGCTTCTTCTTGTGACGATTCCGGCGACGGCGCTTCTTGCGCTTGTGAGTCGCCATCTTCGCCCGCTTACGCTTTTTTCCACAGGGCATCGTTACCTCGAAAGTCAAAAAAGGGAGGTGTAAAGTTCATTACCAAGTCGGGGTTTGTCAAGGAGTTGCGCGGTAAAAACCCCAAAAAGGCTGAAATTTTGCCTTGGGATGGTTTCCTGGCGGCGCCTCACCCCCCATCCCCGCCCTTTCCTCACCTCAAGGGCACCCCTTCCCCCTCTCCCCATGCCGGAGCGGGGGAAGGTGCGACAGCGCAAAGAAGTCTAGGATTCCAGGGCCGCGAGCAGCTGCGCGGCGAATGGCCCCAGGGCCGGGTCGCGCGCACCCATCGAAATCACCACGTCGCCCGGCCGCGCGGCCTGCGCGATCGCGGCGATCACGTCATCCTTTGTGCGCAGGTGAACCCCCACCCCTCCTTGAGAGGTGTGGCTTGTCACCGCGTTCAGATGCGCGACCAGGTCGGCGGAGGAGATGCTCTGGTCGGCGGTGCCGCCCGCGTAGTAGATGTCGGGCAGGTAGAGCACGTCATCGGGGCCGAGCACGTGGGCCGCTTCCTCCATGATGTCGCGGCCCACCAGCTTCATGGGCGCGAACCCGTGCGGGTGGAACACCGCGAGCACGCGGCGGTTCAAGCCCAGCGCTTTACCCTTGGCCGTCTCCAGCGCGGCGCGCACCTTGGCGGGGTTGTGGGCGAAATCGTCGATCACGGTCACGCCGCGCGCCTCGCCCACGCGGATGTATCGGCGCTCCACGCCTTCGAAGGCCGCGAGGCCGCGCGCGCAATCCTCCGGGGAAATGCCGAGCAGTCGCCCCGTCGCGAGGGCCGCGAGGGCGTTCTCGAGGTTATGCCGGCCCGGCACGGGCACCACGAAATCGACCCCGTCCCAGCGGAACGTGGTCGACCATTCGCCGAACACCGGGTTGACCACCGTCACCCCCGCCGCTCCGTATACATCGCCCGTGTGGTGGAAGAACACATCGTCGTCTTGTTGCAGCGCCAGGCAGCGCGCGTCGCTGCGGTTGATGACCGCGTGTTTGGCCTGCGCGCGGAAGGTGGTGAACAGGGGTATGAGCGCGTCGATCTCCTGGTGATCCTTCTCGATGTTCAGGAGCACCGCGACCTCGGGGTGATACCGCACCAGGCTGCCGTCGGATTCATCGGCCTCGATCACCAGCCAGCCGGGTTCCCCCGGGCGTTTGGGGTCGGTGGCGGCCCCTGCGGTGCCGTTGCCCGGCAGACCGCGGCGCGTGAGCGAGGGGAGGTTGGCCCCGGTGATCAGCGAGGGCGAAAGACCCCCTGCCTCCAGCACATGCCAGATCATGCCGGTGACGGTGGATTTCCCCGAGGTGCCGGCCACGGCGATGGTCTTGCGATCGCCGGCCAGCATGGCCAAAAGTTCGGAACGGTGCAGCACCGGGACGCCCCGCTCGCGCGCTTTCATGATCTCGGGGCTGCCGCCCTCGATGGCCGTGGAGACGATCAGCGCGCTGGTTTCCGCCGTCACCCCCGAGCCGTCCTGCGGCGTGATGACCATGCCCGCGCGCTCCATCGCCGCGCGCGTCGACGCCACCGCCGCGTCGCCCTTGTCGAACGAGCGGTCGGAGCCTGAAACCTCGCGGCCTCCCAAACGAAGGTACCACGCCAGCGCGCTCATGCCTCCACCGGCAAGGCCGGAGAAGTGGCAGCGGGGGAGGATGTCGGAAGAGGGGAGGGCGGAGGTCATCACAGGAAGTTAGGAATGATGGGGAACGGCGTTTAAATCATGGTACTGGGTACTGGGTACTGAGTACTGAGTATTGGGAGAACGCGGTATCTGATATGTGAAGAGAGGATCGATTGCCCGCGACGAGTCGTACTGGTCGTTCCAGTCGTGCCGGACAGCGGCTGATAGGGGCGGTGAAGCTTATGGCCTCAACCGAGTACTCTGTACCGGATACCCAGTACCCAGTACCCAGTACCCAATACCATGTGGGTATCCCCTACGTCGCTCCCGGATTCTCCAGCATCTCGTCGATCTCGCTGAGGATCAGCTGATCGTTCCAGATGTCCTCGCCGTTTTCGACCATGCTGCGCTGCTTCAAAATGCCGCGCGCCTGCTCCAGAGCCTCGGCGATGTCGGGCGAGCCTTCGTTTTCGCGCTCGATGACGCTGAGCACGGCGGGGAGTTTTTGCAGCGCGCCCACGGTCGCGAGCGCGACCACGGCCTCATAGCGCACGTCCACGCTGGGGTGGCGCGCCAATTCCTCGAGCCGCCCGGCCGCCGCGCGCAGCTGCAGCATGTGCGACGCGTGCGCGGCTTCGATCAGCACATGCTCGCTGTCGCTGTAAAGCTCTTCGAGCAGGATGCGTTCGAACACCGGATCGCGCACCAGACCCATGGCGTACAGGGCGCTCACCTTCACCCACGGGTTGGGCGCTTCGCGGTAGAAGCGCAGCACGATTTCGCGCACCTCGGGCTTCCACGCCAAATGGCCGAGCGCCTCCACCACGCGGCGGCGCACTTCCATGCTTTCCATCAGCGCGTCCACGCGCCCGAACAAAAAGTCCTTGACGGTGGCGTAGAACTCGGGGTGCGACAAGGCGGCGGGAACTTCGAGTCCCTCGGGGAGGTCGTCCTCGAACTCGAGGCCGTCGTAGATCACGTTGCCCAGGCAGCTGGCGGCCATGCCGCGCACCTCTTCATCGGGGTGGCGTGCGGCCAAGGCGAGGATGGCTTCGAACAGGGGTTGATCCGCCACGAACGGGGCGGAGGCCTGAATGGCGGACAGCACGATCTCGTTGTCGCGGGATTCGAGGAATCCGCGGAGCTGACGCGCCGAATCCATGGCATCCGTCTCCCGGTTGCCGATCGCCTCGATGCGCTTCAGAATGGCGGGTTTTTCGTCCCTGGGCGCGGAATGTTCCATCAGATGGTAAAGTTAGAAATGTCGGGGGTGGGGGGTGGACAGTGGGTCGCCTGGGGTGACTTGTGGGTCGTGGGTGGTGGCTGAACGCGTGCCCGAATCCATGTCATCGACTTGTGCCACTACCGACTCCCCACCAGCCACAACCCCAGTACTCCCAACCCTTTCCTCAAATTTTCGTATGTTGCCCAGCCCATGAAAAAAACGTCCCCATGCTTCGGATTTCCGCTTTTCGCCGCTGTTTTGGCTTTCACGGCTTTGCTGCCCTCGCTCACCGGGGCGGAACCTCCCGCGCCTGCTCTTAAGGAAGCCCGCAGCGCTCTGGAGTCGCTCAGCTCCAAAAACCGGGCCGCGACCTCGGTCTCTTTGGCCTTCACCTCGCGGGTGATGGGCGCGGACGGGGAGTGGACCGCGCCGTCCCAGGGCAGCCTGGTGACGGCCGATTCGGGGCGGTTCCGCTTGAAACACGCCCAAGGCGTGGTGGTCAGTGACGGCAAGACCTTGTGGCAGCACTTTCCCTCCACCAAGCAAGTGGTGATCCGCCCGGCGGCCCGGCGCGACGCGTCGGCCGGGGCGAACGCCGGCGGCGTGCTGCTGCGGTTTTTGCAGGCCAAAGCTGTGGCGGCCTCGCAGGTCGGGGGCGGTTTGCGCATCGCCCTCGACCCCGCCAGCGTGGGTGAAAACCTCGACAGCCTCATCTTGACCCTGTCGGCCGATGCCGCCACCGTGAAGCGCGTGGAGACCCAGGACCCCGCCGGCAACCGCGCTGAGTACACCGTCACCTCGCTGCGCTACGACGGAAAACCCGGCCGCGCGGCCTTCACCTTCAAGGTGCCCGACGGCGCCGAAGTCGTGGACATGCGGTAGCCTCACCCCTATCCCCCTGCCCTTCGGGCATCCCCCCTTCCCCCTCTCCTTCGCGCAAGCGATGAAGGAGAGGGGGAAGGGGGAGGAAGGTTATCCCCTGCTGACTTTCCCGGGGTTGGGGGTGAGGAGAAACCCCCGATTCGTACCTTTTTCCTTTTAACCCGCCTTGTGAAAGCACCCCGATGGCCAACAGCGAATCCTCCTTCGACATTGTCTGTAAAACCGATTTCGAAGAACTCCGCAACGCGGTGCAGCACGCCCAAAAGGAGCTGGCCACGCGCTTCGACTTCAAGGGCGGCAAGTCGTCCGTAGAGCTCGACAAGGAAGCCGTGACGCTGATCTCCGATGACGAATTCAAGCTGGAGCAGCTCCGCGACATTTTCGAGAACAAGCTGATCAAGCGCGGGCTCTCGCCCAAGATGGTGAAGTATTCGAACCCGGAGCCCGCGGCCAAGCTGACCATGCGTCAAACCGCGAGCTTTCAAAAGGGCATCGCGCAGGAAGACGCGAAGAAGATCGTGAAGCTGATCAGGGACATGAAGCTCAAGGTGCAGGCCTCCATTCAGGGCGACCAGGTGCGCGTGACCGGCAAGAGCAAGGACGACCTGCAGGACTGCATCCAGGCCGTGCGCGGCGCCGATTTCGATTTCGCCTGCGAGTTCACCAATTTCCGCTGACCCGTGGTCGGCATTTCCCGGGATCTCCGCTTGAACCGTTTCATTCCCACGCGACCCGCCGCGCTCGCGGCCCTCGGCGTCGCCGCGCTGACGGTCGGTCTAATGGCCGCACCCGTCGCCGCGCAAGACTCCACCTCGCTCGCCTCCAAGTCGATCACGGGCGTTTACACCGTGAGCCGTCTCGCCTTCGCGCTCGCGGAGGACGGCACGGCGTTCAGCCGCCTCGACGCGTTCCCCGCGACGCCGCAGGTGACCACCGGGACGTGGCCTTATGCAGGGGGTGTCGAAGGGGGCGCCGCGTGGGGCAACTCGCTCTTGCTTCGCGCCAACTACTGGACGTCCGACTCGCAACGCGTGGCGCGCGCCACCTCGCTGCGGTTCAACGGCACGTTCCGCGGCGGCGACAGTCTGATTTTCCGCGACCGCATCGGCGCCGACAGCGCGAGCAACATCGCCGATGCCGCCCGCCTGACCGCCATGGTGGTGCGCGACACGCAACCCGGCGGTCAGCCCGCGCGCGCGGCTCTGGCCTTCGGGCGCCTCGGGATTGCGACGGTAAACTTGTCACCCGAGTCAAACACATCGTCGCTGTTCGCCGATAGCGTCTTGAACTTTGTGGCCTTCCCCACGGGCTCCACCAATGCACTTACCCTGTACGAGTGCCGCTGGAACCGCGTGTGCCGCGCCGACACGCTCTCGAACCTGCCGCCTCTCGACTCGGTGATCGCTTTGGCGATTGACTCCACCCATGCCGACAGCCTGTGGCTACTCATCGCGACGCAAAAGGGTTTGCGGCGCGGGTTGTGGGGCTCGCTCTCATACCCCTACGTCACCTTGCCCGGGATCGACACGGCAGGCGCGGGCACGCGCGTCCGCTCGGTGTTCACCTCGCCCTCGCGCTCGCTCGCGTGGGCCTTCACCGAGTCGCGGTTCTTCTTTAGCGACGACCACGGCGCGACCTGGCGCGTGCCGCCCGTGATCACGGGGGTCTATCCCACCACCTCGCTGGTCGGGTACTCCGCCGTCCGCCCCGCCCATGCCGCCTTTTACGGCGACAGCACGTTCATCAATTTCAACTTCGATTCGCTCGGGTTGGTGGTCTTCCGCCGCGACACGATCCTCACGAATACCGGTACGGGCATCGGTCAGGTGCTGCTCAACGCGGAGGACGGGCTTGAGATCGGCCAGGGCGAAGGCGCGCTCACGACCATGACCGTGGTGCGCGGCGCGAACCCGACGCAGGCCGTGCTGGTGGTCGGCTCCACGCTCAAGGGACTGTTCTTCCGCCGCCTGGACCGCAGCGAAGACTTCACCAACATCAACAGGTTGAAGTCGCTGAAGGGATCGCTTGGCGAGGTGATCACGTACCCGACCCTGTTCACCACCGCCAAGAACTGCGGCGACGCCCACGTGCGCGTGGGCTATCGCATCAAGAAGGACGCCAAGGTGACGATCACGGTGTACAACTACGCCATGGAAAAGGTGAAGACCATCGTGAAGAACGCGCCGCGCCGGGGCGGGATCGCCCGCAGCGAGAGCATCGCCGAGGATCGCTGGGACGGGTGCGATGAAAGCGGCCGTTTCGTGTCGGTGGGCACGTACTACATCCTGGTGGAAAGCAGCGAGGGTGAGAAGGCCTTCGGCAAGGCGCTGGTGACGCGGGGGCGGAAATGAAGGCGAACCTGCGTCGAGGAAAGAAAATGGGCTTGTGGCTAGTGGCTGGTGGCTCTTCCGTGGTTTTGGAAACAGTCGTCGTCCTGAAATCACTCCGACGAGCTTGGTTCGGGTTTGGCCACAACCCACAACCCACGACCTCGGCATTCGAAAACCCGCTCCATAAGCCCCTGCTCCTTGGACTACTCGTCGTCACGACATCGTTCTCCGCCGAAAAGGAAATCCTCGGCGGGCACGAAGGGTGGCTCGACCGCATGGGCGCGGGCGTGCGCGAGCTGGGGCGGGGCAACACGGGAACGGCTCTGGCCGACGCGGCGCCGGCGGCGTATTGGAACCCGGCATTGTTGCCGTTCTACCGCAAGAGCATGGTGGCCGGCGGCGCGGAAGTCCGCAGCCTCGACCGCAACGGGGGCTACCTCTCGCTGCAGGGCCCGGTGGCAAACAACCTCGGCATGGGCGTGGGCCTTGTGAACCGCGGCGATTACAACGTGGTCGCCTACGACGAGAACGAAAAGTCGATCGGCACGGCGAAGCCGCAAGCCTGGGCGACCTATATCGGCGCGGGCATGCGCACCTCGCGGCGCAACGCCTTCGGCGCCACCATGCAGCTGTACGCGTCCACCATCGATGTGGGCGAGGGCATCGGGGATGTGGATTTCGTGGGCGGCGTGAACCTGGGGTGGTACCGCCGCGTGAGCGATTCGCTCAGCGTGGCGGTGGTCGTCCGCAACCTCGGTTTCAACAAAAACCTCTCGGCCGAGTTCGACCAAACCGTGACGGGCGAAGACATCGGGTTCGGCGTCGCCTCCACGGGCCGCGACTTTTTCCCCAAGACCCTCGTGGTGGCGGCGGAGTGGCGCAAGCGCCTGTGGGACATGCCCTTCGCCTTCGCGGGCGAGGTGCTCGACTATCAGCTCAAGAACACGCTGTTCACCGCGAACCCGGCGTTCCACAGCCAGGCCGTGCGCGTGGGCGCGGAGTGCGAAATCGCGGAGCGGACGTTCGTGCGCGCGGGCGTGGATCGCCTGAACCCCACGCTCGGTTTCGGGTACACCTACCGCTGGAGCCGCGCGCGCCTGATCACCTTCGATTACGCGCTTTTGTTCGAACGGGGAATCACCACGTTCAATCCGTACGCGGCGGGCATCAAAACGACTTTCTGACACCCTTTCGTAGATTAACCCACCATGCCCGTTCGTCCCATTCCGTTTTTCGCCTCCTTCTCCGCCCTCGCGCTGTGCGCGCTGGCGGCTTCGACCGTGCGGGCGCAGGAGGGACTCGACCTGGGGGCCTCCAGCTTCCAGTTCCTCAAGCTCTCGCTGTCGCCGCGGGCGACGGCGCTGGGCGGCGCGGGCGCCGCGTTGGCCGCCGGCGTGGGCGAGGCCGAGGTCAACCCCGCGGCGGGCGCGTTCGGGGTCAAGGGCGATCAGGGCGGCAGCGCCCTCACCGTGGGGCAGGAATACCCGCCGCGCGAGTTCGGAACGAGCGCGAGCCATGTGTCCTGGAACCTTCCCTGGGATCGCCGCCGCGTGATGCTGCACGCGCGTTACCTGGGGTTCGACGACATCCCCGGCTTCGATGACGACAACAACGCGACCACGGCCTACAAGGCCCACACCCTGAAGCTGCAGGCGGGGCTGGCGGGGCATGATTTCGGGTTCGATTGGGGGGGCAGCGCGGCCTACGCCCGCAACAACATCGCGGATGCCTCGTATTCCGCTTACCTCGCGAACGCGGGCCTGCGCCGCGACCTCCTCCTGGGGCTGTCGGCCGGCGCGTCGGTCACCAACCTGACGCTGTGGGCGTCGCAGACGCGCGAGACCGGCGAGACGGTGGAGCCGCCGTTGATTCTGCAGGCGGGTCTGGGCTACGTGCGGCGGCTGAGCCCCGGCTCGCGCGTGGCCGTCGCGCTCGACGCGCGCCGCGTCGCCGACGAAGACGTCGTCTTCCCGGTGGGGGCGGAATACCAGGTGTTCGAGGCGCTGTTCATCCGCGCCGGGTACCCCGTCGGCGACCCGGACAACGGCATCGCGCTCGGCTTCGGCCTGCAGTGGTCGCGCTTCGGGTTCAACTACGCCTACAAGCGCCACGAAACCCTCTCCGGCGGCCACGGCTGGACGCTGGAGATACGGGACTTGTAAGGGGATGTCGCTGGTGGGAACTCAGAACTCAAAACTCAGAGTTTAGAAACACAACGCGCTCAAATCAGTCCGCAGTGTTTTGAGATCCCTGATTCCTCTGATTGCTCCCCGATTTTTTCTGAGTTCAGCGCTCTGAGCTCTGAGTTTCCGAAATCGTCACCTTCCCAACACGCCCGCGAGCAAGCTGATCATGCCCGCGACCATGAACAGTTTGAGCAGCTTTTGCGCGCGGGCGAAGTGCGTGGGGCCGGCGTCGGTGCGGGCGAGCTCGAGGAGCAGCGGGCCGAGCACGGGGCCGCCGAGCACGACGATCAGGGCGAGGTACGACCAGTGGTAGCCGAAATACAGCGCCGGTCCGGGAATGAGGAGCAGCAGCACCACCATCGACGCGAACGCGAGGCGGCGCGCGGCCTCGGTGCCTGCCGTCACGGCGAAGGTGCGGTGGCCCGCGAGGCGATCCCCCACGACGTCCTCCGCATCCTTCACCAGTTCACGCACGAAGGTCACCAGAAACGCGAACACCGCCGCCGGCAGCGAATCCTTGGTGGTGAGCGGAAAGTCGATCAGCAGCGGCAATTCGACGAAGTACACCGCCAAGCCGCACAACAATGAAATGATGAGGTTTCCCGAAAGAGGGCGCCCCTTGTAAAAGCGGTTGTACGCGATCAGGAGCACGGCCATCACGGCGGCGAGCAGCCCGTGCAGGGGGCTTCCGATCCAGGCGCACAGAATCGCCCCTCCGTAAAGCAGAAACGCGGTCGTCCACGCCGTGCCGCGCCCCAGCAAGCCCGCGGCGAGCGGACGGTTCGGGCGGTTCACGCGATCGACCTCCACGTCGAGCGCATCGTTATCGGCGTTCCCGCCGCCGACCATGAGCAGCATGGAGAGCGACCCCCAAAACGCGAGTTGCCATTCGGGGCGCAGGCGCAGGCTGATCCAGCCGAGCCACACCGCGGCGGCGGCGATAAGGGCGTTTCCGGGGCGGACCAGGCGGATCCAGGAGGGAAGGGTCATGGGGGGGAACGTTAGAAAAGGGGGAGGAGACAGTGGTCGGGAGAAGGTGGTCTGTGGCTCCGCTGCCTCGATGAAGTTTGGGCCGCAGCGGGTAGGTGGTACGTGGTAGGTGGTAGGTGGTATGTCGATCCATGTTGGCCCCATGTGGCGGGAGAGGCCACTTTTCCCCTGTTGACACAATCCGGGCCACCTACCACCTACCACGTACCAAGCCCCTCACCAAAAGCCCCCCGGCCCGGGAACATTCCCACCCCCCAGTTCCTACCTTTCCCGTCCCGTGATGATTCGTTCGCCCCGGGAGGCGACCTCATTCAAATTCCAAGATTGACCCGCGATGATTGAAGCAAATGGCATTACGCTGGCGTTCGGCGCCCGCACGCTGCTGGACAACGTCTCGTTCCAGCTTTCCGACCGCGGCCGTTTGTGCCTTGCGGGTTCCAACGGCGCGGGCAAGTCCACGCTGTTCAGCATTTTGATGGGTGAGCTCGGGTGCGATTCCGGTAAAGTGATCCGCTCGGGCGGGTTGCGCATGGGCATGCTCCGCCAGCATGCCGAGTTTCCCGACGACGCCACCGCCTACACGGCCGCGCTGCTGGCGTTCGCCGAGGTGAACGAGAAGGCGAAAAAGCTGGAGGCCCTGCACCTCGCCATGGGTGAGCGTGAACTGACCGATGCCGAAATGCACGACCTCGATGTGTTTCAGGATGCGTTGATTCGCGAAGGGTACTACACCGCCGAGGCGGAGACGCGCTCGGTGCTGCACGGCCTGGGATTCAAGCGCGAGCAGCAGGACAAGAAGTTGTCCGAGCTGTCGGGCGGTTGGAAGATGCGTGTGGCGCTGGCGCAGCTGTTGCTCCAGAAACCCGATTGCCTGTTGCTCGACGAGCCCACCAACCACCTCGATCTCGAGTCGATCATGTGGCTTGAGGGTTACCTGCGCAATTACCCGGGCTCCATGATGCTGATCTGTCACGATCGCCGCTTCGTCGACAACGTCTGCGAGGGCGTGCTCGATCTGCGCTTGGGCAAGCTCGACCTCTACTCGCTCCCCTACGAGAAGTACGAGGAGGAGCGCGCCATGCGCGTGCTGCAGCAGCAGAAGAGCGCGGCCAAGGCGCAGGACGAGATCGAACGCCTCAACAAGTTCATCGACCGGTTCAAGGCCAAGGCCAGCAAGGCCACACTGGCCAAGAGCGCGATCAAGAAGCGCGACCGCATCGAGGTGGTGGAGGTGGAGCAGGACGGCCCGTCGATGCGCTTGCGCTTCCCCGCGCTCGACTACGCGGGCTCGGTGGCCTGGAAGGCCGAGGATCTGGCCAAGCGCTACGGCGACAAGACCATCTTCACCGGCGGGGCGTTCACGATTCTGCCGGGCGACAAGGTCGCTTTGGTGGGGCCCAACGGCGCGGGTAAAACCACGCTGATGCGTTTGCTGGTCGGCGAGATCAAACCCGAGGAGGGCGAGGTGTCGCGCGGTTCGGCGCTCAAACCCGGTTACTACGCCCAGTATGTGGAGCCCGACGAGATCGAAAAGGCGACGCCCATACTCGACCTGCTGCGGCAGGCGTTCCCGCAGGCGGGTGACAATGCGGCGCGCGCGGCGCTGGGCGCGATGATGTTCTCGGGCGACGACGCCAAAAAGAAGTTCGGCGTGCTCTCCGGCGGCGAACGCGCGCGCGTGCGCCTTGCGCGCCTGCTTTTGGCCCCCGGCAACGCGCTTGTGCTCGACGAGCCCACCAACCACCTTGACGTGCGCTCCAAGGACCTGCTGCTCGACGCGCTGGCCGACTATCCGGGCACGGTGGTGTTCGTGTCGCACGACCGCGACTTCACCGAGCAACTGGCCACGCGCGTGCTGCGCGTGGACGGCGGCACCATCACCGAGTACCCCGGCGACTACGCCTACTACCTGGGCAAGGTGGAGGACGATCTGCGCCGCGAGGCGCTGGAGGAAAAAGCGGCCGAGAAAAAAGCAGGCAAGAGCGGGGGTAAGGGCGACCTCGTGGTCGCCCCTATAACCACCGACCCCCGCGACATCGCCAAGGCCGCGGAAAAGGAAAAACGCCGCCGCGAAAAGCGCGAAGCGGAGGTGATGGCCCGCATCGAGACCCTGGAAGCGCGCAGCGCGGCCATCGACGCCGAGTTGTGCCTCCCCGAAGTGTTCGGCGACCCGGCGGCGCTGCGCCGCTTGAGCGACGAGAAGGCCGCCGCCGCGCGCGAACTGGAAACCTTGTACACCGAGCTCGACGAACTGAGCGCCGTGGAGAGCGACGCCGCGTGATGAAACCGGGACGCGCTCCGGCCGAGGGTTTCGGCACGTGAAGGCGGGTGCTTTCCAGGGTAGCGGGTCGCACGGCGGCCCGCGTAAAAACGGGGGCACGGCCCCCGGTGGCGCCGAGAACTCGGCGACCGGAGTCGGCGGCACGCGCGAAGGCATGTTGGTCGAAGTGCAGCGTCGCACGGCGACGGTACGCGACGGTGATGGTCGCGAGACCCTGTGCGCGTACAGCCCGGGCATTCGCCTCGGCGAATTCTCCAATTTCGCCGTGGGCGATCAGGTCGAGTACTACCCCGGTGATGCGGCGCAGGAGCCGCTCATCACCGCCATTCGCCCGCGCACCAGCAAGATCTCGCGTCCCGGCCCGGGCGAACGTCACGCCCGCGAACTGATCCTGGCGGCCAACGTCGATCTGCTGGTGGTGACCGTCGCCGCCGCCCAGCCGGCCTTCAACGCGCGCCTGCTCGACCGTTACCTCGCGGTGGCGGAGCGCTTCGGCATCGAAGCCATCATCTGCCTCAACAAGTGCGACCTGCAGCCCGTGACGCCACCCGAGGTTCTCTACCTCGAAGGGGTCGGGTATGACCGGGTTTCGGTGTCCGCCGCGGAAGGCACGGGCCTCGAGGCCTTGCGTGTCAAGTTGCGGGGTCGTTTGGCCGTGCTCTCGGGCCCGTCCGGCGCAGGTAAAAGCTCTTTGATCGCCGCGCTCGTGCCCGACTCCGACCCGCGCATCGGGGAGGTGCGCGAGAGCGACGGCAAGGGCCGTCACACTACGACCACGAGTCACCTGTACGCCACCGCCGACGGGATCCGCATCATCGATACGCCCGGTCTCCGGGAGCTGGGGTTGTGGAACGTGAACGGCGCCGAGGTGGCTGCGTTCTGGCGCGACTTCCAGCCTTACCTCGGGCAGTGCCGCTTTTCCGACTGCGCCCATCGCACCGAACCGGGGTGCGCCGTCCGCGCCGCGGTGGAGCGGGGTGATGTGCCCGACTTCCGTCTGCAATCCTATTACCGCGTCCTCGAGACGCTCGCGGGAGACGAGTGATGTCGTTGTTTCAGGCCAAGCTCGCCGCGGTCCTCAGCGTCGTGTACGCGGGCATGAACGCGTACCAGCTCACCTCCGGGTACGAGGCCGTGCGCGAAAAGGCCCGCCTGTTCTCCGAGATCGCCGCGGGCGAGGGCGCATCCTGGCGGTTGCGGCTGGTGCGCGCGTTGTTCTACCTCGCCGCGCCGCTGCTGTATTTGCTGACCATGATCGGAGCGGGTCTGCCGGGCATTCTCCTCATCGCGGCCGGCGTGAAGTTCTGGATGTCGTCGTTCGTGGGCATTCGCACCGAACACCGCCTTTTGCGCGGTGAGGATTACACGCCCGGCGATCATCGTCTGTCGCGCGTCGACGCGGCGCTCAACCTCGCGCTGGCCGCCGCCGTGGTGTGGCAGGTGTTGGAAGTGTGGATGTGACGGAAATGGTACTGAGTACGGGGTACTCGGTACCGGGTCGTTCGTGGGTTTGGGGAGGTCGCAATTTTTACGATGCCCGACAATGCCGTGGCAACTCAAGTCGCAAGTCTGATATTTGTTTCCCAGTACCCAGTACTAAACTCCGCCCCTAATTCGGTTTCCCCCTCTTCAACAACCCCCGCCTCCGGTTGCCGAAGAATGCCTCGAGCGCGGCCTTTTCGGTTTCCCATGATTCATGCTGGGGTGTGGTGCGCATCCAGGACAGGGCCTCGTCGGGTGAGGAGCCGTAAACGCGTCGATAGAAGGCATCAAGAAAGGCGGCCGTCGCGGAATCGGCCCCGCCGCGCCGCAGTCCCGTAAGGTTCAAGCCGCCCCAGCGCAGAGGCTCGCCCAAGGCCTTCGCATAAGGCGGGACGTCCACATCGACGCGCAGGCCGCCGCCCACGAACGCGCCGTCGCCGATCACCGTGAATTGATGCACTCCCGTCAGTCCCGAAACCACGGCGCCCGCACCCACGCGCACGTGGCCGCCCAGTTGCACCGCGTTGGCGACGATGGCGCCGTCTCCGATGACGCAGTCGTGCGCGATGTGCGCGTAGGCCATCACCAGCGCGCGCGCGCCCACGCGCGTGACGCCGCCCGGGGCGGCCGAGCGGTTCACCGTCGCGTACTCGCCGATGCGGGCGCCGTCGCCGATCTCCACGCGCGAGGGTTCGCCCCCGTATTTCAGATCCTGCGGCGCGCCGCCGATGACCGCGCCGCCGTCGAGCGTCGCGTTCGCGCCGATGGTCGACCCCGCCAGCACACGGCAAAATGGTCCTAGCGTCGAACCCGCCCCGATGACGACATCGCGTTCGATCATACACCACGGACCGACCGTGACATCATTGGCGATGCGGGCGTCAGGGTGGATGAGGGAAGTGGGGTGGATCATGAATTCAGAATGGGGAATTGAGAATGGGGAATATTAAAGCCCCGGAAAGGGAAGATCGTAAATCAGGACACGGAATCGTATAACGGACACCGCGTTCTATTCCCAATTCCTAATTCCCATTTCCCAATTATTCCTCACACCATCGTCGCCTTCAGCACGGCCTCGGCGCACTTTTCGCCGTCCACGCTGGCGTAGGCGGTGGCGGTGGCGAAGCCGCGGCGGAACTGGGTGAGCTCCACGTTCAGTTCCAGCACGTCGCCCGGCCGCACGGCGCGGCGGAAGCGCACGTCCTCGATGCCGGCGAAGGCCGGGCGTTTGCCGGCGGCGGCTTCGGGGAACGACTCGGCGATGAGGATGCACAACGCCTGCGCGAGGGCTTCGATCTGCAGCACGCCGGGCATCACAGGTTCGCCGGGGAAATGCCCCGCGAAGTAGTCGTCGCTGGCGCGCACGTCGCGCACCGCGCGGATGCGCTTGCCTTTTTCAAGCTCGGGAACCGTGTCGATGAACAGGAACGGCGGACGATGCGGGATGGCCTTCAGGACGGCCGCATGGTCGAGGGAAATGATGGCGGCCGGGTTGTTGGTCGTAGCGTCGCTCATGGTCGTTCTCCGTGAAAAATCATCGATCCGGTTCAAGAGCCGTGCGCGCGCAGCGCGTCCAGCAATAGGTGGTTGAGGGCGTGCCCCCCGTTCACGATCGTCAGGCGCAGCCGGGGCAACGCGAGCCCTGCAAGGGCGAGATCGCCGAGCAAATCTAGAACCTTGTGGCGCGCGGCCTCATCCTCCAGGCGCCACGCGCGCGGGTGCAACAGGGGAAAGTCGGTGTCACCGCGACCGGGTAAGGCCGCCCGTTCGCGTGGGAACCTGTCCCGCGAAGCCGACAACAAAAGTCCGGAATTTTCATCCGCGCCCCCCAAAAGAGTTTCCGATGACGCGTTCGTCCCTGATGCTTTCAGCCTCTCCCAGTCGTCGTGGAAAATGAACGTGCGTGCCGGCAAAACCGTCGCGGGCGCATCGCCGATCGTCGCAAGCCGTGCGGTCTGCCTGAAATCACCGCGTGCCAAGGTGTATTCCACCGAGAACCCGTCCGAGGGTTCCGCGCTCACCGAGCCTTCGGGCCCGTCGTAGGACCACATCAATGACGATTGATATTCGGGGGGTGGGGCGGCGTATTCAACAGGGACCGTCGCGGCCAGGGCGGTGAACCACGGGCGCGCGCTGCCGTCGAGCCCGGGAATCTCCTCGACATCGCAGACGATATCGAGCGGTGCGCGTGAGAAGAACAACGCGGCGGCGATCAGGTGTTCCGGGGTGCGGATCGTCGCGCCGGTTGCGGGGTCGGTCAGCACGGTCGCGCGTTGCGCGCTCCGGGTCAAAGTCGCGAGGCCCGAAGCGGTGAGGCCGACCGGGAACCCCGGGAAGAAAAACCGCAGGCCGAGGCCGTCGTCAGGTCGGAGGGTAAAGCGGACCGTTGATGGCACACCGGAGTGCAAGGCGAGGCCGGAGAGGGAAGTCATGGAAAAATCAGAATTCAAAATCGGAAATCAAAAATGAAACGAGGTTGCATTGGTGTTCGTGTGAGAAACGAGCGATCATGCTTGTGCGCCCTGTGTTTCTGATTTTTGATTTTTGATTTCTGATTTTCGTTGATTCGCCACATCCCGCCGCCATTGCGCGATCGGCCGCGCGGGAAAACCCGCCACCGTCATGCCGTCCGGGACATCTTTCGTAACGCCGGCTTTTGCCGCAACGGAGACGCCATTTCCAAGGCGCAGGTGACCGGCAACGGACGCCGCGCCCCCCATGCGGAAATTTTTGCCGACGGTGGTCGAGCCTGCAATGCCCGATTGCGAGGCCATCAGCGCGCTCTCGCCGACCACCACGTTATGCGCGATTTGCACGTGGCTGTCGAGTTTGCACCCGCGCCCCAGAGTGGTGGGATGGAGCACCCCGGCGGCGATCACGGTGTTCGCCCCGATGAAGCAATCGGCTCCGATCACCACCCCCGCGAGATGGGGCATGGGCGCAAGACCCGTCCCGGTTTCATAGAACCCGAAACCGTCGACCCCGATGACCACTCCCGGCTGAACCACGGTGTGCGCCCCGATCACCACATGCGGTTTGATGACCGCGTTCGCTTCGATGCGCGCGCCGCGCCCGATGAACGCCCCCGCGGCCACCATCGCACCGGCTTCCACAGTGACCTCGCCTTCCAGAACGCCCTCCACCACGGCGGTGGGATGAACGTGGTTGTTGTCGCCGGCGCGAAACGGGACCGGGCGCAGGATGTCATCCGCGCAGGTTTTGAGGATCGCCGCCAAAGCCGCACGCGCATCGCGAATGCGGAGAATGAGGGAAAGGCCGGAGGTTTCCGGAAGGCCCGTCACGCCGGGCTCGGCAAGGATGAGCCCCATGCGTGCGGGGGATAGCGCATCCAGTGCGTCGCGCCGCGTGCCCGCGCCCACCACGACGAGCGTCGAGTCGGGAGTGATCCCGGAATCACCCTCGCTTCCGCGGCCCGGTTCCCATAGATGCAGAAAACGCCGGCCCGTCCGCAAAAGTTCGGACGCGACCGGCGTTTCAGGTTCGAGGAACAAGGCCCGAAGTTCCGGGAGTGTCCCCGGCGCAATTCCCGTGCGGAAGCGCATGCCGGGCTTGTTTATTTGGCGGGCGCCGCGGTTACTTGGCGGGCGCCGCGTTTTCCTTGTTGAGGATCTCAAGCACGCGCTGGGTGAGGTCGTTGTCCTTCTTCCAGAACACCACCGCGCCGGCCGCGCGGTCGAGCACCATGTCGTAGCCCTCTTGGTTGGCCACGTCCTGGATGGTCTTCTTGATCTTCTGCACGATGGGGTCGGTGATCTCCTGGTTCTTCTGGTACAGGGCGCCTTCCTTGCCGTAGATCTGCTGCACGAACTGTTCGTAGTCGGCCTTCTTCTTGGCGAACTGCGCCTCCAGTTCCTTCTTTTTCTCGTCGGAGAGCATGAGCGACTGTTTCTCGAGGCGCTCCTTCATCTCCAGCAGTTCCTTCTGCTTGCCCTGCGCCTCCTGCTCCCACTTCTGCACCTGGCGGTCGTAGTCGCGCTGGGCCTTGGTGGTCTCGGAGTACTTCTCGAACAGCATCTTCGAATCGACGTGGGCGATCTTGAGGTCGGCCGACGCCGCCGTCGCCAGCGCCAACACGCCGACCAGGCTGAGGATCCAGTGTTTCATCGTCATCTCCTTCCGGGCATCGTCTGCCCTCGATATGGCCTTAATCTATAATCCGGGGAACTGGCTGGTGGCATGTGGGTAGTGGGGGCTGGTAGGTCGGCAGGAACGAAGTGTTCCGGTTCGATTTTTCTGCCACGACCCACGAGCCACAACCCATACTAGATCCTCAGAACCCCTGCTCGATCGTAAAGTTCACCGTGGGGCTGCGGCCCACGCGCGGATAGCGGCGGCCATCGTAGTCTTCGGGGTCGTCGAGCGGCCAGCCGAAGTCGAAGCCCATGCCGAAGGGCGCCACCATGGGCACCACCACGCGGAAACCGAAGCCGATGTCGCGGCGCAGGTCGGAGAGATCGATTTCCGACCACGGATCGGGAGCCTCGTCCTTGGGCACGGGGTTGTAGATGCCGCGGCCCGCGGCGTCGTACTTCGCCAAGCGCCCGAAGGCGCTGCCCGCGTCGAAGAAGGCCAGCATGTAGAAGGTGTTCTCGACCACCGGGTAGGTGAACTCGGTGGTGAACGAGAGGAAGCTGCGGGCGATGCGCCCGCCGCCGATGGTGCCGGGGAGGTAGCCGCGCAGCTTGCCCTGGTAGCCCAGCAGGCCGCCCATCTGGTAAAGCGCGTAGCTCTGCACGTTGTCGCCGAGGATGATGCCCGTCTGCGTCTCCACGCCCAGCACGAGCTTGTTGATCACGGGGAACCACCAGTTCACGCGCGCGTCCCACTGCGAGTAGTCGAAGTCGCCGCCCAGGAATCCGCCGCCCACTTTCGTCCAGCCCAGGGAGTAGCGCGAGCCGTCCGAGGGGAAGAACGGCAGGTTCTTGTCGTCGCGCACCACCGTGAGGTTCACCGACGACTCGATGCCCGAGGCCACGATCAGGTTGGCCTTGTCGCGCGCCTGGCCGTTGTCGTTGTAGGTGTAGTTGTAGGTGGAGCGGATGGTGAAATAGTCGTCGGGCCAGGTGAGGCGGCGGCCGAGCGTGAGGCGGAGGCCGTAGCGGAGGTAATCGTTGTAATAGTCGTACTGCGAAACCTGGTTGCTGTAGAACACGCTGCCGCCCACCAGGGTCGGAGTGTCGAACAGCCAGGGTTCGGTGAAACCCACCGAGTACAACTGCTTGTAGGGGCCGACCTCCACGCTGGCGTCGGCGCGCTGGCCGTTGCCCAGGAAGTTGGGGATCTGCAGTCCCAAAGTGCCGACCATGCCGTCGCGGCCGCTGTAGGCCGCGCCCGCCGAGAACGTGCCCGTGCCCGCTTCCTTCTCGGTCACCTTGAAGATCAGGTTCACATCCGACCCGTCGCCCGTGGGCTCGCGCTCGATGTCGGGTTCGGCGTTGTCGAAGAAGGCCAGCTGCATGATGTCGCGCTGCGAGCGCATCAGCAGCGACTGGCGGTACACGTCGCCGGGGAAAAGCTTGATCTCGCGGCGGATCACCTTGTCCTTGGTCTTGGTGTTGCCGCGCACGTCAACCCGGTTGATGTGGGCGAGACTGTTCTCGCGGATGTTGAACGTGACCTCCACCATGGTGTCGCGGAACTCGAGGCGGTCCTCCAGCTCCACGAACAGGTAACCTTCTTCGCGGTACAGGGAGTTGATCTGGAACTTGATCTGCTCGTACTTGCGCTTGTTGAACACCTCGCCGCTGTCGAACAGCACCTGCGCGCGCAGCGCCTCGTCGCGGACGATGTTGTTGTGCACGAAGTTGGCGCGTTCAAAATGGTAGCGCTCGCCCTCGCGCACCCCGATGCGGATGTCGATGTGGCGCTTGTCGGCCGTGTAGAACGTGGTGTCGCGCGTCACCGACGCGTCGAGGTGACCCAGCTCGCGGTAGTATTCGAGGATCGAGTCGAGGCCGATGCGGTAGGTCTCCTCGGAGAAGTCGCCCGAACGCCACCAGCGGTCTTCCTTGATGGGGAAGCGTTTGCGCAGGGCCTTGTCGGCCACGCCGTCGTTGCCTTCGAAGGTGATGTAGCGGACGGTCACCTTTTTGGCCTCGTCCACCGTGAAGGTCACCACGCTCTCGCCGGTCTTCTTGTCGGTCTCCTGGCTCGCCTCGGCCGTGGCCAGCAGGTAACCCTTCTCGCGGTAAATGCCGAGGATCTTCTGACGCGACGATTCCACCGCCCCGGGTGAAAACACCTGCCCCTCGATCAGGTCGATCTTGGATTTGAAATCGCTTTCGGAAAGTTTTTTGAGGCCCTTGTACTTCACCTTGCCCAGCACCGGAAGCTCGGTGACGGTGATGTACAGCACGATGCCGTCGAGGGCCAGGGGGCTGTCCTCCTCCACCTTGATGTCGGAGAACAGATTCAGTTTGTTGAGGGCCGTCACCGACCCGCGGATGCGGTTGCGGAGCACGGCGGGCGCGTACGATTCACCCTTTTCGAGTTGCAGGGCGTTCAGGATCAGCGCTGCGTCGACGGTTTTGTTGCCCTCGATGCGGATGTCCGCCACGCGGATCTGGCGCGACGGGCTTTGCAAAAAGCCGCCGCCGGTTTGACCTTGAGCGTGCGCTTCGGGGAGCATGACGCCGGCGATGACCGCCAGCAGAAGGATCCGGCAAACGTGAAAGAAAACGGTGATGCGTTGCAAATGCCTGTCCTTCAAATGCCTCGGTAGGTGCGAATTTGACCCGAACACCCGGCGCGGAAAACGGTCGACTGTCAATCCTGTGCAAAAAACGCAGGAAAGCCGACCCAATATAGAAAGGAAGGGGTTCCCGAACCCGCCCAAAACCCCCGTAAAAGGCTTTCAGGCGGGGACTTCCGGCGAGGCAGGCACGCTGTCGCGGGGGTGAATACGGAGGCGTCTCATCGGGTGCGGGGTCGGGGGGGCCCCCGGTCCGCAGGCGCGTGCGCGGCTTACAGCCGATCGGCGTTCGTGTCGACGCAGATCACGTTGTTGACGAGGTTGAAGTTCACGACCTGGCCGTTTTGCAGCAGGATGTCGCGCCCTTCGATGCGCACCGAGTCGCCGCCGGCGAAGGGCGTCACCTTGATGCGGGCACCGGCCGTGGCCTGACTGCCGCCGATGCCGCCGACGAAAATCGAGGCCTTGTTGGCCGGCGCTTCCGCCTCATCGCTGGCGCGGTTCGTGCCAACGGTCCAGGTCGCGGCGCCCAGGCTGCTTGAGCTCACCGCGACACCGAGCCAGCGTCCCGAGACGCTGTCTCCGTTGCCGTTCGCGTAGCGAAGCCCCCAATAGGCCACGTAGCTCAAACCGTCGGGACAGGCTCCGTAGGCGGTTGCGGCGTGCGCGATGTCGCCGTAGACGAACCCTGGGGCCACGCCAAGGTCATCGGATTCGGATGAGGTGGTGCAGGCGGAAATGGTCAGGGCCGCGAAGGCGACGGCCAGCGTGGTGAATGAGCGGGCATGGAACGACATGATGAACCCTTGAACCTGAATTTTTCCCCGAACGCTCATGGATCTGGGGGCTGTTGGGCCGGGATGCGGGTTCCCGGGTGGAAAATCCAACCGGGGAAATTACTTCGGGACGAACAGGTGGGGAGCTTCCGCAGGCTGTGAAAATTGTGACAAAAAAACAAAGGGCGGATCGAGGATCCGCCCTTTGAGTGAGACACTGCGTTTGGCCCCTGTTTTCAGGAATTTCGAAACATTCGCGTCAGGGATGGCGCGGATGTCCGGACCTTTTTTTAACCTCCGCTGGCCGACGTTTCTTTTGCCGATTCGGCAGCGACGGCGGGTGACGTGGTGAACGTCAGCCCGTCGCCCTCGCGGTCGACCGTCAACACCGATTTGTCGGCCACGCGGCCGCGCAGGATCTCGTCGGCCAAGGGATCTTCAAGCAACCGCTGGATGGAGCGGCGCAGGGGCCGCGCGCCCAGTTGCGGGTCGAACCCCTTTTCGATGATCAACTCGCGCACCGGGTCGCTCACCTTCACCTTGATGTCCCGCGCCGTGAGGCGAGACTCCAGTTCGGAGATCAAAAGGTCGACGATGCGCGTCATGTCCTTGCGCTCGAGCGGGCGGAACACCACGAGATCGTCGAGACGGTTCAGGAACTCGGGGTTGAAGGCCTTCTTCACCTCGTCGCGCACCATCTTCTCCATGCGCTCGAACTCGGTGTTGAGGTCGTCGCGGCTGAAACCGAGGCCCACGCCCTTCTTGATGTCCTTCGCGCCCAGGTTCGAGGTCATGATGATGATGGTGTTCTTGAAGTTCACCTTGCGGCCGTAGCTGTCGGTGAGCTGACCGTCGTCGAGGATCTGCAGCAGCAGGTTGAAAACGTCGGGGTGGGCCTTCTCGATTTCGTCGAGCAGGATCACCGCATAGGGGCGCTTGCGCACCTTTTCGGTGAGCTGGCCGCCTTCCTCATAGCCCACGTAGCCCGGAGGCGCGCCCACCAGGCGCGACACCGCGAACTTCTCCATGTATTCCGACATGTCGATGCGGATCATCGCGTCGTCGGATTCGAACAGGAAGTTCGCCAAGGCCTTCACAAGCTCCGTCTTGCCGACACCCGTGGGCCCCAGGAACATGAAGCTGCCCATGGGGCGCTTGGTGGAGTGGACGCCCGAGCGCGAGCGGCGGATGGCCTTGGAGATCACCTCGATGGCGCGCTCCTGACCCACCACGCGGCGGCCCAGTTCCTGCTCCATGCGGAGCAGGCGCTCGGTCTCGGCGCCGGCCATCTTGTTGAGCGGCACGCCGGTCATCTTCGACATCACCTCGTGGATGGCCTCTTCGTCGACCACCAAACGCTCTTCGCGCTTGGCCTCGCGCCACTTCTTGCGCATGTCCTCGAGCTCGGCCTTCAGGCGTTCCTGGCTGTCGCGCAGGCGCGCGGCGGTCTCGTAGTCCTGATGCTCGACCGAGGCCTCCTTCTCCTTCACCACGGCCTCGAGTTCGGCCTCCTTGTCGCGCAGCTCCTGCGGAATCGACAGGCTGGCCAGGCGCACGCGCGCGCCGGCCTCGTCGATCACGTCGATGGCCTTGTCGGGCATGAAGCGGTCGTTGAGGTAGCGGTCGGCCATGCGCACGGCGACCTCGAGGGCCGCGTCGGTGTAGGTGACCTTGTGGTGCTGCTCGTAGCGCGCGCGCAGGCCCTTGATGATGAGCAAGGTCTCGTTGACGCCCGGAGGGTCGACCACGATGGTCTGGAAGCGGCGCTCCAGCGCGCCGTCCTTCTCGATGTACTTGCGGTACTCATCGAGAGTGGTCGCGCCGATGCACTGGAATTCGCCGCGCGAGAGCGCGGGCTTGAAGATGTTGCTGGCGTCGAGCGAGCCTTCCGACCCGCCCGCGCCCACGATGGTGTGCAGCTCGTCGATGAAGACGATCACGTTGTCGTTTTTCTGCAGCTCGGTCATCAGCGACTTGAGGCGCTCCTCGAACTGGCCGCGGTATTTGGTGCCCGCCACGATGCTGCCCATGTCGAGCGTCACCACGCGCTTGTTCTCCAGAACCTCGGGGATGTTGCGCTCCACGATCTTCTGCGCGAGGCCTTCCACGATGGCGGTCTTGCCCACGCCGGGTTCGCCGATGAGCACGGGGTTGTTCTTCTTGCGGCGGCTCAGGATCTGGATGACGCGCTCGATCTCCTGCGCGCGGCCGATGATGGGATCGAGCTGGCCCTGGCGGGCGAGCTCGGTGAGGTCGCGGCCGAAGTGGTCGAGGAAGGGAGTCTTGGACTTTTTGCGGGCCGCGGCGGCGTCGGGCGCGGCGGCGGCGTCACCGCCGCGCAGCACGCGTTCGATCTCTTCCTTGACGCGGTCGTACTCCACCCCGATGGCGGCGAGGGCGGTGGCGGCGGCGCTTTCGTGGTCCTTCATCAGCGCGAGCAGCAGGTGCTCGGTGCCGATGTACTTGTGGCTCATGGCGCGCGCTTCCTGCGCGGCGATCTCGAGCACCTTCTTGGCGCGCGGCGTGAAGGGGATCATCTGGCCGATGGTCATCATCCCGCCCGACGACGAGATGGACTTCTCGATGCTGCGCGCGAGTTCCTCGAGGTCGACGTTCAGGTTCTTGAGCACGGCGACGGCCACGCCGTCGCCTTCGCGGATGAGGCCCAGCAGCAGGTGCTCGGTGCCGACGTAATCGTTTCCGAGCCGCACCGATTCCTCGCGGGCGAGTTGCATGACTTTCTTGACGCGGTCGGTAAACATCCCGTTCATGGTGATCCCTTTGAAGCGGCCATCGTCCGCGAAAAACCGCGATCCGAAGCCTGATGCCAAAATACATACCCGCCGGGGTTCCGCCGGAGGACCGGGCGTTCCAAAACGAAGCCGTCCGCGCACCCCGTGCGTGCTCCCGCGGAGCGCCGCTTTGTTTTGCGTCGCTCCGGGTCATTTCGGGTCGGTCGACGGACTTTCGGAGCCTGGTCAGATCCCTGAAAGCAAGTGCCGGGCCAAGTCGGCCCTTTGCCGGTCGTCATCCCGGAGGTCGTCCGAACCCCCCGACGGTCCTTCTTCGCGCGCGGCGTGCGCGGCCCGGTGACGGGATGCGATGTGGGCGGGTCCCGCCAACACCCGCAGGGTCTCCAGCGACGGCAACAGCGCATGCGGGAACAACCCGGCATACACGCCCGCGCGGACGTGAGAAACCAACAGTTGCAGTTCGGGGGTGTCCATGCGTCGCGCTTCCTGCAACAGGTTCAAGGCGCGGTGCGCGCGATCCTCAAACTCGTGCCGCGCGCGTGCGTCGCGCGTCAAGTGGTCATGGGCGCGGCGCTCCGCGTCCAGCACGCCCGCCACCTGTTCGCGGAACCGCCCCACCACCCCCGCGGCATCGAGACCCATCCCCCCGCGCGAGACCAGGCGGAAGAAACCGGCCTCCGCGGCGCCCGGCACGCGGAGCGAGAGCGGCTGCAGTTCGCACCCCACCGCCGCCATGGCCTGCGCGATTTGCGGAACGCGACGCAGAGCCGCGAGCGCGGGAAGATGCACGCCCGCATCGGCTTGAAGTCCCGGACCGGCGTGCGCGGGTTGCGACGTCAGAAATCCCCACGATTCCGCCAGGGCGAAGAGCGGATCACGCGCATCGTCGGCCCACTCCCTCGCGATCGCGAGCGCCCGCGCGAACGGGTCGAACGCCTCCCGCGGGGTGGGTTGGGACGCGAGACCGGTCTCCGTGTGGCTGGGCGCCTGCGGCACGGCGAGACGGGAGCGCGTCCACTGCTCCGTCTCGCCGAACAGGAGGTGCTCCTCATGGTTCGGGCCGGGCAACCACACCTTGTGTTCGCGCTTGCCCGGAAACGACGCGGGCCGTTCGGGCAACAGCATGCGTTCGCGCCACACGCCGATCGCCTCCGGGCCGACATCGGCCAACCGGAAACCCGCTCCGAATCCTCGTGAGCGAGCCGCCGCGAAGAAGGTGCCGGCAAGCCGCGCACAAGCCTCGGGCGTGCTTGAGACCCAAAACGGGAAGCCGGCGAAGTTGCGGCGGGCGGTCACGCGCACGAACAGGAGTTGCGGGGACGCGCTCCCGCGTTGCGCATGGGCCCACGGGACGGGCGTGGTGGCGAAGGCCGCGGCGTCGGGGACCGCCGTCGCGTCGCCCGAAACGGGAGAGGGTGTCCGGGGAGGTGAGGGCGGGGACGTGAACGGTGTCGTCGGATCGTTTTGCCCGGAACGCGCGTCCGCGCGCGCCTCGAGCCGGCGCTGAAGCGCGGCGGCCTCCTCGTAGCGTTCCAGGCGCAAGGCGTCCGCCAGTTGTTCGCGCCAGGCCGCCGCGTCCTCCGACCCTGCGCCCGCGTTTTCCGGCGCGGCGGGAGCGCGGTACAGCTGAGGGTGGATGTGCAGCATGTCGGCGCGCAGGGCCGCGCCGAAGTGGTCGTAGCAGGCGGGGCACCCGAGCAACCCGCGCGTGCGGAACTCGGCGTGCGTGAATCCGCACTGCATGCACACCAGCAGCGGAGCCGGGGCCGCCGCGCGCGCCGGGAGGTCTTCGTTCACGCCGGTTCCAGTCGGCCGTCGCGCAAGGTCAGAGGACGCACCGCGCGCCGCGCGAGACCGGCGTCGTGCGTGACCACGAGGATGGCCACGCCGCGATCCCGGTTGAGCGCTGCGAGCATGTCGTGCAGCGCCTCCGAGTTGCGCGTGTCCAGGTTGCCTGACGGCTCGTCGCACAGCAGCACGGCCGGATCGCGGATGAGCGCGCGCGCCACGGCGGCCCGCTGCCGTTCGCCGCCGCTGAGCTGCGAGGGCACGTGGCTCAGGCGGCCCTCGAGTCCGACTTCCCTCAAGAGCGCCAGGGCGCGCTCGCGTCCCTCGCCGTGCAGGGTTTTATCACCCCCGATGCGCAAGGGCAGAAGCACGTTTTCCAGCACCGTCAGGTCGGGCAGCAGATGGTGGAACTGGAACACGAACCCCAGTTCGCCGTTCCGCACGCGCGAGAGTTTCGCATCGGTGAACCCGGTGACATCCTCGCCCCGAAAGTTCACCCGCCCTTCCGTGGGGCTCTCGAGCAAACCCAGAATATGCAGCAACGTGCTTTTGCCCGCTCCCGACGCCCCGGTGATCGACGTGAAATCTCCCGCCGCCACATCAAAATCGAGATCACGGAACAATTCGATGCGGGAACCGGTTTCTGTGAAGGCCTTGGCGACACCGCGGAGGGAGAGGATGGGGGAGGTCATGCGGTTTGCCTCGCGGAGTCAAAATCAGAAATCAGCGCGTTCGATGAAGTCGCCGAATGCGAATGAATCAATCTGAATTCAGAAAGAACGCAAGAACGCGAACATGACGCCGGATTTGGGTCCCGTTTCTGATTTCTGATTTCTGATTTCAGATTTTTATTCATGCCGTATCGCCTCCACCGGATCCTGGCGGGCGGCCTTGAGGGCCGGCGGCAAGGTGGCGAGACCGCAGAGGATGTTGGTGAGCGCGAGCACGCCCAGCACGTCCGTCAGGCGGAGGTCCACCGGGAGGATGGTGACGAAATACACGTCCCCGGGCAGGCGGATGACGCCGAACTCGTGCTGCAGCCACACGCTGAAAAGGCCGAGGATGGTGCCCGCGACCGAACCCAGCAGGCCCACCAGCATGCCCTCGTACACGAAGATGCGGAGGATCGCGCCGCGCGTGGCGCCCATGGCGCGCAATATGCCGATCTCGCGCGTCTTGTCGTTGACCACCATGATCAGCGAGGAGATGATGTTGAACGCGGCGATGATGATGATGATGCCGAGCGCAAGACCCACCAGCACCTTCTCGTAGGCCATCCACTTGATGAGGGTTTCGTTCTTGGCCTGCCAGTCCACCGCGCGCCAGGGGAACCCGAGGCCCAGCTCGAGGTCGTTCGCCACGCGCGTGCTTTGGCGCGGGTCGCGGACGCGCAGCTGCAGGCCCGTCACCGCGTCGCCCAGGCCGAACAGGCGCTGCGCGGTGGTGAGCGAGACGTAGGCCAATGTTTCATCGTACTGGTACATGCCCGATTCGAACGTGCCCGCCACCACGCAGGGCTGAATGCGCGGCATCATGCCGCCTCCGAAGCCGGAGAAATCGCTTTGCGAAAAGTCGGCGAGGAACACCTTGTCGCCCGGCGCGGCCCCCAGCCGTGCGGCGAGCGACGCGCCCAGTATCACCGCCGGGAATTTCCGCCCGGCCGTGTCGGCGAGGGAGTCGAGTCGATAGGTTCCCCGCGTCACGGTCTCCGATAATCCGATCACGCCGCGCGCGAGTTCCGCGTCGATGCCGTACACCACGATGCCGTCCTGATGGCCGCGGTTGGAGATGACGGTTTTGGCGAGCACGTACGGGGCGGCGGCGGTGACCTCGGGGTTTTCCAGCACGCGCCGGCGCAGTGATTCGGGATCGGCGAACGGCGCCATCTGGTGCCGGTTGATCTCGATGTGGGCGTCCTTGCCCATGAGTTGGCGGTTCACTTCGTCCTCGAACCCGTTGATGGCCGAGAGGACGAAGATCAAAAGCCACGTGCCGATCATCACCCCGAGGGCGGAGAACAGCGCGATGAGCCCCGAGGAGAGGCTGCGGCGCTGGGCCCAGAAGTAGCGGCGGGCGATGAAGGGTTCGAAGGACATCGGGGTATAATGTAGAACGATGGTGGTTGAGCTCAGAACTCTGAACTCAGTGCTCAGAAGTTGCTGGAGAATCACTTAAAATGTTCCACGACCGGATGTGATTATAGGTCGTGGAGCTATGAGCTGGCTCGTGTCTGAGGGGGGATCATGGTGTGCGTGAGTTTGTGTTTCTGAGTTCCGCGCTCTGAGTTCCGAGTTTTTCCGGTATCATTCCTATTTTCGACCATATGCTCCGCCCCTATCTCCAACTCGTCCGCGCGCCCGCGGTTTTTAGTTCGATGTCCAACGCCTTCGCGGGCTGGTTCATCGGCCGCGCGGTCGTGCAACATGCCGGCGGCGCGCCGTCGCCGGTGTGGGCCTTGTTCCTCGGCCTCGTGTCGGCGGCCTTGTTCCTCATGGCCGGCATGGCCCTCAACGACATCGCCGACCTCAAGGTCGATCGCGCGGAGCGTCCCGGCCGCCCCTTGCCCTCCGGCCAGGTTTCCGTGACGCAGGCCTGGCGGCTCGTGGCCGCGTTTTTCGCCGTGGGCCTGCTGCTGCTCGGCATCGCGAATCCGGTGGCCGCCACGGTGGCGGTTTTTCTGGTCGCGGCGATTTTCCAGTACAACTTCGTTCTCAAGGGAACGTTCCTCGGACCTTTGTCCATGGGGTTGTGTCGCGTTCTCAACCTGGCGACGGGCGTCGCCTTGAGCCTCCCGTCGTTTTCCGCGTTCGGCGCGCTGCCGCCCGCGGTTTTCGGGGTGTTGGTCTCTCTGGGGTTTTACGTGGTTCTCGTCACCTTTCTCGCCCGTGATGAGGTTCAGGGGAATTCCCTCCGCCGCGTGAAATGGTTCATGACGGGTTTCGCCGCGTGGTTCGCCGGCTGGGCGGCCTACGCCTCCACGGTGCGGTCGTGGGTTTCGGTCGGTGTGGTGATCGTGCTGATCGTGCACTTCTGGCTGCTTAAAAACGCCATCGCGGGTCTGCGCGGCCAGCCGACCTCTCCCGCCGCCACGGGTAAAACCGTCGGGGGCCTGCTGGGCGCCATGCCCGCCACCGACGCGCTCGCCATGCTCGCCGCCGGCGTCGCCCTTCCGTGGGCCCTCGCGGGTCTGTTGTGGATGTTGCCCGGTAAATGGCTGGCGCGGCGGTTCTATTCAACGTAGGGATTCGGCATGCCTCATCCCTGCGGGTTCTGGCGCGCCCGAACCTTACGGTCGATTTCGCCCCCGTCCGCACCGTGTATATTCCCCCCGTTCACATCCGGAGGTTTTCATGCGCTTTGCCGCCCCCCTTTTTCTGATCACTATGGCCATGGCCGCCGTTTCGGCGCGGGCCGAGGACGTCAACCTGAACACGCGTCCCGAAACCACCTCGGTGGCCCTGAGCCGCTACGCCCTGGGCCCGGGCATCGGCGTGGTCGGTTCGGTATCGGGCGACATGACGGCGATCAGCGACCAGTTCCTGTCGTTGTCGCTTTCGCAATCAATTCGTTTTCGTGACAACTGGGACCTTGCCATCGACGCGGAGTACTGGGCTCCGGGCGCGAATTTCGGCGGCACCATGGCGGTGTCATACCTGATCGGCGACGCCGCGTTCCGCCCCTTCATCGGCGCGGGTGCGGGCCTGCGTTCGCTCGATTACGAGGGTGAACCCTTCGGCAAGGGTCTGGGCGTCGAGGGCCTCGTGCACGCGGGTCTGTATCTCGACGTGCTCGACAACATGCAGATGCGCGTGCGCGTGCCGTACCGGTTCATCGCCAACAGCCATCGCGACCAGGCCGCGGGGCTTGACGTCGCGTTGTTGTTCTCCTCGTCGATGCGCAAGACGAAGGTGAAAAAGCTTCAGTATTAGCGGGACACATCCAGTGGCGAGCTGACAGCTCAAAGCCTACAGCAAAACAAAAAAGGCGAACCTGATGGGTTCGCCTTTTTATTTCCGGAAAACCGGTTGTGTCTGTCGCTCGTCTTGCCTTTGGCTGTCCGCTGTCTGCTGCAAGCTGTCAGCTTGAGGAGTCAGCCTACCGAGTCTCGCACACCGCGGGGGCCTGCTGCGAGATCCACACCCGGGCGCGCTCCTTTACGTCGCGCGTGGCCGACTCGGCCGACGTGAAGTAGTACTGGCGGTTGCTGCGGCCGGCGAACAGGTCGCCTTCGGTCGCGTTCGAGGTGAAGGTCTGCGTGTGGCGCAAGGTCTTGTCCACTTCGCGGAACACGGGCGGTTGCCCCTGCACGCTGCGCGTGGTGACGATGATCAGATCCTTCTCGCGCGTCATGTAGGTGATGTCGAGCCGCGCGCTGTAGGACTTGATCCAGTCGTTCTTTCCGGTCATGCCGTTGATGCCCTGCACATAAACCGATTGCGAGGATATCTGCGCTTCGAGCTTTTGGGGATCGGGAAGCGACAGGATGCAGTCCTCCACCTTTTCGCGGGAGATTTCGCTGGAGCCGTCGGCGGTGGCGGTGGCGGCGACGAAGGTCACGTTCTTGTTTTCGGTGCGGGCCGCTTGGGTTTGGGCGGACGCGCCGGGAGCCATGACGGCCGACAGGGCGGCGGTCAGGGTGGCGGCCGCAAGGGTGAGGGAGTGTTGCATGAGGGAAGCTCCGGTTGGTGCGCGTCCCAAACTACAAAGGCCGCGCGCCCGGCGCCCCGGCGGGGCGGAGACCCCCCGGCCGCCCCAAGCGCGCAGGCGCGGGGACGAGGGAGCCGTGGGCCGGTACGGCCCTTTTAGCTAAACTATGGGCCACTTCTCCCTGTCCGGAGGTTTTACATGCACCGCACCCTCACTCGTCTGTCCGGTCTCGCCTTGGCCACCCTCATGCTCTCCGGCTGCGCCGGCACCAAGGTGGACCGCGTCACGCACGACAGCGTCATCGACCTCTCGGGCCGCTGGAACGACACCGACTCGCGGCTTGTGGCCGAGGAAATGTTGCGCGACTGTCTGGGCGCCCCCTGGTTCAACGCCTTCACGGCCCAGAACAAGGTGCCGACGGTGATCGTCGGCTCGGTGCGCAACCGCAGCCACGAGCACATCAACACCGAAACCTTCGTCAAGGACATGGAGCGCACGCTCATCAATTCGGGCAAGGTGGAGTTCGTGGCGTCCAAGGGCGAGCGCGAGGAACTGCGCGACGAGAAGGCCGATCAGGACGTCAACGCCTCGGTCGAGACGCGCAAGGCCATCGGCGAGGAGACCGGCGCCGACGTCATGTTGATCGGCACGATCAATTCGATCGTCGATCAGGAAGGCAAGAAGTCGGTGGTGTTCTATCAGGTCAACCTCGAACTGGTGAGCATCGAGACCAACCGCAAGCTCTGGATCGGTGACAAGAAGATCAAGAAGTACGTGACCAAGAGCGCGACCGGCCTGTAGGCCGTCGTTCCGTTCCTCCCTCCCATGCGCCCGTGGGTTTTCATCGCCGCGTGCGCGCCGCTCCTCTTGCTGACGGGCTGCGCGAACCGCGGCCTCGTCCGCTACGAAAAAGTCGTAGCGCGCGCCGCCGCCCAGGATTATCTGGACGCGGCGGCGTTTTTGCGCGCCGACAAGGGCGCGCTGTACGGCGGTCAAAGCGAACTGCTTTACAACATGGACCTCGGGCTCCTGTTCCATTACGCCGGCCGCTACGACAGCAGCATCGCGTACTTCGCCCGCGCCGCCGACATTCACGACGCCTTGTTCACCCGCTCGGTCAGCAACGAGGCGGCCTCGCTGCTGGTGAACGACAACGCGCGCCCGTACCGCGGGCGCCCGTACGAAGTGTTGTGGATGCGCGTCTTTCAGGCGTTCAATTACCTCGCGCTCGGGAACCCCGACGGCGCGCGCGTGGAGATGCGGCAGGGCCAGCTTCTGCTCGATGAAATCCGCCGCAAGGCCGACGCGGGCGAGTATCGGGACGACCCGCTCTACCGGGGCACGGCCGCGCTGATCTACGACCTGCTCGGCGAGCGCGACGACGCGGCCATCGCGGCCTATCACGCGGTCAAGGCGCACCGTGACGCGCAGACGACCGTCCCTGCAGGTCTTGCCGAGCTCTCCTGTCGTCTGCTGGCGGAGGCCGACCGTGCCGATGACATCCGCTTGCTGGAGTTGTCGTGTCCCGCCCGCCCGCTCTTGAAACGCGGCGTGGGGGCCGGCTCGGGCGAGGTGGTGGTGGTCGGCCTGCTCGGGCGCGCGCCCGCGCTCGGGGAAACCTCGTTTCAGGGAACCTGGATCCGCGACGGCATGCTGGTGTACCACTACCGCGATGCCGACGGGAAAACCGTCACCGACGCGCTGCCCGCGCCGGGCCTTCCGCCCTCCGAAGCGGAGAAGGCGGGCAAGGGGGGACGCACGCGTTCCGGGACGACCTTTTCGATCAAGTGGGCCATGCCCTCGCTGCGCGACGCGCCGGTGCAGTCGAAGGTTCTCAAGGTGGCGGCCAGCGTGGCAACCCCAGAGGGTTCAGCGGATCCCGCACCCGGTGATAGCGGCCTGGCGTCTCCCGCACTGCGTGACCTGGTGGTGACGGGCGAAGCGTGGGGGAACACGCGCGACCTGTTGCAACAGGACCTGGACGCCAACCGCACGGCGTTGATGGTGCGCACCGTCACGCGCGTGTTGATCCGCACCATCGCCTCGGAGAAAGCCAAAGCCGAGCTGCGGACGGACAACCCCTTGTTGAACCTGTTGACCAACCTGGGCACCGACTTCCTCTCGGGCCAGCTGGAACAGGCCGATGTGCGCTCGTGGTTCCTGCTGCCGCGCACCGTCCAGATCGCGCGCCTCACCGTGCCGGCCGGTCGTCACACCGTGCAGGTGGGGGCGCAAACCGACGAGGGGCGTACCGTGCAGGCCGACACGCGCGCCGTCGACGTGCAGGCGGGCGGCAAGGCGTTCGTGTTTTTCACGTCGTTGAAGTAGGGGCGAATGATCATTCGCCCCTACTCATCCCTGCGCACCCTTGGGGTCCTCACAGTCCCATCATCCGCGTGACCGCCCAGTAGAGGCCCACGGCGCTGATCGCCAGGCTCACCGGCACGACGATGCCCTTGAAGTACCATGCCTTGTTGCGGAACCACACGGTCAGGCCGAAGGCCAAGGCGATCACGGCCAGCTGACCCGCCTCCACGCCGACGTTGAACCCGATGAGCGCGGGCCAGAACCCGCCCTCGGGCAGGCCGAGTTCGCTGAGCACGCCCGCGAAGCCCATTCCATGGATGAGGCCGAAGGCGAACACCACCAGCCAGCGCGAGGCGCGCACGTTGCGGAAGAACACGTTCTCGATGCCGACCACGGCGATCGAGAGGGCGATCAGGGGTTCCACCAGACCGGCGGGCAGCGAGAAGATTCCGAGCAGCGCGAGCGCGAGGGTGATGGAGTGCGCGACCGTGAACGCGGTCACCTGCAGCAGCAGGGGTCGCATGCGCGTGGAGAAGAAGAACAGGCCGACGACGAACAGGATGTGATCGACGCCGTAGGGGAGAATGTGCGTGAACCCGAGGACCGAGAAACGTCCGAAGAGGTTGTCGCCCGCGGCCGTCGCGGGCTTCTCGCGCATGGCGGCCAGTCGCGCCGCCAGGGAGTCGGGCGAGAGGGGCACGCGCAAGGTCTGGTCGACCGTCAGCCAGCGGCGCTCCACCAGCGAGTCCTTCCAGTACACCGAAGCTTCGCACAGCGATTGCACGCCGAACTCGGGGAAGAGCGCCGCGGAGAACACCAAGGTGCGCGCCCCTGCGGGCACGCGGCCTCCGAAGGTCATCACCACGACGCTGTCCCACATGGCGGCGCTGTCGCCTGCCAGGTCGTCCGAGGGCCCCTCGCCGCCGCGCTTCCACAAAATCACCGCGGGGTCGAGGATCGAGCGGCTGTCGGCGCGCAGGGTCGCGCGCGAGAACAGGTATTGCGCCGCCGCCGCCTGGTACCGCCGCACCGAGTCGGGCATGAAAATGTCGGGGTTGAGGCGCGCGTTCACGGCGTTGATCACGTCGTCGGTGTTGGCGTCCACTTCCATGGTCAACGAATCGTTGTCCAGAATGCGGATGTACACCTTGGAAGTGCCGTTGGGGTGGGCGAACACGGCGGTGGCGGTCGCGAGCGCCAGCAAAAAGGCGGTCGCCGCGTACCGGATTCCAGGAAGGCGCGAAGCGGTTGGGAAAATCATGGCCGGGAATATAACCGCGATGCCGGGCGCGGCGACGTGAGCGCCTTCACGACGGTGTCGATCTCCGCGCGGGAGAGCGCGGGGTGGAGTGGCACGGCCAGCGCCGCGCGCGCCAGAGCGCGCGCGGCGGGGACGTCGTCGCGCCGCGCGAAGGCCTTGTAGACCGGCAGGTCGGGGAGCGCGGCGGGGTAGTAGATCTGATGCCCGATGCCTTGGGCCTTCAGGGTCGCGACGAGCGCGCCACGCCGCGCGGCCCTGACCGCCAGGGCGTGCCACGCCGAGGCGCCCCGCGCATCGGGCAAAAGCGGCGCGATGCCGGGCTCATCGTTTTCAGGAGCGCCCAGCGCGGCAACGACGCGTGCCGCGAGCGCGGCGCGTCGGGCGTTGTCCGCGCGCAGCAAGGGAAGCTTGTGCCTCAGGAACAAGGCCTGAACAGCGTCCATGCGCGCGTTGAACCCCGCCTCCAACGGCGCGAAGCGCTTCACCTGGCCGTGGTCGCGCAGACGACGCAGGCGCTCGGCGAGCGCGCGGGTCTTCACCATGATCGCGCCCGCATCGCCCATCGCCCCCAGGTTTTTGGTGGGGTAGAACGAGAAGCACCCGAAAGTTCCGTGGCTGCCCAGCGCCCGGCCGCGCCAACTGCCGCCGTGCGCCTGCGCGGCGTCCTCGATCAACGCGATGCGGCCATTGGGATTTGAGGATGATCCCCGCACGATGGCCTGCAAGGCGTCGAGGTCGGCCGGGTGACCGAACAGGTGCGTCACCAGAATCGCGCGGGTCCTTTTCGTCACCGCGCGCGCCACGCTTTCCGGGTTCAGGCAGCCGTCGCGGAGGTTCACGTCGGCGAACACCGGGGTGGCTCCCCGATGAAGCACGGGCCCTGCCGCGCCGGGGAAGGTGAACGCGGGCACGATCACCTCGTCGCCCGGGCCGATGCCGGCCGCCACCATCGACAGGTGCAAGGCGGCGGTGCCGCTGGAGACCGCCACGCAATGCGGGCCATCGAGCTCCGTGGCGAAGGCGCGCTCGAAGGCGTCCACCGCCGGCCCGCCGATGAACGCCGAGGCGCGGTAAAGAGTCTTCAGGTCGCGGAAAAAAGCGGCTTCCACGCGGCGGTTTCCCGCATAGAGGTCTAAAAACGGGATGTTGGGCATGGGAACGTCAATGTAATCCCGCCCCGCCTCATTCGCCCTGATCCGAAAAACGCCCCCACCCCCACAAACACCCCAAAATCGGTTGTGCCGCGGTTTGGTTCCCCTCCCGGGTTTTCTACCTTCCCCCCGTTTGTTTTTCCCGTGGAATCAAGGTTTTAAGGAAAGCGGAATCATGTCGAACCGTGTCGCGAATCGTGTGGTCGTGGGCGCCCAGTGGGGCGATGAAGGCAAAGCCAAGGTGGTGGATTACCTCACCGAGGAGTCGGATTACGTGATCCGGTTCCAGGGCGGCGCGAACGCGGGACACACCGTCGAGGTGGGCGACCAGAAGTTCGTGTTCCACCTTTTGCCCTCGGGTCTGATGCACGACGGCAAGACCTGCGTCATCGGCAACGGCGTGGTGCTCGACCCCGCGCAAATGTTGCTCGAGATCGAGGACGTGCTCGGCAAGGGCATCGACGCCGCGGGCCGCCTGTGGCTTTCCGAGGCCGCCCAGGTGGTGCTGCCGACGCACAAGTTGCTGGATCAACTCAAGGAAAAGGCCGCGGGCAAGCACGCCATCGGCACCACGGGCCGCGGCATCGGCCCGGCCTACTACGACAAGGTGGCGCGCGTGGGCGTGCGCGTGGGTGATTTGCTCGAGGACGACCTGTTGCGCGCGCGCCTCGAGAAGGCGATTGCGGCGCACAACGAAGTCATCACCAAAATTTACGGCGCGGCTCCGGTCGAGGTCGACCCCATTCACGCCGAATACCGCGCCTACGGCGAGAAGTTGCGCCCGTATGTGGCCGATTGCGTGGCGCTCCTCGCCGGCGCGATCAAGGCCAAGAAGGGCTTGTTGTTCGAGGGCGCGCAGGGCACGTTCCTCGACGTCGACCACGGCACCTACCCGTTCGTGACCTCCTCGAACACCGTGGCGGGCGCGGCCTGCGCGGGTTCGGGCGTGGGCCCCACGGCCATTCAGCAGGTGATCGGCGTGGTGAAGGCTTACACCACGCGCGTCGGCAACGGGCCGTTCCCCACCGAGATCGAAGGGGGTTTGGGCGCGGAGCTCCGTCGCATCGGCTTCGAGTTCGGCGCGACCACCGGTCGCGAGCGCCGTTGCGGCTGGTTCGACGCCGTGGTGGTGCGCCGCGCCGCGCAGGTCAACGGTTTGACGCACCTGGCGGTCACCAAGCTCGATGTGCTCGACAGCTTCGACAGCATCGAGATCTGCACGCACTACGAGATCGACGGCGAACGCGTGGAGCACTTCCCCTCCTCGCTGGCGCGTTTGGAGCGTGTCAAGCCGGTGTACGAGACCTTGCCGGGTTGGAAGTCGGACACGACCTCCATCACCGACGCTAAGGACCTGCCGCCCAACGCGCTGAAGTACCTGAACCGCTTGGCCGAACTGGTGGACGTTCCCGTGGGCATGCTCTCGCTGGGACCCAAGCGTCATCAGACGATTCGGATGGCGATGTAAGCTGGGCGCGTTGAGCTTACAGCTTACAGCTGACAGCAAAGATCGAACACAAGGAATCAGTCACAAAGAAAAAGCCTCCCTCTTTGCAGAGCGGAGGCTTTTTCTTTGTTCGCGACCGTTGTTTTGCTGTCAGCTGTCAGCTGTTAGCTGTCAGCTCAAGTTCAAAATAGTGTGACTCTCTCTGTATACGTTCCCTTGGGCGTGATCGCCCGAACCACGTGCAGGCCGCTGGTCTTCACGCCCGGGGCCCACTGGAACGGCGCCTGCGCGCTGTAAGCGCCGAGGCGCGTGCCGCGCAGGTCGTAGACTTCGAGCGTGACGCGCTCCGTGCCGCCGACCTTGATCGCGTTGCCCACGATGGTGAGCGGCGCCGCGTAGAGCGCGTCCTGCGGGCTGGTGCCGCGGATGCCCGTCGAACCCGCGCAGGCGGTGGAATCGTGCTTCACGAGATAGGACTTGTAGTTGGCGTCGGTGGTGGTCATGCAGCCTTCGAGGTTCAGCACCTCGATGCGGCGGAAGCGCGTGCCGTGCGACTCCGATTGGAACAGCAGGTAGCCGCCCTTGATCGGCGTGTTGTTCACGATGGAGACCGTGTTGCCGCTCACGTTGCCGCCGTACTGCACGGAGCGGTAAAACGTCATCACCAGACTGTCCTGCGTCCCGTTGTTGTAGTAGTAGCGGATGATGGAGTCGGAAAGCGCGTGCACCTTGGCCCACATCCAGTTCGGCGCGAGCGCGAGCGAGCGGTTGTGGCTGCCCGTGGCCGACGTGCAGTGGTTGGTGTTCACGCTGCCGCCCGTGGGCGCGTTGTAAAAGGCCGTGCCCGGCGTGCACAGGTTCATGGTGCTGTTGTTGTCGGCCCCGGTGTTTCCCGGCCCCAGCAATTGCGCTTCCAGGCTGATGGGGAAATCCTGGCCGGTTCCCATGCTCGCCGCCGACTGCGAATGGTGCATGATGCCGTTGTTCTGCAGGGCCCAGGTTCCCGGGTTGCCCGCGGCCTGGCTGCCGAAGAACTGGTGCTCGACCCGCACGATGAAATAGTTGAAGGGCCGGATCTTGTAGCCGATGTGGCCGTATTGCCCGTTGAAGTTCGTGTAGTTGGAGACGTTGGCCTCCAGAACGGTGTCGGAGCCGACAATGGCGCGGCGGAAGGTGTTCAGCGGGTCGACGTTCAGCGCGCGCGTGGTGATCTTGATGTCCCAGTTGGTGGCCAGCGAGGTGTCGGCCTTGTTGAACAGGGGGATCCACGCCGAGTCGTTCGGACCGGCGAGGGCGGCGGCGGGGAGCAGGAGGCCTGCGATGAGGGCCAGGGTCGGCTGGGGGAAACGGGAGAAATTGCGCATACGTGTCCTTTTGGGGCGTTCCGCGGAATATACGGCCAAAACCTTCAAAATGGTGGAAAAAAATCATCGGAGCCGGACGACATACCAGAGGAATACCGCTGTCGCCGTGGCTGCCGCCCGGCCGGGTAACGCGGAATGGGGCGCGGGGGGGAGCGTCGAACCATTTGCATTTGCATTCGGGAAAAGCTCGCGGAGGGGCGCCGCAACGGTTTTACGCGCGTGAAAACGTGAAGGAGGCGCACACGCGCAGCCCCGGTCGCGGATCAGGGGGGATGACCTTCCGACGCGGATTCCGGGATTCCCGATTTACCTTTCCCGATCATGGAATTACGTGAAAATCGCGAAATCCGCTTGGGACTGATCGGTCTGGGGACCGTGGGCCAGGGGGTTCTCGAACTGCTGGAGCAGCAAGGCTCCTTTTACGCTTCGTCGCTCGGCCTCCGCTTTCGCGTGACGGCCGTGGCCGCGCGCCGCCAGGCGTCGCTCGACCGCGTGGCGACCCCGGGCGTTTTCAAAACCCTCGAGCCGCTCGACCTTGCCCGCCGCGACGATGTCGATGTCCTCGTGGAGGTGGCCGGCGGCGAGGATGCCGCGCTGCCTTGGGTGGAGTCCGCCCTCGCCTCGGGCAAACACGTGGTGACCGCCAACAAAGCCTTGCTCGCCAAACACGGGGCCACGCTGTTTCCGCTCGCGGCCTCGCGCGGCCGCGCCCTGTTGTTCGAGGCCGCCGTGGGCGGGGGGATCCCCATCATCCGCACCCTCCAGGACAGCCTCGTCGCCAACGACATCGAGGGCCTCGCCTGCATCATCAACGGCACCTGCAACTACATCCTCACGCAGATGACCGAGCGCAAGGAAAGCTTCGACGCCGCCTTGGCCGAAGCGCAGCGATTGGGTTATGCCGAGGCCGATCCGGGTTTCGACATCGACGGTTGGGATGCCTTGCACAAGGTGGCCTTGCTGGCCTCCATGGCCCACGGCCGGTCCGTGGACTACCGCAAACTTTCGGTCGAGGGCATCCGCACCATCAGCGCGCTCGACATCCGCATGGCCGAAGAGCTCGGTTATGTGGTGAAGCTCCTGGGCGTGGTGGAACGCACGGCTTCGGGCAAGATCCTCGCGGCCGTGTACCCCGCGCTGCTCGACAAGCGTCATCAGCTGGCTTCGGTCAACGGGGTTCTGAACGCGGTGTACTTGAAGACCTCGGCGGCAGGGCCTCTTCTGCTGACCGGCGCGGGCGCGGGTAAACTGCCGACCGCCAGCTCCGTCCTTTCGGATCTGGTGGCGGTGGCCCGTCTCGACGAGACGCCGCCTCCGTCGCTGGAGTTCTTCGCGGCGGATCGCGCGGCCGACCTGCTTTCCATCGATGAGCTCGAAACCGAGTTCTACCTCCGCCTCACCACGGTGGACAAGCCCGGCGTGCTCAGCCGCGTCACCGGGATCCTCGGCGACGAAGGCATCTCGATCCGCGCGCTCAGCCAGAAGCCCGAACACGACCCCGAAAACGTGCCGGTGATCATTCTCACGCACGCGGCCCGCAACGCGCGCGTGATGGCCGCGCTCCGGAAGATCGATGCCCTGGACGTGATCCGCGAGCCCACCCGCGTGATCCGCTTTTACAAATGAACACGCCGGCTCACTCCCACGGTCCCTTCGCGCTAGATTGCGCGGTCGTTCTGCATCGTTTGCGTGCACGCGGCTTCGAACTGAAGACCAAGGAAGAAGCCTGCGATTTGGGTCCGTGGTTGCGCTTCACGCCCATGCTGCAGGCCTTGCTGTTCGGCTTGAGCACGATCACCGGGTCGGTGGAAGTGCTGGTCGGCCTGGCCGTGGTTCTCGCCTTCGGTTTCGTGGTCGGGCATCATCCTTTTGATCTGATCTATTCCGGCGTCATCCGCCCGTTGGAGAAGTCACCCGAAATGCCGCGCTGCCCCATCCGCCGCCGCCTCGTGTTTTTGATCGGCATCGGGTTCTGCTCCGCCACCGCGTGGGCGTTCGCGTCCGGCCACATGGCGACGGGTTACCTTCTCGGTGGCGTCATGACGGCCTCCACGACCTTGCTCGCCACCACTCACATCTGCGTGCCCTCGCTGGTGATGGGATGGTTGTTCCGCGGCCTGCGCCGCGCGCCGTGAGCGGTCTTCTCGTTCGCCCTCGCGTCGCGCGTTCCCACTCATGACGCCGTCGTCCTTCGTCACCTCCTCTCTTCAGCGTCCCCTGCGCGTCGGCGTGATCGGCGCGGGCTACGCGGGCCGCATGGCGCATCTTCCCGCTTGGGCGCGGGTGCCGGGCGCCGCCGTGGTCGCCGTGTGCGACCCCGACCCCGCGGCGCGGGCCGCGGCCGCTCCGCTTGCGCCCGGCGCGGCCTCGTTCACCGACCACCGCGCGCTGCTGCGTGGCGCGCACGGGCTCGACGCGGTCTCCGTCTGCACCCCCAACGCGTCCCACCACGAGGTGGCCCTCGCGGCCCTGCGCGCGGGCGCGCATGTCCTGTGCGAAAAGCCCCTGTGCGCGAATCCCGCCGACCTCCGCGCCTTGGGCGCGGAGGCGGAGGCGCGCGGCCTCGTGCTCGCCGTCCGCCATCAATTGCGCTTCGCGCCCGGCCTCGCGGCCTCGCGCGCGCGCCTCGCCTCGCTCGGGCCGCTCCACACCATCCGCGCGTGCGCGCGGCGCCGCGACCGCATTCCCACCACGCCGGGCCTTACGGACGCCGCGCTCTCGGGCGGGGGCGCCGCGCTCGACCTCGGCGTGCACGTCCTCGACCTGGCGTTGTGGCTGGCGGGGCTGGCGGACTCCGCCGCCGTCGCGGGCGCGCGCGTCACGGGACGCGCGCGCGACGACTACGGACGCGGGCGCGTGCCCGGCTACCGCAACGCGTGGGGTCCGTGGGACCTCTCGCGCTTTTCGGTGGAGGACACCGCGTCGGCGCGGTTCACCCTCGCCGGCGGCGTCACCATCGCCCTCGAGTGCGCATGGGCGTGCGAGGCCGCGGTCGATGCCGACGAGGTCGGCACGTGGTGTGAGTTCACGGGGTCGCACGGAACCTGGCGCTGGAATGCGTTGTCGTCGCCAACCCGGGAAGCCGCAAACCCCGACCCCGATTTCAACGCCTTTGCCGAGTCCTGCCGCTCCGGCATTCCGTTTCCCGTCTCGTGGCGCGAAGCGCTGGCATCCCTTGAGTTGCTCGACGCGTTTTACAGGTCGGTGAGGGAAGGACGAGAGGTTGAGGTGGGGGCGTAATCAGGACAACGTGACACCAGTACGACCATAAACCTGCCGAGGCCTACGACAGGGATTTCATTTAACTGCTGTATTGCTGTATTGCTGTACTGCTGTAGTGCTGTACTGCGGATACGCTCACTGCAGTTTGGGATTGTTCTTGTGCCGGTCGGCGTCGCGGTCGGTTTTCTTGGCGAGGTTCTTCGCGAGCGCGGCGGTGAGGTCGACGCCGGTCTGGTTGGCGAGGCAGACGAGCACGAACAGAATGTCGGCCATTTCGTCGCCGAGGTCGCGGCCTTCGTCCGACTTCTTGAAGCTCTGGTCGCCGTAGGTGCGCGCCATCAGGCGGGCCAGTTCGCCCACCTCTTCCATCAAAATGGCGGTGTTGGTGAGCTCCGAGAAATAACGGACGCCGTGGGTTTTGATCCACGTGTCGACGGTTTGCTGGGCTTCTGCGAGGGTCATGGGGGGTCCGGGGCGTGTGGCGGGAAAGATTCGGCGGGGAAAAAGAATACATCCTGAAAAGCCTGGAGCCCCCGACCCGGTTTCCGCGCGCGATCGCACGTCGTTCCCCGACCCGTATTCGAAATCATCCAGGTTTGACCTCCCCGCGACCCAGCCCTCCTCAAACGCTTGCCGAGTCGCCCCCGGAGTTCTATTGTGCCGCCCTTCACGGTTACAGACAGTTTCAATTCCCTAGTGGACCATCCACATCACCCCCGAGGTTCAGAAACGCCCATGGCCCGTTTTCTGCTTCAATCCCTCGCCATTCCGGCGATCCAGATCGTGTTCGATCTGGTTCTGCGCGCGGTGTTCACGGCACGGGGCGGTTCGAAGTGGGACACGGCGATTTACCTCACGGGCCTGTTCGCCTGTTGGGCTTTTTCGCTCGCGTTCATGGCGCTCGCGCACCTGGCCTTTCGCGGTGGGCGTTGGCCGGGGCGTCTGACGGCGGGGGCGCTGGCGCTGGTGCATACCACGCTTTTGTCCACCAACTTTTTCCTGTTCCGGTATTTCGGCGAATACCTCTTCCCGGGCGCGGTGACCTTTTTGACCGACCCGAACTACATGATGGATTACGTCCGCACCTTCGGCGGCCCTCTCCCGGTCCTCGTTCTGCTGGGTGTGTGGGGTGCCTTTTATGCGTGCCTGCGTCCGTGGTGCGCTGAGTCGAACACCCTGCGCCCGTGGGCGGCTCTGGCCGTTCTGGCGGTCACGCTTCCCTCCGCGGCCCTTGCGCTCAACAAGGTCGAGAAGATGAGCGAGTACCGCATGCCGCCCGACATGGTGGCGGCGGAATCATTGTCGAAGCATTTTCTGCGCGTGCGCGACAAGGTGTGGCCGCTACGCCCCTCGCGGCGCATTTCCGTGGTCGCCGGCGGCCGCGCGGCCGTGTCGAAACCGCGAACCGTCCTCGTGATCGTCAACGAAAGCATGGGCACGCGGGGATTGGGGGCGTGGAACGTTCGCCATGAAGGCGATTCCGCGGGCGCGCCCCGGGCCGAGGGCATGCCGCGCCTCGCCGCCAGGCTCGAGGCCGACAGCGGTGCGTTCGTGGTGTTCCAAAAGGCTTACACCAATTCGGTGGCGACGCAGGTGAGCATGTCCTCGCTGTTCGCGGGCGTCTCGCCCGAGGAAAGCCAGCGCGTGCTGCACTGCACGCCCATGCTCTGGGATCTCGCGAAGGCCGCCGGCTACCGCACGGCTTACTTCTCGTCCCAGCGCCTGCGTTGGGCCTCGCTCAGCGACTTTTTGTTGGGTCAACCGATCGATTCGCTGGTGGCGCGCGAGCAGACCGATCACCCGCCCGTCAACGACATGGGCATCGACGACTTCCATGTCGTGGAAACCCTGGAAGCGTGGTTGGGGAATCACCCGAACGAGCCGTTGTTCGTGGTGTGGAACACCAACGCGTTGCATGTGCCTTATCAGGCGGAGAGCGAATTCATCGACCTGTCGGGCGTTCCGGGTGATCGTTTCGAAAAGGCTCAATACCTGCTCGACACCGCGATCGCCCGCGTGTTCGCCGCACTCGAAAAGGCAGGCCGGTTCGACGACGCGTTGATCATCAACACTTCCGATCACGGTGAAGACCCCGACCCGGCGCACAACCTGCCGCGCATCAACTCGTACTACGAGGAGTACATCCGCATCCCGCTCTGGGTGAAACTTCCCCGTTCATTGCGGGGAAGGCCCGAGGAGATCGCGCTGCGACGTCGCATTCGCGAGCCTGTGGCCAATATCGACATCGTCCCCTCGCTGGCGGCGCTGTGGGGGGCGAAAGCCGACGCCGGCGCCGGTGCGGGCAAGGAGACGTTCCCGGCGGAGTGCGAAGTCGATCCCGCGCGGGACGGTGCGGCCGGACGCATTCCGTGGTCGGGCGAGAACCTCTTCTCACCGCGCATCACCCGGGATCGCATCATCGCGGTGCTGTCCACGGGCGACACGCGCCGGTGGGACGGCGAGGGTTTCGGGCTGGTGCGCGGGCCGTGGCGTGTGGTCTTGTGGCCGAAATCGGGTCGTCACCTCTACAACGTGGACAGCGACCCGGCCCAGACACGAGACCTCTGGGCGACCGCGCCCGATAGCGTGATGGCGCCTTTCCGTCGCCGCATCGAGGCCAATAAATGGCTGAAACGTATCCACGACCACCACCAGGCGGCGGAGCGATCGCCGCCCTGATTTCGGCAAGGCTTCGCCTCGTGCCGCGCTTTGCCATGAGGTAACTTTACCCCGTGTTTCGTCGCGATATCCTCAGCTGGTGGCTCCGTCCCGCGTTCCTGCGCCCCGCGCCGTTCAACCTGTTGCGCGCGGGCGGCGCCCGCGACACCTTGTTCGCGGGCCCGTGGGTGGGCGAGTTCGGCTGGGAGCTGATGAACTGGCAGGGGTTCGTGCGCAAACTGTCGCGACGCTACGCCCGCACCATCGTGTGCTGCCCCGCGGGCCGCGAGGCCCTGTACGCCGACTTCGCGGACGAGATCATCCCGCACCGCATCCGCGGCATCGCGGAGTGCAACGTCATCCACAAACTCGAGAATCCCGACGAGCTCGCGCGCGTGCTCGCTTTGGTGCCGGCGGGCGCCGACCATCTGAAGCCCCTCGGGTACCAGCCCTTCTCGCGCCAGGAGTTCATCCGCTTCGGCGCGCCCCGCCCCGACCTCCGCGTCGACGTGCTCTTCCACCCGCGCGGCCGCACCTTCGGCACCGACCGCAACTGGAGCCCGGAGCGGTGGCGCGCCTTGCTGGCGACCCTGCGCGCGCGCGGTCTGCGCCTCGGCTGCATCGGCGTGCGCGCCGCCACGCTCGACCTCGCCGGGTTCGAAGGTTTTGAGGAGGTCGGCGCCGCGATCCCCGATTGGCGCGATCGTCCCCTGTCCGATACGCTTGACGTGATCGCCTCGGCGGGCGTGGTGGTCGGCCCGTCCTCGGGCCCCATGCACCTCGCCTCGTTGTGCGGCACGCCGCACGTGGTATGGACCGACCGCGAGCGCTACGCGCGCGGCCGCACCAACCGCGACAAGTACGAAAGCTGGTGGAACCCGCTGAACACCCCGGTCTCGGTCCTCGATGACGCGGGCTTCGACCCCGATCCGGTGAAGGTCGCCGACGCGGTGATCGCGCAGCTCGCACGCGGGAGCGCGATGTGAGCACCGAAGAAATCCCGATGAGCGCCGCCTCCCGCACCCCGGATCCCGGTTCCGGTGCGGACGACGCCCAGCGCCGCTTCATCAATCGTGCGCTCGGGTTTACGGCGTGGGAGAACACCTTCAAATTGGTCGCCCCGCTCATGGAGCTGTTGTGCGCGGCCCTGTTCGTGGGCGGCGCCTGGGGCCGGTTCAAGTTCTTCGAGTCGCTGGCCTTCGTGGTGTTCCGCATCAGTCTGATGGGTATGGACAAGGGCGTGATCTGGTTCTACTCCCGCGCGGGCGAGGACCGTTATTTACGCACGTTGTTCCGCAGTCTCACCTGGTGCGTCATGGCGTGGTTCTTCCTGTCGTCGCTGGCGGCGCTGGCGTATCTCGAGGTCATTCCCGCGGGCTGGATCCTGGGGTCGAACACCGAGGCATTCGGCATCTCCGGTCGTCACCTCGCCCTCTACCTCGCGGCCGTGCCCCTGATGATGATCTCGGAGCTGTGCATTCAGGCCAACGTCAACAAGCGCAACCTCAAGTACCGCATTCTCGTCCCCGGCATCGCCGTACCCCTCACCGCCTATGGTTTGGCCGCCGGCGGCCACTTCCTCGCGCCGGGGCTGTTGCCCTTGCCTCTGTGCTTTTTCCTCGGTCACCTCGCCGGGGCGTCGGTGGCCATGACCGGGTTCTTCCGGGCGCACCGGCCGCGGTGGCGGCACGTGTCGCTGGTGCCCGCGCCGCCGTGGACGATGGTGCGCTATTCCGCTCCGCTCGCCATCGCCAACATCTTCTCGGCCCTCGCGGTGCGCGTCGACATCTTCATGCTGGCGGGCCTGGCGGGCGTGAAGGGCGTGGAGGTGTACGCGGTGGTGACCATGGTGGGCAAATCGCTGATCTCCATCCGCCAGTCGTTCGAGAATATTTTGTTGTCGGCCTTTTCCTCTTCGGGCGCGGGGCGATTGACCGATCGCGTGAAGCACTATTTCAACTACGCGGTGTGGATGGTGATGAGCATCCAGGGCGCGTTGCTGGTGGTGGCCGCGCTGTTCGGGGCGGAGCTGCTCGGCCTGGTGAACCCGCAGTACGCGACGGGCTACTGGACGCTGCTGCTGGTGGCGGGGTTCATCTACCTCAACACCGCCTCGGATTTTCTGGCCCTGCTGACGCTGGGGCTTGGGAAGACCTACGTGGTACCCGTTGTGAACGTGGTGTTTTTCGCCGTGAACATCGGGCTGAACGCCTGGTTGATTCCGCAGTGGCAATCTGCCGGCGCGGCCCTGTCGCTGGGTTTGGCGAATCTCTTTTCAGGCCTGCTTTACCTGACCTTCGCGGCGATCCTGACGCGAACATCGCCCTTCCTTTGGGAATACTGGAAAACGATTTTGAAAGGTCTTGTCCTGGTGGCGGCCATGGTCGCGTTCGCAACCTGGTTCGAAGACCTGATCCTGATCAAGGTCGTCGCGCTGGTGGTGGTGTTGGGCGGGATCGCCACGTGGCATAAACGTCGGTTCCGCGGTCTCAATGGATTGATGAACGCGTCCGGATCTTCTTCCTGACGCGCCTCCGGCCTTGTCAGCCGGGCATTCTCCCCGTCCTCCCTAAACAGAAGTCCCGCACGCCGCGGAACAGGAAGGGAAGTGCGTCGCTCCGGCCACCGACGATCTTCATGACGGGCCGTTGGATCACGACGTACCACAGCGCGAACGGCAGGTAGGCCATCATGTGCTTGCGCACGAAATGCAGTAAGTTCCGCGCGTAGTAGTACTCCTTCAGGCTTTGCGTCGAGCTCTTTCCGTCCTTGTGCCGGATCGACACGCCGGCGGCCACACCGATCGCGATGCCGGCCTTGCGGGCGGTCAGGCAGAAGTCGGCCTCTTCGAAGTACAGGAAGTGCTCTTCGGGCAGCAAGGTTTTTTTGAGGCAGGCGCGCGACACCAGCATGGCGGCGCCGATCACATAGGTCATTTGCGGGAGTTTGGCCTCCTCGCAGATTTCCAGGTTTCGTCCTTTGTAGGGCAGGAAGCATCCCGCCATGGCCTGCACGCGCGTGGGGTCGTCGTGGTGGACGATGCGGGCCCCGCAGATGCCCCAGTGGTTCGCTTCCGCGGCCGCGATCATGCCGCTCAGGCTGTCCGCATCGACGACGACATCGTTGTTGAGGATCCAGGCGTAGTCGCAATCGCCGCGGCCGAGACCATACCGGAGCGCGAGGTTGTTGCCCCCCGCGTAGCCGAGGTTTTCACCTGAGACCATGAGTGTGAACGGCGCATGTGCGGCGTTCCCGTCGATGTGACCCGTGATGCGGCCGTCCGCAGCGGTGACGTTCAGGGAGAACGACCGCGCATGCGCCCACGCGAGTATCCGATCGACCGATTCGTCGCCCGAACCGTTGTCGACGCAGATCACCTCGAAATTCTCGTGATTCAGTTGGTACACCGAATCAAGACATTCCAGGGTATCGCGCCAACCCTTGAAATTCAGGACCACGACATACACTTTGGGTGTCGGTTTCATGGCGCAATCCTCATCATACTTCAATCAATCGCGCAGCGAAATGCGCGCGCTCTTGCCGGAGCGTTGCGGGCGCGTGCTTGAAATCGGTTGCGGAGCCGGGGTGTTTTCCAGCACGCTTCCCGGTGCGACCGAGCGCTGGGGCGTGGAGCCGGATCCGGTCGCGGCAGGTGAAGCCTCGAAACATCTGGACCATGTGCTGACGGGGTTGTACGACCAGGTTTCGGAAAAGCTTCCCGACGGGCAATTCGACGTGATCATCTGCAACGACGTGATCGAGCATGTCGTGGATCATGACGCCTTTCTGGATTCCATTCGGTCGAAGTTGAGCGCAAGTGGGGTGCTGATCGCGTCGGTGCCCAATGTACGATATTACAAGCTGCTCTCGGAACTGGTTTTCGGGGCCGACTGGCGCTATCGCGAGCAAGGGACGCTTGACAGGACCCATTTGCGGTGGTTTACGCGAAAAAGTCTTTTGAGGACGCTGGGCGCACACGGGTTCGCGGTCGACAAGATCCAAGGCATCAACGGTGCCTTCCCGAGCCTTGCGTCATGGTTCGTGCCCGGAAAGGCGATTCCGCTGGGGTTGATTTTGCTGCTCACCCTCGGCGCGGCCCGTGACATCCTTTACGTGCAGTACGGCGTCGTCGCGCGTAAAGGATGAAGGACGGGCCGGTTTGGCCGAGGCTTACTGCTTTTTGATTTCGTAGAAGTAGGTGTGGGTGGTTCCCGATTCATTCACAAAGTGATCTTTTGTTCCGGTAATTCCCAGTACAAGCCCGTTGTTTTGGTAGGCGTACTGCATTTTCGTGATCATGCGGCCTCGACCATTATTATATCCCGCCTTGGATCCGATGCAGGTCGGTACATACCCTGATGCGGCCCCCAAAGAGTCGGCTTTGAATCCGGAACTTGTGGAGCTTCCCGGAGATTTCGTGAAGTATCGGGAGAAAGCGGGAAGTTCACCGCGTTCGATCGAGCCACTCTCCCTCGCGCTCCGCGATCGCGTCCCACGAGAACCCCCGCGCCCACGCGCGGGCCTGACGCCCCAAGAGCGCGCGCCGCTCGGGGTCCTCAAGCAACGCACTGATCGCCTCGTCGAGGTTCTCCGCGCGCGCCAGGTCGACGCGCAGGCCCGAGACCCCGTGGGCGATGCTGTCTTTATAGCCCGACGCCTCCGACACCACCACGGCCTTGCCGGCCGCGTTGGCCTCCAGCGCCGCGATCCCAAAGCCCTCGAACCGCGAGGGGCTGCAGAACAGCAGGCAGCGCGACAGCAGGTCCTTCTTGTCGGCGTCGTCGATGTCTTTGCGGATGATCACGCGATCGCCCACGCCGCGCGCCGCCGCCAACGCGCGCAACGCGTCCTCATTGGCTTTGTCGCCGCGTCCGGCGAGCACGAGGGTCAGATCCGGAAAGCGCGTCGCCAGGCGCGCGAACGATTCCACCAACAAATCGAGGCCCTTCATGAAGCGGTCGAGGCGACCGATGAACAGCAGAAAGGGTTGCGAGTCCGCCGAAGCGTCCGGCAATTCCAAGAGGGTCGGGTCGTAGCCGTTGCCCGTACGCAGCACGTCGGCCTCGGGATTCAGGCGCAGCACCTCCTCGGCCACCGCGCCGTTCACCGTCACCACGCGCGGCGCGATGCGGTAATAGCGGCGCTCCAGCGCGGCCACCGCATGGCCGACCACACCCAGCTTGCGCACCCAGTTGTCGCCGATGATGTGATGCAGTACGCCGAACAAGCGACGGCGATGCCGCAACGCGGCGGGCAGGGGACAATAGGGCGAAAGCGCGATGCCGACGGGTTCGTGTTCCGTCCTCGACGGCCCGGAGGTCAGAAGCTTCCCGTTCGCCGCGATCACATAGGTCAACCGCGACACGATTTCGCTTTTCCCGAAACCCAGAGGAATCACCTCGACCCCCCGCACCACGTGCGGGCGCGCCCCCGGAAACGACCCGACGTACAATCGAACCCGGACGCAACGCGGCGCCAGCCGCGACAGGATTTCCAGATCGCGGTAGGCCCCGCCGCCGCCCAGCCACGGGTTCTGCACAGAGTCGTACGAGTAAAAATCCAGCGGATCGGCCCTTCGTCGGTAATGGAGATTCCTGCGTTTTCGTGACGCTTTCGCGACGGCGGCGAACGCGTCGCACGGGCATCGCCCGTGGTCACGGTGACGAAGCGTTACGGATTTGTCGCGCGGGGTAAAGCTAATTTCTGCCCGTTCCGGACCGCCGCGGGATTGTTCCATCGCGAGCATGACAAGATTGGGGTCGGGTTGGCGATGACATCAAGGGGACCGATGGGACCGCATGGCATGAAGGAAGCGCAGGCATGAGCGCCGGGCGAAGCGGAAAGCGATCCGGAAGCGGAAAAGCCGCGCGCCGCAAGCGCGGCGTGGGACGTCACGTCGTGGGGCTCGACCACGTCTGGGTCCGCCGCTGGCAGCGCATTCGCCTGCACGCGTGCGTGGAGGCCGTCCTCAAGGCCTTCGTCCGCATGGGCGACGGTTGGGGCTGGCTGTTGATGGCGTTGGCGCTGGCTCTGCTGTTCCCCCGGGATCGCTTCCTGTTCCTCGCCGGACAGGGCCTCCTCGCCGCCGTCTTCAGCGTTCCCCTGTACTGGGCCCTCAAGGCCACCTTCCGCCGCACGCGGCCGCACGCGCTGTTCAAACGCATCATCCCGCGCGTCAATCCCAAGGACGAATACAGCTTTCCCTCGGGGCACACCATGAACAACCTGGCCATCGGCGTCGCTTTGGCCGTCCATATCCCGTGGCTGTGGCCCTTCGCCTTGGCCATTCCGCTGGCCACCGGACTGTTGCGAGTGCTGTTCGGTGTTCATTTTGTCACGGATATCGTCGCAGGAGCGCTGTTGGGGCTGACGGCGGGCTTCGCCGCCGTGGTGGCGTATCCGTACCTGCTCGCGTGGTAACGCCCACCCCGTACTGACCCTTCGATATCGATACCCCGGTATGGCCCCGTCGTTTACCTTATGGACGCACCCCGGGGGATTCGTGCATCAAGCGCTTCGCATTGTGTCGCTGTGGGGATTGATCTCCCTTGTGTCCCCGGCGTGGGCGGAGCCGAACGAAACGGCCGAGAAACCGCCGGTCACCAAGCCGACCGTCACGTCAACGACCGCGAAACCCGTCGCCAAACCCGGTGCGAAATCCGCCACGAAAGCGACGGGAAAGGCGACTCCCAAACCCGCCACCGCGTCGGGAACCCGGACGGCATCCTCGCGCCCGTCTGCCGCGGCTGCGGATTCGGCCTCCAAGGTTCCCTCGCCCTCGGTCGGCGAGCAGGCCGTGGCGGCGCTCGACAGCGCGGCCTCGGCCGTTGTGCGGGTGGTCGACTTCATCGCCCACCCGGCGCTGCAGGTGGCCACATGGCCCGTTGAAAACGTGTTGGCCCCGGGGGTGACGTACCTGACCTATCCGACCCAGCCGCCCCTCCGGTATTTCCTGGAGGAGAACGTCATCGACCGCGCGGCCGGGCTTTTTCAGTTCGGCTCGAACCAGGATTTCAGCGTTTATCCCACCTTGAGCCTCGCCGCGGGGACGGCATCGCGCACCGGTGTCACCCTGCGCGATGGCTCCCCGTTCGGTCGCGAGAACGACCGGCTCACGTCATATTTCTCCTACTACGTGAACGGCGACTACCGGTTTCGGTCGTTTTATTCGTCCAAGGGGTTGGCGGACACGCGTTTCAACGGCAAGGTGGCGTTCGGGCTCAACAGGCAGGAGGCGTCCACGTTTTACCAACCCGACGTCAACTTGCCGTACACGTTCGGGCTCAATTCGGAAAGCTACGAGTCGGAAGCGGACTACCCGGTTCTGGAGGAGTTCCGCGCGCGCGTGGGCTTCACGCTGACGAACATCCGCTTCGACCGCGCCCCGCCCGCCCTGGCGAACCAGACGGGCAACGTGCTGACCTCGGACTTCTTCGACACCGATACCGGTTATGACGCCACCGGCGCGTCGCGCGGCCTCACGCAGTCGTTCTTCGACCGCACGTGGCAGGCGGGCCTGGTGCGCGATACGCGCACCAACGAAAACATACCGCTCGACGGCAGCCGGCTGGAGGCGCTCTGGTACTACCATGATGCCGACCGCCATCACGATTTCCACGAGTGGCGAGCCCGCTACACGACTTATTTCAAGCTCGGCTCCGAACGCTACGAGCTGACCGCGCGCGAGGAACGCGAGCGGGGAGGCCTATCGGTCGACCAGTTCCTGAGGAAACTGGAGTACCAGCGTTTGCGTCAGACGATCTTCTCCCGCAAGGTGCTGATCTTCCACCTGCAGGGCGGTCAAAGCTACGAGGTCGGCGGAACCGCATGCCCGTCTACGGCCTGCAGGCGCTGGGCAACTCAACGCCTCTGCGCGCGTATTCCGGTTCGCGCTATCGTCACTACGCGGTGGCCGCCGCGAGCACGGAATACCGCTTTCCGCTGCTTCGCATCATGGACGGCACCATCTTCAACGAATACGGGGTGTTCGGGCCCTCGATGCGGGAGCTCGATTTCTCCGACAACCTGCGCAACTCATGGGGCTTCGGGGTGCGCGTGCGGAGGCCCGACATGTTCCTGTTCCGCATCGAGCTGGCGTTCCATGGCCTGTCTGGCGCCGTCATCAACGCCACGGCAGATACTCCCTTTTGATTTGGGCGGGCTGCGAGCGTCGCGATGGTGCGTCGGCCTCGATCGCAATACTCCAGTATTGCTTCCTCGGTCCTCCTGCCCTCGCTCGCTCTCGCGCCGCCGAAATCAAAAGGGGCCTCTCGCTTTCGAATCGGCATAACGCGTCAAAATCCGTTGATCGCTGATGGGTGAAAACAAAAAACCCGCGCCTGATGGGGCACGGGTTTTTTGTTGCCGGGGCGGGAACCGGGATCAGGTGCCCAGCGCCTGCAGGTAGCCTTCGTACTTCTCGCGGAGCACGTCCTTGTTCTTGTTGCGGCGGATGCGGCGCAGGGCCTGATCGCGCAGCTGGCGGACGCGCTCGTGCGAGATGTTCAGCGTTTCGCCCACTTCGCGCAGCGTCTGCGGCGCTTCGTGGTTGATGCCGAACAGGCCCTTGATCACCTGGGCCTCGCGCTCGGGCAGCTCGGAGAGCAGATCCTTGGCGAGGTGTTCCACGGCCTGGATTTCGGCCTCGGACTCGGGGTTCACGGCCTTTTCGTCGGCGAGAACCTCCTGGTAGGTGGTCTTGGTGTCGGTCTTGAGCGGCGCGTCGAAGCTGATGCCCGCCTCGCCGAGCTGGATCAGCTCGCGGATGTCGTCGCCCAGCTCCTTGCCCTTGGATTTCTCCTTGAGCGCCTTGCGGACGCGCAGGTGCTGGTTGGCCGGAAGGCGGATCAGCGAGCCCTGCTCGTTGATGGCGCGGGTGATGTAGGCCTTGATCCACCACACGGCGTACGAGATGAACTTGAGGCCGCGCGAGTGGTCGAAGCTCTCGATGGCGCGGATCAGACCCATGGCGCCCTCGCTGACGAGGTCGGGCAGGGGAATGGGGCATCCGCGGTACTGGAGGGCCACCTTCAGAACGAACCGCATGTTGGCGGACACCAGCTTCTCGCGCGCGGCGCGATTTCCCTCACGGCACAGCTGGAAGAGGCGATGCTCGTCCTTGCGGTCGATGGGGCTGGTCTTGCGGATATCCTCGAGATACCGCTTGAGTGTTTCGTCTGTGGTGTCGAAAGTCATGGGGTTTTCCGCATCCTGCTGTCGCTTTTAACTGAAAAATTCAGCAAGAAGCATACCATGCAGGGCCATTTTTGAAGATACGGAAATATAGTCGGTTCAGTCTTCGATTTCCACCTGAAACTCAATAATTTTGGCCTGTTTTTTCACAATTTTGACCGATTGTCAATATTTCGGCCTCAGAACACACCAATTCCAGTATTCACTTTGCAACAAGTCGCGGTTGCCTTTTGACACCCCGTCAAATTCAGGAAATACCAGAATGTCTCAGCTGTTGCAATCCGCTCCCGCCCGCCGGAACCTCGCCGTCCCGATTTGGGTCGGAGGCTGTCATCGCGCCTGCACGGGTCCGAGTCGGCCGAACAAGGCGGCGAACTCCTCCACGGTCAGATCTTCGGCGCGGCAATCCACCCGTAGACCGAGTTCCTCCAGGTGGCGAACCACCCCGGCTTTTCCGTAGAAGGCCTCCAGCACGTTGGTGAGCTTCTTGCGGCGTTGCGAAAAGGCGAGATCCACGAATGGCTTGAACGCGGGATCGGCGCATATGGGCGCTTCGCGCGGGGTGAGGCGCAAGGTGGCCGACCACACATTGGGGCGGGGGCGAAAGGCTTCGGGGGAAACCTTCATCAGCAGTTCGGCGGTGGCCCAGTTCTGCATCATCACGGTGAGGAAGCTGAAGTCGCGCGAGTGGGGGGCGGCGCAGATGCGCTTGGCCACTTCGAGCTGCACCATGATCTGAAGCGACGTGCAGCGCTGAAGGCGCGGAACCAGCCCGAACAGGATCGGCGCCGCGCGGTTGTAAGGGAGGTTCCCGACGACGAGGGGCTTCAACCCGGGCTCGGGGGCGCGATGATTCAGGATGTCATCCCAGTCGACACGAGTCGCGTCGGCTTCGATCACCTCGATGTCGCCCCATTGCGGGTGGTTGTTCAGGTGTTCGACCCACTTGGGGTCGATTTCGATGGCGGTGAGCTTGCGGCAACGCGGGGCGAGCCGTCGCGTGATGGCGCCGGCGCCCGGACCGATCTCGATGATCCAGTCGGAGGGGTTGGAGTGCACGTCCTCGCAGATGCCGCGGACGACGTTTTCGTCGACGAGGAAGTTTTGCCCGAATTTCCAGCGGGTTTGGCGGTCGTCCGAGGAAGAGGCGCCGGCGGCTTTGCCGGCTTTGTTGGCCTTGTAGCGGGGGGATTTGGGCATGGGGGAAAGGTAGCGATTCGCGTACATCCCAAAGCTGAGAGCTTACAGCTTACAGCTGACAGCCAGAATTTGGGGTGGTATTTCTGTGCTGGTGGAGCCTTGGGAGACGCCGTGGGTGCGAACGAACATCTCGTTTGACGTGGCTCCGAGGCGGAATCACCGTGAATATCAGTTTTTAAGACCTCATCGACCGATTCGTATCGCGCCCGCCTTTTATTTGCGGTGAGCTGTAAGCTGTCCGCTCTCGGCTATTCGCTATCTTTCTCCCCCCATGCCCGCCGTCACCACCGAACTTGTTCTCGAGGCCCTGCGCCATGTGCAGGATCCCGATCTGCACCGCGACATCGTCTCGCTCGGGTTCGTCAAGAATCTGAACATCGATGGTGGTGCGGTGCGCTTCGACGTGGAGCTCACCACGCCCGCCTGCCCGGTGAAGGAAGACCTCAAGCGGCAGTGCGAACACATGGTGTCCGCGTTGCCGGGCGTGACCGCGGTCGACGTCACCATGACGGCGCAACCCGCGCGCGGCAACATGGAAAAGCGCACCGCGCTGCTCAAGGACGTCCGCCACATCGTGGCGGTCGCCTCCGGCAAGGGCGGGGTGGGCAAGAGCACGGCAACCGCGAACCTCGCCATCGCGCTGGCCAACACGGGCGCCAAGGTGGGCGTGCTCGACGCCGACATCTACGGCCCGTCCATGAGCCTGATGTTCGGCATCATCAAGGCGCCCGAGATCAACGCCGAAAAGAAACTCGTGCCCGTGACGTCGCGCTCGCTCAAGGTCGTCTCCATGGCGATGTTCGACGAGGGCGAAAAGGGCGTGGTGTGGCGCGGCCCCATGGTCTCCCAAATGATCCAGAACTTCGTGCACAACGTCGTGTGGGGCGAGCTCGATTACCTGCTCATCGACATGCCGCCGGGCACCGGCGACGTGCAGCTGACGCTCACGCAGAACGCCCCGCTCTCGGGCGCGGTGATCATCACCACTCCGCAGGACGTGAGCGTGCTCGACGCCAAGAAGGGCCTGCGCATGTTCCAGAGCGTGAACGTGCCGGTGCTCGGCATCGTGGAAAACATGAGCTACTTCGTGTGCGACGAATGCACCAAGAAGCACTACATCTTCCGCCGCGGCGGCGGACGCCGCATCGCCGAGTCGCTGGGCGTGCCGTTCCTGGGCGAGGTTCCGCTCGAGCCCGAAGTCGCGGAAGGCGGCGATTCGGGCACGCCCATCGTGGAGCGCCGCCCGGGCTCGCCCGCCGCGCTGGCCTACAAGGCGCTCGCGGGTTCCGTGGCCTCGTCGCTCTCGATCCTGTCCGCCGGGCAGGCGGGCCTGCTGGGTTCCTTTGACCTGAAGTGGGAGGAGGTTCCCGAGCCATGATGATCCCCGCTTCCCTGCACCGCCTCGGCGACCGCACGTTGCTGGTCACCTGGAACGACGGGCGTCGTTCCGAATACGATGTGCGCGCGTTGCGCCTCGCCTGCCCCTGCGCCTCGTGCGTCAACGAGTGGACCGGCGAGCGCACCCTGCGCCCCGCGCAGGTTCCCGAAAACGTGCGGCCCGTACGCCTTTTCTCCGTGGGACGCTACGCCCTCGGCGTCGCGTGGAGCGACGGGCACGACACGGGCATCTACGGCTTCGACTACCTGCGTCGCCTTAATCCCGCCCTGTCCGGCGCGGAAACTTTGGAAACACCGGTGTCCCCCAAACCCCCGCGATCCGAACATTTGTGACGACCCCGTCCCGCTTGTCGCGATTTTCGCGTTTTTCGGAGATGTTCCGGGCATGACCGCCTCATGGTGCGCTCACCTTGTTTCACGGCAAAGCCGGAGTGTAGATTTGCCCCACGGGAGAGGGGTGTCGCGCGGCGCGCGATGCCTGCCTTATGGTTGATTTAAACGAGCAACTCTATTTCCGCGATTTGTATCGCTACCGCGTCCTGACTCCCGAAGAGGAGAAGGATTTGGTGCATCGCGTCAAGCGCGGCGACCCCACCGCGCTGAATCCCCTCATCCTGGGCAACCTGCGTTTCGTGGTCTCCATCGCGCGTCGGTACCAAGGCAAGGGCCTTTCCCTGCTTGAGTTGATCAACGAGGGAAACCTCGGCCTTTACAAGGCGGCCAAGCGCTACGATCCCGGGCGCGACGTGAAGTTCATTTCCTACGCCGTGTGGTGGATCCGCCAGTCGATCCAAAAGGCCTTGTTCGAACAGGTGGGTGCGGTGCGCATTCCGCCCAACAAACTGGCGCTGGTGAACCGCTTCAAACGCGCGCTGCTGCAGAACGGCGGCAACTACGAAAAAACGGTTTCACTTCCCGAGTTCGAGACCCATGAGAAGGAAATCGCGGAGATCATGGAAAAGATCGCCGACGTCTCGCTCAATGCCCCCGTGGGCGGCGAAGGCGACGGACGCGATCCGGTGACCACGCTGCTCGACGTGTTGGGCAGCGACGGCGGTCAGGAGGTCGACGCCGAAAAGGCCGAACTCTCGCGTTCCCTCGACTCGGTGCTCGGGCAGATGTCGGAACGCGAGGAGAAGGTGCTGCGCATGTACTACGGCATCAACTACGCGCGCGAGTTCACCCTCGACGAGATCGGCCGCGAGCTCAAGCTTACCCGCGAGCGCGTGCGTCAAATCAAGAACCTCTCGCTCCGCAAACTCCTCCGCTCCCGCGAGTCGAAGGAGAAGCTGCTGCCGTTCGTGAACGGGAACGATTGAGAGTTGAAAAACAGCCGAGAGCTGACAGCTTACAGCTGACAGCGAATGACAGGCACAAAAAAATCCGAAATACCTGTGGACACGGATCGCACTGAGATGTGTTGTTGCTGTCCGCTGTAAGCTGTTCGCTCAAGGCTCATATGATGACATCCCTCAACATTCTCATCACCGGCGCATCCTCCGGAATCGGCGTGGCCGCGGCGCGGCTTTTGACCTCGCAGGGGCATCGGGTCGTCGGCACCTGTCGCGATCCGTCCTCCGTTCCCGACGCGGGGTTTTCGCTGGTGGCGATGGATCAGGCGGACCCGGCCTCGGTGACGCGAGGGTTTGCAGAAGCCAAGGCGCTCCTTGGTGCGATCGATGTCCTTGTGAACAATGCGGGGGCGGGCGAATTGGGCGCGGTGGAAGATACGCCGCTTAAGGCCGCGCGGCGCCTGTTCGAGGTGAACTACTTCTCGGCGGTTGAACTCACGCGCTTGTGCATTCCGGAGATGCGCGCGCGCGGCGCGGGCGTCATCATCCAGCTCGGCTCCATCGTTCACTCGCTCCAGTTCCCGTTCAAGGCCCAATACTGCGCCAGCAAGTCCGCCCTCACGGGGTTTTCACTGGCGTTGCGGCATGAGGTCGAACCTTACGGGATTCGGGTGCACGTGCTTGAGCCGGGGTGGGTGCGCAGCGCGTTCCACGCGCGGCTTGAACCCGTGACGCCGCCGGGCTCGGCGTACGCCGACCGCCTGAAGCCCTTCATGGACTACCGCCGCGACGCCGACCCGCGCGTGATCGACGGCGACGGCGTGGCCCGCGTGATCGCGGAGACCATCGCGAACCCGAAAGCCCCGGTTCGCATCGCGGTCGGCGCCGACGCCAAAAAGTTCTTTCGCATCAGCCGGTTTTTGTCCCATGAAATGGTCGACAAACTCGTGGGGTGGAAACTGGGAAGAAAATCGGGCGTCTGAAACCCACGACTTCATGGTGACGGCCCCGAACCCGATGGGCCGAACACCCTGTTTTCCTTCCTGATTTCCGGTTTTTGATTTCGGGTTCTCATCCTGTTATTCCCCACCAAACCGGTAAACATTTCCCGGGATTGTGCTAATTTTCGGGTCACGGGAGATTTTCAACCACCAAGGAGTTCGCTATGGAATGGGCATTGTTCAGTTTGGCCGGTCTGCTGTTCGCGTTGCGCTGGCTGCACGTTTTGGCCGGGGTGGCGTGGATCGGCATGCTGTGGTTCTTCAATTTCGCGCAAGGTCCCTTCATGAATGAAGTCGACGCGCCCGTCAAGTCGGCGGTCAACGCCAAGTTGGCGCCCCGCACGCTTTGGTACTTCCGCTGGGGCGCGATGATCACGTTCCTGACGGGCTGGATCCTCGTGACGGGCTTCGCGCACACCTACCCCGGTTACCTGACCTCGGGTCGCGGTGTGATCATTCTGACGGGCGCGCTCATGGGCACCCTGATGTGGTTCAACGTGTGGTTCGTGATCTGGCCGCGCCAGAAGCTGATTATCGCCGCCGCCCAGGGCGGCCCGGCGGTCGAGAACGCTCCGGCCGTGGCGCGTCGCGCCTTTTTGGCCTCGCGCACCAACACGCTGTTGTCGATCCCTCTGTTGTTCATGATGACCGGCGCGGTGCATCTTCCCCTCGTGGTGGAGCCTTCCGCCATCGGAGTGTGGCTCGCGATCGTGGTGGCCGTTCTGGCCCTGCTGGAGGTGAACGCGCTGAAGGCCACCAACGGCCCGACCACCAAGCCCATCGAGAAGGTCAAGGGCGTGATCCACATGGGCGTTTTGCTCACCGTGGTGTTCTACGTTCTGCTCGAGGTCGTGCTTTAAGCCATGCACAGAATCATGAACACCGCACTGCGCCGTTTTCATGCCAAAGCCGCCCCCCTCGGGGCGGCTTTTGTGTTGGCGGCATTCTCCGTAACATCCGTCGCGCTCACGGCCTGCAACGGGGGCGACAAGCCCGCCGCCGACCCGGCGAAGGCGTTGGCCGACAAGGGACGCACGCTGTACACCCTCCGGTGCGCGTCGTGCCATAACCCGGGCGACCCCACCAAGGATGGCGCCCTGGGCCCTGCCATCGCGGGCTCGAGCCGCGAACTCCTCGATGCCCGGGTGAACCACGCGGCGTACCCGGAGGGCTACACGCCCAAACGGGAGACGAAGCTGATGCAGAAGTTGCCGCACACGCCCGAAGAGCTGGATGCGCTGACCGCGTACCTGAACAGCTTCTGAATCGATGCGCCGCGGGGGGCCCGTCCCGGGATGCCCCCGCGCGATTCAGCCGGGTTCAACCAACCCGCAGGGCATGGTCGAGGTGGTTCGCGCCTTGCAGAATCGGCGCTGCGGGCGCCTTTCGCGCCGGTCTGATCACCCCTGGATCGCCCGCCCCGTTTTTCCCTTCGTTTTGGGAAGGATTGGCGTGAATTCTCCCGAAATCGGTGCGAAACGCAATTTCTTTTTGGACGATCCCCCCCCGGGGTATTTATACTATGCGCCCCGGCTGTCAGAGTGCGCGGCACGCTGCTCTGGCTGATCCGGCTCGTCGTTCGGGGACCGGGCGACGCAGGGTTCAGCAAAACATTCGATCGACGTGAAACACCAGTCCGACGAGGATCAAGGAGTAGCCCATGGCCGTGAAGGCATTTGAACCGAAGCCGATGAAACTCAGCATCCTTACGGCCGCGCTGCAGGAGTTGACCCCCCGCGAAAAGCGCGACGCCGACCCCGATCTCGCCATCGAAGAGTGGCTTCAGTTCTCCAAGGACATCGGTTCGCCTTACATCCAGCTTTCCTCGGCCCTGCACCCTTCCGAGTCCGACATTCCGGCCGAGGCGATGCTCGACCCGGTGGCCAATCACCTCGATCTGCGCAAGCCGTTCACAAAGGAGCGCGCCGACCGCGTGCTGGCCGCCATGAAGGCCACCGGCGTGGGCATGTCCGACATCGCGTATTTTGACAACTTCCTGCACCCGGACAAGGCGATCCGCCAGAAGAAGATCGATTTCATGTACCGCGTGTTCGACGCGGCGGCCCTGCTGGGCCTCGATGCGGTGTGCGGCTTCGTAGGCCGCAACTACGAGCTCGACATGGACCAGAACCTCGGCATGTTCGAGGAGGTCTTCGTGCCCATGCTGAAGGAAGCCAAGGCGCGCGGGTTGACCTACCGCGTGGAGCAGTGCCCCATGCCGGGCTGGAACGTCACCGACAAGTGGCACAACAACATCGCCTACGCGCCCGGTCCGTGGATCGCGCTGCACCGCATCTGCGAGAAGCACGGCGTGGGCGACCAGTTCCGCATCCACTACGATCCGTCGCACTCCATCCTCATGGGCCAGGACACGCGCTCGATGTTCCAGTACCTGAAGGACGAGGGCTACAACTTCCTCATCGCCGGCTTCCACGTGAAGGGCCAGGTCACCGACTCCAAGGGCGTCTCGGCCTGGGGTTACGGCGGCCAGACCATGCAGCGCGGCGACTGGATCGACGGCAAACCGTCTCCCAACCCGGCCGATCAGGCCAACGCGTGGAAGAAGCAGGTCGCTCTGGCCGAACACGAGCTGCCCGGCACCGCGAAGCATGATCCGCTGGCCTACCTGCAGAACCGCAGCGTGGACTGGCTCGATCACCAGTTGGCCGCGCGCGAGCTGCTCGACATCGACCCGGCCAACACCTTCCTGGTGGTGGAGCACGAGTACCCGCGCGCCCGCATTCAGGACAAGGAAAAGCTGGCGCCGATCCTGAAGGGTTCGTTGGCCTTCACCAAGGCCACCGACGAGGCCGCCGCCGCCATGTACGCGCTGCACCACGAGGTGTTGGCGGCGCAGGGCATTCCGGTTCAGGGCGTGGGCCGCCAGGCTTACAGGTCCTGATACCGGGCGCCCCAGCGGTCTATCGCAACCCGTCTGCGGCATTGGCCTCGTCGTCGTAGTCCCACTACGACTCCTCGACCGGCTTTGCATCCGGGTCACGCTTGGCCACTGGGGCATCCCGGTATCTTTTCGTGCGAATAGGTCCTTTTTTGTCTGATCATCCAGGAGATACACAATGATCCACGGCACCAATCTTCCCGACGCCAACAAGCGTCGCTTGCTGGCGGGCATCGTCGGCGGCGGCGAGGGCGCCTTCATCGGCAGCGTTCACCGCATCGCCGTCGAGCTCGACGGCCAGGCCCAGGTGGTGGCGGGCGCGATGTCCTCCGACCCGGTGAAGGCCAAGCGCAGCGCCGACGCCTGGTTCCTCGACCGTTCGTACGGCAGCTTCGCCGAGATGGCCAAGGCCGAGGCCGCCCGCCCCGACGGCATCGATTTCGCCATGGTGTGCGTGCCGAACCACATGCACTTCCCGGTGGCCAAGGCCTTCCTCGAAGCGGGCATTCACGTCGTGTGCGACAAGCCCATGACGTTCACCCTCGAGGAAGCGGAAGAGCTGGTCAAGATCGTGGAATCGAAGAAACTCGTGTTCGCCCTGACCCACAACTACACGGGCTACCCGGCCGTGCGCCAGGCGCGCGCCATGGTGAAGCAGGGCCTCATCGGCGACGTGCGCAAGGTGATGGTCGAGTACAACCAGGACTGGCTGATGGATCCCATCGAAACCACCGGCCAGAAGCAGGCCGCGTGGCGCACCGATCCGGCCAAGGCGGGTATCTCCAACTGCGTGGGCGACATCGGCACGCACGCCGAGAACCTGCTGGAGTACATCACCGACGTGAAGATCAAGTCGGTGTGCGCCGATTTCACCACCTTCGTGGCGGGTCGCAAGCTGGAGGACGACGCCAACATTCTGCTGCGCCTCGACAACGGCGGCAAGGGGACGCTCGTGTGCTCGCAGATCGCCTGCGGCGAAGAGAACAACCTCAACATCCGCGTGTACGGCAGCAAGGGCGGCCTCGAGTGGCACCAGCAGGAGCCGAACACGTTGATCTTCAAGCCGGCCGGCAAGCCGTGGGAGATCATGCGCACGGGCCTGGGCTACATGGGCCCCGAGGCCGCGGCCGCGACGCGCATTCCGCCGGGCCACCCGGAAGGGTACCTCGAGGCGTTCGCGAACATTTACCGCGGCGCCATCGCCGACATTCGCCACGCCAAGGCGGGCGAGCCGCTGGTGGGTGGTTACCCCACGGTTTACGACGGCCTGCGCGGCATCAAGTTCCTGGTGAAGACCGTGGAAAGCGCCAAGAAGGGCGCGGCGTGGGTGGAGTTGTAAACAGGTCGCAGGGGCGGCCTCTTGGTCGCCTCAGGCACGCCAGCGATCCTGATGCCTGAACCCGGAAAGGCCGGCGGTGTTGCACCGTCGGCTTTTTTTTCACCGGATTCATGGTGACCGAGGGTGAAGGTCATGCGCGGCATTTTCAAAACTCGTACCGTCCGGCGAAACCGGCCTTCAGGACGAACGTGTTGAAGAGCAGAGGCAAAACCGAAACGCCGACCTGCGGGAACACCGTCAGAGCCGGCGTGACCGGATAGGCCAGGGACCCGTTCAACGTCGCGTCGAAAAAACCCACCGGACCGTCCGAACCGAACAGCATCGAACCTTGAGGCGACAGGCAGAATACGACGCCGTTTTGCAGAGGGTAGTCCATGAACATGTTCATGGTCAGTTGATGGAGATCCGCGCCGAGAAGCTGTCCGTAACCGAATGAGAAGGCCGCCGCCCCGCGCTCCACGCCGACCTTCAGTTCGCCGTGAAGGAAATGCCGGGACTTCGCTTCACCGGGGAAATGTTCGTACCGGACCGCCGCGTTGAATTCATCCGTGATGCCGTAGGCGGCGGCCGCTCCGACCGAGAGGCCGCTGCCCGATCCTTCGAGCGCTTCCTCATCCTCATTGGTGGTGCGGGGTTTCGAGTTGAATGAGTGAATTGTGGCGGCGGGGGTGATCTGCCATTCACCCTGTCCCGCCAGTTTCGCCGTGGCGTAATGCGGGACGATGCCGCACCCCGTCATCATCAGGACGACGGCGAGGGAAAGCAAGGTCGGCTTCAACCCGGGGAGCATCGCGACAACGAACGAACCGTACGCCCCTCAGGCGGGGGCAATCCCCTGAATCTTCGCCGCGAGCACGAAGTCGCTCTCGGTGAGCCCGTCGATCTTGTGGGTCCAGATCACCACGCGCACCTTGCCCCACGCCAGATGGATGTCGGGGTGGTGTCCCTCGCTTTCGGCGATCGCCCCCACCTTGTTGGTGAACTCGAGTGCCGTGGCGAAATCGGGAAACGCGAACTTCTTTTCGAGATGGTGGCCCTTCACGATCTCCCACTCGTGCCCGAGCCTGTAGTGCAGGTTCTGCAGCGCATCCCCTGTGAGCGGCGGCACCCCGCCTTTGCAGGGGACGCATTCCTTTTGGGCCAGCAGGGCGCAGTGGTCGATGGTCCCGTCGTTCATGATGCCTCCGCGACAAAGCATACAACGAAAACGGCGGTTCCGGGAGGGATTTCGTAACCTCTTTTTTGGGTTGGCGGGTGGACCCCATGAGGGGCGGCTGTAATCAGGTTCAGCCTCGATCTTGATTTTCATGGGTTAAAATCGGGCCTATTCGAGGGAATGCAGGGGGTTGGCGTAATAACCTTGACGCGAAATCACCCTGATTTGGTTATAATCATTCACGAGGAACAGCACCACGGCGGCCCGTCATGTCACCCGAACTTCACCCCGACATTTACCAATACGACGACTTTCGGGCGTTCCTGAAGGACTGTTTCGATGCCAAGGTGCTCGACGAGGAGGCGGCCGGCCGCAAGTATTCGCAGCGCGGTTTCGCCCGTGAGGCGGGCTTCGCCAACCCGGGGTATTTCAACGACGTGATCAAGGGGTTCAAGCCGCTCAGCGAGAACGCCATCGAGAAAATGGCCGGCGTGTTCGGCATGAAGCCGCACGAGACCGAGTTCCTCAAGCTCATCACCGAGTACGGCCAGGCGCGCACCGTGGAAAAAAAGGACGCGCTGTACAAGCAGATCCTCTCGCGCCGCAACCGCAGCAAGTTCACGCGGCTGAACCCCGCGCTCAGCAAGTATTACCAGGACATCCGTTACGCGCTGGTGCGCGGCGCCATCGAGGTGCTCGATTTCCGCGGCGATTACGAGGCCCTGGCCGCGTTCCTCGATCCCCCCGTGCCCGTGGCCATCCTCAAGGTGTTGGTCCGTGAACTGTGCGAATGGGGTTTGGTGGAGCAGGACGCGGACGGGCGCTACCGAACGACGCGTTCCATCGTGGAGCCGCCCTCCTCTTTGGTGGGCATGAGCCGCGCCCTGAACGCCGAGTGGCTCGGTCTCGCGCGCGAGGCGCTGCACCGCATGCCCAAGGAGCAGCGGCACGTCTCGACCATGTTGGTGAACATCAGCGACGAGTTGCACGCCGAACTGCTGGAGCGCATCGAGCGCTTCCGCGAAGAGATCTTCAAGCGTGTCGAGGAAGACAAAGGCAATGCGCGTCGCGTGCAACAGTTGACCGTGGCGTATGTGCCGCGTTCGCGGAGAAAGTCATGAGCCATCCGATCGATCCGGGACAACCGAAAAGCCGTCGGGTGCTGCTCGCCGCCGCGGCGCTGACGTGCGCCTCCTTGCTTTTGGGCGGCTGCTTCAGCGATGAGCAGGTGGCCGGTGGTGATGATTTCCCCAACTCCGTCAGTACGCTCGGCAAGGCCGCCGCGACCGAAGGCTCCGACAGCACCGCGTGGAACGGCTATGAGGAGGCTCCCGCCACGCCGCCCGAGGTGTACGACAGCACCGAGGTTCCCGATGACGCGCCCGAGGAATCCTTGACCAAGCCGGGGGCGGACCTCGGGAAATCCGCGGCGAAACCGGACGACTGGGTGCCTCCCGGCAAGGAAATCGCGGGGGCCGTGCGCGCGGTGCAGTCTCTGCTCGACCCGGTCACCGGCCTGAACCGGCTGGTGCGCGTACAGAAAATCGTGCGGGGCCTCACGGCGGGGGACACCATCGTGGCGCGCGACACCACCTGGTACCGCACGCAAGGGTTGCCGCCGGCGCGGCGGCTGGTGAGGATGTCGGGCGTGGTGAGTTACCCGGTGGGGCGCGTGGAGCGCTTCACCTTCGAGGACGCCGACGGCGACGACCTTTTGGCCCCGCAGCCGGGATCGCGCAACCTCGCGCGCGCCCGCACCGTGATCGAGCACGCCTTGGGGCGGGTGGAAGAGCGCACCGTGATCACCGCCGCCGGTCCCGACCGCGTGTTCGGCACGCCCGACGACAATGCCCTGCATTCGCTCGACGAAGTGCAGCGCATCGGGACCGACACGCTGTCGATATTGAAGCTCCGTCCGGCGGGCGCCGATTCGGTGGTGCGCGACCGCGGTCGCGACTCCGCGCGCGTGGACGTGGAACGGACGGTCATCGTCGCGGGCGTGCGCGTGACGGAAACCTACCGCTCGGTCGTCAAGAGCGATACGCTGCGCAACCGCGCGGAGCGTTACCGCCGCGTCACCACCACGGCCGCGGGCGTCACCGAGTTCGCCGCGCTGGGGCGAGACTCGGTTCCCGACTTTACGCCGGGTGACACGGGCGTTGTGCGCGTGCGCTTCACCTCCACGCGCGCGTCCGACACGCTCGCCTCGTCGCTCGCGCATTATCGCGTGTTGCTTTCGGACTCGGCGGGCAGACATGGTCGCAACCGTCTGCTGCGCGTGGATACCGAAAAAACGTATCGGTTCGGCACCATGCTGTCTTCGCGCGCGCGCCTGTGGCCCGAAGCGCCGGTGGCGCCGGGAGGCTTTGTGCGCGAGGGCGACCTTGAGCTGCGCGTCGACTTGCGCGCGGGCGGGTGGGTCGGTTACGTGGGAACGTTGAGCGCCACGGGCTTTGTGGGCATATGGTCCGACTCCACCGGCGCCGGCGGTACCGTCAGGTTCAACGCGGCGGGCACGATCGCGAATCCGTAAACCCGCGCACATCGGCCTTCGGCCGTGGTAGCGCCTTGTCGAGGGCGTCCGGCGGCTGGTGGAAGGTCTTGGTCGCGGTGATGACGCCGCAGGCGGGCGGGGTTTGGACCGGGGTGCCAAGGGGCATCCCGGTTTTTTTTGTGTCCGACGGAGCGCTCCGGCCCGAAGTTTCTGTAATCCCGGATTGGTGGCCTCGTTTGAATGCGCCCCGGAAAACCCTGAAAACGGCCAAAAATGTAACCAGAAAAACGGGCGCCTATTCCGAATTACGCGGGTAATTACCCCATTAAAACCCATTAAAAGCCTATTTATGGAAGGATCGGTGTAATCTCCCATTAAAAATGACGTGTCCGAGGTGGCGTAACCGGAATATCTTCTTGACGTGGCCGGGAATACCGGTCGAGGCGACGAAAAGGATCACACCACACATCACACGGTTCACGGAGGTTCATCATGAAAACGCAAACGATTACCCGGAAGACACGGACCCTGCTGGCGGCGGCCGTGGGCTGCATCGGGCTGCTGGGGTTCACGGGCTGCATGGGCGAGGCGGGCCTGGGGGCATCCGCCGGGGTGGGGACCGATGTGGTTCTGACCGGCACGGTTTCCGGACAGGCTGGGTCGGCCTCGGAGGGTGAGGCCACCTTGGTGACGACGCACGAAGTGACGACCGAAGGTACGGTCGGACCGGTGATCGACAGCGCGCGCACCGAAGCGGACGGCTCGTTCGAGCTCCGCACGCGTTTGCGCGGCGAGAAGGCCTTGATCGTGCGGGCGGTGCGCAGCGGCCGCGAACTGCGCGCCCGCGTGCAGGACCGGCTTGAGGCCGGCGCGCGCCACGAGCTCGGCATGATCGACGCGTTCACCACCTTCGACGCCGAGACCTGGCTGGAGCTGCGCAAGACCCCCGAAGGGCGCGCGATCCTCGCCGCGGACATCCGCGCGGCGGTGGATGCCTACGCCGATTCGCTGGGCGCGGAAGGCCTCGTGCTCGACTCGGCCGACCGCGCGCGCATCGTGGCCCGCATCGTGCTGATGGCGAAGGCGCGGGCCGACATCCGCGCGACCATCATCAACAACATCATCGTCCGCGCCGACTCGGCGCGCCCGCCGCGCGACAGCGGCGACACCGTGCGTCCGCGTCCCGAGCTTCCGCCTTGCGCCCGCGCGGCCTTCGTGCTGGCGGCGATGGATCCGGATCATGAGGCGTACGCCGGGTTGCGCGCCCAGTTCGCGGCGGCCTGCCTTGACGGCGACACGGTGCCGCCGCCGCCGCAGGCCTGCCGCGCCCTGAAGGCCCGCGTGGACGGCATGGCCGAGGTCGACTCGGCGCTGGCCGCGACCTTGGGGTTGCGCCTCGCCGCCCACTGCCCCGACGCGCCCCCGCCGCCGCACCTGACCCGGTGTGAGCGCGCGGCGATCCGCCTCGCGACGATGGATCCGGATCGCCCGGCGTACGCGGTGCTGCGGGCGCGCTTCGAGGCGCACTGCCTCGATTCCGACCCGACCGACGACGGCGAGGTCGATGCCGGGCTCGAGGTGGAAGCGGGCGCGACCCTGCGCGTCGGTTCCTGAGTCAGGTCGCCTGACCCCGGAGGGGGGGCCGGCGAACCGCAGGGGCGGTTCGCCGGCGGCGGCCCCGGTCCCTCGGACCGGGGCCGCTCTGCGTGTTGTGGCCAAACTGTTTCAGGCTGCGGTCGCCGGTTCCCTGTTTCGCCTTGAAATCCCCGAACCGCCGAATTCTTCCCCGACCCGAAGGTCTTCGTTGAAACCCCCAAAATCCCCTCGAAAACTACTTTTGACCCTCCATTCATCCGTCAGGGACAACGCATGAGCAAGGTTCTCATCATCGGCGCCGGGGGCGTCGGCCAGGTCGTCGCCCACAAGGTCAGCCAAAACCCCGAAGTGTTCACTTCGGCCGTGTTGGCCAGCCGCACCAAATCGAAGTGCGACGCCATCGCCGCGCAAATCGCCAGGCGCCGCGACTACCCGTTGACCACCGCCCAGGTGGACGCCGACAACCCCCGGGAAATGGCCGAACTCATCCGCTCGGTGAAGCCCGATCTGGTGATGAACATCGCGTTGCCGTACCAGGATCTTTCCATCATGGACGCGTGCCTGGAGACCGGGGTGGATTACCTCGACACCGCCAACTACGAACCGCCCGACACGGCCAAGTTCGAATACAAGTGGCAATGGGCCTACCAGGAGCGCTTCAAGGAGAAGGGCCTGATGGCGCTTTTGGGTTCGGGCTTCGACCCGGGCGTGACCAACGTGTTCTGCGCCCACGCGCAAAAGCACCGCTTCTCCGAGATCCATACGGTGGACATCATGGATGCCAACGCGGGCGACCACGGGTACCACTTCGCCACCAACTTCAACCCCGAGATCAACATCCGCGAGATCACGGCCAACGGCCGGTACTGGGAAAAGGGCGAGTGGAAGGAAACCGAGCCGCTCTCGGTCCACAAGACGTGGGACTTCCCCGAGATCGGACCCAAGGAGATGTACCTGATGTACCACGAGGAACTGGAGTCGCTGGCCCAGAACCTCAAGGGACTGAAGACGATCCGCTTCTGGATGACCTTCTCCGAGAAGTACCTCACGCACCTGCGCGTGCTGGAGAACGTGGGCATGACCTCGATTCAGCCCATTCTTTTCGAGGGCAAGGAGATCATCCCCCTGCAGTTTTTGAAGGCCGTGCTGCCCGACCCCGCGTCGCTGGGCCCTCGCACCAAGGGCAAGACCAACATCGGGTGCCTCATCGAAGGGCTCGACAAGGCGGGCAAGCCGCTGAAGACCTACACGTACAACGTGTGCGACCACGAGGCGTGCTACGCCGAGGTGGAGTCGCAGGCCATCTCGTACACCACCGGCGTGCCCGCCATGATCGGCGGCATGATGATGGTGCAGGGCAAGTGGAAACAGCCCGGCGTGTGGAACATGGAGCAGCTCGACCCCGATCCGTTCATGGAGCAGCTGAACAAGCAGGGCCTGCCGTGGACGGAAGTGATCACGCAGGGGTAGGGCAAAAAAACAGTACAGCGGTACAACAGTACAACAGTAAAAGCAGGGTATGGATCTGTGTTCGACTGCTTTACTGTTGTACTGCTGAACTGCTGTGTTAGATCGTGTCATCTATCCGAAAAGTTTCAACAGGCCACCCCATGACGACCCCTCCCCTCGACCTCTCCCTCGTTCCTTCGCCCTCCTACGTGCTGGAGGAGGCGCTGCTGCGCCGCAACCTCGCGACGCTCGATCGCGTGCAACGGGAGTCGGGGGCGAAGATCATTCTCGCGCTGAAGGGCTTTGCGTTCTGGAGCAGCTTTCCGTGGGTGCGGGAAGTGCTCCACGGCGCGACCGCCAGTTCGCTGCACGAGGCTCGGTTGGCGCATGAGGAGTTCGGACGCGAGACGCATGTGTATTCCGTCGCCTATTCCGACGCCGAGTTCCCCGAGATCCTGGGCCTGGCCGACCACCTGGTGTTCAACTCGTTCACCCAATGGGCGCGCTTCCGCGATCAGGTGAAGGCGCATGGGGCGAAGACGGGAAAGCCGATCGAATGCGGCATCCGCGTGAACCCCGGGCACAGCGAGATCGAAACGCCGCTGTACGACCCGTGCTACACGGGTTCGCGACTCGGCGTGTTGCGCAGCGAGTTCAAGCCCGAGGAGCTTGAGGGGATTTCCGGTCTGCACTTTCACGCGCACTGCGGCAACAACAGCGATACGCTGGAGCGCGTGGTGGCCTCGTTTGAAACGCTGTACGGTGAGTTCATCCCGCGCCTGAAGTGGGTCAACTTCGGCGGCGGTCATCACATCACGCGCGCCGACTACGACGTGGAGCGCTTGATTCGTGTGGTGAAGGCCTTCCGCGAAAAGTGGGGCGTGGAGGTTTACATCGAACCCGGTGAAGCGGTGGGGTGGCAGACCGGCCCGCTGGTGGGCTCGGTGCTCGACATCGTGCGCAACGGGATGGACATCGCGATTCTGGATGTGAGCGCCACGGCGCACATGCCCGACACGCTGGAGATGCCTTATCGGCCCGCCGTGCGCGGCGCCGATCTGCCCGGCGCGCTGCCTCACACCTACCGCCTCGGCGGCAACACCTGCCTGGCCGGCGACGTGATCGGCGACTACAGCTTCGCCGAGCCGCTCAAGGTGGGTGATAGGGTCGTGTTCGAAGACATGATCCATTACACCATCGTGAAGAACTCCACCTTCAACGGCGTGCAGCTTCCCTCGCTGTGCATCTGGACGAAGGAGGGCGAGCTCAAGGTGGTGCGACGCTTCGGCTACGAGAGTTACCGCGACCGGAATTCGTGAGTCGTCGTCTGACTTGTTGTCGGTTTCCCCTGTCTAATTGACAACTCAGGGCGTACATTCCGGGCGTGAACCCGCATTCACCTTCAGGGTTCGAAGGTGGGGTTCACTCGGAGGAACGCTGTGCGGTTGTCTTCCCTTGGAAGGTCGGGTTCGTCGGGAACGCGCGCGTTTCCCGGTCTTGCCGGAACAGGCGCGCGGCGCACCCGCGCCGCGTGGGTTCTCATGACGGGTCTCATGGCATTGTGTGCCGCTCATGCCGCGGCGGAAGGTTCGAGCCGCCCGCCACCCGCGTCGTCGCGCTGGGCCTTCGATGCCGGCTTCGAAGCCCGCTTGTGGGATTTGTCCGAATACCCCGCCGAAGAGCGCGCCTATCGGCGCCAGGCGGGCGTGGGTTCCCTGACCGGCGTGGACATTTCGGCCTGGCCTTGGGACGCCTTCGGGTTTGGGGTGGTGCATACGCGCTTTCATTCATCCGCTCAGGACGATGACATCGGATTCCCGGACGGATCGCGTGGCCGGGCGGAGGATGATTACACCATCCACTACGTCGCGCCGTCGCTGTATGCACGCAAGGCCGTCTTCGCGGACCGGGCGGAACTGGTGGCGCATGCCGGCATCGGGACGATGTTCTACCGCAACGAGAGTCCCGCCGGCGAGTTTCCCGGCCTGCTGGAGGGGCACACGTGGGGTTTTCATCTGGGCGCGTCGGTGGATTATCGTTTCGCCGAACGTTGGGCCGTAGGGTTGGGGTGGCGACTCCATCACGGCACCATCGAAGACGTGCATTATAACGCCATGTCGACGACTGTTCCGGGCATTTCGCTCACGCGCGTGGGCGCCGCGCTCGGCGTGCGCTACTATCCCTGAGACGCGACGACCTCAATCGGCCAGCATGGGCCGCAGCCCCCCATACCGTTCGAGCCTTCGTTCCACCGCCTGGCGGACGGCGTCTTCGGAACCGAAAATGCGCACGGCGCGGCGCGCGCGCGTGACGGCGGTGTACAGCGTTTCGCGCACGAGCAGGCGGTTGTCGGCCGCAGGCAACAGCACGAGCACCTCGTCGCACTCGGACCCCTGGCTCTTGTGGACCGTTGAGGCGAAGCCGAGTTCGTAGGCGGGCAGGAGCGCGACGGGGAGCCGCAGCCAGCCGCCGGGCAGTTCGGGGCGCGGAAAGAACACCATGGCGCCGTCGCCGGTTTCGAGCCACAAGCCGAGGTCTCCGTTGGAGAGACCGGTGCGCGCGTCGTTGCGCGTGATCAGGATGGGGGCGCCGTGGAAACCTCCCGGGTCGCGCGCGTCGGTACGGCGGCGCCATTGCGGCTCGAGGTGCCGGCGAAGGAGGCCGTTCGCGCTCTCCGCGCTCACCGCACCCTGGCGCAAAGGCGCGAGCACGCGCACGCGTCCGGCGAGCCTCCACAGCGCGTCCACCGCCGCCGTTTCCTTTTCGCGCGGGAGCGTCCGGAAGCGCTCCAGCAAGACGGCGTAGGTCGCCCCGGCGCCATCGTACGCGGGCACGGCCCCGAAGGCCGCGCCCGCGTACGCTTGCAGCAGCGACTCCAATCCTTCCGACGCGCGGGCCGTCCCGCTCTCGCGGGCGTTGACCCGTGCGACGGGCCGATCCGCCGCGAAGGCGTGCGTCGGATCGACGGGTTCGCCCAGCAGCGCGAGGACGACGTCCGCGGCGCCGTCGCGGAGAGCGGCGGCCAAGGGGATGACCGCGCCCTTGGCGCGATGGCTGGCGTCGAGCGTGACGGAGGGAACGGGCCCGCGCGCCGCGCCGACCGAGGTCTCTTCCGGAAGCAGCTCCGCGAGCACCGCGCCCGCCTCCACGGCCGGCAGCTGCCCGGGGTCGCCCGCGAGCAGGAGGCGCGCGTGCGGCGGCAGGGCGCGCACGAGCGCGGCCATCAGATGCACGTCGGCCATGGAGGCCTCGTCGAGGAGCACCACGTCGGCGTCGAGCGGGTCGTCGGGGGTGCGCGCGAAGCGGCCTTCGAAGGCGCGCCAGCCGAGCAGGGTATGCAGCGTGGTGACGGGCATGTCGGCGGCGGCGCGATCGCGCGCATCGGCGTTCGCCTCGCCCAGGACGCCCGTGAGCGTGGCGCGCAACGATTCCTCCAGACGGCGCGCCGCGCGCCCGGTGGGCGCGCACAGGCGGATGCGCTCCGGGTGCGCGCCGGGAAGGCGCAGCGCCGCGCGCAACCACGCCGCGGTCCAGGTGGTTTTGCCGGTGCCGGGGCCGCCGGCCACGATGAAGACGCGGTTCGAAAGCGCCCCCTCCAACGCGCGCTGTTGCGCATCGGTGAGTGTGAGTATGGCGCCGTCTCCGTGCCGCAAGGGGTTTGTCGACAGCGTTTCTTGCAGTGCCGCCGCGATGCTGTCGGCGGATGCGGTGCCCCGCGCGCAACGAGTCCGGATGCCGTCGGCTACGGTTCGGGCCGCCGACCATGCCTTGTGCCAGTAGAGGTTTCCATGGGTTTGGATGAGCGGGAACATTCCGCGATCCGCGCCGATGACGGAATTGAATCCGCCCGATTCGAGCAGCGCGAGGACGCGGTCCACCCACGGCGCATCCGAAGGAGCATTCTCTTCGCCATTGCCAGGCACGGCGCCGAGCAGATCGCGGGACGCGGCGATCAGGCGATCACGATCGAGCGGCAGACACAGGCTGCCTTGCGCTTCGATCGAACATAAAAGCGCGACAAGCCGGGCCAAGGCGTCCGTATCCGCAGGTTCGCGCAGCGCGGCATGCGCGCACAGCCATTCCAGGCGGTGCATGTCCCCCGCATCCAGCAAGCCTTTGGCGCGCAAGGTTTCCGTGAACGTCAAAGGGGCGGCGGTCATGCGGCCTCCGAGGACCGCGGCGCGCCCAGAAGCGAGGCGATCTCCGCGGGGAATTCGACGCGCAGTTGCGCGACCGTGGGGCGCACGGAAAAACCGGCGAACCGTTCGGGCGTCGCACCCCGCAAGAACAGATAATGCACCCCGCCGAAGTGTCTCGCGGGATCGTATCCCGAAACGCGTGCGGTCAGCCAACGGTCCAAGGCGATCGCATACAGTTTCCACTGCAGGTCGTAGCGGTGTTCGTTCATCGCGCGCGCCACGGATTCCGCGTCGTAGGCGGGGAGGAGGTTCGATTTCCAGTCGAGGAGGTAATAGCGGCCTGCATGGCGGTACACAAGGTCGATGAATCCCCACAAGAAGGCGCCGCGTACCGCGACGCGTTCGGGTAAGCGATCGTGACGGGCCTCGGTGTCGAACGGCATGAGGAATTCGACTTCGTGCCGGATGTCTTCCACGGCGAGATCGGCCAGTCGAAAGGAGGAGGTCAGGGCCATGCGTTCGTCCGACGAGTCTGTAGACGCTTCCGATTCGTACTTGGGAATCGGCAACGGACAGCGCAATGCGTTCCACACGGCGCGCGCCGCCGCGGGAGCAAAAGCGGGATCGACGCCTTCCCGGCGCAGCGTTTCCTCCACGCGCGTGCGGTGTCCCGGCATGTCCAGCCAGGTCCGCGGCGTATCCGACTCCTTGGCCGTGGCGAACGGCGTGTGTTCCAGCAAGGCGTGCAGCGCCGTTCCGGCCGCCGCGCCGGGCGGCAATTCCGCGGCCGTGATCACTTCGAGGTCGGGGTGCGACGTCGTCGCGTCCCGTGACGACCCTTGCGTCATGCCCAAGTTTGATCCCTGCGTCGCCTCTCCGGTCTCGCCAATCAACGCCGTCTCGTCGCTGACGGATTCCTGGCGCTCGGCGCGTCGGCCGTCTTCCTGCAAAAGCGGGTCTGCCGCGATCGTCGCGGGTCGGTGTCCCGTTTCACCGCGTGGGCCCGCTTGCACCGCCAGCCGCGAGTAGGACGTCAGTCTGCGACGCCGCAGGAAGGTGGCGCGCGCTCGCGTCACCAACTCCTCTCGACTAACCTCCATCCTCTCGACGCCGATATCGTTCGGCGCGGATGGGCCGACAGGGCGGAGGGATTCCTCGCGCACCGGATCTTCGTCCCAGCGGATGGACCCAGCCCGCGCGGGATCGCCGGCGTGCGCCCGCACGGCATCGGCCACGAATTGACCCAGCGGCCCGGTTTTGGTGGACCCCTTTGCGCCGATTCCCGCCGGAAGGACCGGAAGGTACAGAGTCTCCTTGGCGCGCGTACAGGCCACGTAGTAGAGCCGCCGGTTTTCTTCGTGCGTCTCGCGCTCGGCTTGTTCTTTGTCCCCGCTCCGTTTCGTGTCGAGCGCGATGCGGAAGCCGGTGCGGTGTTCGTCGCGGAGCACGAGGTGCGAGTCCCCTTTGCCGGCGCCGGTGGCGGCGATGAACACGTGACGGAACTCGAGCCCCTTGCTGAGGTGCATCGTCATCACGGTGACGAACCCTTGCGCGTCTGCGGCCTCCGCGCCCTCCTCGGTGCCGGAGTCGTCGCCCGCGTCATCGCCGTCGGATTTTTCTCCGCTTCTCCGCAACGCATCGAAGTGGTCGCACAACGTTTGGGCGGGGGTGCCGGGCACGGCCCCGGCTTCCGCCAAAAGCCGCACGAGGCGATCGAACCCCGTGGCGTCGGCGGGAGATTCCGCCGCCAGGCGGTCGCGGTACCCGCCCTCGTAGGAGACCGCGTTCAGGAATTCCGGCCAACGACCATCCCGCGCCAATGCGGCCCAACGGGAAACGAGAGGGGGACAAGCGATCGGGCGACCCGACGGAAGGTCGGAGGCCGTCCGCCGCGCAAACGGCAACAAGAGAATGCGCGCTTGCGCGTCGGGGTCGGCCGCGTCTCCGATCCACTCGATCAGAAGGCGCAGCGCATCGGCGGCAGGACCCTGAAACACACTGCCCCGACGGCGGATCCGGCAGGGAACGCCGCATTCCCGCAACATTCGCGCGATGGATTCGCCTTCGCTGCTGCCGCGCGTCAGGACGGCGAAATCGCGGGCACGCAGGCCCGAGGTTTTTCCGTCGCGAAGTCGCGACACGATGCGGGCAACGATCCAGCGGCGCACCGCGCGGCGCAACGCGCCAATACCGTCATGGCGTTCGGTGGCGAAGTCGCGTGCCACAAGCGCCGGTCCCACGTTTGCGGTTTCACGAAGTCCGGCTTTCACCGGTACGAAGGCGATCCCGTCGGTTTTCCCCGGCAGCTGCCACGAGGCGTCCTCAGGGGATTCGGGAGGCGGCCCAAACCAGTCCGCCTGCCCGAACAAGCCGTTCAGCGTGTCGATCAGTGCGGGGCGCGAGCGGAAATTGGCGTTCAGGGCGATGCCTTGCGCGCGTCCGGATTGCGCGAGGGTGAGGAAGGTATCGCGCGCGCGGAGGTAGGTGCGCAGATCGCCGCCGCGGAATGCGTAGATCGCCTGCTTCGGATCGCCGACGAGGACGAGGGGCAGCTGGGGGAGGGACGATGGGGGATTGATGATTGATGATTGATGATTGACGAATGCAAACGTCTCGTCGCGACGCATCGCCCCGGATGCCGGGGGATCGTCGGGCAGGCAGAGGTGCTGCAGGATTTCCCACTGGATGGGATCGGTGTCCTGGAACTCGTCGACGATGCAGATCTTGTACCGTGACCGCAGACGGGGGGCGAGGGCGGGGTTGCGGCGCAACGCTTCCACAAGGCGTCGCGGCATGTCGTCGTAACTGATGCGGCCCAGCCGGAGCTTTTCGGCGTCAAGCGCCGCACGCAACTCCTGCGCGGCCTCGGCCTGAAGACCGAAGGTGCGCTGCGCGCGGGCAAACTCGATCTTGTCCCAGAGCGCGCGAATCAACCCGCAGGTCGCGGCGAAACGCACCCATTCGGGACGTTCCTGCGCTTTAGGTGGAAGTTCGGACTCCCAACCCTGGGTGATCACCCGCATGTTGCCCTTGAAGTTCTTCCGGAAAAATCCGAGAACCGTTTCGGGACTCCATGCCGGGTCGCGAGGATTTGCCGGCCGCTCGGTGGCGAACCGGAAAACTTTCATCCAGGGATCTTTTTCGAGTGCGGCCTCCGGATTTTTTTTGGCTCGTCCCGTTGTCGTGAACGCGAAGGACGCCGCGTGCGCCTCGATGGAATACCCGCCTTCGTCCACGGCTTTCACGATGCCGGGGAAGGTCTCCACGACCGCGGCGGCTTCGGCTTCCAGGCCCTCCAGCGTGTCCGGGTCGCGTTCCGGATCGAACACATCGCCGCGCCACGGCTGCCATTTGAGCGCCAAGCCGATCAACTTTTTGCGCCACTCGCCGCCGGTATTGATGCCGAGAGCGGCTTTCAGGCGCGCGAACCGTACAGGGTCGCCAGTCCACGACCCGCGCAGAAGTCCGTCAAGCGCGATGTCCGCAAGGGCGCGGTCTTCGGTCAGCTCGGTGCGGATGAGGGCGCTGTTCTCCAGAGGGTCGCGCTGCACCGCCGATTGGCAGAAGGCATGCAGCGTGTGGATCGACAGGTCGTCGGCATGCAGCCACAACGTGCGGAGTCTCTCGCGATCGGCGTCCGACCAGCCGGGAATGCGTTTACCGGGATTGGACTCGTCCACCTGGGCGTGGAGCAACGTCCGGATGCGATCGCGCAATTCTCCCACGGTTTTTTCCGTGAAGGACAGCAACAGGATTTCTTCGGGATTCCACTTCGGATTTTCCACCAGCACGCGCATCACCAGATGTTCGATGGCGAAGGTTTTGCCGGTGCCCGCCGAGGCTTCGAGCAGCGCGTGTCGACGCGGGTCGAGGTCCCGCACTTGTGCCGAAGGAAAGGCTGCGAGCCACGGAGGAAGCGCGGGTGTCATGGCGCGTCCTCCGGCGCGACTTCGATGTCGGCGTCTTTTGCCGCGGCGAAGGCGTCCCTCCACTCGAGATACGGCAGCACGCGACGGCGGACGAGATCATCAAGGTTGCGTGGAAGTTCGGGCGCGATGGCGCGGCGTCGGCGCTGGTCGCGCGTGAAACGCGCTCGTCCCTGTTCCTCCTGGTCTCCCCGGCTCTCCAGCACGGCATCGCCCCAGTCGGCTGCGTCCACAGGGTCGCCCTCGGGGTTGCGGGCGATCACCGCAAGTTCGTCGAGCGGCACGTCGTCGAGATGGCCGCTGCCGCGTTCCGCCTGCAGGAAGTCGGTGATCAAGTCGCGCAACCGCCTCCGCGCATCCTCGGCATCGAACGGGGGAAGCGGCGTCACCGTGATCGAGGCCCCGTCCTGGGTCGGCGCGATCAAATAGCCCTTGCCGGAAAACAGGTCGCCCAGCGGTGCGGGCAACGGCGAGAGCGCGGCCACGCACAGCTGCACGATGTAGGCCACAGGATCTTTCTCCGGGTCGCCCCGCAATGCCCAACCGCCCGCGCCGTGGAAGAACCACGGCAGGATGCCGCCGAGCTGTGGTGAGGAGGGTTTCAACGGTTCCTGCGGACCCCGCCGATTTTCTTCGACGATGCCGCTCAGGTCGAAGGCCGGGAGGTTGAGGACCGGAGCGTCCGCACGCTCCGGTCCTTGAGGTCCCAACCGCAACGACCCGACGAACCGCAACCCGGTGGCATCCATCCACCCCCGCATTGTCGCGACCTCGCCATCGAGTTTCGACTGGAGCGCCTCACGCAATCGGGCGCGTTCCGCTTCCTCCCACGGCGCGGGGGGAACGCGTCCCCCGAGGCGACGCCGTGTCCACATCTTTTCGAAGGTGGGGAGCCCGGCACCCGGAGCGGTCGTTTCGGCACGCACGCAGGCATCGAGCAGATCACGCTCCGCCCAGCGACCGAAAAACAAATCCTCCGATGGCGTCGGTTCCGCGTCCTCGAACACGGAGCCCTCGCTCCGGCGCGTGTAGCGGCGGATCGCCTGTACCGCCGGGTTGCGCAAGAAGTCCGCCACGGCCTGGAAGGCATGATGCGTCCGTCGCGTCGGCTCCTGGGCGTAGACGATGGCGTCCTGGTCACGTTTGGCTGGGGGCGGGATGACGGGTGATTTCAGGGGCGCGAAGGTGATCGGATGGTCCGCAGAGAGGAGATCGCTTTCAAGCCATGCCATCAATCCGGTGAGCGCGCGCGACGGTTGCCGCTCCTTGCCGGCGGCATCGCGTCGGTGCCACGAGAGCGAGACCGCTTCGGTGGTGGTGGCGAGCACTTCGAGCAGGGCGTAGAGGTCGCGTGCGGCAGGATCGCTTTCACCGGGGAGGCGGCGGAAGGCCCTGAGGTCGAGGGGCATCGCATCGGCGGATGCGGGGAACGCCGAGGTCATCCCCGTGATCCAAACGCGCCGAAACGGGATGCCGCGGAGCGCGGAGAGCGTGCCGACCCGAACCCCGCCGCGCAAATACACCATGCGTCCGGTGGATTCGGCGTCGCGAAAGCGGTCGGCGAACAACATGGTGATCAAGGTCGAATCGGCAAGGCGACCCGGGGAAGAGCCATCGGGCGCCCCCGCAGGTTCCCAATGTCCCCACGACTCCAACTCGTCGAGGAAGCGCCGCAGGTCGAACACGTCGGCGGTGTCCTTGGAATCGGCGGTCAGAAGTCCGTCGCGCAAGGTCCGCAGCAATCGGGCCCAGTGTTCGAAGGACCGCGATCCCTCGTGTCTCAACATCTTCGCGTACCGCTGCAGGCGTGCAAGCCAGTCGAGCAGACGTCCGAATTCGGGGGCATCAAGCTGCTCGGCCAACCCCTGAACGGGGTATGGGAACCGGGTCGGGGCATCGCCTGGCGGGTCCACAAAGGCGGGGTTCTCCGCATCGAACATCCGTGACGCCAGCATGCGATCGCACGCCGCCCCGAGTGTCGATTCGGTCGTGGCGGCGATCATCGTCGCCGATCGGGTTTCCGAGGATTCGGGAACCGGGGCGGTCCCCCAACCGCGCGTGAATCCCGCGGCTTCCAGAATTCTTTCAACCACCGGGACGCTTGCGACATCCAAACCCGAGGCTCTCAGCACAGCCGGGTTTGCGAGCAATTCAACGAGCCGCGCGCGTGTCGGGTCGCCCGTCATGACATCGAGGAGTGAGCGGAAGCCGGCGAGGTACGGTCCTTCACCGGCTCCGTTGCCGCCGACATGCTCGGGCAACAGCACGGGCACGTTACCCGGTGTGCGGTCGTCACCGGCGAACACCGCCCGCAGCAGCGGCAGCCCATCGCCGAGGTCTACGGCGATGACCGCGAGATCCTCGGGCCTCAAGGTGTGGTCGCGCTCAAGGGCCTGCGCCATCTCGGCGCGTACACACTCCAACTCCGCACGCGGGTCGCGGGCAACTCCGAACCGCAAGGAATTGTCGTCCGGAGCCGGCCTGTGGCGGTCCTTGTCTTGAAGCACCGGGCCCGTCCGATGCAGGACGGAGTGCTGCAATCGTTGCAGCGACGTCGCGGGGGATTGGTCGGTCGTGTTCGAGGTTTCGGGGAGCCGCTCCTGAAAGTCCTCGTGAAAGTCGTGCTCGGTGAGCTGACACCACAGCTTGATGGTTTCGCGGCCGGGTTTTCCGAACAAGGACAACAACCCGTTCTCCTCATCGACCTCATGGAGCGCGCCGTTCGCACGCTCCTCCTCGTTGGGTTGGGTGGCTCGGACGCGGTCGGCGGCGACGGGTTGCGGCGCGAGCGTCCGCCGTCCCCGGGCGCGCCGCTCGCGCAAGGTCAACGCGTCTTCCCAAAACTCGGCGCAGGGGTTGAGCGCGTAGATCTCGAAACGCGCCGCCGCCGCCCCCAAAGCGCTTTCATCGGACAGCCGTCCGATCAGGTCGCGGTGAAACGGCGAGATGTTGGAAAGCCCGAAGAGATGATAGGTGCGCGCCGCGTCGGGGGGGACGCGCGGCGTCTTGCCGTCAAGCGTCAGCGCGGCATACTGCGGCAACGTGTACCGGTAAATTCCGGTGGCCGCTCCCCAGCGATCGCGTAACCCTTCGTCGCGGCGGAACAGCGAATGGTACACATCAAGCTGCCACGACTCGAGCGCGCGCAGTTCGTCCAAGCGCTCGCGCATCCCCGCTGCGTTCCCACGCAACAAATGCGGTTCGAAGATCGGGCGATGCGCCATCCAGCTTTCCGTGAGCCCCGGAAATCCGCGCTCGGCCACGCGATTGTACTCATACTCGCGGAACAGCGAGGCGAGTTGTCCCGACAACTGACACAGGCGGCGCGCCGCATCCTCATGGTGCGGCGACGCGAGGTAATTGCGCAAGGACTCGGGGGGATCCTGTCGCAACCGCGTGAGCACAAGGCCTTGGAACGAGAAGGTGTCGAGGAGTCGCGCGGGTTGGCGGTCGGCCGCGTCCCTGAAAGCGTCCCGCTCGGCAAGGCGCTCCCACAGCAAGGTTTCCAGGGGTGGAAACGACAGGTTGACGGCGACCTGGTCCGCTTCGGCGAGGCGCACCTTCAGCCAGTCGCGCAAGGCAGATGCGGGCGTGGCGATCACCGGTGTGACGAACGGGTCGCCCCCCTCCTCCTTCAGGTTCGCGCGCAAGCGTTCCGCGAGGGCATCAAGCGAGTTGCTGAAGTGAAGGCGTGCGGGCATGCGGGTCTTTCGGGCTGTTTCCGCATGATAAAAAAGCCGGGTTCAAGCCCAACCTCGAATTGTGAATCCTCCCGAAAGCACACGCACCACGTCCAGGGATAAAGGTTGTCGCGTGATGCCTGGTCACGGCGTCCGACAAAAACAGTCCGCTGACGCCTTCGACCAAAGCCTCTTTCCCGACCGGGAGGGAGGCCTTTTCGTGGTGGAACCGGGGGGCGCGACTTTGAAATCCAGGGGGCGACGGGGTGAGAAAGAGGTTGCCCCGACGTTTGCCCCCGGGATTGGTATCAAATCGGACTCAAATGGGCGGATTGTCGTATTCTACAATTTTTGAAGACTTTCTCGACAAGAATACGACGAAAAATACCACCAACATTGCAAAAAAGTTCTGTAAAGGAAAAAACCCCAATCCATCATTGGCATCCTCGCGATAGATTACGCCACACCCTTTTTTCGGGCGAAAACGCGCCCGAAAGCATCGTGTCAATCACCACAGTAACGGAGAGAATCATGAGAAAAGCAAATCTCGCGATCGGTCTCGTACTCGGTGCCCTGACGGCGGTTTCGGCTCAAAGCCTGACCACGTGGGCCAAGTACAAGAACATCGTGATCAATACGAAGGCATCCGGCGCCAACGTCGGCGTCAACGTGACAAACTTCCCCGTTCTCGTCCGGCTCGACTCGACGAACGCGAACGACGTGTTCACGGGCGCCCTGGCGGGCGGCGCGGACCTGCGCTTCGCCAAGACCGACGGCACCACCCTGCTGCCCTTCGAAATCGAAAGCTGGGATGCGGTCGCCAAGAAGGCCGCCGTCTGGGTGAAGCTCGACACCGTCAAGGCCAACGACAGCACCGCCAGCTTCCGCCTCTACTGGGGCCGCACGGGCGTTAGCTCCGCCGCCAACGGCTCCGCCGTGTTCGACACCTTGAACAACTACGTCTCGGTGTGGCACATGAACGGCGAAACCACCGAAAAGAGCTCCACGGCTTACGGCTACGTGGCGACGCCGTTCGGTGCTCCGGGTGTCGTGGCGAATGCCGCTCTCGGCCGCGCCCGCTTGTTCAGCGGCGCGAACCACATGCAGGTTCTGGGCTCGGCTGCGAGCGCCATGAGCTTTGCCGCCGAGTCTTCGTACACCATGTCGGCCTGGGTGCGCAGCGACAGCATCAACCCCACCGGCAACAACACCGGCCATGCCATCATGACCAAGGGCGACCACCAGTGGGCCCTCGCGGTTTTCGGTGCCACGGCTCCGAACCGCTACTACGAAATCACCACCAAGATCACGGGCTGGCGCCAGACCACCACCGCGCCCACCACGACCCCGGTCGTGTACGCGGGTGACACGGCGAACTCCAAGATCGGCGTGTGGCGCTATGTGACCGGCACGTGGACCGGTCTTCCGGCCGCCACGGCCACCGGCCAGATCTACATGGACGGCGTGCTGCAGAAGACGACCGTGTTCAACACCACCACGGGCAACGGCGCGCGCCAGACGGCTCGCGACGTGCACATCGGCGTGCTGTCGAACGAAGGTACCGGCTCGACCAACGCGACGGGTACCTTGCAGCGCTTCTTCGTGGGTGCGCTCGACGAACTCCGCGTCATCCGCGGCGTGCGTGACTCCAACCTCATCCGCCTCGACTACGCGACGCAGCGTCCCACCGGTTCGGTCGTGGCCCTCGGCGCCACCAACAACCAAACCGTGACCCAGACGGCGATCACCAACATTCGTTACCAGATGGATGCGGTTGAGGGCTCTCCGACCAACCCGCGCGACACGCTGGTCTTCACGGTCAACACGCCCGTGAACCTTGATCTCAAGTTTGACGGTGGCCCGATGGATAGCGCCAAACTGACCGGGAACAACGTGACCTTGCCAGCCGGCCTTTCGCTCAACCTCCTGACCGGCAAGCTTTCCGGTACCCCGACGGCGATTTTTGCGGCCGCCAATCGTACCCTCACGGTCTACAACAGCGTCGGCGCCCCGACACGCGGTCTGCGCATCTCCGTGGTTCCCGGCCCTCTCGCCGGTCTCGACTACGCCGTTGACACCGCCGTTTACGTGACCGGCCTTCCCATCAACGCGAACGCCGCGTCCTGGTCGGCCCTCGGCCGCGCTCCGACGGGTTTCAGCGTGACCCCCGCCCTTCCGGCCGGTCTGACCCTGAACGCCACCAACGGTGCGATCTCGGGCACGCCGACCGCCGTGGCCGCTGCGGCGAACTACGTCGTCAAGGCATTCAACGCCACCGATTCGGCTTTCGCCACGGTTCGCCTCTCGGTGATCAGCACCACGGCCGAAGACTATGCCGGTACGGCCTGGCCGAACAAGCAGACGGTCTGGCTGAACACCCAGGGCAACGGCGCCGCGGTCGTCAACACCGTGACCAACTTCCCCGTGCTCATCCGCCTCGATTCCACGAACTTCAACACCGGGTTCGCGCAGGCGGCCGCCGGCGGTGCTGACATCCGCTTCACCAAGCTGAACAACACCACGCGTCTGAATCACCAGATCGAGCGTTGGGATGCCGCCGCCAAGAAGGCGGAAATCTGGGTGCTGGTCGACAGCGTCAAGGGCAACGCCCTCAGCTCGCTGCGCATGCACTGGGGTAACGCCACCGCGCCGAACCTTTCGAGCGGTCCGTCCGTGTTCGACACCACCAGCGGCTTCCAGGCCGTGTGGCACATGAACTCGGCTGCCGGCAACGAGAATGACGCTTCGCCGAACGGCTTTGCGGCCGTTGCCGCCGCCGCTCCGGGCACCGCCGCGGGCGTCATCGGTACTGCGCGTTCCTTCAACGGCACGAGCGATTACTTCCGCGTTCCCAGCACGGCCTCCGGCAAGCTGAACTTCACGCAGGCCGACAGCTACACGCTGTCTGCGTGGATCAACCCCACCGCGATCTCCACCGCCGCCAACACCGGCCACAAGATCATCGACAAGGGTGACAACCAGTACGTGCTGGCGACTTACGGTCCCGATGAGACGACCCGTTATTGGGAGATCACCATCCGTGGCAACGGAACGTGGAACCAGTGCCAAGCCGACGGCAACAACCTGCCCGGCCCCGCTGTTCTCGCTTCGTCCTCGGTGGGCGCGTGGAACCATCTCGTCGGCACCTACACCGGCGGTGCGGTCGGTTCGCCCGTGACCCAGCGCCTGTACTATAACGGTGCGCTCGTGGCCGAGTGCGCGATCACCAATGATACCCCGGACGGCCGCAACGAAGGCGTTGATGTTCACCTCGGCGTGCAGTCCGGTGCGGCGCCCTCGGGCACCTACACCCGCTACTGGAACGGTCTGCTCGATGAACCGCGTCTCCACAGCCGCGCCCGTTCCGCCGACTGGATCAAGCTCGAATTCCAGAACCAGCGTGCGGCTCAGACCCTCGTGACCATCGGATCCACCGGTCCGACCGGCATCTCGTCCGCCAATACGGCGAACGCGTTGGCTCAGGGCTTCGCGGTCAAGAGCGTCGGTCAGGGTCTCGCGTTCCAGATGAACAAGGCGTACGCCGGCAAGGCCGTTCTGTCCCTCATGGACATGACCGGTCGTACGGTGTGGTCGGGTGCCTTCGCGCCCGGTGCGACGCAGCTTCTGTGGAACGGCACGGCGAACAACGGCGCTGCCGTGAACTCCGGCCTCTACATGGCGCGTCTGACGCTCCTCGACAATCAGGGCAAGGCCATCCAGGTGCAGGACCGCAAGGTTCCCTACACCCGGTAACCCGCTCCGTTCGGCCCGGCTCTCCCGCCTCTCTCTCCCTCCGGCGGGGGAGTCCGGATCCCGAAACAAAAAGCCCCCCGCTCGCAGGAGCGGGGGGCTTTTTGTTTGGGTGCCTCGCCTTGCGGGGTTTGCTATTCGTACGTGCGGTAGAACTGCGGCATCTGCCTGACGATGCGCGCCTGCTTGCGCAGAACGCGGCCGGGTGGGTAAGCCGCCGACCACGCGCGCGGCTTGGGCAGAATCGCCGCGATGCGCGCGGCCTGGTTGCGGCCGAGGTTCTTGACGTCGCGGCCGAAGTAGTGGCGGGCGGCGATGGGCGCGCCGTAAAGCCCGTCGCCCGTCTCGGCGACGTTGAGGTAAACCTCGAGGATGCGTTCCTTCGACCACAGCGTCTCGATCAGAAAGGTGAACCACACCTCGAGGCCTTTGCGCGTCCACGAGCGCGCGGGCCACAGAAAGACGTTCTTGGCGGTTTGCTGCGAGATGGTGCTCGCGCCGCGCATGGGCGCGGCGCGGCGGCCCGCCTGCTTGCGCTCCTGAACCCGTTCGTTATGCGCGCGGGCTTTTTCGATGGCCGTGAAGTCGAAACCGTGATGCTCGAAGAACCTCTGGTCTTCCGCCGTGATCACGGCGGCCGGCATCCAGGGCGACATCTCCGCCAGCGGCGTCCAGTCCTTTTTCAGGGTGAGGGGTTCACCGGCGCGGAACTGCTCCCACAGGCGGATGATCATGAGCGGCGTCGCCGGAGGCGGCACGAACCGGTACAGAAGCGTGACCGCGACGGTGGAGACCACGAAGAACAGCGCGAGCAGCCGCACCGCGCGCAGGATCCGCCGGAGGAAGCGGGCCGGGCGGGAGGGTTGCGTCACCGAAGCCGGGTGCGCCGACGGCGTGCCGTTTCGAAACACCCGCGCCTCGCCATCATTCTGATTCATGGAAAATCCCGAGGGAAAAACCTCCCCAAGCCCCCAAAGTTAACCCGGAAAGCTCGTTTTAATACTTTACCACCTTCTGTATCACTTTCTCCGGCTTGTCCGTGAGCGACGCCGGAAGCTTCGGCGGCGCCCGGTCGGCCATTTCAAAGCGACGTCCTCATGATCCTGAACACACTGCTCACCAAAATCTTCGGCACCACGCACGAACGCGAGGTCAAGCGCATCCTGCCTCTCGTGGAGGCCATCAATGCTTTGGCGGGTACGATGGAGGGGTTGGATGACGCCGGGTTGACGGCCAAAACCGCAGAGTTCCGCGAGCGTCTGGCCGCAGGGGCCACGCTCGACGACATTCTCGTGGAAGCGTTCGCCGTGTGCCGCGAAGCGGCCGACCGCCGCTTGGGCATGCTCAACGTGTTGAATCCCGCGTTCGGGTTCGACGCCTCCAGGCTGTCCGCCGCCGCGCGCGCCGCGTTCGACGAGGCGGTCACCCGCCTGGAGGGCGGCACACCCGCCCATGAGCTGCATTTCCCGGCCTCGTTCTACGCCGAGATCCGCGCGCTCAATCCCGAGAGCCGCTACCCCTTCCGCTACCGCCCGTTCGACGTGCAGTTGATCGGCGGCGTGGTGCTGCACGAGGGCAAAATCGCAGAAATGAAAACCGGCGAAGGCAAGACGGTGGTGGGCACCATGCCGGTGTACCTCAACGCGCTCGGCGGCAAGGGCGTGCACGTGGTGACGGTGAACGACTACCTCGCCAGCCGCGACGCGCAGACCATGAGCAAGCTGTACCGCTTCCTCGGCCTGAGCGTGGGCGTCATCGTCCACGGCCTCAACGAAGCCCAGCGCAAGGAAGCCTACGGCTCCGACGTGACCTACGGCACCAACAACGAGTTCGGGTTCGATTACCTGCGCGACAACATGGCCCACGACATCGCCGACTGCGTGCAGCGCGAGCTGAACTACGCCATCGTCGACGAAGTGGACTCCATCCTCATCGACGAGGCGCGCACGCCCCTCATCATTTCCGGCCCGGCCGACCAGTCCACCGAAAAGTACGCCAAAGCCGATGGAGTTGTCCGCCATTTGAAGCGCGACACGCACTACACGCTCGAGGAGAAGGACAAGCACGTCTCTCTCACCGAAGAGGGCGTGAACGTGTGCGAGGCCCAACTGGGCATCGACAACCTGTACGGCGACCTCAACGTGGAGTGGGTGCACCACGTGCAGCAGGCCCTCAAAGCACACGCCCTCTTTAAGAAGGACGTCGACTACGTCATCCGCGACCGGCAGATCGTCATCGTCGACGAGTTCACGGGCCGTCTCATGGAAGGTCGCCGCTATTCCGAAGGGTTGCACCAGGCGATCGAAGCCAAGGAAGGCGTGCCCATCCTCCGCGAGAACCAGACGCTCGCCACCATCACCTTCCAGAACCTGTTCCGCCTGTACGCCAAGCTGGGCGGCATGACCGGTACGGCCGACACCGAGGCCACCGAGCTCATGCAGATCTACAAGCTCAAGGTCGTGGCCATTCCGACCAACCGCCCCATGATCCGCCAAGACCGCGACGACGTGGTGTTCAAGACCGCCGCCGCCAAGGTGAAGGCCATCGCCGAGGACATCAAGGAGCGCCACGCCAAGGGACAACCCGTGCTGGTGGGCACGGTTTCCATCGAAAAATCAGAGGAACTCTCCGCCATGCTGCGCCGCGAAGGCGTGCCGCACAACGTGCTGAACGCCAAGCAGCACGACCGCGAAGCCGTGGTGATCACCGAGGCGGGTTTGGCCGGCAAGGTGACCATCGCCACCAACATGGCGGGCCGCGGAACCGACATCCAGTTGGGGGCGGGCGTGGCCGAGCTGGGAGGCCTGTACGTTCTGGGGACCGAGCGTCACGAGAGCCGTCGCATCGACAATCAGCTGCGCGGCCGCTCGGGCCGTCAGGGCGACCCGGGTGAATCGCAGTTCTACCTGTCGCTCGAAGACGACCTCATGCGCATCTTCGGCGGGCCCGACCGCATCATGAAGTGGATGGACCGCATGGGCGTCAAGGAGGACGAGGTGATCTCGCACTCCATGGTGAACCGGGCCATCGCCACCGCGCAAAAGCGCGTGGAAGGCCAGAACTACGAGATCCGCAAGCACCTGCTCGAGTACGACGACGTGCTCAACAAGCAGCGCACGGTGGTGTACCGCCTGCGTCGCCGCATCCTGCAGGGCGAGGAGATCAAGGACGAGATCCTCACCCGTCTCGACGAGGCCGCCGACCTTGTGGTCGCGCCCTACGCCATCGAGGCGAAGTACCCCGAGAGCTGGGAGCTCGAAAAGTTCTACGCCGAGGTGAAGCGCTCCTTCGCCATCGACTATACGATCCCGCAGGAGTCGCTGCAGACCTTGGGCGCCGAGGAGATCGCCGAACAGATCGCCGAGGCCATCAAGGCGCGCTACGCGGAAATCGAAACCGCCCTGGGTTCGGAGACCATGCGCGACATCGAACGCCAGGTGTTGCTCGGCGTCATCGACCTCGCCTGGCGCGAGCATCTTTACGCCATGGACGGCCTCCGCGACGCGACCCGCTTCCGCGGTTACGCTCAGAAGGACCCGCTGCAGGAGTACAAGAAGGAAGGGTTCGCCCTGTTCGGCGCCGCGCTGGAGCGCATCGCCGCGGAGACCGTGCAGCGCCTCTTGCACATCGACCCCGACTTCCTCGTGCGTCAGCAGCAGGCCATGATTCAGGCCCGCGAACAAGAGGCGCGTCTGCGCGCCCAACTGCAGTTCAGCGCGCCCGGTGAGCCGGGCGGCGGCGTGGGCCAAGGCGCGCCCCAAGGCGGCATGTCTTCCACGCCCATTCCGCAGTTCAGCGCGCCGCAGGTGAGCGGCGCGGCCCGCCCCGTGGCCGGGCCCATGCCCGGCACCGTGGTGCCGCGCGCCCCGCAACAGATCCCGGCCAATCACCCGGCGTTCAAGGATGTGGGCCGCAACGACCCCTGCCCGTGCGGCAGCGGCAAGAAGTTCAAGAAGTGCCATGGGGAAGGCTTGTAACCACTCGAGTGTGGGAACGTTGGGTACCGGGTACTGGGTACTGAGTTTCGGGTCGTGCGTCCGGGGACGGAGCGTTGATCGTTAGGTCGTATTTCATGGAATGAGGGGCGGATGCAATCTCCCAGTACCCAGTACCCAGTACCCGGTCCCCCTCCGGTCCCCTTTTTCGTCTTCGAAGGCATCGACGGGTCGGGCAAGTCGACGCAGGCGGGCCTTTTGGCCGCCGCGCTGGAGGCGCGCGGCCTCGCGGTGACGCGCGTGCGCGACCCCGGCGGCACGCCGCTCTCCGACCGCATCCGCGCTCTGCTCCTCGATCCCGAATCCCCCGTCGCGCCCGCAACCGAATTGTGCCTGTACGCCGCGGCCCGGGCCCAGTTGGTGCATGAGGTCATCCGCCCCGCGCTGGAGGCCGGCCGCATCGTGGTCTCAGACCGTTTCACCTGGTCCACCTTCGCCTATCAGGGTGCGGGGCGCGGCCTCGATGCCGGCCACATCGCGCGGCTCGAGGACGTCTCGTGCGCGGGCCTGCGCCCGTCCCATGTGTTCGTCCTCGATCTCGACCCTGCGGCGCGCGCGGCACGCATCGGCAAACGCGGCGAAGCGCTCGACCGGCTGGAGCGCGAAGGCGACGGTTTTTTCAACCGCGTCCGCAACGGATTCCTCGAGCGCGCGTCCGCGCACCCCGGCCTCGGCACCGTCCTCGACGCGACCAAGCCGCCGGAGGAGTTGCATGCGGCGGTGATGGCGGTGGTGGAGAAGTTTTTGGAAGGTGGGGCGTAGGGGGTGGTCGGGTTCGGAATGTGGAATGTGGTAGGTGGATAACGGGAGTCCGGCAAATCTGGTTTGGCAAACATCCTCAAGCGGACCCATACCGATCGACAGACCACCAACCACGTCCCGCATCCCACCTCCCACCGACCACATACCCGGCGTCACCCCCAGGAAGTCCTCCCCAACCCCCACCCCCGGAAGTAGTTTTCCCCCCATGAACAAGGGTAAACCGTACGTTTTCGCCGTCATCCTCGTCGTCGCCGGTTTGGCCCTTCTCGGCAATCGCGCCGACGCCGATTCCGACCGCTTCTACTCCGACCTTTCACGGCTCGACAAGGTCGTCACGAAAATCACGGAGAGCTACGTCGAGGACGTGTCCTCCAAAGAACTGGTGGATGCCGCCATCGAGGGCATGCGCGGGATCCTCGACCCCCATACGGCCTATTTCGACGCCAAGGATTACGAAGACCTCAAGGTGAGCACCGAGGGCGAGTTCGGCGGTCTGGGCATTCAGATCGGCATCCGCGAGAACATCCTCACGGTGGTGTCGCCGCTTTCGGGCACGCCCGCCCACCGCATGGGCCTGCGCGCGGGCGACCAGATCATCCGCATCGACACGCTGAACACGCGCGGCATTTCGGTGGACGACGCCGTGGGCAAGCTGCGCGGCAAACCCGGAACCAAGGTCACCTTGCGCATCCGCCGCGAGGGGGTGGCCGAACCGCTCGATTACACCATCAAGCGCGAGATCATCAAGATCGAGAGCGTGCCGCACGCCTCCATGCTGAACGATTCCGTGGGCTATGTGAAGGTCACCCAGTTCAGCCGCACCACGGCCTCCGATCTCGAAGCCAAAATCACGGATTTGCGGAAGCGCGGCGCCAAGGCCCTCGTGCTCGACTTGCGCACCAATCCCGGCGGCCTTTTGGGACAGGCGGTCGAGGTTTCGGAGTTGTTCGTCGACAAGGGCGTCACCGTGGTTCAGACCAAGGGCCGCGTGCGCGGGCAGAATCAGGATTACCGCAGCAGCCGGGCGCCGCTGTGGACGGGCAAGCTTGCCGTGCTGGTCAACGGAAGCTCCGCCTCCGCCGCCGAAATCGTCGCGGGCGCCGTGCAGGATTGGGACCGCGGCGTGTTGCTGGGCACCACCACCTTCGGCAAGGGCTCGGTGCAAACCGTGCAGGAGATCGACAAGCGCGGCAACGCTCTCAAGCTGACGACGGCGCATTACTACACGCCGGCGGGTCGCAACATCAACAAGCCCGAGAACGGGCGGCGCGGACGGATCGACCGCGACGACATGGCTGAGGACGAGTCGGGGGTGGGGGAACCATCCGGGGACACGACCACCGCGAAACCTGGACAGGACAACGTCGGGGACGGAGGGAAGAACGCCAAGGCGGGCGCGTCGTCCGCAGACTCGTTGACCTACAAGACGCGCGCGGGCCGCACGGTGCTGGGCCACGGCGGCATCACGCCCGACATCGTGGTGGCCGACCGCCGCGTCTCGCGCTTCGTGCTCGAGCTGTTCCGCAAGAACATGTTCTTCACGTTCGCGGTGAAGCACCGCGCCGAGGTCGCCGCGGCGCAACCCGGCGGGGCCATCAAGCCCGCGTTCGAGGTGTCGCCCGCGCTGGCCGCCGAGTTCCGCGCCTTCGTGTTCGCCGACACCTCGTTCAGCCGCTTCCGCGGCGCGGCCGCGACGGCTCTTGAGCAATCGCGCGCGGCCTGGAAAAAGGAACGCGAGGCGCGCGGCGACACCGTCACCGGCGCGGCCGATTTCGCCCGCGCCTTCGCCTCCCTCGACAAAATGCTGATCGACGAGGCCGGGCACGAGTTCGACGCCAACCTCGACCTCATCAAGCGCGAGCTCAAGGCCGAACTGCTCGGCGCGGCGATCGGTGAGGACGCGCGCACCGTGCACGAGTTGCGCCACGACGAGCAGGTGAAGGAGGCGCTCCGCTACCTCGCCGACGACAAGCTGTACGCGGCCACGTTGAAGCCGGTCGGCGGCAACCCCGCCACCGCGGCCAAAAAGAAATAACCCCCTCGGAACCGGACGGAACGAACGTCATGGCAAGAACCTACAGCATCGAAGGCGGCGTCAGCCTCCAGGGCTCCATCGTCGTTCGCGGCGCGAAGAACGCCGTCACCAAGGAAATGGTGGCCGCGCTCTTGGCCCCCGGCGTCACCACGCTCCGCAACATCCCCGAGATCGGAGATGTGGAGATCACCAAGAAAGTGATCGAGGCCGTGGGCGTGAAAGTCGTGCATGACACCGCGAACGCGACCGTCACCATCGACGCCACCACGCTCGCCGGTCCGACCGTACCCGAGGAATACTCCGGCCTCAACCGCATTCCGATTCTGCTGGCGGGCGCCTTGCTGCACCGGTTCGGCCGCGCGGTCATCCCCGCCCCCGGCGGTTGCGACATCGGTGCGCGTCCTCTCGATTTTCACCTTCAGGGTTTCGAACAGCTCGGCGCCAAGGTGGAACGTCGCGACGGCGCCTATCACTTCACCGCCGACCGCCTCACCGGCGCGCGCATCACCCTGCCGTTCCCCAGCGTGGGCGCCACCGAGAACCTGATGATGGCCGCCGTGCTCGCGCACGGCACCACGGAGATCCGCAACGCCGCCATCGAGCCCGAGATCGTCGACCTCGCGCTGCTGCTGCAGTCGATGGGCGCCATCATCGTTCAGGAGACCGACCGCACCTGGGTGATTCAGGGCGTGGACGCGCTCCGACCCGCCGACCATCGCGTGGTGAACGACCGCATCGAGGCCGCCTCGTTCGCCGCCGCGGCCATCGCCACGCGCGGCGAAGTGTTCATCAAAGGCGCCGACCAATTGCACCTGCTCACCTTCCTCAACTGGCTCCGCCGCGCGGGCGGCGAGTTCGACGTGAAGACCGACGGCATCGTGTTCAGCGGCAAGGGCGCGAAACTCAAGGCCGTCGCGGCCGAGACGGCCGTGCACCCCGGCCTCATGACCGACTGGCAGCAGCCGCTGGTCATCCTGCTCACGCAGGCCACCGGCATGTCGGTGATCCACGAGACGGTGTATGAAAACCGCTTCGGGTACACCGAGGCCCTGAACCGCATGGGCGCCAACATCCAGCTGTTCGCCGAATGCCTCGGCGGCAGCGAGTGCCGCTTCCGTCACCTGGGCCACAAACATTCCGCCGTCATTCAGGGGCCTACGCCCCTGCACGGCGCCGACATCGAAATTCCCGACCTGCGCGCCGGGTTCTCGTACTTGGTGGCCGCCGCTTTGGCGAAGGGGCGCACGCGCCTCAGCGGGGTACGGTATATCGAGCGTGGGTACGACCGCGTGGTGGAGAAGTTCACGGGCCTGGGGTTGCCGATTGAGGTGGTGGAAGCCTGAAACTGAAATCCGGGATTTGAAACCTGAAACATGAAAGGGAATGCCTCATGATGTCACGATCAGGGACGACCCCTCCCTTGCCGCGAAACTCCCCCGTCTTTGCCTTCGTGTTTCACTTTTTTTGTTTCATGTTCGCCGCCATCCTCCTCGCGGGTTGTCTCGGCGACGACAAGTCTTCCGATCTTCCCAGCGGCACGCGCGACGGGATGACCATCCAGAACGACGAGTCGACGCTCAACGATCGCGTCACCGATCGTAACGACACGCTCGGACTGGACACGCTCTCGCCCTCTCCGTCTCCCACAGACTCGATCGCGGTTTCCGGGAAGGTCGCGGCGTCAGGCAAGACCCTGACCATGACGCTGGTCGCCGAAATCGCCCCGCCGGTCGTCAATGGCGACACCTTGCAGGCCACCAGCGTGAACCTCAAGGGCGGTTTCGCCTATGTCAGCTACAACTATCAGGGCGAAGCCTACCGCGGCGGCGTCGATGTGATCCAGATCAAGAACGAATCCAAGGCCGAAATCCGCTCGCAGGTGTTGTTCAGCGACGCGGATGTGCACGCGTTGCACTACGATGGAGACTTGTATCTCGCAACCGGAACGTCCAACGAGGCGTACGGATCGCCCGCGGTGCTCGAACGCATCGGCGAGAACGGGGGCAAGCTGGAGTTGAAGGAACGCGAGCGCGTGGGGCTGGGGAGCTTCGCGGGAACCTCCGTGGTGGTGAACGGGAAACAGGTTTACGCCACGTCGGGGAATACCGGCGGATTGAAGGTCTTGAACCAAACCGGGCTGACGACGGCATCGACCGAAACCCTTGCGGATGCGCGCTGGGTCGACGTCGACGACACCCGCGTGGTGGTGGTACAGGGAATGCCGGGTCGCATCGCCGTGTACACGAAATCCACCCTGAATCTGGCGAACACCTGGACGTTCACGGGCGCGAATGTCCCGGAAGCCAAAACCACCGTACGCGTCCTCGGCGGCAAGGCGCTCATCGCGGCGGGTACGGGGGGCGTGCAACTGATGAATCTCGCCACCGGCAAGATCGTCGGATCGGTGCCGGTTCCGGTTGTGGCGGGGCTCTCCGCCGATCGTTCGGTCTCCAATGCGGCCGATGCCGACAAGGACCTGATCTACGTCTCCAACGGTGAGGCCGGCGTTTACGCCGTCGCGTCCTCCAGCGATCTGACCTCGTCCACCGGCGACAACAACGTGACCCTGACGGTTCTCGGTCGCCTTCGCTTCGCCAATCTGCAGTCGGTCAACCACGTGGCCTTCGACGGCAACACCCTCGTCGTCGCCGCCGGCAAAGGCGGCGTCAAAGTCGTCAGCGTGAAATGGCGGTGATCGGGGGATGTCTTGGGGGAAGTTCAGAACTGCGAACTCAGAACTCAGAATCGGACATGAGGCAGAATTTTTGAACCACACAGCCACCACTGACAATTCGAGCAGTTTGAACTCCCGAATCTCCTGGTGGTGGTCGTCATGAGGGGTGCCGACATTGAGTTCTATCTTGGACGGAAAAGATGTCCTTGCGTTTCTGAGCTCTGAGTTCAGAGTTCTGCGCTTTCCCGTTCAGTCTCCATCCGATTCATGACCCAAGCCTACTGTCTTCTCTCCAAAAAAGGCGGCGTCGGCAAGACGACCTTCACGCTGAACTGCGCGCACGCGCTGGCGTTCTCGGGTTTCCGCGTGCTGCTGATCGACCTCGACGCGCAGTCGAACCTCACCAAGCATTTGCTGGGCAAGGGGTCCGACGCGCCTCTGCCCCGCGACCCCGCCCGCCCCGATATCGCCAAGGTGCTCCAACAGCGCTGCGACGCCCGCGACGCGTGCCTGCCGACGGGTTACGACGGCCTGCACCTGATCGCCGGCAGCAGCGAGCTCGATGATCTTCTATTGCTCAACCCGCGCCTGGCGCGCGAGCCCTCGCGTCTGCGGGCGCTGATCACCCCGCTCTTCCCGCGCTACGACTACGTGCTCATCGACTGTCCGCCCGTGCTGAACTGGCTGACGCGCATGGCGCTCATGGCCGCCGGCGACGTGATCGTGCCGACCCAGCCCGAGTCGTACGCCCTGCAGGGGCTCGACGACCTCGTGCCCTGGCTCGACAAGATGTCGTCCACCGCGCGCCTTTACCGCATCGTGATCAACATGTACCGCTCCAACACGCAGCTGCACCAGTCGCTGGCGGCCGCCATCGAAACGGCCTACCCGGGGCGGGTGGCGAAGCAACGCGTTCGCCTGACCATCGACCTGGCCGAAGCCGCACGGGCCGGCCTCAGCGTTTTCGAGCACGCGCCCACCTCGCTGGCGGCCCTCGACCTTTACGCCCTGTGCTTCGAGCTGTTCGGCCTGTCCCCGGAGTCCATCCGCGCCCGGATGGCGGAAAAGGCCCGCGAAAAGGCGGATAATCAGGGGTGAACTTCATTCAACCCTGATTATCCGCCTTTTCGCTCCTCACCCCTATCCCCCCGACCCCCTTCCCCCTCTCCAAGCTTGTTGGAGAGGGGGAAGGGGGTGGTACGTCTCCTCCCGCCGACTTTCTTGGGGTTGGGGGTGAGGAATAAGGCCCAATGCGAGTGGTGAGGCTAAACCCTTGATTTTGTCCGTATTGGGACCAAAACCGGGGTTGGCGCGGCCCCCCACATTAAATAAGTTTCCCGACCTCCCCCGGCCTTCCGGCCAAGGGAGACTTCCTGCCGTTCGCCCAAGCGAACGGCCAACCCGGCGGGAATTCACCCGGCGGAAGTCCGAAGGAAATCACGTGAAGAGATATGAAACCATTCTCGTCGTGGATGCCATGATCCCCGATGAGTCCATCGCTTCGGAATTCGATGCGGTGGCCAAGCTGATCGAATCGCAAGGCAAGATCACGCGCGTCGACCGCTGGGGCAAGCGCCGTCTGGCCTACTCCATCCGCAAGCGCACGCACGGCGAATACGCCGCGTTCTACTACGAGGCCGAGGCGTCGATCCCGGCCGAGCTCGAGAAGCGTCTGCGCATCAACGAAAACGCCCTGCGCTGGCTGACCGTCGCCGAGAACCCCGTGGGGATTCCGGCCGCGCCGTCGCTGGTCGCCGAGGGTGCCGCCGCCTCTGAAGAGGGCGAAGAAAAAGCCAAGAAGGAAGGGGACGAATAATGCCGCCACGGGATCGTGAACGCGACGCAAAGAAGGACGGCAAGCGCGAGGCCAAAAGCCGCAAGCGTAAAACCTGTTACTTCACCGAAAACAAGATCGCCCACATCGACTACAAGGACGAGAAACTGCTCCGCAAGTTCGTGAACGAGCGCGGCAAGATCGTGTCCCGCAAAGTCTCCGGGACGTCGGCCCGTTACCAGCGTGAGCTGGCCGAAGCCATCAAGCGCGCCCGTCACCTCGCTCTTCTGCCCTTCGTGGCAGAGAACATGCGCTAGGCCGGGGGAGGAACGAACATGGAAGTCATTCTGAACGAAGCGATCCAGGGCCTGGGCAAGGAACTGGACGTGGTCAAGGTCAAGAACGGTTACGCGCACAACTACCTGTTCCCGCGCGGCCTCGCCTCGCTGGCGACTCCCTCGCAGCGCAAGCGCCTCGACGCGCTCCGCGCCAAGGCGGAAGTGCGCTCGCAGCGCGAGAAGGAGGGCTTCCAGGCCCTCGCCGAGAAGCTGCAGAGCGTGTCGCTGACCATCGCCGCCAAGGTTCACGACGGCGAGAAGTTGTTCGGGTCGATTCAGGCCCAGGACATCTCCGCCAAGCTGAACGAGGCCGGCTACCAGATCGACCGCAAGGCCGTCGTGCTGCCCGAAGCCATCAAGGCCCTGGGCATGTACTCGATCAAGCTCCAGCTCCACAAGGACGTTGAGGCGAAGGTCAAGCTGTGGGTGATCTCGGACGAATCCAAGTAGGATTTGTTCGGTGGAAAAAGGGGCCGCGTCCGAAAGGACGCGGCCCCTTTTTGTTGGGGCCGGGCTGCGACCGGCGCGAACAACTCGGCCAAGAAACGAGAAAGGCCATGTGCAGAGGCGGAGAAGGAGGATACATTTTCCGTGACACTGAGTAAAAGGAACGATTCCATGAAAATCCCTGTCGCGTTGGCCCTGTTTGCCGGTCTCTTTGTTGGTTGCACTTCCTCCTCTGAAGATTCCTCCGAAATCTCCCTGAAGTTTACCGTCTTGGAATCCATCAACACCGTGCAGCATTCTCCGCGCGAGATCGGGTTCTGGACGACCGGTAACGGCGTTATCGATGGATACATGAAGTTCTATGGCGGTGAGCGTTATGAATTATGGGTCAATCAAGACACCTTGCTGGTGTTCGATGGTCAGGCAGGGGACAAGCCGCCGGTTTTGTATTCGAAGTGCGATGTCACCGGCGGCAGTGGAACGATCACCAAGCCGCCTTCGACGGTCCAGGTCACCGGATTCATCAAGGGCGGCGCTTGGGATTTCACCTCCCCATTGGCGCCGCGACTCCAAGTCCATATCGACACCAACCTCTACTATGAGGGGAAACGGGTGGATTTGATCAGCACCCTGTTCGAAGGCGAAGTCAAGATTACCTGTAGTCGCTAGTCGAACCGGTCTCCGGGCTGTGACAGACGCGATGCGCTTTCCCGGGGGCATCAGGTGATTAAGCGTGATTCTTTCGCAGGTGTTTGCTTGTAGGGGCAAATAATGAGGTGTTCCGCCCAGATGGCGATTTGCCTCTACAGAACACTTGCCAACCGACCCCAATTATACCCACCTCGTTTCCTATCGTTCACCATTATGTCGAACCCCGTTGAAATCATCGTTCTGGGCGCCAAGGGGCGCATGGGTCAAAATGTGTTGTCCGCCTGCGCCAAGGCCCTCCGCGAGAAGCCCGATGCCTTGAAGGTGATCGCGGCGGTGGAATACAAGGGCTGCCCCGGCGCCGATGCGCCGGGCGCGACGCTTACGGTCGACGGCCTCACGGTTCCTTTCACCGACGACCTCGCTTCGGTCCTCAAGCCCGGTGCGGTCCTCATTGACTTCACCACCTTGGAGTCCTCCCTCGCCGCGCTTGCGCTGGCCGAGCAGGCCGGCGCGGCCCACGTGCTGTGCACCACCGGGTTCTCTCCCGAGCAGAAGGCGCGCATCGGCGCGGCGGCCCAAAAGATCCCCGTGTTGTTCTCGCCCAACATGAGCATCGGCGTGAACGTGTTGTTCAAGGCCACCGAGGCGGTGGCGCGCGCGCTGGGCCTCGATTTTGATGTTGAGATCATCGAGGCGCACCACAACCAGAAGAAGGATTCGCCCAGCGGTACGGCCCTTGGTTTTGCCGAGGCGGTCGCACGCGGCCTCGATGTCAACCTCGCCGAGAAGGCCGTTTACGGCCGTGAAGGCATGGTGGGGGCCCGTCCGCGCGGCGAGATCGGCATTCATGCGGTGCGCGGGGGTGACATCGCCGGCGATCACACCGTGCTGTTCGCCGGTGACGGCGAGCGCATCGAGATCCGCCACGTGGCGCACGGTCGTCAGGTGTTCGCCCAGGGCGCTCTGCGCGCCGCGCTGTTCATGCAGGGCCGCGCCCCCGGCCTGTACACCATGAAGGACGTGCTCTCGCTGTAAATTCCCCAGGGGACGCTTTGTGCCCGAAATATGCGGGCCTTGCCTCATGTCCCCGGCCTCACGCCTCCTAACTTCCCTGGTCGGGGAGTCGAAGTCGTCGGGGAGAGGGGGGCGTATGGACAGGCGGACGTTTTTCAGGGTCGCGGGCGTCGGCGGGTTGGCTGCGTTGGTTCCCGCGCGCTTGTCTGCGGCGAATGAGCCGCGAGGCGCCGGGGAGTCTGCCGTGTCGCTGGCGGATACCCTCGCGAAGGCCGCGCATCGGGAAGAGGGAGGAGCGGATGCCGCGACCTCGGAGCCGACCTGCACGCTCACTCCGCAGGAAACCGCCGGGCCCTACCCGCTCGACCTTTCGGCCACCGCATCCATGTTTCGCAAAAACATCGCGGAAGGCAAATCGGGCATTCCCCTGAAGCTCACCCTCACGGTGATCGACGTCAACAAGGGGTGCGCCCCGGTGCCGGATGCGCGCGTCGATCTGTGGCATTGCGACAAGGACGGTTACTACTCGGGCTACGCGAACACGGGTTACCTCGGCACGCGCTCGGCGGTGGGGGAAACCTTCTGCCGCGGCATTCAGCTGACCGACGCGCACGGCAAGGTCGGGTTCGAGACGATCTATCCGGGTTGGTACAGCGGCCGGGTGCAGCACATCCACTTTCAAGTCTTTCTGAACTCGGTCCTGTCGGCCACGTCGCAGCTCGCGTTCCCCGAGACGTTCAACACCCAGGTGAACCATACCGCCCTGTATGCCGCGCACGGGCAGAACCCCACCAAAAACACCAACGACACCGTTTTCTCCGACGGCGCCAACACCGGGTATCAGACCGTGGCTCTCGCCTGGGAAAGCGACGGCCTGGAAGCCTCATTGACCGTTGCGCTCGCGGTTCCCTCCACGGGCGTGATACGCCTCACACCCGAAACCGGCGGACAGTTCCGGCTGGGGGAGGCGCGGGTCGATGCGTTCGGGTCGGGGGTGGAATTTCCCCTGTGGTTGGCCTCCGTGTCCGATGTGCGTCTCGACATCCACGACTTGCAGGGCCGGCGTTTGGTCAGGGTCGAGGAGCGCGGGGTGGGGGCGGGCCGGAGGGTTTTCCGGGTGGAGAAAGCCGGCCACGGAATGGCGTTGTCGCCCGGTTGCTACGTCTACCAGGTGACCGTCGACAATGAGGCCGGGACGTTTCGTCAGGCCCGCTCGCTGGCGCTGGAGTAACCGGGAAAATCCCCTGCCGCTTTTGTAGATTCCCCCGACATTCCGGGAGTACGATTTGCGGTTCCATTCACGCCATTTTCCAGTGCTTGCGCCGACGCTGCTCACCCTCTTGGCGGCCACGGCGGGCCTTGCGCAAACCCCGCAAGGCGCCGAGGATCCGTACGGTTTGTCCGGAACCCCGTCAGCGTCCCCGACGGTGGCGGCGGACAGCGCCGAGGCAGCCCCCGAGCCGGTGACCCCTCCACCCGCCGTCGCGGCGGATACCTCGCGCACGGTGGGTCCCGTCACCCCCGCGGCGCCCGCGCCCCGCCCCCGCGTCACCCGGGAAACCACCATCAACCCCATGGATCAAAACCGGGGAAACTACCGCAACCCCAAAAAAGCCTTGTTCATGTCGTTGATCGTGCCCGGGTTGGGTCAGGCTTATGTGGGCCAAAGCGCGTTCACCTACGCGCGCGCGGCCTTTTACTTCGGCACCGAGGTGACCTTGGGCCTGATGTGGTACCAGTACACCGTGGTGAAGTACGACCGCAAGACGAAGCAGTACCGCCAATTCGCCGACCAGCACTGGAGCCAGGTCCGCTACGAGGATTCGGCGTTCAACGCCAGCCTGATCGTCGATGTGGAGGATTTCAAGGCCATCAACGGGCAACGCGAGAACTTCTGCGACGCCGCCGTGCCGCGCGAGACCTCCGCGGGGACGACCAATCCCATTCACACCGGGTGCATGGAGCTGACCGATACCCTGCAAACCTCGAACTATCAGAACTACCGCAACCTTTACGCGAACAGGCCGTACGGCACGTACGCCGATCCGGTCGATTTTTACGCCCTCATCGGCGACTACCAGGAGTTCGTGGGCGGTTGGGACGACGTCACGGGCCTGGCCTATTCGGCCGATTCGATATCGGGCACGAGCGCGCGCCGCTCGGAGTACAACCGCATGCGCCAGCAAGCGCAGGATTTCTCGCGCATGCAGGCGTGGTTCATCGGGGGCATCGTCATCAACCACATCGCTTCGGCCGTGGACGCCGCGCTCACGGCGCGCTACAACAACCGCGTGTTGTACGAAGGCGAAGCGCGTTGGTACGACCGCGTCAAGGTGGACGGCGGCCTGGCCTTCGACGCGGGTCGCCCGCGCACGCACATGTCGGCACGCCTGTCGTTCTGATTGTTTTCGGTACCATGCGTCACGTTTCTCTCACCACCTCGGCCGTCGCGGCCGTCCTGATGGCCGCGGTCGCGTCGTCGGCCCAAGCGCGTCCCGAGATCTTCGAGCCCGCGCCCGGCGGCGGCGGCACGGCCGACCCCGGCGGGCCCGAGATCACCATCCAGCTCGACACCGCACGGGCCCGCAACGCCGACAAGTCGTTGGGGCTCGCGCTGCTCGGGTCGGCGGTGCTGCCGGGCGCGGGCGAGGCCTATTTGGGCGAAGGCCGTTCGGCCAAGGCCTTTCTGTTGGCGGAGGCCGGTTTTTGGGCCGGTCTGTTCGTCTCGTACCAGATGCGCGAGAGTTACATGCAGTCGGCGCGCGGTCACGTCTCCCGCTACGCGGGCGCCGACGCTTCGGGTTGGAACGAGACCATGCTCGAACGCGCCGCGGCCTATCGCGCGTCGCACGAGGACGCGCACCGGCAGGACAGCTACGAGATGTCCTACATCCTCAGCAACAACGGCCGTTCGCTCGCCGAGGCCGATCCGAACCATCCCCATTGGGATTTCGGCAGCTCGAACACGCCTGAAAACACGGCGCGCTGGGCGGAGTATCAATCGGTGATGCGCCACTATCGCGGCGCCAAGGTCGCCGTGTCGTTCGCGGCGGGCGCCTTGGTGCTCAACCGCGTGGCCTCGGTGGCCCATACGCTGCGGGCCTACCGCCGCACCAGCGGCAAAGGGCTCAGTTATCGTTTCGACCCGCTGTGGTCGCCTGAGGCGAGCGGTCTGCGGTTGACGATGACGTTCTAGCCTTACCCCCTGCCCCGGGAAAGCCGAAGGGCGGGGGGGATGGGTGAGGTCAGAACTTCGCCGGTCTCAACACTTCGACGTCCGCGACGAACAGGATCATCGCGTAATTCGCGTAGTATTTCTCCTTGACCTCAAGCGCGATGGTCTTGGCCGTTTCCTCGTTGCACACCACTTCCACGCGGATGTTTCCGCTTTGCTCCCACGAGGCCGAGCGCACGCCGCGGTTTCCCTTGCCGCGCGCGTCGGTGATGGTGTAGCCGTGCGCTCCGAGGCGTTCCAGGTCGGCGCACAAATCCTTTTCGATGGCGGTTTCGGTGATGATGGTGAGCAACTTGCGCGTGTGGGCTGTGATCATGGGGGTCTCCGGCGCATGGGGCGCGGGTTAGAGCAGGGCCTCGGCCAGGCGGTGGTAAAGCGGAATGCCGACGAGCACGTTGAAGGGGAAGGTGACCCCGAGGGCCGCGGCCAACGAAAGTGCGGGATTGGCTTCGGGGACGGCGATGCGCATGGCGGCCGGTACGGCGATGTACGAGGCGCTGGCGGCCAGCGTGGCCAACACGGCGACGCCGCCGGGCGTCAGCCCCATGAGCGCGCCCAAGCCGATGCCGATGCACGCCGACACCAGCGGCATGCCCACGGCGAAGGCGCCCAGGAACAGGCCGTGCCGGCGCAGGTTGCCCGCTTGCGCGGCGGCGATCAGGCCCATCTCCAGCAGGAACAGCGCCAGCACGCCCTTGAACAGGCCGAAGAACAGTTCACCCACGGGCGCGATGCTCACCGGACCCGCCACCCAGCCGATGATCAATCCGCCGGCCAGGAGCACGATGCCCTTGCCCAAAAAGATCTCATGGCCCAGCTTGCCCCAACGCGTGTCACGGCTGACGCCGCGCGCGAGCATAATGCCCACGATGATGGCGGGTACCTCCAGCAGCACCACGAACAGCGGCATGTACTCCTCGTAGGAGATGCCGCGGGCCGTCATCCACGCCGACGCGGCGGCGTAGGTGGCCACGCTCACCGAGCCGTAGTGTGCGGCAATGGAGGCCGCATCGGCGCGGGGAAGCTTGCCGACCCAGCGCAGCACGGGGAAGGCGAGGAGGGGCAGGGTGAACCCCAGCAGCAGGACCAGCCCGATCTGACCGGCGAGCGCGCCGAACGATTGTTTGGAGAGCTCCACGCCGCCCTTGAGGCCGATGGCGATGAGCAGAACCACGCTCAAAAACTCGTAGATGGCGGGGGGGAGGCGCAGCTCCGATTTCAACAGGCCCGCGGCCAGGCCCAGCAGGAAGAACAGGATGACGGGGTCGAGGGTGTTCATGGGCTGAATAATAAATCGGAGGGGCGGGGTGAATGCAGGGCGATCAGCCTACCCTATGAGCGGGAGAATCCGTTCAGAGCGGTAAGATTCCTGTTTTAAGCCTGAGAGGTTAAAAGTTGTACCCGAAGTGCAGGCCGGGTTCGTAGCCGAAGTATTGGGGCCATTTTATCCGGGGAAGTTGTATTGCGCCCGGTCTTCATCGACGATTTCTTTCCACGGCATGCCGAGGGGCCAGTTGAACTTGGAGGTTTTGAATTCCAGGAATACCGCGTCGCTGGGTGTGATGCGATACCCGAGGTTGAGTTGTACAAAATCGGGTCGGTTGGGGTCGTTCGGGATGAAGTTGCCGAGCATCAGGAATGTGCTGCCGACGAAGTACTTGTAGGAGGTGGTGTCTTGCGCGGCCTTTTGGGTACTCTGAGTGTTGGCCTGTGCGTGGGTTGCGGTGAGAAATGCGAATGCCAACCCGAGTTTGAGGATGCGCTTGTGCATGGTTTGCCTTTCGTGGGAGCGATGGGCAAAGCTAGGTGGGGCGGCGGGCTGGGTGGGTTACCTTAGGTTAAGAACGGTGGGGTGGGTTTTTTAGCGAGTCGCGCTCTTCTTGGCCGAGCTGAAGATGTCGAGCGAGAGGATTGCGTTCTTCTCGTCGTCCGTCAGGGTGACGTATTTGGAGATGAAGTCGAAGAAGGTTTGGTTCATGGTTTTATGGACTTCACAAGCTGGATGACGTTTGTCTCAGGCCGTGGATATTCGGGAGTGTTGCTGTCGCGAAGGTCGTGCGAGTTTTGATTCGACGTCGACGTGGCAGTGTTGACGGCGAGCCCCGCTTTGTCGGCTTTGAAAGGGGCGGGCACGTGGCCTGTGCCGGGCGTGTGGTTTTCACCTAGACGGAACACGATGGGTTGGCGGGTGGGGCATGGGGGGCTGCTAACGATTGGCCGTTCACCCGCGAAGGGCGGCGCGGCGGCTATTAAGATATCCTCCCGGCCGCCGGCGGCTCAAGCGGATAGTTAGGCAGGGGTAGCGTTACTACCCTAAGTGAAATGGACCGTAATTTTTCACGCAGTTCCATGCTTCGCTCAACCAATTGTGTCTCGTTCATGCCGAGCCAGCGCTTGCCCTGAAACATGTCGAGGAAGAATTTAGCTGACTCATAGACCCCCATGATGCTGTAGTCATCTTGCTGAATGAACGAGATATCATCCCAGTTATCGAGGGTATCCATAGAAATATCATCGAGCGGGATAAACTGCAATCCGACCAGCAATGAAAAGAACGCCAACGGGTCCTTAGCTATTTCCATGACAAATTGGCTGTTTGCAATGGCCTGTGGACGATCAAAGCTGACATCATCAGCTAAAAAATCTAAGAGCCATTTTCTTGCCCTTTCATCCGCAAGATTTTCCTCGATAAGATCACGAAAAGCCTGAAGGTTCGCGCCAAACGTGCTGATATTGAAATCGGCTAGCTCTTCAAGTCGTCGAAGGTTGTTGGGATAGACCATCTTAGGAGCAGTTTTCTCCATCACCGCATAAATAGCCTTCTCGAACTGTTTGATCTCGCTCTCCAAGCCCCTGCGCATCTCATCCAAGACGCGCGACTGAGTGGGACTTGGCTTCTTCCACGCGCCCGGCAACATGGAGTGGCCATCAACGCCGAGAAGCTCATTTAGGAGCTTGGCTGCCAAAGTTCCATATCCACGAACATGCTCCTCAGGGATTGTAATCCCATTCCCTTCATGATAGAGGCGGTTCCTCGTGTCGTGATAAAACCGGAGGTGGTGGAAGTCGTCGTCGGGAAGTCTCCCAGGCACAGCGATTCCGATCCCCTTTGTTAGTTCATGAAACTTCCCATTGGAATATTGCTTCAAATCCGAATATTTAAGCGCTGAGCCAGAAATCTTGACCGGGAGGCTCAGAAATGTCCGAAGCGTGGTTTCAACGCAGACATCAATTAATAGGAAGGCAATCCGATGGCCAGCCGCATCGGAATTAGAATACGCAGTTATTGCAAACTCAAACAGCTCTCGTGGCCCACGCTGCCAGGGGTGGATATCTGCCATCTAATTTCTCTGCCAACGATTGAATTGAGCCGCGCCGCGAAGTGGCGACAGCTTGAATGACTTGTTAGGCGCTTTTGATTCCATCAATTAAACATCTCGCCCACGTTATCCTTCATGTCCGGGAGATACTTCTCGGCAAAGCGTTCGAATAAAGCTTTGAACTCAGTTTCACCTACGTCTCTAAATAACTCTGGGTATTTGGCACGAGCAGGCATCAATACATCCATTATTTTGGGATGCTGATTGAGATACGTTTGAGCCCAATCCTCTCCCTCAAGCATCTGTGCTAATGATGCTATTTCGTATAAAAGTCGTATTGATAGTTTTTCAAGCTCTCTGTCAGCCGCGAGCAGACTAGAGGCCATCGAGTGAATGTCATCGGTGCCATAAGGGGAGCCTTCGATCATTTGAACTTGCGCTTGAATATCTATCGCTAATATATGACGAGCGACCCCGGCGAATAACGCTCCCTCAACTTCGCTCGGCATATTGCTGTCCGCGTTGTAACCATTCGAGGCGACTTGGTGGTCAAACATTCCGGCCATGACGCAGCGTTCGATAGTGGCGGCTCTTTTTAATTGTTTCGTCCAAATTCTTTTTTTGATTCCGAACATCATGTTTCCCTGGCAGAAGAGGTGTGTTGCGCAAGCGCAAAGACGAAGCCACGAAGCGGTCTCGGCTTTATCGAGTTGTTAGATGGAGGCTCCAGGAACGCGCTTCCATAGGCTCCACGCTCCATAGATGCCCGCTGAAACGCTCAAACCCCACAGCACGAACATGATCCATTCTGGAGCCGAGCCTGAGGTAAGTTGTATTGCGGTTGAGCGCCTGATGGTCGAGACCGTAACGATCATGAAAGCTGCGATGGCAATGCCAATAACGCGCGATGTGGCAAACTTAAACTTTGGCGCAATGTAACCGGCGGCTAATATCATAACTGCCGGTGCAAAGGCGGCCATGCCCAGTCGCTCGAGAGCATCCAGTGGTATGGTCTTTAATACGTTTTTACCGTTCTCATTAATCAATATTGCTTCACCGGTGTCCGGGAGAAGCTGATATAAAAGGGCCAACAAACGAATGGGGAAACTGAGAAGAATTGCCGCCGCCGCAGCACCCGGGATCACTGCAAGCCAACGCCCTATCACTACAAAAGTCCGAATAGTCCCCTCCGCCTAACAATATTATTGAACTGATCCGGTTAACACGGATGCCTGCGGTGTAGCGTGGCGAGTGCCGCGGGTCCCGACTAAATTTGTGTTATTTCCCATGTCATCACGTTTCATTATAGCTCGCACTCACCCAATCGTAAAATAACCCAACCGCACCCAACCACTCCAACCACCCGCATCACCCCCGAATCCCCACCCCCGCCCTTGGTTTCGCGGTTTTCCCGTCCTTCCCCACTGCCCCCTGCCTTCGCCCCAACCCCTGGGCCACCAGCGACACCACCAGCGTATTGAGCGACACCCCCTCGGCCTTTGCCCGGGTGATGAGCTGCGCGTGCAGCGATCTTGGAAACCGTTGCACGAACTTCCCGCTCGCCCGTGAAAGTGGCGGCGGGATCACGTCGCCGAACTCCCGCGCCACCTTCAGCCACGATTCCATCGCGTCGCGTCCGTTGCGCAGCGCCTCCTCGGGCGTCGCGCCGTCCGAGGCGCAACCGGGGAGATCGGGAAACGTGATGGAGTAGCCGCCGCCATCCTCGGGAGAGAAGGGGTGGATCTCGAAGGGATATTCGATACCGCTGTTTTTCATCCGGAGACTCCTTCCTCGATCAGGCGCACGAGTCAGTTTTAGAATGATACTATATGCGATACTGTACTATAGGCTGCCAAACGTCACCACGCGTCACCCCGGCGCAGGCCGGGGTCCAGTCAGCAATGAATTGCCCGCAAAGAGTCTCGCTGTGGTCCACCCTCCGCTGTCTGGATCCCGGCCTGCGCCGGGATGACGAAGTGAACGGCTCGTCCTGCTGCCTGTTCCGCCGCATCCCCTCCCCCAAATGCGGTTTCCACGCGATTTCCCGGCCTTGCCACCCCCTCCCCCGATTATGTACTCTATACCCATGACCTCCGCAAACGCGCACAACTTCTCGCTTCTACTCCTCAGCCTTACCTGAGAAGAAGCGACGCGTTTGGAAAAAAAGCCCGCTTCTTCGAGCGGGCTTTTTCTTTTCTCCCGATTCCCGTTCCCTACGGTACTGAGGCCCCCAAGGCCTCCAAAACCGGGAAAGGCAAGAAGGAGAAGGGCCCCCCGAAGGAGTCAAGGCGTTTTTCCGGCGCTGCGGACACCATGATCACGCACACGGAAAGGAAGGATCCCATGAACGGGACAAACAAAACCGGCATCACACCCATCGACACCTCGAACGGCCGCCGGCCGTTCTTCTACGACGTCACGCTGCGCGACGGGAATCAAGCCCTGCGCCAGCCGTGGAACGTCGACGAAAAGGAGAAGGTGTTCCGCCAGCTCCTGAAGCTGGGCGTGCAGGGCATCGAGGTCGGCTACGCCGGCGCCAGCGAGTTGGACTTCGCCTCGGTGGAGCATTTGGCCAAAATCGCCCGCGACGAAAACGTCGACGTGGTGATCGCCAGCCTGGCCCGCGCGGTGCCGCGTGATATTGAAATGGCCGCGAATGCCGTTCGCCACGCCCCGCGCCCGCGCATTCACACCTTCATCGGCCTGTCGCCCTTCGCCATGGAAAACGTCTTGCGCATGCCCCCCGAAAAGGTGGCGCAAAAGGCCGTGGAAGCCGTGGCCTTGTGCCGCACGTTGCTGGGCGACAAGGGCGACGTGCAGTTCTCCGCCGAGCACTTCGGCGACAGCGTGGAGAACCTGGACTTCGTGATCGACACCTTCCACCGCGTGATCGAAGCCGGCGCCACGGTGATCAATTTGCCCAACACGGTGGAGCGCTACCGCCCCAGGGTGTTTGTCGACATGGTGCGTCGCGTGGTGGAGGCCTTGCCGAAGCACATCACCGTGGCTGTGCATACGCACAACGATTTGGGCATGGCGACGGCCACCACGGTGGAGAGCTTCTTCGCCGGCGCCACTCAGTTGGAATGCGCCTTGAACGGTTTGGGCGAGCGCGCGGGCAACACCAACATTTACGAGGTGGCGGTGGCCATCCATAACTGCGGCGTGGAGAACCCGCTGAACATGCGCGAGATCTACGAGACCGCCTTGCAGGTGTCGGAGTGGTCGCACGTGCCCATTTACGAAAAGGCCCCGCTGGTCGGGTCCGACGTGGTGGCGCATCGCAGCGGCATCCACCAGGACGGCGCGGCCAAGACCAAGGGCATGAAAAAGGGCGCGTACCGCGCGGTCGAGGGCGATTTGATCGGTCGCGGCGAATCGGACCGCGTGGCGTTCACCAGCCAGTCGGGCAAGAGCGCCGTGTACGAGATCGTGAAGGCCATGAACCTGCCGATCACCTTGGAAGAGGCCGCCGTCATGCAGCCCGTGCTGAAGGCCAAGTCGGAAGCCAAGGGCGGCGAACTGACCGACGCCGAAGTGGCGGCCGTGTATGAATCGGTATTGTTGACCTCGACCGGACCGCTGGAGTTCAAGGCCTTGCGCGTGAACGCCGACGAGACGGAGTTCACCTTCGACGTGGCGTGGAAGGGCGAAGCGAAAACCCTGATGGGCGCCGGCACCGGTCCTGTGGATGCGGCGGTGAAGGCGCTGGCGACCTTGGGCGTCCAGTTCCACCTGGCGGGGTACACCCAACAGGCGGTGGATGCGGCGCACAGCGATTCGGCGGCGTTCGCGCTGTCGGAGATTCAGCTGCAAAGGAAGAACGCCGAAGGCCAACCGGTCGGCCCCATGGTGATCGGCCGCGGGAAAAGCACCGACACGCTGAAGGCCAACGTGAAGGCGCTGTTCAACGGTGTGAATCGGTTGTTGGGGGGGTAACACGAAGTTTGGGTAGTGGCTTGTGGGTAGTGGTCAAACACCCGAATGTTCGCATGTCATGTGGGTGACCCTGACGCCGTGTCGTTTTTGCTTTGGCTGCTACCCACCAGCCACCCGTGTGGTCAGCCACTACCCACTACCCACCAGCCACAATCCCCTTCGCCCTTGCCCCCCCTAACCACTGGTACCTCCCTCGTGACCCCACAAAAATTCATCCCCGGTCAGCGCTGGGTGAGCGATAGCGAACCCGAACTCGGCCTTGGGACCGTTCTTGAGGCGGCGTTTCGTCAGGTCAAAATCCGTTTCGAGGCCGCCGACGAAACGCGCATCTATCGCGTGCCCGGCGCTCCGCTGAGGCGTGCGCGGCTGGCCCCGGGCGACCGCGCGCGCGCGCGCAACGGCACCGTGCTGATCATCGAACGGGTGGTGGAACAGGACGGCCTGCTCACCTACCACGGCGGCAACCAGGCGTTGCCCGAGGGCGAGTTGCTCGACCGCATGTCGTTCTCCGACCCCGAGAAGCGCCTGCTGGCGGGGCAGGCGGGCTCGCCGCGGGCCTTCGACCTCCGCGTGCGCACGCTCGATCTGCAACGCGCCATGCTCGGTGCGCGCGTGCGCGGCCTCACGGGCGCGCGCATGCAGCTGTTGCCGCATCAGATCGCCATCGCGCACGAGGTGGCCTCGCGCCACAACCCGCGCGTCTTGCTCGCCGACGAGGTGGGCCTGGGCAAAACCATCGAGGCGGGGCTTGTGTTTCAGCGTTTGTATGCCACGGGGCAAATCAACCGCGTACTGGTGGTGGCGCCCTCGCAACTGGTTCACCAGTGGATGGTGGAGCTGTACCGCCGTTTTCATTACCTGTTCACCGTGCTCGACGAAGAGTTCTGCCGCGCCGAGGAAAAGGGCGACTCCACCAAGAATCCCTTCGCATTGCGGTCCCTCATTTTGTGCCCGACCGACCTTCTCTCCGCGCCGCAATCGGGCGCGCGCCGCGTGCGGCAGGCGATTGAGGCGGGCATCGACCTTTTGATCGTCGACGAGGCGCATCATCTGCAGTGGTCGGAAGCACAGGCGTCGCCCGAGTATGCGGCGGTGGAGGCGTTGGCGCGCGCGGCGCGCGGCGTTTTGCTTTTGACCGCGACCCCCATTCAGCTCGGACAGGCCGGCCACTTCGGCCGCCTGCGCCTGCTCGACCCGGATCGGTTCACGAACCTGCAAGGCTATCTCGCGGAGACGAAACAGTACGAGGAATTGGCCCGCTTGGCCGACGCGTTGCTGATGTCCGACAAGCCCGAGCCGGCCGTTGCGGAAGGTCTTCGGAACCTCTATCCTCAGGATCCCGTATTGTCCGCGCATCTCGATGAATACCTCGCGGCCAAACCCGATGCGCCGACCTCGCGAACCTTCCAGGATCTGCGCGCCCGCCTCGTGGATGATTTGATCGACCGGCACGGCACGGGCCGCCTCATGTTCCGCAACCGCCGTCAGGCCATGGGCGGGTTTCCCGGCCGCGTGGTTTATCCCATAGCGCTCCTCCCCTCTCCCTCTGGGAGAGGGGCCGGGGGAGAGGGTGTCGTCGCCCTTGATGCTCGCGACCCGCGCATCGCGTGGCTGGTTCGGTTCCTGGCCGAGAACCCCGACGACAAGGTATTGCTGATCACCTCCCGCAAGGACGACGTGTTCGCGTTGCAGGAGTTGTTGCCCACGCTCACCACGGTTCCGTTCGCGTCGTTCCACGAGAACCTGACCATGACCACGCGCGACAAGAACGCGGCGTGGTTCGCGCAACCCGAAGGCGCCCGTTTGCTGATGTGTTCGGAGATCGGCAGCGAAGGCCGCAATTTTCAGTTCGCCAAACATCTGGTGCTTTTCGATCTGCCCGCCGACCCGGGCGTTCTCGAACAGCGGATCGGCCGGCTGGACCGCATCGGTCGCCACGGCGATGTGCATATTCATGTGCCCTATGTCAGCGGCACCCCGCTTGAAATCCTGTTCCGCTGGTACCACGAGGGGTTCGACGCATTCCGCAATTCGGTGCTTGGTGCCGACGTCTTTCATGAACTGCTGCGGGCCGATCTGGACGCGGCAATCGGGGCGTTGAACTCGTCGGGGCTCGATGCGGCGGTTGAGGCTTTGCTCGCCAAAACACGAGAGACCGCCGCGCATGTGCGCGAGACCCTGGAGAAGGGCCGTGACCGTTTGCTGGAAATCCACGGAAACCGCACCGCGCTCGCGGAGGAACTGATCGCCGAGATCAACGAGGCCGACGAAGACCCCGAGCTTGAGATCTACCTCGACGAGGTGTTCGATCACTTCGGTTTGGACGCGCAGGACACCGCGGTGACCCGCGGCCATTTGGTGCTGCCCGGCGAGCGCATGCTGCTCGATTCGTTCCCCGGCATTCCCGAGGAGGGTTTGCCGCTCACCTACGATCGCGGCGAGGCGCTGGCGCGCGAGGAAATGGCGTACATCACGCCCGATCACCCGCTCGTGCGCACGGCGGTGGATCTCGTGCTTGAGGATGAAGAAGGACGTTCGGTGTTTGTGGCGTGGCCCAAACCGCCCGCCGACGTGCGGCGGGGCTTAGCGCTCGAGGCCGTGTTCGTGCTGGCGGCGACCGCCCCGGGCGCGCTTCACCTCGATCGTTTCCTGCCGCCCACGCCGGTGCGCGTGATGGTGGACGGCGACGGGGAGAGCCTGGGAGGCTTGCTGCCGCTGCTCGACATGATCGGCCCCGACCTCGACGCGGCCCCCACGGGCTTGCTGGAGGAACATCACGCGGTGTTCGAGCGCCTCATCCCCTCGCTGCTCGAGGCGGCGCGCGGTCAGGCCGCGCTGAAGGTGTCGCAACTGAAGCGCGAAGCGCATAAGGAGGCCGAAACGCGGCTGATGGCCGAGGCGGAGCGCTTGAAGGCCTTGCGGGCCGTGAACCCGGCGGTGACGGAGGCCGAAGTGGCGGACGCGCGGGCCCATGCCCGGGCGGTGATGGATCACGTCACCGGCGCGGAACTGCGCCTCGACAGCGTGCGGCTGGTGATGTTGGGGGATGTGGATCTGTAAGTTGACGCAACTCCCGGAGTTCCCGCTCAGGGGATTCCCGACCACCCGTTGCAACCCGGCTCCACCATCGCGGCTTCGTCGTAAATTCCGGAGTCTCCCTTGTAAGCTTCCCAGTCGGCCATCAGGTCGCGGAGGCGTTGGCGGAATCCGGCCTTGAGCGAATCCGGCGTGTACAGGAAGGGGCAATACGCCGAGTCGTTGCCGTACACCATCAATTCGGTGCGACCGACCCCCTCGATCCAGGGGCCCGGCTTCCCCAACACCTGCCCGGCGGTCACGAAGGCCCCCCGCGACACCGTGATGTCCCTCACGTGATCCACCATCACCATCCCGGCCTGACTTGAAGTCAACGTGGGGGCACGGGTGATCCCGATCTCGTAATCGCCGGTTTCGGTTTGGAACTTGAAATGCGTCACATAACCGTCGGCAGGTGCGTAGATGTCCGCGTCAGGGTGCAGGTAGTACTCGAAGGTGGGCAAGGTTTTAGTGCCGTCGGGGGTCGGAACCACGGCGTTGAACTCGTAGAACATTTTGGGTTTGCTCGGGTCGAACACGATTGAACCGGCCCGACCGGTCGCCGAATCGAACGGCGCGAAGACGACGAGCAGATGACGGACATCCGGGACGGATTCGTCGATCGGCGGCGACGCGGCATCATTCTGGCAAGCCGCGAAGATGACCGCCGCAAAGAGGGCGAGAGCCCGAAGTGCGGAGCGCCAGGCCGGGCGTGCGTGATGGGTCGTCATTCGTTCCCTCCGATACCCCGCGAGGCGAAACGCCTATCGAGGGCGCTCCTCCAATTCGTCCAGCAACCGTTCGCACGAGCGCCGCAGCATGGCGTACATGTCCTCGAAGCCTTCCGGCCCGCCGTAGTAGGGGTCGGGCACCTCGGGGTGTTCTTCGCTCGCCTCGGGGTCCCACTCGCGCATCAGGCGGATTTTGCCGTGATGCTCCGGCGGCGAGAGCTCGCGCAGATCGCGCCGGTTGGCGCGGTCCATGGCCACGATCAGGTCGAAGGTTTCGAAGTCTTCGGTGCGGTCGATCTGCCGTGCGCGGCACACCAAGGTGAGGCCGTTTTTGTTGGCCACCGCTTGCGAGCGCGGATCGGGGTTGTGGCCCACGTGCCAGTCGCCGATGCCGCACGAGTCGACTTCATACCGGTCGTTGGTCCCGCGCTCGCGCGCGAGCTGCAGGAACAAGCCTTCGGCCAACGGCGACCGGCAGATGTTGCCCATGCAGACGAAGAGAACCTTGAGGGGCGCGCTCATCGGGTGCCCAACAATTCGCGCAGTTTGTTTTCGGGGAAGTCGTCGCGCATCAGGCTTTCGCCCACCAGCACGGCGTTCACGCCTTCCGCGGCGAGCAATTCCACATCGCGGCGGGTGAAGATGCCCGACTCCGACACGAAGGGGATTTCGCGCGGCACCATTTTACGCAGGCGGAAGGTGGTGTTCAGGGACACTTCGAACGTGCGCAGATTGCGGTTGTTCACGCCGATCAGCGGCGCGCCCGCGCGCAGCGCGATTTCGGTTTCGGCCTCATCGTGAACTTCGGTCAGCGGCGTGAGGCCGAGCTCCTGGCCCAGCGCGATCAGGTCGCGCAGCAGCGGCTCCTCCAGCGAAGCCACGATCAAGAGGTACGCGCTCGCGCCCAATAGTTTCGCCTCGAATATCTGATAGGCTTCGGTGAGGAAATCCTTCCGCAAGGTGGGCAGCGACACCAGCCCTGAAATTTCCTGCAGGTACTCGTCGGACCCCTGGAAGTAATCCTGCTCGGTGAGCACCGACAGCGCCGTGGCGCCGCCGCGCGCGTAAGCCTGCGCGATCTGCAGCGGGTGGAAGTCTTCGCGGATCACGCCTTTGGAGGGCGAGGCCTTTTTCACCTCGGCGATCACGTGCATGCCATTGGGTGCGGGCGTCTTCAAAATGTTGAGGAGGTGGAACGGCGGCAAGGGCAGCGCACGGGCGCGCTTTTCGGCTTCGGCGGGGGAGAGGCGCCTTTTGGCTTCCTCGAGGCGCACGGCCTTTTTCGCAATGATTTGGGCAAGAATATCGGCGGGCATAGTGGTTTCAAGGTAGCGTTTTTAGGGGTTCTTGGGGTTCTTGGGGTTGTGGGGATGGTGGATTGGCGCCCTGTGGGCTGATTGAGGTCTGTCATTCCCCCGAAGGCGGGAATCGAACCGCGTGATGGATTTGGACGCGCAAGGCATTCAAAATCCCAAAACTTTTGTCGGGGACGTAGGCCCAAAACGACCTCTCGCGCGTCTAACGGGTGCGGCCTTCCGCATTCCGGTTTGCAGACCGGATCGAAGCCTGTGCCTGCGGCCCTTTTCGCTCGCGCTGTGCGCGTGAGGCCCCGCAGGGTTCCCCCAAGAAAGTGGTATCAAAACGGTACCATAGGAGTATCTTTAGTTTGCCCCGAAAAATCAGGGAGTTGATTGCGGATTTGGAGCGTGCTGGCTTCACGAACATCGGCGGGAAAGGGAGTCACCGCAACTTCGTTCATCTCAAACGCGCGGGACGGTTTACGTTGTCGGGGTCGACTGGCTCTGATGCCCAAGCCTACCAAGAGAAAGCAGTACGCGAAGCCATCGAGGAGGTGCGTTCATGAAATTGTCTGATCGGTATTTGAAGATTGTCGAGTGGTCTGAAGAGGACAAGTGTTATGTGGGAACCTGTCCGGGATTCTTTCATGGCGGTGTTCATGGCCCGAACGAGGTGAAGGTGTATGCCGAGCTGTGTCAGGCCGTTGAGGAACATATTGAGTTTTCGGAACGAGAGGGGCTCTCCTTGCCTCCGCCGACCAATCGCGAGTACTCGGGTAAGTTCATGCTGCGCGTAGGGCCAAGCCTTCATAAGGCGGTTGCGGTTCGCGCTATGAGAGTCGGGCAAAGTCTGAACGCGTATTGTCAGTCTGTGCTCAAGGCGGCGGTGCTTTAAGCGCGCCGCGCGTCACTGGGAATTGCATTTTTAGGCGATGCATCATCTTCTCAATTTTTCAGCGTCGGCGGGTTTGCTGGCGCCGCAGTTGTCGACTCTGTTTGTGGCGCTGTTGCTGTTGGCGTTCGCTCCCAACCTGAGCGTTCTCATCGTCGCCACCCGCGCGGCCACAGGTGGGTTTCGGCAAGGCGCTTGGGCCACGGCGGGTGTGGTGGCGGCGACGGTGTTGCATGTGCTCTTGGCCTTGTTCGTGCTTGCGATTGTGGCGGTGATGCGCGATCAATCGCGTCATGTGCTGCGTTTACTCGCGACGGTGTATTTGGTGTGGAGCGGGCTCACCATGATTCGCAATTCCTCGCGTGCCCCGCAGGCCATGCTACCACCCACGCAGCGGAGCGCGGCGAGCTTCGCCACGGGTTTTCTGCTGACGTTCCTGAACCTCAAGATGATCGTGTTTTATGTGTGCTTCCTGCCTGTGTTTTTGAACGTCGGGACGTTGGGCTTGCGCGGAACCGGTGGGGTGCTTGGGGTGGTTGTGGCCGCCGGCTTCCTGGCGCGCATTGTGTATGTGATTCCTGCGGCGCAAGGGCGCATTGTGCCGGGTGTGCTCACTGGCCGCATCCTCAACGTGGTCGCGGGTGTGGTGGTTGCCGCCGCCGGCGCGGCGCTGGTGACGGGCTCAATTTGACTTGACAGCGTCAAAATCTCCGGGTAGATTATGACAGAATAATGTCATTAATCTGTCGGAGGTGTTTATGGAATTCCTGCAATTCACCGAATTCCGCAACAAGTCCAAAGAATTTATGGATGCCGTGGAAAATGGCCAGTCGTATGTGATCATACGACACGGTAAGCCAATAGCCAATGTCACCCCATTCAAGGAGGTTTCAGTGCAACCTTGGAAGCGGACGCCGAAGCGCGTCACACTAAAAGGAAACGCGTCTACAACCGACATTTTGATGGAAATGAGAGGTGAAGATTGAATCGATTTGTTGATACGTCTGCTCTTGTCAAGAATTATGTGACGGAAGAGGGGACGGAAGAGATGAATTCCATTTTGCAGCAATGCGATCGAGTCTTCGTTTCGCCGGTTACAATGATCGAATGTGCTTCAGTCTTTGCGATGTCTTGTCGTACAGGAAGGATGACGATGTCGCAGGCGAAGATGCTCATGGATGAAGTCAGTCACGACGCTGCTGGTTTCGAAGTGGTACCCTTTGACGGTCATCTTGAAGACGAGGCGACTCGGATCTCGTTCGAGCATAACCTTCGAGCGCTGGACTCGATTCAATTAGCATCGGCCTTGGCTTGCAAAGATGAAATCAAGACTTTTGTGGCCTCCGATAAAAAGCTGCTTGAGGCTGCGAAAAAGGAAAAGCTAAAGACAGAAGATCCCACAGAATGAAACCCCGCCTTACCGTCATCACCCTCGGCGTGACCGACCTCGATCGTGCGGTGGCGTTTTACCGCGATGGTTTGGGTTGGGCGACGGAGGGTGTTGTAGGCCGCGAGTTTGAACACGGCGCGGTCGCGTTTTTCGACCTGCAATCGGGGTTGCGGTTGGCGCTGTGGCCACGAGCGAGCATTGCGCATGATAGCGGGTTGCCGCAGGGTTCTGCGAACGCGACGGAGATGACGCTGGGGCACAATGTGGCCTCAAGCGCGGAGGTGGATGCGGTGATGGCCCAAGCTTTAGCCGCCGGGGCGCGCATCACCAAACCGGCGCACGCAACCTTTTGGGGCGGCTACGCGGGGTATTTTCAGGACCTAGATGGGCATTTGTGGGAAGTCGTCTGGAACCCGGCGTGGGAGGGGTGACGGAATGGTGATCGGGTATTGACTAACCCCTCGTCACCTTCGCCCATTCTTCCAACGTCTTCGCCGCCTTCCCCTCATCAATCGCCTTGGCCGCAAGTGCGGCACCTTCTTTAATCGACCCGGCAATCCCCGCCACGTAAAGAGCGGCACCCGCGTTCAACAAAACAATATCGCGCTTCGGTCCCTTCGCGCCGCTGAGCACCTCGCGCAGCACTTCGGCGTTGCGGGCAATGTCGCCGCCTTGCAGGTCCTCACGCGTCGCGAGCGAGAACCCGAGGTCCTGAGGGTTCAGGATATACTCCTTAATCGCCCCGTCCTTGAGTTCGGCCACCTTGGTGGGCGCGCACAACGAAATCTCGTCGATCCCGTCGGTCCCCGCCACCACCAACACATGTTCCGACCCCAAACGCTGCAGCACCTCGGCGAACACGCGCGTGAGGTTCTGGTCGTACACGCCGATCACCTGACGCTTCGCACGCGCCGGGTTCATCAAGGGGCCAAGCAGGTTGAAGATGGTGCGCTGGCCCAGCTCGGTGCGCGGGCCGGCGACGTGCTTCATGGCCGGGTGCAGGCTCGGCGCGTACAGAAAGCCGATGCCCACCGTATCCACCGCCTTGGCCACCTGCTCGGGGGTTTGTTCGATGTTCACGCCCAGCTCGGCCAGCACGTTCGCGCTGCCGCAGCGGCTGCTGATCGCGCGATTCCCGTGTTTGGCCACCGCCGCACCCGCCGCCGCCGCAACGATGGCGGATGCCGTGGAAATATTGAACGACCCGCTATGATCGCCGCCCGTACCGCACGTGTCGATCACGTGATCACGCGTCACTGGTACAACGACCGATTTTCCGCGCATGGCATCGGCCGCACCCGCGATTTCCTCCGCCGTCTCGCCTTTGATGCGGAGCGCCACCAAAAACCCGCCGATCTGCGCCGGCGTCCACGACCCCGATGCGATGCCTTCCAAACACGAGCGCATTTCGGCGAACGAGAGGTTCTCGCCCTTCATCAGCTTGCCGAGGAGTGCGGGTTCGTAAGGCGTCGCGGTCGTTTCAGACATAATCAGGATCCCTTGATGCTCAAAAAGTTCTTCAGCATGGTTTTGCCATGCTCGGTCAAAATCGATTCGGGGTGGAACTGCAACCCGAAAATGGGGCGCGTTTTGTGACGCAGACCCATGATGATGTCCTCATCCTGCGCCGTGGCGCCTTTGGTCGTCGCCGTGATCTCAAGCTCGGCGGGCAAGGTCTTCTTCTCCACAATCAGCGAGTGATAGCGCGTGGCCGTGAATGTCTTCGGCATGCCCGCGAACAGATCCTGCTGGTTGTCTTCCACCACCGAGGTTTTGCCGTGCAGCGGCTCGGGGGCGCGCAAAACCGTGCCGCCGAAGGTCGCGCCGATGGCTTGGTGGCCCAGGCACACGCCCAGCAGCGGAATGCTCGCGGGCACCGCCTTGATGAGGTCCATGGAAATGCCCGCCTCGTGCGGCGTGCACGGCCCCGGGGAGACCACGATGTGAGAAGGCTTCAGCGCGATCGCTTCGCTGACGGTGATCTTGTCGTTGCGCGCCACCTGCACGTCGGGGTTCATTTCGCCCAGGTACTGCACCAGGTTCCAGGTGAAGCTATCGTAATTGTCGAGGAACAGGATCATGATTTCTTCCCCCCGTTCCCCACGATGTGGTTCATGCGTGCGGAATGTTCCGCGATCTCCACCGCCAGCATGGCCGCGCGCGCCTTGTGGCGCGTCTCGTCGTATTCGGTTTGGGGTACGGACTCCGCCACCAACCCGGCGCCCGCCTGCACGTACGCCGTGCCGTCCTTGAGCAGCAGTGTGCGGATGGCGATGGCCGAATCGAGGTTGCCGCGGAAATCGAGATAGCACACCGCGCCGCCGTAAATGCCGCGGCGCGTCGGTTCGAGCGAATCGATGATCTGCATGGCGCGGATCTTGGGCGCGCCCGAAAGCGTGCCCGCGGGCAGGCACGACATCAGCGCATCGAGCGCATGCTTGCCGTCGCGAAGGCGGCCCTGAACCACCGACACGATGTGCATCACGTGGCTGAGCGGTTCGATGGTCATGAACTGCGGCACGTGCACGCTGCCGTAGGCCGCGATGCGGCCGATGTCGTTGCGGCCCAGGTCGACCAGCATCAGGTGCTCGGCGCGCTCCTTGGGGTCGGCGAGCAGGTCGGCGGCGAGCACCGCATCTTCGGCCTCATCCTTGCCGCGCGGGCGCGTGCCCGCGATCGGCTTGGTCTCGCAGACGCCGCCCTGCACCTTCACCAAGGTTTCCGGCGAAGCCCCCACCACTTCGAAATCGCCGTACCCGGCGAAGTCGAGGTAGAACATGTACGGCGACGGGTTGATGGCGCGCAAGCGGCGATAGATCGATACGCCATCGGCGCTCGTCTTCGCGGAAAACCGCTGCGACAACACGATCTGGAACGCGTCACCCGCACGGATGAACTCCTGGCACGTCTCGACCCCGCCTTTGTACTGTTCGGCGGTCATGTTCGACACCCAATCAAGCGGTTGAGGCGGTTGGGCGGGCGGCGTTTCGAGCGGCGCGGCGTCCGCCAGCGGCGTGCGCAGCTCGGCCTCCAGCGAATCGATGAGCGCCACCGCGCGCGCATAGGCGGGCTCAAGCCCGCCGTGCTCGTCGGGCATCACGTTGGCCACAATACTGAGTCTGTGCTTCAGATGATCGAACACCACGAAGGCTTCGTAGATGCCGAAGTCGAGATCCTTCAGCCCGTAGTCGTCACGCCCGGCCTCGGGGATCTTGTCCTCCAAAAGGCGGATGGAGTCGTAGGCGAAAAAGCCCACCGCGCCCCCCGAGAACGACGGCAACCCGGTGTCTTCCACGCCCCGGAAACGCGAGAGGAAAGACCGGAACTCCGCCAAGGCATCACCTTGGTAGGTCTTGGCGCCGTTGCCCAGGATCTCGATCGACCGTCCGCGCGCCCGGAACACGCTGAGCGGGTCGCGGCCGAGGAACGAATAACGGGCCAGTTTTTCGCCGATCTCCACGCTTTCCAAAAGGAACGTGCGCGAACCGGCGCGTTTCAGTTTCAACAACGCCGTGATCGGGGTTTCCAGATCGGGCAAATAGTCACGGCTGACGGGAACCACATTGGCACCCGTCCGGTCCATGACGGAACGGATGTCTTGTATCGATGCAATCACGGTGTGAACCTCGGCTCGGAATAATAACTTAAGGCCCATGTCCGCCCCCCGTTTTTTCGCCCGTATCCGGGGCTTCCGAGCCAGCGCGGCGTGGCTTGTTCCAGCGCTCCTCGCCGTTTCCTTCGCCTCCGCGGCCGTCCCGCCATCCGGTGGCGACCGGGTGAAGGTGTGGGTGTCCCTGGCCGACAAGGGGTCCGGCGTACCGGCCTCCGGACGCTCCTTCGAGGATGCGCCGGTGTACGCCCCCTACCTCGCGGCCTTGCGGGGGGCCGGGGTGACCGTGGCGGTGACGCTCAAATGGCAGAACAAGGTTTCGGGGTGGGTGGACGCCGCGCGGGTGTCCGCCGTGGCCGAACTGCCGTTCGTGAAAAAGGTGGAGGAGCTGCCGCGCAAGGGCGCGGCCGCCCCGCTGCCGGGCCCGAGTTACGTGGGAGCGCCGCTGGCGAAAACCACCGCGGCCCCGCAAAGCTTCGGGTCGTTTCAGACCCTCTTCGACCTCGTCGGCGCCTCCGCGCTGCGCGACACCGTCGCGCGCCGCAATCTTAAACCGGGCGAAGGCGTCAAGGTCGCCGTGATGGATGCCGACTTCATGCTGGGCCACAAGGCGTTCGACTCGTTGTTCGCGCGCGGCGCGCTTGCGGATCAGTACGATTTCGTCTCCGACACCACGGTCGCGGTCACGCGCACGCTGGGCAACAGCCACGGCGCGCAGGTGCTTTCGCAGATCGCCGGAGACCTTCCGGGCGTGCTGCAGGGCCTTGCGCCCCACGCCCGTGTGATGCTCTACCGCACCGAAGACGAAGCCAACGAGGTGTACGCCGAGGAGGATTTCCTCGCCGCCGCGCTCGAGCGCGCGGTGGACAGCGGCGCGCAGGTGATCAGCATCAGTTTGGGATATCGGTACGATTTCGACACCGAACCCGATGTGCCCTACTCCGCGATGAACGGGCGTACGCGTCCCTCGTCGCTCGCGGCCTTGGGAGCGGCACGCCGCGGGGCCCTGGTGGTGGTGGCCATCGGGAACGAGGGCGGCACGCGCAACGGGCAACCGACCGTCACCGCCCCCTCCGATGCCGACAGCATCCTCTCCGTCGGCGCCGTCAGCGCCGCCGGGGCGCGCTGCAATTACTCCAGCACCGGCCCCACTTTCGACAATCGCCGCAAACCCGAAGTGTCCTCCATCGGGTGCTCCATGCCGTTGGCCGATACGCGCACGCAAACAGGCGTGTGGAACCAGTCCGGCACCAGTTTCGCCGCTCCCGTGGTGGCGGGCATCGCAACGCTGCTGCGACAACTCCATCCCGACTCAGCCGGCGAAACCGCTCAGGAAATCCGTACGGCGCTCATGACCACGGCGCGGCAGGACAGCGCGCCCGACAACCTTGCGGGTCACGGCATCGTCAACGCGGCGGCCGCGCATTGCGAACTGTCGTTCGGCGACACGTGCCGGTTCGAGCCCGATCCTTCGGCGCTCAAAAACATGTACGTGTGGCGCGGTGGTTCATTGGCCACCTTCCCGTGGCCTTCAACATTGAATCCCGATAAAATTCGCGCGTGGGATTTTCAGGGACGCGCCGTGAAGATCGAAGGACGCTGGAACGCCGACGGCGAGGTACAGCTCAACACCCCGCGTCGCCGAGCTCCCGCGCCGTTGATCTTGAAGATTCCGGTGGAGTAGGGGATGTCACGGTATTGGCATGTGGGTCGTGGGTGGTGGCTAGTCACCTGTGGCTGGTAAGCCGTGGCGCTCACAGGCGAGCCGTGGTTCAAGGGCCTAAACTGAAGGAAATGCTGCAAGCAGAGCTGCCACAAAAGGCAATTCATGACGTGGACGCATCGTGCGGGCCACCTCCCGCTACCCTCTACCCTCTAGACCCTAGTCTCCTCCCACCTACTACCTTTCCCTCACCATGATCCGCAAAAATCCCTCGGGCGATCTGCCCGTCATCGCCGTGTCGGCTTTCGTCGATCCCACCGCCATTCTGTGCGGCAAGGTGATCGTCGAAGAGAACGTGTTCATCGGGCCGTACGCGGTGATCCGCGCCGACGAGGTGGACGAGAACGGCCACCTGGACCCCATCATCATTCGCGCCGGTTCGAACATCCAGGACGGCGTGGTGATCCACTCCAAGGACGGTGCGGCGGTGACCGTGGGCCGGGATGTGTCCATCGCACACCGAGCCATCGTGCACGGGCCGTGCGAGGTGGGAGACAACTGCTTCATCGGCTTCAACGCCGTGCTTTTCAACTGCAAGCTGGGTAAAGGGTGTGTCGTTCGTCACAATAGTGTGGTTGAAGACGTCGTGTTGCCCGCCTCTTTCCATGTGCCTGCGACCATGTCGGTTCACTCGGAAACCGACCTCGACAAGATTCCGCGCATCTCTCCCGATGAGCGCAGCTTCTCGGAATCGGTGGTTCGAACCAACAATGATTTTGCGAAGTCGTATAAGAACCTTCAGAACGAGTTCTGAAGTCTCGATGCCGCGCGTCCGCCCCCTGGCCGCCTTGGCCTTCGCCTTCGCGCTGGCGGGGTTCGCCGCGTCCCCGGCCTTTGCCCAATGGGCGAAAGACCTTGTGGTGCGCCCTGTCATCCTCGCCGAAATCCCTCACGATACCGCCGCGTTCACGCAGGGACTGCTGTGGCTCGACGGGCGGCTTTTCGAAAGCACGGGCCTGTACGGCGCGTCATCATTGCGTGAACTCGATCCCAAAACCGGAGCGGTGAGGCGTCGCGTGAAAGTGCCCGCGCAATACTTCGCCGAGGGGCTCGCGTGGTATCGCGGCGAATTTCTGCAACTCAGCTGGCAGGAGGGCGAGGCCCTCCGGTGGCCCCGGGGTTTTGGTGATGCGAAGTCCTCCGTGCCGTCGGGAAAGCTGCGCTACGCGGGCGAGGGCTGGGGGCTTGCGACGCTCGTCACGAAAGCCTCGGGGCGGGCCGACACGGCGCTGTGGATGAGCAACGGGTCCGACACGCTGGTCCGTCGTACGGTGGCCGCAGGCCACCTGAAACCCCTGGGTAAAATCCCCGTGCGCCTGAACGGCCGTCCGGTGGCGCGGCTGAACGAACTCGAGGGCGCGCGCGGCAAGGTCGTTGCCAACGTGTGGTACTCCGACTCTCTGGTGGTGATCGACCCGGCATCGGGGAAGGTGGTGGCCGTGGTGGATGGCGCCGAGCTCGCGGCCCGCAGCGGCCGGCGGAATTTCCACGATGTGCTCAACGGGGTGGCGTGGGACCCCGCGAAGGACGAATTTTACCTGACCGGCAAGAACTGGCCGAAGATGTTTCGGGTGAAGATTCCGGGGTTTTAAGGGCAGGCTTGCTCGCCCAAATCGCCCGTTTTCGACCCTCCGGGGCCTTGGGCCCGTGTGACCGCTCCTCACAACGTATTTTTACTCTCATGTCGACCCTGCGTTCATCCCTGACGGTTTTCGCCGCGGCACTGTATGTGCTGCTGGGGATTTCCGCGTCGTGGCACGCTCCGCACTTCACGCGCGGCGACGTTTCGGTGGGGGTGGATCGCCATGCGGAGCACGAGGTCTCGCTCGACGGCGAGTCGTGCGCGCTGTGCTCCGCGAAAAAGTCGCCCCATGAAACCGGTCCGGCCTCGCCCTCGGTCGTCCGGAGCCTGCGCGATCAGCTGGTTCCGAGCAATCTCCGCGGCTCGGTTCACACCGAACCGATCGGACCTTGGCGAGCCCGCGCGCCGCCCTCCGTCTCCTGAATCCACCCTGACCGCCCGGTTCCGCTCGCGCGTTTCCAACCGCGACCGGGATCAGATTCCTCGCGCGCGACGGCCGTCAGGCCCTCCGCCGCAGGGATTCGTGCCATCAAATTTTCAGGAGACCATCATGACCTTCAACACATTCAAAACCGTTTCCCTGTGCGCCGTGCTTTCGCTGGGCCTTTCGGCCTGCCTCAACGATTCCGAGGATCACGTCGAGGAAGAACTGCCCTGGGAGCACGCCTGCATTCATGCCGCCGAGGCTGCGACTCCCGTCACGGCTTCGGCGATCGATTCGCTCGCGCCCGACGTCAGCGAGGGTCACACTCATTTCGGCGTGACGTTCGCCCCCGGTGCGAAGGTGAAATTCGTCGCTGATGAAAGCACCGACTTCGGGTTCTTCCTGACCAAGAACGTTCCGTTTGTTCTCCTGACCGCCACCGGCGATACCGTGGACATCGAGGAGACCGAAACCAATCTGACGGGATGTGCCGATCTGGCCGTGATGCATGTCGCCGAGCTGGATTCGGGCGCGCATTACCTGCGTTTCGGAATGACCACGGAGACCACCGTCGGCCTGATCATCGAGGAGGCCGGTCACGATCATGCCCACTAAGGGCGCCTTGGTCGTCGCGCGGAGGGCCTCGGGGCCATCCGCCGGTGGCCGGGGTGGTTCCCGGGACCTGTGGACGAATCGGACTATTATTGATATTATATTATCAATAGCGGGGGCGCGGCGTCGCCTCCCCGCGATCGGAGCGCAACCATGACAACGAGACCGAAGAGACGCGCGCACGGCGTCGGTGCGGGCGCGGCGGCCCTGGCGGCCGCTGCGCTCGCGATCCTGTCCCTGCCGGGCGGTTCCGCCTTCGCGCAATCGAGCGCCGGGAGCACGCCGCCCCCCGCGTGGCAGAACCCGAACATCGGCGTGGTGGTCGACATGGTGGTGGACGCGCACGACGCCGAGGGGGCGGGCGCGTGGCGCACCGGCGGCATCAACATGCGCGCGATGGAACTGGAGCTGTCCTCCAACATCGACCCGCATGCGTCGCTCAAGGCCAACGTGTTCGTGTCGCCCGAAGGCGCTGAATTGCATGAGCTGTACGCGATGTTTCCCTCCTTGCCCGGAGGGCTCGAGGCCAAGGCCGGGCAGATGCTGGCGAACTTCGGGCGTTGGAGCCGGTTCCACCCGCACGCCACGCCGTTCGCCAGCGAACCGCGCCTTTTGCACGAGTACGCGGGCGGCGGCCTGCTCATGACCGGCGCGGAGCTGAACTGGCTGTTGCCGCTGCCGTACTTCGTGCAGGGAAGCTTCGGTCTGTACAATACCATCACGGGCCACAGCCACGATCCCGACCCGGCCGCCGAAGGCGCGGCGGATCCGCTTTCACCCGCGGGCATCGCCGCGGAGGAAGGCTGTGTCTCGCACGGCGATCATTACGATTGCGCCGACGGGATCTATTACGACGAGGATCTGCTCGCTCTGCGCGGGCTCGACGGCCTCGATCCCAAAACCCGTTTCACCAACCGGCGCGCCGACGAACTGGCGTTCGGGGGGCGCGTGAACAGCACGGTCGAATTCGGTCTCGACTGGAGCATGGACTTCGGGGTTTCGGGCCTTTACCAACCCGGTTACAAGCGGTCGCAGCGCCTCGACGGGATCCGCTACTCCAAAGCCCTCGCCGGCCTTGATGCCACGGTGTTTTGGCATCCGCTGACCCGAAACAAGTACCGCGGGCTCGATTTCGGCGTGGAGCTGCTCGCCAACCGCGAAGGCTATGAAACCGTGGTCAGCCCCACCGTGACCCGCGAAGAGTACCTCACGCGCGGCGGGGCGTTCGGGCACGTGCGCTACCGTCACGACGAGACCTGGCATGTCGGCGCGTTCGGCGAGGCCTTCCAGGCTCGCACGGGCGACGCCTTCCTCAAGCGTCGCGGCGGGATCTTCGCGACCTGCAACATCACGCACTATCAATACCTCCGGCTCGAATACAGCCGTTACGATCATGCCGACAATGTGCGTCCGATAAACCGCGTGGCGCTTCAGTACGATGCGGTGATCGGCTACCATACCCACGGAGTGCAACGATGAAGCAAACGAAAAATCCGGTGTGGTCGGGTTCGAAGGCGACAGCGAGGGCGGCCGCGGTGGCACTTGTCGCCGTGATGACGATCGGCGGGGCGTTCGCCGCGAAACTGAACGTGGTGGCTTCCATCCCCGACCTCGGCGACATGGCGCGCGAGATCGGCGGCGAGCGCGTGCGGGTCGACGTGCTGGCGACCGGCCGCGAGGATTTTCACGCCGTGCCCGCGCGGCCGAGTTACCTGCCGCGCCTGAACCGCGCGGACCTGCTCCTGAACCTGGGGCTCGACGCCGAGCACGCCTGGCTTCCGGCGCTCGCCGCCGAAGCGCGCAACGCGAAGATCCGCGAAGGCGGGCCCGGATGGGTGGAAACGTACCCGGGCATTCGCGTGCTCGACGTGCCCGCCCGCCTCGACCGCTCCGAAGGCGAACAGCACCCGCGCGGCAACCCTCATTACAACGTGGGGCCCGACAACGGCAAGCCCATGGCGCGCAACATCGCCGAGGCGTTCGCGAAGGCCGACCCAGACGGCGCGGGGTATTACGCCGCGCGCCGCGACGCCTACCTGGCGCGCCTCGAAAAGCTCGAGGACGAGCTGCGCGCGCGCGGCGCCCCCTTGCGCGGTCTGCACATCGTATCGCATCATCCCGATGTTTCATACCTCGCCGCCTTCTACGGCATGGTGGTGGAGGGCAGCATCGAACCCAAGCCGGGCGTGACGCCGTCGGCGGGATCCCTGCAGACGCTGACGAACGCGGCGCGGGGGCGTGGCGTGCGCCTGGTTTTGCACAATCAGGCGCAGAACCCGAGGCTTCCGGAAAAGGTCGCCGCCGAGATCGGCGCGACGCGCGTCGAATTTCTGAACATGGCCAGTGCGGAAGGCGAGGCGCGCACGTGGATCGGTTTGCAGCGCGAAAACCTCCGTCGCCTGCTTGCCGCGTTCGAGGCAGCCAACAAATCGGGGAAGCCATGAGTCTTGTGCTGGAATTGAAGGAGCTTTCGCTTGGCTACGCGCCGGCTCCGGCGCCTTTTGTGCTCGAAGGGATCGATCTGACGCTTTCGGCCGGCGAGTTCCTCATTCTTCAGGGCCGGAACGGCAGTGGCAAGACCACCTTGTTGCGGGGGCTGCTGGGTCTCGTGCCCCGTTCGCGCGGCACGTTGCGCTGGCACGTTGCGCGTGGCGAGGTCGGCTACGTGCCGCAAGAGGCGGCGATCGAAGCCGATACGCCCGCTACGGCGCTTGACGTGGTGCGTGCGGTCGACCCTGCGGGCTGGGCCGGTAACGCGGCCACCGGACGCGCGCTGCTGGCGCGCGTGGGGCTTGAGTCCCGCGCCGACACGCGGTTCTCGGAACTCTCGGGCGGGCAACGCCGCCGGGTGTTGTTCGCGCGCGGCCTGATCGGGTTTCCGAAGGTCCTGTTGCTTGACGAACCCACGGCCAACGTGGACGCCGAGACCGAGTCGATGATGGAGACGTGGATCAACGACCTGCGTGCCGCTTACGGCACCGCCGTGCTGGCCATCAGCCACGGCACCGAGTGGGCACCCAGCGCCCGCGTCGCCACCCTCGCGCGGGGGAGGATTTCCCATGACTGATTTCCTCGCCGTTCTGTCCTTCGCCGCGGTTCCCTTCATCGCCTCCTTGCTGTTCGCCGTGGTGCTTCCCCCGCTGGGAGCGGGCCTGCACCTTCGCAACGAATCGCTTCTCGGCATCGCCCTGCCGCCCGTGGGCACCGCCCTGTTGGCGCTGGCCTCCGCGTTTCACGACGACCATGGGCAAGGGCAAGGCTTTTTTGATTTCGTGTTGGTGGTGGCGGGCCTCGCGCTCCTGACCGCCTTTTTGCCTCCGGGCGCGGGGCCGCGCAAAACCAATCTGCGCTCCCGCTCGCTGTTGCTCGCCGCCTTGTTCTGCATCGCCAACGCGGCGGTGCTGCTGGTGATGGCGTTGTCGACGCACGCGCGCGCCGAGCTGCTGCATGCGCTCAACGGCGAAATGCTGGCCGTATCACCCACGGCAGTCTGGGCGACGGCGGTCGGTGTGGCGGGGGCGGGTCTTGTGTTTTTCCGGTTCCGCGGCCATGTGGTCGCGTATATCCTTGACGAGGAGACCTACAGCATCCGCACTCCCGGCGCGCGTCTCATGTCGCTGGTCTTTCCGGCCGTGGCGGTGGTTTTGGTGGCCGCGGCCGTGCTGATGGAGGGCCCCATTCTCGCCTCGGGCCTCCTGCTGTTGCCGCCGCTTCTGGCCGAGCGCCCCGCGCGCGGGGTGATGTCCTACCTGGGCGCGTCGATGGGTGTCGGACTTGTCGGCACGACCGGGGGGTTCCTCGCGGCCCTGGCGGCCGATCTGCCACCCGCACCCACGGCGGTGGCAGGCGTGTTGCTGGTCGGGGTGTTGTGGCGCCTGTGGCGCGCACGGCGGTAGACCGCGGTCACTCGCGCCGCGAATCCGGCGTGATTCCCGGAGCTTGCGCTGTTGTTAAATTCGCATGACCATGCCCGCACGGAAACCCGGTAAACCCCTTCCCAAAGCCCCCGTCAAGCCCCCTAAAAAGGGGCTCCGCGGAGTATCGGGCACCACCGGCCGTGCGGCTCACGACCATGCGACCCACGATCATGCGGCCGATCACGGCCATGATCACCCCGACATCACCGGAGCCGCCATCGGGCAACGCAACACGCGCCCGCGTGCGGCCATCATTGCCATTCTCGCCAAGGCGTTGGGGCCCTTAACGGTTCCGGAAATTCATGCGCAGGCGCAGGATGAAGACACCGGCGCCAAAATCGGGATCGCCACGGTTTACCGCACGCTCAACCTTTTGGTGGAGAACAAAATGGCGCAGGCCGTCATGTTGCCCACGGGCGAGACGCGCTACGAAGCGGCGGGCCACAAGGGGCACCACGATCATTTCCAGTGTGTGAATTGCACGCGTGTTTACGACATCGACACCTGCCTGCTGGGTTTGCCGTCCGGGGTCGTGATTCCTGGCGGATACCGTGTGCAAGGGCACGAGCTGACGCTCACGGGCCTTTGTCCGGCCTGCGACAAACCGGCCGGGTCGAAGCCCTCGCGTCATTCCTGATGTTCGGGTTCGCCTGATCGTCCGCATCCCGGAGGTCAACCCACCCCCGGGACGGTTCCGCCATCAAGCCCGCAGCGATCCGGGTCGCACCCTTATTCGGCGATGCACATGCCTTCGTCATCGGGATCCTGCTTGTAACCGGTGTCGCAGTGGCATGAAGTACCGTGCAAATGGCCGTGACCGCCGCATTCTTCGGGGTCGGCCGCCGTGTGGTCGATGATCACATGGCCGAAAATGCGCCCCTTCGCGTCGATGCCGTCGACCCAAGGTTGCAGGTAGGAGGCCGGCGCGGGATGGGTGCGCGGCGTCGCGGTCGCGCTCGTGGCCGAGAACACGCGCGGCAATCCTTCCAATCCCGCCGGGTAATAGGTTCCCGCCAGCTTGCCGCTGTCGTTGATGCCGTTGAGGGTGGTGGGGTGGGTCGCCACCTGGTAGGAGGTCGCCGTGTAAACGCCGGCTTCGTTCGGGGTCGCGATGAATCCGCGGTACACGTCCCACCAGCTGCCGGTGTCGCCCCACAACCCCACGATGGTTCCCGCTTCATTGATTTCGATGGGGAAGAGGCGTCCCGCGTTCGCGGCCGCCAGCGTCGTGAACGTCCCGTTCTTGTGAACGTAGCCCACGCCGCCGAAGTCGTTGTAGCCGACGAGCGTGCCCGTTTCATTGAGATCGGTCACGGCCCCTTGCGTAAACCCCGTGCGGCGGACTTCTGTGACCTGACCGGTGGCGGGGTCGTAAATGAAACCGTAGCTGTCGGAGGTGGCGCGCACGTTGGCGAGCCCCACGACGCGCCCTTTGGCGTCCGCGCCGCGGATGATGGTGCGGTCGACGCCGGGAATCTGGATCGTCGTGAAGGCGTTGGTTCTGAGGTTGAGGGCGAACCCCTTGTCGTTGGATTCGGGCGTGGTGCGCGACCAGCCGTAGGCCATGCCGCGGTCGGGGTCGACCGCCGTGATGGCGGTTTCGCCCTCCCCGGGCAGGGCGAAGAAATGCCAGGTGTCGCCGTCGAGGATGAAACCCACGGCTTCGTAAGTCGTCAGCTGGGAAACGTTGATGTTTCCGGACAGGGCCTTGTCGCCCGAATCCCCGGAATCGGTGCCTAAGCACGCGGTGAGCGCGAGCGCCGTGGGCAGAACGGCCGCCAAAACCGCCTTGCGGAACAAGTTCGGCGTTTTCGGTCGTTTGACGAATGAAGATGTCATGAGGGTTCCTTAAAAGTTGAGGGCGAGGCAAAATCACCTTGCCGCTTAAATGATAATAGAATATCATTAATAAGTCGATGCCCGGCGTCTCCGTGACGGATGCGCGCGTCCACGAGGTGGATCGGGGTTTCGTCAGTCACAATTCGAGGAGGGGTCATGAAATCGGGAAACAGCAAAAGAATGATGGGGGCATTGGCCACCATGGGTGTTTTGACGGGGCTATTGGCCGCGGGCGCCCTCGCGCAGACCGCGGCGGTGAACCTGCAGGGCGTGGTGGTGGACGCGCACGACAAGACACCCGTGGCGGGCGCGCAGGTTCGTCTCAAGAAGGGCAACCTGTCGGCCACCACGGGCGCGAACGGGACGTGGCAATTGACCGGGACGGTCGGCATCATCGGCGGCGGGTCGACCCCGATGTCCGCTCCGCGGTGGAGCAACGGCCGCATGGTGTTCACCGCCGCGACTGCCGGCGCGGCGGAACTCACGGTTCACGGCCTCGACGGCCGCATGGTGGGCCGCGCCCTCTGGCAGGCGAATCAGGGCGCAGAGTACGCGCTGAACGCCTCGGCGCTGCTGGGCCGTGGCGCCGCTCCCGGCGTTTACGTGGCGCGCGTGCGCCTCGGCTCGCAGGACCACACCTTCCGCGTGACCGGCGCCGGGGTCGCGGGCCCCGCATTCTCGCAGCTTTCCACAGGCAAAGGCGCCTCGTCCGGCACGCTGGCCCGCATGGCCGTGACCTTGATCGACACCCTCGTCGTGTCGCACGCGAATTTCGATACGCTGCGATTCGGCATTTCCTCGTACACCGGCACGGTGGATACGTTGAAGCTCGAGGAACCGCAAGTTCCCATGGTGGGACGCCTGCTCGTGGCCGACGGGCTGACCAACTGGCTCAAGGTGATCGAACTGGCAAGCGGCGCGGTCCTTGATTCGTTCCAGGTCACGGGCAACGCTCCGAACGTGTACACCACCGAAGACGGCCGTTTCGGTTTCGTGGTGCAGGGAGGCATCACGGGCAAGGTGAACGTCATTTACAGCGGTCTGTACGTCGATCCCCACGGTGATCACGTTCACCTGGAGAAGGTCGCGCCGCAGAAGCTGGCGTGGGAAGTGACGGGCGTGAAGCCGGTGCACTTCGTGTCGCACCACGGCGAAACCGCGTTGTTCTTCGATGGCGAGCGCGATACGACCTTGGTTCCGGGGCAAGCCGTATCTTCGGTCAAGTATATCCGTGAGTCAACCTTCCTCACGCCCTCACCTGTGATCAAAACCCAAAACCTGGCCGGCCCTCAGCATGGTGTGGCCTTGCGGGGACCGGGGAATCGCTACATCGTCACGGTGCCGGATTCCCGCTTTGCGGCCTTCACCTCCAGCGGCAGCACGCCCTTCGGCGTCAAGGTGTACGACACCAACTTCGTGGCGCTGCAGGATTTCTCCGATACCACGCAGTTCGCGCGCTCCTGCCGCGGCCTGCACGGCGAGGCGGCGACCGGCAACATGGTCATGTTCGGCTGCAGCGGCGCCGCCGATTCGGGCGCGTTGCTCCTGACCTGGGTGCCGGGCATGAACCAGTATGCCTCCAAGAAAATCAAGTTCCCGCGCGATGGTCAAAACCGCGGCACGGGTACGGTGAAGGCGCACGACGAGCGTGACTTCTTCATCGGCAACCTGGGCAACTTCCACCTCGCTCGTTTCCGTCCGGCGGCCGATTCGCTGGTCGCTTCCGACATTGTGGCGCTCAGTGCGCAGAATGCCGGTTTCGAGTTCGAGCGTGAGCATGGCGAACGCGCGGTGGTGCTGACCCGCGACGGCAAGCTGCACATCTACAACGTGACCGCGGGCTGGAATCTCGTCGCCTCGGTGACCTTGTGGGACAACGCGGCCAACGACCGCTTCGCCACCGGAAAAACCACGCCTGCGCTCGCGGTCGGACCCGGACGCGCGTTCGTCAGCGATCCGCACGAGCAAAAGGTGTACGAGGTCGACCTTGTGGCCGCGACGCTCGCCAGAACACTGACCCTGCCGGGCCGTCCGAAAAGCCTGACGGTGTTCGGCTGGTACGAGGCCTTCGGCGAGGCGGTCGGCGCGCACTGAGCGGCGCGCCCGGGCTGAACCTGTATCGTCATTACGGTGGGAGTCGACGGCCCTCTCTCCGTCGCCTCTCGTCGGGAACCCGGAGCCTTCGTCCGGGTTCCGCTTTTTTTACGGAGTCCACGGTGTCATGAAACGCAGCGCTGAGAAAACCCGACACCGCCCGGCCCGGTTCGCCCCGATGGCCGTGATCGCCCTGTGCGGACTTTTGGGCGGATGCGTGACGGAGCAGCAAGACGCGGCCCCGGGCCCTTCGGGAATTCGCGACACGTTGCGCAACCACGACGCGGCGGCCGTGCTCTTTCTTCCGATCTACGAGGCTCCCCAGCGGGGATTGATCCTGGGGCACAACAGCCCCCTTCGGCAGCAATATGCGGAGAAGTATTTCATCGCCGGGATCGGGCGTCTCGCGGGGGTGGTCGCGCACGTCGGCGGGCGCTACGCGAACCCCGACAATACGGTCGACTTCGCGGTGCGTGAAGTGGGAGCCGACGGACTTCCGGGCGCGCGGCTGGGCGGCGCGGCCGTTCGCTACGCCGATCTCGACCTGACCGGAAGCGCGCGATTCGTGGCCTTTTCCTCCCCGGTGTCCGTGACGGACTCCTTCTTCGTGACCTTCGATCTGGGCGATTACGGGCACGGCGGTTTCGAGGGAGACACGCTCGGGCTGTACGCGTGCCAGCCGGGATGCCGCGATTCCTCCGATCTCGCCGTTTACGGGCGCAACGCCGTGCAACGCCACAATCACAACCGCGTCGATTGGCGTGACTTCCATTACCAAAACCTGACACCGCTTTTGATTCATTTCGCAATCTACCCGGTGGGAGAGAATCTTAAGCTATGACTCATCAGCCCGTTTCCGAAGCAGCATCCGATTTGAAGAGTCGTCGTTCTTGGCGAGACCGTATCGCGGTGTGGCTGAGCGTTGCGTGTGCAATCCATTGTTTAGCAACTCCCATTTTAATCTTTGCCCTCCCGACGTTGGGTGCAAGGCTGACAACAAAACCATGGATTGAGTTTTCCATTCTGGCTTTTGTGTTGGTGTTGGGTGGGTCGAGTATTCGCCACGCGTATCGTTACCACCGAAGCCGCGTCGCCCCCGCTCTTTTCGTGGTGGCCTTTTTAGGCCTCTGCGCGACGCCCTTTCTCCCCGATTGGCGGCACCTTTGGGTGATCCACGTTGGACTCGCCTTGTCGCTTTCGGTTTCATTGCTCTGGAATCACTTGTTTACTCCTACGAACCCGCACCAGTCCAAGTCCTCATCAGGGAGTGAGGTATGAGGAAATTGCCTAAACGTGAAAGGTGGATGAAGGTATGGGCCGCGTTGATGCCTATGGTCGTGAATAGCGCAGTCATCATCCACGTGGTACTGGCGGGAGCTTCGGTTTCAGTATCCGCCGACGACGAAGTTGAACTTTCTGAAGTCATCGTAAAGGCCATTGATCCCAACGAATCAATTTCACGTGACGTGTATCCCGTGACTGTCATTGATGCCCAGCGGTTTGCCGGGCGCTCAATGGATCTCAACGAGGCGATCAATCGTGCCGTTGGCGTTAAAGTACGCGCTGAAGGGGGCGATGGATCGAGTGCGACGGTAAACATTCGTGGCTTGGAGGGTAAGGCGGTCAAGGTTTACATCAACGGGTCTCCCCTCAATTCTCCGGATGGAAGTTTCGGGATCAATGACCTTCCTCTTCAGCTCATTGACCGTATCGAAATTTACAAGGGAGCGGTTCCGGCACGGTTCGGGGGTGACGGGCTCGGTGCCGCTGTAAACGTCGTCATCAAAGAATCGCATCGCAGCTATACCGATGCGAGCTACTCCGTAAAAAGCCTTGGGAACCATTCCATGTACCTGGTTCGCTCAATGGTTTTCGACAAGCCGGGGATCACTCTTGGGGTCGGTGGATTCGGCACCTTGGCAGATAACAAGTATGAAATGAAGCGCCCTGACGGCCCACCCGTGACACGCGATCACGATGGTTTTAATTCGTTGACGGGTGGGTTTGGAGTCAAGTTCCATAAGTTGGGAGTTGACGAGGTCGAAGTTGAAGGTGCTGTTGTTGCCAGTTCGAAAGAGCTTCAAGGCGTACCCGGATATAACCAAGGGGGTACCCAACGAAATTTTCAGCATGCAGTCACAGACAATCAGGTTAAGATTGGCGCCCTCAAGATTCAGGACGATGGGTTCCTAATTAAAACTCTCGATCTTCAGTACGCTCTGGTCGTCTTTACGAATTCACAACAGTTTACAGATACATCATCAGTCGTTTATGACTTCGATGGCAACCGTTCGCCCAGCCTTGGCCTGAGCGGGCGGGGAGAGTTGGGGTTCGGTCCAAACCAATCGGATGACCGAAGGCTTAGTGTTCGTCAGCGGATCACATTGGGGCATCCGATTGGTTCAAACTGGCGTGCGACACTCCACAACAACACCATGCACGCCCAAGATCGCCCCCACGACGATGTTGCCAATCAGGCGGCTGGTGGCCAGGTAGCCGGATACCCCGGAAATCTGTGGGCGACCACGTCGAGTCTGACTCTTGAACGGGGCATTGCAGCCAGCCGTTTCAAATTCACCACCTCCGTGAAGCATCATTACTTCAGGTCGGGAGGTCACTTGTCTGATCCTTGGGGCAATTTTACCGGCACAGCTGATTATGTCCGGCAAGATAAGCAAGCCCTAGGTGCCAATGTGGGTTTCCGGTATGATCTGATGCCGGAATTGTGGGTCAAAGGATCCATTGAACGGGCTCATCGGCTACCCTCCGCCGAGGAGCTTTTCGGGAATGGGCTTTCGGTACTCGGCTCTGCGGACCTGAAGCCAGAAACGGCGACGAACCTCGACCTTGGTTTGATCTGGAGCTCGACGACTTCCGAAGGACTTAAGAGAAAGGCTGAATGGAGTGTTTATGCCTATCGTCTTGAGAACCTGATCAAACTAACCGGCACGCCGATTCCGAACTATTCCAATGTGGCTGAAGCGCGGATTCTTGGGACCGATGCCGAGGTTTCCGCGGATGTTTTCCCTTGGCTCTACATGTATGCGAATGGCACGTGGCTCGACGCGCGTGATGTAGCGCGCTATGTTCCAGGCACCACGCAAGAGAATTTCACGCGGAATCTCAAGCTCCCAAACATGCCGTATCTCTTTGGGAATATGGGCGCGGAAATTCATGGAAAACCTGTGCCCGGTGGAGATTTTAGCCCCGATATGCGCTTGTTCTGGGATGTTCATGCCGTTCATGAGTTCTTCTATGAGTTTGAGTTGAGTCGCAACCAGGAAAAGCGGGTCCCCGGATACGTGTTCCATACCGCCGGCCTGCAAGCGTCATTTGCCCGTGAACGGTATTCCCTGAGTGCGGAGGCCGAAAATCTATTTGGTGCCGATCGTCGCGACCAATTCAGTAATCCTTTGCCAGGCAGAGTGTTCCGAGCGAAGGCTAGAGTCACAGCATTCTAAACCAAGGAGCTCAAAGTGAAATTGTTGATGTCCACAATCAGAATTGTTTCAGTACTCGGGTTATCGGGAATTTTTTTCGGGTGTTTGAGTGATTCAGACCCTAAATCGGGGATTTCTGATCTCTCGAACTACGTCGCATCTGTCAATGTCGGGAACAGTGCTTTCATCACGCCATTTGCTGGTCTCTCTGAAGCGGGTTCGGTTACGAACGCATCGGGGTTTGAGGTTGGTAGCTACCCCTACACGTTCGTACGTGGCAATACTGTGCTTGTCACACAGAACCTCTCGAGCGATGTTCTTCGCAAGTTTGAGCGTGATGCCGCTGGAAAATTGAGGGATAAAGGGTCTCTCACGTTACTGAATGCCTCATTTCCCGGTGATGTGGTCTTCGCAAGCGATACGGTCGCCTACGTCGGACTTGTGAATGCCGGTAAAATTGCGGTCGTAAACCCTTCGACGATGCAGTTAAAGCGGTATATCGATTTGACTGGCACTCGCTATGCCGTGGGCGATTCAAATCCCGAGCCAGGAAACCTCTTGATTCACAGAGGCAAACTGTGGGTTACCTTGATGCAGCAGAAAAACCTGTACGAAGCGTATAAGCGGGTTGACCTTCTCGTCATCAATCCGGCGAATGATTCGGTGGAACAAGTCATCAGCGACACTGCCAGCGGTCTCGCACAAGCTGGTTACCCGAATCGCCAATATTTGTTTGCCGATGAACAGGGCGATCTCTATGTGTACTGTATTGCCAGTGCTGGGTACTTCCCTGGGCAAAGCCACGGGTTTCGTCGGATCAAAGCCGGTGAATGGAGTTTTGATGCTTCGTACGTTCTGGACTTGACGGCAGCAACATTTGACGTGCCGGGTGGCAAAACCAACCATATCAACTCGCTGACGTATGCGGGTGATGGTATCGCGTACGGCCTTGCCAACGTTCCTTCGCTTTCCAGCAACCCGCCCGACTATATCAACGACCGGACGTACTACACGATCCGATTTGATTTGCGGGCAAAAACATGGCAGGTCACGACGCTTCCTCCCAGCAACGGATATGCGGGGTTCATTTATACCGAAGGCTCTTCTGTTTTTGCGGCGCTGGGCGCCTCCTCGGGTACGGGTTTCTTCCGCTACAATCCTGCAACCGGTGTTGCAGATCAGATGCCTTTTATCACAACACAAGGCTACGTCAACAAGATGGTGAAAGTCGGAAACTGATGAGGCGATATCAGTCTGCATGGAAGCCGTTCCGAACTAAGGGAGGCTGAGGATAAACGGTCAAATTGACGTACCTGACTTTTAAAAAGGGACAACAATGCTGAGGTCAAATTGCGATGTCATCATCGTTGGTGGGGGGTACGCCGGAATGGCGGCGGCCCTTCAACTAGCGCGTGCCCGGCGTAAAGTGGTGGTGATTGATGCCGGTTCACGCCGAAATCGGTTCGCCGATATTTCCCATGGAATTCTGGCCCTCGATGGAAAGTCTCCTGCATCCATCGCCGCAACGGCCAAGGCTCAATTATTGGAATACCCCGATGTCACATGGGTGTCCGCTTCGGCTGCACGTGTCCGGGAGGACGGCGACCAGTTCGCAGTCCACATGGTGAACGGCACCGTGCTGCAGAGTCACCGAATCATTCTGGCGACAGGTGTTTCGGATACTCTGCCAGAAGTACCCGGGCTTTCCGAGAGATGGGGACGCTCGGTTTTCCATTGCCCGTACTGTCATGGTTTCGAGCTGAACCAAGGTGAGATCGGCGTGCTGGCTGTTGGGGAAGTCTCGCTTCACCAAGCGCTTTTGCTTCCGGATTGGGGACCAACAACCCTCTTTTTGAATGGAACTTTTGAACCAAATCCAGATCAAGTCGCGAAGCTGTCCGCACGTGGCGTCAAAATTGAACGAGTGCTCGTGAACGGTATATCAGGTAGGGTCGCCTCTGTACATCTCGCCGATGGTCGTGTAGTAGAGCTCGCCGGTCTGTTCGTTGCCTCACGGACAGCGCCCCTCGGGCCTTTCGCCGGCCAGCTTGGTTGTGAAGTGTTGGAGAGCCCGTGGGGAGCCTATATCCAAACGGATGAATTCCGGCAGACGACTGTGCAAGGAGTTTTTGCGTGCGGTGATGCGGCGAGGCCAGGTGGGAACGTCACATTGGCTATGGCAGACGGGGTGATGGCAGGCTCATCCGCCCATCGAACCTTGGTGTTCGGGTTCGACCAATGAAGCCGAATTCTATGGCGAAGCGAGGTTAGGTTATTCTCCGAGTCTTTAAGCTAATTCCCCTGCTCGATTGTATGGATCGTACAGGCTGCATCGAGAAGGTATGCTAGTTCCTGAAGCTCTGGCTTGCTGAAGGCGAGATTGATCACCGGGTCGCGTGTCTTAAGGTAAATCGGCTCATCCAATTCATGTGAGTTCATTGCGTTCACCGCGGCTTCGACGCTACGCAGGTATCCCCGGTAGGGCATCAGTGCGCCCTCGTCAACGCGCCAGCGGATGTTGCCGAAGCGGATCCAAAAATGCTCACTCTCGCGGACATACCAAACCGCTCCGCGGGCGGTCTCTAGGATGAGACGCATGGGATCGAATTTTTCATTCATGTTTTTCATTTTCGATGACCGGATGGCCCAGAAGTTGTGGATGCCCGCGAAAGAACTGAACCCGGAGCGGTGCTCTCAGCCGCATCTTTGGCGGCCTCTCGTTTCGGGACCCCGGAGATTTCGTTTCCAAATCGTCGGACGAACTTTTCGATTTGATCGTGGTTCCCGACTCTGCGCTGCCTGTTGGTGTAAAACGGGTGGGAGTCACTGGTCATTTCCAGGTTCACCAATGGGTATTCGCGCCCTTGTTCATCAACGTACAGTTCTTTCGCCGTTACCGTTGAAGCGATTATGATGACTTTCCCGCTGACAAGGTCTCGAAAAGCCACCGGACGATAGTCGATACTGGAATCGTGTTGCATGGTCATGCCTTGGTTTGGGAAGACGTACTGGAATCATTTTCGGACTGAACTCAACTCGGCGACCCGATATCGTAAATGGCCACGGTTCCACTTTCATCGCCAGCCGCGAGGCGCGTCTGCACGCCACCTACCCACGCTACCCGGGTCACGCCGGAAGGCAGACGTTCGCTCCACAGAGGGATTCTGCGTATTGTGTCCCAAAGAATCAGGCCCCCATCGGCGCTCCCTGAAACCAAACTCGCTCCCGAGGACTCAAAAGCCAGTGCGGTCACAAGGTCGCGGTGTCCTTCCAGATTCAAGGGTGGTCGACCCTCGGGGCCTTTGCCCTGAAAGTCCCACATCGTGATTTCATCCGATCCCGCCGTAGCCAGAAACCGACTATCGGGACTCCACGCGATGTCGCGCACTTTGGTCGCATACCCGTGCATTTGCGAGTCCGAACCATTCTCGACCCGCCAGAAATGCACGCAATTGTCCTGCTGTCCGCTGGCGATATATTTGCCGTTCGGACTCCACGCGATGCTGAGGCTGGATCCTTTCCACGCAAATTCACGTGGGACTCGGGCCCCTTCGAGTGGAAACACCGTGACGCCGCCGTACGCCGCAGCGGCAATCGAGTCTCCACCCGGGTTCCAGTCCACTCCTAAAATGGTGGAGGGCATGGGCGGAAACCCGTCCTTCAAACCGGCTGCAGGCGACCAGACCGAAAGAACGCGCCCCTGAGAGAAGGCCAACGATTCGCCGGTTTGATTCCACGCAAGGCATTCGATCCAATCGCGCCCACTTCCGAGGGTGTGCAACAAGTCGCCGTTTTCGGTGTTCCAGATCTTGAGCGAGCCATCTTGACCCCCGGTTGCCAGCATGTTTCCATGCGGACGCCACGCGATGTGGCAACACCCCAAGGCATGTGCTTGTGTCTGCAGGCGAATATCGCCATTCATGATGTCGAGAATCGTGACGCGTCCGCTGATTTCGGCGATGGCGAGCAACAGGCCGTCGGGCGACCAGGCCAGTCCCTGAACGTATTCTTCACCCTGCCACTCCCGGATGACCCGTGGTATTGAGAGCTCAGAGGGAAGGGGATTCGTGCGCGCTTTCTTTTTGGCTCGCGCACTCATGTGATTGATGTCCCCTTCGTAAGGCAAGCCTCGAATCCGGCCCGGATGGCGTCGCGATCCAGATTGCGGCCGATGAAGGTCAGTCGGTTCCGGCGTTCTCCCTCGCGCCAGGGCCGGTCACTGGTGGAGTCTAGGAGCATGTGGACCCCTTGGAAGACGACGCGCTTCGGCTCGTCCTTGAAGCTCAGAATCCCCTTCGTCCGGTAAATGTCCTGTCCCTGACGTTGCAGCAATTCAGAGAGCCATGCGTTCAGTTTTTTCGGTTCAACCTCGCCGACGCACTCGATTCCCACCGAGGAGACCTCGTCATCGTGTTCATGGTCCGGCTTGTATTCTTTCGCGACTAAGGATTCGAGGGGCGTATCCTCGACCATGAGGCGTAAGGAAAATTCTTCGGGACGATGCTCTGTAAACAGCGCGTAGTAACCGGCTTTGGTGATCTCGAGATCCAGTGACGTCCCTTCACCGGAATCCGCTTTCGGCAACGGCCATTCCAACACATCCGCTCTCGGAACCAGCGGGCCGTTGCGCCGAAGGCGACCACGTCGAGAGAAACTAAGAGTGGCCTCGTTTTCCGCCTCTAACGTGAGCTGGGACACACCGGTTTCAACCAGTGCGAGCCGTACGGATTCATCGTCGCCGCGCTTTGCCGTCAAGCGATGGGTCCCTGCTTCGAGTTTGTAAACGCCGGCCCATTCAAACGGGTGTTCGGGTTCAAGAAACAGGGGGTCGGATTCCAAGGTTCGCGACAAGTCGAACGCGCGCACGTCCAGAACCTCGTCAAGGTTCGCGTTCGCGTTCTGGCACGTCACGATTTTTGCAGTCGCGTTCATCTTTCGAATCCGAGTCTCCAGCGACTTGAGCTCTTCGGGGGTCACCAGATCGGTTTTGTTCAGGAGGATTACATCGGCGAAGGCGACCTGCTTGCGGGTCTCCTCGCTGGAGTCGAGGTGTTGCAAAACGTGGCCTGCATCTACCATCGTGACAATCGCATCGAGGCGCGTCCGGGACTTGACTTCGTCGTCGACGAAGAAGGTCTGCGCCACCGGACCCGGGTCGGCCATGCCCGTGGTCTCCACGAGGATGCGGTCGAACTTGTCGCGGCGCTTCATCAGGTTGGCGAGGATGCGGATCAGATCACCGCGCACGGTGCAGCAAATGCAACCGTTGTTCATCTCGAAGATTTCCTCCTCTGCACCGATCACGAGATCGTTGTCGACGCCGACTTCCCCGAACTCGTTTTCGATGACGGCGATGCGTTTGCCATGCTCTTCGCTGAGAATGCGGTTGAGCAGAGTGGTTTTCCCTGATCCGAGAAACCCAGTCAGGATGGTCACGGGTATGAGTTCATTGTTATTCATGGAAACTCCTTGTCAAAGTTTTTTTGGGGGGGGTGGACCCTCGGGGAACCGACGTCGATACCATTCCGGCCTTCAGAGTCTTTACGTTGTGCCGGAACATGTCGAGATAGGTGCCTGCGGGGCCATCCGGGTGGGACAGCGCGTCGGAGTACAATCTGCCACCGACGCGGGATCCGGACTCGCGCGCGATTTGCTCAAGCAAGCGCGGGTCGGAAATATTTTCGACGAAAAGTGCTGTGATGCGTTCACGCCGCGCCTGTCGGATGAGCGCCGCCACTCCGGCCGCCGTGGGCTGTGACTCCGTGGTCCAACCTTGCGGGGCCAAAAACGTGACGCCATACTCCTTTCCGAAGTACCGGAAGGCGTCATGTGATGTGATGACCTTCCGATTTTCTTCGGGTATGGTCGCCAGTTCCCGGCGGACCCAGGCGTCGGTACTGTCGAGGGCAAGGCTGTAGCGGCGTGCTGCGGCGCGTATGACGGTCTCGTTCGTCGGGAGACTGCCTACCATAGCGTTCGCGATGTTTGCGACGTACCTCCGGGCGTTCGGAAGGGATTGCCATGCGTGAGGGTCTTCGGCCCCAGCCCGACCTTTTGATTCTCTTCTTCCTTCGGCACCCTCGCGAGCGGGCCTGATGCCTTGGGTCGCGATCACTACGGTGCCACGGAATCCAGATGCCTCCACAAGTCGCTCGATCCAACCTTCGAAACCCATGCCGTTGATGATTAGGAGAGACGCGCGGCGCAGGGTGCGCACGTCTTCGGGAGTCGGCTCGTAGACATGGGCATCTTTGTCCGGCCCCACTAATGTCGTCACATTCACAGATCTTCCCCCGATCTCCGCAGCCATGTCAGCGAGAATCGTGAAGCTGGCGACGACTTCGATCCGCGTCTCTGACGCGGCGGAGGCCGTGAGGAGCGACAGAATGAGGAAGAGGATCCCGCGGGACAAATCCTTGAAATTCATTGAATCAACCTGTGAGGTGTTGACGGCGGAGCGCCTCCGGAATGATTCCGCCGCGTCGGCCCAGCAAGAGCGACAGGACGTAGCAGGCTCCGGCCACGAGAATGATGGCGGGTCCGGAGGCCACGTCCGCATGAAAGGAGATCAGCAACCCGGTGATTCCCGAAAACACGATAATGGCGGAGGCGGTCAGGAACAACCCCGGAATCGTGGCGGCCCACAGTCTTGCCGCGGTCGCGGGCAGAATGACAAGTCCCACGGCCATCAACGTTCCCAATGCCTGGAACCCTCCCACCAGATTCAGTACGACGAGCGTCAAGAACAGGAAGTGATACATCCAGCCGCGTGTTCCCACTGCCCGCATGAATCGCGTGTCGAAGCACTCGAAGATCAGAGGACGGTACATCAAGGTCAGCACCAGCATCGTGATTGCCGCGATCGCGGCCAAAAGCAGCAACGAGGTGTTATCCACCGCTAGGATCGAGCCGAAGAGCATGTGCATCAAGTCGACGTTACTTCCGTGGAGCGTCACGATCAAAACTCCTGTCGCTAGCGAAATGAGGTAGAATGCCGCGAAGTTCGCGTCCTCGCGCAGCGGGGTGATTCGGGTTACCAGCCCCGATAATAGGGCGACGGCAAGGCCGGCCACAAAGCCGCCGATGCTGAGATGAAAAAGCGAGTTGCCCGCAATCAGGAATCCCAACGCCGCGCCCGGCAATATGGCGTGAGACATGGCGTCGCCCACAAGGCTCATCCGGCGCAACACCAACAGGACCCCAATCGGTCCGCATCCGATTGCGATGGCAAAGCAAGCGGCTAAGGCGCGGCGCATGAATCCGAAATCGAGGAACGGCGCGATGACCCACTCAAACATCGGATCCTCCGCCGATTTCGCAGAGTTCCGCGTTTTCATCCCAGCCTTCGGCCATCCGCTTGGCGGCACGCAGGCGTTCCGGCGTCAGCACCGATCCGGTTTCGCCCCAGCCCAGACATTCACGCGCTAAAAGCAGACTGTTGGGAAAGTGCTCCCGGACTTGGTCGAGATCGTGCAGCACGGCGATCAGAGTTCTGTTCTCGGAGTGCCAGCGGTGCATGATGCGCAGCAGGTCGGTAGTCGTCCGCTCGTCAAGGGCCGCGAAGGGCTCGTCCATGAGGATGATGGGACAATCTTCCAACATGGCGCGTGCGAACAGCGTGCGCTGGAATTGACCCACGGAGAGGGTACCGATGAGCCGGTGTTCGAACCCCGACAACCCCACGGCGTTCAGGGTTTCCCGTGCTTCTTCGCGAAGCGCCTTATTGACGGCGCCGAAGGCGCCCGCGCGGCGCCAATGACCCATGGACACCACTTCGATCACCGATAAAGGAAACGTTTTATCAACGTCTGATTGCTGGGGGAGGTAGGCCGTAAGCCGCCGCGCTCCTAGAACGAGACGGCCCGATCTCGGTTTGTGCAACCCCGCCAGAGCCTGAAGCAACGTGCTTTTCCCGGCCCCGTTGGGCCCCACGATGCCGGTCATGGTGCCCGGTTCGAAGCGCCCGCTGAGATGGTGCACCGCAGGTCGGTTCCCGTGGCACAGCGTGAGATCCTCTAGTTCGATGGCGGCGATCATCGAAACTCCGATCAGCGGACTAAGGCCCAGTAGACGGCCGCGCCAAGTAGGATCAATGCGAAAAGTGCCGGAATCAGTCTCATCCCTGCGCTCCAAAAGAGAGGATTGGTTGTTGGAGCCTGCGAATGGAGTAATTCGCGAGTTTGAGGGCGTTCCGCAAGTGATGTGCGCGTTTTCGTCATTTTCCCAATCTCCCCGGCATGCTTGGGGACGCGGTCAGGGTTCGAAGCCGTATTGTTTTGGTAAGGCCAAAAAATCCGGCCTTCTTGTCCGCCCGCCTTATATATAATGATATTAAATTATCAATAAAACCACCAGCTCGAAAAGGAAATGGGCATGAACAAGCTCCCCGTCACCGTTCTCTCCGGCTTTTTAGGCGCCGGCAAAACCACGTTGCTCAACCACGTCCTCAATAATCGCGAGGGATTACGCGTGGCCGTCATTGTCAACGACATGAGCGAAGTCAATATCGATGCCTCTCTCGTGTCGCAAGGTGGCGCGAATCTTTCACGCACTGAAGAAAAGTTGGTCGAGATGAGCAACGGATGCATCTGCTGCACGTTGCGTGAAGACCTTTTGGTCGAGGTTTCGCGACTCGCACGCGAGGGCCGCTTCGATTACCTGCTCGTCGAATCCACCGGCATCTCCGAACCTATGCCTGTGGCGGAAACCTTCACGTTCTCCGATGAAAAAGGCGAGAGCTTGTCAGATGTCGCCAAGCTGGATACGCTCGTCACCGTGGTGGATGCCGGACGGTTTCTGAAGGATTGGACGGGAGGGCGCTCACTACATGACCGTGGTGTGGCCTTAGGTCCCGACGACTCCCGTGACATTGTCGATTTGCTGGTGGAGCAGGTTGAGTTCGCGAACGTGTTGGTGATTAACAAAACCGACCGTTTGAAGGCCCCTGAGCTTGAGGCGCTTGAGGCCATTCTTAAAACTTTGAACCCCGGCGCTCGCATTGTGCGCGCTTTGCGCGGTGCGGTACCGCTTGATACCATTCTGAATACAGGCCTATTCAATTTCGAAGATGCTTCGAATGCCCCGGGGTGGTTGCGTGAGCTGCGCGGCGAACACACACCCGAGACTGAGGAATATGGCATTTCCAGCTTTGTGTATCGCAACGCGCGTCCGTTTCATCCGGAACGGTTGTGGGATTTTCTCCACGGGTATAGTTGGGAGGGAGTGCTCCGCAGCAAAGGGGTTTTTTACCTCGCCAATCGTTTCGATGAGGCGTTCAACTGGTCGCAGGCGGGTGAGACCTTGCATTTGGAACCGGCAGGGGCGTGGCTGGAGCCGGGTGAAGAAAATCCTTCCGATGAGATTCCCGACCAGGTGTTCGGTCACCGCAAACAAGAGCTGGTGTTCATCGGGCAGGATATGGAGCGTGCGGAGATCGAATCGTTCCTCGATGCCTGTCTGCTGACGGATGCAGAAGTGCTTGCTGGTCCGCAGGTCTGGGGGGCCTATGAAGACACATTTGCAGTGATCGTCGGCGAGGAGCGACTTGAGATCGAAGCTCCCGCAGCGTCGGGTGAGGTACGTGTGGGACCTGTCTCGCAGACGCGGGCGCAGGATTCTGGAACATAAACGCATAGTCAGGTTCCACCCCGTAAAGACGCCAAAGGATTGTATGTCCGATGACTCGGTTCATGAAACCTCCGAGGCCACGCTCGCCGGTGGTGAAAACCATCGCGAGAGTGGCTCGAAAGCCAACCAAAACCGTACGTCTGCCTTGGGCCAGATTCATGCGTGGGCCATGGCGCTTTTGGAGTGCCACGACGCGGCAACGCTCTTCGTACAGGAAGCTCCGGGTACTTCTGAGGGAACTCGCGAAGGAGCGGGGCGTGTTACGTTGATTGTGCAACTGGGGGGTGGGTGCGGGGGACACCGCTGGTTTCTTCCCATGTCTGCAAGTTCTGTGTCCCGGGAAGATGTGCAGAAAGCCCTAGCACAAGATGCCGGTGGCTGTCGGCATCATTGACCCTAAGACCTGATTCTAGAATTTCGGGAAAAGGGAGATGAAAACCTTCCGGCATTCCGCTCTGAATTAGGCATTTTTCAAGGACTTATGTCGTCCTCCGTCACTTTTGCGACCACGCGTCGGGTCACAACATTCATGCGTCTGGGCGTGCTGTTTGCAGTATCCCTCACGCTGCTCACCGCCTGCAACGACGCGCGGGCCGCACGCGAATCGTCAACGCCGTCGTCCACCACATCGACCGCTGTGGCTCAGCCCTCCGGCCTTCGTTGGGCCAAGACGTTGGATTGGACGCGCCGCGCAACCTCAAAGGCGGACACGTCGTTTACGATCACGTTGACGGTGCGCGAGCCGTGGAAGGGCGCGCGCGAACCTTTGGTCTATGACCTCTTGTCGTCAGGGGTCAACAAACCAACCTCGCCGTCCTCGATGAACGCGCAAACCGTGCGCCTGCCCGCGCGCCGCATTGCGGCGCTTGGTGCGGTGCACACGGGGTACCTTGTGGCGCTTGGTGCCAAGGATCGCATTGTGGCCGTCGATGCGAAACGCTATGTGTATGACGCCGATGTGCGTGCGCGCATCAACGAAGGGCGCATCGTGGAGGTCTCAGCGGGTTCGGGGCTTAACGTGGAGCGCCTGTTGAAGGCGCGGCCCGACCTTGTGCTCAGCAATGCGGTGGGCGCGTCTGAATATGCGGCGCTTGAGCGCTTGCGGCGTGCGGGCATTCCGGTGCTCATCACCGCCGAGTGGATGGAACAACATGCCCTCGCACGGGCGGAGTGGGTGCGCCTTGTCGGGATTCTCATCGGTGAAGCGGCGAGTGCTGATTCCCTCTTTGCGGCCATCGAAGGCTCGTACACGCGCCTTGCAGCGAGCGGTCGCGCCATGCGCGAGGGCCCTACGGTGCTGCTCGGCGGGCCGTTCCGCGATCAGTGGTTCGTGTCGGGTGGGCGGAGTTTTATGGCGGGTCTGATCGCCGATGCCGGCGGCAATTATTTGTGGAAGAACGACACCACCGCCGGTGGTGTTCCGTATGGTTTTGAGGCGGTGCTGGCGCAAGCGCGCAGTGCCGATGTGTGGCTGCACCCCGGCGACTGGAAATCCTTGGCCGACGGCACGCGCCAGGATGCGCGCTTCAAGGAATTCGGCGCCTTCCGGCGCGGCGACGTGTACAACAGCGACGCCCGCAGCCACGCCGACGGCGCCAACGACTATTGGGAAACCGGCGTTGTCCGCCCCGACCGCGTGCTTGCCGATTTGCTTTCGCTGTTCCACGGAACCGAAGACTCGTTGTACTACTACCGCAGACTGGTTCCGTAAGGATAGCGCACGCGTCCTCCCTACGGCCCACCCCATTGATTATGCATCGACTTCCCCTTTCTCTCCTCTTGACCCTGCTCGCCCTTCTGGTGGTGCTGGCGTTTGCGGCCGATGTCGCGTTCGGGCCGGTGACGCTGACGTTGCGCGAAGTGTTAATGGGTGTGTGGGGTGGGGGTGACTCGGGGTCATTGGCGAACATCATTCTTCGCGAGTTTCGTTTACCGCGCGCCGTGGCGGCTTTGCTGGCGGGCGCGGCGCTCGGGGTGGCAGGCTTTTTGTTGCAGACGCAGTTCCGGAGCCCGCTGGCCGGGCCTGCGGAGCTCGGTGTGAGCTCGGGCGCGGGGCTCGGCGTGGCCGCCTTGCTGATGGCGGAACCGCTTTTGCCGAGCGCACTGCTGGCCACGCTGGGCCCGTGGCCGGTGGCCGGTGCTGCGGCGCTAGGTGCTGCGGCCACCATGTTACTGGTGCTTGCAATCGCCGCGCGCGTCTGGGATTCCGCCTCGCTGCTGCTTGCAGGGCTCATGATTGCCAGCGCCTGCGGCGCGGTTATTTCGCTGATGCAATACTTCAGCGATGCGGCACAACTCAAGGCCTATTCGTTGTGGGGTTTCGGTGGGCTGGGTGGTGTGACCTGGGCACAGAATGGCGTTCTGGCGTTGTGCGTCATCGTGGGGCTGGTCGCGGCACTCGCATTGTCTCGCCCGCTCTATGCTTCGCTCCTTGGTGATTCGGCGGCGGCGGCGCTCGGCGTGCCCGTGCGCCGGTTTCGGGCCACGACGTTGGCGGTGGCGAGCTTGCTCGCGGGGGCCGTCACCGCGTTCTGCGGGCCGATTGCCTTTGTCGGCCTTGCCGTGCCGCACATCGCGCGGGCGCTGCTCCATCGCTCTGATCCGCGTGTGTTGCAGCCTGCGTGCATGCTCGTGGGTGCGGCGTTGCTGCTGCTGTGCGATGTGCTCAGCCACGCACCGGGCTGGGCCGGTTCTCAAACCGTGCTGCCGCTCAATGCCATCACATCGCTGTTCGGCGCACCGGCGGTTCTGTACTTCTTACTGCGCCGCGCGGGGAGGCGTACATGAACATCGTGAACTCCGCGGCGCAGACCACCCCGCAACATCCACCCACCCCAAACTCTTCGGCGTTGTTGCAGGCGAGTGATCTGACCGTGGGGCATGGCGTGTGTGCGCTGTTCCCGCCACTTTCGGCATCGTTGAACGCCGGCGAACTCGTGTGTTTGTTGGGGCGCAACGGGGCAGGTAAGACCACGCTGCTCAAAACCCTCGCGGGCATCCTGCCGGCCTTGGGCGGAGCGGTCCAGGTTGAGGGACAAGAGTTGTCCGCGCTGGGGGGCCGCGATCGCGCGCGGCGCGTGGCGTTGCTGTTGGCGGAGTCATCGTTGCCTCCGTTCCTGCTTGGTCGCGAACTGGTGTCGCTCGGGCGCACCCCGCATGCGCCGTGGCTCGAGCCGCGCCTACGCGGCGCTCGCGCCGACGATGAGGAGGTCGTGGACCGCGTTCTGGCCTTGTTGCGGTGCGAGCATCTCGCGTCGCGTCGTCTCGGAACCCTCAGCGACGGCGAGCGTCAACGCCTGTGCCTCGCGCGCGCGTTGGCGCAGGATGCGCCGGTGCTCTTGCTCGATGAGCCGCTCTCGCACCTCGATCCGCCCGCCAAGGCGGAGCTCCTGGCGCTGCTGCACGACTGGGTGCGCGCGCCGGACGCCTCGGGGCGGTCGCGCCTTGTCATCGCCGCCGTGCACGAGGTCGATCTCGCGCTCGGTTTCGCCGATCGCTGCCTCCTCGTCGCGCCCGGCGTTTGTCCGTTCCTCGGGGCTCCCGAAGCCGCCGCCGGCGAACCGCTGCATCGCGTCTTCCCCGGCTGGCCCGCGTTCTGGGATCCGCTGGGAGTGAGGAAGCGGCGAGGGAGAGAGTCGTGAGGTGATGGGGGGATAGCGGTACTGGGTATTGGGTACCGGGAGGTTCGATCTTGTTGCCAACATCAAGCGATGATGAAAACTTGAACAGTAACGCATCACGTTGAACCAGTGGCTTTTTACCCAGTACGCAATACCAAGTACAACCTAAAGCCTGATACCCTAATCGCTAATACCTAATATTCCCCCGTGACCTCCGCTTCTCTCTATCCCGACCCCCGCGAGGGGCGCACCTTGGTGCTGTGCCCCATCGGCATCGGCAATTTCATCATGCTCACGCCGGCGCTGAAGGCGCTGTACGACGCGGTGGGTCGCGATCGTCTGGCGTTTCTGGCGCTGAAGTCGGGCATCGCCTCCATGGCGCGGTCAAGCGGATTGTTCGGGCGCGTTTACACGTGGGACCCCGATCGCGAAAGCTTGTTGAAGGGGGCGGCCTTGTTGGCGGAGATCCGTGACGACGCGTTCACCCACAGTTTGGCCTTGTTTCCGACCTCGCACTGGAAGTTCTCGCTGTTCCATCGTGCGGCGGGTGCGATCACGCGCGTCGGATTCAAATATCCGCACCAACACCTGCCCGAGCTGTTGCAGCAGCACTCCCATCCCCTGGTGAAGACGCACGATACCCCCCAGAACATCCGCCTCGTCGAGGCGTTTCTGCGTGACGGCGTCGTGAATCCCGTGGAGCCTTTTTTGCCTTCCGCCCCCAAGGTTCCCGACGGCCTGCCGTCGGAACCTTTCTTCGCCTGCCATCCCGGCTCAAGCGCGGAGCGCGGCATGGCCGAAAAGCGTTTGCCGCCCGACGCGTTCGCCGCGTTGATCCGTTTGGTGCATCACGAAACCGGCTGGAAGTGCGTGCTGGTAGGCGGACCGGAGGAACACGCGTTGCGCGCGGCCGTGGCGATGGACTGCCGCGACTCGCTCGTTACCGTGGAGACGAAATCACTCGACGAAACGGCGGGCGTGTTGCGCGCGGCCCGTTTTTTCTTGGGCAACGACAGCGGGCTCATGCACGTGGCGGCGGCGGCCGGCACGCGCTGCGCGGCGTACTTCGGCCCCACCGACGAAGCGCGCACGGGGCCCTATGGGTATTGGGAAAACGTGAGCGGCCCCTCGGGCGCTGCGGGCGCGCAACCGCGCCATCTCATTTTACGCCGTGAAGGATCCTCGCCGCTGTGGACCATCGATACCATCGGTGTGAACCCTTACATCGAACGTTCCGACGCCCTCGCGCGCTGGAACCTCGACATACCGCGGGCGTGGCCGAAGCTGCGCGCCTGGGTCGGTTCGCTCTAGGCGTTACGCCCCCCTGACCTCGACACCTTCGTGTCGCAGGAGCAATTGCTTGACCGCGAGGCCGCCGCTGAAGCCGCCGATTTTGCCGTTGGCGGCGAGAACGCGATGGCAGGGAACGAACAAGGGCAGAGGGTTGGCGCCGCAGGCTGAACCCACGGCACGCGATGCCCCGGGGTGGCCGATCCGCGCGGCGATTTCGGCGTAGCTCATGGTCTTTCCGAACGGAATTTTCTCAATCGCCGCCCACACTTTCTTCTGAAAGTCGGTACCGTCCAGCGACGCTCTCAAGGTGCGAGGCAACGGTTTCGATTTCGCGAAATAATCGCGCAGGCTATCGGCCGCACCCTGCAGCGAGGCGTGCGCTTTGGGCGACACCACCGCGATTCCTGCCGCCGCCTCGTTCCCCGGAAAATCCAACGCCACTAACCCTTTGCCATCGCTGTACACCAAGAGCGTGCCCAAAGGAGACGCCACCTTGGAAACCAAAATCTCCCCGATGTGGCGGTGATGGTCGGGGTGGCCGACGTCGCGAGCGTCCTTGCCGGTTTTGGGTTTTGATGTCCCGGTTTTTTTGGGGACGGGCTTCGCGGATTTATTTGTCGGCATGGAGGTTTCTTTCAACGAGTAAAATCAGGGGCTCTAGGCGACCGTAGCGCGGGACGCGCGACGCGACAAGGCCCGATTGCCGAGTTGGCCGCAGGCGGCCATCGCCTCATCGCCCTTCGTGCCGCGCACGCGCGCGTACTGACCGAGGTCGAGCAGCAGGCGGAAGAACGCGGCCACGCGCTCCGGCGCGGGCCGCGCGTACGGCGAGTCGTTGCGGGGGTTGTAGGGGATGAGGTTAACGCAGGTGCGCGTGCCCCGCAAAAAGTCGGCGAGGCGGCGTGCATCATCATCGCCGTCGTTCACGCCGGCGATGAGCACGTATTCCACGAGGACGAAATCCGCGGGGCGGGGCAGAGGCCACCGTAAAAAGGCCTCCCGCAACGCGGCCATGTCGTGCGCGCGGTTGATCGGCATGAGCTCGTCGCGCGCCGCGTCGGTCGACGAGTTGAGCGAGACCGCGAGGCGCAGGCCGCGCAGGCCGCCCTCGCGACCCGGAATGCTCGCGGCCTCCGCGAGCCGCGCGATGCCCGGCACGCTGCCCACCGTCGACACCGTGATGGAACGCAGCGGAATGCCGAAGCCGTGCTGGTCGGAGAGGATGCGAATCGCGGTCATCACCGCCTCGAGGTTGTCGGTGGGTTCGCCCATGCCCATGAACACGAGGTTCTCGATGGGTTCGCCCAATACGTGGCGGGCGGTGAACACCTGCGCGACGATCTCGCCCGCCGTGAGGTTGCGCAGGAATCCCATCTGCGCGGTTTCGCAGAACCGGCATCCCATTTTGCATCCCACCTGCGACGACACACACAAGGTCTTGTGGTGCTTCATGGGAATGACCACGCTCTCGCTCTCCAGCCGCTTCGCCCCGGGCGCGTCGCCCGCGCGCGGGTGCAGGGCGAGGAGGAACTTGAAGGTGTCTCCATCACCCTGTTTGCCCGCGAGGTCGGGGAGGTTCAGCGTGAAAGTCTCCCTCACCCGGGCCGCCAGGTCGGGATTGTCGGCGAACGCCGGGAGAACCTCGGGGGCCAGTCGCGCGTTGGTGAAAACATCCTTGAAGAGCGCGTCTGCGTGATACGCGCCCTTGTTCGCGCGCGTGCTTTTCACGTTCAGCCGGGCCAAATGGCCCGCCAGCTCCGCGCGCGTCAGGCCGAGGATGTCGAGAGGGGTGGCCACGAAAGGAATTTAGGAATTAGGCGGCTAGGCATCAGGATTGTACTGCGTACCGAGTACTGGGTAGGGCGAACGCTTTGAGATCTCACTCTCCAAGAAAGCGCGCGAGCCTCGTTACGGAACCAATTTAAGGAATAAGCATGTCAACATACCCAATACCAGGTACCCAGTACCGGGTACCCAGTACCAAGTACCAAGTACCACCCTTTCCCTTACCCCTCTCCCACTTACACCTTCACCGAAAACGGCGTGAAGTTGGTGTCCACGTCGTAGTAGTCCTCGTTCTCGGCCTTTTTGAGGAAGCCCACGATGCGGTACGTCACGGGGGTCATGACGATTTCCCAACAGGTCTTCAGAACGTATTGGGCCATCGCGACCTTGATCACATCCTGGGTTTCCCAGATTCCGTAAAAGGCGATCAGGTAAAACAGCCCGGAGTCCACGAACTCGCCCACCAGGGTCGACCCGATGGTGCGCATCCACAAGAACCGTCCCTTGCTCCAGATCTTCATCTTGGCCATCACGTAGCTGTTCGCGAAGCTGCCGCACCAGAAGGCGATCATCGAGCCGCCCGCAATGCGCCACGCGTTACCGAACACGCCCTCCAAATGACCCTGATATTCCTTCATGAAATCGCTGTCGGCCGCCGGAAGGCTCACCACCACCCAGGCCATCAGCGAGGCGAACGCCAAGGTGGAGAACCCGGCCCACACCGCGCGCCGGTCGCGCCCGTACCCGTACACCTCCGTGAGAATGTCGCCGAAGATGTAGGAGATGGGAAAGAACAGGACGCCGGCGCTGAAGGTCACCGCCCCGAACAGGGGGAGCGTCACCACCGCCTGCTTCGCCGCGCCGATGAAGTTCGAGCAAATGAGGACCGCCACAAACGCGGCCATCACGAAGTCGTAGTAGCGGTACTGGCGGGTCGGTTTCATGGGGGAAATAGTAGGTAGTCCTAACGCCCTGTCACCCGCCGGGTTTCCCGGTGGTTTCCCAGACGTAATTCCAGCAGGTAAATCCCGGATTCATGGGGTCGAACAAGGTGCATCGTGGTCCCTGTATGACCGGAAAATCCCGTGGTCATCACCCGGCCGCGCGTATCCCGTAAAATCGCGGTCATGCCCGCCGGCCCGCGCACCAGCCAACGTCCGGCTTCGGCGCGCACCGTGAAGGGAGAGGTCGCGCGCATGGCCTCGGCTTTGGTGTCGCCCCGCAGTGAGGTCGCGAACCCCGTGGGCATCTGCAAATACATGATCTGAGTCAGCCGCTTGGTCGCGCCCGTCAGGTGGGCGATGCCGTCCCCGTCGTTGTCCTCCTGGGCGTAGTTGTTGTCGTTGAGGATGGCGACGGTGGAGTCGTCCACGAAGGTCACGCCTTCCGGCGTGTCGTGCTTCCACGCCGTGCGCTCCATGATGTCGCCGAACACCAGACGTTTGTTCAGAGAGGTCACGCCGAAGGCCGCGAGGTTCGCGCTGTCGCCGGGGATCATGCCGATCTGCTCCAAGGTCCTCAGCCCGCCCTGGAACAACCGGCCGTTGCCCGTCACGTCGTTGGCTTCATGCACGTCGCTGGTTTGCGGGGTGATGTCGGCCCGGTAGAGGTCGATCCAGTCGTGGCCGTCGCCATCCTCCCCGTGCTCGAGCACGAGAAACGCGGAGTCGCCGAGGCACGTCATCGCGCCGATTTTCACATCGCCTGGCTTGCGCGCGCCGCCCTTCAGGTCCATGAGGTACACGTGCTCGCGCACGGCGTCGTTCGCGGGGTCGAGGATGAAAAAGCGCACCACGCGCGTGCTGTCCTTCATGTTGGAGCGTTTGCCCGAGACGGTGTTGTACAGGCCGCCCTGCATCAACCCGGCGAGTTTTCCCGAAGGCGTGAGGCACAACGACTCGAGGCCGCGGTTGTCCCGCCGCCGCGCGAACACGCGCGGCAGGCCTGTCCCCGTGCCCGGGCTCCACTCGCGCGTGATGCGTTTTGTCGTCGCGTTCACGCGCAAAAGGCGCGGGCCCATCTCATCGGCGAGGTACAAGGTGCCGTCGGGCGCGCGCGCGAGGCCTTCGAAGTCGTAGCCGTTGGGGGACGCCGCCACGCGGCGCGCCGGCGCCGTGCTCACCACCGCCGAGTCGAAGCGCATGCGCACCGCGATTTCATCGGTCGCGATGCGCGAGGAGGGCAGGCCGTTGACGAAGCCCGTGTCGAGGCCGCCGATGCTGTCGCGCGCGAGCGTCTCCACGCTGTCACCTTGAACGCGCACGCGCAGCACCCGCTGGCGATGGCCCGGAAAGGCGAACAGCTTGTAGGCGGTGTCGCCGGTGTTGTCGGTCTCGTAGCTGGCGGCCAGACCGCGATCCTGCACCGTGTAGAACGTGTGGCCGGTGGCGTCGGAGGGGTCGCGCGAAAGGTCGGAGAACCCGCCTTCGCGCATCATGGTGGTGGTGCGCGGGTAAAGCCCCCCGGTTTTGGAGGCGGCGAAGTACCAGCCCGTGTCGGCGCGGCCTGGCTCGGCCAGGCGCGGCTGGGTCTTGAATGTGTAGGGAACGCCGTACTGAAAGGCCGCGGCCTCAGCGGCGGCGGACAACAGAACCAACGACGAAATCGTCAAAAATCGGGCGACAACGGGCATCCCTACAATCTAGGTCCGACCGTCTCGTAACGGTTTGGAAATATGAGGCCCGCGAGGACAAATTGTCCGGCGGGGGGGGGGCTGAAACTCAGAACTCAGAACTCAGAACTCAGACGTGGACTTGGAACCTGTAAATCCGTGGGGAGGGCTTCTGCGCTCTGAGTTCAGAGTTCTGAGTTTCCTCCGTTATCCCCGATAACCTTCATCCTCCAACAAATCCGGCCCCGTGGCCGCGGCGTTGGCAAGCCGATCGGCGCGCTCGTTTTCCTCCACGCCGCTGTGACCTTTCACCCAGGTGAAGGTGACCTTGTGCTTCAGCCGCAGGCGCAGCATCAGCTCCCATAAATCGGGGTTCGCGGCGGGGGCCTTGGCCGCGGTTTTCCAGCCGCGCGCCTTCCAGTTTTCAGCCCAGCCTTCGTTCATGGCCTTCACCACGTACTGCGAGTCGGTGTACACCGTCACGTCGCACCGTTCCTTCAGGGCCTCCAGCGCCCGGACCACCGCCAATATTTCCATGCGGTTGTTGGTGGTGCGCTTGTAGCCGCCCGAGAGTTCCTTGCGATGCGCGCCGCTGATCAGCACGGCGCCGTAGCCGCCGGGGCCGGGGTTGCCGAGGCAGCAGCCATCGGTCCACGCGGCGACGCGCGTGAGGGATGAGGATTCGGAGTCGGTCATCGTCGGTCGACCTAGGCCTTGGAGAACTGGTCGAACTTGAGCGCGGGCCCGTGCAGGCTTTCGAACGACTTGAGGGCCGTGTCCATCGCAAGGTCGCGATCCTGATACCGCTTGCGCAAACACGCGGTAAAGACCTCCTTGAGCACGATGCAATCGTAGGTGGCGCGGTGAAGCTCGCCCTGGTTGAGGGCGATGTTGGTCTGGTCGCCGAGTTTGCGGGCCACTTCACCGAGGCGGTGCGACGAGTACTCGGGCATCAGCTTGCGGACGAACTTGAGACTGTCCACCACGGGGTTTTGCGGCATCACCAGCCCGTGCCTGCGGATGCCCTTGGACACGAATTTGGCGTCGAACTCGGCGTTGTGAGCCACCAGCACCGTGCTCAGGCCGCAAAAGCGGAAGAAGGATTGCAGCACCGGCTTCAGCTCGGGGGCGTTTTCCACCATCTGGTTGGTGATGTTGTTGACGCGCGTGGCTTCATCGGGAATCATCTTGGTCGGCTTGACGAGGCTGGAGAACTGCGCGGTCTCCACCGGCGAGAGTTTTCCGTCGCGGCGTTCCAGCGTGAATTTCACCCCGGCCAGTTCGATGATGTCTTCCTTGTCGGCATCCAGGCCGGTGGTTTCAACGTCGAAGGCAACCAAGGTAATGAAGGGAAGCACGGCAACTCCGGTCAGGCAAGAGACTATCAGGTCCAGAGGGCAAGGATAAAAATTCCCACCGTGGCTTCGGTCGGGTTTTAGCGCCCGGGTCGAACCGGCGTCTTAAGTGATTCCAACGCGGCGTCCAACTCCGCCGTGGTTTTGGGATGGAATGGATCGGAAAGGCGCACGGTCACCCGCGAAAAGGGAAGCGGTACGCGCACGCGCGCCCAACCGCCGAGGGTGAATCCAAGCGAGGCATGCGCCCGCCCGGCAACCACCGGAACGTCGCACATTTCGGACAGCCACACCGCGCCGGGTTTGCTCACCGCGCGCGGGCCGCGCGGCCCGTCGGCCACGAAGGCCACCCATCCTCCCTCCGCCGCCATCGATCGGGCGATGGCCTTGAGTGCGGTTGCCCCGCCCCGGCTGCTGGAGCCGCGGATCACGCGATAGCCCAGGCGTCCCGCCGCCTGCGCGCCGAAGTCGCCGTCCCGGCTGGAGGAGATGAGAACGCGCATGCCGCGCCCGGCAAAGGCCCGCAGACACGGCAGCATGTCCGCGTGCCACAGCACCAGGATGCCGGAGCGAGGGAACGTCTCCGGAGAAAGGGCGGGAATGAAGCCCGGACGCAAAGAACGGACCCACAGAACGCATAGGGTCGTGGCGAGCGAGGTGAGCGCGGCGCGGATCACACCCAAAATCCTCTCGCGGGTCGCGTGTGTGCGAATGGCACTACGACGCGTCGGCCGCAGCGGGTGCGAGACGTTCCCGGTGCAGTGCCCGGCGATGCTCGGTGCGATGCGCGGCGCAGTAGCGCGGGTAGATCGTCTGGTTGGGGATCAAAATCACGGCGAAGCCGGTGTCGCAACCCTCGAGGTCGCAGCGGCAATCCTTTAACGCCGGCGCGCGGAAGTTGTGGAGTACGATGCGGTTGTTCCGCAGCACGCGCGCGAGCAGAGGCGAGGTTTCGGCCGTGTGGCCGGCCTGCAGCTGCGCCAGCAAGGCGCGTTCGACGTTCCCGACGGTGTCCATGGGGGGGAAGATAATTCATTGGGGCCGTATGAGCTGACAGCTCAGAGCGGACAGCTTACAGCCCGTCTACCGCAAGATCACGGCTTGGCGGATGATGTGGTGCGGGCCGGCTTGCAGACGGACGAAATAGGTTCCGGTCTGAAGACGGTCTACCGCGAAGCGGATCGCATGAGCGCCGGCCCCCAGGCGCCCGTCGTGGAAGACAGCGAGCTCGCGGCCGCGCACGTCGTGCAGCGACAAGCGCACGTGTTCGCCCGTCGCGAGGCGTATGCCGGCAAACCCGGGACGCAGTTCGAACGCGTGGTTCGTCGCCCTATTCTGCCAACCCGCGAGCGATGTTCCCGAGCAGTTGTTCTGCGCACCCAGCGTGGCAAGGCATCCCGCCGAAAACGGCCCGGTGCCATTGGGGATGCGGGCCATGGTGCGGCTTTTGGTTTGCGCGCCGAAGGTCACGGAATCCACGACGGTCTGGTTCGCGTTCGACAACACGATGTGTTCCCCGTCCTTCGACAGGGCCCAACGTGCGTGGACCATACCGGTCACGGTGGTGTCGTAGGCCCACACGACCAGGTAACCGTTGGCGGCGATGGTTGTGTTCGCGGGGAAGGTCCATTTGACGGGGTTGGCGGCGTTGTCGGACAGGTGCATTCCCGAAAGGTTCACCGACACGTTGGTGGTGTTGTGCAATTCCACCCAGTCGGATTTGAGGCCCGCGGGCGAGACGATGGTGTCGTTGTCGGCCATGAACTCGTTGATCACCACGGCGCGCGGGGAGATGGATTCCGAAACGGCAACGTTGGCCGCTCCGGGGGTGGGGAAGGCCACGGAGAACGGGCCGACGCCATCGCCCGTGCGGGCGAGAGTGCTGTCGCCGCCGCGCGCCGGGTAGGTGAGGGAATCCACCGCGCTGCCGCTCACGCGGTTCAGGCGCAGCAGGCCACCCGAGGTCGAAAGGGCGAAGGTCGCGGTATCGCGCCCGCCGCTCTGTCCGCCCAGCATGCGCACCACGAGGTGCTCGCGGGGTTTGATGAACGAGCGCGGGGGAAACATCCACTTGTGCGGTTGTCCCGGTTCGTCGGTGAGGTAGTGTCCCCAAAGATCGATCGAGTAATCGCGCCGGTTGTAAAGCTCCACCCATCCGCTTCCGGGCGCGAGTTCGTTGATGACGATGTCGCCCTTGCGGATGGCGTTTTCGGCGGTGATGCCGCCGGCGGCCAGCTGGCTTTCGATCCAGGTGATGCGGGTCGACAGGGTCGACTTCAACGATGAGAAACTCGCGTCGTTGCCCGTGGCGGAGGTCATCTTGCGGGGGTCGAGCGTGAAATGGGGTTGCAGCGCCTGCTTGAGAGCGTCCACGCGCGCGTGCAGCTGGGTGCCCGCGATGTAGGCGTGGTGCATGAACCACAAGGCGCGCAGGTAATCCTCTCGCAACGCGGCGTTGCCGGTGAAGCGGTTGTTCAAGGGACGCGAACTCACGGTTCGCACCAAGGCGTTCGTGTTCGAACCCAGCGTCAGGCTGACGTCCCAAGGGATCCAGCGCATGCGGCCGCCGTCGGCGGGGAAATAGAAGTTGAAGTTCTGCGCGGGTCCGTTGTAGTTGTCGGTATTGCCGAGCATGCCGTCCAGCCCGAGGCCGCGGTACAAATCGTCGACGTTCACGATGCGCGGGAACACCGCGGCGATCGAATCCTCCGTCGTCTGGTTCAAGGTGTCGAGGAACAGCGCGAGCCGCGCCCACGCCTTGACGGTGTCGTCCGAGTTGGCCTCGTAGTAGCCGTGATAGGCGGCGGGGGTGAAGGGGGACCGGCGCGTGAAGTCGGACCGGCGGCTGTTGCCGATGATGTCGGTGGCCTTGAACCGGTGGCCTTCGTCCTCGCCGAAGCGCGACGAGAGGAAGCGCTTGTCGACCAGCTCGAGCATGTGGTAGAACGAAAAGCGCTCGCCGTTGACGTACAGCCACACGTAATTGGTGCGCGAGATGGGAACCCCGGCGTTGTAGCCGATCTCGTGATGGAGGCGTTCGCGGATGAACGAGGCGTCGTTCCACCCGTTGTTGAGCACGAAACCCTTGAGTCCGTCCCACCGTTGGTCGATCCCGTACTCGTCGAAGCTCACGCGGAACGGGTTTTTTTGGCGCGTGGCGCTGTAGGTGGAGTTGCCTTTGAACCGGACGCCCACGCTGTCCAGGCGCAGGCACCCCGCGGTGTCCGGCGGCAGGCAGTTGATTTCCAGGTCGGCCGGCAGGTAAACTTCGGCTTCCTTGTTGGCCTTCAGGATCGGTTCCACCTCCGACCAGGGGCGCGCGAACACCATGTTGATCGTGTGAACCTTGAGGCCGGAGAATACGCTGTCGCCCGGCGCGGCGGCGGCGGGTACGGTCAGGAGGGACGTAGAAAATGAGGCGAAAAACGCGACGGATTTGAAAATCGGAGGCATCCGGACAATCTACCGAAAATCCCCCGCTTGCGCGCACCCTATTTCGGGCACGCGGCATTCCCCCTTATTTTTGGCAAACGGGGCAGAACACCGTCCCGCGTTGCGCCACCACGGTCTTGCGCAGCGTCGTCCCGCAGGCGCGGCACGGAAACCCGCCGCGCCCGTAGGCCAGCAGGCGCTCGTAGTTGTCGCCTTTGCCGCCGTCGGGCTTGCGGTAATCGGAGAAGGTGGTGCCCTGGTATTTGATGCCCTTGCGCAGCACGTCCTTCACGGCTTTCAGGAGCCGCAGCTTTTCGTCGCTCTTCAGCGTTTTCACTTTCCGCTTCGGGTTGATGCCGGCTCGGAACAGCGCTTCGTCCGCATAAATGTTGCCCACACCCGCGACGAACTCCTGGTCGAGGAGCAACGCCTTCACGGGGCGGAGGGAGTTCGCCGGAAAGGTGCGCGCGATCGCCTCGGGCTTCATCTCGAGCGGTTCGGGGCCGAGTTTGGCGAGGCGCGGGTGCGTTTTCCAAGATGCCCCGGGGACGAGTGCGAGTTTGCCGAAGGTGCGGGGGTCGCGGAAGAGCAGGCGGTCGCCTTTGTCGAGGTTCAAAACCATGTGGGTGTGCTTGTCCACCGGGTGGACGCCCTCCGGTTTCTGCAAACCCGTCACAGTGCGGAGGAAACGCGGATTCTCGGGCGCCCGCGCCGGCGCGGCGGTGAGCTGCCCGGTCATGCCCAAGTGCACGATCAAAGAATCCTTGCTGAGTTCGAGCACCAGGTACTTGCCGCGGCGGATCACGGCCTTGACGGTTTGCCCCCTGAGCTTTGCCGCGAATTCGGCAGGGGGAAAGTCCAGCAGCAGGCGGGGCAGTTTGAGTTTCGCGGAAACGATGCGCTTGCCGGTCAGGGGCTCCACCAAGGCGCGGCGGATGGTTTCGACTTCGGGCAATTCGGGCATGGGGGAGAATTAGGAATTGGGAATGGGGAATTGGGAATATGAAGCGAGGAATTGAAAAATGGGAGGCGCGTTCAACAGCCGGTTGATCGGCCCCGGTTGATCACACCTTAGACCTCGGTATTTTATTCCCAATTGCCCATTCCCAATTCTCCATTCCTTCAGCCCCCCGCCGTGAAGGCCGTGCGCCAGCTATCTTTACCGCCTGTATGTCCGAAGCTCCCGCAAACCGTCTCCTCGTCCGCACGCAAACCGCGTCGATCACGCTGCCGCCCGAGGGGTTCGTGCTGGCCTCGGGCAAGGCGCTCAAACAGCTGGAGATCGCTTACGAGACCTACGGGACCCTCAACGCCGAGGGCTCCAACGCGATCCTGATCTGCTCACCGCTGACCACCGACGCGCACGCGGCGGGCTGGCATCAGGACGACAAGAAGCCCGGCTGGTGGGACGACATGATCGGCCCGGGGAAGGCGATCGACACCGACCGCTACTTCGTGATCGCGCAGAACATGCTCGGCGGGTGCCGCGGCACCACGGGTCCGTCTTCGCTCAACCCCGATACGGGCAAGCCCTACGGTTCATCCTTCCCCAAAATCACCGTGGAGGACATGGTGCATGCCCAGCGGTTGCTGGTGAAGCATTTGGGCATCGACGTGCTGGAGGCGGTGATCGGCGGGAGCATGGGCGGCATGCAGGCGCTGCAATGGTCGGTGGGGTACCCCGACAAGCTTCGCAAGTGCCTGTGCATCGCGGCTTCGGCCAGCCTGTCGGCCCAGTCGCTGGGATTCGAGGTGATCGGCCGCAAGGTGATCGTGAACGACCCGCATTTCCACGGCGGCGATTACTACGACAAACCCTCGCGCCCCGACGGCGGCCTGGCCTACGCGCGTATGATCGGGCACATCACCTATTTGTCCGCGGCGGCCATGCACCAGAAGTTCGGGCGCAACCTGCGCCCTGGCGTCGAGCCCGCCAGTTTCGAGACGGGATTCGAGGTGGAGAGCTACTTGAACCACCAGGGTGATTCGTTCGTGAAGCGCTTCGACGCGAATTCGTACTTGCACATCACGCACGCGATGGACCGCTTCGATTTGGAGTCGTCTCACGGGTCGCTGGAGAACGCATTCCGCAAAACCTCGGCGGAGTTCTGCCTTGTGGCGTTGTCGTCCGATTGGCTGTTTCCGCCCGAGCAGACGCGCGAGCTCGGCAAAACGCTCCTGCGCCTCAAAAAAGTGGCCTCGGTGGCGGAACTTCATTCGCCGCATGGGCACGACGCCTTTTTGCTCGAGGTCGAGCACTTGTCGGCGGTGATCCGCGGCTTTTTGCATCAACCCACGCTGAACGCGCCGCGGCCTTTGCCGAAGCGCATCCGCAACGGCGGGGCCTCGGTGGAGTTCGATGCGTTGGCGAAGCTGATCAAGCCGGGCAGCCACATTCTCGATCTGGGGTGCGGCGACGGGTCGTTCATTGACGGGTTGTTCTGGACGCGCGACGTCACCGGCATCGGCATCGATCGCGATCTCGACCATGTGGTGGATTGTTTGCGGAAGAACGTGCCCGTGGTGCAGGCGAACGTCGATTTGGGACTCGCGTTCTTCGACGATGATTCCTTCGACTACGCGGTTTTGAATCGCACGTTGCAGGAAATGAAGCGCCCCCGCGAGGTGCTGCGCGACATCCTCCGCGTCGCCCCGCGCGCCATCGTGGCGTTTCCCAATTTCGGGCACGTCGGCAACCGGCTGTCGCTCCTGGCGCGGGGGCAAATGCCCGTCTCGCGGGCGTTGCCGCACCACTGGTACGACACGCCCAACATCCACCTGTTCAGCCTCAACGACTTCAAGGCGCTGTGCGCGGAGGAAGGCTGGACGATTGAGCAGCTCCTCCCGCTGGCCAAATCGGCGCGGTCGAAACTGTTGCTCACGCTGGGGTTCCAGAACCTCGGGGCCGAGTGGGTGGTCGCCAAGATCGGGCGGGGTTAAACGAATTTGAGCCGTTTGTCGGCCTTCGCCATGGCTTCAAAATCCTTGTCTTGATGAAGCAGATGCAGGCCGTGTTCGATGGCGGTTTGTGCGATCAGACAGTCAATGATGCTTCTGACCGTGTATCCGGATTTGCGGGTTTTTAAATAAAGCATGGCGGCCCCGGCGTGGGACTCTTTATCCTGATCAAGGCCGTAAATCGTCTGAGTGTCGAGATAGTCCCGTAACTCACGAAATTCGCGCTCGGATGAAACTCCTTGCAGAACCTCCTGAAAGGTGAATGCGCTAATCCCATACGAAATGCCGCGATCGAGTATTTCCTGAAACTTCTCGATTGAGGCCGTTCGATCTCCTCGGAGAAATCCAATCAGAACGGAAGTGTCGACGAGGATCATGCCGGGCGTCCGCGTAATGTCTTGTAGTCGTAATCCTTTGCGAACTTGATCTTGCCTCTGAGGTCTCGCAGGTCCTTCCGTGACCGATTTCTCACAAACTCTAAGAGTGCGATGTGGATCAGTTCTTTTTTGGTAGTGACCGTTGCATACTGGAAGGCCTGTTTAACCAAGTCGTCGTCAAGCACGATGTTGGTTCGCATATGTGTCCTCCTATACACATAAAGATACACCTGACAGGCGCTCAACAAAAAAGCCTCCGTCTCCGGAGGCTTTTTCATCATGACCGGCTTGAGGCCGAGCTTACGTCTTCTCGTGCGCGCCCTTCTTGCAGCAGGCCTTTTCCCCTTGTTCAGCGCCCTGCCCGCCCACCTTGATCTCCTGCGCCGCCGCGGGGGCCGACTTGGCGGCATCGTGCTTGGCGCAGCACTCCTGCTTGTCACCGGCCTCGTGCTTCTTGCAGCACTCCTGCACGTCTCCGGCGGCGGTCTTCGCGCAGCAGTCCTCGGCAACGCCCTTCTTGCAGCATGCGCCACCCTGACTGTGCTGCCCGCCGCGTTCACACGACTTTTCGCAGGAAGCGTGCCCGCCGCGCGCGCATGAGGTCTTGCAGTTCTGAATGACCCCGTTCAGCGCAAAGCCCAGCACAAAGGCGAGAGCGACGGACAGGGAAAGGACGACCTTGTTCATGAAAACCTCCGGTTCGCCTGAAAAATACAATGGCCTGCGAGGCCGGCACACCCCGCTCGAAACACCTGAAAAACCGACCCCGGCGGTGCATGAGGCGCGCTATCTTCACGCCCATGAACCTCACCTTCCTCGGCGCCGCCGGCACGGTCACCGGCTCGCGGCATCTGCTTCAGCACGGCCGCGGCAGCCTGCTCATCGATTGCGGCCTGTTCCAGGGCCTCAAAAACCTGCGCCTGCGCAACTGGGCGCCGTTCCCGTACCCGCCGGAAAAGATCAGTGCGGTGCTGTTGACTCACGCCCACCTCGACCATAGCGGATATCTCCCCAAACTGGTGCGCGAAGGGTTTCCCGGCCCGGTGATCGGCACCCCCGCCACGCTCGACCTGCTCCGCATTCTGCTCCCCGATTCCGCCAAGTTCATGGAGCAGGAAGCCGAGTTCGCCAAGCGCCGCGGCTACTCCAAACACAAAAACCCCAAAGCCCTGTACACCGCGCGCGATGTGGAGAAATGCTTTCGCCGGTTCGCGCCTCACGGCTGGGAGACGGCGTTTCGGCTACCCGGCGGGTTCGAGGTTTCCTTGCGCCGTGCGGGGCACATCCTGGGCGCGGCATCGGCCCGGGTGTCGGTCAAAGGCGGGCCGTCCATCGTGTTCTCGGGCGACCTCGGACGCCGGGGCGACCCGCTCCTGCCCGACCCGCAGCCGCCCGCGGCCGCCGATTACGTGGTGATCGAATCCACCTACGGCAATCGCGAGCACCCGGCCGAAGATGCGCTTGACGCGCTCGAGAAGCACATCAACACGGTGCACGCGCGCGGCGGGACCATCGTCATGCCCTCGTTCGCGGTTGGCCGCATGCAGAACCTGCTGTGGTACATCCACGAGCTCCGCCGCCAAAAGCGCATTCCGGAGATTCCCGTGTTCGTCGATAGCCCCATGGCCTCAAGCGCCACCGAACTCTACGAGAATCATGCCGCGGACCATTGTCTGCCTGCCGCCGATTGCGCGGGCGTGTTCTCGTTCGCGCGCTATGTGGCCGATCGCGAGGAGTCGGAACGATTGCAGAAGCGCACCGCGCGCGACGGATCGGCCATCATCCTCAGCGCCTCGGGCATGGCCACCGGCGGGCGCGTGCTGCACCACATCCGCAATGTCGCGGGCGATGCGCGCAACCTCGTGCTGTTCGCCGGGTATCAGGCCGCCGGCACGCGTGGCGCCGACCTCGTCGCGGGGCAACGACGACTGAAAATGCACGGCGAGTACGTCGACATCCTGTGCGAGGTCGCGCAGCTCGAGAACGCCTCGGCCCACGCCGACGCCACCGGGCTCATCGCGTGGCTCAAGGGCATTCCCAAGCCCCCGCGCAAGGTCTTCGTCGTACACGGAGAGCCGACCGCGGCGGATGCCCTCCGCCGCCGCATCCGCGAGGAACTCGGGTTCAACGCCGAGGTTCCCGAACACGGTGAGAAGGTGGAGCTTTGAACTCAGAACTCAGAACTCTGAACTCTGAAACGCTGGACAAATCTTCCGATAGAGCAGGAAGGCTCCGGCCAAGTTCAATCAAGATCGGGATTTTTCTGGGTTCAGAGCTCTGAGTTCCGAGTTTCCTCTCATCGTTTTCCTTGAATCACCGCCACCAGCTGGTCGAGCGCCGCGCCCCAGCCTTCGTGGAAGCCCATCTCCTCGTGTTTCTTCTTCGTCTCCTCGTCCTTGTGGAGCGCCGTGGCGCGGTAGCGCGTGCCGTCGCCTTCGGGAATGATCTCCACGACGGCGGTCATGAAGGGGTTGGCCGACGGGCGGAAACCTTCGCTCAGCGCATCGGTGAACACCAGCTTGCGACCGGGGATCGCCACGAGCACGCAGCCGGTGTTCGGGAACTGTTGGCCTTCGGGGCTTTGCATCGTCGTGTTCATCTTGCCGCCGGGTACAAGATCCATGTCGCAGGCGATGGTCTTCCACGGGTCGGGAGTGAACCACTTCATCAGAATCTCGGGCGTGGTCCAGGCCTCGTAAACCTTGGCGGGCGGCACGTCGACGAAGCGTTCGAGGACGAGATCGTGGGTGTTGTTGGTTGTCATTGTGAAGTCCTTTTTTTTTGGAAGAGTGAAGTGTGAAGAGCGAAAAAACGATGGTGCATCGGATCGGCGAGGATGACGGGCGAGTACGTCGAGTCGTCTTCAATCCGGCCTGTGGGTTTTAGTTGCCGCCTTCCACATGCTTCTTGAAGTTGTTCAGAATCGCCTGCCAGCCGCCGCGCTGCATCTCCGCGTCGTTCTCCTGCTCCGCTTCGAAGTCGACGCCCACGGTCACGCCTTCCGGCCCTTCCGTGAACGTGACCTGCGCGGTGCGGTCGCCGAAGGCATACTCGATCAGCGTGGGCGTTTCGACCTTGGTGTAGGTGCCTTCGAAATCGAACCCGAAGCTCCCGTCCTTGGCTTCCATGCGCGAGGAGAATCGTCCGCCGACGCGCAGGTCGCTCGAGGCGCTCGGGCAATGCCAGCTGTCGTCCGCGAAGTTCCATTTCACGACGTCGGCGGGGTTGGTGTAGGCGTCCCACACGCGGGCGACGGGGGCCTTGATGGTGGCTTCAACGTGAATCTTCATGAGGGTTTCTCCGTATTGTTGGTGATGTTTTCGTTCCGGTTCACGAACTGGCCGAGATACGCGTCCAGCTTGTCCGCGCGGCGACCCCACACGTCGTGCAGGCTCGCCATCCAACCTTCCGCCACGTCGAGGGATCCCGGTGCGAGCTTGCAAATGCGCACGCGCCCGGCCTTCTCCGACGTGGTCAACCCCGCCTCCTCCAACACGTCGATGTGCTGCAGGAACGAAGGCAATGCCATCTCAAACGCCTGCGCCAGTTCGCTGACCGTTGCGGGCCCCCGGCTCAAGCGCTCCAACACCGTGCGGCGGGTTCCGTCCGCCAGGGCGCGGAACACGCGGTTCAGGTCGGCTTGATTGTTAGGCATAAACCTAACTTACAACCAAAAAACAGTTAGGTCAATGCCTTTCTAAAGAATTTTTATCGCGTTTTTATGCCAAAACACAGGAAATTCATTTTCAGGGGGAGTTTGGGGGGGATATCAATGCAACAATGAGGCAGTGCAACAATGCAACAATGAAAGCTGGGGCTGGCCACCACGTTCGTTCACCGATCGATATCGCCACTCATCGAATCCCTCGACCCTCATTATTGCACTGTTGCATTGTTGCACTGTTCTAATGGGGACGAGTATTCGGCGTCTACTTTTGACCTCACGATGCTCTACCTCGACCACAACGCCACCACGCCGCCGCTTCCCGAAGCCCTCGAGGCGATGACGCGCGTGGCGCGTGAGTCATGGGGAAACCCCTCCAGCCTGCACGCGCCCGGGCGCGCGGCCAAGGTCGAGATCGAAAACGCTCGCGAAGAGCTGGCCGCGCTCATCGGCGCGCCGCCGTCCGGGCTTGTCTTCACCAGCGGGGGAACCGAGGCCTGCAACGTCGCCCTCTACAGCGCGGCGCGGCTCCGGGCGGACACGGGGCGTCACATCGTGGCCTCGGCGCTCGAGCACGCCGCCGTGAAGGCCGCGCTCAAGGTGCTCGAAGGCGAAGGCTGGGAGATCACCTGGGTGAAGCCCGACGCCGACGGAACCGTTTCCCCGGCGGCGGTCGAGGCCGCGTTGCGTCCGGACACCGCGCTGTGCGCCGTGATGCACGCCAACAACGAGGTGGGCACGGTTCAGCCGATCGCGGCGATCGGCGCCCTCCTCAAGGCGCGCGGCGTCCTGTTCTTCTGCGACATGATCCAGTCGCTGGGCAAACTCGACATCGACCTCTCCGCGCTTCCGGTCGACTTCGCGGCGTTCGCCGCCCACAAGATCGGAGGCCCCAAGGGCGTGGGGGCGTTGTACGCGCGCAAGGGCCTTGCCCTGGAACCTCTGCTGCGCGGCGGCGGTCAGGAGCGCGGCCTGCGCGGCGGCACTGAGAACGTCCCCGCTATTTCGGGGTTTGGGGCCGCCGCGGCTTGGTGGCGGCGCCACGGCGCCGCCGAGCGCCAGCGCGTGGCGCGATTGCGCGACGCGCTGCAACAGGCCCTGTACGCGGCGGTCGGGGACATCCGCCTGACGGCTGAAAACGCCCCGCGCCTTCCGGGTACGCTTCACGTCGTGTTCCCCGGCGCGCGCGGCGACGTGCTCGTGATGGCGCTCGACCTGCGCGGCATCGCCGTGTCGGCGGGCTCGGCGTGCGCGTCGGGTTCGGTGAAGCCCTCCGAGGTGCTTCTCGCCATGGGGCGCACGCCTGAGGAGGCGGTGTCGGCCCTGCGCATTTCGCTGGGCTTCGGCAACACGGAAGACGACATCCCGGCGGTCGTCGCGGCCGTCGCGCGCGCCGTGGCGGCGGCGCGCGAAACCGCCACGGACTTCGCGCGCCCCACATTCTTCGATTGACCGGATCGTCCCCGGGTTCCCTCGTCGACCGCGCCGTTGCGCCAAGCGGCGCGCGCGCGATCCGATACGTATTTTTCGACCGTCGTTTCCGATTCACCCGCGCCGTCCGGTTCGCTTTCTCCACGCCCATGATCCGCCTTGCCTCACATTCCCGCCTGCTTCGCGCCGCCGCCGTTTTTGGTACGGTGGTCGGCGCGACCTTCGACGCCGGAGCGGCAGGGACGCGTACGCCCGATTTGGTCGCCACCTACGCGCGCGTGGACACGATCGATCTGAAGGTCGACGTGCACCTGCCGCCGCCGCGGATCGACAGCGCGGGCGGCCTGATCGCCGGGGACGCGAAGCGGCCGCTGTTGCTTTGGATCCATGGCGGCGGGTGGCGCGGGGGGCATCGCGGCGATGAGAGCCCGGCGTTCCCGTTCCTCGATTCCGGCTTCGTGGTGGCGAGCATCGACTACCGGCTGAGTCAGCAGGCCACCTGGCCCGCGCAGATCCACGACGCCAAGGCCGCGGTGCGCTGGGCGCGCGCCCATGCCGACGTGCTGCGCCTCGATACCGCCCGCATCGTGGCGTGGGGCACGTCGGCGGGCGGCCAACTCGCGGCGCTGCTGGGCCTCACCACCCCGGCCGACAGTCTCGAAGGTCGCGTCGGCGCGGACTCGGACCAGGTCGCCTCGGTGCGCGCGGTGATCGACTACTTCGGCCCGACGAATTTTCTTCACTATGTGCCGCGCCGCTGGTCGAAGGGGTCCTCGGTCGGTCAGCTCCTGGGCTGCGCGGTGAAGGATTGCCTCGATCGTGCCCGCGCGGCCAGCCCCGTGACCTACGTGACTCCCGATGATGTCCCCTTTTTCATCACCCACGGGACGGGCGATTCCACCGTGCCATTCGCCCAGTCGGTGAGCCTCGATTCCGCGCTGCGCGCCGCGGGAGTGCCGGTATTGTTCGTGCCCATCCCCCGCGCCGATCATGGCGGTCCTTCCTTCTCGTCGCCGGTGATGAACAACCTTGTGGCCGGGTTTTTGAGCAACGTCTTCGCTGGCCAGTACCCCGTCACCACCTATGGCCCGCTGGCGCCGGTCATGCTCCCGCCGCCGCGCTCCTCATCGTCCGCGCCCGGAAACAGCCCCGAGGTTTCCCCAACACCCCCCCGACCTTGACCTATATTTCCACGCGGAGGATTTATGACCGTTTCTGCCGCTGAAACCCGCCCCGCAACCCTGAATTTCGCGCAATCCGCTCAATTCGCCCAGGATTTGGCCGAGAAGAGCCTCGCGGGCGAGGAGCTGAGCCGTGAGGAGGCCTTGGCGGTCCTGAACTGGCCCGCCGAGGATATCCTCACCTTGATGCAAGGCGCCTTCGTGGTGCGTCGAGAACATTTCGGCAAGCGCGTCAAGCTGAACTTCCTCCTCAACGTTCAGTCGGGCATTTGCCCCGAGGATTGCGGCTATTGCTCGCAATCGCGCGTGTCGGACGCGCCGGTGGACAAGTACAAGCTCATGGGCCCCGACGACATTCTCGAAGCCGCCGAAAAGGCCATCGCCAACAAGGCCACGCGCCTGTGCATGGTGGCCTCCATGCGCGGCCCCACCGACAAGGACGTGAACTCCGTCGCTTCGGCGATCCGTCAGGTGCGCGAAACCTACCCGCAGCTCGAGCTGTGCGCCTGCCTCGGCCTCCTCAAGGACGGTCAGGCCGAGAAGCTCGAAGAAGCCGGCGTGACCGCCTACAACCACAATCTGAACACCTCCGAGCGCCACTATGACGACGTGTGCTCCACGCACACCTTCGCCGATCGTTTGGACACCGTCAGCAAGGTGCAGCGCGCGGGCATTTCCGCCTGCTCGGGCGCGCTGTTCGGCATGAGCGAAACATCCGACGACATCATCGAAGTGGGCTCGCGCCTGCGCGAGATGCAGGTGGAGTCGATCCCCGTGAACTTCCTCGTGCCCGTGCCGGGCACGCCGTTCGTGGGCAAGCAGGAGCTGACGCCCGTGCAGTGCTTGCGCATCCTCGCGCTGTTCCGCTTTTTGAACCCGCGCGCCACGCTGCGCATCGCCGGCGGGCGCGAGCTGCACCTGCGCAGCCTGCAACCGCTGGGCCTCTTCGCGGCCAACTCGATCTTCGTGGGCGATTACCTCACCACCGAAGGCCAGGCCGCGAACCTCGACGTGGAGATGATCCGCGACATGGGGTTCGAGCTGGAAGGCGAGATCCCGGGAGTCGAGGCCGATACGGCCGCGGGTGATTTGTCCGAACGGGTTCGGTTTACCTCGGGAAAGTCCCTGTAGGAACGATACCTGCGACGCTCATCTCGATACACCGCCCCGGTCACCGAGTGGTCCGCCCTTGGCGGACTGTATCGAGGTGACGGGGCGGCACTCGATGAGCGAAACCCGGTGAATCGCTACGTACCATGACCGTCATCGTCGATTATAACGCGGGCAACCTCACGTCCGTTCAGTTGGCTCTCCGCGCCGTGGGCGTGGAGGCCGTCATCACCCGCGACCCTTCGGTGATCGCCGAGGCCGACCGCGTGGTGTTCCCCGGAGTGGGTGCCGCGGGTTCGGCCATGCAGAACCTCGCCGACCTCGGGTTGCGCCAGGCCGTGATCGATTTCACGCAGACGGGCAAGCCCTTCCTGGGCATCTGCATCGGCTGCCAGATCCTCTTGGGCGCGAGCGATGAGGACGGCGGCACGGCGTGCCTCTCGATCCTACCCGGCCGCGTGAAGGCCTTTACGCCCGCCCCCGGCGTCAAAATCCCCCACATGGGGTGGAACAGCGTGACCTTCACGCGCCCCCACCGCGTGCTGGAGGGCATCGCCTCGGGCTCGCACTTCTACTTCGTGCATGGCTACTACCCCGAGCTCGACGACCCGTCGTCACGGCTGGGCGTCACCGACTACGCGGGCGTCACCTTCCCGGCGATCTACGCGCGCAGCAACATGGTGGCGTGCCAGTTCCACGCGGAAAAAAGCGGCGAGGCGGGCTTGCGTTTGCTCAAGAACTTTTGCGAGTGGGACGGTACCTGATGTTGACGAAGCGCCTCATCATCTGTCTCGACGTCCGCAACCGCAAGGTGACCAAGGGCGTCAAGTTCGCAGGAAACGTCGACCTCGGCGACCCCGTGGAGATGGCCGCGCAGTATTACCGCGACGGCGTCGACGAACTCGTGTTCTACGACATCATGGCCTCCGCCGAGAACCGCCCCATCGACATCGGCATGGTGCGCGACGTGGCCCGCGAGGTGTTCATCCCGTTTAGCGTGGGGGGCGGGATTCGGAATCTGGATGACATGCGCGAGGTGTTGCTCGCGGGGGCCGAAAAGGTTTCGGTCAATTCGCTCGCGGTGCGCAACCCCTCCATCATCCGCGACGGGGCCAAGGCGTTCGGCAACCAGTGCGTGGTGCTGGGCATGGATGCCCGTCGTTCCAAAGACCCCAAGTATCCGTCGGGTTATGAGGTGGTGATCCAGGGTGGCCGCACGCCGGTGGGTAAAGATGCGGTGGCGTGGGCCGTAGAGGCGGAAAGCCTCGGGGCGGGGGAGATCTGCCTCAACAGCATCGATGCCGACGGCACCAAGGCGGGGTATGACTTGGAGCTGACGCGCAAGGTGAGCGAAGCGGTGGGCATTCCCGTGATCGCCTCGGGTGGCGCCGGCACGCCGCAGCATTTGGTGGATGTGCTCACCACCGGGAAGGCCGATGCCGCGCTTGTCGCCAGCATGGTGCACTATGGCACTTATACCGTGGGGAGCATCAAGGCGGAGATGGCGGCACATGGTGTGGTTGTCCGCGCCTAGTGTTCCCTAGGTTTCCGACCACACCCCCAGCTCATACCCGTCCACATCCCTGAACTGAAACCGTCGTCCGCCCGGGAATGAAAAGAGTTCCCGGCTGATGGTGCCGCCCGCCTTTTCGATGCGCGCCTGCGCCTCCTCCAGATTCTCCGCGTACAGCACGATCAGCGGCCCGCCGGCGTTGCGTGGGCCTTGGGTCGTCAGCCCGCCGCGCAGGCGACCGTCGTTGTGTCCGCGACTGACCAAACCCTACGTTATAGCGGACATGAAGCCGCGTAGCGGCTGAATCACTCGCAGTACGAGTCGCTGAAATCGATGAACGTCCACCCGAACGCCTCGCCGTAGAACTTCTTCGCCGCCGGAATGCTCGCGACGTTGAGTACGCGGTTATCCAATTCCTACGTCATGCGGACATGAAGCCGCGTAGCGGCTGAATCACTCCACGTAATCGACGCGGGCGTGGATGGATGGGGTGGGGGAAGGTTGGGTCATGGCGGCCTCCGGGGTGCGAAGGAAGTGGGTGTCCCGAAACTAATCCAGCGCACTCCGGATTGACCAGTGCCCACGAGATTGAAATCCACCGGGACTCCACGGAACCGAACGAATCGCTGCAACCTGCCGTGCAATCCTCTTGCACCGTCTTTCACCCTGCACGAACGAGACCCGTTGATTCCTGAATAAAAACGAGGGTTTGGGTCCCCGTTTCCGCATGGCCCGGGTATTGCATTCGGTAGTGAGCGATGCCGCCTCCATCCTATCATAATCATGATATTATTCTGATAGGTTCAACCCGGAGGCAGCATGTCCCTTCACGTTCGCCCCATTTCCGACTTGCGCAACAAGTCGGCGGAGATCTCCAAGTTGGTTCACAAAAAAGGTTCGGTGATCATAACCCGCAATGGCCGGGAAGACATGGTCGTCATGTCGTTCGAACAGTGGGAAGACCTGGTCGTCTATCCGCTGATTCTGGAAGCGGAAGAGGAAGAAAAACGTGGAGTCCCGAGCATCCCGCTCGAGGAGGCCATGGATGCCCTTGAAAAAAAACATGGACTCGGGAAATACCGGAAAGCCGGTAAGGGTGTCGCCAAGGGCGTGGCGAGACGTTGATGAAATTCTGGATAAACTAAAGGCCGATAGGCCTGCGGCTGCTGACCGCTTTTGGGAGCGATTGCAAGAGTCATTGAACTTGTTGATCCAATTCCCCCTCATTGGGAGCGTATCGCGATCGATTCGGATGTCGCGTCGTGACTATCGGAGTCACCTTATTCGAGAGTTCGACTATGTGGTTTACTACGTGATCAAAGGGTCTGATGTGCTCATTCGCAGAGTCGTTCACACCTCCAGAAATTTTGGTTTCCCACCTCAAAAATCCCCGGCCCCGCCCGGCCTACGTAAACTCCGGAGGCCACCCGCCGCCTGACTGGCCATCGCGATCACTCCCCCCAAAAAAATCTCCCGTACCTTATCGTGGGCTGTCCGCATCGCGTGCCCTTGTTTCACCTTTCCGTCCCAGTACCCAGTACCCAGTACCCAGTACCCAGTACCCAGTACCCTTCCCTCCATGATTCGGCCGTCACGCGGCCTCATATCGATGCCTTCTTCCGTCATTTCATTCCGGGGCATCGATACCTACCTTTCCCCCCCATGGAAAACATCAAGAAACTGCAGGACCGAGTCCTCAAACTCCGGGGGTATCTTTGACATCCCGGGCAAGCAAGAACAAGTAGCGCTGCTGGAGCGTCAGGCGTCGAATCCCGAATTCTGGAACGACGCCGTGAAGGCGCAGAAGGTCCAAAAGGAGATCAAGGGCCTGAAGGACTGGGTCGAAGGCTGGGAATCAGTGCACCGCGAGGTGGAGGAGGCCGAAGGCCTCGCCGAAATGGCGCTTGAGGAAAAAGATGACGCGATGCTCGCGGACATCGAGGCCTCGCTCGCCGCGCTCGACCAGCGCCTCACCGATCTCGAACTCAAGAAAATGCTCGGCGGCGAGGACGATGCGCGCCCGGCCATTCTGTCCGTCACCTCCGGCGCCGGCGGCACCGAGAGCCAGGACTGGACCCGCATGCTGTACGAGATGTACACCCGCTGGCTCGACAAGCGCGGGTTCAAGTACGACGTGCTCGATCTGCAGGAGGGCGACGAGGCCGGCATCAAGGGCGTGACGCTCGAGGTGCATGGCGATTACGCCTACGGGTATCTGAAGGCCGAGAACGGTGTCCACCGCCTGGTGCGCATTTCACCGTTCGACGCCAACGCGCGCCGCCACACGTCGTTTTCGTCCGTCCACGTGTACCCCGAACTCGACGACATCGAGTTCGAGATCGACGAGAAGGACATCAAGGTCGACACCTTCCGCGCGGGCGGCGCGGGTGGTCAGCACATCAACAAAACCGACTCGGCCGTGCGCATGACGCACATTCCCACGGGCATCGTGGTGGCGTGCCAGAACGAGCGCAGCCAGCACAAGAACCGCGCGAGCGCGCTCAAGATGCTGCAGTCGCGCGTGTACCAGCACATCAAGGAAGAGGAGGAGGCCAAGCGCGATTCGAAGAAGGCCTCCAAGCTCAAGATCGAATGGGGCAGCCAGATCCGGTCGTACGTGCTGCAGCCCTACAAGCTGGTGAAGGACGTGCGCACCGATTACGAAACCTCCGATGCCGACGGGGTGCTGAACGGCAACCTGGACGGGTTCATCAACGCGTATTTGCTGGCGCTGGATGAGGAGAACCGGCAGGGGGGGTAGGGTGAAAATCAGAAATCTGAAATCAGAATTCTGAAATGGAGCAATGCTGGTCTGTTTACCGGCCACAGAGCGCCCAGAACCAGCCTGGTAAAGCCTGCGATGGGGCCTCCCAGCCCATTTTCTACCTTCGCCCTCCATCATGCTTGAAACCAACGATCAGGTCGAGGCGCGCCTCGAGACGCTGCGCCAATTGCGCGAAAAGGGCATTGAGCCCTATCCCTACAAGTTTCCCCTTACGCACGACAGCGCCCAACTGAAAGCCAACGAGGCCGCGCTGCTCGCCTCGGGCGAGACGGTGGCCTACGCCGGCCGCCTGATCCGCTACAACCTCAAGGGCAAGATCGCCTTCATCCATCTGAAGGACGGCCACGGCCGCATGCAGGCGATGATCCAGAAGGACGCCGTGGGCGAAGAGGGGTTCGACCTCGTCAAAATGCTCGACATCGGCGACTGGGTGGGGGTGCAAGGCCCCATGGTGGTCACCAAGACCGGTGAGTTCAGCGTGCAGGCCAAGTTGGTCACGCTGCTGTCCAAGGCCGTGCGCCCGCTGCCGATCCCCAAGGAAAAGGTCGACGAGCAGGGCAACAAGGTGATCTTCGACGAGTTCAAGGACGTGGAGTTGCGCTACCGTCAGCGTTACGTCGACCTCGCGCTCAACGACGGCGTCCGTGAGACCTTCCTGAAGCGGACGCGCATCATGCAGGCCATCCGCGAGTATCTGCTGGGCAAGGGCTACCTCGAGGTGGAAACCCCCATCCTGCAGGCGATTTACGGCGGCGCGAACGCGCGCCCCTTCAACACCCACCACAACGCGCTCGACATTCCGCTGTACCTGCGCGTATCGAACGAGTTGTACCTCAAGCGCCTGATCACCGGCGGGTTCCCCAAGGTGTTCGAGTTCGCCAAGAACTTCCGCAACGAGGGCATCGACCGCACGCACAACCCCGAGTTCACCTTGCTCGAGTTCTACGAGGCGTGGTCGGACTACAACGACATGATGGCGCATTTCGAGAACCTGTACGCGGCGGCCTGCACGGCGGCCAACGGCTCGCCGAAGTTCACCTACCAGGGCAAGGAGTTCGACCTGACCCCGCCGTGGAAGCGCATCACGGTGAAGGACGCCATCAAGCAGTACGGCGGCCTCGACGTGGACGCGCTTAGCGACGAGCAGCTGAAGGCCGAGTGCGCGAAGCACCATGTGGAGCTGAAGGGCAAACTGTGGCTGCGCGGCCTGGCCATCAAGGGGCTCTTCGAAACCCTGTGCGAACCGCACCTCGAGGGTCCGGTGTTCGTGACCGACCACCCGAAGGAATCGACCCCGTTGTGCAAGACGCACCGCAGCGACCCGACCTTGGTGGAGCAGTTCGAGCCTTACATCAACGGATGGGAAGTGGGCAACGCCTACTCCGAGTTGAACGACCCGATCGTGCAGCGCAAACTGCTCGAGGAACAGGTGGAACGCGGCCGCGGCGGCGAGGACGAGACCCATCCGCTCGACGAAGACTTCCTGCGCGCGCTGGAATACGGCATGCCGCCCACCGGCGGCGTGGGCATCGGCATCGACCGGATGATCATGCTGCTGACCGACAGCCCGACCATCAAGGATGTGTTGTTGTTCCCGTTGATGAAACCTGAATAATTTCGCCGGGCTGCGACCGTCGCGATGCGGCGTTGGCCCTTCTCGTCGTAGTTCCACTACGACTGCGTCGGGCCGCCTGGCCTCGCTTGGTCGGAGCTCCGGCGAAGCGTCGTCTAGCCTGCGGATTTGTTCAGGCGTCATCGATGGGACGTGGCTGGTCTTCGCCCCGCCGTCTGGAGCACGCCAAAGGCCTTCCTCCGCCCCGGAATTACCTGCTTTTCGCTTTTTTGTGGTGCGGCCGTTTCCTGGCTTGGATATTCTTGCCTTTCCGACCGTTTTTTCTAGAGATTGTCGTCTTCCGGAGGTTTTCATGAAATTCATGCATACAGGACTCGTGTCCGCGTTGTCATTCGTCGCCTTTTCCGTGCCGGTTGCCGGCGCCCAAGAGAAGGCCCTGCCCGCGGGCCTTTACGCCAACGTGTACACCTCCAAAGGCCTGATCGTCGGCAAGCTTGAATACGAGAAGACTCCGCTGACGGTGGCGAACTTCGTGGGCCTCGCCGAGGGCAGCAAGAAGCACAATCGGACGGCGTCGAAGAAGTTTTACGACGGCCTCGCCTTCCACCGCGTGATCCCCAACTTCATGATTCAGGGCGGCGACCCGGCGGGAAACGGCACGGGCGGTCCCGGTTACCAGTTCGAGGACGAAATCGTGGAGACGCTCAAGCACGACAAGCCCGGCGTTTTTTCCATGGCGAACGCGGGCCCGGGCACCAACGGCAGCCAGATCTTCATCACGCACGTGCCCACTCCCTGGCTCGACGGCAAGCATACCGTGTTCGGCCATGTGGTGAAGGGGCAGGATGTGGTGAACGCGATCAAGCAGGGTGACCGCATGGATTCGGTGCGCATCGTGCGCGTGGGCGCGGCCGCGCGCGCGTTCAAGGCGGATGACGCCGCCTTCGAGGCCATCCGCAAGAAAAAGGCGGAGCTCGCCGCCGACAAGGAAAAGGCCGCAGCCGCGCGGCTTAAGGAACTGGAGAAGGGCGCTACGGAAACCATGTCCGGTCTGAAGTTCGTGGTGATGAAGCCCGGTTCCGGTCCCAAGCCGACGAAGGGCGCGACGATCAAGGCGCACTACACCGGCAAGCTGGTCGACGGCACCAAGTTCGACTCGTCGCGCGACCGCGGCCAGCCGCTTGAGTTCTCCGTGGGCGTGGGCCAGGTGATCGCCGGGTGGGACGAGGCGCTGATGGACATGCGCAAGGGCGAGCAGCGGACGCTCATCATCCCGCCGCACCTCGGCTACGGCGAACGCGGCGCGGGCGGCGTGATCCCGCCGAACGCCACCTTGATCTTCGACGTCGAACTCGTCGACTTCTGAGCCGGATCGGCCCGTGATCGCCGGTGTGGCCCGGCACCCCCGTTTTTCTAAGTTTGCCGCCATGCGGAACTTTCGCGCTGTCGCGCTGACGATCATGATGTGCGGGGCATGCTCGCTCGCCCAAGCCCAGACCCGAACCTCCGGGAGCGGTTGGCTCGACGACGACGCTCCCCAAACGGGCGGCAAACCCAAATCATCCGCGCCGGCGCGCAAGTCCGCCGGGTCCCCGGCCAACCGCATCGCCTACCTCGGCTATCAGACCGCGCTGTCCACCTACGTCTACGGTGTCGGCGTGCCGATCGGCCTCGGGGCCGACGACCCGCGCACGTTGATCGCCACACCCCTGATCGTCGCACCGCTGGCGTTCGGCGCGCACTTGGCCACCACGCCACGCCTCGATTTCACGGACGCGCACGTGAAGGCCTCGTTCTATGCGCCGACGGCCGCCACCTACGCCGCCACGGCGCTCTCGCTCGCCTTTTCACCCGACGCCGGCGACGGTTATCGCCTTGGTTCGCTGATCGGCGCGGGGGCCTACCCTCTGGGCCTGTGGTACGGCTGGCATTTGGGTGACGCTTACCGCGACGCGCCCGAGCGGCTCGACGCCAAGATGATGTTCGCGATGGGCTACGGCTTTCTGGGCCTTGTGACCCCGATCCTGTACTTCGAGCGTCCCAGCCGCCATTCACACGACATCGTCCGCATCGGCCTCGGCCAAAGCGTGGGCATGGCCGCGGCCGGGCATTTCATCTCCGATTACTACAACCCGCGCGGCGGCTCCTCGGGGGTCCCTCTCGGTCTGGCGACGCATGCGGGTTTGGGCGCCTTGGGTGGCGTCGCCGTGGCCGCGTACGCCGACGCCTCGCCGTCGATCAGGCCCTGGTTGGGCGCGGCCGTCATCGGCGGCACGCTCGGCGTGACCGAGGGCGTGTACTTCTTCAAGGACAGTCGTGATTCGCGCGAGCGCTCGCAGTACGCGGCGCTGGGCGCCGCGGGCGGCGCGATGATGGGTCTCGGATTGCAGATCCTCACCTACGATTCCGAATACTCGACGCATGCGCACAAGATCTCGTGGGCTTCGTTCCTGGTGGGTGGGGCGTACCTCGGGTACATCACCACTTACGCGCTGACGGGTGATTTGACCGAAAGGGCCGGTGTGGAGCCGCGTCGCGATGCCGGCGAGGGTGAACCGCTGCGTTGGTCCTTCAACCCGCTGCCGCAACGCGAGGCCGTGATGTCGCGCGGCGAACCTTCGGCCCGGTGGAAGGTTCCGGGCGTGACGTACCGGTTTTAGTCCTCACCCATCCCCCCGTCCGCGCTGCGGACGACCCCCTTCCCTCTCCTTCTCGCAAGCGATGACGGAGAGGGAAGGGGGTGAGAGCAAAGGCAACCAGCTCCTTCTCACTGAACGAAAATGAAACAGGATAGACTGTGATTTGTCGTTCTAAAATCGTGATTGCACGAAAAACCCCGTAAAATCGACCCTTTCGCACGTGTTGCTGTCCGCTGTAAGCTGTTAGCTGACAGCTAATTCGTATCTTTATCCTCCCGCTTCTTCCCCGCCTTTTACGGGGAGATCAACCCGCGGAAGGGCCCCCATGACCCCGTCCAACACCCCCGCCAAGACCCTCGCTTCCATCGCCGACGTGCAGGGATACGATGATACCCGCCGCATCGACATCGACAAGGTCGGCATCAAGGACATCAAGCACCCGGTGCGCGTGAAGGACCGCAGCGGCGGCGAGCAGCACACCGTGGCCACCTTCAGCATGCTCGTGTATCTGCCCCACAATTACAAGGGCACGCACATGAGCCGGTTCGTGGAAATCCTGAACCGCCGCGAAATGGAAATCACCGTTGAAACCTTCCAGGCCATGTTGCCCGAGATGGTGAAGCGGCTCAACAGCGAGAAGGGCGTCATCGAGATGCGCTTCCCGTACTTCGTGAACAAGCAGGCGCCGGTGTCGAAGGTGGAAAGCCTGATGGATTACGATGTGACCTTCATCGGCGAACACGCCGACGGCAAAACCGACATGACCCTCAAGGTGGTGGTGCCGGTGACATCACTGTGCCCGTGCTCAAAGGAGATCTCGGAGTACGGCGCACACAACCAGCGTTCGCACATCACCGTGACGGCCCTGCTGGCCCCCGCGCCCAGCTTCGTGTGGATCGAGGACATCGTCGATCTGGTGGAGTCGATCGCCTCGTGCGAACTGTGGGCCTTGCTCAAGCGCCCCGACGAAAAGTGGGTGACCGAGCGCGCCTACGAGAACCCCAAGTTCGTGGAAGACATGGTCCGCGACGCGGCCCACAAGCTCAACCAGGACGACCGCATCGTGAAGTACACGATCGAATCGGAAAACTTCGAATCGATCCACAATCACAGCGCGTATGCGTTGATCGAGAAAGACAAAAGGATCGCGAAGTAGGCCTTATTGTACCGGGTACTGGGTACCGGGAGAACACAGAAAAGGCGGCTCGCGAGAGTCGCCTTTTTTATTTGTTGCTTCGAACTCAATATCTTCGCCATTGTGCGGCGCTCGATACACCCAGCCGAAAAAGTTTCTGAAATCCGAACGTTTCCTAATCGGCCATCCCGATATTTTTTCCCAGTACCCAGTACCCAGTACCCAGTACCCAGTACCCAGTACCCAGTACCCAGTACCCAGGTCAGCACCCCTCCACCTCCGCCCTCATCGAACTCATGCTTTGCGGCAACCGATGGTCCGGGCCGTAGGCGTGAATCTTCGCCACCACGGCGACGCAGGCCGGGCGTGACCCGAAGAACACGATGGTTCGCCCGGTGAGGTCGACCTCCACCGCGCAGCGGAAGGCCTTTTCGCGCGTGAGCCGGCAGGCGTGCGTCAGCATCTCCACAACGTAGTCGTAGGTGTGCTCCTCGTCGTTGTGAAGCACCACCTTGCAACCGCGCTCGGCGCGGGGCTCGGTCTCCACCTCGGTTCCGAGGTCGGCTTCGGGCCGCTCTTGGGGGTCGGGCGTCATTTGGAAATCACCTTGTCCCAAAAGTAGGCCCATGCCTTGTCCTGCTCACCGGCGGGGAAGGCGTGGGGCCCGCTTTGGCGCGGGAAGACGGTGTCGAGGTACTCGTTGATGGTTCCGCAGGTTTGGCGGAGGAAGAACGCTTGCCGGCTTTGCACGAAGGCGAGGTCGTCCAGGGAGTGGGCGGGGAGGTACACCTCGAGCGGGTTGTAGGGCGGCGCGCCTTCCTGGACGGCGAGAACCGAGTGGTAATAGCGTTTGAAGAAATCGTCGACCAGCGGACGGTTGTCCTCCTCGTGGTCACCCATCAGTTTGGCGAACAGCGCCCCGCCGTCGCCGGCGGTCTTGAGCAGCTGGATGAACAGTCCGAGCGCGGCCTCGTCGACCTTGCGCGCCAGGAGCAGCAGCTCGCGCGCCGACAGCGCGGCGAGATCATCGAGCGTGCGCAGGCGCGCACCCCGCCGAAGGCCCGAGAGGTAGGCCAGCATCATGTCGCGGTGTTCGTCGGACAGCATGGGAGGGGTTCTGTGAGTGACCGTGTGGGGGGGAATATAGTTTGGGATGCGATTGAAGCCTCATCCGTGGATGGTTCGGGATGCGAGCGGGTTTCTTCCGTGGATTGTTGTTGAACCTGCGAGGACATCCTTCCCAAACCCAAACCCAAACCCAAACCCAAACCAGAACCATATGGTCTCCATCGCGCTCCCAAACCCAAACCGTATGGCCAAAGCATACCGAAAACCACCCCCGTGCCCACCCCCATTTTTTAAGATTGTTTCACGTACTCGGAGGTTTAAATCAACCCCGGAAAACCCTGCCTTTTTGGAGAATATCTCATGTCACTGCATTGCCCCAAATGTTCGTCCCCGATGGAGTCCGTCGAATTTTCCGGCGTTGCCGTTGACCGCTGCCAGGCCTGCGAGGGCATCTGGTTCGACGGCACCGAGCACCGCGAGTTGAAGAAGATCAAGGGCGCCGAGGTGCTCGATACCGGTTCGGCTAAGGTGGGAAAGGAGCACGACAAGATGGAAGGGGTGGCTTGCCCGGTTTGCGGAAAGCCGATGGAGGTGAAGGCCGATCCTTACCAGTCGCACATTCACTACGACGTCTGCCCCGAGGCGCACGGCGTGTACTTCGACGCGGGCGAGTTCCGGGATTTCGTGAAGGAAGACCTCGGCGATTTCTTCAAGAGCCTGCTGGGCTCGAAGCGCTGACAGGCGACCCAACCCGCTCCAGGCAAAGCGCGCCTCAGGTGAGTTCGCGGGGGTTGCAGGCCTCCCGGATGATCGCGAGCGCAGGATCAAGACACGTCCGCCGGCTTCGGCGGAAAACGAGGATACCACGATGAAATCTCCCCGCAAGCCCATTCCCGCCGCAAAGAAATCCGCGACCAAATCGGCCAAGACCGCCACGGCCAAGAGCGCCGCAGGCTCCTCGGGCAAGGTTTCCGCCATGTGGGCCGGACGGTTTTCGTCGGGCATGTCGCCGAGCATGGAGAAGTTGTCGGTCAGCCTGCATTTCGACAAGAAGCTGTACCGCGAAGACATCGAGGGCAGCATCGCGCACGCCTACGGCCTGCAGGCCGCCAAGGTGCTGACCGTGAAGGAGCGCGATCAGATGATCGCGGGGCTTAAGGGCATTCAGGCGGACATCGCGGCCGGCAAGGCATTGTTCTCTCCGTCGGATGAGGACATCCACATGGCGGTGGAGCGCATTCTCACGGACCGCATCGGCGACCTCGGCAAGAAGCTCCACACGGGCCGCAGCCGCAACGATCAGGTCGCGACGGACTTCCGCCTGTATGTGATGCGTCGCGCCGAGGCGCTGACGGGGCGGATCGAAGACCTCCAGGTCGCGCTGCTCGCCAAGGCCAAGCAGTACAAGGGTGACATCATGCCGGGCTACACGCACGTGCAGCAGGCGCAGCCGATCCTCATCGCCCACTACCTGCTGTCGTTCTTCTTCGCGCTGGAGCGCGACAAGTCGCGCCTGCGCCACGCGTGGTGGTCGGCCGGCGAGATGCCCTTGGGCTCCGGCGCGCTGGCGGGATCGGCGTTCCCCTACAAGCGTGAACTGGTCGCCGAGCGTCTCGGGTTTCCGGCGGTGTCGCGCAACAGCATCGACGCCACCGCTCACCGCGACTTCGCGCTCGAGTTCCTCGGAGCCTTGGGATGCTTGGGCGTGCTGCTGAGCAGCTACGCGGAGGATTTCGTGATCTGGTCGACCTCGGAGTTCGGCTACGTCAAGCTGGGCGAGGCTTACACCAGCGGCTCCAGCATGATGCCGCAGAAGCGCAACCCTGATTCGATGGAACTGATCCGCGGCAAGGCCGGTCGCCTCCTGGGCGCGCAGGCGCGCCTGTTCACCATTCTGAAGGGGCTGCCGCACGGGTATGACCGTGACCTGCAGGAGGACAAGGAGCCGGTGTTCGATGCGGTGGAGACCGCATCGACGTGCCTGCAGGTGATGGCGGAGGCGATCGAGTCGCTGACGTTCGACACCAAAAAGATTCTGAAGAAAATGCAGCCGGCGCTGCTCGCCACGGACCTCGCGGACATTCTCGTGGAGAAGGGTGTGCCCTTCCGTGATGCGCACCACATCGTGGGGCGCCTGGTGGGCGAGGCCGAGAAGAAGGGTGTGTCGTTCCTGGAGCTGCCCGCGGAGTCGTGGAAGGCCGTGCCCGACGCGGCGGCGGTGAAGAAGATGCTGACGTTCGCGTTCTCGGTGGAACGCCGCAATATTCAAGGCGGCACGGGCAGCAAATCCGTGGCGGCGCAGATCAAGGAAGCGGAGAAGATTCTCAAACGCGTCGGGTAGCGGGTGAGATAGGGCCTACCCCTTGCTCAACCCGAAAAACGCGATCGACACGATCGCGGCGATTATGCTGAGCACCCCGTAGGTATTGATCCCCTCGCGCAGAATCCACAGGCTGAGCACCAAGGTCGTCAGCACCATCGACGTCATCACGAACAGCGTGTAGTACGACGTGCCGAACCGGCTGTAGAGCAGGTAAAAGCCCAAAAAGGTCATGAACATCCCCACGCCCGAGAGCAGCATCCACCCCCCGCTGCGGCGCGCGAATTCTACAGAACCACGGGGCCCCAGCAGCAACCACCCCACCGCGAACAAGGTGAGGCTCACCACCATCGCCCCGGCCGTGAAGGTGAGGGGATTCGGTGCAATGCCGCCCTTGCGGCTGCCGAGCACGAAGAACACGTTGCCGAGCGCGGCGAACAGGGCGAAGGAAAACGCGACGAGGAAATGGGTCATGCCGTAAAAATAGGTTGTAGGGGCAAAAGATTTTTGCCCTTTCTCGACCCTCATTAACCCAGACGATCTAATCCTCGAACACGATGTTCGAGAACGACACGGCGAGCAACGGCACGAACACGATGTTGGAGGCGGTGTGCACCCGCGCCGCGCGCGCGAAGGCGTGAGGGTCCGATTCCTGCGTGTTGGCCATCATGATGCCCGTCACCATCGAGGTGGTGAACGCGGTCAGGTGCGCGACGGCCAGCCAGCGATGTGCGTTGTGCTTCTCGCGCGGCTTGCCGCGCTCTCGGATGGTGAGGTTGTAGAGCGCCATGCCGCCCGCCGCCATGTAGGCCGCCATACCCGTGCGCACCAGCGCCCGGTCGATGCCGCGCCAGGGTTCGGCGCGTGAGCCGCCGTCGGGGCAGCATTCGTTCGGGTCCATCAGTTTACCGAGGTTGCCGCTCGCCGCGCCGATCACCATCGCCGTCGTGAAGGTTGTGAGCGCGAGCGTCCCCAAGGCGGCGTGAGTGACGAAGTAGGCGCTGGGTTTGTCGTCATCGACGCCTGCCGCGGAGGCCAGGGGCGGAGGTTTCAGCGCTTCGGCCAGCAGTGAATCGGGGTTCTGCGGGGCCGCGACCGCGTTTTGAACCAGGGCGGCGAGGCAGAGGGATGCGAGAAGGCGTGCGAGAGTCATGCCGCAATAGTAGGCGATCCGCGCGCGGAGCGCACGCCCCCGGAAAGCCGGAACGCCCAACCCCGAAATCACATCAATTCATCAGGTTCCGTCGGAATTTTTGCGTTTTCCCAAACCCAAACCGTGAACCCAAACCGTGTCCTCAATCCCCGGCGGAGCTACATTTCACGGCCTCAAAATCACACACCACCGCCATCTCGGGATCAGTCCCGACCGGAGTTTCCGCATGTCCTTCGACCCGCAGGCCCAGCAGCTCAACGACGCGATCACCGCCACCCACCCGCAGGTGCTGGACATGCTCTCCGCGCGCGGCAAGGCGATCTACTTCCCCAAGCTGGGGGTGCTCGCGCAGTCGGCCGAAGCGCAGGGCAAGGAGATCAACGCGACCATCGGCATCGCGCTCGAGGAAGACGGAAGCCCGCTGGTGCTGCCGAGCCTGGCCGACGCGATCAAGCTGCCGAAGGGCAACGCGTTCACGTACGCCCCGAGCCCGGGTCGCCCCGATTTGCGCAAACTGTGGAAGGAGATGATCGTCAAGAAGTCGCCGTCGCTGGCGGGCAAGGCGATCAGCACGCCCGTGGTGACCACCGCGCTGACGCACGGCATTTCGATGGCGGCGTATTTGTTCTGCGACCCGACCGACACGGTGTTCATCCCGAACCTGTACTGGGAGAACTACGACCTCGCGGTGACGCTTTCGACCGGCGCGCGGCTTGAGACCTTCAACACGTTCACGCCCGCGGGCGGCTTCGACGTGGCGGCGCTGAAGGCGAAGCTGGAGGCGGCACCGCGCGGGGGCAAGAAGATCGTGAGCCTGAACTTCCCCAACAACCCCTCGGGCTACACGCCCACGGTGGCGGAGGCGGCGGCGCTGGTATCGGTGTTGACCGACGCGGCCAAGGCGGGCGACAAGGTGGTGGTGTGGCTCGACGACGCGTACTTCGGGCTGGTGTTCGAACAGGGCGTCTACGAGGAGTCGGTGTTCGCGCCGCTCGCGGATGCCCACGAGAACCTGCTGGCCGTGAAGATCGACGGAGCCACCAAGGAAGACTACGTCTGGGGTTTCCGCGTGGGCTTCTTGACCTACGGCATCAAGGGGGGCAATGCCGCGTTGTACGAGGCGCTGGAGGCCAAGACCGGCGGCGCGATCCGCGGCAACATCTCCAACAGCTCGCACCCGGCGCAATCGCTGCTGCTGGCGGCCTGGTCGTCGCCGGCCTACGCCGCCGAAAAGAAGCGCGCCTTTGACCTTTTGAAGCAGCGGTACGACAAGGTGCGCGAGATCCTCGCGGCGCACCCGGAATACGCCGAGGCGTTCACGGCGCTGCCCTTCAACTCGGGTTACTTCATGTGCGTGAAGCCCGTGAAGGCCGACGCCGAGGCGCTGCGCAAGAAGCTCCTCGCCGACTACTCCACCGGCACGGTGAACTTCGGGGGCATTCTGCGCGTGGCCTTCAGCGCGACGCCGACGGACAAGCTGGAAAAGCTGTTCGCGAACATCTACGCGGCGGCGAAAACGATTTAATGCATTCGTAGGGATGAGGCATGCCTCATCCCTAAAGCCGCCGCAACGCGACAATCCCCGGCGCGCCGTCGGTGGTGAACCACGGCGTCGCGCGCCACCCCCACAAATCGCGGTCCTTCAGGTGCAGGTGCACGAAGCCCAGCCCGATCAAACTGCCCATCGCGGCCCCTGCGATCACGTCGGATGGAAAGTGTTTGCCGGCCGCCACGCGCAGCGCGGCGACGCCCGAAGCCGCCGTCAGGCTTCCCGCCCACAAGAGCCCTTGGTGCTCGAATTCCGGGTGTCGAAGCGGGTACACCGTGGCGAGGTACACGGCCCCCAGAAAAGCGCCCGAGGCGTGTCCCGAATAAAAACTGCCCGCCGCCTGCCCCTCCCGCCTTTCGGACTCGGGCGCGGCCGTGCCGTAGACGAACGGGCGCGGGTGCACGCGCGTGGCGCGCACGTTGAGGTTGAGGGCCGAGTTCCACGAGGCCGCCTGGGCCAGAATGAGCGCGTCTTCCAGCACCGGGCCCCACGAGCGGTCTCCTTGCCCGGTGCGCCGCTGCCGGTGCAGGTGCCAGAGGTCGGCGTAGACCATGGCGGGACCGATCGCGAACGACAGCACATCGCTGGCGATATCCGCGGCCGGATTCCAAGCCCCGGCATTCCAGCGGTCGAGGGGTGAAAGCTCGCTGCGGCGAAGATCCTCCGGCCCCGCCGGATCCATCGCCTGGACACGGGATTGTCCGATGATTTGACCGGCCAACCCGGTGGCCAAAAGGGCCGTTTCGCGGGGCCAGAAAAAGGCGAAGGGCGAGTCGTGGGGTGCGATCGGTTGGGCGGCTGTTGAAAGTGTGGTATTAAACACACACGCGGCGAAAATCGAAACAATTTTTTTCACGGGTAACAAGATAGCTGGAAATGTTGGGAGGTTTTCAGGTGCGAGTGGGGACAAAATGCCGTACCTTCACGGATCGGACCCTTTCTGGTATCGCTTCGGAGTTTTCGATGACCGCACGAATCAAAAGCCCCTCGACCCCGATCCGCTCTTTCGCCGCCGGGTTGCTTTGCACGCTCGCCCTCTCCGGCACGGCTGAGGCCCAACCCACGCCGCTGAAAACCCTCGCCCAAGCGCACGGCATCGACATCGGCGTGGCGGTTTCCTTCCCGGGGTCCGGCCGGGCCCAGTACGATTCGGTGCTGACCCGCAATTTCACGGGCATGGTGGCCGAGAACGACCACAAGTGGGGCAACATCCAACCCACCAACGGCACCTTCAACTGGACCAACGCCGACCGCATGGTCGATTTCGCGCAGCAGTTCAACATGAACCTGCGCTTCCACGCCTTCGTCTGGCATCAGCAAAGCAGCTTCATGGCCAACGGCCACAGCGCCGGCGTGGCGCAGCCCACCAACCCCAACGCGTTCGACCGCGCGGGGGCCTTCACCGAGATGCGCGAGCACATCGGCGCCGTGATGCAGCGCTACAAGACCCGCAACGGCGGCCAATTGCACGTGATCAAGGAGTGGGACGTGGTGAACGAAGCCGCGGCCCGCGACAGCGGCAACGACGACCCGCAGAACCTTTACGGCGGCATGCGCCGCAGCACGGGCAACAGCGTGAACCTCGACAGCGGCCTGAGCCGCTGGGTGGGCTACACCCAGGGCGAGACCAACGATTTCGACTACATCGACTCGGCCTTCGCGATCGCCCACCGCAACGACACCACGGCGCGCCTGGTGTACAACGACTACGACGCCGAGCACATGGGCAAGAAGGGCAATACGGTTTACAGCCTCGTGTCGAAACTCAAGAGCCGGGGCATTCTCATCCACGTTTTGGGCATGCAGTGCCATTGGTACATCGGGCCGTCGAATTCGGGGCCGAGCGGCGCGTGGGATCCGCAGCAGTTCGTGCAGAACATGAACCGCATCGCCGCCCTGGGGCTCGACATGTCGATCACCGAACTCGACATCCGCTTCGCGAACCCCTCCGACTCCACGAAACTGGCGCAACAGCGCGCCGCCTACGAGAACGTGCTCAGCATGTGTCTGGCCCAGCCTCGCTGCAAACGCTTCTACGTGTGGGGCATCCGCGACGGCTCCAGCTGGGTGAACAGCCGCTTCCCGGGCTACGGGACGCCGCTCCTGTTCACCGGGACGGGCACGACCTACACCCCCAAGCCCGCGTACGATGGCCTGGTGCACGTGCTGCAGACCACCACCTCGATCGCCGCGCGCAGCGGCTCGGCCTTCCCGGGCTCCGCGCGCCGCACCAGGGCCCTGCAGTTCCGCTCCGACCTTCCGGTGCGCGACGTGCTGGGCCGCAGCATGCCCTCGCTGCCCGACGGTCGCCCGGCCTTCGCGGCGCAGAAGCCGGTGGCCTCCAAGTCGTCCGCCAAGCGCAGCGCGGCCCCCTGATTCTCGTCCGCCCCTTCGCCGGCCGCCCGGTGAGGACTAATCCCGCCGGCGAACACGACGGGCGGCGACCCGACCGACCAGGCATTCACAAGTTCCCCTGCACGCCGCGTGATGACGGTCGGGGGGCCCCTCGTTTATTCCGCTCAACCGGCCTCAGGGGCCGAACAGGAGAATCCACCATGACGACCACCACCACCCTCGGGCACCAGCCGAACGTCCGGGCCCTCGCCCTGCTCACGGCCTCGCTGTTGGGCGCGGGATCGGCCCTCGCCCAGGTTCCCGCCGACACCTTGCGGAAGCTCGCGGCAAGCCGCGGGATTTACGTGGGCGCGGCCGTCACCTTTCCCTCGGGGAACAACGCCGCCAACCGTCCCGAGTACGAGCGCATCCTCAAGAACAGCTTCAACGGCCTGGTTCCCGAGAACGCGATGAAGTTCCAGAACCTCTCGAACGCGCGCGGGGTTTACAATTTCGGCCCGGCCGACGCCATCGCCGATTTCGCCGATTCCAACGGCATGAAGCTGCGCGGACACACCTTCGTGTGGCACAGCCAAACCGCCAACTGGTTCAACAACCTCAGCGGCACGGCCACATCGCGTGACACCACCCTCAAGATCATGAAGCAGCACATCGACACGGTGGGGTCGCGCTACAAGGGGCGCGTGCTCGAGTGGGACGTGCTGAACGAAGCCATCGCGCAGAACGGCGGCGCCTCCCCCAACTACCGCACGGGCGGCACGTCGCGCTGGTACGACCGGACCGGTGGCATCGACTACGCCGACTCGGCGTTCAAGTGGGCCCAGCAGGTGGACAGCAACGCCCTGTTGTACTACAACGACTTCGGCGCCGAGGGGATGAACAACAAATCGCAGAACGTGTACGACCTTGTGTCGGGACTCAAGTCGCGCGGCGCACCCATCCACGGCGTGGGCCTGCAGTGCCACTTCAACCTCACCGACCACGACACGGCGACCATCGGTCAGAACATGCGCCGCCTCGCGGCGCTGGGTTTCACCCTCTCGATGACCGAGATCGACATCCAAACCTCGAACACGGTGCAGAACCTGGAGACCCAGAAGCAGAAGTACAAGGCGCTCGCCAAGCTCTGCCTCGACGTGCCGGCCTGCCGCAGCTTTTACGCGTGGGGCGTGAACGACGCGCAATCGTGGCGAGGCGCGAACGCGGTGGCGTTGCTCTTCACCGGGACCACCGCCATGACACCCAAGCCCGCCTTCTGGGGCGTGGTGGAAGCCTTGAACGAAGGCAGCACGGCGACCTCCGCGCCGTCGATGCCGTGGAACGTGGTGGTGACGCGTTTGCCGCCGCTGGCGGACCCGGTCTCCCTTGCGATTCGCTGGCGCGCTCCCGTGACCGACGGCCGCAGCCCCATCACCGGCTACAAGGCCATGGCGGTGTCCGACACGAGCAAGAGCTGCACCACCACCGGGGCGACCTCGTGCGTCATCAATTCCGGCCTGACGCTCGCGGACACCAACCTCCGCTTCATCGTGCGCGCTACCAATGCGGTGGGTGTCAGCGGCGCGTCCCCGCCGTCGCCGGGTGCGACCAGCGGCGTGGTTTCGATCATCCCCGGTCGCGACCCGGCGCGCGTTCAGGTCGGTCAGTTCAACGGGTCCTTCCGCTATCAGATCCCCGAGGGCATCGCAGGGACCGTGACGCGCTTGACGATGACGGTATTCGACGCCTCCGGCCGCACGGTGTGGTCGAATGCGGTGCGCCCCTCGGCCTCGTCGCATCGCGAGCTCGCGTGGAACGGTACGGATCGCTCGGGCCTGCGCGCCCAGGCGGGCGTGTACATGGTGCGCGTGCGCGTGGAGCAGGGCGGCGAAACCCAAGAGGTCAACGGCCGCGGTCTCTGGCTCGGTCAAAACTAAGCGGGCCTTGCGGCCCGTTCCCTCCGGCGTCGTCATCCGTCGCCCGAAAACCCCGCTCCGGCGGGGTTTTTCGTTTTGGAGACCTCTCCGTGCGCGCATGACCTCCGGTTACCTTTGAGGCGCCCCATGCGCCTGCTCTTGATCGACAACCACGATTCCTTCACCGCCATCCTTCACCATTATTTGTGGGAACTGGCCGGCGAACGGCCGCTGCTTTTCCGCAACGACGAGCTGACGCGCGACGAGTTGGAACGTCTCGATTTCGACGCGGCGGTCCTTTCGCCCGGGCCGGGGCATCCCGCCAACGTGCGCGACTTTGGGGTGTGCCGCGATCTGCTGGAACTGTTTCCGGCCACGCCCGTGCTCGGGGTTTGCCTGGGGATGCAGGGGCTCGCCCAGTTCGCGGGAGGGCGCGTCGTCCCGTGGCCGGGGGCGCTGCACGGGCGGCCCGCGCGCATCGCGCACGACGGCAGCGGTGTGTTCCGCGGCCTCCCCGACGGATTCCGCGCCATCCGCTATCACTCGCTGGTGGTCGACCCCGATTCCCTTTCGGCGACCGTGCGCGCCACCGCGTGGGCGGACGACGGCGGGGAGCGACATGTCATGGGTCTGGCGTTCACCGATCGCCCGTGGCACGGCGTGCAGTTTCATCCGGAAGCGTTCGCCACCGAGCACGGGAAAACCTTGCTGACGAACTTTCTCGATCTCGCCTCGCCCGGTCGCACCCGACCCGCGCCCGTTTTTTCCACGGGCCGCGGCCGCGAGGCGGACACGGGTGAGGGCCTCCCGCGCGACCTTCCCGAAGTTCCCCACATCGAACTCCCGTGGCGCGACCCGGCCCAAGTTTTCACGCGGTTCTTTTCCGGAGTGGCGAACACCTTTTGGCTCGATGGCGCGCACGCCCGACAGGAGTCGGGATGGGCGTCGACGGCGATGGGACGGGCCGAAACCGCGCGAAATGCTTCGGCGGCGTGGTTCCGCACCGTCGTTTCCGCGTACGCAGGAATCTCGCGGCGTTGCCCGTGGCCGGGGTATCGCGGCGGGCCGGTGGGGCAACTCGATTACGAATGGCGTCCCGAGGCCACCGAGCCTGAGGCGGGGACGGGGCGATGGTTGCTTCCCGACGGGTGGTTGTCGTTCGATCATCGTGCAGGTCGGGTGTTTGCGGCCTGGAACGACGGGGCGGAACCTCCGGCATGGCTGCAGCGCGTCATCACGGGATGGACGCAAGAGGGTAGCGTCGCCGCGCCCGTCGCCGCGCTGCCTTCGTTTGACGCCTGGGTGTCATCCATGACGGAGGCCCGCCATGCCGAGGCCGTGGCGGCATTGCAGGATGCCATCGCGCGCGGTGACACTTACGAGGCGTGCCTGACCTTCAAGTACGAGGTGTCGGCGGTCGCGGATCCCCTTGGCGTGTATCTGGGATTGCGCGCCCGCAACCCAGCGCCTTATTCCGCCTATTTTGATTTCGGCGGCTTTCAGATGCTTTCGGCCTCGCCCGAACTGTTCCTTGAAGGTTCCGCCGACGGCACCCTGCGCAGCCGTCCCATCAAGGGCACGCGCCGTCGCGGCGGTGACCCGGCGAGCGACCGCGCCCTGCGCGAGGATCTGTCGTCGTCGGAAAAGGACGCTGCCGAAAACCGCATGATCACCGATCTCACCCGTCACGATCTGGCGCGCGTCTGCGTGCCCGGCAGCGTGGAAGTGCCCGTGTTTCTGAGCGTCGAGGAACATCCCGCCGTGTTCCAGCTGGTGTCCGAAGTGCGGGGACGCATCGCGCCGGATCGCACCGCGTTCGATGCCATCGCCGCCTGCTTTCCCGGAGGGTCGATGACGGGCGCTCCCAAGGAACGCACGATGGAGCTTCTGCGGAAGCTCGAAGCCCTGCGGGGCGCGTATTCCGGAGCCATGGGGTACGTGACCGACGGCGGCGCCTTCACCCTGTCGATGGTGATCCGCACTCTCGTCGCCGAGGGGAACAATTGGTCGGTGGGGTGCGGCGGCGCGGTGCTGGCCGACTCGACCGCGGACTCCGAATGGCGCGAAGCCATGATCAAGGCCCGCAGCGTCATCGACGCGGCGGGGCCGTAATCGCGGGCCGGAATTTCGCCGCGGGACCCGTCAACCGCGTCGATGGGGAGGTATTTTGGACATCATGAAAAACATGAACAAGCGCGGCGGGCTTGCGCGCGCGGCGGGCGTGGCGATGGGTTTGATGGCGGCGTTCGCGGCTTCGGACGCCCATGCCGATCTGCGGGCCATCGCGGGTGGCGGATGGACGGGCGCGCGCGGCGATAGTTCCGCCTACGTGGCGAACGGTCTGACCGGTCTTGGGGGCTTGGAGCTTGAGGTCGGCCAAAACCTCGGCTTCATGGTGGCGGGATCCTACACGACCTTCGATGCCAACGCCTCCAAACTCAAGGCCGACCACGGATTGCCCGCCACCGACCCTCTCGACGCGTCGACGGCGATCATCGCGTTGACCGTCGCGCCCAAGCTGTACCTCACGAACCGCGACATCGCCGCGCACGTGATCCTCGGCGGCGGCCCGCGCTGGATCACCCATACCACCAGCGCCGCCGGCACGGGCGTCAAGAGCGAGCGCGATGAACAGGCGTGGGGCGTGCTCGCGGGCTTCGGCCTCGACATCGAGTTTTCGGATGGGTTCCGCCTCGGGTTCGCGCCCACCTATCATCGTGAGAACGCGGAGCGTCGTCCGCTCGAATACATGTCGTTCGTGTTTTACCTGAAGCTGTAGGGGAGGCGCGCCCCGCTGCGGCTGCGCCCGAAGCCCCAAACCGTCGTTCGCCTCGGCTCCTCAGCCCGCGCAGCCGCGATGCGTCAGAAAGGCCTCGAGATCGTCGACGCGGCGCAGGTCGGCGCCCAGCGCCTCCCGGTCGGCCGCCGTCAAGGGCTCGCGCTTCGCTTCGGCCAGAATCCCGCGCGCCTCGATCAGTTCGCTCAGCGAGACCGCGAGATCCGCACGCAGCACCAGCGCACGGAAACGCACAGGCGCCCCCGCCTGCGGGTGAGCCGTCAGGCCGGCGTCCAGAAGGCGCGCGGCCTGTTGCCAGGCGCGTGCGTGGTCGAGGCGCGCGGCCTCGGCGAGGAGGGTCTCCAAAGTCGCGAACGAGCCGCCCGGGTCAGAGGAACTCGTCGACGGCCCGGGCCGACTGGAAGGGGCGGCTGGTTCGTTCGTCATGGGGCGAAAATGCAAATTGCGCGCCGCCCTGTCCCTGTTCGTCCCAGGACTCCCGCGTCGCGCCGCCGTGAAGCCCCGCGTCCCGGAGCAGTCGATCCATGATCGCCGTCGCCTCGAACTGCGCCGCGCGCTCGGTGGCCGCGCGGCGGAAGGTGGCCGCGCGATGCGGGTCGGCGAGGTATTCGCCCGCGCGCGCGCCCATGTCCGCGGCCGATCGCGCGTGATAGCCGCAGACGCCGTCGCGCACCAGGTCGCGCGGGCCCTTGGTGTCGTACACCACGGCGGGCAGGCCGCAGGCCATGCCCTCCAGAAGCACGCACGAAAAGGTGTCGAACCACGAGGGCAGCACCAGCAGATCGCTGGCCGCGAAGGCGTCCGCCAGCGCGTTGGGTCCGAGCCATCCCAGGAAGAGGGCGTCGGGGTGCGCGGCGCGCAGTTCGGCTTCCATCGGCCCCGTGCCGGCGAAGGCCAACACCACGGGCGGAGCGCCCGCCGCGTCATGAAGTGCGGCCAAGCGCGCGCGCGCGGCGGCGATCACCTCGGTCAGGTCGCGCAGGCCCTTCTCGGCGCTGAGGCGGCCGGCGAACAACATCACCTTCGCCGCGGGCGCGAGACCGGGGAACAGGGCGGCCCGCGCCGCCTCCTGCGCGCGCGGCGTGAACTGCGGCCGCGTCCAGTGCGCCGTGAGGTGGATGCGCTCGCGCGCAATGCCGAAGTCGGGACCGGAGAACGCCTCGCGCTGTTCGGTGTTCAGCACGTACAGCCCGTCGAAAGCCCCGTAGAACGCGCGCAGAATGCGGCGCACGCGGTCAGATTGATGAATGTCCAGATCCATGTTGCGCCGCGCGAAGTCCATCCAGTCGGTGTGCACGTAGAAGTGCGCCGGTACTCCGAAGGCGTGCTTGAGGTACAGGGCCACCAGGCCCATCGGCGCCTCGGTGGAGCAGATCACGCGGTCGTATCCGCCGTCCTCGAACACCTTCTGGATCTTCAGGATGTCGGGCATGCGGAAGGGCTGGTCGGGGTAAAAGGGAAAGCGGGCCTCGGTGAGGGCGGGTACGGAGATCAGGTGCGGCCCCTGCTTGTCCTCCGGCACGTTGCAGGCGAGGAAGTCGATGGGCAAATCACGGCGGCGCACCTCGTCGAGCGTGGCCTGCAGGGCGTGCGACACGCCGTTCTTGTCGTACAGCGTGTCGGTCAGCCACAGCGTGCGGCCGGAGGGCCGCGCCCGCCCGAGGCGCGCGGCGAACGCATCCACGAAGGTCCGGCGGTCGTTGAGGACGGCGTGCGCCGCGAACGACGCGCCGCCCAGCACCGTGGAGGCCAGCAAGGGGAACGGCAATCCGTCCGTCAAAGCACCGAGGCTGGTTTCCGCCTTGTCGCGGCTGCGGTCGGTCCGTTTCGGGGCGGCTTTCTTGCCCGCGGTCCAGGCGCGGAAGTGAATGGGCAACTCGAAGTGTTCCAAGGCCGCGGCGAAGTCGGGGGTCTTCGGCCCTGCGACATTTCCGTCGGGGCCCGCTTCGGCGCGGGCGTTGCGGTTTTCCACGCCCTCCACCGTGAAGGGCTTCAGCTTGGTTTCCACCCGTTGCATCAGCACCTGCTGCAGATGGCCGAACATGCGGGGCAACACGGTTTTGATCGCCTCGATGTTCTGGTCCGGCGAGGCGCGGCGCGCCAAGGCCAGCGCGTCGATGTCCTCCACCAGCGGGCGATAGTCGCGCGACGTGGCGTGCTTGAGCCACCAGGCCGGGCGCTTGCCCTGCAGCCCGCGGCTGAACACCTTGAGGAACCGCGAGGTGCGCTTGTGGCGGCGCAGTTCCAGCAACCCGTTGCCGATCATGAACGCCGTGAGCTTTTCGCCGGGTTCGCCGCGATGCAGCAGCAGGCGCACCAGACCGGGATCCTCCATGCGCAGCGCCGCCTGCGAGAAATACTCGAGGAAGGCCGCGGTGAGTTTTTCCTCGGCGCAGTTGGCGCCGTAGGGTGAGAGGGTTCCGGTGCGCAAGCCCTCGAGCACCAGATCCGAGGTTTTGCGTCCCTCCTGCACCTGCGCGCGCCACCCGGGGACGTGGACCTGCGTGCCGGTCGCTCCGGCGAACATCCCGAAGTGGCAGTCGGAGCCGCCGGTCACCTGCTTGCGCAGCGGGTTGCGGCAGAAGTCGGCCGGGTTCAAGCCCGTCGCGCGCGCGGCCTCGTCGAGTCGCTCCGCGTCAAGCGAGGAGACCCACTCCATCGTCAGCAGGTTTTGCCAGGCGTCGCGTTGACCGTTCACGCCTTCGAAGCGTTCGAAGAGCAGCGCGAAGCGGTCCATGAGCGAGGGGTCGGGCTCTTTGCCGGGAGCGTAAAAGTGCAGCGGGTGCGCCAGCACGGTGGGCAGATTGCGTTCCGCCGTGAAGGCCTGGAACCTGTAGATGTCCTTGCGCAAAACCTTGAGGCGCTCCTCCTCCTCCGGCGTGAACCCGAAGGTCAAAACGTGCACCCCCACCCCCACGTCGGGGAAGGTGCAGCTGAACTCCGCGGCGGGCAGCACGTCTTCGCCCTTGTCGAGCAGCTCCCAGCTGCTGCGCGCGTTGTTGTGGTTGGTGATGGTCACCGCGTCCGCCCCGTGGCGGCGCAAGGTCTTCACCAGCTCGCGCGGCGGCAACCAGGTTTCGGGTAGGCGCAGCAGGCGTCCCAGGGTTTCGTCGGGCACGTCGCTGTTGCGGTCGTGGCAGTGCAGATCGATGCGGATCAGGTCGCCGGCCTCCGTCGAGGGAAGCGCGGCGCGCCGCTCCTCCACGGCGCGGGCGAGGTCGCGGGCGATGCGGGATTTAAACGTGTCGTTCATGGGAGACTCCTTCGGAAACGACGGGCGCTTGGGACAAAACGGGATCGGATGATGGCGATCCCTCGGGCATGACGGGGACCGGAAATCCTTCGGACGTCGCGAACAAGGCGGACGGGGCGCGGGCGGGGTCCGCGCGCCGTTCGGGGAATGCCAGACGACCCGTGTCGCCGGCAAGTCTCACGCGCAGGTGAGGCCCGTAGGCCTCGGTCGCGACCTGGGACGGGATGACGAGCGACCGGCCCAGCGCCAGCGGCAGGCACAGCACGAGCGCGCCCGCATCCTGATGCGGGGCGCGGCGGCAGTTCCACGAGATTTCCAGCGCGTGCCGACCTTGGTCGCCGGCCGTCCATGTGGCGCGCCAGGTGACCGTGCCGTGAAGCGTGGGCGCATCGGCCACGCCGAGTGCCGCGCCGGGCCGGAACCAGGCCGCGGGGACTCCCGAGGCCAGGAGCAGGTTGCCGTCTTCCTCGCGCACGAGGAAATCGCGAATGAGGTTCAGGAATTCCGAGGCCGCCCACCCGTGATCGCCGTCGCCCATGCATCCCCCGCCGGTGCGCGGATGAATGGCTTCGGGCCACGCGAGCGTGGGGCCGCCGTGACGCAGAAGGCTTTCGAGGATGGTGAACGCGCGCGGATCCTGGCGCACCAGAAGCGCGCGCGCCATTTGCGCCGAGAGGTAAGGGTTCAGGCCGGTATGGATGATTTTTTGCAGGAACAACCCGTCGCGCACATTGTGGCTCGCCAGGTGCTCCACCGTGCCCGCCACCCACTCGGCGGCGGGCTTGACCACCGCCAAGGGCGAAAGGCCCACAAGGTTGCCCACCGCCGCGGAGTCGAGATCGCGGTAGGGCGAGCAGGGCAGGCCCGCATGCCCGGAGCGCGCCGCGCGGCGGAACGCCGCCGCCATCGACGCCTCGACATCGCCGCGGAAGTCGGCGATCAGAGCCTCGAGGCGCCCCGCCTCGCGCGCGCGCCCCAGCTTGCGCGCGGCCCAGAGCAGCTTCTCGAGCCCCGCGAGGCTCCACAGCGCATCCCAGTAATAGTGGTCGTTGGGGCCGAAATGCTCCGCCGAGAATCCGGCGGGCAACAGTCCGTAGTGCGGCGCCCGCGGTTCGCCCGCGTGAGGTCCGCGGTTCGTCGGCTTGGCCCGAACCCTCGTTTTCCGGCGCATGCGGTCGATCCACAGCGCGCCGCGCCACAGCGCGGGCCATGCGCGCGCGAGCAGCGCCGCGTCGCCGCCGCGCTGCACGTGCCCGATGAGCGTCCACAAGGCCTGCCCGTTGCTGTCCCACTCGCCGTTCTGGCTGCGGAAGAACCCGCGACGGGTTTGGCGCGCGAGACTCGCATCGGTCTTGGCCGCCACGCGGGCGCCGAATCCCATCTGGTCGAAGGCCAGAGCGATGAAGGCCGCGTCGCGGAACCAGTGGCCGTGGTACAGGAACGATCCCGGCGTGAAACGGTCTCCGTCGTCGAACACGGGAAGGCGCGCCTTCACCGCGCGGAAGGCTTGCGCCAGCGCGGTGTGAGGCAGTTCCACCTGCAGGCCTTCGGCCTGCAGCGCGCGCAGCCGCGAGAGCTCGCCCGCGCGGAGCGTGTCGATCACCGCGGGCGAGGGCAAGCGGGCGGGGCCCGCTCCCGCGCCGTAGGCGCGGCGGCTGCGCGCGATCACGCCCAGCGTGGCGAGCCGGCGCGTCTCGCCGGGCGCGAGGGTCCAGCGGTATTCCGCCGAGGCCGACACCACGCCCGAGTTCGAATCAAGCCCGGCGCCCGGTCCCTCGCTCGCGTCGTCGTCGGCGCCTCCGAGCCCCGGGTGCGTCAGGGAATCGCCCTGCCACCGGTTCGACAACGTCACGCGGTCGGGCCGTTCCGGCAAGAGCAGGGCGGGTTTCCCGTTCACCTTGAAAATGCCTCCCACCTCGCCGCTCAGGCCGTCGCCCACGGCGACGCGTTCGTGCACGATGGTTCCGATGGGGCTGAACATCAGGGGATTGTACGGGCGCAAGGCCACCCCGAAGGTCAGCGTCAGCGGCCTCCTCGAAAGATTGCGCACGGTGTGCGTGCAGGAGAGCCACTCCGGCGCGTCGCCGGGCTTTTCCGTCACCGCGGGGCCGCGCAGCGCCACGCATTCGGACGACCAGGCAATGTCGGGGCGTGCGGCATAGCGCGTGATCACCGCGGGCAGCTCGCCGTCGAGCAGCTCCTGTCGCGTGCCGGTGAGGCGCGGCGGAAAATACCCGGTGCCGTCCACGCGCAGGTAAGGGAACCACGACCACCCGTAGGGCCGCAGCGTGACCATGCCCACGGGGTCGATCATCGCTTCGCGCTCCGAACCGTCCACGCCCAGCGACGTCCAGTTGCGCGCCGTGAGATTGCTCTTGATGACGTTCGTCCCCGTCGGCAGGAACGCCTCCGAGGCCGGATCGACCTGGCGTTCCACCCAGTAGGGCCACACCCAAGACGAATTGCTTTGCATCGCCATGGTGTTGTTGAGACCCGCGAGCACGAGCGAAAGTCCCTGTTCCACCAGCTCGGCGGGAAAGGCGACGTCGGCGGGGCGGCCCGCGTGCTTCAACGATTTGAGAAGGGGGACGAGGTGGCGTTTGCCGGTCCAGCGCAGATACGCGCCGAGCAGAATTTCGCTGAATGACGCGTTGATCACGCGGTGCCGTAAACCCTGTTGAAGAATGTCACCTCGATCATGGGTTCAAGAGTAGACGGCTTGAGGGGGGCTGGAAACGGTTCGGACCCTTGTGTAACAGGGCTGAAACGTGTGTGACCGTCTTTCGTGACAACCGGAGCTGTCCACAATTGTGAATAAACTGGGAGTAGTGGTTTTTGGAGAAAAACCTGAAAATTGGCGGTTTTGTGTTCTCAACGACACGAATTTCAGGAGCTAATTGACATCATGGCAAGTCGCGTCGGGGTGGTGCGGCGGTGTGGATAACCTCCCGGCGTTCACTCCCCCGGGGCTTGTCTCACGAAGGGAGGGAGGAGGAATACCCTGCCGGCCCTCGCGCGCATCGGGTCTCTCGGCGCTCCGGCCCCGCAAAACATTTCTGCCGGCTGCTGGGCCAAAACGCTCCTCTCGCGCGTCAATTGCCTGAGGGGACGCTTCGCGCAGCCGCGCCGAAGATATGCATAAAAATATGTATGATGTGGTTTCAGGCTCGTTTGAATGGGATGAACACAAGAACCTTCTGAACATCCAAAAACATGAAATTTCGTTTGAGGAAGCGAAATTCTGTTTTTCGGATGTACGGCGCATTGTGGCATTCGATGACGCTCACTGCACGTTAACGGAACAGCGGTTTATCTGCCTTGGACGTATTGAAGGCGGTGTTGTCACCGTTAGATACACCCACCGTGGGGATCGAATCAGAATTCTGGGTGCCGGATTTTGGAGAAAGGGGCGAAAGGCTTATGACAAAGAAAACGGGTAAGTTCAGCGATGTCGTTTATACGGATGAGCCGATGGAGTTCACGATCATCGAGGACTACCTTCCTCGTCCCGACCAACTGATCTTCACCGAAGAGAAAACCCGCGTAACGATCAACCTGAATGAGTCGTGCGTACGGTTCTTCAAGGATGAGGCCAAGCGGTATCGTACACCCTATCAAAAGCTCATTCGCAGCGTGCTCGATACGTTCGTGCGCAACGCCACGGCGAAAGCGGAAAAGCGACTCGCCGCCAAGGCGACGAAGGCGAAGCAGGCGGGGAAGGCCGTGAAAGCGGGCAAGGTGTTGAAAGGGGCGTCGGCGTGATCATGGATTCCCAAAGCGACCTGATCACCCGCGATCTGCGGCACGTGTGGCACCCGTGCACGCAGATGAAGGATACCGAGGTCTTTCCGCCCGTCGAGGTGGTCGGCGCATCGGGATCTCTGCTGACCTTGCGTGATGGTTCCACGCTGGTGGACGCGACCTCGAGCTGGTGGTGCAAGACCTTGGGGCACGGCCACCCGCGCTTGCGCGCGGCGCTGACCGGTCAGGCGGAACGGTTCGAGCATGTGATCGGCGCCAACACGGCGACTGAAACCTTGGTGTCGTTGTCCGAACGCCTTGCGGCGCTTTGCCCGCCGCTTAGCAAGGTGTTTTACGCGGGCGACGGGTCCAGTGCGGTGGAAATCGCCCTGAAGATGGCGCTGCACGCGCAACGCATCCGGGGCCGGGCCCATCGCACCAGGTTCCTCGCGCTGGAGAACGGGTATCACGGCGAGAGCGGGCTTTCGCTGGCCGTCAGCGACCTCGGCCTTTACCGGGCACCGTATGCGGCCGTGCTCCCCGAGCCCGTGATCGTCGGCGGCGTGCCCTACGTTGCGGGTTCCGGCGACCCCGCGTGGGACGATTGCGCCGCGCAGTGGCCCGCGATCGAGCGCGCGCTGGACGCGCGGCGCGACGACGCGGCGGCGCTCATCCTGGAACCGGTGGTGCAGGGCGCGGGCGGCATGCGCGTGTACAGCCCCGACCTGCTCCGCCGCCTGCGCGCGTGGACCGAGCGGAACGAGGTGATCTTCATCGTCGATGAGATCATGACGGGGTTCTGGCGCACGGGCAAACCGCTCGCGGTCGACCACGCCGGCATCGTCCCCGACCTCATGTGCTTGTCCAAGGGGCTCACCGCCGGGTGGCTGCCGTTTTCGGCCACGCTGGTGCATCCCGATCTTTACGATCTGTTCTACGCCGATTACGGGCAGGGTCGCGATTTTCTGCACTCCAACACCTACTCGGGACACGCGCTGGGCGCGGCGGTGGCGCGGGAGGCCCTCGCACTGTACGACGCGCCCGGTTTCGGGGAGGAGGTCGCCGCCTTCGCGGCCGCGCTCTCCGCGCGCTGGCGGCAGGTGGTGACCGCCACGGGAGCGTTGAGGGACGTTCGCGCGCTCGGCGGCATGGCGGCCGCCGAGCTCGCCCTGCCCGCCGGATTCGCCCCGTCGCGCGCCGGGTTCCGCGTGTTCCGCGAGGCGGTCGCGCGCGGCGCCTTGCTGCGTCCTCTGGGGAACACCGTGTACTGGCTGCCGCCGCTCAACACTCCGCCCGCCGACCTCGACCGCCTCGCGGAGGTGACCGCCGCCGCGTTGCACGTCGTAAAACGCGACATGGGGTGGTAGGCGTGATGCCGCGCGGCGTCGCCCCGGATTGTTAATATTCGAGGCCCGATTTCCCGGTTCGCTTCGTTGAACCGCGGACAGACACAAAGGACGTTCGGCATGAAGTATCTCGTTTTTGTTGAAGACGCCGCCAGCCGCCGTCAGGTTGAGGATCTGCTCAACGCATCCTCGCTTCCGCATGAAACCCTTTCGCTCGACGACCTGCTCGTCAAGGGGCGCGCCGACGGCTACACCGCCGTGGTGACCGAGCACGAGACCTGGCAACGCAACGCCTCCATTCTGCGCTATTTCGATTGCCTGGAGACCCTCAACCAGAAGCCGCTGCTGGTGTTCAACCGCCTCAAAAAGCAGAACGGCATCAAGCTGCGCCGCACCAAGACGCAGACCCTGCACAGCCCGCTGCCCGCGCAGCTCAAGGACGTGCAGCCCCTGCTTTTGCAGATGGGCTGAGTTCACGGCGGTGGTGAATGAGCCCGGTGCGTGAGGCGGTGTAGCCGCGGCGCGCCGGTCGTCGCGTTCGTGTCATGAAGGGTGCGCAGATGAAATCCCCGGAATGGTTTCAGCGATGGTTCGGCGAGGAATACAAGCGATTGTATCCTCATCGCGACGCCTCGCAGGCGTCCGCGCAAGTCGCCGCCCTGCGCGCCGCCATCGGGCGGGTCGCCCCTGCGTTCACCGTTCGCACCGCCCTGGACATCGGGTGCGGAACGGGTCGTCACCTCGGCGCCTTCGCGCCTTCCTCCACTGCGCCGTCGTCATCCGTCTCCTCCAAGGCCTCTTCGCCTGGACCGCTGGGATACGGCATCGATTTGAGCGCGGTGCTGTTGCGCGACGCGCGCGCCGCCGGGCACGCGGTGGCGCGCGCCGACATGCGCCGCCTTCCCTTCGCCGACGGCCGATTCGATCTGGTCGCCTCCTTCTTCACGTCCTTCGGCTATTTCGCGGAGCCTTCGGAAGACGCGGCCACCCTGCGCGAGTTCGCGCGCGTGGTCTGCCCCGGCGGTTTTCTGTTCCTCGACCTTCCCAACAAGCCCGTCGTCATCCGCGATCTGGTGCCCACCGACGCGATGGAGCGTCCCGGTCGTCGCGTGCAGGTGACGAGGGTTTTGGAAGGCAACGTGGTGGTCAAGCGCATCCGCATCGAATGTGACGGTGCGGAAGGTGCCACCGAGGATTGCGGCGTGGGGAGGGACGTGGGGTCGGGTGATGCCGGGCGGGGGGAACGGACGGCGGTCGAGCATCACGAGGAACGGGTGCGGCTGTACGACCTCGCCGAAATCGCGCCGGCCCTCAAGGCCGCAGGCCTTGAGGTGTCGCGCATTCTGGGTGATGAAAACGGCGCGGAGTATGACGCGACGCGTTCCCCGCGCATGAGCCTGTTGCTGCGGCGCGCGCGCCGCGCACCGGAAACCCCCGCTTCCGCTTCCGCACCCTTGGGACAAAAGGCATGACGACGGAAACCCCCTTGTTGTCCCGCCCCGCGCGCGACGCCGCCTCGGTGTTCCTGCGCGAGCACGCCGACGGTTCGGCATTGTTCCCCGGGGGGTCCTTCGCCTCCGATGCGGCCCTCGCGCGGCGCGCCCGCGCGCTCCCCTCGTGGGACGAACCGGCGGGGGAAAACGGGCAGGCCGGAGGGCGCCGCGCGGCCCTGGCCGCCTTCCTCGCGGCCCAGAATCCGGTCGCCGCCCTGCATGCGGCGCAGGCCGCGCAGTTGGCCGACGCCGCGCGGCCGGGAACCTTGTTCGTCATGACCGGGCAGCAGCCCGGCCTGCTCGGTGGCCCGGCGCTGGCCCTTCACAAGGCGCTCACGGCCGTGGCGTGGGCGCGCGACGCCGCCGCTCGCCTTGGGCGCCCGGTGGTACCGGTGTTCTGGATCGCGGGCGACGACTCCGATCTCGCCGAATCGAACGCCGCCGAGTTTCTGGAGCCTTACGCGGCCCCCTCGACGCTGTCGCTCGCGTTTCCCGACCCCGACGACGCCCACCCCATGAGCCTGCGCGTGCTCGACGAGGATGCCGCGCGCGCATTGTGCGAGGCGTTGCCCACCGGGTGGTCGCCCGCAACCCGCGCGCTGGCCGCCGCGTGTTACGCTCCGGGCCGCAGCCTTACGCAGGCCTTCCGCGCCCTGATGCAAACGCTTCTCGGGCCCGAAGGGTTGTTGTTCGTCGACGGGTTCGACGCCGCGCGGCGGCCGGAGGCGCAGGCCTTGCTGCGGCGCATCACCGAACGTTCGGGCCTGTTCCACGAGGCGCTCCTGCGCGGTACGACGCGTCTGCGCGAAACCCTCTCGCTGCCCCCGCAGGTGCCGGTGCGTCCGGGCACGGTGCCGGTGTTTTTGTTCGAGAACGGCCGTCGCGCGCGCCTGTACGCCTCCGATTCGGGGCGCGTGTACGCCGCCGGTGACGAGGGGCTCGACCTTCGCCCCGCGCTGGCGGAGAAAACCCTGCTGCATAGTGCGCTCACGCGCCCGCTGGTGGTGGAGACCTTGTTCCCGATCTTGGGTCATGTGCTCGGCCCCGCGGAGTTGCGCTATTTCGCGCAGATCGCGGACGTGTTTCCGGCCTTCGGGGCCTCGCACCCGCTGGTCGCGCCGCGCGGCCAGGCGTTGCTGGTGCCGCGCGGCGGGCTCGAGGCCCTCACCCCGTTGGGCTTCCGGGTCGACGACCTGCTCGACCTGCGCCCGTCGCGGGTGCGCGAACAGTTGACCGACGCCGCATGGCGCGCGCACCCGGCGGCGGCGACCTACCCCGACGCGGCCTATGCGGATTTCCGCGCCGCCCTTGCGGCCTACGAAGCGGGAGCGTTCCCGGGGGGGCACGGACGCTTCGACGCCGCACGCCGCCGCCTCGACCGCGCTCTCGGCCATCACCGCACCGTGGCGCGCTCGCTGGTGTTCGCCGAGGCCGCGGCGGAGCGCTTCCGCACGCTGCAGCCCCTGCTGCGCTGGCTCGCGGGCGGCGCGCAGGACCGCCACCTGAACGTTTTGTCGCTCTATGACGCGCTGGATAAAAGGCCGGAGGCGGGAGGGTTCGCGGCCCACCGCGCGCGTTGTCGCCGCACCGATGACGCGGCCGCCGTGTATGTTCTTGAGGATGCCACGAGTCCATCCGTCGGAGGTGACGCATGAAAAAGCCGGCCGAACGCGTGAAAAAACCTGTGAAGGCTCCGGCGTCCTCGGGCGCCGGGCGAGCCGGTGTCGACTTCATGGCCGTGGCCGCCCACCCCGACGACGCCGAGCTGTTCGGCGCGGGCACGTTTTTGACGTTGCGCGATCTGGGCCGCACGGGCGTTCTGGTCGACGTGACCGACGGGGGCGCGGGCACGCGCGGCAGCGCGCAGATCCGCGCGCGCGAGGCGGCCGCGGCCGCGAAGGCGCTCGGGCTGCCGCGGGCCTGTCTGGGCGAACCCGACGGCCGCGTGCGCAACACCCTCGACGCCCAGGCGCGCCTCGTGGAGCTCATTCGCCTGCATCGACCGAAGGTCATTTTCACACACCACCCTGCCGAGGAGCATCCCGACCACATGGCCACCGCGGCCTTGGTCAAGGAAGCCGCTTTCCGCGCGGGCCTCAAAAAGTTCGAGCGCGAAGACGGCGTCCCCGTCCCCGGAGACCCTTTCCGTCCCGGCCGCATCTATTACGCCGTCCACTCCGCGTTGTCGGTTGCGCCCACGTTCTGCGTGGACGTGTCCGCGCACTGGGAGGCCAAGCTGCGCGTGATCGGTTGCTACAAAAGCCAGTTTCACGTCGACCCCGACACGGCGAAGCGTTATGACGGCAAGACTGATCTTGCGACTCCGGCCTTCCTCGATGCCATGGAAGTGCGCGCGCGTTTCTACGGCCAGCGCATTCGCCGGCGTTACGCCGAGGCGTTTTGGTGCGAGGAACTGGCCGAAGTGACCGATCCCACGGCTTTGGGAATGGCCCGGTTTCCGTGAGGGGGAACGGTTCTGGGTGCAGGGGATTCCGGATCGCGCCTTTCCTCCGCGCGGACGCGTCCTTCGGAGCGGTTTCTCGACGCAGCGCTCGACGCGCACACTAAAAGGATTGTGAGTCTCTCATGAACGGACGTCCCTTGAAAATCGGCATCACCTGCCACCCGACGGTGGGGGGCAGCGGCATTCTGGCTTCGGAGCTGGGGAAGTTTCTGGCGCGGCGCGGGCACGAGGCGCACTTCATCACCATGAGCGTGCCGTACCGCCTGCGCGACGAGTTCAGCCGGAACATCTACTTCCACACGGTGGAGGTGGAGCAGTATCCGCTGTTCGAGCACACGCCCTACAACATGGCGCTCGCCGCGAAGATGCGCGAGGTCGTCGCCTCCGAAGGGCTAGATCTGCTGCACGTGCATTACGCGATTCCCCATGCCATCAGCGCCTACCTCGCGGCGCAGATGCTGGCCGCCGACGGCCGCAAGCTTCCGGTGGTGACCACGCTGCACGGGACCGACATCACCTTGGTGGGACAGGAGAAAAGCTTCTTCGAGCTGACGCGTTTCGGCATCGAGCAAAGCACGGCCGTGACGGCCGTCTCCGATTATCTGAAGGCGAAGACCGAAGAGGTCTTCAAGCCCAAGCGCGAGATCCGCCGCATCCACAACTTCGCCGACGCGGGGCTTTTCCGCAAACATCGCGGGCCTTGTCACCGTTCGTCGTTCGCGACGGCGAACCAGGTGGTGTACATGCACATGTCGAACTTCCGCCCCGTGAAGCGGGTGGAGGACGTGGTGAAGGTGTTTGCCGCGGCGGTGGCCGCGGGCGTGGACGGCGCGCTGGTGATGGTGGGCGAGGGACCCACGCTGCGCAGTGCGCGCGACCTCGCCGAGTCGCTCGGCGTGTCGTCGCGCGTGCGCTTTCTCGGCAACCAGATGGACGTGCCGGCCATCATGGGATGCGGCGACGTCTTCCTGTTCCCGTCCGAGGTGGAAAGCTTCGGGCTGGCGCCGCTCGAGGCCATGGCCTGCGAAATGCCCGTGGTGGCCTCCGATTCGGGCGGCATCCCGGAGGTGGTGATTCATGGGGAGCACGGGTTTTTGGCCCCGGTGGGAGACGTGAAAACCATGGGCGAGCATGCCGCGAAACTCGGTCTCGATGCGGAACTGCGGGCGCGCCTGGGCGCCGCCGGCCGCACCCGCGCGCTTGAGATGTTCGCCCCCGAACGCGCGGTGGACCAGTATGAGGCGTTGTATCGGGAGGTCCTCGGAATTCAATAGAACAATGCAACAGTGCAGCAATGCATCAATGCAGCATTCCAACAGTCGAACGTAGTGCTCAATCAGCCGTGATAATTATTGCCGTGATGTTGTCATGCTGTGATGAAGGCTCGGGTTCGCCGATTACATTCCCAGTACCCAGTACCCAGTACCCAGTACCCAGTACCCATTGTTCTATTGTTGCATCGCCGCATCGTCCTTCCCCGAAAGGCCTCCCCATGCTTCTCGACGCACTTCTGGCTTTGGCCCATTACGTTTCGATTTTCGCCACCGTGTTCTTTTTGCTGCTCGAGTGGATCCGTTGTCGCGAACCGGTGTCGATCAATCGCGCCCGCCTGCTTGTGAAGATGGACGGCCTGTACGGTCTGTTCGCGCTACTCGCGTTTGCCACGGGCTTCGCGCGCGTGTTCTACGGCGCCAAGGGCTCGGCGTTCTATTTCGCCAATCCGGTGTTCCACGCGAAACTGGGCGTGTACATCGTGGTGGCGCTGCTTTCGATCCCCGTGACCATCGCTTTTTTCCGCTGGCGGAAAAACCTGTCCCGCGCGCAGGGCGAGAGCACGGTTCCCGCACGCGAGATTCGGCGGGTGCGCGCCTTGTTGTTTGCGGAGATCATTTTGCTCGCCTTGATCCCCATGCTCGCCGTGCTGATGGCGCGGGGCGTCGGCTCACCGTAATTGTCGGGTCTTAAGGCGGTGATCGTTCCGCCTTCAATGAGCGATGGCCCGTCCGGCCCGGCCCGGTCGCTCCTTCAACGATTGGACGACTTCAATCCCGTTTCAGGGCACTCGGCGGGAGCCAGTCGTCAAAGTGCCAGAGCTTCGGCCACGGCCTGCGCCGTGATGCGGCGGTGACTGGCGTTCCACACGACATCGCCGTCGCGCAGAACCAGCACCTGCGGCGACTCGTGCCGCACTCCGGTTTGCGCCTCGAACCTTTGCGACGCGGGCCTGGACGATAACACATCGACGATGCGGACATCCACCGCGGCCGGCGCCGCGTCCAGAAACGCGTTCATTTCGTCGTGCGCCCGCGCCGACAAATCGCAAATGGGGCTGTGCTTGTAGACCACCACGACGTGGTGGCGCGAATCCTCAAGCGCTTGGGTGGCGTCTTCCGGCGTCACCACGGCGCGCATGGATGAGGTCACGTCAACGTCCCCTTGGTCGACGGCACGCCCGCCACGCGGCGTGAGGGTGAGACGGCCATCGAGAGAGCGCGCGCGAAGGCCTTGAACAGGGCTTCGGCGCAGTGATGCGAGTTGCTGCCGCGGAGCAAATCGAGGTGGAGATTCATGCGCGCGTTCTCGGCCACGCTCTGGAAGAAGTGTTCGATCAGCTCGCTGTCGAGGTTCCCCAGGCGCGGCGCGGGAATGGCCGCATTCCACTCGAATGACATGCGGCCCGAGAGATCGAGGCAGCAGCGCGCGAGGGCCTCGTCCATGGTCACGTAGTAGAATCCGTAGCGCTCGATGCCGCTCTTGTCGCCCAGGGCCTGTCGCAACGCCTCGCCCAGGCAGATGGCGATGTCCTCGGCGCTGTGGTGCATGTCGATGTGGCCGTCGCCCTTGCACGTCACCGTGAGCCCGAAGCCCCCGTGCTTGCGGAACAGGTCGAGCATGTGGTCGAGGAACCCCGACCCCGTGTCCACCGGGCCTTCGACGGGGTTGTCGAGGTCGAGGGTGAGGGAGATCTGGGTTTCCTTGGTGTTGCGGGTCAGGCTGGCGTGGCGCATGATGTTCCGAAGGGGAAGAGGTTATTCCGTGATCTCGACGCCGTCCACCTTGAAGCGGCGTCCGGCGGGAACCGTTTCGTTGTCGCCGGCGAGCACGCGCACCGTGCCGCCCGTGCGCGTGATGAAGGTGATGGATTCGTCGTGCTTGAACTCCATGGGCTTGTCGAGCCGCAGGTACCGCGAGCTCTCGCGCGCGCCGGCGGGCAGCACGCGCAGCCACACGCTGTCGGTGAGCGCCGTGACGCGCACATGGGTGCCTGCGCCGGCGGCCTCGAGCTTGGCCTTGGCGACGCTGTCGGCTCGTGCGCTGCTGTCGCGCGCGGCGGCCGCGGCGGCGGCGCTGTCCTGCACGCCCAGCGAGTCGGACAGCGAGTCGGCGGCGGTGGAATCGGCCGGCGGCTGCAGGTTGAGCAAGGTGTCCTCGGTCGCCGCCGGCGTCTCCGGTTCGGGCTCGGGCGACGAGGTGTTGACCTTGCCCATGATGAGCAGAAGAATGAAAAGCAGCACGGCCAGCACGAGGATGAAGATCTGCTTGTGCGCCTTGGCGTGCGTGCCGGAATCGTCCTTGTAGGGCGAAACGGTCGCGGGGGCGGCTTCCTGCTCACCCGCTTCGCCGGCATAGGCCTTGAGCACCTCGCGGGAATCGAGGCGGAAGTAACGCGAGAGCGACATCAGTGTGGCGCGCACGTAGGGGGGGCCCGCCAGCTTGCCGTAATCGGCGGCCTCGATGGCCGCCAGCGTCGCGGGCGAAAGTCGCAGATCGGAGCAGACCTTCGCCGGCGCGATGCCCGCCCTTTCGCGCGCGGCGCGGATCAGGGAGCCCGCGCTCACGCCGGGGTCGTGGAGGGGTTGCGATGGCTCGGGCGCGCCCTGCGCGTCATCTTGGGAGGGGGACGACTCGTTGTGTTCCATGCTGATGCCCGGTTTCTCCCGGCCATGAGCCGGGTTGCGGGGAAATGGCCCCGTGCGTACCCGGTTTTCCACAGGTCGCGCGACAGGGTGCCCGAAAGGATGATCTCAGGGTAAATGTACTCGAACAATCGGGGTGGGGGTGGGGTGCCCTCCGGCTCTCGACCCGTATTCAGGCGGCCCGGAATGGTTTAAGGAGAGTCAAGGTTTCCTGAACCGGCAATCCCATCACGTTGTAAAAGCAGCCGTTGATCCTCTCCACCAGAAAGGCCCCATGCCCCTGAATGGCGTAGGAACCGGCCTTGTCCAGCGGTTCGCCCGAGCGGGCGTAGGAGGCGAGATCCGCTTCGCTCCAGGGCGCGAACACCACCTCGGTGCGGCCGGTCGCCGCGCCCGCCAGGACGCCGCCGCGCGTCAGCGCGACCCCGGTGTACACGCGGTGCGGGCGCCCGTTCAGGCGGCGCAGCATCGCAAGGGCCTCGGCGGGATCGGCCGGCTTGCCCAGCACCTCGCCGTCGATCTCCACCAGGGTGTCGGAAGCGAGCGTCAAGGCCTCGGGGCGCAGCGCGCCGAGGGCGAGCGCCTTGCGTTCGGCGAGCAGTCGCGGAATCTCATGCGCGGGCGCGCCGGGTGGCGGGGTTTCATCCACATCGCCCGCCTGCACGGTAAACGCGAAGCCCAGCATCTCCAGGATCTGTCGGCGGCGGGGGGACTGACTGGCGAGAACGAGAGGAGCGGCGAGGGGAAACATGGGAGAGGTTGTCCTTGGGGAGTTCTTAATTAATGAGACAGTGCAACAATGCAACAATAGAACAATGGGGAAGTGCTGCTCATCACAACATCACAACATTAAAAATCCCGCCGGATCGGGCGTTGCGTTCCATTGCTGTGATGCTGTGATGTGGCAATGTTTCAGCTCCACATCATTCACAACCAAAACCGGACCATTGCCGCACCGTTCTATTGTTGCATTGTTGCACTGCCGCATTGTTCCATTGTCATTCCCTCTACCCTCTCGGTCTCGTATCCCTCGTCTCCAGCTTGATGTCGGGCAGGTCGATGATGCGGATCACGAAGTACCACCCCTGCGAAACACCCACGGGCGTCCAGCTGAAGTTCATGCGCCAGCAGTGGATGGTGCGTTCAAAGGCAAAGTTGTGGCGCGAGAACTCGCCTTCGGTGAAGTTGAACTCGGTGTCGTAGGAGATCTTCCACTCTTGCGTGGGGTTGAACTTGAGGCCAGCCGTGGCGCTGTGCGTGCGGGTGACGTTGTACAGTTCCGAGAAACCCAGAAAGCGCTCGGCGGGGTTGCCGTCCTCGGCGTTGCCGACGCGCTGCGCGCTGAAGGCGAAGTTGTAGGCCATGGAGGCCGACCAGGGCGTGCTGGAGAACTCGTCCGTGGCCAGACCGCGCAGGTCGCGGACGCGTACGCCGCTGTTGAGGCCGCCTCCCACCTCAAGCCCTTTGCGCCATCCGAATCCCCAGCTTTTGAGGATGGGCGAGGTCAGGGTGTTGAGGCCGGCGCTGTCGGTGTAGTCGTCGTACAAGGCGTGCGTGGCGTTCACCGTGAGCGCGACGTTGCGCGTGAGGTACAGGCTGACGCCGCTGCTGAGGTCCGACCACGGACGCACGTCTTCGGCGAAGTTGTGGCTGAGCGAGCTGTTGGCCGAGAGCAGCTTGTAGGATTCGGGTTTGGCGGCCTTGTCCTTTTGGGCCTTCCCGCTGTCAGCGCCGGCCGCCGCGGCGCCCGGCCGCACGATCTTGAGGTCCACGTCGTTGCCCAGCCCGAAGGTCACGGCCTTTTGTTCCGACTGGTAGGCCGACCCGCCGATGCGGGGGTTGGTGAACAGGCGGCGGTTGGAATCGATCTCGGGCGCGAAGGTGAAGCCCACCGAGGGCGTGATGGTGTGGCGCGCGGCCGCCACGCGCCCGAACCACGGATCGTCCGGCGATTGAGCGATGCCGTAGATGCGCGTATCGGCGGTCGCGTTCGCGCTCCAGGACGCGAAGTACTGGCCATAGCTGCCCGCGGCGGGGTCAAGGGCGTTCCGGTAGGGGTCCGCGGCGTCGCCCGTGCGTTCGCCCGCCGACCAGAGTTGGGACACCCTGACCGACGGCGTGATGTTGAGATAATCGAGCGCGGTGTATTTGCCCGTGAGGGAGAGGTTGTCGGCGTAACCCATGTACGTGGTCGTATCGCCGAGGCCGCTGGTGCCCGCGGGGATCGACACTTGATGCAGGTTGAAGGTGTTCCCGTAGTTCCAGGTCCAGCTGCGGTACCAGGGCTCGTCGCCGACTGCGGGCGGGTCGTCCTCCGATTGGGGCACCAGCGGGCCCGAGGCGCTGAAGGTGACGTGCGGCAGGTCGCGCTTGAGCAGATTCTGCGTGAGGTTGAAATCCTGCGCCACGCCCACGTTCAGGACGGCGTTGTGTTTGTCGAACTGCCGGCGATACCCGAGGTTCGCGTTGGCGGTCTGCTGCAGGCGTTCCTCCTCGGAGAGCGCGTTGTTCTCCACGATCTCCGGGTCGGATTGAATGCGGCCGCTGCCCTTCAGGGTCTGCCGACCGTCGGGCGTGATGTTCAGATCGTTGCGGAAATCGATGTAGCCGCCCGCGCGGTCGGGTTGGAACTCCGGCACGTACAACTTTCCGCCCACGGTGCCGCTCCACACGTAGCGCTTGTTCCACTGGTAGTTCGCGTTGAAGTTGGTTTGGTCGAACGTGCCGCGCGAGCCCTCCACGATGTCGGCCGACAGCAGCAGGTCGTGGTAATCGCTGAGCGCCCAGTAGTAGCCGAGGTTCTGCAGGTAGTAGCCTTGCGTCTGGTCGCCGCCGAACTTCGGCTGCAGAAGTCCTGAGCGGCGGCCCTTGCCGAGCGGCATCACGATCATCGGGAGCACCGCCACCGGCACCTCGGCGATGTTCATGACGATGGGGCCCGAGAGCGCTTGGGCCTCGGGGCTGACGATCATGCGGCGCGAGTAGAAGTGGTAGTGGGGAACGGGATGCTCCTCGCAAGTGGAAAAGTCCGCCCGCGCGATGTAGACGCTGCCGTCGGGTTGTCGCCGGATCTCGTTGCCGTAAAAGGTTTGTCCGTCCCGGTGCGAGGCGCCGTAGTAGACCGTTCCCACGCGGTTCTTGAGGTTGTAGCGCATGCGATACCCCAGGATCGAGGGATTGTTGGGGTCCTCCAGCACGGGAGCGCCGAACGCCTCCACGATGTCCTCATCGGAGTGGTACACGATGGAATCGGCGCGCAGCGTGGACCCCTTGTACTTCAACAACGCGCCGTCGGTGAGCGAAAAGCGGTCGTTGCGGAAGCGGATGCGCACGGCCGAGTAGGAAACCGTATCGCCCGCGGTGTCGGCGGCGGCGGCGCGCCGCAGGCTGTCGGCCCGGGCTTCGCCCGCCAGCGTGGCGGAATCCTTGGGAGCCTCGGGCAGCCGCACGGGAGTTTGCGCCGGAGCGGAAACGGCGAAAGCGGCCGCGATGGCGATCGCAACGGCGATCAGAGGGGAAATCGGGGCGGCAACGGGACGCGGCATCGGCGAAGGGGAAGGTAGAAAGGGGGCGGTCCTCGCGGTACGCGCCGGTTGTGCCGAATCGCCGTTCGCGGGCGGGAACCGCGGCGATTTTCCCGGCGTTTTCACCCGTGATCGGAGCTCGTTCAGCGCGTCAGCGTCAGGGTCAGGCGCCAGCGAAAGCCTTCGGCCCGCTCCCGCGAACCGAGGGGCGTTTCCGCGTCGCCCGCCAGCTCCCAGCCTTCGGCGCGGAGGGAGAGCCCGGCGACGGCGCGCATCGTCCAGACTTCGGCCGGCCAGTGGTCGGTCTTTTCAAGATGCAGGCCGGCCTCGGATACCACCCGAGCCGATGTCCCCGACAGGGACGGGTTCCAGGCGGGGGCGGCGCCGGCGAACAGTCCCGCGCGCGTGGGGCCTCCCGCGTCCCACGCGCGCCACGCGGCCAGACGCGCGCGCGGAAAATCCGTCCGCCCGACCTCCGCGCGGGCGAAGTGATGAAGGCCGCGCGTCCCGCCCGCCGAACGCGACACGCGCCGCGTGGCGGTCAGATCGAGGAGGGCACGATCGAGCGTCCACCCCGTTCCCCCGCGCCAGGTGGTGCGTTCGGTTCCGTTCGCCGGGTTCCAGACGCGCGCGAACTCCGCCGTGGCGCGGTCGGGAACGGGCGTTCCCGCCAAGAGGGGAAGGTTCTCTTCGCGCGCGAAACCCGCAGGCGTCCCCCTGATTCCGCCGCGTCCTCGCAGGCTTTTCCACTGCGCCGCAAGACGCGCTTCACCCGCGCCCCAGGCGTTCGCACCCTCTCCTTCCGCGCTCGCCGCGGGCACCGCAGGGTCCCACGACGACGCCCACCCCGCCGTGCGTTGACGAGCGGTGAGGGCGAGCGTCACGACGTATCCCCGACGCCCGTCGACGCGTGAGGGCATCGCCTCATCCTCCCCGGCCGCACGGGTCGTGGAAGACGGACGCAACGGCGGTACGGTGAACCGTCGCGTGAGTTCCAGGGCCGCCATGCCACCACGCGACTCCCGTGTTCCGTCCTCCGCGTCGCGCTCGTTCCACGCGACGGTCAAGCGCCCGCGCCTTGCATCGTCCGCTGTCCGCGATGCGGGCAGGCCGACCTCCGCCGCCAGCGTGCGCTCCGACAGCGCGCGGTCGCCGGCGGCTTCGAACGACGGCAGCGAATCGGGAGCGGGAACGTTCGCGCGTGTGATGCGGGTTTGCGCGGCGCTGAGCGTCAACGCACCGGCGCGCGCGTCGGGGTCCGCCGCCCTGGCCTGCAGCGGCATCGTCACCCCGAGGCTCGCGTGGCGCAGCGTCCGGGCGGGAACCCACGGCGGCTCTTGTCTCGTCGTGACCGGGTTCCACGCCTGGGTCGTCCACGCGCTCCACCCGTCGCGCGCAACGCCCGCCGCCGCGCCTTGCGGCACGGGCGCGCGGAACGCCTGCGGTCGCTCGGGCGTTCCCGTCGCGGCGGACCAGCCCGCGGGCAAGGCGCGGCGCGGCAGACCGCGCGGCCAGATCCGCAACGCCGTGTCGGTCAGGTCCCCCACGCTGACGCGAAGCGCGGGGGCTTCGTCTCCCTGCGATGAGGCATCGGCGCGGCTCCAGGTGAAACGCCGCCTCGAGAGCGTATCGTCACGGAGCGTCACATCGTGTGACCAGCCGGCGGCGGTCGCGCGGTGACTCAGGACGCGGCGCGGCGCGAGTCCGGGAGCCCCCGTGACCGTGAACGTGGCGCGCGCCTTCGCCGGCGCGGGTCCCTCGCCGGATCCGTCGGAACCGAGGCCGTCCGGCGTTTGCGTCGAAGGTCCGAACAACGCGTCCTCATCCGGATCGCACTCCTCGTATCCCCCTGTTCCGGATTCCGCGAACCACCCGGAGGCCATCCCGTCCCGCGCCCGAAACCCCGACTCTTCCTGGTCGCGAACACCCGTGGAATCGGGGCAAGGAGCGCGCGCGTGCACGCCTTCCGGCTCCGCCGCCGCGGCGCGCGCGTTCGCCGAAGGAAACAGCGTCAGCGCTCCCGCTTGTCCGCACAGCAGGGCGAAGGCCCGAAGGCGCGCGGTGAAGGAGGGCGTTGCGGAGAACATGGCGCGGGAAGGTATCGCTTTCCGCGGCCACGCGGCGCGCGTGGGGTGACGGCGGTCACGGGGGTGGAGGCTTTTTTGCATTTTTCCCGTCCATGTCGCCTCACCACTCCGCATCGCCTTTGCCGGCGACGACCCGAACCCGCGAATCCCTGTTCCAGGACGTGCGAACGCTCGTCGTGAAAGTGGGGACGCGCGTCCTTTGCGACGATGCGGGCCTGAACGAAAAGCGCCTCGCGCATTTGACGGCGGGCCTTGCGGCCCTGCATGACCGGGGGTTTTCCACGGTGCTGGTCACCTCGGGGGCGGTGGGGGTCGGCATGGGCGTGCTCGGCTACGCCTCGCGGCCTTCGGTACTCGCGGAAAAGCAGGCCTGCGCCGCGGCCGGGCAGATCCGTCTGATGCAGCGGTACGCCGATCTGTTCCACGCGCACGGGAAATCCGTCGCGCAGATCCTGCTGACCGGTGAAGACCTGCGCGACGAGGGGCGCTTCAACAACATCCGCCAGACCGTACGCGTGTTGCTCGAGAAGGGCGCGATTCCCATCGTCAACGAGAATGACACCGTCGCCACCGAGGAGATCAAGCTCGGCGACAACGACAAGCTGTCGGCGGACGTCGCCCAGTTCCTTGAGGCCGACCTGCTGGTGATCCTCTCCGACGAGGAGGGATTGTACGACAAGAACCCCAAGAAGCACAAGGACGCCAAGCGCGTGGCCGTGGTGGAGCGCATCACCGCCGATGTGCTGCGCCTCGCCGACGCGGCGCCGGGGTCGGGCGTGAGCACGGGCGGCATGAAGGCCAAGCTTACGGCGATCCGCCAAGCGGTGGAGGCGGGCACGCCCGCCGTGCTCGCGCGCGGCGACGGCGCCAACCTGCTCGACATCGCGCGCGGCAAGGACATCGGCACCCTGTTCCTGCCACGCACGCGCATCGACCGCAAGCGCCGGTGGCTGGCGTTCGTGACGAAACCCAAAGGCACCATCACGTTGGATGCGGGCGCTGTGGCCGCCTTGCGCAAGGCCGATGCCGGCAAGCGCGGCAGCGTGCTGGCGGCGGGCGTGCGCAAGGTGCACGGCAAGTTCGCGGCGGGGGATTTCGTGGAGTTGTGCGGTCCCAGCGGCGAGATCGTGGGGCGCGGCCGCGTGTCCTATTCGTCGGCGGAGGTGGAACGCGTCAAGGGGCGCAAGAGCGGCGAGATCGCCGCGATCCTGGGCCGTTCAGGTCCCGGCGAAGTCATTCACCGCGACCGCCTCGCGGTGTACTGACCGCGGGCGCGCGGCCTGCGCGCCGCCTCAAGGATCTCAAGCATCTCAAGGATCCAGAATCACGCGGGCCTGATAGACTTCCTGGTACGACACAGAGTCGGCTGCGATCGACTGCGGCGTGCGCGCCGTCTTTTGGCAGGTGGCGAACCCGTCGGCGTCCAGCTGGTTCGCATTGCAGGCCGTGACCGTCGAATCATTCAACCCCGCGCGGATCCATGTGAGCACGGCCGCGATTTGCACATCGTTGAACGTGGTCGCCCACGCGGGCATGGTGCCTTGGTACCGCAGGCCGTTGACCAGGAGAGAATCCGAGGTTCCCCCCAGCACGATGTCGATGCTGCGGGCACGGTTTTGCATCAAAAAATCCGAGTTCGCGAGCGGAGGGACCGCGCCCGCGAAACCCCGGCCGCCCGCGCCATGGCAACCCGAACAGTTGGCGGCGAACAGCACGGCGCCGGTATCCAGAAGGAAGGCGCGCGACGCATCGGAGCGCACCCTCACCGTATCGGAGGTGGCGACGCCATGCGGGTTGCTGACCACGCAGTAGTAGGCATCCGTCTGGCTCGGGAGCGGGGCGCGCGTCACCACCAAGGTCGCCGCCGTGCCGTTCAGCACCGGCCTTTCCGGGCTACCCCGATACCACTGGTAGGTCAGCCCGGGCCCTGTCGCCGCAACGGTCAGGAGGGTGCTCCCGCCCGGCACGAGCGCGCTCGAAACCGGTTGCGCGGTGATCACGGGGTATAGAGGTCCCGGAGCCGCGGAAACGGTGAGAATGGCGAACTGCGACGTCGCGAATCCATTGGCGTTGCGGACCACGCACTTGTAGGTGGTGCCGTTCAGGGTGAGCGGAATGTTCGTCAGGGTCAAGGTCGCCGTGGTGTCCCCTGGGATCGTGTCTCCCAGATTGTTCACCCAGCGGTAGGCTGCGGCATCCGTGGCCGTCACCGAAAACGTCGCCGAGCCTCCTTCGGTCGCGGAGACATCCACAGGGTGAGTCGTGATGACCGGGACGGGGCCCGGGGGCGGATCGATATCGGGGTTCGACGGGCCGGGCGAACTTGTCTCCGTGCAGGCCGCGAGAATCGCGGCGATGACCACCAGCGGCAGCAATCCCGGACGCAGGCGTGTCTGAGTTTTACGAAAGATCTGCGGCGACTTGGCCGCAGGTCGCCCGCGGAAGGCTTCAGGGGTCATCGTTTTTCCGGACTCGTGGAGGTGCGCGCGAAGCATAACCATTTCACCCTGCCGGGAAAAGACACCGGGAGCACCTCGCACACAGGCCGTGACGGGGCATAAAAAAAGGCGGCGCATCCCGGATGCGCCGCCTTCTCGGTTTCATTTCAGGCGAACCTCGACCCCGGATGCCGGGTGTGAGGCGAGGCCTGTTCAGGGGAACAGGCTGTCGCGGACGGATTTGACCTGCGCGACCGAAACCGTGTCGGCGATGCGCACCGTCGAGTCGCGCGGTACCTTCGTACAGGACACCTCGGTTTCGCCGACCGGCTTGTTCACGCAGTTCGTATACAGGGTATCGTTGAGCACGCTGCGGATGTAGGTGAGGATGCCCGCGACCTCCACGTCGCTGTACGTCTCGGCCCACGAGGGCATGCCCCCGCCGCCGAAGTAGATGCCGTTGACGCGGATGGAGTCGCTCACGCCCTTCAGCACCGTGGCGATGAGGCGCGTCTTGGAGCCCATCACGTAGTCGGAGTTCGCGAGCACGGGGCCGCCATGGCCTTGGCCGTTTCCGAGCGGGCCATGGCAACCGAAGCAGTTTTCGGCGAGCACGATGCCGGTGTCGATCAGGGCCTGGCGGTTCAGGTCGGGCACGGTCGGAGCCGCGGTGGTGATCAGCATGACGGTGATGGAAGTCGCCTGCCCGGCCGCGTTTCTGGCCACGCACCTGAACGAGTCGCCGCTGTCGGCCAGCGTCACGTTCGCGATCGTCAGGGTCGCGGAGGTGGTGGTCAGGGTGTCGTTTCCGTTGCGCACCCACTGGTAGGTCGGGCTTCCCGTGGCGAACACGGTGAACGTGGCGGTTCCGCCGATCGCAACCGTGTCGTTTTGGGGTTGAGTGGTGAATATCGGGGCCGTCGTCGGTTCCGGGTCCGTGGTCTCAGAACAGCCGGCGATGAAAAGGGCGCTCGCCAAAACCGCCACTCCGGCGGTTTTGAGGGTCAGAAATGAACGAAAAGAGGTCATGGTGGCTTGTCCGTAAGGTTTGTGGTGGTTCGTTCGGTTGGGTGGGGTGAGGCCGGCTTATCGGGGGTGGCGAATGCCTTTTTTGCCTGCGGGAGCGATCAGGGCGAGGCTGTCGCGCACGGCGGTCACCAAGGAGACGGGAACGGAGTCGGCCGCGACTTCGGAGGGCGTGCGCTCGGTTTTCTGGCAGATCGCGAAACCGTTGTCATCCAGAGTGCTGGAATTGCATGAAACCACCGTCGAATCGTTCAGGACGGCGCGGATATAGGTGAGAATGCCCGCGATCTCGTAATCGGTGAAGAAGTTGAAGGAAGGCATCGTGCCCTGGTACCACTGCCCGTTCACGAAGATCGAATCCTCACGGCCGTTGATGAGGATGCCGGCGACGCGTCGGCGATCAGCCATGAAGAAATCGGAGTTGGCCAGCGGCGGAATCGAACCCGCGTTTCCGCGCAGTTCGCTGCCATGGCAGCCGGTGCAGTTGCCCTGAACCAGAACCATGCCGGTATCGATCAGGGCCTGACGCGAGCCGGGCGCGGGCGGAGGCGTGATGCTGCTGACGACGGTGAGGAGGGCATTGCGGCTGACAGCCGTCTTGCCCGTGGCGCTCTTGACGATGACCTTGAAGGTGTCGCCGCTGTCGCTGAGGCCCAGGGAATCCAACACCAGGGTCGCCGTGGTGGCGGTCAGGGTGTCATTGTTGTTGCGGACCCACGTGTACGCGGCCGCGTTGGTCGACACGACCGTGAAACTCGCGCCGGCGCCGATGAGCACCGTGGTGTCCTGCGGCTGTCCGGTGATGACGGGGATTTGCTCATCGCCACCGCCGTTCCCCGAATTGCACGCGGCAAGCGCGAGCGCGAAGATGGAGGCAAGCGCGAGGAAAGAAGCGCGGTTTTTGAAACTCTTGCTCATGGTGGTCTCTCCGGTCTGCGGTCATGTCGGTCGCCGGGTACGCGGGTCAGGCGACTAGTGGGGAGGCAAGATAATGAATTCACCCCCTAAAAAGTCGTCCGGAGTGTGCATTTTCGTTCGAGAATCCACTTTTCGCGGCTTTTCCGGACGTCGATACGATTCGTTACCGACCTCCAAATTCGCCCCCGACGCTCCGCCCGGACCGGCGAGGGGAGTCGGCGGGCCGCCCCCAAAGTGCGGCTACTATCTTTTGGAGTATGGATATCGCACTTTATGCCCGCAAATTGGCGGAAAACGCCCAGGAAGCCGCCCGCGCTTTGCGCGTGTCATCCAACGCCACGCGCAACAAGGCGCTGAACGGTTTGGCCCGGGACATTCTCAAAGCCGCCCCGGAAATCTTTGCGGCGAACGAAAAGGACGTCGCCGAGGCGAAGGCCGCCGGACTGTCGTCCGCCATGGTGGACAGGCTTTCACTCAACCCCAAGCGGCTCAAGGACATCGCCGACGCGGTGAAGGACATCGCGAAGCTGCCCGACCCGGTGGGGCGCGTCCTGGAGAAGAAGCGTCGCAAGGACGGCCTGAAGCTGACGCGGGTTTCCGTGCCCATCGGCGTGGTGTTGTTCATTTTCGAGTCGCGTCCCAATGTGACCATCGACGGCGCGGCCCTGTGCCTGAAGAGCGGCAACGCGGTGATTCTGCGCGGCGGCAAGGAGTCGGCGCGCACCAACGCCGCCTTCGCGGCCTGCGTGGCGCGGGCGCTCAAGGCCGCCAAGCTGCCCGAGCATTGCGCGCAGGTGGTGGCCACGCCCGATCGCGCGCTCCTCGATCTTTTGCTCAAGGACGACGAGCGTTTGAGCCTCGTGATCCCCCGCGGCGGCGAAGGCCTGATCCGCGCGGTGGCCGAAAAATCGCGCGTCCCCGTCATCAAGCACTACAAGGGCGTATGCCACGTGTATGTGGACAAGAGCGCCGATGCGAAAAAGGCGCTGGGCATCGTGGTGAACGCGAAGGCGCAGCGCCCCGGCACCTGCAACGCCATGGAGACTTTGCTGCTCGACAAGGCCTTGCCGCGCGAGACCGGGTTCTCGCTGCTCGCCGGGCTCGCGGCGCAAGGCGTGGAGCTTTTCGGCGACGAGGCGGCGCGCAGGCTTTTCCCTGCGGTCAAACCCGCGTCCGACGACGCGTGGGACACCGAGTACCTCGAACTCAAGGCCAACGTGAAGGTGGTGGGCGGCGTCAAGGGCGCGCTCGACCACATCGCACGGCACGCGACCGGCCACACCGAAGCCGTGGTGGCCAAATCGCCCTCCGTGCAGCAGGCCTTCCTGTCGGGAGTGGACAGCGCCTCGGTGATGGTGAACGCCTCCACGCGCCTCGCCGACGGCGGCGAGTACCTGCTGGGCGCCGAGGTGGGCATCAGCACCGACCGCATCCACGCGCGCGGGCCGATGGGCGTCGAGTCGTTGACCACGTACAAATGGATCGTGGAAGGAACCGGTCATGTCAGAAAATGAACCGGCGTGGCTCGCGAAGGTCAAGTTCGACGACAAGGGTCTCGTCACCGCCGTCGCGATCGACAGCGTGAAAGGCGACGTCCTGATGCTGGCGCACATGAACGCCGAAGCATTGAAGCTCACGATGGAAACCGGGCGGATGACCTACTGGTCTCGTTCGCGGAAATCATTGTGGGTCAAAGGCGAGACATCAGGCAACACGCAGAAGCTGGTGTCCGCCCATCTTGACTGCGACGGCGATGCGCTGGTGTTCCGCGTGATCCCCGAAGGGCTCGCCGCCGCATGCCACGAAGGGTATCGCAGCTGTTTCTTCCGCGAGTTCAAAGGCGGCGCGTGGGAAGTGCAAGGCAAGCCCATCGCGCCGGCGACGGGGCACTGAAGAAAATCAGAAATCTGAAATCTGAAACCAGCATGCGAGGGCATGTCACGAGCTGGCTTATCAGGAATCACGGCATCACAGCAGGAGAATGCGGTCGCGAACCCCTGTGATTTATTGTTGTGATGTTGTGATGAATTAATGCGGTAATCTCTTGTAGACCATCCCGTAAACGAACGCGCCGGCGAGGGCCGCCGCCAGCATGACGGCCGCACTGGCGTATCCCATGCCGCTCAGCACGAACAGCGGTCCGGGGCATGCTCCGATGAGACCCCAACCGAGGCCGAAGGCCACGCCCCCGAACACGTTGCGACGCCATGAGGGATCTTTGCCTTCGATCACGATGGGGTTCCCCGCCGCATCGCGCAGTTTGTAACGCCGAATGGCCCACACGCCCATGAGCCCGACCGCCACCGCGGCCCCCATCAACCCGTACATGTGAATCGATTCGAACAAAAACATTTCGTGAATGCGGTACCACGACGCGGCCTCGCTTTGAACCATGATCACGCCGAAGACGACGCCGGCGACGAGAAAGCGCACGAGCTTCATGAGAACATCCAGGGGTAGAGGACGTGGGTGGCGAACAGGCCGCCTCCGAAGAACCCGAGCAACGCGAAGAGAGACCCCTTTTGCAGCGAGGACAAGCCGCTGATGCCGTGGCCCGAGGTGCAGCCATTGGCCCAGCGGGCCCCGAAGCCGACCAGGAAGCCGCCAGTGATCCACAAGGCCCATGCCCGGGGGTTCGCGAAGGCCTGCGCGCCGAACAGCGTGTCGGGCATGAGGCCCGCGTTGCGGGAAATGCCGAGTTCCGCGAGGCGCGCCGTCGTCCCGGTACTGATCGCAATGAGGCGTTCCCGCGCCCCCAGCAGCGTCATCAACGCGCCGCCCAGCAAGGCGCCCAGCGCGAACATGAGGTTCCACGCGTGAGGACGCCACCCGTCGGCGAAGTAGGAGGACCACCGTCCGGCGCCTCCCAGGGCGCACAGGGTTTTCAGGTTGGTGGACAGGCCGAAGCGGCGGCCGAGGAAGAGCAACGTGAGCATGGTGAGGCCGATCGCGGCGCCGGAGGCGTACCACGGCCAGGGATTCGCGAAGAGAGCCACGTCAGCAACCTCCCGGCAGCGAGCAGCACGAACCGGCGCTGACGGTCGCGTCGGATCGGCGCGCCTCGTCTTCCCGTTCCGCCTGCAAACGGGCGAGGGCGTTGTAGCCGCCCTCCACATTGACGACGTTGTCGAAACCGCGCGCCTTGAGGATGGAGGCGGCGATCATGGAGCGGTACCCGCTGGCGCAATGGATGTAAAGCGGTCCGTCGTGCGGGAGCTTGTTCATGCCCGCATTGAGCGCCTCGAGCGGAATGTTGACAGAACCCTCGAGGGCGCCTGAGGCGTGTTCCGACGTCTTGCGGACGTCGAGCACGAACGAGGTTTCGTCACGCCGGGCGCGCCGGCGGAGGAATTCCTCGGGGGCGACGGAGCTCAAGGATTCGACCTCGCGACCCGCTTCGATCCACGCCGCGAACCCGCCGGCGAGATGACCGAGGACGTTCTCGTACCCGACGCGCGCGAGGCGCGAGACGGCTTCGGCCTCACGGCCCGGTGCGCTGACAAGCAGCAGCGGCTGGCGCGCGTCACCCAGCAAGGAGCCCGCCCAGTTGGCGAACGAGCCGTCGATGCCGATGCTGATGGAATTGGGGATGAAACCCTTGTGGAAGCCGGCGGGGGCCCGCGTGTCCACCACCACGGCGCCGGTCGCGTTCGCGATCTCCTCGAAGTCGGCGGGAGACAGGGCGGTTTCGCCGCGATCCATCACCTGATCGATGGCGGCGTAGCCTTCGCGATTGAGGCGTGCGTTCATGGGGAAATAGGCCGGGGGCGGTTGAATGCCCGTGAGCACCTCGGCGCGGAAGGCCTCGGGCGTTTCCTGCCTCAGGGCGACGTTGACCTCCTTCTGATGGCCCAGGGTATCGACGGTTTCGCGCGACAAATGTTTGCCGCAGGCCGAGCCCGCGCCGTGGCCCGGAAACACCGTGATGTGGTCCGGCAGCGGGAAGATCTTGGTCCGCAGGCTGTGGAACAGCATGTCGGCCAATTGCTCTTTGGTCAGATCGGACTTGACGGCCAGGTCGGGGCGGCCCACGTCGCCCAGAAACATCGTGTCACCGGTGAAAAGGGCGACCTCGCGATCTTCGCCGTCGATGAGCAAGTAGCACGAGCTTTCGAGCGTGTGGCCCGGCGTGTGCAACAAGCGCAGGCGGGCGCGGCCGATGCGGAACTCTTCGCCGTCGGCGGCGATGTGCGCGGGGAAGAGCGGTTTGGCGCCCGGCCCGTACACGATGCGCGCGCCGGATGCGCCGGCGAGATCGACGTGGCCCGACACGAAGTCGGCATGAAAGTGCGTTTCGAACACGTACTTCAAAACGGCCCCCCGGCCTTGATTGCCGTCGCGGACCCGCATAAGGTAGGGTTCGGTTTCACGCATGGGGTCGATGACGGCGGCTTCGCCGTCGCTTTCGATGTAGTAGGCGGCCTGCGCGAGGCAGCCCGTGTAGATCTGCTCGACGGTCACTCCCGGAAACTTGTCCATCCGTTTTCTCCTGACATGGTGAAAAATCTTGATCCAAGAATATTCGGACCGGCCCTTCGCGTCCGTGACAGGAGTCACCCAACGCGCCGACCACGCGGTCGCGGGGCTTCTGCTCCGCGGGACGTGTCACCGACGCATCATGATCTCCGCGATCACGATCACCACGGACATGCCCGCGAGTAGTCCGCCCAGTCCGCGGCGCAACAGCGCGGCGGGCAGACGGGCCGAGACCGCCGCGCCGCCGGCGACGCCGGCCAAGGCCAGCGCGGTGAGGACGAACAACAGGTTCCAGTCGGGTGCGGCGCGGTGCAGATCGCCCACGAAGCCGGTCAGGGAGTTGATGCTGACGATCAACAGCGAGGTGCCCACCGCCGTGCGGATGGGCAGCTTGGCGAGCAGCACCAGGGCGGGGGTGATCAGAAAGCCGCCGCCGGCGCCCAAGGCGCCGGTGAGGACGCCGACGGCGACGCCTTGAACGCCGAGCCGCACGAGCGGAAGGCGGGAGGCCCCATCTGCCGCGACGCCGCGAACCGTCGTGTCGTCGCGGCCGCGCAGCATCGCAATGCCCGTGGCCAGCATGACGAGGGCGAGAAGCAGCATGATCGCCAGGTCGCGCGTGATCATCAGCGGGCCCGCACCCAGGCCCTCGATCGGGAAGAGGGGCACGGCGTAGCGTCGCGTCACATACACCGCGACCGCAGCGGGAACCGCGAGCACGAGCGCGCGGTGCGTGGCCGCCAGCCTCCAGCGCTCCCGACGCGCCAGCCAGAAGGCGAGCCCCGTGGCGGCGACGAGCGGAACCAGGAGGGGCGCGGTCGGCCCTGTGGACAAGGCGGGGAGCCCGACGGCGAGGCGTTCGGGCAAGGCGGGCATCACATAGTGGCGCGTGAGGTAAACCGCGAGCACGGACGGGGCGACGAACAGCAGCGCGACGCGGACGTTCAGCCAGCCGCGCTTGAAGTACCCGAAGGCTCCCGCGAGCGCGGCAAAGCCGACGATGAACATCGAGTAGCCGGTGGCCTCCACCGGCGGCAGCCGGAGCACATAGACGAGCAGGGGGATGGTGAGGATTGAACCCCCGCCTCCCAAAACCCCCAAAACCGCTCCGACCACGAGGGCGCCGAGGCATCCTGCCAGCATGAGTTCCATGCCGTAAAAACTAGGGGCTCGGCCACCTCGCGTCCGTGCCCAAAGTCACACAGGCCCCCGGAACCGGATTTTCAGGATCTCGATCTGGTTGCGTCCCGGCTTCACCTTGCCCAACCGTTCCAATTGCTTCACCAGGCGGGAGATCACCTCGCGGGTGGTGCCGAGGTGCCGCGCGATTTCTTCGTGCGTGATGCGCAGAATGTTTGCGTTCCGTGCGATGGACAAGTCCTGTAGATAGGTCCACAGGCGTTCGTCGAGCTTGTGGAACGCGACCGCGTCGAAAGCTTCAAGCAGCTGGTCGAAGCGGCGGCGGTAGGTGGACACCACGAAATCTCCGAAACGCGGGGAATCCTGCAATAATGACGGAAGCAGGGAGGTCGGCACGGCCAGCAGGCAACCATCCTCTTCGGCCACCGCGCGCACGCGGCTGCGCGCATCGCCGCGACAACAATCCAACGATACGGCGCAGGTTTCTCCGGGTTGCAGGAAGTAGAGGAAAACCTCCCGCGCCTCTTCATCTTCGCGCCCCGATTGCCCTGTTTCCTCGGCGCGCAGAATGCGCACGGTGCCCTCGGTGATGAGCGGGAGGAAGGGTATCGGTTCACCGGGACGAATCAGCTCGTCGCCGGCCTTGAACTCGCGCCATGTTCCGCGCCGCTGCAACTGCGACAGCAGGTCCGCGTCATCAAGTTCGGGGAACCAGGCGGCCAGGTCGGGAGCGGGGCGGGTGGAGGGCATGGGGGGGGAAATTATCAATTGGGAATGGGGAAGTGGGCAATGCCGCAATGCAACAGTGCAACAACGGGGGCGCAGCGGCCTTCACGTACTGTGTTGTTGTTCTGTTATGAACGCTCATTTCTCATCACTTTATTGCTCCCGTACTCAGGCCTTCATGATGGCACGGTTGCCTTGCCGCATTGTTCTATTGTTGCGTTCCGTATGTCTTTTCCCTCCTTCCTCCCTGCGCTTGAGGGTTTCTGGTCCGACGAGGGCTTTGATCCGTCGGGGAAGACGCTGCTGCTGGGCGTTTCGGGCGGGGCTGATTCCGTCGCGCTGCTGGAACTGTTCGTGCGTGAAATCGGGCCGCGATCCGGGTGCGGGCTGCACGCGGTGCACGTGAACCATCACCTGCGCGCCGAAGCGGGGCTCGATCAGAATTTTGTGGAGGAACTCTGCGCGGCGCGCGGTGTGCCTCTCACGATCGCGTCCCTTGATCCCGCCGCGCGCCGGAAGGGCCTCTCCCTCGAGATGTGGGGTCGCGAAGAGCGTTACGCGGCGTTCGCGCGCGCGGCGGCCTCGCACGGCGCGCACCACGTGTTGACCGCCCACCATCGCGACGACGTCGTGGAGACGCTGTGCCTGCGCTTGTGGCGCAGCACGGGACTGGCGGGCCTCGCGGGCATCCCCTTTCAGCGCGCCGACGGCGTGGTGCGCCCGCTCCTGCCCATCGATCGCGCGGCCTTGCGCGCATGGCTGCGGACGCTCGGCACGCCGTGGCGCGAGGACGAGAGCAATCAGGATGCGCGCATTCCTCGGAACTGGGTGCGCCATCACCTGTTGCCCGCGTGGCGCGCGCACGATCCCGAGACCGACGCGCGGCTTTACCGCGCGGCGCGCTTGGCGGCCGCGCTGCTGCCCGCATGGGAGCGATGGCGGCGCGCGGAGCACCCCGTCGATGAGGTGCGGGAGCAGGGAGGCATCCCTCTGGAGTGGTTGTCGGATGGCGTTGATGCCGGCACATTGCGCGAATTGCTGCGTGCCTTGGGTCTCGCCGATCCGTCACCGGAACTTGCGGCCGAAATTCTGCGGCAGGCCGCCCGTTCGACCACCGGAGGAAGCATCAGGGCGCGTGCCGATGAATCGACGGTTTTAACGGGGAAACGCGGGTTTCTCGTGACCTCACGTTCCGTTTTCAAACGTCCCGCAACATCTCCGGCCGACTCGTAAGGGCGACCGCTCCGTGGATTGAGCGGATTCCTCGCGAAACCGCCTTGGGCTGCGGGACTCCGCGCACCTGAGAGAGTATTTTTGGGGACACATTCAGATCAAGCACACAGTAGTCGCACAGCGTCGTCACCCCATGACGCCGACCCGCCCCAACCCGACGCTTCAACCCTTGAGGCGTTTTCGGCGATGACCCCCGGAGCCCGATTCATGCCCGAACCCCTCGAGGACAAAAACCCCCGTCTTGTCGAAACGCGCAAGAACCCTTCCGTCAAAGAGAAGGATGCGAAGGATCGCAGGAAGTCGTCGGACCCCAAGCAGGGGGAGCCCGGGGGAGGCTGGCCCCGCCGCAACATCGTCATGATCATTTTGATGGTGGCCGCGTCGCTGCTGCTGGTGAACCTGCTCGACTCCGGCAACCGCGCCGAGGAAAAACCGTATTCGGAATTCCGCCGCCTGGCGGCCGACACCACCTGGCCCATCACCGAGGTGACGCTCACGCGCATCGCCGAAGGCTACGAGGTCAAAGGCCTGCGTCGCGCCACCGCCGAAGAAACCGCCGCCAACCGCGGTCTTGGCGAAACCGGCGAGGTGAAGCCCGTGGCGTTCAAGACGCTGCTGCCCGATGTGGAGGCGCCGGTCAACGAACTGCTGGCGCAGCTTGAGGCGCGCGGCGTCAAGGTGAGCTTCACGCAGGGCACGCGCTGGTTCTCGTTGCTCACCACCTTCCTCCCGCTGATCTTCATCATCCTGTTCTTCTGGCTGATGATGGCGCGGCAGTCGGGCCAGATGGGCGGCCCCCGCGGCGTGTTCAATTTCGGCAAGATCAAGCCGCGCGTCTCCGACGACAACCGCCCCAAGGTCACCTTCAAGGACGTCTCGGGTTGCGACGAAGCCAAGGTCGAACTCCACGAGATCATCGATTTTCTCAAGGACCCCGCCAAGTTCAGCCGCCTGGGCGGCAAAATCCCCAAGGGCGTTCTGCTCCTGGGGCCTCCGGGCACGGGCAAAACCCTGCTCGCCAAGGCGGTGGCCGGCGAGGCCGACGTGCCGTTCTTCAGCATGTCGGGTTCCGACTTCGTGGAAATGTTCGTGGGTGTGGGCGCTTCGCGCGTGCGCGACCTGTTCGAACAGAGCAAGAAGAACGCCCCCTGCATCGTGTTCATCGACGAGATCGACGCGGTGGGCCGCCAACGCGGCGCCGGCCTCGGCGGCGGGCACGACGAGCGCGAGCAAACGCTCAACCAGCTGCTGGTCGAGATGGACGGGTTCACCGCCAATGACGGGGTGATCCTGATCGCCGCCACCAACCGTCCCGACGTTCTCGACCCGGCGTTGCTCCGCCCCGGCCGCTTCGATCGCCAGGTCGTGGTCGACCTCCCCGATGCCAAGGGCCGCGAAGGGATTCTGCGCGTCCACCTCGACAAGCGCAAGGTGCCCCTGGAGGCCGATGTCGACCCCGTGCAGATCGCCAAGGGAACGCCGGGCCTCTCGGGCGCGGACCTTGAGAATCTCGTGAACGAAGCCTGCCTGCTGGCCGCCCGCTTCGGCAACGAGAAGGTGTCGATGGTCGACTTCGAGGAGGCCAAGGACAAAATCATGATCGGCACCGAACGCGCTTCGCGCATCCTCGGCGAAGAGGAGCGCCGCACCACGGCGTACCACGAAGCCGGTCACGCCATCGTTTCGCTCAACGTGAAGCACGCCGATCCTTTGCATAAGATCACCATCATCCCGCGAGGCCGCGCGCTGGGCATCACCTTCCAGCTGCCCGAGAAGGACTCCTACACGGTGGACTCGCGCTTCGTGCTCGACAAGATCGCCATCCTCATGGGCGGCCGCGGCGCCGAGCTTCTGATGTTCGACCAGATGAACACCGGCGCCTCCAACGACATCGAGCGTGCGACCGACCTGGCCCGCAAGTACGTGTGCGAGTGGGGCATGTCCGAAATGGGTCCGATCTCCTACGGCAAGAAGCAGGAGGAGATTTTCCTCGGGCGCGAGATCTCGCAGCACCGCGACTACTCCGAGGCCACGGCCGTCGAGATCGACCGGGTGGTGCGCGGCATCGTGCAGAATCAGATGACGCGCGTGTCCGACCTGCTCGCGGCCCACAAACAGGAATTGATCAACCTCGCGGAAGCGCTCCTGGAGCACGAGGTGCTGGAGGCGGGCGAAATCCGCCAGGCCATCGCGGGCGAACTCACCGGCAGCACGCGCAAGAGCCGCGGGTTCATCCGCAGCCGCGCCGCGATTGCGGAGGCGAAGGTCGGGGCGAGCGGCGAACCTGTCGAGACGCAGCCGGGCGAACCGGAAAAATCCGAATCCTGAAAATCGGGCGTATCACTCCATCACAACATCACAGCAATAGAACGTAAGCGCCTTGTGTTTATTGTTGTGATGCCGTAATGCTTTGATGTCGCCATCAAAGGAAATTTTCTCGCCGATGTCCTCCTCCTCCCCTTGGGGCCTCCCCGTCGTGACCATTGCGCCGCGCCCCTGGCGCGTGCGCGACCGCGTGCTCGGCGGCGACCGCCCTCTCGTGATGGGCATCCTCAACGTGACGCCCGACTCCTTTCACGACGGCGGCCGCTACAACATGGTGGACGCCGCGCTCGCGCGCTGCGAGGTTCTGGTGTCCGAGGGCGCGGATCTCATCGACATCGGGGGCGAAAGCACGCGCCCCGGCGCGTTGGCGGTGGAGGAGGCGGAGGAACGCGCGCGCGTGGTTCCCGTCATCGAGGCGGCGGCGAAGCGATTCGACGTTCCGCTTTCAATCGATACGATGAAGTCGGGTGTCGCGCGCGCCGCCCTGGATGCGGGCGCGTCGGTGATCAACGACGTGTCCGCGATGACGCACGACCCCTACATGCTGGAGGTGCCTCAGGCCTTCGGTGCGGGCGTGGTGCTGAACCACATGCAGGGCAAGCCTCGCACCATGCAGGCGGCTCCGAACTATTGCGACGTGGTGGGCGAAGTGCGCGATCACCTGATGGCGCGCGTGCGCACGCTCGCCGCGGTGGGAGTGACCCGGGACCGCATCGCCGTGGATCCGGGCATCGGGTTCGGCAAGCGCCTGCAGGACAACTACGATCTGATCGAAACCCTGCAGGACCTGGATGCCATCGGCTGCCCGATCCTGGTGGGTCACAGCCGCAAGTCGTTCATCGGCAACACGCCGGGCCTCGAAGACAGCGACCGTCTGCACCCCAGCGTCGCCGTCGCCCTTTACGCCGCGCTCAAGGGCGCGTCGATTTTGCGCGTGCACGACGTGAAGCCCACGGTGGAAGCGCTGAGGATCGTGGAGGCCATCAGGGGGAAGATAGTCGGTACAGCAGTACAGCGGTAGAACAGTAAAGCGCGGGGTGCGCTGACTGAGATCTCTTCAGAACCAGTGTCCGATATTGGTAGTCCGGTGATATCGGGGCTTACCGTTGCACGGCTGTACTGTTGTACCGCCGTGCCGCCCTTATCCCGCCAACGGCAATTCGATGGTGAAGATCGCGCCGCCTTCCTCCGAATTCTCCACCCGGATCACCCCGCCGTGGGCCTCGATGATGCCGCGCGACACGTAAAGCCCCAAACCCGTTCCCTCGCCCGATGATTTGGTGGTGAAAAACGGCGTGAACATTTTCCCCAGGTTTTCCGGGGCGATGCCCTTGCCGCTGTCGCGGACGGTGATGAGCGCCACACCGCCGGAGGAGCGGATCCCGACATGAATGGAGCCGCGCCCCGGAATGGCCTGAGCGGCGTTCACCACCAGGTTCAGGAGCACCTGCGTGAGCTGGTTGGGGTGTCCCTTCACGCGCGGCAGGGGGGATTCGAAATCCTTGTTGACCACGGCCTTCGACTTGATCTCGTTCCAGCCGATCTTGAGCGCGGTTTCCGTGCATTCCTCAAGGTCGACTTCCACGGGCTCCTGCCGTTCCTGCCGCGAGAAGCGCCGCAGACGTTGGGTGATGTCGGCCACGCGGTGGCCGCCGTCCAGCGTCTCCTGCGCGAGACGACCCAGGTCGTCCACCAGCATGGTGACGCGTCGCTCGTTCTGACGCAGCCATTCGCGCACCTCGTTCCAGCGTCGCCGCAGCTCCATCGGGTCGTCGGTGTCCTCCGCCAGCAGCGTGGAGGTGCCCACGTTGAACATGTGCCGGATTTTTTCGGCGTAGTCCTTGAGCGTCTCCATGTTCAGATTGATGTAGGTGATCGGGTTGTTGATCTCGTGAGCGATGCCCGCCGAAAGCTGCCCGAGCAGCACCATCTTCTCGCCGTGCGCGAGTTCGCGCTCGGCTTGTTCCTTGGCGCGCCGCACGCGCGCCTCCTCGAGGGCGCGCTTCACCGCGGGAATCAGGCGTGCGGGGTTTCCCTTGAGCACGTAGTCGGTGGCGCCGCGGTGCAGGCACTCCACCGCGAGGTGTTCGCCGATGCCGCCGGACAGAAAGATGAAAGGGGTGGTTTGCAGCCTGTTCTGGGCGAGCTGCAGAGCCTCCAGGCCATCGAAGCCGGGCAGGTTGTAGTCGCACAGGATGAGGTCGGGTTGCGACGACTCCAGCGTACGGAGAAACGCCTCGCGCGTCTCGACGCGGGTGACCTCGCAGGGAATGCCGGATTCCGCGAGTTGTTCCTGAACGTATTCGGCGTCGAGGGGATCGTCCTCGACGTGCAGGAAGGAATACGGGCGTTCTTGCATGTTCAGGGACGAGGGGACAAGGACGAGGGGGCTGTCGGCGGCGTTTCGTTGAGGTTGGCCCAGAATTGCCCGATCTGCCGGACGGCCTCCATGAACTGCTCGAACACCACGGGCTTCACCACGTAGGCATTGGCGCCCAGCTCGTACGCGGTTTTCAGGTCGGGCTGTTCCTTGGAGGAGGTCAGCACGACCACGGGAATGGTGCGCAGCAGGTCGCACTTCTTGATGTTCTCCAGGACCTCGAGACCATTTAGCTTGGGAAGCTTGAGGTCGAGCAGCAAAAGGTCGGGGTTGCCCGGTTCGCGGCTCGCGAAGGGGCCGCGGCGGTACAGGTAGTCGAGAGCGGCCTCGCCGTCCTCCACGACCGCGATGTGGTGATGCTCCTGCAGCGCCTCCATCGTCAGTTCGACGTCCATGGGGCTGTCTTCCGCCAGCAGAATGCTTTTCAGTTTCATGCCGAATCCTTTCCCGCCGCGTGATCCGCAGGCCCGTCCACCGCGGACGGCGCCGCCGCGAGACCGGTGGTCGTCGCGCCGGACCTTTCGCCCGGCCCGGGGAGAACAAAATAAAAGCACGCGCCCGCGCCCGGCGCGGCGTCTGCCCAAATCCGCTCCCCGTGTCGCTCGAGGATGCGGCTGACCATGGCCAGGCCGATGCCCGTCCCCTCGTATTCCTGGTTCGAGTGCAGGCGCTGGAACACGCCGAAAAGCTTGTCCGCGTAGCGCATGTCGAAACCCGCGCCGTTGTCGCGCACCGCGAACACGCCGGCATCGCAGCTGACCGTGATGCGCGGCGCCTCGCTGCGGGAACTGTACTTCACCGCGTTCGACAACAGGTTCATCCAAACCAGCCGGAGCATGGCCGGGTCGCCCTGCATGGGCGGCAAGGGGCCGATGTCCCAGGCGACCGGACGGTCGGGCTTTTGCGCCGTGAGTTCCGCGCGCACCTCGGCCACCAGTTCGCCGGTATCGATGCGGCGCGTCATCAGTTCGGTTTTGCTGGCGCGCGAGAACGACAGCAGGTCGTCGATCAGCGCTCCCATGCGGCTCACCGAGGTTTCGATGACGTCGAGGTAGTGAAGGCTTTTTTCGTCGAGCCTGCCCTGATTGCGTTGCGCCAGCAGTTTTCCGAAGCCCGCGATGTGGCGCAGCGGGGCGCGCAAATCGTGGGACACCGAATACGAGAAGGCCTCCAGCTCGGCGTTGGCCGCTTCCTGCCGGCGGGTCTTCTCCTGCAGCGATTCGTTCAACGTGCGGATCTCTTCCTCCTGCCGCTTGATGTCGGTGACGTCGGTGTACACGCCGCACACCGCGTAGGCCTCCCCGCCGGCGTTGAGCAGCGGGAAGTGGGCGGAGAGGAAGGTGCGAGGTCCGTCGGGCATGTCCAGCACATCGACGCCGCTGACGGCGGCCTGCGTCGAGAGGGCGGCGCGGAACCCCCGTTGAATCGCCTGCGCCGCGACCGGAGACAACAGCTCGGCGGCCGTGCGCCCCACGCAGGCCGTGGCCGCGAGCCCCGTGCTGATGGTGAACTGCTTGTTCACCATCAGGTAGCGCTCGGCGGGGCTCTTGATGCAGATGATGGAGGGGATCTGGTCGAGCACGGCCTGCAGTTGCGACTGGCTGCGGCGCAAGTCCTCCTCGCGCGCGCGGCGCTCGTGGTCGAGCCGGTTCAGCGACGCGGCCGTGAACAGGAGGATGCCCGAAAATCCCGTGGCCGCGAGCACCACGTACAAGGCCTCGCCGAACGACGACGGATAAACCCCCAGATTTTCGCCGAAGGACAACCCCCACCCGAGAACCACCAGCAGGAGAATCACCGACGGCAAAAGCCGCCTCATGATCTGGCAGCCGAACCCCTCGCCCGACACCAGCCGCATGATCCCGAAATTGGGGTGCTGGAAGAGCAAGCCGTGACCGGCGATCAATCCCATCAGTCCGGTGGTCCACGGCAGGTTCAGGAAGCTGTCGAGATATTCGGATTCTCCCTGTACCGCGTAGGCCTGTCCGGTGACGACGAGGCCGCACAGCAGGAAGATCGCGAACAGCACCGACTGACGAACGTACCCGATGATGGGAATGCGGCTTCCGCCGGCCGCAAGACAGAAGCCCAGCAGCAGCAGGACCCAGGCGGTCAGCCCCCCGTGCTGCCATGCGTTGACCGGTGATTCGCTGGTGGCGACGGTTCCGAGAACCATGATGGCGATGCCGGACACCGTTTGCAGCCAGCGCGTCGCGCGCGGCGTCGCATGCACCGAAATCACGCCCAGCCCGATCAGCAGGAACGCGGCCAGCGAGGAGAGCGAATGGTGCGGGAACATGCCGTGCAAGGCGTGCGCGTGCGCCTCGTGCGGGTAACCGCCCAAAACGCTGTCGACCATCCCCAGGAACGTCAGACCGATCAGGACCCATCCTAGTTTGCGCGCCGCCCTCCGAAAGAAGTCGACGTGGGGGTTGTCGGCCGGCGATTCGGGGGCCAACCCGTCGTGGTCTTTGAGAAAATGCAGGGTGGTCATGGGGATTCCGTCAAAATGGAGTATAAAATCGCCGCAAGCGGGGTGAAACGGATGCGGACAAAACGTCCCCACGGTTTTCGGGGGACGATGCGCGGCCCGCGGGAAAATTCGCGTGTTTTGGGGAGCGGCTCCTCCCCTGATCCGATGGGTCGCGCCGCCGCGCGCCGCGTGGCCCCCCGAGGCGTTATCGATTGTGAGAAAAGGGACGAGTTTTTCCCGGAGCCGCGCTATTATCAATGGCAGGTCCCCGGCCCATCGGCCCCTTTCTCGCCGTCCAATGGGAGTGTCGTGAAACTAGCCCGCACCTTCGTGTCGCTCGGAGCCGCCGCCGCGCTCGCCGTTCTGGCCGTCCCGTTTTTCCTCTCTCCCGAGCTCGTGGTTTCGCGCACGGTGTCCATCAAGTCATCGCCCGCGGATGCGTGGGATCTGGTGGTCAACCTGGAGCGGCACACCGCCTGGCACCCGTGGGACATCGCGGATTCGTTTCCCCGTTTGGTGTTCGGCGAGACGCGACACGGCGCCGACGCCTCCTATTTCTGGATCGGCACGCGCGGGAATCACGGCATGCTGAAGTTCGAGCGGGTCGACCGCAAGTCGCGCACCATCGAGGGAATTCTCGACATCTCCTCCCTCGGCGAATCCCGCATCGCATTCCGGTTCGTTCCCCACGGCGACGGCGTGCAGGTCACCGAGACCTTCCGCAAGCACACGGGCCGCAACATTTTCCGACGCTACCTGCATCCGGTTTACCGGTCGGTGGCCGCCCGGCAGTTGGAGGGAAACCTCGACCGGCTCAAGCGCGCGGCCGAAGGCAACCCCCTGGCCGCCCCGTCCGCGCGGCCGGGTCCCTAGCGTTCTCGATCCGGGACTTGGCGCCCCTCGCTCCCCGATTCCCGCCGAATTCCACCCTTTCGATTCGGGGAAACCGGTTGTATATTTGCCCGTCCCGGACGTTTAGCTCAGCTGGTTAGAGTACATCGTTCACATCGATGGGGTCGTAGGTTCAAGTCCTACAACGTCCACCAGCCTTCAAAAACGGCGTTTCCTCGCGGAGACGCCGTTTTTCGTTTGCGAGCTTCCTATGCTTTGCCGCTACGCGTCGGCCTTGCCGACGCTCCACGGAGGCTTCATGAGCGCAGACACACGCGACGCGTCATCATCCGGATCGGGCTCCGAAATCTCCGCCCCGCTCCGCGTGCGGAGGGTCGGCCTGTGGGCGGGTCCTTTGCTCGCGCTTCTCACCGCGTGGGCCCTGCCCGCGTCGTACGTCGATGCGGCGGGCGCGATGGTCGATTTTCCGATGGCCGGTCGGGCTGTCTCGGCGCTTGCCGTGTGGATGGCGGTGTGGTGGATGACCGAAGCAATCCCGCTGTACGCCACGGCGCTGCTGCCGTTGGGGCTCGTCCCGCTGCTGGGCGCGGGTTCGGCCAAGGATGCGGCCGCGCCCTACGGCAACGAGGCCATCTTCCTGTTCCTCGGCGGTTTTCTGATGGCCTTGTCGATGCGCCGCTGGGGGCTCGACCGGCGCCTGGCGTTTCGGACGCTCAAGTTTCTGGGCACGCGGGCCGACGTGCTGGTGCTCGGCGTCATGGGCATCACCGCCTTCATCTCGCTGTGGGTCTCCAACACCGCGACGGCGCTCACGGTGTACCCCATCGCCTTGAGCGTGCTGGGGCTGGCGCACGGATCCGCACAGGCGGGCTCTGCGGGGTTCTCCCGCAACTTCGCCCACGCCTTGCTCTTGGGGGTGGCCTACGCGGCCACCATCGGCGGGCTCGCGACGCCTTTCAGCACCCCGCCGAACCTGATTCTGGTCTCGGTCGCGCGTGAGACGCTGGGCATCGACATCGGCTTCGCGCGCTGGGTGATGTTCGGGTTCCCTCTCGCGCTCGCGTTCCTGCTGATCGCATGGGCCGTGCTGGTGCGCGTGTTCCCCTTGCGCGGCGCGCGCGTTCAGGGCGTGGACGAACTGGCGGCGCAATCCCTCCGCGACATGGGGCCGCTGTCACGCGGAGAACTCGCCACCCTGGCGGCGTTCGCGCTCGCCTCCGCGCTGTGGATGCTGGGGCCCTTGCGCGCGACGATCGAAATCGGCGGCATGCGGCCGCTCGCGGGCCTCACCGACTCGGGCATCGCCGTGCTCGCCGCCGTCGCGTTGTTCCTGGTACCCGTGCCGCGCGATCCGGCCACCGGCCGGCGGGGCGCGGTGATGGACTGGGAGACGGCGAAGGGGCTGCCTTACGGATTGCTGCTGCTGTTCGGCGGCGGCCTCAGCCTCGCCGCCGCGCTGGAGCGCACCGGCGTCACCGGCCTGTTGGCCGCCAAGCTGGCGGCGCTGGACGGCATGCCCGAGTGGGCCTTCCTGCTGATCGCCGCCGTGGGCATCGTGTTTCTGGGTGAACTGCTGAGCAACACCGCGATGGCGGCGGCGATTCTGCCCGTCTGCGCGGCGGTCGCGCAGGCGGCGGGGTGGGGGGCGATGGGCATTATGCTGCCTTTGGCGTGGGCCTCGAGCTGCGGGTTCATGCTGCCGGTGGCCACGCCGCCCAATACCTTGGTGTACGGTTCGGGCCACATCGAACCGCAGGCCATGCTGAGGGTTGGTTTCCGCCTCAATCTCATCGGCATCGCACTCATCATGATCGCGGCGATCTTCGTGCGGCGGATGTTTTAATGGCGATGCCGGTTGTGTGCGCGCGTAGGGGCAAATAGTTATTTGCCCCTACAACGATTCATTTATGCGATTTATACGACGCCATGATCTTCTCGGTCCACGCCAGCATGACCGCGGAGAACAGGAATACGCCGTGGATGATCACCTGCCACATCACCTCGAAGTTCGACTTGCCTGAAATTTCGATGAACGCCTTCAGCAGGTGAATGCCCGAGATACCCACGAGGGCCCCGGCCATCTTGATTTTGAGCGTGCCCGCGTCCACATGATCGAGCCAGTCGGGGCGATCCTCGTGCTTTTCGATGGCGCTCAGGCGGCTCACGAAGGTCGCGTACCCTCCGATCACCACCATCACCAGCAGGTTGCCCACCATCACGATGTCCACCAAGGTGAGAATGCCCATCATCAACTTGGCCTCGGTGATCGTGTGGACGTGCGTCGCGATGTGTACCAGCTCCACGAGGAACTTGTAGGCGTACAACACGCTGGCCACGATCAGGCCGATGTACATGGGCGCCTGCACCCAGCGGCTGGCGAATACGAGGGTTTCGAGGGTGGATTCGATTTTTTTCATGGGGATGGGTCGGAAGGGGGTAGTGGCTGGTGGGTAGTGGCTCGGTTTTGGTGGGCGCTTTGTTCGTGCCTCATTCAGGCCATCAACCATCGCTTGTCGCTATTTCAGGATGGATTTTGTTTGGGTTTGAGAGTGGGATGCGACGAAGTCAAGACGGGAGTGAGTTAAGCCACGGCGTTGTGTAGGCCACAACCCACAACCCACAACCCACCACCCAATCTTTGACTATTCACACCGGAATTTCGTGCTGCCCTCGGGGATCTGCTCGGGGTATTTGCCGTCGAAGCAGGCGGCGCAGTAGTCTTCCGGGGTTCCGGGGCCGGTGGAAAGCAGGCCCTTGATCGACAGGTACTGGAGGCTGTCCGCCCCAAGCAGTTTGCGGGTTTCCTCCTGGGTGAGGTTGCCGGCGATCAGTTCGGTCTTGGAGGGGAAGTCCATGCCGTAGAAGCAGGGGTTGAGCACCGGCGGCGAGGAAATGCGGATGTGAACCTCGCGCGCGCCCGCGTCGCGCAGCATCTTGGTCAGGAACTTGAGCGTTGTGCCGCGCACGATGGAGTCGTCCACCAGCACCACCCGCTTGTTGCGCAAGACGCCGGCGATGGGGTTGAACTTCATCTTCACCTTCTGTTCGCGCGCGTTCTGCGACGGGTCGATGAAGGTGCGGCCCACGTAATGGTTGCGGAGCAGGCCGATGTCGAACGGGATGCCCGATTCCTTGGCGTATCCCAGCGCGGCGGTGTTGCTGGAGTCGGGCACGGCGACCACCACGTCGGCCTGGGCCGGGTGTTCCTTCGCCAGCTGCTTGCCGATTTTACGACGGATCTTGTCGCAGCTCTCGCCGAAGATGCGAGAATCGGGGCGCGCGAAGTACACGAACTCGAAAATGCAGTGCGCGCGGCGCGGCTTCTCGGTGATCATGCGCGTTTCGAGGCCGTTCACGTCGATGCGGCAGAGTTCGCCGGGCTTGATGTCGCGCACGTAGGTCGCGCCGATGAGGTCGAGCGCGCAGGTCTCCGACGCCACCACCCAGGCCTCGCCGATCTTGCCGATGCACAGCGGGCGGAAGCCGAAGCCGTCGCGCGCGACGTACAGGGCGTCGTTTGTCAGGAACACCAGACAGTAGGACCCGGTGATGACCTGCAGCGACTCCTCGATGGCGTCGATCAGAAGTTCCTTGCGCGAACGGGCGATCTGATGGAGCAGCACCTCGGTGTCGGAGGTGCTTTGAAAGATGTGGCCCTGTTCCTCGAACGCCTCGCGGATTTCGGGGGCGTTCACCAGGTTGCCGTTGTGCGCCACCGCGATGGGGCCGCGCTTGGTGGCCACCAGCATGGGTTGGGCGTTGTTGATGTTGCTGCGCCCGGTGGTGGAATAGCGCACATGGCCGATGGCCGCGTTGCCGACCAGGGAGTCCACGGCCTTTTCGTCGGAGGTGAGGCCGGTGACCAGACCCATGCGCTTGGAAAGCTGGATGTCGGTGCCGTCGGTGACGGCCACGCCCACGCTCTCCTGGCCGCGGTGTTGCAGGGAGTACAAGCCCATCAGCGTCCGGCGGGCCACCTCGGGCCCCCCGAAAATGCCGACGACGCCACACTCTTCGCCGAAACCGTCTTCCGCTGCGCTCATGGAAATCCTGGGAAAAGGGGGCCTAAAATATAGTTGGTGGTGGCCATTTCTCTGGCGTGAACAGCGAAGGGAAATGGTAGTGGATGAACAATGGGGAATTGAGAATGGGTAATGGGGAATAGAAGAGAACGGGCGCGATAGGGGTGCCTTGTTTATTCCCAATTCACAATTGTCAATTCCCCATTCCCCAATCCCCATTCCCCAGTACCAATGTCCCCCCCGCCCGGTTATCTTTCCCCGAAATCCCGCCTTTTGGAGCCCCTTATGGTGACCCCCAACAACGAATTCGACGCCCAGAACCAGCAGTCCATCAACATCGAACTGCCCGAGGCCGTGGCGGAAGGTCTGTACGCCAACCTGTTTCTGGTGATGCACAACGGATCGGAATTCGTCCTCGATTGCGCCCGCCTGCTTCCCGGCCCTCCCAAGGGCAAGGTGCTCGCCCGCGTGGTGATGACGCCGTCGCACGCCAAGTCGCTGGCCGCCAGTTTGCAGCAGAACATCGCGCAGTACGAGCGCAACTTCGGCCCCATCATCCCGTTCGGCAATCCCGGCATGCCCCCGCAGGACGAGTTCTAGGCCATGTCGAAGATCCTGTGCCTCGATATGGAGGGCGTGCTCACGCCCGAGATCTGGCTGCACGTGCGCGACCGCAGCGGCATCGCCGAGCTGAACCTCACCACGCGCGAGGTGAAGGATTACCGCGAGCTGATGGATCGCCGCGTGGAGATCTGCGCGCGTCACGGCCTCACGCTCAAGGACATCCAGCGCTACATCGCCGAGCTGGAGGTCTTGCCCGGCGCGCGTGAATTCACCGACTGGGCGCGCTCCAAGTACCAGCTCGTGATTTTGTCGGACACGTTCTACGCCTTCGCCGACAATTTCATGCGTCAGCTGGGCCACCCCACGTTGTTCTGCCACGACATCGCGCAGGATGAAAAGGCGGGCAGGCTCGTCTACACCTTGCGTCAGGAGAACCAGAAGAAGCGCGCGGTGGAGGCGTTGCGCTCGCTCAACTTCCGCACGGCGGCGGCGGGCGATTCGTACAACGACATCCACATGCTGCGTGCGGCGGACGTCGCCACGTTCTTCCGCGCGCCCGACGGCATCCGCTCCGAATTTCCCGAGTACAGGAACCTCACCGAGTTCTCGGAACTCAAGGAGTGGGTGGGGGAGCATTTGTAGACGATTGTGGAACTCTGAGTTCTGAGTTGAAGAACATGGAATGATGGGCTCACAGCTTACAGGGTGCCGCTGACGAGGTTCGTTCCCTGTTTTTCTGAGCTCTGCGTTCAGAGTTCTGAGTTCCGCCCCCCCCCCGAGGACTCTTTGTCCTCGAACTTTCGTCCTCGCTGAAACATTCCGGTAGTATTTCGGAAATGCCGGAGATATTCTGTTACAAAACCCTACCGGCCCGTTTTCCCCGGATTTTCCTCCGGGGCGCGGAAATTCGGGAGGTTTTCACAGAATCCGGCCTTTTCTGGTTTTAAAGGCCCTTTCAGGGAGTCACGGAATGCCCGCATTTGCCCGCTTTTTACGCCCGACGCCGTTTTTGGCCACGGCGATCGCCCTGTTCGGCCCTTTCTCGCTCGCGGTGCCGGTTTGCGCCCAGACCCCGGTCAACCTCAGCGGGGTAGTGCTCGACACGGCGGGTTCGCCGGTCGCCGGGGTGACGGTCGCCCTGGAACGCGACGGCCGAGCCGTCACCAGCGGCACGGACGGAAGCTTCGTCCTGGGGAGCGCGACGGCGCTGGGCGGAGGGCTGAGCCGCGAAGGCGATGCCGGGGTGGTGGCGGGCCTGCGCGACGGATACCTCTACCTGTCGCTCGCCCACGGTGGCGTGGTGCTCGTGACGGCCCACGCGCCCGACGGCCGTACGGTTTCGGCGGCGCGCCATGAGCTGGGCGTCGGCTCTCATCGCGTGGCCGTGCCCGTGAGCGGGAGCGGCGTGCGCTTTTACCGCGTGACGGCCGAAGGGCGCACGCAGGTTGTGCGTGCGATCGAATTGCCCGGCATGGCGCGCGGCGCCCTGACGACCACGGTGGCTGCTTCATCCGAATCCTCCACGGGCGCGCTCGCGAAGGTCACGGCGGGCGTTCCCTTCTACGACCAGATCACCGCCGTCAAAACCGGCTACCTGAAGTCTTATGTGGCGATCCGCTCGTCCGACTCGACGGGATTGACCATCCGCATGCTGCCCTCCGCATATCCGAAGTTCAGCTTCTTCGTCACCAGCCTGAAGGCCATGCAGGATTTCTCGGGAAGCCAGAACGGGTTCGGCGGTGATTTCCGCTTCGGGGAAACCGGGGCGGGGGCGGGGCTCCGCGGCGCCGACAAGCTGTGCGCCACCATCGCGGAGCGCAGCCTCAAACATTCCTCGTTCAAGGGCTGGCGCGCGTTCCTCAGCGTGAAGCAGGATGCCTGGGGCCAACAGGCCGACGCCATCGACCGCGTGGGCCCGGGGCCGTGGTACGACCGCGTGGGCCGCGTGATGGCTCCCACCAAGGCGGACCTTTTGGCCCAGCGGCCCACCAACGGCGATGTGGCCATCCGCAACGACCTGCCCAACGAGGACGGCATCCCCAACCAGCGTCCCGACCCCAATCTGCCTGCCGTTGACAACCATCACACCTTGACCGGTTCCACCACCACGGGGACGTTGTACAACCCGAACTCCAGCACCTCCACCACCTGCGCCGACTGGACCACCAAGGAACCCGTCGTCGGCGTACGCCCGCGCACGGGATGGTCGTGGTCGATTCAGAACCGCATCCACTGGATCTCGGGTTCGGATGAAGGGGGCTGCGGCGCGGGCATCAACCTCGTGCAGAACGGCGGCGCTCAACCCAACAACCCCATCGTGGGTTCCGGTGGCGGCTATGGCGGCTATTACTGTTTCGCGTTGAATCCGTAAGGCCCGAGGAACCCATGAAAACACGACGTTTCTCCATCCTCTCCCTTGCGGCGTCCGGCCTGGCGCTTGTGACGGCGCTGCTCGCCGCCTCGTGCGTGGTGGACGACAAGACGACCGCCACCCCGCCCGGCGAAACCGATACGGTGGTACGTCCCGTGTACGGACGCTTTCAGGTGACCTTGGTGGAAGAGACCGCCTTCGACGACGCCTACGCCTCCGTGCTGGGGCGCGTCACCACGGGCACGACGCCTTCGACCTTGCAGTGGGACACCGCGACCGTCAGCGGCGCGTGCAAGCTCCTGATTCCCCGCGCGCCCTTCTGCGAAACCCCGTGCGGCAGCGGCGCGGCCTGCGTGGCCGACGGCGTGTGCCGGGTCTACCCCGCCGGCCTCAACGTGGGCACGGTGACCATGACCGGCGTGAAGACGACCACGGGCGCCACGAGCTTCACCATGCAGCCCGTGTTCTCCAACTATCAGCCCGTCGGCATCACGCTCGACTACCCGCCTTTCACTGAAGGGGCCGAGGTGTCGGTGGCGATCGCTCACGACTCCGTGGGGTCGTTCGCGCTGAAGGCCAAGGGGATCGCGCCGCTGAACGCCTTGTACGACAGCGTGGTCTTCGCCGACAACCAGCCGGTCACGCTGACGTGGACGCCTCCTTCCGCCGGAGCCGCCGGCAATTCGACGGTGTCGGCGCGGTTCGACATCAGCCATCACGGCGGCGTGAAGGGCGTCATCGAATGCGAGGCCGCCGACAACGGTTCGCTCACCGTGGCGGCCGGCCTCGTGACGCAACTGAAGGGGCTCGGCATCTCGGGGTTTCCCACCGTGGAGCTGTCGCGCCACTCCGCTTCGCCCGCCCGCACCGATATGAGCCTGGAGCTGCGCATCGAATCGACGGTGACGCGCCCCATCTCCATCCCCGGAATCGTCTCCTGCTCGGGGGATGAGGATTGCCCGAACGGCCAAACCTGCCAACAGGATCTGAAATGCCAGTAACCATCATGTCTTCGGCGCGCGCGCGGTCCGCCGCCTCAATCCTGTCCTTCGCCGCGGCGGTCGCCGCGTCACTCACGCTGTCGGCCTGCTTCGATTCCGACAAGGGGTCGTCGGGCCCCGGAGGCCCGGGCGACGGCACCTGGACCTGCGAGGCCGATACGGTGACCGCGCCCGACTTCGTGGCGAAGGTCGGGTGCAAGGCCGACTTTGCGGCCCTCGCCTCGGCACCGCTCAGCGCGACCATCCCCGGCGCCACCTCGGTGAAATCGGTGATCGATCTTCAGGACGGAGGCAAGCTGTACTTCCAGAACAGCAAGAAGTTCCAGATCCATTGGGACTTCGCCTCCTCGCACCTCTCGGGCGGCGGCAAGCCGGTGGTGCCCGCGCTCTCGCAGTTCAACCTCACCGAGTATTATAGTCCCAGCCGCCGTTTCATCCTCGGCTCGCTCACCTATTACGAGGGCCCCAAGGTGTGGGCCTACGAGATCGCGCCCTACGACAACGCCTCCGCGGAGATGATCGCCTACGCGTTCGAAAAGATCGCCGCATCCACCTACTTCGGCGACAGCCTGTACTTCCACCCCACCTCGAAAAGCGTGGAGGAGGTGGCGAAGACGTTGCCCGCGTCCATCAAGGTCATCACCACCGACTCGCTGTACGCGGGCATCGATTACCAACCCCTGAACTACGGCACCAGCTTCGGGCGCCTGGTGTTCCTGACGTCCGCGCAGCTGAGCAGTGCGTATGTGGGCTTCCGCGACATCGTGGTGCTCGATGCCGTGCCCAACGACATCTCCGTCACCAGCGGCATCATCACCCAGGAGTTCCAGACGCCGCTGTCGCACATCAACGTGCTGTCGCAGAACCGCGGCACGCCCAACATGGGCCTCAAGGGCGCGCACGCCAACGCGGCGCTCCGTGCTTTGGAGAACAAGTGGGTGAGATTACAGGTGGGCGCCACCTCGTGGTCGATCGCCGAAGTGACGCTGGCGGAGGCCGACGCCTGGTGGGCCGCCAACCGTCCGCCCGCCGTGGGCGTGGCCAGCATGGATACCTCCGTCAAGGATCTGCGCGACGTGGAGAGCATCCTCGACCTGACCAATTTGTCGCTGTTGAACGCCCTCAAAAAGGCCATCCCGGCGTTCGGCGGCAAGACCAGCCACTTCGCGGGGTTCCCGCACATGGACACCACCAAGGTGAAGGTGAACCGCGCCTTCGGCGTGCCCGTTTTTTACTACTGGCAGCACATGCAGAAGAACGGACTCAACGATACGGTCGCCAAGTGGCTGGCCGACACCGCCTTCACGGGCAACCCGGCCGAACGCGACATCCGCCTCAAGCGTTTGCGCAAGGCCATCAAGGATGCGCCGCTCGACACGGCGTTCTACAACCTGTTCGTCGCCAAGGCGCAGGCGAAGTTCCCCGGCGTCGACCGCATTCGGGTGCGCTCCAGCACCAACGCCGAGGATCTCGACGGCTTCACCGGCGCGGGCCTCTACGAATCCAAGACCGGCAGCCTCACCGACGCCTCCGACCACATCCGCGACGCCATCCGCGAGGTGTGGGCCAGCGTGTGGTTGTTCCGCACTTTCGAGGAGCGCAGCTTCCGGAGCATCGATCACCTCTCGGTGGGCATGGCCATGCTGACGCACCGCGCGCACCCCGATGAGGAGGCGGGCGGCGTGGCCATCACCGCCAATCCGTTCGACCGCGCAGGGCTCGAGCCCGGGTTCTACATCAACGTCCAGGCGGGCGGCGAATCCGTGGTGTTGCCCTCCTCCGGCGTCACCACCGACCAGTTCCTGTACTACTACGACATGCCGGCCCAGCCCATGGTGTTCCTCGGTCACTCGAACCAGATTCCCTCAGGGACCACGGTGCTCACCACGGCGCAGGCCTATGCGCTGGGCACCGCGCTCAAGGAGATCCACCGCTACTTCAGCGCCGCCTACGGCACGGATGCCTCCAAGTGGTACGCCATGGACACCGAGTTCAAGCTCGACCAACCGGAGAACGATCCCAACGGAACGCCCATCATCATCATGAAGCAGGCGCGGCCCTACCCGGGCTTCGGGACGGAGTGATCCTCTGCTGTGAGCTGACAGCTGACAGCAGAGGAAAGTGTTTCGGTCGTCTTCGTTTCAATCGCGACCGGATTGATCACCAGCGGCTGCAGGATTTCGGGTAGCGTTCCATTGCCGTGATGCTATGATGCTGCGGGACTTCCGTGTTTCCCTGTGGCATTTACGCCTCCCGTTTGCTACCCTCTCTACAATGATTGGGATGAAACGATTTCACACAATATCGTTTCGCGTCGGCATCTTGGCGGCCGGAGCCGTTTTCCTCTCGTGCGTTCACGAGAATCCCGAGTCACCTCCGCCCACGGGCACGAAAACCGCCTACGGTTCCATTGTGGTGTCGTTCAACGACGACTTCTCGCCCTACTGGAAGGCGGCCACCAACGTGTCCGCCGATCTGTACGACGGCGAGGCGCCCAGCCCCGTCGAGTGGCAACAGCAAGCGGCGATCGGGGCGTGCTACGTGGCCAAACCGGTGGCGCCGTTTTGCGATCCGGGTTGCGGGAGCGGCAGCCTGTGCACGACGGGCGGCGTTTGCCGGGCCTTTCCCTCGCGTCTGAACGCGGGCGTTCTCACGGTCACCGGCGTCAAGACCGCATCCGGCGCGTCGTCGCTGGTCATGAGCCCGTCGCTCACCGGTTATCGACCAACCGGCATCACCCTCGCCGATACGCCCTTCGCCGAAGGGGAAACCCTGACCATCACGGCCGGCGGCGGACCCGACGTCCCGACTTTTTCCGTCACGGGCCGCGGTCACGCTCCCCCGCGACTTTTGAACGACAGCATCATCCTTGATGGGAAGTCTATCCTGCTGCGATGGACGCCTCCCGGTCCGGAGGCGGGTCCGTCGGAATTTCAGGCGCACATCGACATCAGCCATCACGGCGGCATCAAGGGGACGCTCGTGTGCGTGGGTGAGGATGACGGTGAACTGGAAATCCCCGGGCCGCTGGTGAACCACTTGAAGGCATTGGGCATTTCCGGGTTTCCCCAGATCGACCTGATTCGTCGTGCGGTGGTTCCGGTGATCGATCACCACGTTGTTCTTTCGGTCGAAGCGCGCACTTTGCGGTATGTCACCATTCCGGGGTTGGTGTCGTGCCGCGAGGACGACGAGTGCCCCGGCGGGCAGACCTGTCAGGCGGATTTCAGGTGTCAGTGAGGGGTGACGGAGGACCTGAATATCCTCGTCCCGTGTTCTGGTTCCGCATCGGCTCCCGCGTCAATTTCTTTCGTGCCTTCCCCTCCGCCGGAGCTCCCACGTTCGACCCGCTGAGGACGGCGCCGAAGGTTCGCTTGCGCCGGATGCGGTCGATGGCGGTTTCCAGGGAGTTCCGGGACTCCTCTCCGTCCGTCTCGAAGAGGTCGCGCTGGCGGGTTTCCACGGCGGGAGAGACGGCCTGCATGCGGATGCGGCGCAGCGCCACCCGTCTTTGATACATCTCGAAGAACGCTTCGGCCGCCTTTTCCGCCAGCGGCAGGAAGGCGGCCGTGAGCGAGGGCAAGCGCACGGTGCGCCGCGTTTCCCGTCGGTCGGCGTATGTCAGCACCATGGTGAAACGGGCGGTGCGCAACCCCTCGCGGCGCAGGGCGTGCGCGAGCTTGTCGGCCGTGAGGCGGACCTGGTTGCGCAATTCCTCCTGATCGTTGAGGTCGCGCGGCAGCATCGTTTCCACGACGACGGGATCACGTCGCCCGGCGACGGGTTTGAAATCGAGCCCGCGCGCCAAGGTGTAGAGTCGCTCCCCTTCCGCTCCGAACCGCAGCGTCAGTTCCTCTTTTCCGAGTCGCCGCACCATCGCGATGCGCTCCAGGCCGTATTTGGCCAATCGCTCCCGCGCTTTGGGGGAAAGGTCGGGAAGAAGTCCCGGATCGAGGGGATCGAGCACGCGCGTTTCCGAACCTCGCGAACAGACGCCGATTCCGCCGGTGCGCGTCAGAACCTTCGCCACCACCTGGGACGGGCCGATGCCGAGCGAGACCCTTTCCGGTCCGTGTTTGAGCGCCACCGCGCGGAGACGCTCCCCCAGCATGGCCAGCCCCGTCTCGTCGTGAATGACCTTGCGGCTCCAGGGGGTTCCGGTGAGATCGAGCATGGCCGATCCGTGGGCATCCGTTTCAAACACCGGAGTCAGGGTTTCCCAGAGAAGCCGTAACCGTGCCTTCAGGGCCTCCTCCGCGCCCGGGTCGCGGGGAAGGATGAGGACGCGAGGCCATTTCCGCCGCACCCAGAACACCGGGATTCCGGCGTGAACGCCTTGCGCGCGGGCGGCATCCGAAGCGTCGCGCACCACGGTCTTGCTGCTCTCCGCATGCTGCTCGGCGACCACGAAGGCGTGACCGCGCACCTCCGGGCGCGATGCCGCCAGGGCCTGCGCGATGAATCCGGGGATGCGGACCGCCGCGAACAGCGGGTCAGGCGGCGTGGATGACGGCAGCGGCATGGGTCTGGTCCGCCGGCGGATTCGCGGCGGGGGCGTGCGTTCCCTGCGCTCCTGCGCGCAGGCGGGCGGAGGCCTTTTCGAAGTCGATCAATCCGGGGAGGAACGCCGCAGGGCGCACCCGCTCGGCCTCCAGCGAAAAGGTGTCCCACTCTTCGCTGACCTTGCCCCACACTTCGAACGGACCGCCGCCCAAAAGCTCTTCCTCCCAACGCTCCAACGCGTCGGGCCAGAAGATCACGTCCACCGAACCGCTGCGGTCTTCCAAGGTGAGGAACTTCATGGAGCGCCCTGTTTTCAGGACGGTGTGGAACCGTTCCGTGACATACAACCCGAACACCTTCACGCGGCGGCCCGCGTGGCGGGAGAGTTCCGCGGCGGGCACGGCGTCGCGCGCGGCCGGGTGCATGTCGAGCACGTCGAGGGGATTGCCGGAGAGCATGTAGCCGAACAAGCGCTGCTCGTTGAGGCAGCGTTGCATCAACGGGTACTCGCGGACATCGCGGAGCGTCCGGCCGGAGCGCGCCAACATCCCTCCGGATTCCAGCAGCGAAGGCCCGAGAGCGTCGTCCGCGCCGCGTCGCGAATCGCTGCGATGGCGTCCGTCGAGTTCGAACAAAAGTTCGGGTTGCGTCATGCCGAAACCCTCGAACGCGCCGGCGAGAATCAGGTTCTCCGTTTCCATGCGTCCGGCGGGCACGCGCCGCAGAAAATCCGCAAGGTCGCGATACGGCCCGGAGGCTTCCCGTTCCCGCCACAAGGCCTTTTTCGTGCTGTCCGAAACGCCTTTGAGGTGGATCAATCCCGCGCGCACGTCCGCTCCCCGCCCGACGTAAGACACGCGCGAGTGGTTGACGTGAACGGCGTGCAGACGAAGGCCGAGACGCCGGACTTCGTTGAGGTACACTTCGCGGCGATAGAATCCGTGGTTGTTGGAAATGACGGCGGACAGGAATTCCGCCGGGTGGTGCGCCTTGAGCCACACGCATTGGTAGGAAAGCTGCGCGTAGCTCGCCGAATGCGATTTGCAGAAGGAGAATCCGGTGAACGAGGCCACGCGCCGCCACAACTCGTCGGCCTGGGCCCGGCTCAAGCCGCTGTGGCTCATGCACCCGCCGATGAACTCGTGCGCCAGCGCGCGCAGCTCGGGGGTCGACAAGGCGCCGTCGTGCTGGCTGTTCATCTGCTTGCGCACGGCGTCGGCGCGTTTGAACGACAGGCCCGCGACCTCGTGGCAGATGCGCGTGACGTCCTCCTGGAAGGCGCACACGTCGTGGGTGTCGCCCAGGATCGGTTCCAGCGCGGGGTGAAGGAACGTCCAGTCCTTGCGGCCCTGTTTGTGCTGGCGGTGCCGGTCGACATAGGTTTTCGCGTAGGCCGTGCCCGCGGGACGGATCAGCGAGGAGGTGACGATCACCTCGTCGAAGGTTTCCACGTCGGCCTTCTTGTTCAGGCGTGTTTGCGCGGGACTTTCGAGATAGAACACGCCGAGGGTTTTTCCCGAGCGCATGAGGGTGTTCGCGGCGGGGTCGGCGAAGCATTTTCGCAGATCCCACACCTGCGGGTCGGGCAATCCCTGTTCGCGGATCTGCGACAGCGCATCGCGCAACACGGAGAGCGAACCGTTTCCGAGCAGGTCGAATTTGATCAACCCCAGCTCGTCGATGCCGCTGTGCATGTCGATCTGGGTGATCAGGCGGTTCGTCGTCCCGCCCGACCATTCGCAGGCCACATGCCGCCAGATGGGTTTGTTGGTGATGATGAGGCCGCCGGGGTGCTGCCCGAGGAACCGCGGGCGTCCCCGCAGCCGCGCCGCCCACCGCTCCAGCATGCGGATTTCCTCGTCGTCGCGGCGGCGCTCGCGGCTTTGCCGCGCCTCCAGAACCTCGGTGACCTGGTCTTCGGCGTAGCCGAACACCTTGGCCGCCTCGCGGAAGGCCGCGCGGAAGCGGAAATGCTGGAAGGTGCAGGTGATGGCCACGCGCTCGCGCCCGAAGCGCTTCACCACGTGGTCGAGCACGCGCTCGCGCTCGTCCCAGCCGAAGTCGAGATCGGCGTCGGGCGGGCTGGCGCGATCTTCGTTGAGGAAGCGTTGGAAGTAAAGGTTGTGCTCGATGGGGTCGAGCCGCCCCACGCCGAGGTTGTAGAACGTCAGGGAGTTCGCCGCCGAACCTCGCAAGAGCGAACAATCCTGGGGGCGGCGGTACTCGTGCGAGAAGATTTTTCCCGCTTCATCGTAAACCTCCTTCACCATGAGGAAGTAGGACGCGTAGCCGAGTTTGGCGATCACCCCGAGTTCCATCTCCTGGATCGCGGCGGCGCGCGCGAACTCCGGTTTGCCTCCGTAGTGACGGCGCAGCCCCTCGCGCGCGAGGCGCGCGAGGTGGTCCTCCGGCGGAGCGCCGTCCGGCGTGGTGATCGCCGGCATGACCCAGCCGTTCATCGGCGGCCGGGCGTCGCCGCACTCGCGCGCGAGGCGCTCCGCGTTTGCGAGGGCGTCGGGGCGCGTCGCGAACAGATCCTCCAGACTCGCCCGGCCCGCGGGCGGGCGCAGCCACGCGCCCGCGGGCGCGGTCTCGCCCGGTCGCAGCCGCGACAAGGTGGAATTGAGGTCGATGGCGCGGAGCACGCGGTGAAGTTCGAACTCTTCGGGCGTTTGGAACCACGCGTCCGCGCAGGCGGCCAGCGGAATGCCCTCGCGATCGCACAAGGCCTCGAGGTCGCGCCCCCGGGCGCGGGAGTCGGCGTCATGCCGCACGAGCGCGCCGTACACGCGCCCGCGGTTCGCGCCGCGCGCCAGCGACCGCAACACGTCGGGGTGCGCCGCGAGCAGCACGAGGTTCGGCCACGGCTTCGCGAGTTCTTCGACCAGTGAAAACCCGAGCCCGTTCATCTGCCGGCGGGTCACCAGTTCGCACAGGTCCCCGTAGCCTTCGTCGTTGCGGGCAAACAGCGTCACCGCCCGCTCCGGATGCGCGGCCTCCCGGAGTTCGGCGCCCAGCAGCGGCCGGATTCCCTGGCGCGCGCACTCCTGCCAGAACAAAATGAGGCCGCTCATGCGGTTCACGTCGGCGAGTCCCACGCTGGTGTAGCCCAAGGCCTTCGCCCGGCTCACCCACGACGCGGGATCCCCCACTCCGGCCAGGAGGGAATATTCGCTGCGGATCTGAAGGGCGGTTCTGCTCACGCAGGGCAATATACTGTTCAAATGAACAGTGTCAATATGAACAGTCTTTCTGCCGGAGGGATGTTTTTGCGTCAGCGTGTCATCAAACCCTGATTTCGCTTAAAAAAGCGATTCTTGGGGGTTTTCGGGAGGTGGCTTGGTGATGTCGCGCACGAAGAGAGAGGGGGTGGGCGCCTTGCGGAGGATGTCCCAGGCCGCCTCCGGCGAGGTCGCGGGATCGAGCCACGCTTGGCAGGCGGCCTCGTCCAGCAGGAGGGGTACACGCTCATGCCAGATGGCCCGAACCGCGGGGACGTCGTCGCTGGGGCCGGTGATGACCGTGCAGGAGTCGAGCGTGCGGCCGTCCTTGGCGACCCAGGTGTCGAACAGGGCGGCCAGAAAATGTCCCTGTTCCACCGACACCTCGTACTCGCGCCCTTTCGATTCGGGCGGCGCGCCGTCCATGTTCGGGCGCTCTTTGAAGGCCTCCACGGCGATCGCGCCGCGTCGACCTGCGTTCCACGCGCCTTTGAAGGCCCACAGAGAACGCACGGTTTCCATCCGCGCGTTGTAGGAGCTGAAGCCCCACGACTTGCCCGTGGCGGGGTTGATCGCCCGGGAGTTTTTCCGCCGGATCGCTTCTTCAGGGCCCGGGTCGAGGGACAGCGATTCCTGATGAAGGAAGCCGGCGGGGATCAGGTCCCAGCGCATCGGCAACACCTCGCCGCTCGGGGTGATGACGGGCACCATGTCGCGCGCGTAATGGAAACCGTCGTTGGTCTCCTTGATCTTCCCCTCGCGCTGCAACCGCCTGATTTCCGTGACGGTATGCATTTGAATGCGGCCCGAGGGGGTGCGCACGGGTTTGTAGGCGTAGCACATGACCGCAAATTAATTGGCCGCGCAGGGGGACGGGCGACATCACGGCGCCGCGGCGCCCTCAGTCCGTCTTTTTGCGCAGCTCCAACCCCCGGACGATCACGTAGGCGATCAGCGCGAACACGAAGAACACCAGCAGAAGCCAGGCGATGCCCTGCAGCGATTCGATGATGGTGCGGTACACCTCCAGCACCCAGCGGTTGGCGTTGAGCGTCAGAACCTCGCCGCCGCGTTCGGCCTGCCAGCGCTCCGGATTCACGTACCGCTCCAGCTCGTACACGCGCACGCCCTTGGAGATGCCCACCACGTACAGCGCGAAGGTCAGGTATTTCGACCACGCGGCGCTGATGGTGTCGGAGATGATGCGTTTCAGGATCGCGTCGATCGGCCCCGCGAAAAAGCGCGCGGTGAGCGCCGAGACCGCGAGGGCGACGGCGAAGGTGACCAGAAGGAGGGAGAGGAACATGGGGAGGAAAATATGAAACGTGAAGTATGAAATTGGAATTGAAATCTGAATTCAGAATTCAGAATTCAGAATTCAGAAACCGGGTCGGGTGCGGCGCCGGGTGCGCGCGGCGATTTCGTGCGCGGAATCTTCAATTCGATGACGGAGCCCGATTCATGATCCCAGTAATCGTCTCGTCAACAAGGTCTGCATGTCGCGGCGGCCGTCCGCGACCATGTACACATACACGGCATCGTTCAAAACCCGATAGATGATCCGCCATGACTTGAACATCAACTGTCGGTATTCTTTGATTCCCAAGGTTAAAAGTTCCTGAGGCCAGGAGCCTCGCTCGGGAAATTCCGTCAGGGAAGCGGCGGTTTTCTCGAAGCCTTCCAGAAGGTGCCGCGCTGCGGCCGGAGAATCGTTCGCGACGACGTAGTCGTGAAGGTCCTCCAGATCCCGCTCCGCAGCTTCGGTCAGGAAAACCTTGTATCTCACGCTTTCCGCCCTTTGTTCCTCAAGCGGGAAAGAACATCACCGATCGGACTCACCTGCCCCTTCGCGATTTGTTCGTTGCCGAGCGCGAGAATCTTCAAGAGGGCCAAGGATTCGCGGGTTTCCTCGTAGCTGCGGACATCCTGGATCACGGCTTTGGCTTCCCCGTTCTGGGTGATGATCAAGGGCTCTCCGCTCTGCCCGAGTTTTCGCACCACTTCCGCGGCGTGCGCCTTGAGGTAACTGATGGGTTTGATGCTTGTGGAATAGGACATGATGCCTCCCGGTATGAGACTGAATTTAGTCCTTAAACAGGTCTTCAACAAGAAGGATCCCGTAAACCGTGAACAAAAAAACGGCGCCCTTTCGGGGCGCCGCTCTTTGGGAATCAGATGTCAGGGGTGCAGGGCTTCTGAGTTCTGCGCTCTGAGTTCCGAGTTTCAATCACACCTTCCACGTGCTCCCGGAGTTGAACAGTTTGTCCAAGTCGGCCGTGGCCTTCGCCTTCGCCGCTTCCATCTGGCCGCGCGCGGCTTCGTGGAACGACGGGCGCTCCACGTCGCGGAAGATGCCCACGGGCACGGGGAACTGCGGGTGCGTGAAGCGCGCCAGCTGGAAGGCCAGCGCGCCGCTCGGGTCCTTCACGTCGTGCGTGACCACCTCGCCGTCGGCCGGGTTTTCCTTGGTCGTCAGCGAGAAGCCGTCGACCACGATGCCCTTCTCGTTCTCCTTGCCGTAGCGCAGCGGCTTGCCGTGTTCAAGATACAGCAGATTATCCTGCTTGGTGGCGCGGCCGTAGTAGGGCTCGTGCACCTTGTCGGCGAAGATCACGCAGTTCTGCATCACCTCGATGAGGGCGCTGCCCTTGTGCGCGGCCGCGGCGGCGAACACCTCGGTCATGTGCTTCACGTCGTTGTCGCTGGTGCGGGCCACGAAGCTGGCCTCGGCGCCCAGCGCGAGCGCGAGGGGCGAAAGCGGCTGGTCGACCGAGCCGAACGGGGTCGAGGGGCTGATGGTGCCGACCGCCGACGTGGGCGAGTACTGACCCTTGGTCAAACCGTAAATGCGGTTGTTGAACAGGATGATTTTAAGGTCCACGTTGCGGCGCAGCGCGTGGATGAAGTGGTTGCCGCCGATCGACAGCGCGTCGCCGTCGCCGGTGATCACCCACACCTGCAGGTCGGGGTTGGCCAGCTTCACGCCGGTGGCCACCGCGGGCGCGCGCCCGTGGATGGTGTGGAACCCGAAGGTGTTCATGTAGTAGGGGAAGCGGCTGGAGCAGCCGATGCCCGAGACGAACACGAACTTTTCCTTGGGGATGCCGAGCGTGGGCAGCACGCCCTGCACGGCCGTCAGGATGGAGTAGTCGCCGCAGCCGGGGCACCAGCGGATGGCGACCGGGGACGCGAAGTCCTTGCGGGTGAGGGCGACGGGGGATTCCGGGGCTGTTTCGAGGGCGGTGCTCATGAGAGGGCCTTCACGATGCGTTCGAACTTGTCGACGAGGTAGGAGATGCGGAAGGGCTTGCCGCGCACCAGGTTGATGCCGATGGCGGGGACGCCGTAGGTGCCCGAGAGCACGAGGCGGAGCTGACCCATGTTCAGCTCGGGGATGACCACCTTCTTGTACGAACCCAGAATCTGGCCGAGGTTGGCCGGGAACGGGTTGATGTACTGGATGTGCGCGTGCGCCACCTTGATGCCGTTGGCATTGCAGTCGGACACGGCCGTGGAGACCGCGCCGTAGGTGCCGCCCCACGAGACCACCAGCAGGTCGGCGGACGGATCGCCCTCCACCGCCTGGGCGGGGATGTCCTTGGCGATGCCCGCCACCTTGGCGTGACGTTCGCGCGTCATGGCGTCGTGGTTGTCGGGGTCGTAGGAGATCTTGCCGGTTTGCTGGGCCTTCTCCAGGCCGCCGATGCGGTGCTCGAGCCCCTTGGTGCCGGGCACGGCCCACGGGCGCGCCAGCGTTTCGGGGTTGCGGAAATAGGGGAGGAAATCACCCGTATCCGGAGCCTTGGGAGCCGCGCGGTTGGTGGTGATGTCGGGGAGCGCGGCCGCGTCGGGGATCATCCACGGTTCGGAACCGTTGGCGATGTAGCCGTCGGTGAGCAGCACCACGGGCGTCATGTACTTGAGCGCGAGGCGGCTCGCCTCGTAGGCCATGGTGAAGCAATCCGCCGGCGACTTGGCCGCCACGATGGGCAGCGGGCTGTCGCCCGAACGGCCGTACATGTTCAGCAGGAGGTCGGACTGTTCGGTCTTGGTGGGCAGGCCCGTGCTGGGGCCGCCGCGCTGCACGTCCACGATCACCATGGGCAGTTCGGTCATCACCGCGAGGCCCATCGCTTCGGACTTGAGGCAGATGCCCGGGCCCGAGGTCGCGGTCACGCCGAACGCGCCGCCGTAAGCGGCGCCCACCACGGAGGCCATGGCCGCGATTTCATCTTCGGCCTGGAAGGTGAGCACGCCGAAGTGCTTTTGGCGCGAGAGGCCGTGCAGCACGTCGGAGGCGGGAGTGATGGGGTACGAGCCGTACACGATCTCGAGGCCGGCCTTTTGCGCAGCGGCGATGAGGCCGAACACGGTGGCTTCGTTGCCCGCGATCTTGCGGTACTTGCCGGGCGGCAGCTCGGCCTTCTTCACGCGGTAGTGGCTGGCGAACAGCTCCACCGTCTCGGCGTAGTTGAAGCCCGCGAGAAGCGCCGCCTGGTTGGCCGAGGCGATCTCGGGCTTGTCCTTGTACTTGGTCTTGGGGCCGAACTTCGACTGGATCCACGTGAGCGTGTGCTCCACGGGACGGTCGTACAGCCAGTACATCATGCCGAGCGTGAAGAAGTTCTTGCACAGCTCGGCGGCGCGGCCCTTGAGGCCGGTGTGCTCCACCGCGCGCACCGTCTGCGCGGTGATGTCGACCTCGATGAGGCGGTAGCCGGTGAGCGAGCCGTCCTGCAGCGGGTTGGAGCGGTACTCGGCCTTCTCCAGATCCTTGTCGCCGAACCCGGCGAGGTCGACGACTAGGATGCCGCCCACTTCGAGGTCGGCGATGTTGGCCTTGAGCGCCGCGGCGTTCATCGCCACCAGCACGTCGAGATCGTCGCCGGGAGTCTTGATCTCGCGTGACGAGAAATGAATCTGGAAGGCGCTCACGCCGGCCACCGTGCCCGCGGGGGCGCGGATCTCGGCGGGGAAGTCGGGCATGGTCGCGAGGTCGTTGCCGAACAGCGCGGAGGCGTCGGTGAATTGCGTTCCCGTGAGCTGCATGCCGTCGCCGGAATCGCCGGCGAAACGGATGGTCACGGAATCGAGTTCTTCAATCGGTTTCGAGGAGGAATTTCCGCCTGCTGACTGTGCGGCGGAAGAGGAGGAAGGCAACATCAACCGGGCTCCGGTGAGAATGATATTTCGTGTTTTTTGAGAGTCCTCAATATAGGAATATGGAATGTCCCAAATGCAAAAACAGCCGGAAATAAAGGGCTTTTCGGTGTTTCGGGAACGACAGGAAAAACCTTCCTGAACGAATCACGGGTCGATTTCACTCGTCCGCGAGGTCGCGTTTCAGAACGGGGGGGAGCCAGGGCATGAGCCCCGCCTGTTCCGCCTTCCGCCATTCCGCCAGCAGGGCGGAAACGTCCTGCCCCCGCCCCGCCCCCTTGGACTGCTCGGCCTTCGCCACCCGCGCCAGGTTTCCCACGGCGCGGAAATACCCCAGCGGCAGCACCCCGACGGGCTTGGGCAACCCCGCAAAAGCGGCGGCATACTCGGTTTTCAGGCCCTCCTGCAGTTCCCGGGCGTCCTCAAGCCGCCCGGCGCGGTACAGCAAGGCTCCCCGCATTTGCCGCGCCAGCCGGTTCCCCGGATAGCGCCTCAGGAAGTCCGTCGAAATGGCCTCCGCCGCGGCATAGTGGGCGTTGTCCACATGAATCCAGAACAGCGAACCGAGAAACATGTCGCGGAGCAAGGGCACCTCGGTCGCCCCGGCCTCAAACGCCCTGGTGTCCAGTGCGGCTTCGCCCACGAAGGGGATTTTTTGCAGCAAACGCCCTCTGTAGTAGTCGAACAGCATGAGGGCGAGTCGGGCTTCGGGGAGGGTGCCCACCCGCTCCAGCTCCGACCGGGCGGCCAGGGCCATGCGGGTGGACAGCAGGCGCTCGCCGCGCAGCGAGGCGCTGTAGGAGAGTTGCATGCCGCTGAGCCCCCGGTACAGCGTGAGGGTGCGGGTCTCCGTCTTTTTGAAAACGGGGTTCGGGGCGGCCCGGGGCGAGAGCGCTTCCCAATGCCGCTCGGCCCGCCGCAGGGCCATGGTGTCGCCCAGGTCGAGGAAACGGTTCATGGCTGCGAGGCCGGCGAAATAGGGGCGGGCCGGAGAGGCGGCGGGAAGTTCGGAGAGGAGCCGGTTTTCCGCCGTGGCGTACTCCATGCGGGCGACCAGATCGAGCGCCTCGCGCACCACCGCCACCTCGGCGGGAGCGGGGATGGTGGCGGCCGGTGTGATTGCTCCCGTAATCATGAAGAGGAGCAGTCCGGCCCATTTTTTGACGTAGGGGGACTTTTTTCTGGGCAGAGGGCGCGGTTCAGTCCGAATCGAGGTCGGACTCGGACTCCGACTCGTACTCGAAAAATTGGAACCGGAAAACATCGAGTACGGGTACGAAGTACGTGTGCGATTACGAGGAGAAATGGCTTGGAAAGGCGATTCAACCTTCCTTCCCGACCCCGGGGGGCGCCATTTTGTAGATATGGGGGCTTCGGACAACATCATGAACGGCATTGCGACCCAAACTACTAAAGCCCCCCCCGCGCCCCTGAAACCCTGCATTCTGGGCATCGTCACCGCCGGGATGTTGGCAAAGCGGCAGTATCCGGCGGCCCTCTGGACCTGCGGCGGGGTGGAACTCCGCGCCGACGGCCCCGATGTACTCCCGACCGACGCCATCGCCGGGGCCGTGGCCGACTTCGACGAGGAGAAAGGTCGCCGCGGCTTCACCGGCCCGGTGATTTTCACCTTGCGCCTGCAGCGCGACGGGGGTGCCTGGCCCGACGCCCAGGCCCCGGCGCGCAACGCCGTGTGGACGTCCCTCCCCCCCGGAACTTGTACGTGGGTGGATCTGGAAATCGAGCAGGTCGACGGCGTCGCTGTCGAAGCCCTGGATTCGCTCCGCTCCTCGGGGGTCAAAATCCTGCTGTCGCACCACGCCTTCGGGCCCGAAGAGGCATCCGTGTGGGAGAAGCACCTCCACGCCATGCGGGCTTTGAAACCGGACGGCGTGAAGTTCGCCGTCTCGCCCGGTTCGGACCAGATTCCGGCGCTCCTGGGGTTCGCGCGCCGGGTGGGCGCGGAGTATCCGGAATCCTGTGTTTTGGGCATGGGCGCGGAGGCTTCGGTCACGCGCGTTCTGAGTCCTCTGCTCGGGTGTCCGTTCACCTACGGTTATTTGGGGGAGGGCGCGGTGGCCCCGGGACAGTTGTCGGTACCGGTGATGCGGGAGTTCTTCGCCCGCGCCGCGACCGACGCCCCGACTCCCGACCTGAACGCCCCGGCGTCGCAGTGGATCGCGTGGGCGGAAGCGCGTTTGAACCAAGGTACGCGGTGATGACGCGGTTCGTCGCCCGCGCCGCCTTGGCCGCGCTCGCCCTGACCTCGGCCCTTGTCGGCGCCGCCTTCGCGCAAGGCCCGGGCTTCGGGCAGAACAAGGTTCAGTACCGGGCCTTCGAGTGGACGTCGGTGCGCACCGAGCATTTCGACATCTACTACTCGCAGGACGGCGCGCAGATCGGCACCTTCGCGGCCAAACACATCGAGAAGATGTACGCCGAGGTGTCGGCCATGACCGGGCACAAGCTCACCAAGCGGATTCCGGTCATCCTCCACAACACCCACACCGAGTTCCAGCAGACCAACGTGATTCCCATGGCGCTGAGCGAAGGCATCGGCGGGTTCACCGAGAAGCTGAAGAACCGCGTGGTGATGCCGTTCGAAGGCAGTTACCGCGACTTCTATCACGTTCTGCAGCACGAGTTGGTGCACGCGGTGGTGTTCGACATGCTGGAGAGCGGATTCGCGGCCGGGCCGGTGGCCCGCCAGATGCAGGGGTTTCCGCTGTGGGTCAACGAGGGCCTCGCCGAGTACACCGCCATCGGCTGGGACCTGGGCTCCGAGTTCTTCATGATCGACGCCACCACGTTCGGGTACGTGGCCCCGCCCATCGCCGACTTCGGCGGCTTCCTTGCGTATAAGGGCGGCCAGCTGTTCTTCCACTTTCTGGAGACCACCTACGGCAAGGGCACGACGACGCGGTTCATCCAGAACCTGTCGAAGTCGGAAGACATTCTCACGGCGTTCAAGCTGACCACCAACACCTCGCTGGAGGAGGCGGGGGAGATCTGGCTGCGCGAACTCCGCCGCTTGTACTGGCCCGAGCTCGGCAAGCGGCAGTACGGCAAGAGCGTGGCACGCCGCCTCACGCACCGCGGCAAGGATCGCTCGTTCTACAACCTGCAGCCTTCGCTTTCGCCCGACGGCGGCGAGATCGCGTTCTTCAGCGACCGCGAAAGCTGGGAGGCGATCTACATCCTCAACGTGAAGACCGAGAAGGTCACGCGTACGGTGATTCAAAGCGGGAACAAGGGCGACCACGAAAGCTTCCGCTCCTTCAAGTCGGGCATCACCTGGAGCCCCGATGGCAAGCAACTCGCCGTGGTGAGCAAGCAGGGCGGTCGCGACGTGATCCACATCGTGAACGCGAAGAGCGGAAAGGTGGCGCGCGTGCTGCGCCCGCCGGTGGAGGCGGTGTTGTCTCCCAACTGGTCGCGCGACGGGTCGCGCATCGCCTTCAGCGGCCAACGCGCCGGTTTCGCCGACATCTACGTGATCGACCTGGCCACCGATTCGGTGCGCCGCCTGACCCACGACATCGCCCACGACGACAAGCCGGTGTTCTCGCCCTCCGGAAAATTCATCGTGTTCGAAACCGACCGGCCTTCTGCAAACTTTGGGGCCACCTTTGGCCGCGCGGCGGATAGCGGCATCAACGCCGCCCTCGCGGGCTTTGATTCGCTTTTGGCCTACAAGGACCTGTACCGCATCGACGCGGACGGCGGGGAGCTCTCGCTGGTGGCGGGCGGACGGTGGGATGAGAAGATGCCCTCGTTCGGCGCCGGCGACTCGCAGTTCGTGTTCGTCTCCAACCGTTCGGGCCTCGACAACATTTATCTGTGGGACGCCGCGGGCGGCTCGGCGGGCGTGAGGCCCGTCACCAACCTGCTCACCGGCTGCTTCACGCCGTCTTGGTCGCGCGACGGCAAAACGCTCGCCTTCTCGCTGTTCGAAGCGGGCGGGTGGGACGTGTACCTGATGAAGGATCCGCTCGCGAAGGTGATGAACGACCCCTTGCCGAAGACGCAGTTCATCCTGAACGCCGAGGACAGCACGGCCGGCTACTTCCGCGCGCCCGTCTGGGAGAACCTCACCAGCTTCAAGGCCGACAGCGTCGACTCCGCGCGCCGCGCGGAGGAGATGAAAGGCAAAAAGAAAAGCCGCAGGCAGTTGAAAGCGGAGAAGAAGGCGCGCGAGAAGTTCGTGGCCGACTCGCTCGCCACGCTCGCGCGACAGGACTCCCTGCGCGCCGACTCCTTGCGTGCGGACTCCCTGAAGGCCGTCGCGCCGCCATCGGACTCCCTGACATCCGACTCATTGAAAACGCCCGCGGCGGCAGCCGCGCCCCCCGACTCCGCCAAAACCGCCCGCAAAACCGGGAAGAAAAAGAAATCACCGTTCCTCGCCGACAGTTCGCTGTACATCGGGCCCAGCGGCGATTACATCCGCAAACCGTACCAGACCAAGTGGAGCTTCGACGCGGTGAACGCGGGGCTGGGCGTCGACAACTATTACGGCGCCGGGGGCCTGGCCTTCCTCACGCTCAGCGACCTAATGGGCGACCAGCGCCTCTCCTTCGCCCTGGCGATCAACGGATCGCTCGAGAACACCAACGCCTTCGTCGAATACTCGTACCTGAAATACCGCACCGACTATTCGCTGATGGCCTTTCAGGAATCGCAGAGCTCCGCCTACCTGATCTACCGGAATTCCACCAATCAGGTGTTCAGCGACGACGCGACCGACAAACGCTTCGGCCTGGGCGCGGCGGCGAAATACCCGCTGTCGCCTTTCACCCGCGTGGAGCTCGGCCTGTTCGGTCGCTTCACGGAACGGTACCGCGAGATCAAGCACTACTCGCCCGACAGCCTGGGCCTTGTGCTCGACAGCGTCACGGTGGAACGCACGCCCGTGGACGGGGCGTTGCCGTCGGCCGCGTGGGTGCACGACAACGCGCAGTGGGGCATCGTGGGCCCCGTGGCGGGGCGGCGCATGATGGCGGGCATTCAGTGGCTGCCGCCGGTGCTGCAGGATTCCCTGTCGTTCGTGAAGGTGGACGCCGATCTGCGGTTCTACAAGGAACTGTACCGCCGCTACACCTTCGCCTTCCGCGTGGCGGGCGGGTTCTCCGAGGCCTTGGGCGGACTGCGCAACCCCCACCAGTATTATGTCGGCGGCGAGTCGTACACCTTCAACGCGCACGCGAACTACGAGAACATGCCCGACAACCTCGCGCAGTTCTACTTCTCCGACCTCGATTTTCCGCTGCGCGGCTACGACGTGTTCGACTTTTACGGCACGCGCAAGTTCATCACCAACGCCGAATTCCGTTTTCCCTTCATCCGCGAGTTCACGTTCGATTGGCCGGTGCCGCTGTCGCTCACAAACGTGATGGGCAACCTGCTGGTCGATTACGGCGGCGCGTGGAGTGAGGGCGATCCCTTCGCGCAGTTCGGCATGGGGTTGGGGTACGGCTGGCGCATGAACCTGGGCATCTTCGTGCTGAAATACTCGCGCGCGTGGTCGGTGCAGGGCATGGCCGACAAGCACAAGGGACCGCGCACATATTGGTCGCTGGGGTCGGAGTTCTGATGCGCGGGGGGCTTCTTCAACCTTCGGGTTCGATTCAGGCCCTGGCGGTGGCGCCCACATCGCGTACTCGTACTCCTACTCGTACTCGAAATGCTGTTTCCGGACAAAATCGAGTACGAGTACGGGTTCGAAGTGCGAGTACGCGCCCGTTTTATACCGAATCGGGGGTTTTCCTGCTGGCAAGGTGTCTGGAACCGACACCGGGGTATTCTACTTTTGACGCCCCGCTTGTGCTCGCCGGGTTTGATTCGGCGCGCGGGCGGGACGGGGGGCCGGCATGAAATTGACCGAGCGACTGACGGAACAGTGCGTGATCGTGGACTGCCAGAAGCCCACGTGGCGCGAAATCGTCGCCGAGATGGTGGACCGGCTCTGTACCGTTCACGGCATCGACGAGCGCGAGCGCATTCTCGCCGCCGTGCTGGACCGTGAGTCCAAAATGTCGACCGGCATCGGCTGCGGCCTCGCCGTTCCGCACGCCAAGGTCGACTTCCTCGATGAGATGCTGATCGCCGCCTGTTCGGTGAAGCGCGGCCTCGAGTGCGACGCCATCGACAAGCAGCCCGTGTATCTGCTGTTCCTCATCATCTCGCCCGCCAGCACGGTGGGCCCCCACATCCGCGCGCTCTCGGCCATCTCGCGCCTGCTCTCCGACGCCGACATCCGCAAGAACCTGATCCTCGCCGACGACGCCCCCGAATTTTATGCCGGCCTCGTGGCCGGCGAGGCCAAATACGCATGACCGACGCGACCGAAAAACCCGCCGCAAAAAAAACGGTGGCCAAAAAACCCGCGGCGAAAAAACCGGCGGCCAAAAAATCCGCCATCCCCCCCGGCGACGGCAAGACCCTGATCATCGCCGAGAAGCCCAGCGTCGCGCAGGATCTCACCAAGGCGCTCCCCGGCCCCTTCTCCAAGCAGGACAACTATTGGGAAGGCCCGCACCACATCGTGTCCTTCGCGCTCGGTCACCTGGTGACCCTCGCCACGCCCAAGGACATGGACGACCGGCACAAGACCTGGTCGCTCGACAACCTGCCCATCATCCCCGAGAGGTTTTCGATCATGGCCTTGCCCAAAACCAAGAGCCAGCTGGCGACCTTGGGCAAGCTGATGCGCCGCAAGGACGTCACCACGCTCGTGAACGCGTGCGACGCCGGCCGCGAGGGCGAGCTGATCTTCCGCTACATCGTGCAGTACGTGTCGGAGAGCAAGCCGGTGACCATGCCGATCAAGCGGTTGTGGTTGCAGAGCATGACGGCCTCGGCCATCGCCGAGGGGCTCGCGCACCTGCGCGACGACGAGGAGATGCGCAACCTCGCCGCTGCGGCGCAAAGCCGCTCCGAGGCCGACTGGCTGGTGGGCATCAACGGCTCGCGCGCGCTCACCGGTTACCAGTCGCGCCGCGGCGGGTTTTTCCTCACGCCCTGCGGCCGCGTGCAGACTCCCACCTTGTCGATGATCGTGCACCGCGAGGAGGAACGCAACGCGTTCGTCCCGCGCGATTACTTCGAGGTACACGCGCTGTTCGGCATCAAGGGCGGGGGAGAGTACCCCGGCCGTTGGTTCGATCCCGCGTTCAGGAAAAGCGAGAGCGACGACGCGTTGCGCGCGGAGCGCATTTGGGACGAGGCGCGCGCGGCGGGCATCGCCGCCAAGTGCCTGGGCAAGCCGGCAACCGTGACCGAAACCTCCAAGCCCGTCACGCAAAGCTGCCCGGGTCTTTACGACCTGACCACGCTGCAGCGCGAGGCCAACGGCCGCTTCGGGTTCAGCGCCAAAAACACGCTCGGCATCGCGCAGGCGCTGTACGAACGCCACAAGGTGCTCACCTACCCGCGTACCGACAGCCGCCACCTGCCCGAAGACTATCTGCCCGTGGTCAAGGACCTGATGCAGACGCTGCGCGGCGGCGAGTACGGGAAGTTCGCCGCCGAGGCGCTCGAGAAGAACTACGTGCGCCTGGACAAAAAGATTTTCGACGGCACCAAGGTCTCCGACCACTTCGCCATCATTCCCACGCAGGTGTTGCCCGAAGGGCTCAGCGAACCCGAGCGCAAGATCTACAACCTCGTCACGCAGCGCTTTCTCGCCGTGTTTTTCCCCACGGCCCGTTACCTTCAAACCACGCGCATTTCCGTGGTGGAGGACGAGTCGTTCCGCACCGAGGGCAAGGTGCTGGAGTCGGCCGGATGGAAGGCCATCTACGGCACCGAGGTTGGAGACGAAGAATCCGTGCTCGCGGCCCTGATCCCCGGCGCCGCCGTGCACGCCAAAGAGGTCGAATCGCGCGGTGACCGCACCCGTCCTCCCCCGCGCCTCAACGAATCCACCTTGCTGTCGTTCATGGAAAGCGCCGGCAAGTACGTGGACGACGAAGAGCTCGCCGATGCCATGAAGGAGCGCGGCCTGGGGACGCCCGCCACGCGCGCGGCCACCATCGAAGGCTTGCTGCAGGACAAGTACATCGTGCGCGAGGGCAAGGAGCTTGTGCCGACCGCCAAGGGCATCGAACTGTTGGGCCTGCTGTCGGCGATGAAGATCGAGGAGCTCACCTCGCCCGAACTTACGGGCGAATGGGAGTTCAAGCTGAACCGCATCGAGAAGGGCGCGCTCACGCGCGACGAGTTCATGCGCGAGACCCAGGCGCTCACGCGCCAAATCGTGTCGCGCATCAAGGGTTACAACGAGGACGACGACCGCAAGGCGGCGGGCTTCGTGAACCCCCTCGACGGCAAGCCCATGAGCGAGACGACGAGTCGGTGGCAGAGCGAAGACGGGAAGATCGTGATCCGCAAGGTGATGGGCGGCCGGCAGATGGCTCCCGACGAAATCGTCGCGCTGCTGCGCGACAAGCGCATCGGCCCGCTTACCGGCTTTCGCAGCAAGGCCGGCAAACCGTTCTCGGCGGTGCTGCGCCTGACGGACGCCAACAAGGTGGAGTTCGTGTTCGAAGGCGGCGACGGCGAAGCCCCCGAGATCGTGAACCCCGAGCCGCTGGGCAATTCGCCCATCGACGGCACGCCCGTGTTCGAAACCCTCACCTCCTACATGTCGCAAACGGCGCTGGACGGCAACGAGGCCGACGCCAAGAAGGCCTTCCGCATCGGCAAGTCGATCCTGGGTAAAACCCTGGAGCGCGAGCACATCGCGAAGATGCTCTCCGAGGGCAAATCGGGGCTCATTCAGGGGTTTCAGTCGTCCAAGACGCGCCGGTTTTTCGACGCGTACCTCAAGCTGAACAAAACCGGCAAGCTGGAGTTCGAATTTCCCCCGCGCGAATTCAAGCCGCGGGGCAAGGGCGGGTTTGCGAAGAAGAAGGATGAAGGGGAGGAGTAAAACGGCGACGAATGACATACTGGTTGCTCATGGCGGTATTCTGCCGACGTGAATAACGGGGTATCAACAAAGATGCGAGTATTGGTAAGCTCCGCATTTTTGTGTTTCTGCCTGCTATCGTAAACAAAAAAGCTCCCGTGATATTGGAGGGGCTTTCACAGGGTTATCGTCATGACGTTCATAATGGATAATCGCTCAAACAGCCATACTCCACTAAAGTCTATTTGAGAGGCATATCAAGTCGTATCGATAAGACCAAGTTGACTATGATAAAGTTTTAATCACTTAGGTAGTTCATGAAATTTTAGGGAAGCTCAACAGTATATTTCCAGATGCGCGAAACTCCTGTGCTTGTTTCTTTTGCGTATTTGTTACAGAAGGGAAATATTATGCTTGCGCCCCCTTCTGATAACTCGTACAGGTAAAATATGGTGAACCCAAGTACTTGAGCCTTTGTTGCAAGAGGACATAGGTAGATATTCGATAGCTGTTTCATACTTCGCTCTTTATTGATTATTTCTGCAATAACATTTGCAGTTACAAAGGGATCGTAGGCTGGGGCAAAATAGCTGTTATGATGCTCACCAGTGTCGCGCCCCACGGATTCAGAGGCAAGTTCTGCTCTAAGAATGTTCTGTTGATAAAACTCTGGCCTGAGCGAAGGAAGTCCGAAAATTTGAATCTTTTTTGCGTTATTCTTGTTTTCAGCTACTTGGGAAATCAAAATGTCGTCATATCCAGATCCAATAATCAGAATATCATTACTTAGATCGGGTGAATGTTGGCCTTCGAACCCTTTGACTTGGCGAATTGTCGTGACTTTTCCATCGGAGAAGGTTGTGTCTTCCTTCTTTAAGTACTGCGAGGGCTCCGAATAAATGGCATCAAAAGTTTTGACACCGCTTCCATGTAACCAACAAATCATAAAAATGAGATGCGGACGAATGAAGCCGGTAATATCTATGCATACTCGATGATGAGCTTGGATTCCGCTTTGACGCAGAAATCCTAGCATGCATTCCGCCTCATCATTGCCAGCTAAGAAATGGCTTCCGACAGGTACTTCTTCTGGCTGAAAACCATATTCAGGAAATACCAGCCAGTACTTTATGTCTGCCGAGACGAGGTCAAATACATTATTTACACGGTCACTGGAGTTAAAAGCCGAAATAAAATAGTCCCAATGGCCATTCACCTGATCTGGAGATGTATAGTCGTCTTTGTAAAAGATAGAGTAGTCCATTTTAAAGCAGTTCTATTTGTTCTTCCGGCAGGGATTGCATCGCAGAATTAGAAGACATGATTGCACGACTAGCCTCTTGAAATGGCGCATTCATTCTTGACAGCCGGTTGGATTTAAGCCTAGTGAAGTCGTCATAGAAATTGGGGTCGAATATTGCATTGACCTCATCATCGGATAGGCCGATGGTGCCCCTCAATGCAATTGGTAGATCCCACCGTGGTGCTAGCATGCTATTAATTTGGTACTTCGAAACAGTACGCATAGAATTTTTTTGTCTAGCACCATCATCTACGGAAATTAAGAGCGATAAAGTTTCTGCTCGAAGGATCGCCGACTTTGCCAAGCTGGTGCAAGTAGTGAGATCAACTGAAAATGCACAAGGTGAGCTTTCTGCGGGCTTGTCAGAGAAGCGAATCTCTTTGAACAGTTCTGCAAGCATACTTATGCTTTTTTCTACATCATATTTGTTGTTGTCAACAGCAATTTGTGCGTCCCGAAAGAACCAGTTGGCCGCCTCTTTAACGCCCTGCTCTTGCGACGTTAGCGAGATAGGGGTATTTCCAAAAGGTTGTTCCCCATTGAACGAGGCCCATTTGTAAACGTGTTTAAGGATAATTAAGAAGTTTCTTGGAAGGCCCTTTGACATAGTGATGTAGTTTTCGATACCGGTATAACCAACACTTTGGCTATTTCTGCACTCGCGATAAATTTGGGCGACTAGATCGGTCTTAAAATACGAAAGAATTTTCTTGTACTCAGGGACATCTCCTTTATCGTGATGTTGGGCGCTCCAAGCGCGGATCTCTACGGATAGCTGCAGCAGGTTCTGTTTCCTCGACCAACCCTTATAGAGAATTATCGTGCTGCACTTTTCGAGAACTGGATTTTGCGGGAACGCTAAATTCGCTAGGATTTTTTCTATGTCTGAATTAGTGGAGACACCGGGCGCGACCCTTTTAGTAAGGGCGGCCTCTAGCTTATCCTTTAGCTTTACAAAGTAGGGCTTATCGTTTTGGGTATATCTAGAGATCATTTCTCTGATAGCTAGATCGTGGTCGACTAGTTCAAAGTATTTGGAAATTGAGCCTTGATCCATTGTTTCAGTATGTATAAAGCTTGCAATAGACAATCGCTTGGTAAAAAGCTCTCTGACAAATGTAGCATACTTGTCCCAGCTACGCATATTTGCATCTAGATAAACAGACTCATACTCTGAGCCTTCTCTGTTTTCCTCACCGCCACTGAGAGTTTTGCTAGTTTTTATGCCATACAGTCGGGCGCCAATTCTAAAAGAGGCGGGTTCCTGCTTTTCGCGTATTAGTGTATTGATATAGATTTGCTGGTTTATGCTAAGATTTTCAAATTCGTCGATAAGATAAAGGAATACGACGTTCTCTAGATTAAAGAGGCGTTCCAAAAGCTTGGGTATTCCAAATATCAGGCTTCCGCGAGATAAATTGACTGTGATGTTTAGTGTGCCGAGAAATGGGGCATTATTTACGTTCGCATCAACAGATTTTTGGAGACGGGAGAGATAATTAATTACCTCATCCAAGGTTGATAGAGGCTGTTCGGGAGGAATGTCAAATATTTTTTCGATTTCATTGCACAAGGATCTTTCTGTTTGCTCTTGATCATTTAATTCGGCTATGCAGTCTTTAAATACGGCTAAGATATTTTGTGAAAACCACAACTCCATGTAATAAGCAAACGTAGCTGTCCAAATATCTTCAGAAATTCCTTTTTGAAAAAATCGTGAAGCGTTAAGGCCGCCGCATCGAACATATATCCCGACATAGCCATTGGTTCGGATATCAGATAGCACGCTGCCCGAACCACCAATTCTTTGAATTTGGTGAGAATATCGACGCATGATATGAGTTTTGCCGCTGCCCTTGCCACCCAGAATTATCATGGGCATGGCGGCGTTTGGTTTAATGATTTCGGAAAAAAAGGACGCCGGGTTTGTGAGCTCAACCCAATAGTCCCGAATTTCTTGGTCACTAAAGTCAACGGCTTTCGTGATTGTAAATGGATTCATCTTTGAAGTCGACATGCGTTCCCTCTCAAACAAATTTTGGAAATCTCTTGAAAATGGGGTGCCACTTGGAGTCTTCTTCGTTCCCCCAAATAATAGGAAGAGTGTTGTCAGGTACGTTGTGATGGAAACCGATTAAAAGCTGGCCATCGCGCCACCCGAGATAATGGATTTGGTCGCATCCTACCGGCCATATTCTGCCGCCGTATTTATAACACATTGCCATCGCAAAGGTTTTATCAATGAATGCCTCACTTTTGTCAAAAAATCTAGACTGGGGGGCAAAGGAGCGATAAGTTTCATCAAGTAAAAATATTGGTTCTACTTTATCAAACTGGACATTGTTTCTGAGGTGGGATACTCCATCCTTTGTCCCCAATATTGAGCAGTAGCTTACAACTGCGTCTGGGTTCAATGCCTTTATTGAGCTAACCGACGCGGAAAGGTACTCTGCTGCTTGTTGGCCGGAACCGCAAAAATCATCGATAAAAACATAATTGCGGATCGTGGGATCTTTGAGTGTGATGGGGCCTGTGGGGGCAATCGAAAAGGTTTCGCTTAAGTGAGTAAAAACATCTTTGCTTAAGCGGTTCTCTTGTCGAAAATAGTAGAGTAAGTGATGGCCGCTTTCCGAGGGGTTTCCTACAGCCAGAAATCGTGACTTTTTGAGTTCCACCTGGAACATCTCTTCGATTTTATCTGTATCCAAAGTGTCAGATAAGCTCCTGCGGATGCGTTTGATTATAGGGTACTTATATAAGTCTCGATAAATTGCTTTTAGCAACTCGCGAATTTCGCGTGTGCCAAAATACATGAAGTTGCTAAGAAGAAAGAGCGCGTGCAGCTTTTCCTTCTCGCCGCCATTCTCACCTTCATTAAAATTTTGCAGCCATTGCTCAATTTCTTTACCATTCGCTCTGCCTTCCCACAGTGACTCATGGAGTCGGCGTATTTTATTCTTTAAGTGAGTCTTATATACTTCCATTATTTGGCGCCTTTTTTAAAGACAACAATTGATTCTTGGCTTATAATACTTGCAGTTTTGTTTCTCTTGGTCATTAATCCATGGGCTTTAATCTTGTCAATTAAAGCTAACTCGATTGAAAAGCCTACTTCAACTGCGAGTTGCGATAGGTATTTAGAGGTCTCAAATTTTTTGCCGCAAACACGATTATTTGCAGAAATTAAGATGAGGTGGCCGTCAGGCTTTAGAACACGGTATGCCTCAGTTAACGCCGACCTCATCTCTATAAGGTAAGTGGCCGCGATGTGGGCCCGCAACGGATTTTTACGATAAATCTTTCCGAGTAGGCTGTCCACCTCATTTAGGCCGATAGAGGATTGATTCTCATGCTCTTTTTTGTGGAATTCTTCGCGCCCAATAGTGCTCGATTTTTGGCGAGCCAATAGTCTTGGAGTAGATAGCGCAAGCCAGTTTATGCTCAAGCGCATTGATCTCATATATTTCTGTGCGCCCGCATAAGGTGGGGAGGTGATAATTAGTTGGATGGAGTTTGAAGGCAACGAGGTGTTTCTTGCGTCACCATTCAGGACGATTGCCCTTCCCTTTGGTTTAAGTCCGCAAAGATTTTCACTTTTTGAGATTGCAGATAACGCAATTTTTCGAAAAAAATTTTTAGTGTTAATGCGCTTTAAACGACGTATAGTTTTTTCGGCTTCAATTCTGAGCCAATGTCCTTCATTGTATTTCTTGGGATTCAGTTTTACCGGAACGGAAATTCTTGGATCCGCGAGACTGACTTTTCGAATTGTGCAAGATAAGCACAAGTAATAAAAGTCACGAATATCCCGATTCTTGATTTTACTGATCACACCATATAGGTGCTCTAATTCTCTTATGATGTGGGGGTAAAACCAAAATTTGAGATCTGCCTTTGTGGCTAACTCGTGTTTAAAGCTGTTATTCGATTGTTTTAAAATGACTTCTAGATGGTCTAATAGTGATTTAGTTTTGTAAACATGGGTTTTGGTCTTTGAGATCAACTTTGAAATAGGGTTAATGTCAAATCCAATCGCGTTCCTTCCTGAAAGGATTGCTTCAAGAAGCACTGTTCCTGAGCCAGAAAATGGATCAAGTACTGTATCTCCGGGTTTGGAAAGAACTTTGTTTGAGAGGAAATAGGCTGGAATATGAGATAAGAGTTTTGCTGGGTAAGGGTGGATTTGATGTGTCGCTCTATTCGGAGAGAAGCTGGGTACTAATTCTCTGAAGTTGACACAAATAGCCTTGTTTGCCTTTGAAAATTTGGCGACTAAGTTCTGGTATGATTTAGTGGTATCCATTACTGCTAGCAACCTGGTTTATTGTCCTACACCGCCTCAAAATCCGTCACGAAGTACCCGCCGGTTTTGTCGCTCGGGTCCTTGGTCTGGTGGTACACATCGAGGATCACCGTGGAGCGGCGGAAGTCGTTGCCCTTGAGGGTGAACAGGTGCTCGCTCTTGAGTCCCTTGATGGGCATTTCGAGCGCGCCTTCGGCGAACAGGCACCGCCACTGCGACAGATCGGTGAGTTCGCTGCGCAGGGCGTTCGCGTAGTCGACCTTGATCCACGTCCCGCCTTTTTTGAGGAAGCCGCGGATGTTGCGCGCCAGCACGCGGTCGGTGAGCATGCCGTCGAGGCGGAGTTCCGGATCCTCGGTCGAGACTTCATCCTCGGGGTCCATTTCGCGGAAGCGTGCGAGCAAGGTGCCCACGGCGTTGTCCGCGCGGTTGAGGTAGCCGTTGCGGTCGTAAATAGGTTGATCTTTGGGGCCCGGCGCGATGTTGGGGAACACGAAGGCCACAGCGTCGGCCTTGCCCTGCGGCAGTTTGAAGTTGGGGAGGTTGGTGCGCAAAAGGCGCACGCGCGGTCCCTTGGCGGCGAACGCGTCGACGGCCTTGGTGTCGGCGAAAACCTGGGCGGTGACGCCCGCCGCCTCGCAGCGCGCGGCCGTGAGGGCCAAAAGCTTCTTCGATCCATCCAGACCCACGATGCGGGCCTCGGGCATGAGGCGCGCCAGCTCGAGGAGATAGTGACCGCCGCCGCAGGCGTAGTCGACGATCAGCGGTGCGGTGATTTTCTTCTTCGACGCCTTGAGCGCCTTGCGCACGGCGTCGCGCGTGTATTCCGCGGCGTGCCGGTAAGCGCGCTTGTGCGCGTCGTCCGCCGAGCGCTCTTCCCACCAGCGGCCCACGGTGGCGTCGTAGGAAACGTGACCCCGCGCCAGGGCGCGGGTGAAGTTGAACTCGGGAGGTTTCTTCGCGGAGGGCTTTTTCATGGGGGCCTTAAAGGAAGCGCTGAACTCTGGACTCGGAGCTCAGAAGAGGAACAGTGAAATCAAAGGTCGGTGCTCATGAACCTTTTCAGAGCTTACCAACGAATAGGGATTTTTATGCGGTTTCCGGGTTCTGCGCTCTGAGTTCTGAGCTTCATGCGAGGTTATCATCGTCGTCGGCTTCCGGCTCGCGCCTGAACTTCTCCAAATGCTTCAGCGCATCCTTGAACTCCTGCGGCAGCGGTGATTCGAAGGCAAGCTTTTTCTTCGTGCGCGGGTGGGTGAACGAGAGGCGCACGGCATGCAGGGCCTGCGAGCCGAGGCGTTTGAGCAGGCCCGCGGCGGGGGTCTGGAACAAGGGCGGCACGCGGCCCAGCATGGGTTCGCCGCCGCCGTACAAGGTATCGCCCGCGACCGGGTGACCGGCGTGCGCGAAATGCACGCGGATCTGGTGGGTGCGCCCGGTGTCGAGCGTCACCTCCACATGCGCGGCGAACTGGTACCAGTCGAGCACGCGGTAATGCGTGACCGCCGGTTTGCCGGGTATGCCGCGGTGGGTGGGAACGATCACGGCGCGTTTGACGGGGTCTTTGGGGTGGCGGCCCAGCGGCGCGTCGAAGGTGCCGCTCGGCGCGGGTTCGCGCCACACCAAGGCCTGGTAGGTGCGGCTGATGGTGCGTTCCGCCAACATGGCCGACAACGCGGCGTGCGTGACGTTGTCGCGAGCGGCCACCAAAAGACCCGAAGTATCGCGGTCAAGGCGATGCACGATGCCGGGGCGGTCGGCTCCGCCGAAATCGGACATGGTCTTGTAGTGGTGGAGCAGCGCGTTGGCCAGCGTGCCGCCGGGCACGCCGTGGCCGGGGTGGGTCACCAGGCCCTTGGGCTTGTTCACCACCACGAGGTACTTGTCCTCGTACACGATCTCCAGCGGGATGTTCTCGGGCCGCGCGTTGCCCGCCACGGATTCCTCCGGGCGCGTCACCACGATCACGTCGCCCTGCTCCACCGGGCGGCTTTTGCGCGCGACCTCGCCGTTCACGGTCACCGCGCCGCGCTCCATCCATTTCTGGATGCGCGTGCGCGAAGCGTTCTCGAGCTTTTTGTCGAGGTACTTGTCGAGGCGCGCGCCGCCTTCGCCTTCGCCGACGAGCAGACGCTCCGAGGCGGCCTTGGCCGTGGTCGCCTTCGGCCTTGCGGCCTTGGCGGTCTTCTTGGTTGCGGTTGCGGTGGTTTTCTTTGTTGCGGCCGAGGTCGTCTTCGGCCTTGCGGTCGCCTTTGTGACCTTATTGGCTACGGTTTTCTTCGCAACCTTTTTGGCTGCGGCCTTTTTCGCGACTGACTTCTTTACGGTTTTAGCCGAAGTAGCCTTCGGTCTTGCGGTCACTTTGGCGACCTTGGCCGAGGTCGCCTTCGGCCTTGCGGCCTTGGCGGTCTTTTTACTGATGGGCATTGGGGGTTTCCGGGTGGCCTTCGGGCGTGGGGGCCGTCACGGAAGAGGGTGTGTTGTCGACGGAAGCGCCGCGATCGGACGCGTCGGATGCGGAGGATGGCGCGGCGATCTCCGAGCTTTCGGCGGGCGGTTCACGGCGCGGGAAGAACGAGGGGATGATGAGTAGCGCGAGGCCGATGGTGACCGCGCTGTCGGCGATGTTGAACACCGGCCAGCGCGGGTAGAACCCGGGGATGCCCACGTCGAACAGGTCGGTGACCTTGTGCATGGCGAGGCGGTCGATCAGGTTGTTGCCCACGGCGCCCGAGAGGATGAGCGTGATCCCAAGGCGCGCCGCCGGTTCGCCGGGGCCAAGCTTGCGGTAGTACAGGGTGAGCAGGATGATGGCGATCAGCGAGAACGCCACGTAGAACGACATGGGGTGCAGGAACGGCAGAATCTCATGAGGCCGGAGACCGAACGCCGCGCCGTGGTTGTATACCAGGCGCAGGTGGAACCAGTCGCCGATCACGGAGATGTAGTTGTGGTAATCGGGCTCGCCGCCCGGGAGTGAGAAGCGCGCGCGCGCCCACCATTTGGTGAGTTGGTCGAGGCCCAACGAGAGGATGAAGACCGCGATGTGGGCCCTGAGTGAACCAAGTGATTTGATCATGGCGTTCCAAAGGTATGCCCGGGGTGGGCATCGTGCAAGGCGAGGCGGATGCGGCGCGCGGAGCGCCCGAATTCGGCGCGCAGCCAGCGCTCCGACCACCACAGGCAAAAGGTCGTGCGCACGATGCGCGCCACCCGGGCGCGGGTGATCTTCAGGCGCGCGCCGCCGGCTCCGGCGACCTCGCCGGCGTTCTCGGCCAGCAGGGCCAAGGTTTCAGCGGCCATCAGCAGCGGCCACAGGCAGAACAGGCGCAAGCGGCGCGACCCGCGCCCCCAGCGCGGGATCGCCAGCGTGTACTCCAGGGCTTCTTCAAGGTGGCCGAGGGCTTTGGCGAACAGGGTCGCGTGCACGCGCCTGACGGCGGCACGCGTGTGCGCCGAGGCGTCGGGTCGGCCGAAGTCCTCCGCCGTGAGGCCTTCGGCGGCGAGCAGGGAACCCGGGAGCCAGGAAACTCCGCGCGCCCGGTCGTCGGCGAGGTCCTTCAGGATGTTCACCAGTTGAAGGCCGTTGCCGAACGACACGTCGAAACGGCTCATGCGCGCCGCGCGCGCGGCGGGGATGCGCGCGTGGGCCACGAACAGTTCGCGCAGCATCACGCCCACCGTGCCGGCCACGAACCAACAATAGCGGTCGAGGTCGGCGACGGTTTCGATGAGCGCGGGGCGCGCGGCGGCGGACGCGCGGGCGAGGCGTTCCTGGCGCAACGCGAAACCGCCCATGCCGTCGCACATGGCGCGCACGCAGGCTCCCAGCGCGCGGCGCGCTTCAAGCGGAAAGCGGGGAAAGGCGGCGAGCACGATGGGCGCGCGCGCGAGCAAAACCTTTTCCCAATCGTCCGCCGCGCGCCAACCCTCGGGCAGCAGGGACGGGAAGGCCTTCACGCAGGCGTCGTGAAGGTGAACGGGAAGATCATGATCGAAGAGCGCCGCGAAGGCGTGCAGCAACGCGGATTTTTCCGCGGCGGGCAGCGAGGCGTCGTCCTCGATGGTGTCCGCCATGCGGCAGTAGAGATAGGCGTGCAACACCTGATCGCGCAGCGGCTCGGGCAATACGCGAATGTTGAGCGCGAAGGTGCGCGACACGCGCTCCAGCGCGAAGGCCGCGAACGCGCGCGCCTCGGGCGCCGACAGGGGGGCGCCGCCGAGGCGCGCTTTCCACCGGGCATCCAGCGCGTCCGGTAAGGGCTCGGCCATGCTCAAGGTTCCGCGGAAACCGGTGTCTGCGGGTTCGGGAGGGCGCGGGGAAGGCGGGCCCTGCGCGCCTCGGCGCGCAGCACCGCGAGGAACCTGTTCTCCTCATCGGCCTTGCGCAGCCGTTGCTGATGTTGGTAGGCCGAAAGGCTGCGCACCTGCGCTTCGGTGTAGTCCTTGTTTTCCTCGACGAACCGGTCGCGCAGCTCATCGTGCATCAGGTAGTAGGCATCCTCCTGCTGACGATACCGCATCGCGGTCCACACGCCCTGCAACCATGACGCCACGGCGTAAACCGCCACCAAAAAACCCACGAGCCACCATGTTTGGCGCTTGCCCGTGTAATGGGTCAGAAGCAGGGCGCCGCACACCGCGATGCCGAGCACGATGAGCCGCGCCACGATGAGGATCTGCAGCTTGCGGAAGCCTTTCCAGCGCATGGGCACGTACACCCAGCTTCGGCCCCGGCGCAGCATGCGCTCAAAACCCGCGGGGTAACTGAAAAAAAGACTCCAGAGCGGCCCAGCCGCGAGAAGCAGGACCAACCCGCCCCACAGTCCGTAAACCACCGACATGTTCTGCTGCATGAACCGCGCCGCCTTGTGCGCCTTCGCTCCGGGGAAATGGGGAAAAAATGCGGGAGAGGGCTTGTCGACCCTCGGTGCGGAGCGCGGCTAAAGTTAGGAAAAGGGCAGTGAATCGGGGGCTTGGGCCGCAAACCGCGCCCGAGTGGGGCCGGGCGGAGGCGGTCTTTCAACCCATTGTCAACAGGGGATTTGTATCATTCGACCCCGGACTTTGCGGCTCGTGCGGCGATGCACCCGCAGGCCCACGGTCCATTGTATCGTGAGTCCCGGTGAAGCCGGGCCACCACCCCTGAGGCATTCGTGAGCCCCTACGAAACCAACATCCCCGACGCCGAAGTTCCGGTCAGCACGCGCTCCGCGGGAGACGGCGGCCCCGGCTCGGGAAGCTGGTCGGGTTTGTGGAAGGCCAGCGCGGCCTGCCTGCGCGAAAAGCTCTCCGAAGAGGTCTTCACTCAGTGGATCGCCCCCCTGAAGGTTCAGGAGGTCGGAGATTCCACCCTGGTTTTGGGGGTGCCCGACCCTCTCGATCCCGAACATCTGTCCCTGGCCTACTCGGGGCTGATCGAACATTGCTTCTTCGAGGCCAACGGCCGCCGGCTCAAGGCCCGCTTCCGCCGCCAAAACGTGGTGCAGGAACCGCTCAACCACGCGCCCGCCGTGCCCTTCAGCAGCATGCCCGCCATCGACCTCAACCCGGGCTACACCTTCGAAGAGTTCGTGGTGGGCAGCAACTCCCAGTTCGCCTATTCCGCCTCGCTCGCGGTCGCCAAGGAACCCGGAGGCACGCGCTTCAACCCCCTGCTCATTTACGGCGGGGTCGGCTTGGGCAAGACCCACTTGCTGCAGGCCATCGGCAACCACGTGCGACGCGAGTTGCCCGGCAAAAAGATCCGTTACGTCACCTCCGAGGCGTTCTACCGCGAGTTCGTGGAATCGATTCAGCACAACCGCATCAACGAGATGTCGGCGTTCTACCGTCACGAGGTGGATGTGCTGCTCATGGACGACGTGCAGTTCCTCAGCGGCAAGGACCGCACGCAGGAAGAGTTCTTCCATGTGTTCAACTTCCTCCACCAGAGCCAGAAGCAGATCGTGCTCACCAGCGACGCCCCGCCGGGCGAACTGAAGGGCCTGCAGGACCGCCTCGTCAGCCGCTTTCAGTGGGGTTTGTTCGTCGACATTCAATTGCCCGACCGCGAAACCCGCGAGGCGATCCTGCGCCGCAAGGCGCAGGCGCTCAACCTCGACATCTCGGAAGAGGTGATCTCGTACCTGGCCGAGGCCATCGACTCGAACATCCGCATCCTCGAGGGCGCGATCCGCCAGCTGCTGTTGCAGGCCTCCATCCAGCACGCCGACATCACGCTCGAGCTGGCGGAGGAGATCGTGCGGCGCACGGGCGCGCAGCGTCCCGACCGGCGCGTGACCGCGGAGGACGTGACCACCGTGGTGGCCGATTACTTCGCCGTGGAGATCGACAAGATCCTCGAGCAGGGGCGCGGCACCAAGGAGGTCGCGCAGGCGCGCCAGGTGGCGATGTTCCTCGTGAAGGAGCTGACCGCCGCCTCGCTCAAATCGATCGGCCAGCGCTTCGGCGGCCGCGACCACAGCACCGTGGTGCACGCGATTAAAACGATTGAAAAGGCGATGGACAAGGACGACAGTTTCAAGAAGAGCGTCGATACGATCTTGGGGAAGCTGAAAAACTAGCCGCGAGCGGACAGCTTACAGCTGACAGCAATACCTCGTCGTTTTCATTCGGTCTCGATTCTTGTGCAGCCTTTGAAGGATTGAGGGGCTGCGAGTCCAAATCGATACGTGTTTGGCTGTATGCTGTAGGCTGTACGCTCTCAGCTACCCGTCACCACGCCAACACCGTATTATCCAACACCACCTTGACGGCGCTCTCAATCGCTCGCGTGCGCCCGGTCTCTTCGGTCTCGCCCGCGTCGGGCGTGTAGGTCCCGTAACCCGGAATGCGGTCATCGGCGTACAGCGTGTCGCCCTTCACGCGGTCGATGAACACCGCTTTCAGCAGAATGTCCACCCGCCACTGCGTGACGTCGCTGCCCGAGGTGGTCAACGGTGCTTGCGAGTATTGCATCAGCGTCCCGTATAATTCCGCGTCGGCGTTCACGTTCACCGGGCGCAGGCTGCTGCGGCTGCGGAAGCCGTCCTGGAGTCCCAAATAAATGCGGTCGGGGAGGGCGGCCTCCAAGGTGCGGTTCTCCAGCGGGTGAATGCGGATGGTGCGCAGGTGCGACGGCAACGTGCTGCCCGAAAAGCTGTAACAGCCGGTGAGGAGCAGGGCCGAGGCGACGAGGAGTGAGGTCAGGAGGCGAGGCATAGGGGGAAGAATAGGAAAGGTGGGGTGGCTGGAGGAGCAGCACAACAGTACAGCGGTACATCAGTAGGACTGGCCTCGCGAGCTTATTCGATGCAGTCTGGCTCTGCCATTGGCTTACTTCTTCACTTCTTTACTGCTGTACTGCAGTACTGTTTAACGCCATGGCGCTTTTTGCCAACAATTCCTCCACGCTCCGCGCGACGGTGATGTGCGCGCCCAGCGCCTCGCCCAGCTTGGCGCCCAGTCCCTCGGCGGCGGCGCGGGCGTCGAGGAGCCAGAGCGCGCGCGGTGCGACGGCTCCCTCCCGATGAAGCATCGCCCACTCGCGCTTGAGGCGCAGCACCGCGGCGGGTTGCCACAGCTCGGCGCGGACGTTCCGTCCTTCCTCGCGAAGCGGCTCGCCGCGGGCCTCCAGCAGCGGGTCGCGCGGGGGCGGCAGGGGCATGCGCGTGAGCAGCCACAGCGCGGGCGCATTTCCCTCAAGATCGCGCAGGCCGGGGATGCCCTCGGAGGCGATCACGAACCCGCCGCGCCCGGAGGCATACAAGCGCACGATGGCGTCGCGGTTGCCGTCGATCCACTGGGCGCGCACGGGGGTGTCCTCCCTCGCCGGGTCCGCTTCGCGCGCCGCGCGCAGAGCGCCCGTGAGCGCATGGTGCAGCGCGCGCACGGCGGTTTGCGAGGGGCAGAACACCAACGCACCTTGCGTCGCGAACGGCCCGGCGATTTCCACAAGGAAGCGCGCATAGGCTTCCATTTGTTCGCCCGCGTTGGGGGCGGGGGCGAAGGGCGCCATCGCGAAGAACGGCGCGGCGGGGGCGGCAGTTTTCGGCAGTGCCAGCGTACGCACGGCGACGGCCGGAAGCCCTTCGGATTCCTGCAGTCCGGCGGCGCGCAGGAACCAGCGGCCGTCACGCGCGGCATGGCCCCCCGCCAGCAGGGCGGGGGAGGTGAACAGCCCCCCGCCGAACAATTCGCGCAGCCCGGCCCCGAACCCTTCAAGCGCGCGCGGCACCGAACGTAAAGTGGTTTTGTGCGGGTTCGCGCCGTCTTCAACCCAATAAACGCCTTCCGCGTCTTCCGCGGCGATCAGGACCTCGAGGTCGGCGCGGAAGGCGCGCAGCCGCGCCAACGTGCGCGGCGCGACGGTCGAGACGGCCTCATTGATCCGCAACGCGTCGAGCAGCGGCGCGGCGTCCACACCGAACGCGGAGGCGACCGATTCGGTATACCGAACGCGGAAATCGTTCCCGTGTTTGCCGGCCTGCTTGCCGACCTTCTGAAGGAACCTGTGAAGCTCGCGGTCGGGGGCGAACCACGGGTCGAGCGCGGCGGCCTCCGCGCCGTCCGCCGCGGAGGCTTCGGGTGTCTTTGCTTCGGAGGAGATTTCTTCGCGCTTTTCCTCTTCGCCCTTCTCCAGCAACAAGATCTCGCGCAGGCGGAACAGCGACACCATGCGGCCCGCGCCCGCGGGCGATTGCACCACATCGGGAAAACGGTGGGCCGCGGTGACGATGACGGTGTCGCACGCGGGCAACAGCGCGCCGCCCGATCGCACGTGCGCGCACAACGTGGCGTGTGTCACGAGGATGAGGTCGGAGGATGCGGCGGCGTCGCGGGCCGCGCGCGCGGATGCGTCGTCGCTCCACGCGTCGCAGCTCACGCGCGACCAGGTGAGGCGCGCGCGGTCGGGCGAAAAGCCGCGCCCGTCGGCCACCGGGCCCAAGGCGCCGTCCGCACGCGCCGCGCGATCGGCCCACGCGACCAAGGGCAACAGGTTCACGCGTTCACTCGGGGGCAGGCCTTCGGGCGCGGCGATGAGGTCGGCGAGGCGCGAGCGGCACAGGTAGCCCGAAGGCTCCGCGAGCGCCGTGCACCGAAGCGTTTCGTGCGCGGGGTTTTTGCGCGCGAGGTTCCACGCGAACAGGTCGGGCACGGCGAGCAGGACGCGCTGCCCCCGGCCCGCGCCCGTCAGATGCGCGCGCGCCGCTTCCAGAGCGGCCGTCGTTTCATCGAGGCCGACGGGCGTTTCCAGCGCGAGCCACGCGTCGTCGGCAGACGCGGCCAGGCGCGCCGCCAGCGCGTCAAGCTCTTCCGCCAGGGAGGCCGCGGCGATGAGGTCGAGGTCCGCGCGCTCGGCGCGCGTCTGCCGTGCCTGTCCGGATTCGTGCGCGTTCACCCCGGCGTTTGGTCCCGGATTTTCAGCTCCCGCGTCGTGCCGGTCCGCACCACCCGCGCTGCGATCCGCCGTGAACACCAGGCTCCAGTCCGCCAGGCCTGCGGAAAGCCTCGCGAGGGCGTTCCAGCCCTCGGTCGACAAGCCGTCGTGCAGATGCTTCTGCGCGGCGAGGAAGACGTAACCCGCGCGGCGCGCGTCGGGAAGGGCGCGGTGCTCATCGTCGCGGGGAACCTGCAGGCGCTCCGCCAGCGAATCGAGACGATGGCTGTCCCATGTGGGCCAGGCGACGCGGGAGAGCAGGAGCGAGTCGAGCCAGACGCCGGGAAGCGGCGACAGCCCCTCGCCGGCGAGCGCGCGCCGCACGAAATGTTCGTCGAACTCGGCGTTGTGCGCCACCAAGGGAGAGTCGCCCGCGAACGCGAGGAAGGCGCGCAGGGTCCCGGCGTGCGGGGGCGCCGCCGCGAGCTCTTCGTCGGTGATGCCGGTGATGAGGCGTGCGACGGGAGACAGCGCGCGGTCTCCGGGCGAGAGCAGGGCGCTGAACGTGTCGGTGGGGACGCCGTTCTCGAAACGCACGGCCGCAAGCTCGATCATGCGGTCGTGCTCGAAATCAAGCCCGGTGGTTTCGGTGTCGACGGCGATGAAGGATGTCAGCATGGTGGGGAACTCGGAACTCGGAACCCGGAGCGCAGAAACGCTGCATCGGAATCGTCGAATGAGGGTGAATGGTCGTGATGTGGATGTTCAGGAGTGAACACGAGAGGCCCGGTTCAGGAACCTGTCCCGTGTCATAGGAGGCGATGAAAGGTGATGAGAAGCGTTTGTTTCCGAGCTCTGCACTCCGAGTTCTGCGCTTCAAGCGGAGACCTCGGTCCCGTCGATTCCTTACTCGTCCCCTTGTTCGGCCACCGCGTCTATAAGCTGAAAGAACTCGCGGAGCGCGGGGCTCATCATGATGCGGCGGGGCGCTTCGGGGAGGAACGGCTCCAGGCCGCGCAGCAGGAACACGGGGATTTCGGCGCGCGAGGTGGCGAGCAGGTCGTCGAGCACATGCTCGTAGTGGGCGCGGTAGAAGAAGACGTGCGAGCCCTCTTCATCCTGCTCGTCGAGCAGCGATTGCAGCCACGCGGCGATCTCGTCGCGCTCGCCCGCTTCGCAGCGGATCTCCACGACCTCGTCGGCGGGGAGCTCGTCCTGTTCGGGCAGCACGATGTCCTGCAGCACGCGGCGCGCGGCGCCGGCATCGGCCTCATGCACGAACAGCGCGAAGCGGTCGGAATCCTCGCCCGCGGGCGCGACCCAGCACGGCGTCCCGCGACCGGAGAGGTATTTCTCCAAACGTTCCAACGTTTCGCGCTCGAGGCTCGAAGCCAAGGAAATGAAACCGCCATGCATATGGGGGAAATTAGAAATGATGGGGGATCAATGTGGGGTACGGATGAAGTGCAGAACTCAGAACTCGGAACTCGGAACTCGGAACTCGGAAACTCCCTACGATTTGCGGTGTCTTTTGAATTCCGCTCCCCGGGATCAGATCTTATTGCCCAGGGCTTTTCTGTGCGTGCTTCTGAGTTCTGAGTTCCGAGTTCCGCGTTGCTTACTCCCTGTCGCCTCTCACGCCTGCAACCACAGTGTCCTTCATCACCTGATAGGGTTCCTGCGCGATCCAGGGGCGCAGCGCCCCTGGGTTCCAGACGCCGTCGCGGTCGCGGTCGAGCAATCCGTGAACGAGATAGCGGCCCGGAGGAACGGGCACTGTGGTCAGGCTGTCGCCCTTGCCGCGACGCAAGAGGAAGAACGTGGGGCGGGCGTTCGCGGGCAGCGTGGCGGCCCGCGCCCAGAACGTCCAATCGCGGTACTCCGCGGGCGGGGCGTAGGTGACGGGCGCGGCGGTCGAGTCGGAGACGCGGCCTGTATACAGAACGCGCGGCGCGGCGGAGTCACCCGTCCGGGGGCGTTGCCGCAACGCGAAGGTTTGGCCCGTCCTGAGGGCCGACGACAGCTGCACGGCTAAGGTCGAGGCGTTCACACGCTCCAGGCGGTGCGGGACCATGACGGATGAGTCGGCCGCGTTCGCGGTGTCGGTCTTGGCGGGTTGGGGGGGGCGCGTTTTCGGGGACGGCGATTTCGACGCGCCGTTTTTATCGGACACGCCGGTCACGCGCGCTTCGGCGCGGCTCACCAAACGGCTCCAACGCTCCGGCGTGAGCGTGAGCGAGCTTGCGAACAGGACGCGGGCTCCGGGCATGAGGTACGGCGCGGTCTGGGGCAAGCCGCTGGGCGCGCTGCCCGGGAGCAAGGGCGTCAGCGTCCAGTCGGCATCCTCGGGCGCGGGAGCGGGCGCCGCCGCGCTCGCGCTGTCGGGCGCCGCAGGCGCGTCCGTCGCCGGTTCGGGTGACGGTGCCGCCACCTCGAAGACCACCGAGGTGTCGGCGCCGTCCGCGCCGTGCCGGCCCGGGAAATCGGGGCGGGCGCGCACGGCCAGCCGCCAGCGCCCGGGGCGCAGCGGAGGCGCTTCCAGCACCCAAGCCTCGCGCGCGAGGTTCCACGAGGCGGCCGTGACCGGCAGTTCGGACGCACCGAGGGCGGCCGTGGCCGAGTCGGGCACCAGGGTGTAGCGCGCGGCTTCGGCGGCGCGGGTCGGGTGGGGCGCGCGCGTGAACGACACGACGACCGCCCCGCGCGCGAGGCCGGCGGCCCGTGCCGCGCGGCCAATCGAGTCCGCAAGGTCGTCGGCCAGCGAATCGGCCGCGAAGGCGATTTCGAGGACGCGCAGGACCGCCGTATCGAGCGGCGCGAGACGCAGGGTTTGCGCCGCGGCGCGCGGCTGCAGGGAAAGCGCGGCCTCGCCGACGCCCGCGGCCTCAAGCCCGAGGTCGAAGGCGAAATTGCCGTTGAGGTCTTCGAAGGCGAACAGGCCGTAGGTTCCGGGCGCGGCGCCGGTCAGGGCGAACGCGCCGGTGGAGTCCGAGCCCGCGAGCGCGGCGGGCAGTTCACGCCAGGGCTCGGGAGCCGCGGCGACCGAGAAGGCCGTGTCGCGCGGCGTCAGGGCGGTGATCGTGGACGCGGTGCGCATCGCCCCGGTGGGGTAGAGCGCCGCCAGCAACGCGCCACGGCGGCCTTCGCGGTGCAATGCCCCGTCGAGGCCTGCCGAATCGAGGCGCGGTCCGGTCGAAAAGCGGAGGTCGAACACGCGGCCCATCGCGTTGCCGCGCAGGTCCTTGAGGCTGCCCAGCACGGAAACCGTGTGCGTGGTGCCGGGGCGCAGCGATTGCCCCGAGGGCGGTTGCACGATCAGGCGATCACCGTCGACCTCGACGCGCACGCGCCCGGCGTAAGGCGGCGAGATGAACACCGTGCCGCGTGCGGCGCCCCGGTCGACCCATTCGGTGAACTGGAAGATGGCGCGCGACTCCGCGGCCACACCGGTGGCGCCGGGGGCCGGAAACACGGCCGCCACGGCGGGAGGCACGGTGTCAACAGGGCCGCCCGAAGGAGCCTCCACGTGAGCGCAGCGCACGCCCGCCAGAAGGACGAAGGGAACCCCCAAAAGGCGCAGCGCGCGTGTCGTCAGGGCTTTAGCCACGGTATTCGTCACCGATGAATGGTCGATCGATCATGGGGCAGGGGAGCGTCGTTTTCAGTCGATGATCAGGCCGAGGCGCGTCCAGCGGATCTTGAACGGAACGGTGAACCAGCTGAAGGGATTGATGAACGAGAACGAGTTCTCCTCGTCCTCGAACGAGTAATAGACGACCAGGGCTTTCGCCTTCACGTTGTTGCGCGACAGAAAACCCCAATAACGGCTGTCGGAGGAGTTGTCGCGGTTGTCGCCCATCATGAAGTACACGGGGTGCTTCACGGTGTAGCGGTCCGAGACCTTGCCATCGATGATGAGAGAGGGGCGGATGCTGAAACCGGGGTCGGCGGCCTTGAGCGTTTGCGCGAACAGTTCGAGGTAAGAGCCCATGTAGTACTCGTTGAACTCGCTGCGGCGGCCTCCGTCGCCGCGCAGATGCGCGGGCATGAGGGTGGCGCCGCGGATGAAGCCGGTGCGGGCCGCCTCGCGCACGCGCGCGAACGGCACGTTGTAGGAACGCACCACGCCGCCGCTGCCCACGCCCGGCGTGGCCGACTCCTCGCGCGGCAGGCCGAGATAGAAAAGGGCGGCATGATGATTGGGGTTGAAGGCGTCGCCGGTCACCACCGGCATCACGTAGTCGTTGGCGGGCGTCCCGTTCCGATAAAGGTCGAGCCGAAGCTCCACGCGGCTCCCGGGGTTCTCCTGCAGCGCCAGGGAGCGGATCCACGAGGCTTGGGTGAGCGTGAGCGTGTCGAGCGCGATGGTCTCGCCGGGCAGCGGCAGGCGCACGCGCAGATGATCGCGCACGTCGTCGGAGACGCGGCGTGCGCCCGCGCCGGCGGTGTAAAGGCCTTCGGGCGGCAAGGCCACGGGTTTTCCGTCGATGCGCAGCGTCGCGCCCTCCACCTCGAGCGTCTGGCCGCTTTGCGCCACGGCGCGTTTGATGAAGTCCTTGGGCGCGTACCACACCAACCGCTTCTCGCCTTCAGCCGGTGTGCGGTCCCAGTACAGGTTGCCGAACAAGAACAGGTTGGCCACGAAGGCGTAGCGGTCGGGGTCGCCTTCGGGGTAGGCGGGGTCGCCGGGGTAGCGGAAAATCAGCACGTCGCCGGGTTCTGGGTCGGCGAGGGCGGGGAGACGCGCGTGCGTGAACGGGATGGGCGGGCCGTAGATGAACTTGATGCCGAGCAGGAAGTCGCCGATCAGGAGAGAGCGCTCCATCGACGCCGAGGGGATCTTGAACGCCTGCACCACGAACTGGATGAAGAACAGGGCGAGGACGATGGGGATCAGCAGCTCGCGGATGAAGGCGCGTCCGGCCCGGCGGGGAGGCGAAGCTTGGGGACCGGGGTGCGCGTCGGCGGTGCCGGGGGATTTGCGATCGTCTGCCATGCGCGCCTTTCGTGCCTGCCCGTTTCGACTCGTACCCGTCGGTGTCCCTCGCGTTGTCCGCGCCGGCGCCCGTTCGGGGCCGAAGACGCGGATTTGACCGTGGATTTCAGGTTCCGAGGGCCGTGAAGATACCAAATCCCCGGAACTTGTTAGATTGCCGGGGGTGCGCTCCGCGCGCGGGGGGAAACCATGGACTACACCTTTCTAGAACGCCTCAAAACCAAGGTCATCGCCGGGGCCCAGACTTCGGCGGCCCGCATTGAGGACGCCGCTCGGACGGGGAAACTCCACCTCGACCTGATGGCCGCCCGCCGCAAGCTCGAGCGGGCCTTCACCGCTCTGGGCAAAGAGGCCCACAAGGCCCTCGGCGAGGGCACCGTCGAAACCTTCGCGCATCGCCCGGGCGTTTCCGAGCTTCAGATGGAAATCTCCGCCCACAAACGCGAAATCGCCGCCCTGGAAATCCGGATCGCCGAGGCCAAGGCCGCCAAGGACTCCCGGAAAAACGTTTCGTAATCCGGAGCGGCCGCCGCGTTCGTCGCGGCGGCCGCTCCACGCCCTTGCGCCCTGCGGATTCCGCCGGGCCGGGGCGAGCCCCGGACCAGCCCCCATGGATCGCAAAATCCGCATCTACTTCTTTCCGCGCGACGCGTCGCGCGTGCGGGCGATCGTTTTCTCGCGACGGGCGGGCCTCATCGCCCTGTTCGCGGCGGTGCCGCTGTGCCTGCTGGGCTTTTGGCTCATGGGCACAGGTCTGTTGCGCGAAGACGAGGCGCGTCGTCTGGAGCGCATCAAGTTGGAGCGCGAGGCGGCCGCTCTCGATGAGAAAACCGGCGAAATGCAGAAGGAGATCGAGGTGTTGCGCCGCAATCTCGACAGCCTCGAATCCATCCGCATCAGCGTGACGCTCTCATCGGGCCTGGAAACCCAGCGCGAGGACGAAGAGGCCCTGCGCGACGCCGACCGCGGCACGCTGTCGCGCGCGGCGCGCCTCACCGGGCTGGTTTCGGGAACCCCGCGCGCGCGCGACTTCGCCGCGCCGCTCAACCGGGTCCGGGGCATGTCGCGCTTCCTCGACTCCACCCTCATCGTGCTGACGCGCGAGGCCGACCTCGCCGCGCGCCTGCCCACGCTCAAGCCGGTGTCGTCCACCGGCATCATGACCCGCGGCTACGGTCCCTCGCGCGACCCCTTCACCGGACGCAAGGCGCTGCACGCCGGCGCCGACTTCAGCGTGCCTCCCGGCTCGCCCGTGCGCGCCGCGGGGGGCGGCACCGTCACCGAGGCGGGCAGCGACCCTTTGTGGGGCTATTACGTGCGCATTCGTCACACCAGCCGCGTCGAAACCTTTTACTCGCACCTGCAACGCACGGGCGTCACCCCAGGCCGCGACGTGGCGCGCGGCGAGGTCATCGGCTGGGTGGGACAAAGCGGCGCGACCACGGGTCCGCATCTCCACTTCGAAATGCGCGTGCGCGGCGAACGCGTCGACCCCATGCCCTACCTCATCACCTCCGTGCGCGACCTTTGAACCGCCTCACCTTCGGAACGCCGCCATGACCTCCGCACCCACCGCCTTCGCTCCCTTCGCTCCCTTCGCGGCCTCCAGCCGCGAGACCCGCCGCCGGTTGCACCGTCACCCCGAACTCAGCGGGGTGGAGCATTCCACGCGCGAGGTTCTGGTGAAGGAACTGCAGAGCATGGGGTTCACGCCGCAAACCTCCGACGACCATGCGGGCGTGGTGGTGGTGTGGGACGGCGCGGGTGAGGGCCCGTGCATCGCGCTGCGCGCCGACATGGACGCGCTGCCGCTGCGCGAGGAATCGGGAGTGCCGTGGGCTTCGGAGCGCGACGGGGTCATGCACGCCTGCGGGCACGATGGCCATATGGCCGTGCTATTGGGCGTGGCCCGCTGGCTCTCCGAATCGGGACGCCGTTTTCCCGGACCGGTCAAACTGATCTTCCAGCCCGCCGAAGAGTCGGGCCTGGGCGCCCCCGCGATGATCCGCGACGGCGTGCTGCAAAACCCCGAGGTGAGCGCCGTGTTCGCGCTGCACGGCTGGCCCGAACTTCCGCCGGGAACCCTCTCCATCCCCGATCGCGCCATCATGGCTGCGGTGGACAACTTCGATATCGAGCTCAAGGGCGTCGGCGGCCACGGGGCCATGCCACACCTGGCGCGCGACCCGGTGGTCGCTGCGGCCGCGCTCATCGCCGCCGCGCAAACGCTGGTCAGCCGCCGCGCCTCGCCGCTCGATGCCGCCGTGCTCACTTTCGGCCACGTGGCGGCCGGCAAGACCTACAACGTGATCCCCGAAAAGGTGATCCTGAAGGGTACGCTGCGCACCCTGAACCCCGCGCTGCGCGACGTGCTCCGCGCCGATTTCGAAACCCTGCTCGCGAGCACGGCGGCCGCGCACGGCATCGCCTCAAGCATTGATTGGGTGGAAGCCTGTCCGGCGACGCTGAACGACCCGGACATGGCGGCCCTGGCGCGCGAGGGCGTGAGCGCCGCCCTGGGCGCGGCGTGCCTGCGCACCGCGCCTCCGAGCATGGGCGGCGAGGATTTCGCGTACTTCCTGCATGAGCGCCCGGGCGCGTACTTCTGGCTCGGCCTCGGCATGGAGCGCGGCGGCCTTCACAACCCCCGGTTCGATTTCAACGACGAGGCCATCGCCACGGGCATCGCCGCGTTCGCGGGGATCGTGGAACGGTTTTTCCAGAACAGCTGAGAGACGAGAGCTTACAGCTTACAGCAAAATAGGGGTTATCACATCAGTTGTGAATTCCGGACGCATATTGTGTCTTGCTGTCCGCTAACGACGCGCGTCAACAGGGAGTTTCCCCCATTCCTTCACGTCCGGTCTCACCGCCTGGCGGCGGTTCCAGTCGAGGAGGCCGGCGGCGCGGGCGTCGCGGGGCCCCAGGCCTTGCGCCGCGCGGCGGGCGAGCGCGCCCGGCACGGCCACGGCGGCGGCCTCGCGCAGCATGGCGTCCGGCAGGGCGTTCGAGAGATGCGTGGGCGCAAGGCCGGTTCCGTTGTAGTCCGTCCCCTCGGCCGTGCGCGCGGTGCCGTAGGTGACGATGGCGATGCCCCCGCCGGGCGTGTCGAAGGAGGCCTGCCCCACGCCCTTGCCGTAGGTGGCCTTGCCCACTTGCGGCGTGTTGAGGTTCGAGCGCAGCGCCGCCACGAAGATCTCCGACGCGCTCGCCGACCACTCGTTGGCGAGCAGCACGTACGAGCGCCCTTCGCCGATGCCCCCCGCGCGCGCCGTGTAGGCCGTCTCCATGCGGCGGGTCGCCCCTTCATGGAAGTTGCGCTCGACCAGGCGGATCATCACCCCGCTGCCGATCACGTCATCGCACATTTTGAGGACTTCCTGCAGGCTGCCGCCGCCGTTGTCGCGCAGGTCGAGGATGGTGGCGGGAAAGTGCGCGGTGGCGGCGAGCGCCTTGCGGAACTCGCTCGCGGTCGAGCCGCCCTCCACGGTGCGGGAGGTGAACGAGTAAATGGAGATGTAGCCCGCGCCGCCGAGGCTGTCCACCTGCACGGTGGGGAAGCTGGCGGTGTCGCGCCCCACGATCTCGGTGCGGATGCCCGCGGGCGTTCCCACCGTCAGCTTGGTGGTGGCGCTGTCCTGCGCGATGAAACGCAGAAAGCGCGCGGAGGCGGAGTCGCCGACCACGCTGCTGTCGTTGATGGCCAGCAGGGTCATGCCGCGCCGCAGCCCGGCGCGGTGGGCGGGCGAGCCCGGAGCCACCAGTTCGAAGGTCAAGGTGTCTTCGGTGTCGTTCACATGCACCTGAAACCCCATCACGCGCGGGCGCACCGTGGTGCGGCTTTGGCGGCGGTACTCCTCCGCGGCCGCCGAGTCGACGCGTCGGGTGTAGATGTCGCGCGTTTGCGCGCGGGCGTACAGCGAATCGAGGGACAGGGCCTCGACGCTATCGGTATCGAATACGCCGGGGTGAAAGAAGAACGTCCGCAGCAGGAACAAATGAAGTCGACGCTCCAGGTCGGCGCTCCACGTTCCGTAGCCCCGCTCGCTGTAGTGATACTCCACCACGCGGCCGGTTTCCTTCTGACGCACCTTCACGGCCGGGGTGATGATCAGGTTCGTTTGCTGGCCCGCGCTCAACGTGTAGTCGCGATAGGGTGCGAACAGCGACACGGTGTATTCCGCGGCGGCGCCGGTGAGCGAGTCGTAAGGCGTGACCGGGGATACATTGATGATCGAATCGATGGGGTCGGGGGGGATGACGACCTTGACCTTGTTCGGCGAAAGAATGCAGGCCGAGAGCGTCAGCGCCGCCCCGAGCCCAAGAGCCCCCCAAATCCCCGGCCCCGTTCGGTGACGCGCGGAGAAGGCCCGAACCCGTTCGGACCCCGTAAAAACCCTGAATTTCGGTATTGACATGCCTTAATGATACACAGGGAGGGGTGGGCTGGACAGCCTTGCTATTTTTACCTGTCTCAAGGGCCCATTCCGTTGTTTTTTGCAACGATTCCGGCAACCCTGTCCGCTTTTTCGTTACCGACCCGGGAAGAACCGCCATGCAGCTGCCGAAGTACAAAAAGAAAAAACGCATCAAGCTCAAGGTGTGCCAGGAACCCGGTTGCGGACGCGAGTTTTGGGGTCACCCCATCGCCAAATATTGTGATCTTCATCGCGACATCAAGCAGCGCGCGAAGCACAAGAAGGAATTTGAAAGCGTCGAAGTCAAGAACATGGTGTTCAAGCACAACTACACCGAAGTGCTCGACCTCGAATTCCTGTGCTGCCTCGACGGCTGCAACCAGCGCTACACCGTGAAGGTGTTCCCCAAGCAGTTCGTGTACCCGCGCTACTGCATGGAGCACCGCAACGACTTCCGCCGCGCGAACTTCATGCGCATGCAGAAGGTGAAGGCGATGGCGGCAAGAAAGAATTGAGAATTGGGAATTGAGAATTGGGAATACCGAAATGATATGAGGCCAATCGGCCTACGTCATTCGGCTAGTGTTTTATTTCCCATTCCCCATTCCAAATTCTTCATTCATTTCCAGTGATGTTCCCGTAAAAGTCGTTCCCCTTGTCGTCGGTGACGATGAACGCGGGGAAGTCCTTGACCTCGATGCGGCGGACGGCTTCCATGCCCAGTTCGGGGAAGGCCACCGTTTCCACCTTCACGATGTTTTCCTTGGCGAGCACCGCCGCCGGACCGCCCACCGAGCCCAGATAGAACCCGCCGTGCTTGGCGCAGGCATCGCGCACGGCTTTCGATCGGTTGCCCTTCGCGAGCATCACCATCGAACCACCGCGTGCCATGAAGCTCTCGACATAGCCGTCCATGCGGCCGGCGGTCGTGGGTCCGAAGCTGCCGGAGGGCATACCTTCTGGGGTTTTGGCGGGGCCCGCGTAATACACCGGGTGATCCTTCAGCCACTGCGGCATGGGTTCGCCCGCGTCGAGCAGGGCCTGGATGCGCGCATGCGCGACGTCGCGCGCGACGATCAGCGATCCCGTCAGCGACAGTCTCGTTTTCACGGGATGACGCGAGAGTTCGGCGCGGATCTCCGCCATGGGCCGGTTCAGGTCGATGGCGACCGCAGGGGCCATGGCATTGGTGTCGACCGCAGGCACAAAGCGATCAGGCCGCGTTTCCAGTTGCTCGAGGAAGATGCCCTCGCGTGTGATCTTGGCCTTGATGTTGCGGTCGGCGCTGCAGCTCACCCCGATGCCGATCGGGCAGGAGGCGGCGTGGCGCGGCAACCGGATCACCCGCACGTCGTGCACGAAATACTTGCCGCCGAACTGGGCGCCGATGCGGCTGTCCCACGCCATCTGTTGCACGCGCCCCTCCCACTCGAGGTCGCGGAACGCGCGGCCCGAGGCGTCGCCCGTGGTCGGCAGGCCGTCGAGGTAACCGGCCGAGGCGAGTTTCACGGTTTTGAGGTTCGCCTCGGCGGATGTGCCGCCGACGACGATGGCGAGGTGGTAGGGCGGGCAGGCCGAAGTGCCCAGGGAAAACAGTTTTTCGTTCAGGAACTTCGCCAGGGCAGCCTCGTTGAGGCGCGCCTTGGTTTCCTGGAACAAAAAGGTTTTGTTGGCCGAACCGCCGCCCTTGGCGAGAAAGAGGAACTTGTACGCCTCGCCCGGCTCGGCGTAAAGGTCGATCTGGGCGGGGAGGTTGTTGCCCGTGTTCTTTTCCTCGAACATGGTCAGTGGCGCCATCTGCGAGTAACGGAGGTTTTCCTCCGTGTACGCCGCGGCGATGCCGGCCGCGATGGCGGCCTCGTCGTTGGCTCCGGTCCACACCGACTGTCCCTTTTTCGCGATCACCGTGGCGGTCCCGGTGTCTTGGCACGAGGGAAGCTGGCCTTGCGCGGCCACCACCGCGTTGCGCAGTTCCGTCATGGCCACGAAGCGGTCGTTGTCGGAGGCTTCGGGATCTTCCAGAATGGCGGCGAGCTTGGCGAGGTGCCCCGGACGGAAGTAAAAGTTCACGTCGCGCAGCGCCTCGCGCGCCAGGCGCGTCAGCGCCTCAGGATCCACCACCAAAAGCTCGCGCCCCCCCAGGTTTTCGACGCGGACGTGATCGGTCGTCAGCAGGCGGTAGGGCGTGGTGTCGGGGCCGAGGGAGAAGAGGGGGGTATGGGAGGGCATGGGCCCAAATTAGGAATTGGGAATTTGGAATTAAGAATAAACGACCCGGATTCTGCTGCGGTCTTCAAACACGCTGCGGAGGCTGCGTATGTTGACGAGCAAATCCTTGGGCCTGGCCTTTGATTCCCAATTCCCAATTCCCAATTCCCAATTCCCAATTACCTGGAATAGCCCCTCGGTCTATTCCAGGTACGTATACCCGTACAACCCCGAACGGTAATTGGCCAAAAACTCCTTGCCTTCCTGCAAGGTGATTTTACCGTCCTTCACCGAGGCCGAGACCCAGGATTCCATGTCGCGCACGAGTTTTTTGGCGGAGAACTGCACGTAGTCGAGCACGTCGGCCACGGACTCACCGTCGATCACCTGCTCGATGCGGTAACCGTCCTTGTCCACCACCACGTGCACGGCGTTGGTGTCGCCGAACAGGTTGTGAAGGTCGCCGAGGATTTCCTGGTACGCGCCCACGAGGAACGCGCCGAGGTAGTACTGCTGACCGGCCTTCAGCGGGTGCAGGGGAACGCTGCGCGAGAGTTCGCCGGCGTGGATGAAGTGATCGATCTGGCCGTCGGAGTCGCAGGTGATGTCCTGCAAGGTGACCTGCGCGGTGGGCTCTTCATCGAGGCGGTGAATGGGCATGATGGGGAAGATCTGGTCGATGGCCCAGGCGTCGGGAAGCGATTGGAACAGCGAGAAGTTGCAGAAGTACTTCTCGGCCAACAGTTTGGAGAGGTTCTGAAGTTCGAAGGGCGGGTTTTTCATGGACCCCGCGAGACGGTGGAGCTTCTGCACGATGCTCCAGAACAACCGCTCGGCGAGCGCGCGCGTCTTCAGGTCGATGATGCCGAGGCTGAAGCCGTCGAGCACGTCTTCGCGCAGCTGCACGGCGTCGTGCCAGGCTTCCAGCACGCCGTTGTTGGAGAGGTTGCGGTGGATGTTGTGCAAGTCGCGCACGCTCTCGTGATCGGTTTCGCTCACGGCGTAGTCGGCGTCGTTCCACTGCGGCAGGGCGGTGGTCTCCAGCACGTTGAACACCAGCACCGAGTGGTGCGCGGTGAGCGCGCGGCCCGATTCGGCCACCACGTTGGGGTGGGGGAGGCCCGCCTTGTCGGCGGCGCTGACCATCGAGTACACCACGTCGTTGGCGTACTCCTGAATGCTGTAGTTCACGCTGTTGGCGTTCGTGCTGCGCGTGCCGTCGTAATCGACGCCCAGGCCGCCGCCCACGTCCACGAACTCGATGGGCACGTTCATCTGCCGCAGCTGCACGTAGAACTGCGCCGCCTCGCGGAGCCCCGCCTTGATCTTGCGGATGTTGGTGATCTGGCTGCCGAGGTGGAAGTGGATCATCTTGAGGCTGTCGCCGAGGCCTTCCGCCTGCGCGAACTGCACCGCCTCCAAAAGTTCCGAGGAGTTGAGGCCGAACTTGCTTTGGTCGCCGCCGCTCTCCTCCCACTTGCCGCTGCCGCTGCTGGCCAGCTTCACGCGCATGCCGATGTTCGGCTTCACGTTCAGCGCGCGGGACACGTCGCGGATCAGCTTCAGTTCGTTGAGCTTTTCCACCACGATGAACATCCGCTTGCCCATCTTCTGGGCGAGCAAGGCCAACTCGATGAACTCCTCGTCCTTGTAGCCGTTGCAGATGATCAGGGATTCGGGGTTGTCCATGATCGACAGCACCGCGTGCAGCTCGGGCTTGCTGCCGGCCTCCAGGCCGATGTTGAACTTCTTGCCGTGGCGCACCATCTCCTCGAGCACGGGGCGCTGCTGGTTCACCTTGATGGGGTACACGTTGAACGACTTGGCCTGAAAGCCGTAGGTCTCGCCCGCCTTGTCGAAGCACTGCGAGATCTTCTCGATGCGGTTGTCGAGGATGTCGGGAAAGCGCAAAAGCACCGGCGCGTTGGTGTCGCGCAGGGCCAGCTCATCCACGATCTCCTTGAGGTCGATGGCGGGGCCGCGTTCACGCAAGGGCATCACGGTGACGTTGCCCTTTTCGTTGATGCCGAAGTAGCCGATGCCCCAGCCGCGCGTGTTGTACAACTCGGCCGAATCCTCGATGCGCCATTTTCTCATTGCTGCTCGTTCCGGAAAAGAAAGGCCGCGAAATTTAGGAACACTGGGGGGAGGTTGGGGGCTGTCGCGTGTTTCAGCCGCCCTGCGCCCGGACTGCCGCGTATCCGGCGAAGGCCAGCAGGATACCCGCGCCGACGCTCACCAGCGCATAGGCCAGCGCCGTGCCGAGGTGGCCGTCGCGCAAAAGGCGCACGTTCTCGAGGCTGAAGGCCGAAAACGTGGTGAAACCGCCCAGAAACCCGGCCATCAGCCACGGGCGCACCCACGGTGCGCCCCGTTCGGCCCACGCCGCGCACACGCCGATGAGCAGCGAGCCGAGCAGGTTGACCAGCAGCGTCCCCACGGGGAACGTCCCCGGGGCGACGCGGAAAAGCGTCGAGACCGCGTAGCGGGCGACGGAACCGGCGGCACCTCCGAGGGCGATGGCGAGGTAGTCCATGGGGGGAATAATAGCAGGTGGCCTTATGGTATCGGGTACTGGGAGCTTTTATCCTCTTCTCAAGGATGTTTGCAGGCCAAAGATCAGCTTGCGTACACGAAGCAATCTTTTCGACATCGATTCCGCATTCTCGGCATCGATATATTACAGTCTTTCTGCTGCTGCGATCAAAGTATCCATTTCCGATAAACTTCCTTGGGATATACCCAGAAAGTGGATGAACTCGCCTTTTCCATTTCGGCCATGTCCTTCGGCGATGTTTGCTGAAACCGAAATCACGGCACGACGCATTTGATCAGATAAGCCGAACCGTTCTTCTTTGGGCATACTCGCGGCAAAGTCGTAGACAAAGGGGATCAGATCCATTGCTTTTTGCCAGGCGATCAATTTTTGATAGGAAAACGAATCGGTCAGTTTTGCTGCCCCTTACCGCAAATTTTGTTCCCAGTACCCAGTACCCAGTGCCCAGTGCCCAGTACCCAGTACCCAGTACCCAGTACCCAGTACCAATCGTCATCATCCCGCCCTCCCAAACGAATCCGGAAACCGCTCTCTCATCGACGTGAACCCCTCCGTCGTGACGATCAGATGATCCAGCAACGGGATGCCGAGCATGCGCCCGGCTTCGGCGAGGCGGCGCGTGATCGCGAGGTCCTCCGCCGAAGGGTCGAGGGAACCGCTGGGGTGATTGTGCGCGGCCATGATGCCCACGGCGCGGTCCTCCAGCGCGCAGGCGAAGGTTTCGCGCGGGTGCACCTGGCTTTGGTTCGCCAGCCCCACGGTGATCTCGTGCGCCCGGATGATTTGATGGTTGCCGTCGAGGGTGATCACCACGAAGCATTCCTGCCGGCGCCCGCGCAGCGAGGCGAGGTAGGGGAGCGCGTCGGCGGCCCTGCGGATGCGCGCGCGGTGGTTGCGTGTGAGGAAGCGGCGTGAAAGCTCCAGAGCGGCGAGGATCTGGCAGGCCTTGCCGTGGCCGACTCCGTGAATGCGCGTGAGCTCGTGAAGAGATGGGGTTTCGGGCACGCGCTCCAGGTACAAGATGACTTCGCCCGCGAGCGTGAGCACATCCTTGCCGCGCTGACCGCGCCCGAACAGCACCGCCAACAGTTCCTGGTTCGTCAGCGCCGCCGCGCCCTCGCGTCCCATTTTTTCGCGCGGCCACAGGTCGGGATCGAGCCGCTTGAGCAGAGAGTTGGATTCGGGTTCGGGAGCGACGGGCAGCAGAGCGTGAGGCGTCGCGTCGGTTTCGTGGTAGTCCGCTTCCTCGATGTCGCTCTGCGGACTTGAGTCGGATCGTGCCGCAACCTCAGGCAGGTCGCGTGCGAGCCTGTAGGGAATAGGTCGATCACCCGGGTTGAGCTCGTGTGTTTGTGTCCCTGCTTGCGATGCGGAATGCGTGATGAAGTGGTTCATGCGCACAGTGTAGTCGCGCGGCTGCCTCACCGACGAACGCGGTGTGACGGCGGTCACGGGGCCGCGGTACTTTGATGATTTTGTACTGGGTACAGGATATTGGGTACCGGGAGAACACATGTGTCGGATGTGCGGTCTGTGTCCCCGAACCCAGTACCCAGTACCCAGTACCCAGTACCATAGGGCCTACTACATTTCCCCCCATGATCACCTTCTACGGCTACAAGAAATGCTCCACGTGCCGCAAGGCTGAAAAAGCCCTTGAGTCCAAAGGCACCCCCTACGCCTTTTGCGATATCACCGAAGCACCGCCCTCCAAAACCACGCTGAAGAAAATCCTCGAACAGTCGGGCGTTCCGCTGAAAAAACTGTTCAACACCAGCGGTGAGCAGTACAAGCTGCTGGGCATCAAGGACAAGCTGGCCACGATGACCGACGCGCAGGCGCTCGAGCTATTGGCGGGCAACGGCCGTCTCATCAAGCGTCCGCTGGTCACCGACGGCGCCAAGGCCACGGTGGGGTTTGATGAAGCGGCGTTCGGGAAGGCGTGGGGAGGTCGACGGTAGGAGAAGACCTTATGGTACTGGGTACCGGGTATCCGGTACTGGGTAAACACAAAAAACTTTTTCCGATCGCGATGGACACTCGTTGTTGATCGAACATCTCGCCCTAAATTTTGATCCCAGTACCCATTACCCATTACCCATTACCCATTACCCAGTACCCAGTACCCAGTACCCAGTACCCAGTACCCCTATTTGGCACCTCCCGGCAACATGGGCAACAGCCTCACGGTATACAGCCCCACGCCCACGCCGATGACGGCGGTGACGGCGTACACCGCCTGCAGCCCGAACCACTGCCAAATGAGGCCCGCACTGAGGCCTCCCAGCGCGGTGGGGAGGCCCGAATAGAAGAGCGCGCCGAGCGATTGGAGTGAGGGCCTGTCGGCTACATGGAAGTGCTTATCCACGTAGAGGTTGAACCCCACCAGCGCCCCCGAGAAGAAGAACCCGTGGAACACGAGCCCGGCCAGGTAATGGGTGTAGTCGTTCGCGAGTCCGAGGATGAGGAGCTTGGCCGTGGTGCCGAGGAGGCCCAGCCCGATGACGGCGCGCAGGCCGCGCGCGCGCACCAGCCACGCGCATCCGAGCATTAGCGGAATCTCCACGGTGGTGGCGACGATCCACGCGAAACTGATGGCCTCCTGCCCGCGTTCGAACCGGCCCGTGATGTAGTTGCCCTGCACGAGCGTCGCCATGGCGTTGGCGTAGTTCATCACGCCCAGCGCGAGCAGCAGGCGGCGGGGACGCGGCGCTGAAAGCAGCCTCAATGCCCGGCGGAACCCGGGCGTGCGGCGCGGCGCCGGGGTGACGAGGATGTCCTCCGGAGCGTCTTGCGGCCGCAGCGGGCGGAAGCGCGTGAGCACCACGGGGATGGCGGCCCACAAGGCCGCCGCGAACGCGAGGTACAGCCACGCGAGTTTGTCGGCGCCGGGTTGGAACCAGCTGCCGATGCACCCGGCGAGGAACCCGGCGGTGCCGAGGGTGCGGATGACGAAGTAGGTGGCCTGCCCGCGCGCCCGTACGGCCTCCAGCGAACACGCGGCGGTGAGCGGGTGAATGCCCGCGGAGCAGAACAGCGAGAGGAAAAACAGCGGGAGGATGAGCGCGAAGCTCGCGGCCCACGGCAGCAGCGCGAGGCCGAGGCCGCAGCCGCCGAGCGCGAGCGCGAGGGGGAGGCGCGGCCCGCGCAGGCGGCGGATGGCCCACACCTGCGCGGCGGGGGCCAGCAAGCCGGCCGCGTACCCCGCTCCGAGCAGAACGCCGATCTGCAGGGGCGTGAAGCCCTTGCCTTCGAACAGGTAACCGTGGAACTGGGTGGCCGAGAGCCCGGCGAAGCCGAGGAACATCACCCAGCCGGAGCCCCAGAGGGGGGCTTTTACTGCGGCTAGGGGTGTGGGTGTCGAAGGTGATGAAGGCGCGGCGGGCATCGGGGGAAAAGTAGCTGCCCCGTGGTCTGTTGCGGTCAGAGCTCTTGCGCGAGCCCGATGAGGAGCCCCTCCGGGCCGCGGATGTAGCAGAGCTTGTAGACGTTCTGGTAATTCACCACCTCGTCGACGACCTTCGCGCCGAGTTTGCCGAGACGGGCGAGCGTGTCATCGAGGTTTTCAACGGCAAACATGATGCGCTGATACCCTAGTGCGTTTGCAGGGGCGGCCCGGTGGTCTGAGGTAGTAGCCGGGGCCAAAAATGTGGACAGCTCAATGCGGCTGTGTCCATCCGGCGTGCTCATCATGGCGATTTCAACACGCTGGTCGCGAACACCCGTTACCCGCCCGGCCCATTCTTCCTCGATGGGCATGCGAACATTGAGGTTGAGGCCGAGTTCTTCGAAGAATTCGATGGCCGAATCAAGGTTTGCGACGACGATACCGACGTTATCCATGCGTTTGATGGTCATGAGGGTCCCAGTTTTATTGGTTCGTTCACTAAAGTAACTCAGGACTTTACATATTCCTATAAAGGAATATAAATTGACCCTATGTCTCGCGCCGCCACCACCACCGACATCTTCAACGCCATTGCGGAAGCCCGCCGGCGTGAAATCCTCGAACTGCTCGCCAGCACGGAACGTTCGGTGGGCGATATCGTTCACCTGATGGACTTGGAACAGCCTTCGGTCTCAAAACATTTGCGTGTGTTGCGCGATGTTGATTTAGTGAAGGTCCGTCGCGAGGGGCGGCATATGCTGTACAGCACAAATGCCGATGCCTTAAAGCCGATCCACGATTGGGCGAGTGGGTTCCAGAAATTCTGGGGTCACAAGTTGCTGCGCATCAAAGCGCGCGCCGAAAGTAAAAGGTTCAACGGCCCTCAAACCAAAGATCTCAAGGAGTAGCGCATGATCACGAAAGACCAGTTGATGGATCACCTCACGGTGACGTTTACCGAAGAGATCCGGGTGCGGGCCTCATTGGAGGATACGTTTGAGGCTTTGTTGGAGGAGATCGGGCCGTTCAACGAATTGGAAGCGGGCAAGCCCCTGCCGATGGTGCTCGAAGCTTGGCCGGGCGGGCGTTGGTTCCGCGATTTGGGCGATGACAATGGCCATTGCTGGGGTCACGTGCAAGCCATCAAACGCAACACGTTGCTTGAAATCTCGGGTCCGCTGATGATGTCGTACCCGACGGTGTCGAATATTCAATATCGGTTGACTCACACCGATGGCGAGACGTTGATCAAATTCAGGCACGTCGCCTTGGGCTTTGTTTTGGATGAACACAAGGCGGGCTTCCCCGTGATCTGGGCGCAGAACCATAGCCGGTTGAAGGGTCGGGTGGAAAAATGACCCGCCACGAAGAGCTTTCGGAATTTAAGGCGATCACGGATGAGTTGATGGCTCTGCTCGAGACGTTGAGCGAAGCGCAGATGAACCGAGCCCCCTTTGCAGGCAGCTGGTCGCCCGGTCAATTGGGGGAGCATTTGCTGAAGTCTTACCGATTGGTCGATCTTTCACAGGTTCAACGCACGCCCGCTCAGCGACCGGTCGATGAAAAGGCCGCCCTCATTGATGGGGTCTTCCTGGATTTCACGACGAAGTATCAGCCTCCGGCTGCGATTGTTCCGTCAGCAGGGGCTATCAACGGCCGAGCGCTCGTGGCCGACTTGAGAGAGGCGACGGATGCCATTGCGGCTTTTGTGAGCGAGAATGATCTGGCGTTTACCAGCCCCGAGTTTGAAACTATTGGATTCGGAGACTTGACGGCGCAAGAAGTGGTTCATTTTTGGACGGCGCATAGCAAGCGGCATGTGCGGCAGCTCAAGAATATTTTAAGCCGGCTTGTGTGACCGCCACGCGTGTATGAGCCCCGCTTGGTAGAACAACGTGGGCTGTGTGAACCCTCCGGCCTTGATGATCGCCTCAATCTCGCACGGCGCAATGACGGCGACGTCCTTGCTGTAATTGCGGCGCATGTTTTCAATGACCTCAGGTGTTACAGGTACGGACGACATCATGGTGGCCCATGTGTGAAGCACGGTATCGTATTCGGGACTGGTCGTGTCGGCGGCGAGGTCGCTGCTGGCAAGAAGCCCGCCGGGTTTGAGACGCGCGGCGATGTCGGCAAAGAACCCGCTGCGCGCAGCGGGGTCGAGGATGAACTGCGAGACGAGGAAGCACGTGGCGGCGTCGTGGGGTTCGCCTTCGGGCAAGGTATCCGTAGTGCCAAGATGGAAGGTGCAGCGGTCCGCAAAGCCCTCGCGCTCGGCGCGCGCGCGGCATTGCTCCAGCATGGCAAGCGATGGTTCTACGGCCGTGAAGCTCCAGCCGGGGTGGCTGGCGGCGAGGGCGGCAAGCTCTGTGCCGGTGCCTACGCCCACGGCGAGGATGCGGGCGTTGGCGGGAAGGCCGATGAAGATGGCATCGAGGAGGAGGTACAGCGCATCGCGGATGGGCGCGGTTTTGGCCCACCGGGCGTCGTACGAAGCGGCCTGGCTGTCGAAGAGGGAGTTGAGTTGGGGTTGGAGCATGAGTGATTAGGTAGACGCCACGCTATCCGATCTCTGTTGTGGTTGCCCAATCGATATACTGCTTGAGCCCATTTGCATAGCGCCTTGCGGAGGCAGGAACCCAAGTTCCTCCAGTTACTTGTGCCACGCATTGCCCAAGTTCTTCTGAGTCGGATATGCCCTCGCTTAACGCATTAAGAATCGCACGTACAGTTGGCTGGTAATTTACAGACTCCTTGGCGGCCGACAGGGCTTTTTCGAGAGTTGTGAGTGAGGGGCGGAGTTCAATGTTCGCCCCTATTCGATTCACAAGCCCTAGGGCAAGAGCATCAGATATGGCATTTCGGTGACCAGTTGATATCAGTTCGCGTTGGTCAGCGGATAGCTTGGCATCTAAAAGTTTGCGCAAGAGTCTCTCCAAGCCACTAGGAGCCGCGCTACCTAGGAAGTTTCCGGATCGACCTCTTTTCGATTCCGTAACTCCCATCTGTGCCCCTGAACTTGTCGGGCGTCTAAGCCATCGCTTCTCGCTTTCAACCAAACCAGCGAATGTTAACCAGGAGCGCAAATTATTCGCGTATTGATGAATCGTAGCTTTACTATAACTTGATGTCCCTGGTTGAGCTGATACGAAAAGTGCTGTCCATTGCTCAGCACTAGCCAGTCTCCCGACTTCCCATTGTGCTGCCAGCTCCTTTACAACAACATGTCGGCGAAGTTGGCCTTGAACATGTCGCGCCACTGTCATTGGATGGGTATCCGGCAAGTGGATGGCAAGCTTGTAGCAGTTGGTTTCAGTTGATTCGACAAGTTGCAGTGAAACCAAGTCTGCTATAGCATTGAAGCTTGTCCCCTCTTTTAATTCTAAGTCAGAGGCCAACTGGGCGACTGTCGCTGGCCCACCTTCAGCGATACGTTCAAGGGCTTTAAGTGCAATCGAGGGGCCACGCTGAAACGTCCTACCCCAAGGTATATGAGGGACTTTTCCGTCAACCAAATAATCTCGAAAAATGTCCCAGTAGACCACGTAGTTCATGCCGCTTCGAACTAAAAGGTGGGAGTTGATAAGAAGGTTAGTCGTATCGCGCTGGAAGTTTTCTTCCACCTCGGCGACAGCGACTGGGGAGCGCTGTGCAACATACTTTAGGCAACGGATTTGTTCATCCTTTAGCTGCGCTAGATCTTCCTTGAATAAAAGCTCAATGTCGAGTTCGCGTTCTAGTAAGAGGTATTGAGACTCGCCTTTCGCTATGCGCTGTAAAACGTGTATTAAAAGTTTCTTCAGTAGCCACGGAAGACCTTGACATTGTTCGACGAGGCGCGCTCGAAGTGGTGTGCTTAGGGTGCGAGTTGACTTTCGTTCTGCTTTGCCGATAATTTTTGCAATGTCGGGTTTCCCGAACGCTCTAAGCTTGAATGCTTTTCTTCTGTCGCCAAGTTGATGCCAAAGATGGTACGCGGGATGTTGTTGCGGAAGAGCGATATCCGTTTTCCATGCAAATCCAAGTATAAAAGGCACTTGAAGAGAATCTACGTCAATGCTTAGTTCGCGGATCGCGTTGAATGTCTCAAATAGCGATTCCTTTGAAAAAAGCTCCTCAAATTGGTCGAAAATTAAGACTATGCATTTCTGGTTTATGTGCAAGTTCGCTAGTGCATCTTGAAGGTTTTGCGATTGTAGTGGATCCCTTAAGCTTTGGATTTGAAATTCTGACTTTTCAAAAAATCCTCTTTCGGCCGCGTCTAGAAATGCCAGTCTTACGGATTCACTAACAAAAGCTGAGTTTGTGGCGGATCTGGTATCGACTGCAGTTAGTGAGCAGTGCGTAATACGACCCGTTCGGGCCATATCGACCAGCTTCAAAGTGAGCGAACTTTTTCCCCAGCCACTAGGTCCTTGGATGGCAAAAGTACGTGTGCCTGATTGGCCTAGTCTGGCGTTAGTTATGAAAGTGTTTATCTCAGAAATGACCTCATCTCTGCCAACAAAGTCCATCGGCCTTGACGGCCGAGGGTCATCCCAACCGTCGCCAGAAGAAACGCGAGCTACTGGAGCGCGATCCCTTGGCTTTTCATTCGGTATAGCGTTACTGCTGATGTCCAAAAGTTGGAGAGAGCTAAATCGAGGGTTAAAATTAGCGACCTCTTGCGCCTGTCCCGAAGGTAATGGGTCTCCACTTCGCGCATCAAATACTGCAAACCTAGTGGGAATTCCATTTTCAACAACTTCTCCAAGCCAGGCCTGTCGTCCGGGCGAAATTACCAGTGTCCAGTCATTAATAGACCAACCAGTAAGACGCCCCCGTAATGTTAAAGGATTGCTAATTGACCTTTGGTCGATTAGCAGGTCGATGGTTCTTTCGGGCGAATACCAAACAAGACGATTTGATAGGCTTGGGTCGTTCTGGATATCTTCCCACTGTGCGCGGCCATCCTTTGTAAGGTCGCACGTAGTGAACAACCATCCTGCATCAGCTTTTCGAATCGTAACGTTTCCCAAAAGCTTTGATATAGTGTCTGCGGATAATGGGTCTCTATGCGCTTTGCATTCAACCAATACCTTAGTGGGTCCGTCTTTGCTTTTCGCTAGTAGGTCAATTTCCATTCCTGTAAACCGTAAACGATCCACTACGGTAAAACGTAATGGTTGTAGCAAATCCGAAACAAATTTCTCGAAGAATTGTCCTTTTTCGTCAGTGGTCCAGTCTTCTGGAATGGAAAGAAGTAGGTGATTTTTCATGGAAGTGTCCCGATGGTTTGTGGCCTATGCGAATGCCTGAGTGTAGGGGCTTCCCAATGTGCGCTACAGGCAGTATTTCGATGAGCCAGCTTCAAACTTAGGTGGAGGAATGGGCAAGATTTCAATTTATTCTAAACTATTTCGAGCGATCTGTTGTACGAAATTTTTGCCGCAAATTTTCGGAAATTCAATGCCTGTGCCTTTGTGATTGTAGGGTGTTACATCTTCCCATGTATACGGCGGTGTTCCGACTGCGATAAAACCTGTAGATTGAAAGGACGATTATTGGATTTGTTTCCATCAATGTGGTGAACTTCGTAGCCAGCAAAGATTTTTCCTCCGACTTTATTCTCCGCTACTCTACGATGAGTGAATTGCCATTGTCCAGAACTATCTCTGAATTGCCGGTACCCACTTTTGTTTGTTCTTGTCTGGAAGGATCTAGGGTTTCCGCCACGTTTAGGCATTTGTCTCTCCATGTGTCGATGTGTTATACGCTCTTTCGGAGTATAACTTGTTCGTTGCCACGCCGTAAACCCTGTCACAATCCGGGCGAATAGAGTTCGAACTACCTCAAGGGAGATCTACACTTATCACCAGAACAATGATCCCTTAGAGACGGCTTGGGATATAAATGCCTCTCACCCCTCCACCCGGTAACTCGTGCTCCGCCCCCCGGCCTCGTTCCTTGCCACCAACCCCCACGCCACCAACTCCTTAATATCCCTCAGCGCCGTGTCGTGCGAACACTTCGCCAGCGTCGCATATTTCGCCGTACTTAAATACCCCACCCAATCTGGCTCCAGCATGCGGCTGAGCATCGCCCGCTGCCGCTCGTTGGCCCCGGCCTCAGCCAAACGTTGCCACAACCGCGCCTTACGGAACACCGCGCCTGTCAAAGCCTCCGACGCATCGAGGCTGCGATCCAAACATCCCAAAAACCACGCCAACCACGAGGTGATGTCCATCGAACCGCGCTGGGTCGACTCAAGCTGCAGGTAATACTCGCGCCGCGTGGCCTCAATGCCCCACGACATACTGTAGAACCGCTCTTTCGATCCATCCGCGCGTGCCAGCGCCAGTTCGGCCACCGCTCGCGCAATGCGGCCGTTGCCATCGTCGAACGGGTGAATCGTCACGAACCACAAATGCGCCACCGCCGCCTTCAGCACTCCATCCATCTCAATCAGGAGTGGTGAGATTTCCGTCGAAGCCCCGTTGAACCAATCCAGAAAGCGCTGCATCTCGCCGGCCACGCGTGGAGCCGCCGGTCCTTCGAAGTGAACCCGTTCATGCCCCAGCGGCCCCGACACCACCTGCATCGGCCCGTGTTCGTCGGTCCGCCATGCGCCCACGGTGATGCGGCTCAAACCGCTCCGTCCTGTGGGGAACAACGCCGCATGCCAACCCCACAAGCGCTCTGCCGTCAAGGGTTCGTCGCAGTGTCGGGTCGCATCCAACATCATCTCCACAATGCCATCCACCTCGCGCGTGGCCTTCGGCACTCCCGCCACCTCAATCCCCAGCTTGCGGGCAATGGAGGAACGCACCTCCTCGGTATCGAGTTTCTCTCCCTCAATGGCCGACGACTTCACGATCTCCGCCACCAACGTGGTGATCCCTGCCTCGGTCTTAAGCCCAAAGCCCAACGACTGCATCAGCCCCAAGTGGTTGCCCAGTTTGTGCCTCACCGCGGCCAAGCTATCCGCCACGGCGTGAGGGGCCCACGTAAAGTGGGGCCAGTCAGGTGATTCGTGAATAAAGGTCATTGTGGAGAGTTCCTGCGTAGAATATAACCCGTATTCACCGCACCCCGCCTTATTCGACGCAAAAGTTGCGTAGAATAAGCATCCTATTCGACGCATATCCCATTATTCGACGCGAAAAAGCCCCCCGGTTTTCACCGAGAGGCCCACCAGTCCCATCAAACCCTGCGTTCGTCGCTCCGCCCCTCACTTCCGCTGGCTTTTCCCCAATCGCTTCTCCAGCTCCCCCGCATTCACCGGCCCGGTCCATCGCTCCAAAATTTCGAGCGTCTCAGCCCTCAGCAGATAATTCACCGGCAGCGAGCTAATCGCGTAATCACCTGCGGTTTTTCCTCCGTCATCAAACAAGAAGGACAATTCCACCTTCTGATTCGCCGCGAACTTTCGGGCCGCTGCGGAATCGTCTCGAACGTTGACCGCCAACACCTTCACGTGTGGGCTATTCGCAGCGATCGTGGCCAGTACCGGCATTTCTGCGCGGCAGGGAGGGCACCAGCTGGCCCAAAAGGAGACAAGGACGAATTCCTCTTTCAGGTTGCGGGCGTTGAACGGAGCACCGGTTTCGTCAACTGCCATGATGCGGGGTGCGCGTACCCCATCTCGCGGCGCGGAGAGGACGCTCCTGAACCAAAATGCCGGATGCTCGTACCAGCGGGGCTTTTCGGCATTCACGATGTGCGCCACCGAGAGGCACAGCGCCACGAGTGACCAAGGGCGTGTCATGGCTTGCTCTTCCGGGGCCTCGTCGCGCCTTCAACTTTCTGTTGTATCCGTTTCACGTTCTCCAGAAAAGCGGTTTCCACCCCCGACGCTTCGGCTCCCACTCGCGCTCGGTACTTCGCGAACTCCGCATCCGCCTTGTCCGTCGCCTGCTGGTGACTGACACGCCCCGCGCCATCCAACGTCTTCGCGTCCATCGCCACGATCAGCCTGTCGAGGTGGGCCAGCCAATCTCTCATGAACGTTGGTTCTTGGTTCTGCGCGCGGAATTCGGCTGCGTCGAAGTAGGCCGAAACCAGCGTGTTCAAGCGCTTCAATTCCTTCTCGTCGAGATAGTTCTTCGCTACAATCACTTCCGCTCTTGTCGGCTGGTTTCCGCTGAAAGACAATAAACCCATGAAGGGCTTGCCGGCATCAGCCCGTTCAGCAATCACTTCTGCTGCTGTGCGGCCGTGCGCCGCATAATGAAGCTTGTTCTGAATCGTCTTGAAAAATGCCACGCTCTCTTGGCTCCTCGGATCGTAATCCATGCTGGTGGCATAGAGATCGAGAACTTGGCGATACAGGACCTTCTCGCTGGATCGAATATCCCGGATGCGATCGAGAAGTTCCTTCCAATAGCTCCCACCGCCCAGGTTCTTCAACCGGGCATCGTCCATGGTGAAACCCTTGACCAAGTACTCCTTCAGTCTTTCGGTCGCCCAAATTCGGAATTGCGTACCGCGAGGGGAGCGTACCCGATAACCGACAGCGATGACAACCTCGAGGCTGTAGAAATTCGTTGGTTTTCCCATAAATTCGGAATTCCCGAATTTCTTCATGGTACGGCCTTGGTCGAGTTCTCCTTCAGCGAACACGCCTTTGATGTGTTCGTTGATGGTTGACTTTGCTTTGCCGAACAGGGTGGCCATTTGGTCCTGGGTAAGCCAGACCGAATCATCTACGAGGCGAACCTCAAGGGCAGGAGACCCCGATTCCGTTTGGTAAAGGACGATTTCTCCGGAGGGATGCTTGCTCATGGAACCGAGCTCCTGAAGATCAGTGGATACTGCACGAATTAGCAGTAAACGATACACAAAAAGCCGCTAGTGAGCCGGACAAAAAGGCCCCCCGGTCTTCACCGAGGGGCCAATAATCCACCGGGCCTAGGCCGCTGCAAGCAGTGGCCCTGCCGTTACCCTTTAACCTCCGGCCCGGTGTACAGGTACTTCGGCCGCACGATCGGCAAGCCCTTGCCGCCGCGCGCTTCGGTGCGCTCCCACACGATCTGCGAGGCGATGCCCACGCAGCGGGCCAGGCCGAACAGCACCGTGTAGTACGACTCGTCCGTCAGGCCGCAGGCGTTGAGCAGCGTGCCCGAGACGGCATCCACGTTGGGGTAGGGGTTGCTCACCTTGGGACGCTTTTTCAGCGCCGCCACGCCGGCCGTGCGCAGCGTCACCGCCAAGCGGAACAGCGGGTCGTCCTTGGCGATCTCCTCGCCCAGCGAATACTGCACTGTGGCACGGGGGTCCTCCACGCGCAACACAGCGTGGCCGAAGCCGAACAGCACGCCGCCGGTGGCGAGGCGGTTCTCCACGTACGTGCTCACCTCGTCGAGGTTCGTCGGATCCTTGATCTCGTCCGCCACTTCCTTCACGAAGCGCAGGCACTCCTGATTGGCCATGCCGTGCAGCGGGCCCGCGAGCGCCGCCATGGCGCCGGCCAGCGACCCGTACATGTCTTCCTGACCCGAGGCGATGGCCTTGCCCACGAAGGTCGACAGGTTGCCGCCGCCGTGGTCGGCATGCAGGATCACGAACACGCGGAGCAGGCGCGTCAGCTCGGGCTTCGCGCCCGGCGCGCCCAGCATATGCACGAAGTTCTCCACCCAACCCAGCTCGGGCTTCGAGGGAATGGGGTCGCCCCAGCCGCTGCGGATGCGGTAGATGGCCGCCACCAGCTCGGGCAGCTGCGCGATCACGCGCAGGCAATCCTTGCGGTAGTCGCCCGCGTTCTCGAACATGCCCATGGCGGCAAGGCCGCCGAGCAGCCATTTCATCGGATGGCCGTCGCGGGGGAAGCTTTCCAGAACCTTGATCACCCCGGGGTGCAGCGGACCCTGGCCCAAAAGCTCGCCGTGAAACACCGCCAGCTTGGCGGGGTCGGGCAGCTCCTTGCGGAGCAGAAGGTGGATGACTTCCTCGGGTTCGAGGTGCGCGAGCTGCGCGATGGGAATGCCGCCGTAGCTGAGTCCCTTCACCGGGTCGACGTCGCTGATGGGGCATGTGCCCACCGGAAACCCGCGCAGGCCCGTATCGATGAGCTCGCGCGTGATCGTGAACAAGACCTCTTTGCCGTCCGGTGCGCTCTCCGCGCCCGTGTTTTTGACGTTCGTGTCTGTCATGCCGTCTCCTTCGGTGATCGACCCCGTCTCCGGGGGCCGCACCGCGTGTGCTACCGACTCACTGTTTGTTCAACATGGTACTGGGTACCGGGTATCGGGTATTGGGAGAACGCAAACGCACAGGCGCTGTGTTTTATTCCCAGTACCCAGTACTCAGTACCAACTTCGTCAGCCCGGAATCGCCTCCGCCACCAACTTGCCGAAGGCCATGCAGCCCACTTCCGTCGCGCCGTCCATGAGGCGGGCGAAATCGTAGGTCACCGTCTTGGCGCCGATGGTCTTCTCGAGCGCGGCTTCGATCGCGCGGGCCGCCTCGGTCCAGCCGAGGTGGTCGAGCATCATCACCGCGGAAAGGACCACCGAGCCAGGGTTCACCTTGTCGAGGTTCGCGTACTTGGGCGCCGTGCCGTGGGTGGCTTCGAAGATCGCGTGGCCGGTGAGGTAGTTGATGTTGCCGCCCGGGGCGATGCCGATGCCGCCCACCTGCGCGGCCAGCGCGTCGGAGAGGTAGTCGCCGTTGAGGTTCAGCGTGGCGATCACGTCGAAGTCCTCGGGGCGCGTCAGCACCTGCTGCAGCGCGATGTCGGCGATGGCGTCCTTGATGACGATGCCGGCGCCGGGCTTGCCTTCGGGGATCTTGCACCACGGGCCGCCGTCGATCGGCTCGGCTCCGAAGAATTCCTTGGCCACGCGGTAGCTCCAGTCGCGGAAGCCGCCCTCGGTGAACTTCATGATGTTGCCCTTGTGCACGATCGTCACGCTCTTGCGCTTGTGCTTGATCGCGTACTCGATGGCGCTGTACATCAGGCGCTCGGTGCCCAGCTGGCTGACGGCCTTCACGCCCACGCCCACGTCCACGCTCACCTCGCGGTGCGGCACGCCCACGCTCTCGAGCTTGGCCTGCCAGGCCTTGGCGGCGTCTTCGGTGCCGAAGCGGATCTTCGCGAACTGCTTGGGGTAGTCGCTCTGCAGGAAGGCCAGCATCTTGGCGGCTTCGGCCGAGCCGCCCTTCCACTCGATGCCAGCGTAAATGTCCTCGGTGTTCTCGCGGAAGATCACCATGTCGACCTTCTCGGGAGCCTTCACCGGCGAGGGTACGCCGGTGTACCAGCGCACGGGGCGCAGGCACACGTACAGGTCGAGGATCTGGCGCAGGGCCACGTTCAGCGAGGTGATGCCGCCACCGACGGGAGTCGTCAGCGGGCCCTTGATGCCCACGAGGTATTCCTTGAAGGCGGTCAGCGTTTCCTCAGGCAGCCACACGCCGTCGCCGTACACCGTGAGCGACTTCTCCCCCGCGTACACTTCCATCCACTCGATTTGGCGCTTGCCCGCATAGGCCTTGCGCACCGCCTCGTCGATCACGTGCTGCGACGCGCGCCAGATGTCCGGTCCCGTGCCGTCGCCTTCGATGAAGGGAATGATGGGGCGGTCGGGAACGTTCAGGGCGCCGTTTGCGCCGATGGTGATGGCCTGGCCTGAGCTGGGAACTTTGACGTGCTGGAAAGTGGGCATCGGGGGACTCCGGATACGGAAATCCGCGCTGAAATCACGGGGTTTTCACGGATTTTTTCGCGGGTGATTGAAATCGCAAATATAGCACGCGGAGGGGGTGGGGATGTCGGAATGGAAACGGGTGCTAGGTATCCGGGACCGTCGGGGCACAGCGCAAAACGAGGGATGAGGCGCGGGAACCCGGAGATTTACCTCAACGGCATGCAATCAGGACGGGGACGACGGAAGGCAAGGGCGGGGGGGAAGGTAGCGCCCGGGGACAATCGGTCCGGGTCATTTGTCCCGTTCGCAAATTCCAATACGCGGCACCCATTACCCGGCACCCGGCACCCAGTACCCAGTACCATAAGGCCTCCTCTGCTGGGGCTCACCCCGCCACGGCCTCGACTTCCGACTCCCCGTTTTCCGGATCCCAATGGCGGATGCGCATGAATTCGGGGAACACGATGGGCTTGTGCACCGACTTACCCACCAAAAGGCGCAGGCATTCCTGAATGCCCTCGGTGATCGACGGGTGGGGGTGGATGGACTTCATGATGTCCTCCAGGCCTTTGTCCTGGTCCATCAGGTGGGCGATCACCATGATGGTGCTGCCCGCCTGGGGGCCTGCGGCGCGCATGCCCAAAATGCGGTTGCTGCCGTCTTCCGACACGAGGATCTTCACGAACCCGTCGGTGCGGCGCATGGCGATGGCGCGGTTCACCAGCGCGTTGGAGGTGTAGCCCACGCGGTAGGCGATGCCCTGCGCGCGGCACTGCTGCTCGTTGAGGCCCACCACGGCCACCTCGGGGTTGAAGAACATGATGGTGGACATGTTGTGGTAGCGCAACTGGAACTTGTTCTTGCCGTACATCGCCTTCACCGCATAGCGGCCTTCCATCTCGGCCACGTTGTAAAGGGCGGAGCGCTGCGTGACATCGCCCACGGCGTAAATGTTCCACTTCACCAGACAGTCGCCATCGGCATCCAAACCGCCGCGCGCGTTGATTTTGATGCCCGCGTTCTCCAGACCGAGGCTGTCGAGGTTGGGTGTGCGGCCCACGGACACCAGCGCGGCGTCGACCTCGAGCACCTGACTGCGGCCGCCCTCGTAATCCACCGTCACCTCCAGAAACTCCGGCCGCTTCACGATGGAGCGCAGGATGGCGTTGTGGTGGATCGTCACGCCTTTCTTCTCGAGGTTGTGGCTCACGTAGGCGCTCACGTCGTCGTCTTCAAAGGGAATGACGCGCGGCTGGCGGTCGAGCAGGTGCACCTTGGTCTGGCCGAAGTTGGAGAAGATGCTGGCGTATTCGCAGCCGATGATGCCGGCGCCGATGATGAGCAGGCGCTTGGGGAACTCGCGGAAGGAGAGCACGCCGTCGGAGTTGACCACCCGCTCGCCGTCCACCACCACGCCGGGAAAATCGCGGGGCTTGGAGCCGGTGGCGATCACGAAATTGTCGGCGGTGATGCGCTCCTCCCGGCCGTTCTGGAGCGACACGTCGACGGATCGCTCGTCATGGAAGCGCGCGAAGCCGCGCTTCAGGGTGATGGAGCCGGGCCCCTTCCAGCGCGGAGGCGAAAAGGTCTCCACCTGCGAGAGCAGCTGGTACTGCTTCTCCTTGGCCGCCTGAATCACCGTGTCGCGCACGGCCTTGTAGTCGACCATCAGCCCCGCGGCGCGGTAGCCGCGGTCCACCGAGGCGGCGTTGGCGTAGTCCTTGGCCAATTCCCACAGGGTTTTACTCGTCAGGGCGCCGTGCAGAATGCCCGCGCCGCCGATGTGCGCGCCTTCGATCAGGCACACCTTTTTGCCGAAGTCGAAACCGCGCATCGCGGCCGCGAAGCCGCCGGGTCCCGAGCCGATCACGCAGATGTCGAAGTCGTTGTCGTGGCGGGTGGGTTCCATGGTGGTGGTCTCCGGGGAAGAAAATCAGAAATCAAAGATCAAAAATCGGACATGAGCATCGCGCCGCGACCTCCGGGAGCGGTCACACCGCCGAGGCGGGAGCCTCCAGGAGGGAACGCGTGATCAGCGGGTCGTCGATGCCGGCCTCCGCGAAGCCTTTGGCGCGGAGCAGGCACGAGGGGCAGCGGCCGCAGGGCGGGAAGAAGCCCTCGTAGCAGGTGTGGCTGAGCGCGAGCGAATCGAGCGCGCCCCACGCTTGCGCGAGCAGGACGCTTTCGGCCTTGGTGCGGAACATCAGCGGGGTGTGGATGCGGAACGCGCCTGCCCGGCCGAGGTTGCGCTCGGGCCAGCCGAGACCGATGTGAAGAGACTTCTGGAGGGCGCGCAAGGTATCGTGGCGGCAATCGGGGTAACCGCTGAAATCGGTTTGGCACACGCCGGTGACCACATCGCGAATGCCGCGCGTGTAGGCGTAGGAGGCCGCCTGCGTGAGGAACAGCAGGTTGCGGCCGGGCACGAAGGTGTTGGGGAGCCCATGGTTGCCCGGGGTGTCGCCGGCGGCTTCGATTTTGATGCTGGCATCGGTCAGCGAGTTGCCGCCCATCTCGCGGAAGAAGTCGAGCCTGAAGCGGCGCAGCGGGACGCCGAGCTTCCACGCGATTTGCTGCGCGGCGCGCTCCTCGTGGGCGTGGCGCTGGCCGTATTCGAAAAACACCGCTTCCACGCTCGCGAAGGTCCGCAGCGCCCAGTGCAGGCACGTGGTGGAATCCTGCCCGCCGGAGAACACGACGAGCGCGGTGCGGTTGATCTTGGTTTTTGTGGGCGCAGACACGCGGAAAACCCCTCTTCCTGGGGGGAAAGATAGTCGTTAGCGCAGTCCCAACGTCTTGTGCAGCTGGAACGACAGCTTCCAGCGCGGACGCGCCAAGGCGGCCTCGATGGTGCGGGCCCATTCGGCCCGGGTCTCATCCTCACATCGTTCGCCTCGGCCGAACTGAGCCGTGCGGATTTCCTTGGGCTGCAGAAAATAATGCTCGAAGCGCGAGTCCTCGAAAAACGCCAGATCCTGTCCCTCGTAGACGAGCTTCAGCTCGTTGCCGCTTTTTAATACCCACGAGCCGCCTTGCGAGAGCTTGGGGCTCACCGTCACCCAGTCGACGCCCAAGGTGGTTTCCGAGGTGCCGTTTGTTTCCATGGTCACGTAATAACCGTGATCGTGCAGCAACCTCACCAGCGCCCCCACCGCCTCGGGCTGGATGGTCGGTTCGCCTCCGGTGAGCACTACGAACTTTGCCGGGAAATCAGCGATGCGGGCCAGCACCTCTTCGGGGGTGAGTTTTTCCTTGGGGGCGAAATCGGTATCGCAAAACGTGCAGGACAGGTTGCACCCCGCCATGCGGATGAACACCGCCGGCGTGCCGGCGTGAAAGCCCTCGCCCTGGAGCGAGTAGAAGATTTCGGCGATGCGGAGGGTGGGGGAAGACACGGGGTGAAAGATAGCTGACAGACAAGAGCCGACAGCATACAGCAAGGACACCTTACAGATTGATCGCTACAGGTTAAAACCGACGAAGCTCGTGTTTTGCTGTCCGCTGTAAGCTGTCCGCTGTCGGCTAAAATGCCTGATTAAACTTCACGATCAGCGCCACCCCGTGTTCGCTGAACCCCAGATCGCCGCGCATGGCGCCGGCGCGTTCGTTGAAGATCAGGCGACCGCCCACGCCCCCGGAATAATGGAGCTTCGCGTGCGAGGCGTCCTCGAAGTCGCGGCCCACGCGCCCGGTTTCGGCGAAGGTCGCGAGTTGCCAGTCCTTCCCCAGCCACGAGCGGATGATCGGCAGCGCGAGCGCGAAATTGAAACGCAATTCCGCCTGCGCCGCCTGCGCGCTCATGTCGCGGAAACGTTTGTTGGGTACGCCGCGCAGCACGTCCTCGTTGCCGAGGTTCGGCTCCAGATAAAACGGCGGGTCGCCGAACATGGTTTTCTGCCACAGCTTGCCGGCCACTTCCCAACGCGGGCCGAGCGTTTCGTAGGCGGCGATCCAGCTCTCGGCTTGCCGGAAGGCGTAGTCGCCCGCGAGCGAGGTGCCGAAGCGTTGGGCGATGTGCCAGCCGCGCGTCACCACGTCGCGGCTGTCGCGGGTGTCGTACTCGAAGCCCGCTTCCCACACGTCGGCGAGGCCGCCGCTGTACCCGGTGACGTGCGGGCCGAGGATGAGGGCGGCGCCGGGGGTGCCGTCCTCCTTGCGGACGCGGGTGATGTCCCAGCGCTCGACCCGCGCCGCGGCGACGACGCGGAGGGCGGGGTGAAGCGCGGGAACGGGGCGCCGGAACTCGGTGAACAGGTAGCCGCCCAGCGGGGAGTACTCCACCTTGTCCGCGTCGGCGGGATCGTTCCCGCCGCCGAAATAGTTGTCGGGAAAACGCTGAAAGCTTCCCTCGAAGCGCGCCTCCCAAGGCGTGCCGAAAAAGCCGTCGGTGCGGTTGGTGACGCGCAGCTCCATCTGGTTGCGCGTGGTGTACAGCACGCGGTACTCCATGCGCGCCCCCGGACGCGGCGATCCGGAGTGTACGGCCATGGTGCCGAGCCCGATGCCGATTTCCGGGGAGATCTTCAGACCGGGAATGATCGTCAGCTTCGAAGCCGGCGCGGTCGCGGAATCGGTGGCGGCGGCGGGAAGTGCGGCGCCCAACCACAGCAGGGCGAGAACAAGCGACGGTGTCCGGCGTTTCACGCGACCCGCGCGGCATGCCCCCGGTAAAATTTCAGACATGCGCGACATATATACTTTATCCCTCATGACCCGTCCCGCCGTCCTCTCCTCCTTGCGCGCGTACCGCCTGTGCGTTCTTCTGTGCCTCGCCGGCACGCTTCCCGCAGCGGCGCTCACGGTTCCGCAAGGCGATCTGCGCCGCGACACCCCGGCCGACTACGCGCCCCAATCCAATCCCGGAAAAACCCACAACGAATTCTGGACGTGGCAGTTCAGTTTGAACGACGGCATTCAGGCCCAACTCAACCTGTCGCGCGTGCACTTCGGAAAGTTCAAGGATCCGGTGTGCGGGGCCGATCTCGCCGTCATGGGTCCGGGCGGGCGCAGCGAGTTCGTGGCGCGCGAGTACGCCCTCTCGAACTTCAAGTGGGAGCCTTCCGCGGGGCGGCTCGCCGTGCACGCCAACATTTTCGCGGAAGGGCTGCCTCCGCGCGAGCACCGCGTGTTCTTCGCCACCACCAAGGGCGGCAAGGACTACTTCCTCGACCTCACCTTCGAAAGGATGACGCCGGGAGTGGTGTGGGGCGACGGCTTGTTCCGCCTGGGCGGGGGCGAAAGCGTGGCCTTGTTCCTGCACATTCCGCGGGCGCGCGTGAAGGGGCGTTTGGGAATCGGCAAAGACACCATCGACGTGCGCGGATTCGGGTGGATGGACCACAGCCGCCAGTCGCAGTTCGGCACCCGGTTCATGGATGCGGGTTACCGTTACGTGGTCACCGAAGGACGCACCGAGGGCGGATACTTCTTCACCGAAGGCAACACCGTTTTCGGGTATGGCGTGCGCGAGGAGAACGGCGGTCTCGTGCTGGTGCGGCCTTCGTCCATCGGCGCGCCCGAGCGGACGACGTGGGGCGGCGTGTCGGTGCCCAAACGACTGGAAATCGGCGTGGCCTCGGGCGCGCCGGTGCGCTTCACGCGCCTCGCTGATCGTCAGCGCACCTCGGTGCTGCAGGAGCTCGGCAAGCTGGAGCGCTACGGCGCGCGCATGTTCCTCGGGGGCGAACTGCTCGGCTACCGGGGAACCGGCAGCGTCGACGGCGGCGACGCCACCTACCCGGCGGTGTATTCGTTCACGATGGTGAAGAGGTAGTCCTCACCCCACCCCCTGACCCCCTCCCCTCTCCCTTGCGCAAGCGATCAATGGAGAGAGGAGGGGGTGCCCGAAGGGCGGGGGAGAGGTGAGGATTACCTTCCCCCCGCCGTCCTCACCATCACGCCTTTCTGCGTCCCGATCCGCAGCGAACCGTCGGCCCCCGCGTACACCGTGTTGACGAACAAGGTCAGCAGACCCGGCAGGTTGTCGCGCGTATACACGTCCCAATTTCCCTCTTGATACCGCGCCGCGCCGCCGCGCAGGCTGACCCACACGGCGCCGTCGGCTCCACCCGTGATCGTGGCGACGCGTTCGTTGATGAGGGCCCCCAGGCCCGCCCCCGGCCCGAACGACAACCACGTGCCATCCTTGGCGCGACGGCTGACGCCGGCCTGCGTGCCCACCCACAAACCGCCTTCGGCATCCACGTGCAGCGCGGTGATCCCGTGATGAGGCAGGCCGCCCTCGGTGTCCTCGGGGGTGAAGCGCGTCCACGACGAGCCGCTCAGGCGCACCAGGCCGCCGATGGTGCCGATCCACTTGTCGCCTGAGGAATCCACCGCGATGGCGGTGACGGCGGGGTGGGGAAGACGGCCCGCGATGCGGTCACCGGTATAGGTGGTCCATGAGGAGCCGCGCAGCACGGCGAACCCGTTGCGCGTTCCCACCCAGCGTTCCTCACGGTGGAGCGCGAGCGAGAGGACGCCGTCATCGGGCAGGCCGCCGCGCGTGCTTTCCACAGTATGCACGCGCCACGAACCGTTGGCGAGCACGCCGAGGCCGCCGCCGAGGGTGCCCACCCACAGGTCGCGGAAGCGGTCGACTCCCAGGCAGGTCAGCGAGTCGGAGGTCGGCCCTCCCTTGACCGTGGCGGCGCTGAGAATGCGGTAGCCGCCGGTACGGTCTTCGATGGTCAGGCCGCCCCGGGTGGCGTAATAGGTGTTGCCGAGCGGATCCTGGGTGATCGCCGTCACCTCGGGCGAGGGCAGTCGTCCCAAATCCATCAGCGTCCAGCGGGGAATGCCGGTTTGCGAGAACCCCAGAGTCACGAAGGCGCCAACCAGGCCAAGTGCGCCGATCGCGACGGGACCAATTCGGGATGATTTTTTCATGAAGACTCCGGATGTTCCCGTAAAGTAACCAGCCAAGAGCGCTCCGGGGTGGCTCGCCGTCAAGGCTCCTCGTTCCGCCGTCGTCTCTCTGCCGTCAGCTCAGCTCTTCGCCGACCGCCATCACGCTATCTTTCCCGCCATGTCCGATGCCCTCAATGCCCCCTCGGGGACGTCGTTTACGCCTCGGCCCCATGCGCCGTTCGGGACATCGGGGGTGATTCGCTTCGTCCTCCTGTTTTTCGCGGAGCTTTTCGCTCATCTCCCCGACCTGTTGCGTCTGCGGCTGGAGCGCGCCGCGGCAAGACGCGTGCAGGCGGCGCAGGCCGAAAGCGGGGAGGGGAACCGCGACGGGTCGGCATCAAGCCTCAGGGTCCTGTGCATCAGCGACAACCTCGACGAAGTCAACGGCATCGCGCTGGCTTCCCGCATCCAGCTGCGCGAACTGCGGCGCATGGGACGCGACGCGTGGCTGTTCGGCGTGGCCTTTCACACCCGGTCGCCGCGGCTCGAAGGGGCCGATCAGGCGATGACCCTCGCGCCCGGCCGCTTTTCCATGGATCAGGCCGGCTACGAAAACAGCGAACTCGTGGTGCTGCGGCTCAAAAGCCTGATCGATTTTTTGCGCGCGCACCCGGTTGATCTGATCGAGTTCGAAACCCCGGGTCCGGTCAGCACCATGAGCCTGGTGGCCTCCAAGGTGATCGGCATCCGGACGTTGTCTCACTACCGCACGGACATCATCGTGTACAGCGAATTGCTGATGAAGGGGCGGGTCGGCATCGCGATGGTGCAGTGGTGGACGCGCATGTTCACGCGGCTCGCGGGCCCGGTGGTGGTGCCCTCCAACGCCTACCGCGAAAAAGTGGAGGCCATGGGCGTGAGGCCCGAGCGCATCCGCAAGCTTCCGCGCGGCGTCGACCTCGCGTTTTTCCGTCCCGACCTGCGCGATCGATCCACGTGGGTGCGCTTCGGGGTTCCCGACGACGGTCCCAAGTTGTTGTACGTGGGGCGCGTCTCGGTGGAAAAGAACCTCGAAGCCCTCACGCTATCGTTTCTCGACGCGCTCGCCGTGCGCCCCGATCTGCGGCTGATCGTCGTCGGCGACGGCCCTTACCTCGAGGACATGAAGCAGGCGCTGGCCAACTGCGGCCGCGCGCACTTCACCGGCGTGTTGCGAGACGGAACCTTGGCGCGCGCCTTCGCCTCGGCCGACCTGTTCGTGTTCCCCAGCCTCGCCGACACGTTCGGCAACAGCGTGGTGGAGGCGCTCGCCTCGGGCCTGCCCTGTTTGGTGAGCGACCTGGGCGGCCCGTGCGAGATCGTGGACCCGGGCGTGTGCGGCGCGGTGTTCCGCCACGACCAGCCGCACGCGCTGCGCGACGGGATTCTCGCGCTGGTGAACGACCCCGCGCGGCTTGAAGCCTGGCGCGAGCCCGCGCGCGCGCGCGCCGCGACGTTCTCCTATGAAGCCGCGGCGAACGCGTTTTGGCGGATGTATGAGGATGTGAACGAACGCAAAATCTGAATGCGGAACCATGCACCTGAAATCCTTTTATGACGTATTTGGGGTCGTGGCTGGTGGCATGTGGCCACAACCGCCCCGATCATCATGATGGGTAGGGTTCTTGCCACTACCCACTACCCACGACCCATTTTCAACCCCGGAGCCCTCTCATGTTCGTCCATTCCGTTTACTTCTGGCTGAAGCCCGACCTGACCCCCGAGCAGATCGCGTTGTTCGTTGAACGCGCCACGGCCCTGACGACCTTGCCGTCGGTCAAGCACGGTTGGGTGGGCAAGCCCGCCGCCACCGACCGCCCCGTCATCGACCGCAGCTATTCCTACGGCCTGGTGGTGGTGTTCGACGACGAAGCCGGGCACGACGCCTATCAGGTTCATCCCCTCCACGACGCGTTCCGCGAACTCCATGATTTCTGGACGGCGGTGAAGATCTACGACTTCGAGTAAGGAAGGCCCAAAACGAAGCGCAGAACTCCGAACGCAGAGTGCAGAAATGCAAAACTTCCGTGGGAAGATCGGCATCCGATGATCGAAGGCGTGCTTTTTACGTCGAGGTTCCGATCTCTGGGTTCAACGTTCAAGATCCCTCACGGAAAGACCATTGATGCGCAGGCCTGTGTTTCAGAGTTCTGCACTCTGAGTTCCGAACTTCGCCATTGACCACAAGGAAGTCCATGTTCCTCCACAACGTGACCTATTGGCTGAAGCCCGATCTGACGCCCGAGCAGTTGGAAACCTTTCACGAGGGAATCGCCGCGCTGATGAGGCTGAAGACCGTGAAGGCGGCGTGGTTCGGGACTCCGGCCAAAGGGGGAGAGGCGATCGCGGATCGGTCGTACACCCACGCGCTGGTCATGGATCTGGGGGATGCGGCGGGACACGACGCTTTTCAGATCGATCCCGAACACGACGCCATCCGCGCCCGCCTCGGCGGGCTGTGGGACCGCATCGTGATTTACGACGTGGAAGGGTGAGAGACGTTCAGGGTTCAGAAACCTGGAACGCGAGGGATAACGCAAGAATCGTGGAAGTCTCTCGTCCTCACCCCCGGCCCCTCTCCAACAAGTTGGACTGGGGGGCCCTTCCGGAAACGGTACTCAGCGACGCGTTGCGTCTATCGGAGATGGGGGACTGCCGGAGACCTCACCAAAAATCAGGTTTTGGTTTACATCAGCAACAACCCCGCCACAACGACGGCGAAGAGGACGACGGTTTCGGCGACCTCGGTGATGACGCCGGCGGTTTGAAGGGTCAGGTCGCGCCCCTGCGCGGGTGAGGTGCGAGGATGGCGCAGGCGCAAGGTCAGCCAAAAGGCCAGCCCCCACGCGGCCAAAATCACCACCGCGACCCGTACGGGAAACAGGAAGGTGAGGAACAGGGCGACGGCGCTGAGGAAACCCGCGCGCACGCGCCTGCGGGCGAGCAGGGGCCCGCGCACGGGTTCGAAGTGCGCGGCGCGCAGGAACGCCCAGGTGTGCGCGGTCATGCCCAGGATGGGGAACACCAGCGCGCTGCGCGTGCGCCAGTCGGCGCTCATCAGCATGAGGCACAGCCATTTGAACGCCGTGAGGCCGAAGACGAACGCCGCGCCGCGCAGGTCGACGCGCACGCTGCGGTGATAGGCTGTTCCGGGCGGCGTGCGCAGGCCTTGCCCGGCCTCGATCACCCCGCGCCAGGGGCCGAACCCCGCGAGCGCCTGCGGCAGCAACACCGCGATCGCGCAGGCGATGGCGGCCGGCAAAAAACGCGAGACGGCCACGAACACCAGCACGTTGATGCTGCCGTGGGCCGCGCCCACCCAGGGGAAGTAATGCAGTGAGTGGACAAGCGGCACGCGGCCGCGCGGCGGAATGCGCAGGGCGGTCAGGTGGGCGAGGGCGTTGCGAAGGCTCACGCGGTTTTCCTCACGAAGCGGACGCGCGCCGCGAGAATTTTCCGGGGGGCAGGCTTGAGTCCGTCGTGTTCACGGGTCCCAGGTAATCGAAGTCGACATGGCCCGAGAACGGGTCGCTTTTGGCGACCCGGATGCGCACGGGCTGACCGAGCTCGAAGCGGATGCGCGAACGGGCCCCCACCAGGTGACCCGTCTCCGGATCCTTTTCGAAATAATCGCCGCGCAGGCGCGACACGGGAATCATCCCCTCGCCATACGGGTCCGTGGTGGTCACGAACAATCCGAAGCCCTCCACGCCGCTGATGGCGCCCTCGAACTCGCGGCCCACCAGCTTGCGGAAGATCCACGCGGTGGCGATGCGCATGGCCTTGCGTTCGGTCTTCACGACGTCGATCTCGCGTCCGGATATCTCGTCGGCGATGGCGACGGCCCGGTTCTGCATCGCACGGGGGATCTTCTTGCCCCGCGCGTGGAGCTTCATCATGCGGTGCGTCCACAGGTCGGCGTAGCGGCGGATGGGCGAGGTGAAGTGCGCGTAATACTGCCAGCCGAGCGCGAAGTGGCCCAAGGGGCTGGCGGAGTACTGGGCCTTTTTCATGCTCTGCAGGATTTTTCGTTGCACCGCCGGGGGGAGCGCGCCGCGCGAGGGATCGAGCAGGCGCACGTAGAACTGCTGGATGAAGGGGTTCAGGTAGCTGCCGGTTTCGCGCAGGTCCTCGGGTCCGTCCGCCTCCGCCGGCGCGGCTTTTTTGCCGCGCGTGCGCGACGACTTTTTCCCGTCGGCTTTCCCATCGGCCTTGGCGGCGTCCTGCAGACGCTCGGCGAGCTCGGCCTGCTGGTTCCACAGTTCCTGCACCACCTCGATGTCGGGTTGCTCGTGCACGCGGTACAGGCCGGGAAGCTTGTGCTTGTGGAGGTGGCGTGCGGTGGCCTGGTTGGCCAGCAGCATGCATTCCTCCACCCAACCGTGCGAAGCCAAACGCACGCCGGGGTAGATGTCGCGCGGTGTGCGGTTCTCGTCGAGCGCGACGCGCGGTTCGGGGAGCTGAAAATCGAGGTAGCCGTCGCGTTTGCGCTTGGCCAAAAGCGCGTCGGTGAACTCGGACAACAGGCACAAGAACGGTTCGCCCTGCTCCTTGAGGCCTTGGGCTTCCTGGTACGAGTGGAAGCGCGCCACGCGGATGAAGGTTTCCTCGAACTCGTAGTGAAGCAACGTCCCGTCGGCGGAGACGTCCATGAAACAGGAAAAGGCGAGGCGATCCTGGCCTTCGAGCAGGCTGCACAAATCACCGGACAGGCGCTGGGGCAACATGGGGGCGGCCGTCCACGGCAGGTATTGCGTGTAGCCGCGACGCAGGGCCTCCTCATCGAGCGCGCCGTCGAGCGTCACGTATTCGGAGACGTCTGCGATGTGCACGCCGAGTTTCCAGCTGCCGTCCGGCCGCTTCTCCAGCGAAAGCGCGTCGTCGTGGTCCTTGGCGTCGGGCGGGTCGATGGTGACGATGTATTCGTCGCGCAGGTCGCGGCGCTTGCGGTGGTTCTCCCACGCCGGTTCGGGCTGGTCGGCCGCCTCCGCGAGCGCGCGCTTGGGATAGCCCGGCGGAATGCCGTGGCGCTTGAAGAACTGGCGCGACACCTCGCCGAAGTCGAGGTCTTCGCGCACGGTGGACACCACCTTGGCGGCGGGGTACCCGAACGGGCCGTTGCGGTCAAGCGGCTTGATGCGCACCGAGAGGCCCGGCTTGGCGGCGCCGGTTTCGCCGCGCGGCAGCACGTACTTCATGCGGCTGCGGCCTTCGCCGGTGACCGCGAACAGGAACTTGCCCTCGCGCACCACGCGAGCCTGAATGCCCTCGGCGCGGGCGGCGCGGTTCCGGTCTTGCGGCGTCTCGTCCGGAGACGTTTCGCGATGCGATGACGCGCGGGGCGCGTCGGCGTCTTCGGTGACGATGCCCCTGCCCTCACCGGATACCTTTTTCTTGGCCGCAATCCGCGCCGCGAAGTGGGCCCCGGTCCCGGAGGTCGTCACCGCTCCGGCCTGCGGGGCCGTGTTCGCGCCCGACGCGTCGGGCGTCGCTGACGCCGGCTCCGGCGGGAGCATGTAGCGTTTGCCCTTGAGCTTCACGATGCGCCCGCTGGCCGCCATTTTCTTCAGCAGCTTCTTGAGCACGCGCTCTTCCTCGAGGCTGGTCACCAGCGCCACCATCAGACGGGGCCATGTGACGGTGCCGTTCGCCGCGCGAAGGATGTCCAGAACGGACTTGTCCGTGGGGGCGTGGGTTGCGGTCATGGGAGCTTTCGGTCGGCGGGGGTTGTAAAGGCGGGGTGGGCGAACACTGGGTTCCGGAACGCCGGACCCTCGGGGTTAATCAGGGGGCGGGGGCGGCTTTGCCGCGTTCGTAGATCAGGATGGGGTCGCACTTGCCGGGGAACTTGGCGGTGATCTTGTCGGCGCACCCGGTGGCGGTGAGCTGGGGGCAGGTGGCGCACACGTTGTCGAACCACTCGCGTGATATGCCCGGGGGCGGTTCGTTCGCCGCGGGAGCCCCCGCGCCGGGCTGGTCGAGTTTGGAGACGATGCTTTTGGCCATCGTCATCAGCTGCTGCACCGCTTGCGGCGGCAACTGGGCCCCGGCCTGCTGGAGGTAGAACTGGAGCGACTGAACGACGAGGTCTTTTTCTTCTTCGGTGAATGCCATGGCTGAGGACCAATATAGAAGAACGGGGTGGGTGGGGCGGGGAACCGGAGGACCGGTTTGTGATGTAGGGGCGAATGATTATTCGCCCCTACAAGATCGTCGTCATAAGCGATTTTTGGTTAACGGACATCCCCCGTAACACCCCTTTAACCTCACTCCTCCTTTCTCATCTTACCTTGTCGTGCATGTTGTCTCAAACCTCACGGCTGACGCGCGCGGCGGTCCTGGTTGCGATCACCGCTGTCTTGGGCGCGACGCGCGCTTCCGGGGCGGAGGTCGACTTCACCTACACGGGGCGCGCGGTCTTCGCCGAGCCCGCGGGAGACACGGCGTCCGCCTATACGGAGCACTATGCGCTGCGTCTCCGCGACGGTCAACCGCTGAGCGCGCGCACGGAGTACCGCGAACGTGCGGGGGTGTTGCGCGCCGAACGCACGCTCGAGTTCGGTACGGGCCCCGGCGCATGGCGGCCGAACTATCGGCTCATCGACAGGCTCACGGGCTACGAGGAAGGAGCGGAGCCGCGCGGCGTGACGGCTGCGGCTTCGTCGGCCCCGTCGCGGGTGACCGTGCGCGCGTTCCTGCGCGAAGGCGCGGGCAGGCCGCTGCGGGAAAAGACCCTGCAGGTGCCCGCGCCGGTGGTGATCGACGGCGGCTTCGTGCCCTTCGTGCGCGCGCACTGGGACACGCTGCTGACGGGCTCCCGCGTGGGCTTTCACTTCGTGGCGGTCTCGCGGCTCGACTGGTTCGCGCTCGAACTGTTCCACGACGCCGCGGCGAGCCGCGCGGGGCGCGTGGCCTTCGTGGCCCGGCCGCGTCACGCCGCGCTCCGCCTGATCGTCCCGGAGACGCGCGTGTGGTTCGACCCGGCCACGCGGCGCATGGTGGAGTTCCGCGGCCGCTCGAACCTGCACACCGAGGACGGCGGCCAGGACATGGTGCGGATCGTTTATACCCCCGCGCGGCCCGTGTCGCAGGTCGCCGCTCCCTGACCGCCGGCAGGCGTGATGGTTTGGGCCGCAGCCGGCTCCGTCGCTCCTGTCCGTGCCGTGATGCCGGCGTTTGGAACCTCCGGAACGTTTTAACCCTCCCCCCGAACGTTTTGCGGGAGTTTGGCGGCCCTGACCGGCGGATCGGGCGATCAAGGGGGCGTAAAAACTTCATGTCGCGGTTTGTGTGCGGTCGCGGTTTTAATAGGATTGCAACCCGTGAATCTCCCGTGCGCTTCCGCCGCCCCCCGTCCCGCAGGTTTTGCGGGCCTCTCGCCGTTTCGTGCAATCCACGAGGCGCCCGTTTGCGTACATGGGGGCGGAAGTGATCAGCGCCATGACAACCCTCGCACAGCCCGCGCGCGACCCCGTCGCGTTTCCGTGGATGACCGCCCCGCCGCGGTCCGCGAAAGCCTCCGTGGCCTTTTTCTTCCGCGTCGCGCCGTTTTGGGGCACGGGACGGTCGCGCACCCCCGGGAACCGTTCGGAGGGCGATGCGATGCCTGACACCGTGGTTCCGGTCCGGGCCGAAGCCCGCGAGCTGATGGAGCGCATCGTGCGCCGCGACGAGCGCGCGCTCGAACTTTTGTACGACCGCTTCTCCAAGGCGCTGTACGCCGCCGTGGTGTGCATCGTCAAAAGCCGCGAAGACGCCGAGGAGATTTTGTGCGAGGTGTTCCAGCAAGCCTGGGATCGCGCGGCGCAATACGACGCCGAGCGGGGGGCGGTGTACACCTGGCTGCTTCGCATGGCGCGCAACCGCGCCATCGACAAACTGCGCTCCAAGGCCCACAAGACCGAGCTTTTGGGCGCCGGGCAAGACGGCGAGATGGATGCGTTCGAGGCCGTGGAAACGGCCGGGCCGCTTGATCGCATCGTGCTTTCGGAGCGCGCGGTGGCGGTGAAGGCCGCGCTGGCGGAGATTTCCCCCGAACAGCGACGCGTGCTGGAAGCCGCCTATTTTGAAGGTTATACTCAGTCCCAGATCGCCGCGCAGGCGGGACTACCGCTCGGCACGGTGAAGACCCGCATGCGCGACGGCATGAAGCTCCTGCAGACGATGCTCAAGGGCAGGATGGAATGGCCATGAACAAGCAGGAATTCCTCGACCTCTGCCCGCTTTACGCGCTGGGCGCGCTCGACGGCGATGATCTCGCGCGGTTCCGCGCGGTGCTGGCCGACGCGCGAGCGCTCGATGACGAGATGCGTGCGGCGCTCGCCGAGGCCACGCATGCGGCGGCGCAGCTCTCGCTCGCGGCCCCGGAGGCTCTCCCGTCCGCGGCGGTGAAGGATCGCCTGATGGCGCGCATCCGCGGGGCCGAGGCGGCCGCGCCGCTCGCCGCTCCCGCCGAGACGATCGTGCCGCCCGCCGCCCGCCGGCCGGTCCGGCAGGCTTCCTGGCTCGACCGGGTGCTGACCGCGTGGCTCACGCCCCGCCCCGCGCTCGCGTTCGCCTTCGGCCTTTTGGTGCTCAGTGTCGGACTCGTGGTGTACGTGCAAACCCTCAACCGGTCGGTCAGCGACAAGGACGCGGCGCTGGTGGCGGCGCGCTCGCACATTCTCGAACTGCGCGATTCGCTCAGCCGCAAGGACGCCTTGCTCGAGGTGATCCGCGCGCGGGGCTTGCAGGTGGTGGCCATGGCCGGCACCGAGGCCAGCCCGGCGGGCTACGGGAAAATCCTCTGGGATCCCGAGCGCAAGAGCGCGGTGCTGCAGGTCTCGCTGCCGCCGCAACCCTCGGGCAAGGACTACCAGCTGTGGGTGATCCGCGACGGCAAACCCGTTGACGCCGGGGTGTTCCAGGTGTCGACGGGCGGCGCCGACGACGGCATGTACCGGATTGAACGCCTGGTGGAAACCGACAAGGCGGTGATCAACGCCTTTGCCGTGACCGTCGAACCCAAGGGCGGCGTGCCGCAACCCACCGGGTCGATGGTGCTTTTGGGCGCGGTGGAGATCTAGGGAAACCTAGGTCTCAAGGGGGCGAAAAATCGGCCTTCGGCCAGATGGCAGTTCGCCCTGCACCTTCTTCCTCTGGACCGCCTCTCCTATAGACTGCAACGCGTCGCTTAGTACCGTCTCCGGGAGGGCCCCCTCTCCGTTAGACTAAGGTGCGTCGCTTAGTACCGTCTCCGGGAGGGCCCCCCTCTCCAACTTGTTGGAGAGGGGCCGGGGGTGAGGCTGGGAGACATCCTCCAGTCACATTTTTCGTCTCCCGTCCAATCCGTTCTCCTGATTCTTCCGTAGGTGGTTTTGAACCCGGAATCTCCGGGTCGATTCACACCGGCCCCATTCCGGGACCGGGTACCACCTGAGAATCAAGGAGTTCCCCATGAAGCCCTCGTTCATCACCGGCGCCCGCCTCGTCGCCGTGTCCGCCTTCGCCGCCTCGTTCCTCCTCGTCAACTGCAACAAGAGCTCAAGCTCCGAAGAGAACCCCAACTTGTACACGCGCCTGGGCGGCACGCCCGCCATCGCCTCGGTGGTGGACACCTTCCTGGTGGAAGTGCTGGCCGATACCGTGATCAACGCCCGCTTCAAGGATCTCCCCGGCCCGCGCGTCACCGCGCTGCGCCAGAACCTGATCGACCAGATCTGCGCGGGCACCGGCGGCCCCTGCACCTACACGGGCAAGTCGATGCTGGCCGCGCACACGGGCATGAACATCCGCCAGGAGGAGTTCAACGCGCTGGTGGGTGACCTGATCACGTCGCTGAACAAGCACAACGTGCCCGAGGCCGAAAAGAACGAACTGCTCGGCGTGCTCGGCCCCATGCAGACCGACATCGTCGGCAAGTAAGCGCGGAGGGAAACGTGATCCTCCCCCTTGACTCCTTTTGGGGAGGGTGATCCGCACGCCGCCATCTGGGCGCGCGGATCCGGCGCGGACGGGGGTCCGCGCCGCCTTCCCCTCCGACCTCGACGCCGCGTTCCGGGCAGCCGTCACGCGAATCCGTTCTTCAACTTTCACTTCGCTCCTCCCGCCGCTTCGAACGTCAACCACCCATCGTCAACAGGGCCTCGAAAGGAACTCGCCATGATCATCCTCACGACCTCGCAGCCCTCCCAACCAGTGTCATCCCCGGCCTCCCCGGCAAAACATTCCGATCTTCAGGTGCCCGCGGAGCCGTTCGTGCTCACCAAGTTCGACGTTGCGTCCGGTTTCGGTCCTGAAGGACCGGCCCGGAGGCGCGGTTCCGCGCGCGCACCTTTCACGATTTCCGCCCGCGGCTTCAACCACCCGATGGTGAGCCGGCCCCACGATGTGTCCGAACCCTTGGGACGCTCTCAGGTGGAGGCCCGCATACAGGCCTTGATGGACGAGGGAGACCGCGCGCGTACCTTCCTAGTCGCGCTCTTTTCGACCGCCTTTTTTCTGGGCGCGGGCTACGCGCTGCTGTGGAAACCGGTGCTCGACCGCTGGGTGTTCTGACGCCGACGTCGCTCCGGCGGCGCGCCCGCGCACTTTGAAGCCAACCGCTGCGCGTTTCCTACCACCAAACCCCGTTTTTTCGGGGGAATTGGTTGTGTCCGCAGGGTTGTCGCGATAGGTTTAGGGGACTTCAGGTTTTTGAGGAGTCCATGAACGTTTCAGCGGTTTTCGGGGTGCGTGGGTCGCGCGGTCTTTGGGCCGTGGCGGTGTCGACGGGGTTGGTGTGCGGCGCGTTCGCGCCCGTGACGGAGGCGCAGACGGTGCCTCAGGGCAAGTCCCGCTTGTTCCTGTGGAGCGGCCGCTATGCGCCGGTGGCCAGGCCCTTGGGTGCGGGAATCTCCGACACCACCTACAGCAAAACCGACAGCGTGCGCAACCCGTGGCTTTTGGAGTACACGCCGGCGAACCCCAACGGCGCGGCCATGATCGTGATCCCCGGCGGTGGGTACGACAACCTCTCGCCGTGGGGGAGCGAAGGCGTTCCCGCGGCCAACACATTGACGGGCTTCGGCGTGCGCGTGTTCATTCTGCGCTATCGCGTGAGGCCCTATGGTTACCCTCACGCCATGTGGGACGTGCAGCGCGCGGTGCGCTGGGTCAGGGCGAACGCGGCGACCTACGGCGTCGACCCCAACCGCATCGGCGTGCTGGGCTATTCGGCGGGCGGCCATGTGGCCTCCACCGCGGCGACGCATTTCGACGCGGGGCTGACCGATTCGAACGCGGCCAACGGGCCGCACTGGTATCCGGGCCCGAAGGATTCCATCGACTTGTTTTCGAGTCGCCCGAACTTCCAGGCCCTGATCTATCCGATGACGACGATGGTGCGGTACCGCCCCGGCACCACCAACGACGAATACGCGTACGGCCCCGGCCGCACCATCTACATCGGGACCAACGCCTCCACGCAACTCGTCGACTACACCTCGAACGAGAAGCAGGTCACCGCGCAAACGCCGCCGGCCTTCATCAACTGGGGCACGGCGGACAATCTCGTCGACACGCTGAACAGCACGGCCTATCGCGACTCGCTCCGCGCCAAGGGCGTGCCGGTGAAGACCGTGGTGGTGACGGGCGGCGGGCACGATCCCAGCACGGCCAAGCTCGATAGCCTGCGTGTGTGGATGAACCTCGGCGGTTACCTGACGTCGATCCGCGCCGACGGCGCCCGCAAGGCGCGCTTCAAGGCTCCGGCTCACGCCTGGCGGCTCGACGCCGCGCCCGATGCGCTGGGCCGCGCGGCCCGCACGGGCCGGGCCGCGGGTCCGGCGCTGAACGCACAGATCAAGACGAAGGATTCCGAATGATGTGTTCCCACTCCTCACCGTCGCGTGGTCTGATGACGCGCGGTCTGTTGGCCGTCTCAATCTTGACCGTCGCGGGTTTGTCGGCACCACACGAGGTCGCAGCCCAAACCGTGCGCACCATCCGCTGGGCCGCCATCGGCGACGCGGTATCCAACACTGGGTGGCCGGCGCGCCTCGCCGCTCGCATTCCCTACGACAGTGTCATTAGTTATGGCCACGCTGGGGGTACGGCCTTGCGCAGTGGCGACTCCAGCTATTGGGCCTCGGGCAGGCTGGCTCAAATCTTCGCCTACAATCCCGACATCATCACCATACAGCTCGGCGCGGCCGATTCGAAGCCCGTGAACTGGGATGACAGCGTCAGTTTTGTCGCCGACTACAAGGCCCTTATTGACACTCTGCGCACCTTGCCTTCACAGCCCCGCATCATCATTGTCTACCCGGCTCCGGTTTGGAAGAGCGAAGCGGGTACGCAGGATCAGGGGTTGCGCCGCGGGTCGGTGATCGCAAGTTCCATCATCCCGAAGCTTCGTGCCATTGCGCTCGAGAAAGGTACAGATACCGCCAACGTGCATGCTCTTCTGTTGGCGCGGCAATCACTGTTCACCGATAGCATCGTGCCGACCACGGCGGGTAACGACACTCTGGGCAAGCACGTGTTCAACGCCTTCGTGGATCAGTCGATCCGCGTGATGTGCGTGGGGAACAGCATCACGGAGGCCACCTCCAGCAGCATCAAACAAAAGTATACCTCGCGGTTGCGCATGATGCTCGGCAAGCGCTATTGGGTGTGGAACGGAGGCAAGAGCGGTTGGTGGATGCAGCGCGCTCAATTGCCTGGGGCGAACGCGTCGTACAAGTCCTACGTGACCGACAAGCCGCTCATGGACACGTTGTTTCTGCGCAAGCCACATTATATCACGGTCAAGCTCGGCACGAACGACGCGCGGGAGAATTTCTGGGTCGGCTCGCGTTTCATCAACGACTACCGCTACTTCATCGACACCCTGTACAACAACATGATCCCCAAGCCGAAGTTCATGCTGTTCAAGGCCTACCCTGCGTGGCGGGTCAACGGGAACTGGGCCTTTGCGAACAGTGGTTATACTGCGGCCGCCAACGGCATCAACGGCGATATCATTCGCGATTCGCTGGGTCCGTCCATCGATCTGATCGCCGCATCGCGCCCGGCGCAGGTCGCGGGGGTGGTCGATTTGCACGCCCCGTTCGCCGGGCCGACCCAAGTGTTCGCCTCGGATGGCGTGCATCCCAACGCGGCTGGGCAGGACAGCATGGCCCGCGTCATCTATCGGACCATGCTGCCCATCGTCACGTCGATCGCGCCGGGTGCGTCGAAGCCGTTTGCGCGTTCGGCGGCGGGCGCCACGCGCCGCGTTCACCTCACCGGCGGTCGTGCGCCCGAGTGGATGCGCGGGATGCGCATTACGGGTGTGGACGGCAAAGCGGTTCGCGTGGGTGCGGACGGGGCGTTGCCCGCGGGCATTTATTTCGTCAAGCCGGTCGTGGGTTCGGCGGGTTCAGCGCGCACTCAGTCAGGGAAGAAGGATTAACATGAAGATGATCAAGCTCCCGACATTCGCTCTCGTCGCTGCGACTCTGGTCGGGGTTTCCTTTGCGGCTCCCGTCACTACGGTGCCGTGGAACGGCAAAACCGGCGCGGTGAGCTTCACGTATGATGACGCGCGCACCAGCCAAATCCCTTACCTGATTCCGCAACTCGATTCGCTGGGCATCAAGGCGACGTTTTTCATTTCGATCCAGAACATCGGCGACTTCAACGCGCGCCGGGCCGCATGGGTTCAGGCCGCGCGGAACGGACACGAGCTCACGAATCACACCTACAAACATGAAAACGTGCATCAGGTGAGCGCCGATTCGGTCACGAAAATCATCAAAACGATGGCGGATACTCTGCGTGGGATTGATTCGACCATTCAATCGGTGACGTTCGCATATCCAAATTGCAACATTCCAACCGCCGCCGGCCCGAAGGCTGGTATAAGCGCCGAGAACTTCATGGCGCGCAGCTGCGCGAATCCCACCTTGAACTGGGGGACGCAACCAAGCGACTGGATGGCGATCCCCGGCGAGATTCTCGGTCCCACCAGCGCCAGCAACGCCGTATCCCGGATCAACGCCGCCAAGACCAACAACCGCTGGTACATCACGATCCTGCACGATGTGACGCCCACGTCTCCCGATCAATACAGCATGACGCCCGCGAACAACCGGACCATGCTCGAAGCGGCCGTTGCGGCCGGCGTCTGGATCGACACCTATGAGCGCATCGGCTCCTACTACCGCGCCCACTTCACCATGGACACCGCCAAGGCGGTGGTGAACGGGAACGGGTGGAAGGTGGAGTGGGTGTCGCCGCATGCGCGCATGCCCAAGCGCGTGGCGTTGAAGGTGCGTCTGGACGCCGCGGTGTTCGGCGATTCCGCCGTGGTGGTGCAAAGCGGCGTGGAGATCCCGCGTCAGGCGGACAGCACCTACACCGTCGATTTCATGAAGCTCCGCATGGACGTGTACCCCAAGGGCACGGTCGCCGTCACGCCCGCCAACAAGTTTCGTCAGGCGAACCTTGGCGCGCGCGTGAGCGGCAAGGTGTTGCGCGTGAGCGGGCTTCCCGCGGGCAAGTACGCGGTGACCTTGCATGACGCGAGCGGCAAACTGGTGGTGCGGGGCGGCCTCCGGGTGGGTGGACCGGGCGAACAGGCCGTGTCGCTCAAAACCGCGCCGCGCTCGGGCCTGCACCAGCTGACCATCCGCCTGGGCGCCGACGGCCCGGCCCGCAAGGTTCCGCTGCTCATCCTGAATTAACCAGCCGAAACAAGCACCGGATCCGCCCTTGCGGATCCGGGCGTACCCGCCGCAAGCCGGCTTCTTTGCGGCCCGTCGTACTCGTACTCCGACGCGAACTCGTACTCGGAAATCCTTTGTTTTTTCTTGCCAACGACCCCGGAGCAAGGAACGCAACCCCGATTGTCATTCCGCCCCCGAAATTGTCGGGGACGCCGTTTAATCATTCTGAATTACAATTCACCCCACGATGCGTATCACCTTGCTCACCAACGAATATCCGCCGCATGTTTACGGCGGCGCCGGCGTTCATGTGGAGTACCTCAGCCGTGCGCTGGCGGGCCTCGAACCCGGACAAAACCCCGTTGATGTCCTTTGCTTCGGCGCGCAGGACGTGCGCGACGGCGATGTCACCGCGCGCGGCCTGACCCCCGACTTCACGCTCCCCAGCCAGAACGCGCAGCACGCCAAGCTCATGGACACGCTCGCGCGCGACCTCATGATGGCGGGCACGGTGACGGAGAGCGACGTGGTTCATTGCCACACCTGGTACGCGCACTACGCAGGGTGTTTGGTCAAACAACTTTTGCGCGTGCCGCTCGTGCTCACCACCCACTCTCTGGAGCCTCACCGCCCCTGGAAGGTGGAGCAACTCGGCAACGCGTATCACGCGTCGTCGTGGCTCGAGAAAACCGCCTACCAAAACGCCGACGGCGTGGTGGCGGTGTCGGAGGCGATGAAGCGCGACGTGCAGGAACTGTACGGCGTCGACCCCGCCAACATCCGCGTGATCCCCAACGGCATCGACGTCGGCGAATACCGAAACAAACCCAACCCGGTTTTGTTGGCGCATCATGGCATCGACGCCTCCACGCCTTTCATTCTTTTCGTGGGGCGCATCACGCGGCAGAAGGGGATTCTCCACCTGCTCCACGCGTTGGCCCACTTGCCCGCCGGCACGCAGGTCGTGCTCTGCGCCGGCGCGCCCGACACGCCCGAAATCGGCGCCGAGATGCGCCAACGCGTGGCCGACTTGCGCGTCGCACGCCCCGACCTCAAGGTCGTGTGGATCGAGGCCATGGTCGCGCGCGAGGACGTGATCAGCCTGTATTCCCACGCCGCGCTGTTCGTGTGCCCCTCTGTGTACGAACCCTTCGGCATCATCAACCTGGAGGCCATGGCCTGCGGCGCTCCCGTGGTGGCCTCGCGCGTGGGCGGAATCCCCGAGGCCGTGGCCGAAGGGGAGACGGGGCTCTTGGTGGATGTCGACGCCGGGGTCGACGGCACCTTCGAACCCAAAGACCCCGCCGCCTTCGCGCGGCGGCTGGCCGACGCGATCACCGCCCTGATGAACGACCCCGCCAAGCGCGCGGCCTTCTCGGCCGCGGGCCGCAAGCGCGTCGAAGACAAATTCTCGTGGGAAAGCGTCGCCGCGCAAACCCTCGCGTTCTACAAGGAATTAGTGTCCCGCAACAAGGTGAGAGCATAATGGCCGGCAAGAAGACCGTAAAGAAGACCGTAAAGAAGGCAGCGAAGAAGGCTGTGAAGAAGGCTGTCAAGACTGTGGCCACGGCCACCGCAAGGCCGCGGATCGCCGCAGCCACCGTAAGGGCGAGCACTAGCTCGCCCTCTAAAACCAAGGCCGCAAGGCCTGTGACGAAAAAGGCCGCCACCAAGGTTACCCCCACCAAGGCCCCCGCGAAGAAGGTGGCTCCTGCCACCGCAAGGCTGCGGCTTGCCGCGGCCGCCGCCCCTGTAAGGGCGAGATCCAGCTCGCCCTCCAAGATCGCCATCCCCTTGGCCCGCATCACCGCCCACGCCGTGGTCGAGAACCTGCGGCCTTTGGTCGAGAACGGGCTGTATCCCGCCAAAATCGTCATCGGTGATGATGTGGTCGTGACGGCCGACATTTTCCGGGACGGGCACGAAAAGTGCGAAGCCGACCTGCTTTACCGGCGCACGGGCGAGTCCGCGTGGAACCGCGCGCCCATGCGCTTCGTCGACAACGACGCGTGGGAAGGCCGCTTCACCCCCGACGCGCTGGGAGACTGGCAGTTCACCATCGAGGCCCGCACCGCGCACCGCGAGGGCTACGAGGTCTACGCCGCATTCGAGCAAGCCTATCATCATCCGCATTACGGTTCCCTGCGCGTCGACCCCAAGGGCGCCGAGTTCGCCGCGTGGTACGAGATGTTCGCGCGCTCGCAAGGCACCGAGGAAGGCAAGAGCGCGACCTTCGCCGACATGACCCGCCGTCTCGACTACGTGAAGGACCTAGGGTTCGACGTCATTTACCTGCCGCCCATCCACCCCATCGGCGAGACCAAACGCAAGGGCCGCAACAACTCGGTGACCTCCCAGCCCGGCGAGCCCGGCTCGCCTTACGCCATCGGCAACTACCGCCTCACCACCCCAAAGGGAAAGCGGGGAGACGGGGGCCACAAGGCCGTTCATCCCGAACTGGGAACTCTCGAGGAATGCCGCGCGTTCATCGACCGCTGCCGCGAGATGGGCTTCGAAGTGGTGCTCGACTACGCGCTCAACTGCTCGCCCGATCACCCGTACGCGCACAACCATCCCGACTGGTTCTACCGCGAGCCCGACGGCAGCATCCGCTGCGCCGAGAACCCGCCCAAGCGTTACGAGGACATCTACCCGCTCAACTTCTTCTGCGCCGACCGCGACAACCTGTGGCGCGAGCTGAAGTCGGTCATCGACTTCTGGATCGACATGGGCGTCACCATCTTCCGGGTGGACAACCCCCACACCAAGCCGTTCGCGTTTTGGGAGTGGATGATCGCCGAGGTGAAAAAGGACCGTCCCGACGTGATGTTCCTCTCGGAAGCCTTCACGCGCCCCAAGATCATGAAGCGCCTGGCCAAGGCGGGCTTCGATCTGTCCTACACCTATTTCACGTGGCGCGTCACCGCGGCCGAGCTGCGCGAGTACTGCGAAGAGATCACCCAGCAAGAGCCGTCGCAGTACATGCGGCCCATCTTCTTCGCCACCACGCCCGACATTCTTCCGTGGCATCTGCAGAACGCGCCGCGCGAGATGTTCCTCATCCGCCACGCGCTCGCCTGCACGCTGGTGGGAGCCTACGGCCTGTACAACGGGTACGAGCTGTGCGAGAACGACCCGTACCCGGGCAAGGAGGAGTACAACGACTCCGAGAAATACGCCTACAAGGTGCGCGACTGGAACAAGCCGGGACACATCAAGGATTTCATCCGCGCGCTCAACCGCATCCGCAACGATCACCCGGCGCTGCACCGTCTGAAGAACCTGCGCTTCCACGACTGCGACAACCCGAACATTCTGGCCTACTCCAAGGTGGAGGGCGATGACAGGCTGCTTTTCGTGGTGAACCTCGATCCGGCGCAAACGCAGGCCGGTTGGGTCACCATCGACAAGGCCGCGCTGGGGCTTGCGGACGACGCCATCTTCGGCGTGCACGATCTTCTGAACGGCCAAAGCTACGCCTGGAGCGAACGCAACTTCGTGGAGCTCAACCCGTTCAAGGACGTGATGCACGTGTTCGAGGTGGGAGCGTTTTGATGAATTGAGAATGGGGAATGGGGAATGGAGAATGCAGGACGGGATGCCGAAGGCATGAGATGCGCCGGAGGCATGTCGAGTCATTGGGGATTTGGGATATTCTGAGGAGTGTGGCGAGTGGGTAGTAGGTAGTGGCAAAATCGTACGATTCGCCATTCTGCATTTGGTGCTTGCCACAACCCACTACCCACCACCCAATCTGAATCGTTGCCCCCCCTTCGTATGGAATCGGGATAAGTCCATTGTGCTTATTCCCCACTCCCAATTGTTAATTGACAATTGAAATTGCCTTGAATCCCCGCAGGCTTCCCGCCCGGAGTATATTTGGGGCGCACCCATTTTCCTGCCCCTCACACCGCGTCTCCCGCCATGACCACCTCCGAATTCCACATCGACTGCCCCTGCTGCAACGCCAAGATCGTGATCGACCGTGAGACGGGGACCGTACTGAGCGCCACCGCCCATAAGGCCGCCCCGCCGTCGCTGGAGAGCTTCCTGAAGAACGAGGCCGGGCGCGCCAAGGATCTCGAGGACAAGTTCGCGGAGGCCCGCCGCCTCGAGGAAGGCCGCAAGGCGGCGCTCGAGAAGAAGTTCGAGTGGGCCAAAAAGAACGCCGACAAGCTGCCCGACCCCAAGCCCGGCATCCAGTGGGACTGACCGGAGAATCGGGGACGCGACATGTCTGAAGCCGTCATTGCCTTCGAGATCATCCGGTCGGTGACCCGGACGATCCTCGAGTCGCGGGACATCCAGCCCGCGCTCGATGCCGTCACGCGCCTCATTTCCGAGAAAATGGGCGTGGAGGTGTGCTCCATTTACCTGTTCGATTCGAAGAGCGGGCGCTTGCGCCTGGCGGCCGGGCATGGTTTGAACCGCGGCGCGCTTGAGGAGGTTTCGCTCGACCTCGACGAAGGCCTCACGGGTGCGGTGTATTCGGCCGGAGAGATCATCAACATCGCCCATCCTCAAAAGGACGCGCGCTTCAAGTTCTTCCCCGGTTTGGGCGAAGAGAAACTGGAAAGCTTCCTCGGCATTCCCATCGCCCCGGGCATGGCCGGGGGCGACGGGGTTTTGATTCTGCAGGGGGTCGAGCCCGTGCCCTTCGGCCCCACGGTGGAGGATTTGGCCTACACCCTTGCGGCGCAGCTGGGGACGCTGCTCGAGAGCCGCCTGCTGAGCAATCGAACTCCGTCGGGGGAGAGCGTGATGCTGCCGGGTACGGCCCTCGGGGCGCGCTCCGCCGGTCAGGCCTCGGGCAAACCCGGGTCGAAGTCGGCCGCCACGGCGCCGCCGTTCGTGCGCGCGCAAACCGCCTTCGGCGGCGTGGCCGACGGATTGGTCACCGTGCTGCAGACGCAGCACGTGTGGGACACGGTGTATTTCACCGAGAGCGAAGACCCCGAAGCCGAAATCGCCTTGCTGGAGAAGGGGCTCGAGCGCGCGCGCGAGGAATCGCGCCGCCTGCGCCAGCGCGCCGGAGAGATCTTCGCGGAAATCGACGCGCGCATCTTCGAAACCCACGAGCAATTCCTCAGCGATGAGGATTACGTGGGGATGATGCGGGCGCACATCCGCGAAAAGCGCACCACGGCGGTGTTCGCGGTGAAGTTCGCCACGCGCGAGATGGCGCGCATGTTCCAGGATTCGGGCGTGCCCATGCTGGCCTCGCGCGCCGCCGATCTGCGCGATGTGGGCCTCCGCCTGCTGAACGCCCTGGGTGAATCCACCGACCGCATTCAGGCGGGAAACGGCGGGTCGGAGCAGGGCGTGATCGTCGTCGCGCTCGAACTGTTGCCTTCCGACCTCGTGTACCTGCAGTCGCGCAAGATCCTCGGCATCTTGTGCGAGACCGGCGGCAGCACCTCGCACGCGGCCATTCTCGCACGCTCGCTCGACGTGCCTTGTTTCATCGGCATTCCCGGCCTGACGCGCTTTCTGCAATCGGGCACGCGCGTCATCCTCGACGGCAACTCGGGCCTGGTTTACATCCAACCCGACGCGCACGTGGTGCGCGAGTACCAGCGCCTCTTGGTGGCCACGCCCGCGCGCCCGGCCGGCACCACCTCGCGCGACGGCACCGACCGCACCCGCGACGGGTACCCCGTCACCATTTCGGGCAACGTGTCTCTGCTCTCCGACCTCAACCTCATGCGGCGGTTCACCATCAAGAGCGTGGGGCTGTACCGCTCCGAGTTCTTCTTCATGATCCGCAATTCGTTCCCCGACGAGGACACCCAGTTCACGGTGTACCGTCAGGTGATGGAACGCTGCGGGGCGTTCGGCGTGACCTTCCGCCTGCTCGACGTGGGCGGCGACAAACCCCTCAAGTACTTCGACTGGGGCCGCGAGGAGAACCCCAGCCTGGGCTGGCGCTCCATCCGCATGCTGCTGCAGCGCCCCGACATTCTCATGCCTCATCTGCGCGCGCTGTTGCGCGCGGCGCAGCTGGGCGACATGCGACTGGTGCTGCCGATGATCTCCACGCTGCGCGAGCTGCGCGAGCTCAAGGACCTGCTGCATCAGGCCGCCCGCGAACTGGAGAAGGAGAAGGGCAAGCCCCTGCGCGTGCCGCCGGTGGGCATCATGATCGAGATCCCCTCCACGGTGATCCAGATCGAGGCGTTTCTCGCCGAGTCGGATTTTTTGTGCCTGGGCACCAACGACCTGATCCAGTACCTGTTCGCCATCGACCGCGGCAACGAGCGCGTGGCCGAATACCACCATCCCTATCACCCTGCCTTCCTGCACGCGCTCAAGCGCGTCTCCGAGGCGGCGACGGCCGCCGGTAAACCGGTGACGGTGTGCGGTGAAATGGCCGGCGATCCCGTCGCGTTGCCGCTCCTTTTGGGCCTGGGCCTGACCTCGCTCAGCATCGCCCCCGGCTCCGCCGACGCGGTGCGCGACACCCTCGAACGCGTCGACCTCATCGGCTGCCAAGCCCTGGTCGGCCGTCTGCTCGAACTCTCCACCGCCGATGAAATCAGGCGGGAAGCGCAGGCGTTCGTGGAAGGAACAGGGGAGAGGGTCTAGGGAGTTAGGAACGAGAGGCTGGTGGGTCGTGGGTCGTGGCAAAAACTCGTTAGCCCTAGCGTTTCTGAAAAGATTGATGAATACCAAGAGCCCCACCACCCACCACCCACTACCCACCACCCACTACCCACCACCCACTACCCACCACCCACCACCCACTACCCACCACCCACTACCCACTATTCGCTAGTCCCTAGGTGCCTACTATCTTTCTCCCCATGCGCTTCGTCAAAATGCATGGCACCGGCAACGATTACGTCTACGTGGACGCCTTTCAGGAGGCGGTCTCCAACCCCGTTGAACTGGCCCAAAAGGTTTCCCATCGCCATTTCGGCGTGGGGGGCGACGGGCTGATCCTCATCAAGCCGCGCGAGGGGTTCGACGGCGAGATGGACATGTACAACGCCGACGGATCGAGTTCCGAGATGTGCGGGAACGGCATCCGCTGCGTGGCGAAGTACGTGCACGACACCTACGCGCGCGGCCGCGACGAGCTCCGCCTCATGACGGGCGCGGGCGAGCGCGTCGCCCACATCTGCTCGCGCGATGCGGCCGGCAACGCCACGGCCGTCCAGATCGACATGGGCGCGCCCATTTTCGAAGGCCTCAAGATTCCCACCACCATCGACGCGCCCACGGTGCTGCGTCAAACCTTGCAGGCCGGCGACCGCAGCTTCGAGTTCTCCTCCGTGTCGATGGGAAACCCCCACTGCGTCATTTACGTTGACGACGTCGCGAACTTCCCCGTCCACCACTACGGCCCGCTCATCGAACATCATCCGCTGTTCCCGCGCCGCGTGAACGTGGAGTTCGTGCAGGTGATCTCCCCGGACGAGGCCATTCAGCGCACCTGGGAACGCGGTTCGGGCGAAACCTGGGCCTGCGGCACGGGGGCATCGGCCGTGGCCGCCGTGGGGCGCACGCTCGGCATCACCGGCGATCGCCTCACCATCCATCTTACCGGCGGCGACCTTTTGCTCGAGTACGACGGAACGGGTTCGGTGAAGATGACCGGCAACGCCGTCGAAGTGTTCCGCGGAGAGATTGCGGCGTAGCGACGCCCGGTCATCGCATGACGTCCATGGCTTCCACCACCACCGCGTGGTTTTTTCTGCTCATCGCCGGCCTGCTCGAAATCGTGTGGGCCGTCGGCCTGAAATCCACCGACGGATTCACCAAACCACTGCCGACCTTGTTCGTGGGGGCGGCCATCGTGGCCAGCCTGTATTTCCTCGCCCTGGCGCAGCGCACGCTGCCCATTGCGGTGGCCTACGGGGTGTGGATGGGCATCGGCACGTTGGGGACCGCGCTGGTCACCAGCGTATGGTTGAAAACGCCGCTCAGCCCGGCCCAGTGGGGCTTTCTGGTGTTGCTCCTCATCGCCGTCGCGGGTCTGAAGCTGACGACGTAGAGCCGAAACCGATGTTCAACGATTGATGCTTGGCTTGTGGGTTGTGGCTGGTGGCGAACACACGGCTATTTGATTCTCACAGGTTACGATTGATCCAAGGCTCCTTGAGTCTCACGGGTGATCGGCCTTTGGATTTAGACGTCTCCGCTTTGGCCGCTACCCTCTACCCACTACCCACCAGCCAAGCCACGACCCGCCTGTCATACCCGCAAGAGGACCCAGTCCGGCGCCGCTCATCCTACCTTTTCTCCCATGACGCACACGCCCACTCCCGACCCCGAACAGATCCTCTCCGACGCCATCGACCTCATCGTCGACGAACGCATGGAGGAGGCGGAGGCCCTGCTGGCCACCTTCACCGGCGCGCTGAGAAGCGCCATGAACGGCACCGACGCGGATGCCCTCCGCTATTACTGGTGGGGCAAGGCCCTCAGCCTGCAGGACGAGTGGGAGCAGGCGCTGCTGCGGTTTGAAAGCGCCTTGAACCTGAACCCCGACCACGAGCCGTCGCTGTGGGAAACCGCGGTGATCCTGATGGATGAACTGGAAAAACCCGAGAGCGCCAAAACCGTGATTCAGGAGCGGCTGCTGAAGCTGAAGCCCGGCCATCCGGAATACGTCGAAGCCCTCGCGTCGGCCGAAGCCCTCATCCGTCGCCGCGACGGGCGTCCGCTCAGGCCGTGGAAGGAAGGGGAAGTCCCCGAGGGTGAAGACCGGGAAGACGTCGGCACCGAAACGGAACCGACGTAGGGGCGAATGATCATTCGCCCCTACGTGATTTCAAATTTCTGACGCGTCAGCGCCCATACCCAGCGTCAACTGCTCCGCATCCGGCGTCTCGTCATCGCGCGAAACCTCGTGCACCTCGCCGTCGGGACCCATTTGCGGGATGAGGGTTTGCGCGTTGAGGATGCCTTCGAACTCCGACAAGCGCGGCAAATCGTCGGGCACGCGGCTGATGCCGAAGTAACGCATGAAATCGCGCGTGGTGTGGTAGGTGAAGGCCTGTCCCAGAGTGTCGGAGCGGCGTCCGATATCGATCAGGCGCTTGTCGAGCAGCGTCTTCATGCTGCCGTCCACGTTCACGCCGCGGATCGACTCGATCTCGGCCTTGGTCACCGGCTGTTTGTAGGCCACGATCGCGAGGGTCTCGAGCGCGGCCTGCGAGAGGCGGCGCGGCGCGGCGTCCTTGAACAGGCGACGCGTCCACGGGTAGTATTTCGCCAACGTGCGCAGGCGAAAGGTGCCTTCGGTCTCGGTGATCTCGAACGGATGTTCGGCGGCTTCAAGTTCGCGATTCAGCTTGCGGACGAGCTGCCGCAAGCGCGGGGTATCCCACTCGGGGCCCATGATCTCGCGCAGCGCGCGCGCGTCCAGATACTCGTGCGAAGCGAACAGCAGCGACAGCAGCAGCTTGTCGGGTTCGGGCACCCACACCGGGGTTTCATTTTCTTCACCGTCTTCGCCCTGTTCATCCCCGGCGGCAGGTTCGACGGACTCCGGCTCACCTCTGAAGTCCGCAGAGTCGTTCGCCGGTTGGGCGTCCGTCACACGCGAAGCGTCCGGGCCTTCAGGCGCTTCGGATGCACCCTCCCCGGGGCCGGCTTCGGCGAGCGGGCGGTCTTCGGGGTTTGACAACGATTCGTTCACGCGGTGATCTTGCTTTTTCGGCGAAAAATGACGGTTTGAGCGACTTTCAACGAGCCGGGAAGTTAGCAATAACCCGGCTTTTCTCCGGCGCGTACTCCCTTGATTTCACAGGTGTTAGACGGGCTCTTCGGGTTCCGGTTCCACGGCGTCGGGCGCCGTTTCCGCCACCTCAGGGGCCCCCGGCTCCAGCGCGGCGGCCAAGGGTTCGAGTTCCGCCAGCTCTTCCGCCGTGGGGCTCGCCAAGGCCGCGCTTTCGGGGTTGCGCGGGCCTTCGGAGTCTTCGCTCGCCTCGGCCGTCCCGTCGCCCCGGGCGGCGGCGGCCTCCTCCCGCAGTTCGCGTTCCAGATCGAGCAGCACCTGGTCGAGCGCCGAGGTGGATTTGCGTTGCAGGATCTGCTCCTGCACCCAGGTGACCAGGCCCGGTCTGATGTCGAGATCGGCGAGCTCGGGTTCGGGTTCGGGGGCGGCGAGTTCCTGGGCCAGCGCCTCGGAGCGGTCGTCGCCGGCCTTGGCCTTCAGCGCATCCTTGCGATACACCCAGATGCTGCCCAGCGCGCGGTTTTGGCGGATGACGATGCGGTCGAGTTTGCACAGCTCGAGAAGTGCCATGAAGGTCACCACCTTGGCCATCACGCGCGGGTCGTTGCCGAACAGGTCTTCGAACAGCACGCGACCGACGTCGATCAGCTCGGTTTCCACATGCTGCATGCGGTCCTCGATGGTGACCTCGTCGATCTCCACCTCGTGCACCGGAATGCGGGGTTTGATGGCCAGCACGCTTTTGAAGGCGGCCAGAAGGTCGTAGATGCCCGCCTCACGCTCGCCGTCCTCGTCCCACATTTCCTGCACCGTCGGCGCGGCGTTGTCCCGCTCGGCGGAAGGGGCGAGGGCGCCCGCGGGCGGCTTCTCCGCCCGGCCGCGGGGAAACGCGCCGAAGTTGCGCGCCTCGATGTCGCGCAGCGACCGCGCCGCTTCCTTGAACTTGCGGTACTCCATCATCTGCGCGATCAGCGCCTGCCGGTCGAGCAGGTACTCCATCTCCTCGAGCGGGTCCTTGTCCTCGGCGGGCAACAGCTCGCGCGCCTTCAGGCGCATAAGGCGCGAGGCCATCACCAGGAACTCGCCGGCCTCGCCCAGGTCGGTTTTCGTGAGCGCCTCAAGATGCTCGAGGTACTGGTCGGTGATCGACGCGATCGAGATGTCCTTGGCGTCGAGTTCGTTCTTCTCGACCAGGTACAACAGCAGATCGAGCGGCCCCTCGAACACGGGCAGCTTCACCTCATAGCCGAGGTCGAGGACTTGTTGGAGGGACGTCATGGTGAAGTGCAGAACTCACAACTCAGAGTGCAGAAAACAATAAAACTTGATGAGGTTTTGTCCGAGCAAAGCACTCCGAAGTTGGCACGTTGACTTGCATTTCGGTCATTGATCTTTGCCGTCCTGTTTCTGGGCTCTGAGTTCAGAGTTCTGAGTTTCTTATTCAACCGTCACGCTCTTCGCCAGGTTTCTGGGCATGTCCACGTCGCAGCCGCGGAGCACGGCGATGTGGTAGGCCAACAGCTGCAGCGGCACGACGTGAAGCAGGGGCGTCAGGGGCCCCAGGGTCTTGGGCACGCGGATGATGTGGTCGGCGATGCCGTCGAGGTGGCCGTTGGTGGCGTCCGTCACGGCGAGGATGCGGCCGCCGCGCGCCTTCACTTCCTGCATGTTGGAGATCACCTTGTCGAACAGCGCGTCGGTGGGGCACACCACCACGGTCGGCATGTCCGCATCGATCAGGGCGATGGGACCGTGCTTCATCTCGGCCGCCGGATATCCTTCGGCATGCACGTACGAGATTTCCTTCAGCTTGAGCGCGCCCTCGAGGGCCACCGGGTAATTGAAGCCGCGGCCGAGGTACAGGAAGTTGCGGTGGTCGACGTACTGTTTCGCGATCTCGCGGATCGCGTCGTTTTGCGACAGGATCTCGCGGATCTGGTCGGGGATGGCCCTCAGGGCGTTGCAGATGCGCAGGCCTTCGTCCGCGCTCACGCGCCGCATGCGCCCCAGCAGCAAGGCGATGAGGGTGAGCACGGTCACCTGGCAGGTGAACGCCTTGGTGGAGGCCACGCCGATCTCGGGGCCCGCATGCAGATACACGCCGCCGTCGGTCTCGCGCGCGATGGAACTGCCCACGCCGTTGCAAATGCCGAGCACGGTCGCGCCTTTGCGCTTGGCTTCGCGCAGCGCCGCCAGAGTGTCGGCCGTCTCGCCCGATTGCGAGATGGCGAACACGATGGTCTTCTCTTCGAGGATGGGGTTGCGGTAGCGGAACTCGGAGGCGTACTCCACCTCCACCGGAATCCCCGACATCTCCTCGATCAGGTATTCGCCCACCTTGCCCGCGTAGAACGACGTGCCGCAGGCGATGATCACGATGCGCTTGATGCCGCGCAGCTCCTGCGTGACGAGGTTCAGGCCCTGCAGGTTGGCCGTGCCGGCATCCATCAGCAAACGACCGCGCAGCGAGTTGACCACCGCCTCGGGTTGCTCGAAAATCTCCTTGAGCATGAAGTGCTCGAACTGGCCCTTGGCGACCTGGTCGGCGCTGAACCCGATGTTCTGGACCTCTCGTCTCACTTCGGCGCGGGCCTGGTTGGTGATGCGGTAGGTGCCGCCTTTCACCTCCACCATGTCGTTCTCGTCGAGGTACACCACCTTTTGAGTGTGTTCCACGATGGCCGAGGCGTCGGACGCCAGAATGCACTCATCCTCGCCCACGCCCAACACCAGGGGGCTGCCGCGCCGCGCGCCGATCAGCACACCCGGTTCGCGCGACGAAATCACCGCGATGCCGAACGCGCCCTCGAGGTGGGCCAACGCGTCGGCCACGGCCTGCGCGAGGCTGTCCTTGTACAGCTTGGCCACAAGGTGGGCGATCACCTCGGTATCGGTTTCCGATGTGAACACCACGCCCTCGGCCTGCAGGCCGGCCTTGATCAGGGCGTAGTTCTCGATGATGCCGTTGTGCACCACGGCGAATTCGCCGTTCATGCTCATGTGGGGGTGGGCGTTGGTCTCCGACGGGGCGCCGTGGGTGGCCCAACGCGTGTGCGCGATGCCGGTGGTGCCGAGTTTGGTCTGGGTACGAAGCGAGGCTTCCAGTTCGGAGAGGCGGCCCTTGGCGCGCACGGTTTTCAGGGTCCCGTTGTTCTGCAGGCAAACCCCGGCGCTGTCGTAACCCCGATATTCCAGTTTGCGAAGCCCCTCGATGAGGATGTCGACGGCCTGGCGCTGTCCTGTGTAAGCGACGATACCGCACATGCGGGAGTCCTCCGGATGATGAACTTTAGAACCCGATGGAAGGTAAAAAACGGGGGGTGGAGGGGACGGCCGGGCAGGGGGGCGGGGTCGCAAGGGCGGCGTTCGGGGCAAATAAATATTTGCCCCAACCCCAACGCCCCTACGACGCCAGCATCGCTTCCACCATTCCGCACAATCGGGCGGCTTCGGCGGCCGTGGGGGCCTCCGCAATGGCGCGGATGACGGGTTCCGTGTTCGAGGGACGCACGTGGACCCAACTCCGCTCCGATTCCCAGCCGAACCACAGGCCGTCGCGGCGGTCGATCTCCGCGCCCGCGAAGGTCTTTTCGAGCCGCGCGTACACTTCGGGCAAGGAGGTCGAGCCCAGTTCGAACTTGCGCTTGTCGATGTGGTACGCCGGAATGTCGGCGATCAGGCCGGAAAGGGGCAGGTCGCGCTCGGCCATGGCCTGCAGCACCATCGCCACGGCGAGCACGCCGTCGCGGCCGTAGTGGAGCGCCGGAAGGATCACCCCGCCGTTGCCCTCGCCGCCGATCACGCTGCCGTTTTTCTTCATCTCCATGGTCACGTTGATTTCGCCGACTTTGCCGCGTGCGAAAGGCACACCGTGGCGCGCCGCCAGGTCGGCGCTCATGCGGCTGGTGGACAGGTTCACGGTCACCGGGCCGGGATTCTTGCGAAGGTACGAGGCCACGGCGATGGCCAGGGTGTACTCCTCGCCGACGGCTTCGCCGCGCTCGTTCACCAGCGCGCAGCGATCGGAATCGGGATCGGTGGCGAACCCCACGGCGCAGCCGTGCTCCCGCACCGCGCGGCCCAGATCCGCCAGGTTCTCGGGCGTGGGTTCGGCGCCGTGCGGGAAGATCCCGTCGGGCGTCACGTGAATGGCATGCACCTCGCACCCGAGGCGGCGCAGCAGTTCGGGGATGATCAGGCTGCCCGCGCCGTTGACGGCGTCGTACGCCACCCTGAAGTTCCTGGAGCGGATCAGGTCGACATCGATGCCCGGCAACGCGAGCGTGGCCTTGATGTGCGCCTCGTCGGCGCCGCCCTCGTAATGTGCGGCGGTGTCTTTGCGCGTGACCTTGCCCACCCCTGCATGGTCGACCCACGCGAAATCCCCCGCGTCCACGAGGGCGAACAGTTTACGCACCGCCTCCTCGTCGAGGAAGATCCCCTCGCCGTTGAGGAACTTCAGCGCGTTCCACTCCAGGGGATTGTGCGACGCCGTGATGATCACGCCCGCGTCGGCCTTTTCGGTCAGCACGGCCATCTCGACGGTGGGGGTGGTGGTCATGCCGAGCATCACCACCTCGGCGCCCGCGGCGGTGATCGCGCTCACGACCGCCTGCTCCACCATGGGGCCGGTGGGACGGGTGTCGCGGCCCACCACCACGCGCTTCGCGCCCAAAAGGCGCACGAAGGCGTTCACATAACCGGCAATGACGATGGGGTTGAAATCGGGGCCGACGATGCCGCGGATCCCCGACACGGAGCGCATGAGTTTGGACGGTTTGGACATGGGGTGAAATTTACGATTTGACAACGGGGACGGGGCGTCTGGGTCGTGGCTTGTGGGTCGTGGCCGAACTCGATCGGGAATTGGTCACAGGGGGTCCTGGCCGGTGGGTAGTGGCAGGGTTCAAACTGGAACCGACCTTTCTGCTTTTTACCCACTCCCCACAACCCACCAGCATCTTCCGGCTGACCACTCCCTTGACCTTAAATCCTTCGTATTTTCCCTCCATGCATTCCCCTAAAATTTTCCTGACCACCCTCGCCTCGCTCATATTGATCGCGGGCGCAGCCCCCACCCCTGCGTCTTCCAAAACCCCCGTTCCCGAGGTCACCTACCAGGTGGCGGCCAAGGACGTGCGGGGTGACTCCGCCGTGGTGCGCGTAGTGGCCGTCATCCCCAAGGGTTGGCACATTCAGTCCGACAAACCGCTCGACGAATTTTTGATTCCGACGGAACTCAAGACCGAGGGTGAAGCATTGCGCTTCGGAAAACCCGTGTTTCCCAAACCCCTGATGAAAGAGTTCCCCGCGCTGGGCGGCAAGGTCGCGCTGTTCGAAGACACGGTGCGCATCACCGTTGTGGCGCGCGGCGCCCCGGGAAAGTCCGACGGGAAAAAGCTCGCGGCCGCGCTCGAAAAAGCCGCGATCACTTTGCGCTATCAGGCGTGCAACGACTCCCAGTGCCTGCCGCCGAAGACGGTGAGTGCAAAGTTTGTGAGGAACTGAAGTCTGAGGGGGTAGTGGCCGGTAGGTAGGGGGTGGCGGCTTTTTCTGTTTTGTGTTCAGCCACGACCCACGACCCACTTCCCGGATTCCGTCACCCCGCGAACGTCCCCTCCAGGTCGTACTCCGTCGACCCGGTGATGAACACTTTGCGGAAGGTTCCGGGAGTGGCGTCGGCAGGGCCGTGGATGAGCACGCGGCCGTCCACCTCGGGCGCGTCGCCCTCGGTGCGCCCCGTGAAGTGGTGGGATTCGCCTTCGGCGACCGCGTCCACGATCACATCCAGCGTCGAGCCCACGCGCGCGGCGTTGTCCTCGGTGGCGATCTCGCGCTGCAGTTCCATCACTCGCCCCAGGCGCTCTTCCATCACCTCGAGCGGTACCTTGGGCTGCAGGTCGAAGGCGTGGGTGCCCTCTTCGTCGGAGTAGGTGAAGCCGCCGAGGTGGCGGAAGCGGGTCTCCTCCATGAGGGAGAGCAGTTCCTCGACATCCTCTTCGGTCTCGCCGGGGTAGCCCAGCACCACGGTGGTGCGAAGCGCGATGCCGGGCACGGCGGCGCGCAAGTCCCCGAGCTGCCGGCGCAGGCTCTCGCCGCTGTAGTTGCGGCGCATGGCCTTCAGCATGCGGTCGCTGGCGTGCTGCACGGGCATGTCGAGGTATTTGCACACGCGCGCTTCGGTGGCCATCACGTCGAGCAGGCCGTCGGTGAGGAAGGCCGGGTAGGCGTACATCATGCGTAACCACGGGATGCCGGTTTCGCGAATGAGCGCGCGCACCAGTTCCTCAAGGCTTTCGGTGCCGTTCTTCTCGCGGCCGAAGTAGGTGAGGTCCTGCGCGATCAGCGACACTTCCTTGATGCCCCACGACTCCAGTTGCTGCGCTTCGGCGACGATGTCGGCGATGCTGCGGCTGCGCTGCTTGCCGCGCATGCCGGGGATGGCGCAGAATCCGCAGATGCGGTTGCAGCCCTCGGCGATCTTCAAAAAGGCGTGATGGGGCTCTTCGCCCATGAGGGCGCGCGGGCCCGCGCCCGCGACGCAGTCGGATGGCAGCGTGGAGGTGAGGCCCAGGCGCTCGATGATTTCGCCGGGTTGGTAGGTTCCCACCAGAAGGTCGGCCTCGGGAATCTCCTTGTGGAGTTCGCCGAGGTAGCGCTGCGAAAGGCAACCCGCGACCACCACCTTTTCGCCCTCGGCGCGGTGGTCGAGCGCGGCGAGGATCTCGTTCACGGATTCCTCTTTGGCCGCTTCGATGAACCCGCAGGTGTTGATCACCGTGACGGCGGAACGGTCGCCGTCCTGGGCGAGGGTGAACCCGGCGCGGCCGAATTCACCGAGGATGTTTTCGCTGTCGACCTGATTCTTGGAGCAGCCGAGGTTGACGATGCGCACCTTGCGGTCCCGGGTGGGAATCGCGGAAGGCGCTTTGGGAGCTTTGTTTCTGGGCACAAAAAATCCGGGTCGAAGGGGGCGTCAAAGGTACCAAAGAACGCTTGCGCCCCGGTCTCGCGGTGTGCTCACCAATCGGGCAGTTTCGGCGCAGGCGCGGTATCGCCGGCAGGGGCCGGAGGCGGCTCGGGCGTGGGGGCGGGCGGTGCCGCCGGTTCGGGGGCGGGCGTGGCCGCGGGTGCCGGTGTGGGAGCCGGGGTCGCCTTGGGCGATGAAACCGGGGCCTTGGGTGCGGCGGGGGTCGGGTTGACCGGCTGCGTATCGCGCCCCTTGAGGTCGGCCCAATAGTCGATGCCCGCAGGCGCGAGGTTGGTGGCGCCGTACTCGCGAGCCGCCGCGCTGGTGGCGAAGCTGCCGATGCGCACGCGGAAGTAATCACCGGGCATGTCGGGTTTGGGGTCGCGAACATGGGCCGAGTAAGCGGGGAACCCTTGGGCGATCAGCGCGTCCACGCGTTTTTGCGCCGCTTTCTGCGAATTGAAAATGCCCACCTGCAAGGTATAGGCGCCGTTTTTGGCGAGGCCCTTGTCCGGCGCGACGGGGCGTGCGGGCGCGGCAGGCGACTTGGGTTTCACGGTTTTTTGGGAGGCCTGACCATCGGCTGCGAAGTCGTCCTCGGCGAAGTCTTCGTCGAGGGTCTCCAGGCTGTCGAGCTCGGGCGGGTCGGGCAATACCACCGCCGTGTCCGACTCGGCCGCCTTTTTGGCGGCGTCCGCTTTTTTATTGCACCCCGTCCCCACGAGGGTCAGGGTGGTCGCCAGGGCGACTGCAAACAGGGTCTGCCAGCTCAGGGGCATCGGGGACTTCCGGTTGCGCATTTTAAGCCTCAGGGTGGGGGACCGTCTCAATTTAACCCCAAAACCCGCGAAGTTTCGACCATCGGGGGGATTTCAGGGGTTGGGGCCGATGGATACCGGTTGACGCGCCGAAAGCGCGAAAAATTGACCATTAATTTATTTATGGGCCGCGCGTCACCTCCAGGCCTCCAAAATCCCCCCCAAACCCGACCCGTCAGAGCAGGATTCCCGCAATTCCTTAAAAAACAAGGGCTTCGGGCCAAGCGTCGGGGGGCGGGACGGCGAATTTGGTCATTGACACCCGGGGCCTCGGCGAGATAAATTGGGTTCCCTTACAATCAATCTCCCCTCCAAACTGTTGGAATCGAGGTGACTACAATATGACAGGCGTTATCGTGCGTCCCGGCGAGTCCTTTGAAAAGGCGCTCCGCCGTTTCACCAAAACCTGCGAAAAAGCCGGAATCATTTCCGACATGAAGAAGAAGCAGCGTCACGAGAAACCCTCTGAAGAGCGCAAGCGCCGCTTGAACACGGCCATCCGCCGTGCCCTCAAGGAGCGACTGGAAGCTGCCCGCTAAGTTTTGCTTGGCGGAACTTCGGTTCCGTTTCCGGACTCCGTTCCGGTTTCATCTCAATGGCTTCCCCTCCTCGCGGCGGGGAGGCCATTTTTGTTTCCATCGCGATCGGGCGCGCTTCGGCGCGACCGGCAGCGTTAATTTTCCTGTGACCTTCTCCGCGGAGCCGTTGTGATCACTGTCTGGCGCGTCATTCGAATCCTCGCCTTCATGGCCTACTGCCTGCGCGACTACGTTTGGGCCGCCCGGAAAGGCCCCAAACACAGCCGCGAGACCATCGACCGCCTCTTCGTGGAGTGGGGCCACTACCTGCTCGGCGTGTTCAAGGTCGAGCTCCGGGTGACGGGTCGCGGGCATTTGCCGGTGGAACGCGACACGCCGCGTGTCTACCTGTGCAACCACAACAGCTGGCTCGACATTCCGGCCATGACGGCGGGCACCAGCGAGGGCGTGGGCTTCGTGGCGAAAAAGGAACTGGGGCGCATTCCGCTGTTGGCTTTCTGGATGCGCGCGGTGGGCTGCGTGTTCATTGACCGCAACAACAGCACAAGCGCCCGCAAGACCCTGGAGGACGCGGCGCGCACGGTGGGCGACCGCCCGCTGGTGGTGTTCCCCGAGGGCACGCGCAGCAAGACCGGCAAACGGTTGCCCCTCAAAATGGGCGGCATGCGCATGGCGCTGTTGGCGGGGGCGCGCATCATCCCCGTGCACATCAACAATTCGCGCGCGGCCTATGAGGCTTTCGACCCCAAGGCTCCCACGCCGTTGCCTGTCGACCTGCGCTTCTTCCCGCCGATGGAGACCAAGGGCATGCCCGACGAAAAGGCCTCGTGGAATGCCATGAAGGCCTACGTGGAAAAATGCTGGGACGAGGCGGAAGCGGATATCGCGGCGCGGACGTAATAGTGGGGCGGCGCGCTGATTGAAAAAAAACATACTGTCGCGATTGGGTGAAAATTTTGTCGGATGCCCGTATATTGTGGACATGCGCAGCGGGACCCCATGATGCAGAACCGCGCCAGACCCGGAAGTCCGGCAATCGCCATCATGGCGTCGTTGATGGTCGGCGCCGCCGCGACAGGGCGCGCCCAGGATTGCAACGTGCTGGAGGTCAATACCACCAACGCGGCCGCGACACCGCACGTGTGCGCCTTCGACCCGGTGAAGAACGCCGCGGCGGGGACGAAGATCAGGCACGTGCTGCTCTACGACTGGTCGAATGGCGGGCACGACAAGACCCATACGCAAAAGCACATGATGCGTCTGGCGAAGAAATACGGTTTCCGTCTCGACCGCAGCCACTCGATGACCTACATCACTCCGGCCACGCTGCAGGGCGTGGACATCGTGGTCATCAACAACAGTGATCAGGATGCATTCCAAAACGCCACGTCCCTCGCGGCGATGCGGGACTTCATCGAAAACCAGGGCAAAGCCCTTTTGGGAATTCACGCGGCGGCGGCCTACATACCCTGCCCTTCGGAAGACCTTTCAGGGTCGGGATGCCGCTGGATTTTCCGCGCGTATGGCGCCCAGTACTGGAATCAAATGGAGCCCACGTCAACCAGCAAGGCCCGTATTTACGCCGACTCCGTGATGCCGGGAAGCATCCCCCCGAACGCCTGGGGGGTCGACAGCATTCCGGCCACCATTCCCCATGGCCGCAAAAATGCTGAAACCCGCAACATCTTTGAAAACCTTCCCGTGAACGGACCGGCAGGTCCGCTGGCGAACCGCCCCTACATTTGGGACGGATTGTGGGATTCCTGGTTCAACTATCGCAACCACCCGCGCCGCCACAATGCGGCAGGGGGTACGAATTACGGCATCGCGGACGGCCCCGTGTACGGCCCCATCAACATCTTGCTGAGCATCGACGAAACGTCGATACCCCTCCGGGCCCACTGCAACTGGGGCAGCCCCTGCAAAACCGGCGACCGTCCGGTTTCGTGGACCCGGAAGGTCGGCAATGGGTTGGCGGCTTACAACAACGCCGGACGCGGAGACGTTTACCACCGTGAGCGCTTCGTGCCGACGGACACGGTGCGGGAGTTCGTACCCCGCTCTCAATCGCATTTCGATAGCGTCCTGAATGAGTTTCGCGACACCATCGTGTTGACTGCCGAGGGCGATACGGTGTTCGATCTCGTCGAACGCCCCGTGGGTGTTTCGGTGCGCGACAGCCTGATGGAGAAATACAACTGGCGGTTGATGAAGTATTTGGCCCGCGATTTCGTCGGTTGCATGGATCCCGCGTCACCGCGCTACAACCCCGAGGCCACCGTTACGACCCTGACGGCTGTAGACGATCCCGACCCGTGCGACGCCACGACGAACGTGTCGTCCGGAGCCGCGCGACCGGCTGTGGCGACGGTTACCGCGCGCGCGGGCGTCATCCGCGTCACGCTGCAGGGCGGAGGGCGCCATGTCATCAGCATCGGCGATGTGGCGGGGCGACGGGTGCGGACGCGGATCGTCGAAGGGGCAACGCGTGCAAATCTCCTCGAGTTCGACGGCCTCGGGCCGGGGATTTACTTCGTACGGGTGACGGCCCCGGGCGGAGCGACCACCACGGCGCGCGCCGATCTGCTCTGAGAACTTCGACGGTTGAAGACCGTCAGCCGAAAATCACCCCGGCCGCCTCATCCGCCTTGTACGACGAGCGAACCAGCGGCCCCGACTGGCACACGCGGATGCCGCGTGACAGCGCGTAGGTCCGCAGGGCCTCGAACTCCTCGGGCGGCGCGAAGCGCTCCACCGGCAGGTGCCCCGGCCCCCCCGGCGACAGGTACTGACCGATGGTCAGGATGTCCACCTTGAGCTCGGCGATGTGGTCGATCACCGCGTGCAGTTCGTCGGTCGTTTCACCCACGCCCAGCATCAGGCTGGTTTTGGTCACAAAGCCCCGTTCCTTCGCGCGGCGCAGCACGGCCGAGGTGTCGCGGAAGTTGGCCTTGCCGCGCACGTGTTTTTGCAAGCGCTCCACGGTCTCGAAGTTGTGATTGAGCACGTCGGGCCCGGCGTCGAGGATGTGATCGACCAGGTCGAGCCGCCCCTGCATGTCGGGGATGAGAATCTCGATGCGCGTGTTCGGGTTCTCGAGCCGCGTGCGCTGAATCGTCTCGTTCCAGATCTCCGCGCCGCCGTCTTTCAGATCGTCGCGGGCCACCGAGGTGATCACCACGTACTTGAGGTTCATCAGGCGGACCGACTCGGCCACGCGTTCGGGCTCCTCGCCGTCGAGACCGTCGGGTTTGCCCTTGGGCACGTCGCAGAATTTGCAACCGCGCGTGCAGGTGTTCCCCAGGATCATCACCGTGGCGGTGCCTTCCGACCAGCATTCGCCCAGGTTGGGGCAGCTGGCGCTCTCGCACACCGTGTGCAAATTGTGAGACCGCACGTTCTCGCGCAGGGCGGCGTATTCGGCGCCCCCGGGAATTTTGGCCTTCAGCCACAGGGGTTTGCGGAGCGGAGCGGGGGAGGTTGTCGGGGCGGTCATCAAGGGGAAAGATAGCCGTTGGAGAGAGGCGCTTGCAGCGGACCGCTGTAAGCTCTCGTCTGTTCGCTGTTAAATCCGCCCCTTCCACGCCCTGTAGGTGGCGACGCCCATCCGCCCCGAAATCGCCCCGTGATAAAGCCCCTTTTTCGCAAGGGTTTTCTGCAGAGCCTTGACCGCTTCGCCTTCGGACCCATAGACGAGACGAGCGGTGCCGGTGGACGTCCCTTTGGAGGGATTCCTGGTCGGCGGGGATGAGAGCGCTTCGGCGACCTCCTCCCCGGGTAGCAGCAGGAACGGAAAAGACGTTTGAGGCGCGGCGTAAATCAGGTCGTGAAAAATCTTCCACGCGCCTTGGTTCGGTTGCGCGTCGGGGAGGCGAGGGGAATGCGGCCATCCCGAAACCACCACGCAGCCCGCGCTGCGGAAGCCTTCGGCCTTGGGCTCGGGGTTCCAGGCACAGTGCAGGTTGTCGTAAGGGTTTCCAAAGTATAAGGGGTCACGGTTTGTATACAGAGGAAGATTTTGGCCGGCCTTGTTCCCTGCGAGGTGGGCGCGGCGGTAAAAGCGGTAGCCGGTTTGCCGCAATGCCGCATGGCCCTGCGGCTTGCCCTGCAAATGTTCGCCCTTGGTGAGGTCGGTGTAGTAACCGGGTTCCAGCTGATTGGTGCCGCGCCCTTTCATGACGCCCGCGCGCGCCGCCGCCTTCAGAACGTTGGTATGGTGCGGTACGGTGGAGCCCGTGGCCGCGAACACGCGCCCGCGCGCCCGGTCCCAAATGCCGATGGTGCAGCGCATGTGGATGTGGTCCACCGGGGTGAGCGTGAGGGATACCGACCGCGTCCAGCCGCGCATGGTTTTCACGGGCGTCGCGCCGCGCAGGGCGAAGAGCACGAGGCCGCCCGAGGGTACGGGAACGCTCCACGCGGAGAACACGCGTTCAAGCGCGGCGGAATCAAGGGTGAGACGCGGGGTCATGACCGCAAGTTTAGAATCCGCGCGCCCCGGAGTGCGGTCAACAAAAAACCCCGATCTCTCAAGGAGACCGGGGCTCTTGTCCCTGAAGGGCGTGTGGACGGTTACAGGTTCACGCGGCGCGATGTGACCGCACCGCCCTGCTGAACGCGCAACACGTGCAGGCCGCGGTCGAAGGTGCGGGTGTCGAAGGTGAACGCGCCGCTCGCGCCTGATTGCGTGGCCTTGAGCTTGCCGGTGAGCGTGTAGATCGAGACCGTGGCCTGGCCCGGGTTCGCAAGCTGAACGTTCAACCCCGTGCTGAAACGTTGCAGGGTGAGCGACGCCGCCAAACGCTCCGCCGGGCGCTCCATGAGCGCCACCGGGCGGGTGTCGGTGTTGGTCGGATCGAAGCGCGTCGTCGCCTGATAGTGCCAGCCCATCCAGATGGTGGTGAACGCCATGGTCGCGCCGGTCGCCGAGGTGACGCCCGTGAGGGTGGCGCGCAGGGTGCGGTCCTGCTTGCCGGCGGCGCCCCAGACGCCCAGAGGGTTGTTGCCCACGCCCAAGGTGCCGATGTGCGCCGGGCCGATGCTGGTGTCGGGCGTGGCGATGGCCACGAAGGCCTTGCGGTTGTCGCTGGAGAGCGTCACGGAGGTGACGGTGGGGTTCTTGGTGGTGCACACCGTGTTGCTGCACCCGTAGGTCGCGCTCAGCGAGTAGTTCAGCTGCTGCAGCGAAACCGACGAGGTGGTGAGCGTCGCCGGGTTGACGGGCTGCGAGAAGAACAGCTCCACGCCGTTGTGGGTGCCGTCCGCGCTTTTCCGCGACCGCATGGTGAGGATCTCGAACACCGCCGTGTCGCGGAACGTCAGGCGCGTCATCGGCCCCGCCGTGCCCGCCGGCCAGTTGCCGATGTTCAGCACCGTGCCCACGTAGACGGCGGAGTCGGGCGAGACGGCCAGGCGGTTGATGGCCTTGCCCGACGAGGTGCCGCCGGAGTTGTTGATGCCGCTGGTGAAGAAGGTGAACGAAGCCTGGTGATTGCCGGAGTTGTCGACGTTCTCCACGAACAGGCGACCCATGCCCGAAATGGTGGCGTCACCCATGATCCAGTGGCCTTTGTAGGGGCCGAAGTTCAGGTACACGGGTTGGGAGAGCGAACGCGACGGGCCGTTGGTGTAGGGGATCCAGATCAGGGGCGGCTGGTAGGGGAGATCCTCCGCCCAGTTGCGCTTGGTGTTGCCGTTGATCTGGTTCGCCGCCGTGCCGGCCGCGTTGGCGGCGGTGGATTGGCGCGTACCGTAGGTCACCAACGGTTGGCCGGGTTTGAAAAAGTGGACCGGATTGGCCGGGTTGAAGCTGCCCTGATTGTCGGTGTAGATCATGTACGAGCCGTTGGTGGCCAGGCCGTTGGGGGAGCGCAGGCCACCGGCCTCCTTGCTCAATCCCGCGTTGGGAGTGCCGGTCGGCACGACGCTTTTTCCCCACGACAGCAGCGCGCCGGAGTACGAGCTCGTGGGTGCCGCGCCCGACCAGCCGCCGGGAATGATGGACGCGCCGTAGGCTCCGTAAAAACGACCGTTGTGGTACTGGGGCGTGAACACGTACTGGTGGCCGCTCTCGCCGCGGTTCCAGCTGTAGGTCGAGTCGTCGAGCGTGGGCACGTTCACCAGGCGCGTGGCGTTCACGTTCTTGGAGCGCGCGTTCGGCGCGGGGTTCAGGCTGTTGATGCGGTAGAACGCGTGGCGGTCCTGCACGTACACCGTGTCATTCACCACCAGAATGCCCGGAGGCGCTCCGGTCAGCGAGTCGAGGATCTTGGTGACGGTCACCGAACCCAGAGCCCCCTTGGCGCTGAGGCCGCTCACCAGGTAAACCGCCTGGTTGCTGTCGGGCGGGGTGATGTAACCCTGACCCATCGCGCCGTTGCCCGGGCTGGTGTTGATGGCCGCGCCCAGCACGACCATGCGGCCGTCGGACAGAAAGCCCACGCCCATCACCGGATAGGAGGTGTTGGGGACGGTGGTCAGCACGACGCTGGGGTTGGTGGTCAGCGGAAAGGTTTGAGCCAGCGCGCCCGCGGCGGCGGCCAGCATGACGGCGGTGGCGGTTTTCAGGGTGTTCTTGATCACGGCGGCTCCGGGGAACGCGGGTGGTAACCATGGCGGCCTGGGGTTTACGAGCTCCGAGAGGCCGTCGGATTGGACTCTCCGCCAATTTACCGCGCTTTGCGGCGTCGCGCCGGGAAAAGGCGTGAGGAGCCTCGTCTTCACGCCGGAAAAACGGCTTTTATTGCGGGAAGCGCAAGGAAAATTTCCGAAACAAAAAGCCCCGGCCTCGGCAAGAGGTCGGGGCTTGGATCATCCGGCGTGTCGCGCGCGCCCCGTGAGGAGGCTCTTCGCTTGCAGCCGGGGCTGAGGCCTTACAGGCTCAAGCGGCGCGAAACCGTGGCGCCGCCCTGCTGCACGCGCAGCACATGCACGCCGCGGTCAAGCGCGCGGGTGTCGAAGGTGAACGAACCCGTCGCGCCCGACTGTTCGGCCTTGAGTTCGCCGCTGATGGTGTGGAGCGACACCGTGGCCGCGCCGGGCGTGCCGATCCGCACGTCGAGCGCGCCGCCGAAGGGACGCACCGCCACGGCGGCGTTCAGGCGATCGATGTCGGCGCGCTGCGCCGGCGTGATGCTGACCATGTTGCCCGTGAAGGTCATGTTCGACTGGAAGTTCCAGCCCAGCCACGCCACGTTGTGTTAAAGCGACGCGCCCGCGGCGGAGCGGACGCCCGTGCCCAACGTCACGCGCAGGGTGCGGTCCTGTTTGCCGGCGCCGCCCCACATGCCGGTGGTGTTGTTGCCCACGCCGTAGGTGCCGAAGTGCGCCGCGCCGATGCTGGTGTCGGGGGTGTTGATGGTCACGAACACGCGCTTTTTGTCGGCGGAGAACTCGATGGCGGACGGCACGGGGTACTTCGTCTGGCACACGGTGCTGTTGCAGCCGTAACCCGCGCCCATCGAGTAGTTGTACTGAACGAGCGAGACCGCGGAGGTGGTGATGGTGGCGGAGTCGACCGGTTCGGTGAACTCGATCTCCACGCCGTTGGCCGTGCCGGCCGAGTTCTTGCGCGATCGCATGGCCATGATCTCGAACACGCTGGTGTCCTTGAAGCCCAGGCGCAGCACCGGAGCGGTTTCGCCGGCCGACCAGTTGCCGTCAATGCGGTAGATGCTGCCGATGTAGATCGCGCTGTCGGGAGAAACCTGGATGCGGTTGATGGCGCGGTTGGCGCGGTTGCCCGAGCCGGTGATGCCGAAGCTGTTGAGGGCGCCGCCGCTGAACAACATGGCCGAGGCCTGGTAGCGGCCCGTGTTGTCCACGTCCTCAACCTGCATGCGCACCACACCCACGCCGTTCACGTCACCCAAAAGCCACTGGCCCTTGTACGGCCCGAAGTTCATGTAGCCGGGCTGGCTGGTCGATTTGTAAGGGGTCGACGGGATCCAGATCACCGGCGGCATGTAAGGCAGGTCTTCGGCCCAGCCGCGCACCGTGTTGGCGGCGGAAAGGTTGTTGGTCTGGTTGACGTTGCATTCCGTCGCGGCGCCGCCGCCGATGTTGGCGGCCGTGCACTGGCGGTGGCTGTAGGTCATGAGCGGCTGGCCGGGCTTGAAGAGGCGCACGGCGTTGCCGGGGTGGAAGCTGCCTTGGTTGTCGGAGTGCAGCATGTAGCTGCCGTTGGTGTTCATGCCGTTGGGCGAGCGCAGGCCGCCCGCTTCGCGGCGGTAGCCCAGATTGTTGGTGGGCGAGGCGGTCGAGGAGTAAGGCGCCACCACGGTGTCGCGCTTCCACGACAGGATGCCGCCGGTGACCGTGTTGGTCGGCGGCGCGCCCGAGGCGGCGGGGCGACGGATGGAACCCGAGTAGGCGGCGTAGAAGCGGCCGTTGTGGTACTGCGGGGTGAACATCCACTGGTGACCGCTCGGGCCGCGGTTCCAGCTGAAATTGGAGTCGAGCCCGGGCACGTCGATCAGGCGCGTGGCGTTCTGGGCCTTCGAGGTGCCGCCGGTGGGGGCCAGGCTGTTGATGCGGTAGAACGCGGTGCGGTCCATCACGTACACCGTGTCGTTCACCACCACGATGCCCGGCGGCGGGCCGGTCAGCTGGTCGAGGATCTTGGTGGCGGTCACGCCCGTGAGGTCGCCCTTGGCGCTCACGCCGCTCACGATCCAGACCGAGTAGTCCTTCGTGGTGCTCCACGCCTGGATGTCGCCGCCGCCGAGGTCGCTTTGCGCGCTCAGGGCCACCGAGCCGTTGGACAACAGCACCATGCGGCCGTCGGAGAGGAAGTCGATGCCCATGTGCCCGAAGTTCGTGTTCGGCACGTTGGTCATGATCACGCGCGGGTTGGGGAGCGCGGCGGGAAGCGTCTGGGCGGCGACGCCGGCGGCGGCGGCGAGGGCGAGGGCGGCCGCGAGGGTCAGGCGGTTACTGGTCACGGAAAACTCCAAGTCACGGGGTGAAACACGACGTCGTTCCAATCTACCGCCGCATCGGGTTTGGCGCAGTCGAAACACGCATAATCACCTGTATTTACGGGGTCAAAACGTCCCTCTTTACGGAAAGAGCAAAGAAAAATCCGCAGTCAAAACGCCCGCAAACGCCGACAGTCGAAAAACATAGCGGTTCCACAATCGCACGGGGAAGGTGCGGGTTCCGGCAGGTGCGGGGTCGCCGTGGCGAAAACCGTCTCAGGAAAAAACGGGTGTCGCACCGGTGGTTTGATCTTGCAAAACTCCCGGTGTTTCAGGGGGGCGAATCCCGGAATTTTGGGGCAGGAGGGGGTTGAAGGACGATTGGCACACCGGTTGCAGTAGGTCTTGGCATCGCCGGATGTCGGCGCCTTCACTTACAAAGCTCACCCAGAAAACCGTTTCACGGACAAGGAGATCAACCATGACTTACGCCATCGCCCGCCCCGCCCTCTCCAGCAACTGGATCGAACAGTTCTTCAACGACTTCGACCGCGGCTTCGCTCCCGGCGCCCGTGCGGCCACCTTCACTCCCGCGGTCGACGTGGTCGAACACGCCGACGCCTACGTGCTGCGCGCCGAGCTTCCGGGCGTCGCCCGCGAGGACATAAGCGTCGAGGTGAAGGAAAACCGCCTGGTTCTCAGCGGCAAGAAGGACGCGGTTCAGAGCGGCGAGGAGGGCAAATACCGCTACGTCGAATCGCGCCACGGCGCGTTCTCGCGCAGCTTCGAGTTGCCCCGCAACGTGAAGAGCGATGCGATCGAAGCCACCTACAAGGACGGTACGCTCACGCTCCGCATTCCCAAGGCCGACGAGGCCAAGCCGAAGACCGTCGAGATCCGGTAACGGGTCCGAGCCCGTGACGGGGCAGACGATTCACCCAAACCCCGGCTCCCCGAGCCGGGGTTTTCTTGTGCCTCCGCATCGCGGATTCGCGCTGTACGTCTCGGATTCGGTTCAGCTTCGCGCTCGTTCGCGTGTTTCCGGTGGTGCTAGAGCGGGTTCGGCGGTATTATGGAATTATTCACCCGGAGTCCCCATGTCTCGCACGCCCCACCTGTCTCGTTTTTCATGCCTCGCCGTACTGTTGCTCGCGGCTGTTCTCCCCGTCGCCGCGCAAACCAAATGGGTCGCCACTTGGGCCACCGCCCCCGAGCCCTTGGTGAGTTCGCAAAGCGGGTTCAACCCGCCCTCCATCGGCTTGTCGAACAACTCCGTGCGACAGGTTCTGCGCGTCTCGCTGGGCGGAGACACCCTGCGCATGCGGTTCAGCAACGAGCACACCAACGTGCCCGTGAAGATCAACGGGGTCACCCTCGCCGTTTCGGCGACCCAAAACGGCATCGACACCGCGGGCATCATCGACACCCTAACGACCAGGTACTTCAAGTTCAACGGTCAGGATTCGGTCACCATGCCGGCGAACGGCTTCGTGTGGTCCGACGCGATGGCGTTCAACCTGACCCCGGGCGCGCGGGTGCAGGTCACCATCCACTTCGGCGCGGGCGTTCCCGCGGCCGGAACCTACCCCGGCGTGACGGTGCATCGCGGTTCCCGCACCAAGCCCCGCGTCGTCGCGGGTAACCAGCTGACGGCGCGCACCACTCCGGGTGCCGCCACCACCTCGCAAGGCCAGGGCAGTTTCGTGATCAGCAGCATGGAAGTGCGCGCGCCGCAATCGGCCGGCGCGGTGGCCGTTCTCGGCAACTCCATCACCGACGGCTTCGGCGTCACCAACGGGGCCTTCACCCGGTGGACCGACGTGTTCACCACCCGCCTGCTCGCGCACGCCCGCACCAGTAAAGTGGGCGTGCTCAACGGCGGCATCGGCGCGGGGAACCTTGTCTCCGGCGGGGTGAGCACGCCGGGTCTGCAGCGCTACAAGCGCGACCTGTTCGACCACGCGGGGGTCAAGTGGGTGATCCTGTTCATCGGCGTGAACGACATCGGCAACACCGGGTGTTCGATGACCACGTCGAACAACGTGATCAACGCCTTCACCACCATCGCCGACTCCGCGCGCGCCCGCGGCATCAAGGTGTACGGGGCGACCATCACGCCCTTCAACGGCAACAGCTATTACAGCGCGAACAGCGAAGCGTGCCGGCAGCGCATCAACGAGTGGGTGCGCGGCGCCGCGCTCGCCACCGGGAAGTATGACGCGGTCATCGACTTCGAGAAGGTGGTCCGCAACCCGACCGACACCTCGCGCATCCTCACCACCTACAACAACGACGGCCTGCACCCCAACATCGCCGGCTACGCAGCCATGGGCAATTCCATCGACACCAACCTGTTCATCGAAGGCGGGACGGGGGTCGCGGCGCAGGCCGGAGTCGAGAACGCGGGGTTCGGCATCAGGGCCCTCGCCCTGCCGGACGGCGATACGAGGCTGAACATCGTCGCACCTCACGAGTCGCGGATCTCCGTGACGGTTTACTCGAGCGAAGGCCGCACAGTCGCGGCGCTCCCCGTCCGCCGCTATGGTGCGGGGTCGCATGTCGTGACGCTCAAAACGGCTCACTTGCCCCAGGGAGTGTACTGGTATGAGTTAAAATCCGGCAGTTTTTCGGTGGCCCGGAAACTGGTTCGCACGGCCCGGTGACGACCCCCGCCTTGTATGAAAATGGCACAAGGCGTGCGGTTACTCTCCGGATTTTACCAGCCCTTTGTGGGAAATAACCTCACCCCGGCCCCCGGGGGGTTCCGCCTCTCCCGCAGGATTCTAAATAAGGGTCCCTGTTTTCGTTCACGTTGCCGTCAGGTCCGGAGCGCCGGCCAGGCGGTTCGTCCCACGTTTCATTCTCTGGAGACTTCTCGTCATGAAGCATTACAACATCGCAAACATCCCGGGTGACGGCGTCGGCACCGAAGTGGCGCGCGAAGCCCTCAAGGTCTTCGACGCGGCCGGCCAGAAGTACGGCTTCAAGGCCAGCTACGAGAATTACGACTGGGGTTGCGATTACTTCCTCAAGCACGGCGAGATGAACCCGGCCAACATGCTGGAGATCCTCAAGGGCTCCGACGCGATCTTCCTGGGCTGCATCGGCGACGCCTCCAAGGTTCCCGACCACGTCTCGCTCCAGCTTCTGCTCAAGATCCGCAAGGGCTTCGACCAGTACGTGAACCTGCGCCCCATCAACCTGTACCCCGGCGTGCATTCGCCCATCAGCACCGCGACCCCCGAAACGGTGGACTTCGTGGTGGTGCGCGAGAACACCGAGGGTGAGTACTCCTCCATGGGCGGGTTCTTCAAGCAGGGCACTCCCGACGCCTTCGCGATCCAGAACGCGATCTTCACCTACAAGGGATGCGAGCGCGTGATGCGCTACTCCTTCGAGCTGGCCGAGAAGCGCAAGGCGCTGGGCTACAAGGGCCTGGTGACGAATTGCTCCAAGGCCAACGCGCTCAACTACTCGATGGTGTTCTGGGACAAGGTGTTCGCCGAAGTGGCCGCCAAGCACCCCACCGTGCAGACCGACATGGCGCTGGTCGACGCGATGACGATGTGGTTCGTGAAGAACCCCAACTTCTTCGACGTGATCGTGGCCTCCAACCTGTTCGGCGACATCATCACCGACCTGGCCTCCATGCTGCAGGGCGGCATGGGTTTCGCGGCCGGCGGCAACATCAACCCCGAGCGCACGTACCCGTCGATGTTCGAACCCATCCACGGTTCGGCCCCCAAGTACGCGGGCAAGAACGTCATCAACCCGGTGGCGGCCATCGAGACCGCGCGCATGATGCTCGACCACATCGGCGAGACTGAGGCGGCCAAGGCCGTGCAGACCGCCGTGAAGGCCGTGCTGGCCGAGGGCAAGGTCAAGACCCGCGACATGGGTGGCAGCGCCACCACGACGGAAATCGGCGACGCCATCACGGCGGCGCTGCTTGCCGCGAAGTAAGCCGCACAGTCAGCGTCGACACAACAAAAAACCCCGGCTCTCCATTTCGATGGAAGAGTCGGGGTTTTTTCGTGCCTTCGGTTTCCGTCCGCGTTCGGATGGAAACGCCGTTCTTGAACCTTTACCGTCCGACAACCACTTTGCGGATCGCCTCATGTCCCTCCGACCGGACGCGCACGAAGTACACCCCGGGCCGCGCGGCCTCCGCGAAGCGGTAGCTCGCGGGTTGTGTGCCGCGGCGCATCGCCACGGTACGTCCCGTCGCGTCATGGATGGTGACGGTGTGCGGCCCCAGGTCGGCGAGGCGAACCCGTACCCCGACGCGCCCTGTGCCTCCTGCGTCGATCTTCACTGAAAACGACTCCGCGCCTCCGCTCCGCGCGGCCGCAAGCCGCGTTGGCGCCAGGTCGAAGAAGTTGCTGTCCACGATGGCTTTCCAGAAGGCCTCGGCCGTGGCCGTGCCTCCCGCATTGGTGGCATGAATGCCGTCGCTGGTGTACTGGGCGTATTTGCCTTCCCACACCGGGCGCAAATCCACCCACAGACATTTCAGCGAGGTGATGGTGTCGCACAGGTTTTTAACGAGCGGATTGAAAAGGTCCTGGTTGGTTTTCAGCGTGGCCCACTGCGTGCCCTGCGGGTCGGGATAGCGCATCCACAGCACCTTCTTGGTGCCGTTGACGGCCATGGTGTCGAAGTAGTTCTTGACGAGACCGAAGGTGTTGGCCACCGTGGGGCAGGTCGGCACGTTGCCCGGGCAGCTGCCCATCAGGTCGTTGCCGCCGCCGTCGCTGATGACGTATTTCGGCTTCGGATTGGCGCTGCGGTAGTACCCGATGATCTGCGAGATCACCGCGCCCGAGACGGCCACTTGCCTGAAGCTCTCGCCGGGGCCGATCACGCCCGCGTTGCGCGCGAGTCGGTTGAGCTCGTCGCGGATGTTGGAGGCGGCGAAGAACGATTCGCCGTTGATGACCACGTCGCTGGCGGCGACGGTGGTTTGCGCGCGCGGCGCGCCCATTGTCAGCGCGGCCGCGATCACGGCGAACAGGGAGTGGAGGAGAGTGCGGTTCATGGGGGCCTCTGCGGGTCGGCTCCGGCCGCGGTTGGGACGGAAGCGTTCCTGCAGAGTGTAGCCCTTGCCCGGCCCTGCGCGACTTATCACCCAGGCGAAACGCGGGGACAGTTCGTACCCATCCCGCCGCGCCGGCTGCGGCGTGGTGTCAGGCCTGTTTTCGGCCCCTTTCGCGTTGTTGCGGGGGTGTTGCGTGCTCCGGCAAGCGGCTGCGGAACAAACGGTACGGTCATTTCAACGTCAACAATCCCTTGTTCTTGACGATGTTCTTGTAATCCCACTGGATCGCCGCGCCCTTTTTGAGCCAGCGTTTCAAGGCCTTCACATCCACCTCGCCGGGCGTCTTGTAAAACACCGAGGCGTCCTTGAACTTGCCGCCTGTCACGTTCAGGCCCGGTTCGTCGAAATCCTGGCCGCTCCAGAACATGAGGCGGATGCCGGGCTTCTGTTTGCTGTACCCCACGATGGGGTTGCCGTCCAAAAACCACACCGGGTGCCGGTGCCAGATCTTGTTTTCCACCACCACCTTTTTGGTAGGGCCTTTCAGGTGCGCGTCGATGGTGTCGGCGAGTAGTTCGCAGATCGCTTCATCGTTGGCATCGAGCGCGGCGTTGTAGGCTTGAATGTCGGGCTGCATGATGGATTCCCGTTGTGTACGATGTTGTGATGCCCAGGTTTATTGGGCTTTATGATGCGCGACCAGAGCGTTGGCGTGTCCGTGCCCGAGCTTGTGCTCGTTCTTAAGGATCGCCACCTGATCCATATGCTTTTTGTCCTTGAGTCCGTCGAGGATTTTAAGCCAGTGTGCGATGGGTTTTCCGTAGGTCTTTTCGATGGAGGGAAAGTACGAGGCGGGGCCTTTGACTTTTTCGGGGCTCATGGTGTGCCCGGATTGAGGTCAGAAATCAGCTAGTACGCAGAATCTTCTCCATCGCCTTCCCTTTGGCGAGTTCGTCGATGAGCTTGTCCAGTTGCCGGATCTTTTTCATCAGCGGATCCTCGACTTCCTCAACTCGCACACCGCACACCACGCCGGTGATCAGGTCGCTGTGCGCGTTGTAGGCCGGGGATTCGGCGAAGAAGATCTTGAGGTCGACCTTTTTGTCGATCTGCTTCTTCAGTCCGGCGGCGGTGTAACCGGTGAGCCAGCGGATGACGGTGTCGACCTCATCTTTGGTGCGGCCCTTGCGTTCCGCTTTGGTGATGTAAAGCGGGTACACCGAGGCGAATGGCATGGCGAAGACGCGATCAAGGTTCATGGGGCTCTCGTTTTCGTGGGGCTTTCCGCAGACTTGAGGGCTTGCGTTTCGGGTTTGACCGGGATCAGGCGACCGTGATGACGACCTTGCCGACGTGTTCGCCCGCGCCGAAGCGGGCGAGGGCTGCGGGAACGTCCGCGAGCGTATGCGGCCCGTCAATGAATAATTTGAGTTCGCCTGCCTCGAAAAGGCGACCGATTTCATCGAGTCCTTTATTGGGCTTGAGCGCCAGAATCTTCAGGCTCTTCGACTTCATGCCGCACATCGTGCGGATCATGCCCGCACCCAATATTTGCAACAGCCGGGGCAAATGCCCGCCCACGGTGACGTAACGTCCGCCGGGGTTCAGGGCGGCGAGGTAGCGCCCCGGCGCGCGCGTGGATTTGGCGTCGAGGATCAGGTCGTAGCGCTCGCCGCTCGCCGTGAAATCGGTCGTTTGATAATCGAGGACGTGGTCGTAGCCCAAGGCCTTCATGGCCTCCAGCTTGGAGCCGCGGTCCACCCCCGTGACCTCGCAGCCGTATTGTTTGGCGATGCGCACGGCGATCATGCCGACCCCGCCACCCGCGCCGTTGACGAGCACGCGCTCGCCGCGCTTGATCCCACCGACATCCAGGAGCCCTTGCAAGGCCAAGGCTCCCGCATGCGGCAGCGTGGCCGCTTGCTCATAACTCATACCAGGCGTCATCAGTCCCAATGCCTTTTCGGGTGCGCACACGGATTCGGCGAAGCCCCCGAGCTTGGCCTCCGACAAATCACCGTACACGCGGTCACCGGGCTTGAATTGGGTCACGCCGTCACCGACGGACTCCACAACGCCGGCAATTTCAATGCCGGGAACTTTGAACTTGGGTTTCAACAGGCCGAAGAGGAGGCGATAAATGTGAGGCATGCCGCGCACGTACGACCAGTCCCAGTCGTTGACCCCGGCAGCGTGAATCTTCACGAGGACTTCGCCTGCTTGGGGCGCGGGTTTCTCGGTGTCCTCAAGAGCGAGGACGTCGGGGGAACCGTAGCGCGTGATGACGATGGCTTTCATGGGGTCTCCGGGTAACGGAGGAAGATATTCATCAGAATGGGACGGGGGCAATCCTGAGGCGCCGTCACGCGCCCCGGTCTTGCGGCCTCAGGTCACCCCCGGGGCGTCCCCGTCCGGCGGACCCGGTCGATCAGAAACACCGCCACCCCCGTTTCGAGCAGGCTCAGCGGCACCGCCGCCGGAAGAATCCCCAGCGGCAAAACGCCCAGGTTTCCGATCACGACCCACATGAGGGCGAACCCGAACATCCATCCGAGGGCGAAGGTGCCCGAAAAGGAAAAGCGCGTTCGCAAGGCTGTCAGTCCGGCGGCGAGGAGACCCCCCCACAGCACCCACAGCGCACCGTTGACGGGCGCCGACGGGAAGGTCGAACCCATGTTCGCGTAATGCGCGTGCCACTGCGGCTTGAGGAGAATTTCATTGCGGAAGAATTCCGAGAGGTTGATCCAGATTCCGGCGACCAAAGTCGCGAGCAGCGTCCTCTTCATCAGCTTCCTTTCCATCGGGGATTCAGGGGCGGCCGCTCGCGAAGATTCAGAGCGACACGTATCCTTTTTCGCTGAGCCACCCCAGTACCTTCTCCACATCCGCCTCGAGGCTTTCCTCACCCGTCTTCAAATGAATCTCCGGGTTCTCCGGCGCCTCATACGGCGACGAGATCCCCGTGAACGCCGGAATCTCGCCGGCGCGGGCCTTTTTATACAGGCCCTTCACGTCACGTTTCTCGCACAGTTCGAGTGGTGCATCCACGAACACTTCCACAAAGTCAGCGCCGACGAGTTGGCGCGCCAGGGGAGCGTCTCAAAGCGGTGTCGTTCCTACGACGGTTTCAAACCATTCCCTTCGAACCGGGGTTAATTCGGTGAAGGATCTTTCCACTTTTCGATACAAGCCTTTGCAGCTGGGCTGATCGCTACTGTCGTGGTGAAAGTGACAAGAGAAACCTGTGTTACTGTCAAAGCCTTGTCGTCGTATACCCCTGTAAAGAAAATTGAGCGCCTGCCAAAAGGATCCGAATTGTTCAAAAGAAGGAGGCATTTGGCCTGATTGAAATTGTATGAGACAGGCTCCTTGACGTTATACCAATTGTTCACAAATCTGGTCGTTTGAGTTCCACCGTTCACCGGCGTAGTGGAAGGCCCGGAGATCACATAAGCGGCCCCTTTGTTGGGGCCGCTCCCGTATACCCTGTATCCTTTAAGCTCCCAGCTCGATTCGGACGCTTTCGTAAAATTCAGAGCATTGGATGCTTGAAAACTTCTTTGCTCTGTGTCCCCAGTCGTCTCGGCCGAAAGGTGGGACGTGGAAAAAACGACGGCAGTGAGTGAGAGCATGAGAAATCGAGAAACGTTCAAGAGACCCTCCAACGGTCATGAGTTTGGTTTGACACGCCGCCCTGAAAACTAAACGATTTCAACTCAGCGGCAGCCGGCGGCGGACCCAGCCGCTCCGTAAAACGACTGCCGTAAAATGAATGATCACGGAACGGCCCGAAATACCGCATCTTTCCCCATTTCCAACATGCCGAACGGCATCTGGGAGAGGGGCTGCCGATGGTGATGGCGGGATCAGGCCGCTATATAACCCTTCTCACTCAACCACCCCAGCACCTTCTCCACATCGGCCTCAAGGCTTTCCTCACCCGTCTTCAAATGAATCTCCGGGTTCTCCGGCGCCTCGTACGGCGACGAGATTCCCGTGAACGCCGGAATCTCCCCGGCACGGGCTTTCTTGTAAAGGCCCTTGACGTCACGTTTCTCGCACAATTCCAGCGGCGCATCCACGAACACTTCCACAAAGTCCGCGCCCACCAGTTCACGCGCCAAGGCGCGCTCGGCGCGGAAGGGCGAGATGAAAGACACCAAGGTGATCACGTTCGCGTCCCAAAACAGCCGGGCCACATGACCCACGCGGCGGATGTTCTCCTGCCGGTCCTTGTCTGAAAACCCCAGGTCGCCGTTGAGCCCGTGGCGCACGTTATCACCGTCGAGGATGTAGGTCAGGCGTCCCATGGCATTCAGCCGCTGTTCCACCGCACTCGCGACCGTCGACTTGCCGCTCCCCGACAACCCCGTGAACCACAACACAACCCCGCGTTGCCCGCTCACCCGCGCGCGGTCGTCACGCGTCACCGCGGTTTTTTGGAGCACGACGTTGGGGGAGGTTTTGTTCGCATCAGTCATAAGTGGGAAAGTAATTCCTAGGGTGGGGAAGGCGAACCGCGAGGCTGCCCGTTCAGGCCGGATCCCGCATGATCGAGTACGAGTAAGAGCGCGTGGACGAGTACGGTTCGGGAAGGCCGGCATGCGCCCCGACACGAGTCATCCACCGTGATGGCATAGTCCTGATCAGTCCGCCGCGGCGGGAAGGAGGCGCGAAAACCCTTTTTGGCGCGGAACACTCCGGGGGACCCGGCACGCGCTGACACACTCTAAGGACCGGCCGGGGTCGGAGTGTGAGCACCAAAAAGCTTTCGCGCCGACTATACCGCCACCGCACCGACCATACCGCCGCCCCACCCACTTTCCTTCAAGTTTGAACAAAAAAAAATCGCAGTGCCGAAGAACGACCCTGCGATTCATGTCACGCCTTATGATGGTTCGCGGACTACGCCCCGAGTTCCTTCGCCACCTGCGCGGCTTCATCCGCCGTGCGCACCCAACGGCGCGGCACCGAGGCCAGGCGCACATCAAGCGACTCCACATCGTACTCGTCGAGGTCGTCGAGGCGCGCGAACACCGTAATGCCCGCCGTCGCCACGTGGAACAGCGTGTCGGCCAGAGCCGCCAGCCCGTCCGCGCCCGCGTCCGCCTTCAGCGGACCCAGCACCGGGTGCTTCGCGCGCAGCAGGTCGGCCGCGCCGTCGAGCGCCGGCTCGTCACCGGCCAGGAACACCACCGTCCCCGGCTTCGCCTCGCGGGCCCACAGCGTGGTGCCCACGCGCTCCGCCTCCGCGGCCTTGCGGGCCTCGTCGGCCAAGCCCTCGCGGATGATGCCGCCGCCCGCGATCTCGTAATCATCCACGATCACGAACCGGCCGGTGGCCTCCAAAAGCGAGGTCGGGTCGAAGGCGATCGCTTTACGAAGGACGAGGACCACGTCGGCCACGTCGTGACGTTCCACCAGGTCGGTCGTCGCGTCGCCGCCGCTTTCCGACGCGTCGATCTTGTAGTTGATGCGTTCAAGGCGCGCCGTCACCTTCGCCGAACCCAGCTTGAGCAAATAATCCTTGCCCATGCGCAGCGGCGCGCGGCCCATCCAGAACACGTTCGCGCGCACGCGGTCGGCCACCTGCGGCGGCGTTTCGTCGGCGCGGGCCATCAGCTCGCCGCGCCCCACGTACAACTGCGATGACAGCGTCACGCCCGTGGAGTAACCCGCTTCAATGGACGTGCGCACCGGGGCCGAGAACGCCTCGATGGTTTTCACCGTACTGCTTTTAAGCGACGGGTAAAAGATCACCTTGTCGCCCACGCGCAGCGTGCCCGACTCCACGCGACCCGTCGTGATGCGACGGTCGTCACCGCGGGCGGTGAACTTGTACACGTCCTGCACCGGCAGGCGGAAGGGCTGGTTGTCCTTGGGCGGCGCCTTCTCGAAGGCGTCCACCGCCGCGAGCAGATCGGGGCCCTTGTACCACGGCATCTTGTCGGAAGGACCGATCATCCCCTCGCCGGGGAAGGCCGCAATGGGGACGAAGAAACGCGGCGTCGCGCCGATGCGCGCCAGGAAGGCCACGTACTCGTCGCGGATGTTCTCGAACGCTTCGCGCGAGTAATCCACAAGGTCCATCTTGTTCACCGCCACCACGATTTGCTTGATGCCCAGCATCGAAAGCAGGTAGCCGTGGCGTTTGCTGTTCTCCTGGATGCCTTCCTTGGCGTCGATCACCAGCACCGCGGCCTCGGCGCGTGCCGCGCCCGTCACCATGTTCTTGAGAAACTCGATGTGGCCCGGCGCGTCGATGATCACGTAGTCGCGCGTGCTCGATTTGAAGAACGTGCGCGCCGTGTCGATGGTGATGCCCTGAGCCTGCTCGTCCTTGAGGGCGTCCAGCAAAAACGCGTACTCGAACGGGCGTGCGTTGCGCGCGCAGTACTCGCGGATGCTCTCCAGCTTGCCCTCGGGGAGCGAGCCGGTGTCCGCCAGCAGCCGGCCGATGACGGTGCTCTTGCCGTGGTCCACGTGGCCCACGATCACGATGTCCATGCGGGTTTTTTCGATCGTCGTCATTACATGTACCCATCACGGCGAAGGGTCTCCAAACCGCCGTCTTCCTTGTCTTGCGCGCGCCCGGAGCGCTCCGCGATGTTCGCGAACTTGCCGGTCTTCAGTTCCTCGACGATCTCGGAGACATTGCGGGCCTCCGAATCCACCATGCCCGTGCAGGGCGCGCAGCCCAGCGAGCGGTAGCGCTTGCCGTCGCCCTTGTTGAAGTACAGATCGATGATGGGAATGTTCTCCCGCTCGATGTACTCCCAGATGTTCAGCTCGGTCCAGTCGAGCAGCGGGTGCACGCGCACGTGCGTGCCGGGCGCGAAGTCGGTCTTGAACTGGTTCCACAGCTCGGGAGGCTGATCGCCCACGTCCCACTCGCTGTTCTTGTCGCGCGGCGAGAAGTAGCGCTCCTTGGAGCGCGAGCCCTCTTCGTCCGCACGGGCGCCCACGATCACGCCCGTGTACGGATCGGTGTTCGTGTCGGGCTCGTACATGCCGGTGGTGTGGTTCATGCGGTAACGCGGCCACGCGCCCGAAAGCGTGTTGCGCAGCGCGTCGGTCTTGAGGGCCTTGCAGCACTGCAGGCGCGTCAGTTTGCCGTTCGGGAAGGTCTCGCCGCTGGCGAGCACATCCTTGTTCTGGCCGTACACCATGTTCAGGTTCCACTCGAGCGCCACGCGGTCGCGGTACTCGATCATGGCCGGAATCTTGTAGCTGGTGTCGATGTGCACGAGCGTGATCGGCACGTGGCCGAAGAACGCCTTGCGCGCAAGCCACAGCAGGACGGTGCTGTCCTTGCCGATGGACCACAGCATGGCCAGGTTCTTGAAGTTCGCGTACGCCTCGCGGAGGATGTACACGCTCTGGTTTTCGAGCTGGTCGAGATGATCTTGTGATTGGGACACGGTGGTGCGCTCCGATGTTTCCCTATAGATTTAGTAAGAATATGGAACGCTGTCCAGAACCCCGTAAACCTATTGAAATCACAAGAAAAATGCGATATTCAGCCCGGGCAGGTTACGGTTAACCCCGAATAACCTACTTAAATAATAGGGTATTAATAGGGGCTACGGGCGGCTTCTTGGGGGTTTGGGGGCCTCCTGGCGGTTGACGTACGGGCGGATCAATCGAACAGCGCGTGAGTTTGGGGCATTGAGGAATGAGTCCGAAAAAGGTTCTTTCCCCTCATGAACACCTTACGCCCCCTCCTGATGTGCGCCGGCCTTTCCCTGCTCGCCGGTTGCGCCTCCGGCATGCGCCTCGAATCGCCCGCCTGCGAGACCATGCGCGCGCAAATCAAGGAGAAGCAAAAGCTCGACGCCGCCGTGAAGTCGTTGTCGAAGGAGGCGCGCACCTACCGCACGCAAGGCGACACCGCCGCCGCCGCGGCCGCCGAGCGGCGGCTTGAGGGCATGATCGAAAGCCAGCGCTTCCTCAAGGACGCGCTCGACGCCACCAGCCGCGACTGCTCGTCGATCGTGAAGGACGTGGAACCCGTGCTCGACCCGGCGGTGCGCGAGAAGCAGAGGTTGGACGGTACGAGGTAGGCGGTATGGTACTGGGTACTGGGTACCGGGTACTGGGACCACGAATTGAAGTGGGGCACGGTATCTTGCGGCTCGAGCGTTTCCGAATCGTGACTCACCCTCTTGGTCATTCACTCATGCACCCGACCGCTTCACCCAGTACCCAGTACCCAGTACCCAGTACCCAGTACCCAGTACCCAGTACCATCTACCTACTTTTCCCCTCGTGCCGACAACCTCCGACCTCCACCGCTCCCACCCTCGCGTTTACGAGTCGTTCACCTACGCCTATCCGGTGCTGTCGCGCCGCTCTGGCGGGGTGTCGTTCGGGGTGAACCTCAATCTCGACAAGCTGTGCAATTTCGATTGCCCGTACTGCCAGGTCGACCGCACGGTGGCGGGCAAGCCGCAGACGCTCGACCTCGCGGTGATCCGCGCCGAGGTTGAGGCGCTTTTGGCCTCGGTGGATGAGCGCGGCGTGTGCCGCCTGCCGCTGTTCGACGAACTTCCCGACGACAAGAAAATGCTGCGCGACATCGCGCTCTCGGGCGACGGCGAGCCGACCATGGTGCCCGAGTTCGCCGCCATAGCGGCCCTGCTCGCCGAGGTGCAAGCGTCGCGCCCGGAACTCGATTTCAAGTTGGTGCTGATCAGCAATGCGACGCTGCTCGACCGCCCCGCCGTGCAGGCGGGCGTTGCCTCGTTGCTGTCGCGCCGCGGCGAGGTGTGGGCCAAGCTCGACGCGGGCACCGAGGGCTGGTATCAGAAGGTCAACATCAGCCGCGTGAACCTTGACCGCATCGAGGCGAACCTGATTTCCCTGGGGCAAAAACACCCGTTCAAGATTCAGTCGTTCTTTTGCGGCATCCGTTCGTCTGACGGCTCCGTAGCGGGCTGGGATGACGCCGAGATTTCGGCGTGGCTCGATCGCCTGTCCCGCGTCAAGGCATCGGGTGCGGGCATTCTCGAAGTGCAGCTCTACACGCTCGCCCGTCGCCCTGCCGAAGCGTTCGTGCAGCCGGTGTCGGCTGAATTCCTCGCCGACATCCGCACGCGCGTCGAATCCCTTGGCATCCCCGCACGCGTTTACGGTGTCTCGGATTGATCATGTCATTGTTCTTCGACGAAACCTGGTTCCACTGCCCCGTCGCCGAAGGAGCGACGTCCGCGATCCTTCCCGAGGACGAAGCCCATCACGCGCGCGTGTTGCGGTTGAAACCCGGCGCCACAATCGTGGTCACCACGGGTGAAGGTTCGGTCTATCGCGCGGTACTGCGCGACGACAAGGGCGCACTGGAAATCGGCGAACGTGTCGTTCATGAACCCACGCCTCCCGGCATCAGCGTGGGGCTGCCTTTGCTCAAGGGGCGCGATACCGAGCAACCCGGCGAGGCCATTTGCGAGTTCGCCGTGCGCGACCTCTTTCTTTTGAACCTCGATCATTGCGAGACCTTCAAGGGGCAAGATCACTCCAAACTCGTTGAGCGCTTGCGTGCGAAAAGTTTGGTGGCGCTGAAGCAGGCGAAGAAAGCGTGGCTGACGCGCATTCATGCGCCGCAAACCCTGAAGGACTGGCGCGCGGCGCATGCGTCCGTGCCTCTCGTGGTCGCGCACCCGGGGGAGAGCACGGTGCCGCGGCCGCTCCCGCCTGAGCTTCATCTGTTGTCCGGACCCGAAGGGGGTTTCTCCGACGCGGAGTTGGCCTACCTGTTCGGTGAGGCGAAGGCCCTGACGCTCAGCCTGGGCCCGACGCGCCTCCGCGCCCTTCACGCGCCCATCGCTGGTCTTGCGGCGCTGGGGGCGCTGACCTCTTTGGGCTGATGACTAAATGAACTTGTCGGCCGGGAAGTTCAAAACCTTCCCCAGCTTCTTCGCGTAGTCTTTGCTGATCTCGCGACGGCCGTTCTCCCAGTCTGAAATGCGCTTGGCGCTCACGCCACCGACCTTGGCGGCCAGTTCGGCCTGCGACCAGTTGTGAACTTCGCGCAGGTTGCTGAGGTAAAGCCCCGGCGTCATCTTCGCTTCCATCTCTTTGGCAAAGTCTGTCTCGAAAAAATCCTCGAGTTCGTCGTCGTCATCTTCAATCTTTTCTTCAACGACGTAATTCTTGTAACGGGTGCGGGCTTCCTTGAGGACGCGAGCGGGGGTTCCGTCGACGAAGCGAAGGCTAGTACGGGGCTTTTTGATGACTGCCGGCATAATAAACCTCGATGGTCAATGTGTCTTTCTCGAAACTCCAGCAGGCAACCCACGCATGATCGCCCGTTAAATGACAGTGATAGCGTTCGCCATCGCCACGCAGCTTGCTGTAATTCGGCCACGAATAAGGCGCCGTCGGGCCAAATTCACGGAGCAGTTGAACAAGCGTAAAAAGTCGCTCGCGCGGATTTACGGGTAGCTCGTTCAGCTTCTTGCGGACTTTTTTCGTCAGCAGAACCCTGTATTCCACAATGTACCCCAATTTGGAGGATAAAGCAACCAAATCGGGAACGTAGGGATATTGGATTCGGGATGACGAGGGGGCTGTGACGACGGTCACGCCGAGCGGATAGTTTGAAAATTTTGTGACAGAAAGAGCGGACTCAGTTCACCGGATTTCACGGCAGATACCCGACCGGGCCTCCGGACGATGGACCACACCGAATTCCGGAATCAGTGTTCCCTTCACGATGAGCTTTCAGCGCGGGCTCACTCCCAGCCGCACCCCTCTGGATTCTCATCCTCCGCCTTCACCGTCCTGAAATCCCCCGCCATCAAGGTCGGAATGAACACCAGTTCGCGGCCGTCCTTGAGCGTCCAGGTTAGTACGTAGTCGGACGATACGCTTTCTCCCAGCCGCGCGGCCACAGCCCCGTCGACGGGTTCCACCCAAGCCGTCCCCATCACCCCCAGCTTGAGCCGCACCTTCACGGGCTTGCCTTTTAGGGTCACCCGCCGCACCACGGCCTGGGTGATCGTATCGCAGTGCGTGCAGGTCAACTTGGGGTTTTCCGCCTCCGCCTGAACCGTCAACGTTCCCGCCTCTTCGTGACAGGGAACAAAAACCACGTAACCCTGCCCTTCCACCTTGGTGAGAAGCGTCCACTCGCGCGGCAGCTCGCCGAGAAGGGCCCGATCCTCCGCCGGCAGAGGGGGCGACACCAGGTGCGTGTTGCGGTACCACAGCCCGTACAGCAACAGGGCCAAGCACATGAGAATCGCGCTTCCGTATACGAGGGGTACGATTTTCTTGCCGGAGATGCCGTTTTTGTCTGCGGAGTGCGGGCTCATGCGGGGAAATATATCGTCCCGCGGGGTGAATCGGGGTTTATGCGCGGGCTGCTTTGAGCGTTTCGCCGCATTCGCGGCGGGTTTCCCGGGGGTCACGGGGCTATATTTCAAAACCTTCAGAAGATGGAAAAAACCACCAAACGCGCTTCCCGACCACTCGTCCGCCGAACCCTAAGCGCGCTCACTAGACGACAGACAACCGACCGAGGAATCAAACCGTGTCCCTGACTCCGACCTTGACAAGCACGACCGCCTGGAAGAAACTCGAAGCCCACCGCGACGCCCTCGCCGCCACGCCCATGCGCACCCTCTTCGCGCAGGACCCCGCGCGCGCGGCGCGCTACACGCGCGAGGCCGCCGGCCTCCGCCTCGACTTCTCCAAAAACCGCATCACCGATGAAACCCTCGCCCTGCTGCTCGACCTCGCCCGTCAGGAGAAGGTCGAGGCCGCGCGCGCGGCCATGTTCGCCGGCGACAAGATCAACTTCACGGAGAAAAGGGCTGTGCTGCACACCGCGCTGCGTCACCAGGGCCAGGAGCCCGTGATCGTCGACGGCGAGGATGTGATGCCCAAGGTGCGCGCCGTGCTCGCGCAGATGAAAGCCTTCACCGAAAAGGTGCGCTCGGGTGAGTGGAAAGGCCACACCGGCAAGGCCATCCGCCACGTGGTGAACATCGGCATCGGCGGCTCCGACCTTGGCCCCGTGATGGTCACCGAAGCGCTCAAGCCTTACGCGCGCGACGCCGCGGGCGTGGAGCGGATCTCGGTGCACTTCGTCAGCAACGTGGACGGCACGCACATCACCGAAATCCTCCGCCGCGTGAAACTCGAGGAGACGCTTTTCCTCGTCGCCTCCAAGACCTTCACCACGCAAGAGACCATGACCAACGCGCACACCGCGCGCGCGGCGCTGCTGCAGGCGATGGATGGCGATGAATCGGCCGTGGCCAAGCACTTCGCCGCGCTGTCCACCAACATTCCCGCCGTGGAGGCCTTCGGCATTTCCGCCCAAAACGCCTTCGCGTTTTGGGATTGGGTGGGCGGGCGCTATTCGCTGTGGTCGGCCATCGGGCTGCCCATCGCGTTGCACGTGGGTTACGAGAATTTCGAGAAGCTGCTCAAGGGCGCCGACGCGATGGACCGCCATTTCCGCGCCGCCCCGCTGGAGGAAAACCTGCCCGCGCTGCTCGGCGTGCTCGGCGTCTGGTACACCGACTTCTTCGGCGCGGAGTCGCACGGCGTGATGCCTTACGACCAGTACCTGCACCGCCTGCCCGCCTACCTGCAGCAGGCCGACATGGAATCGAACGGCAAGTTCGTCCGCAAAGACGGCACCCGCGTCGATTACAAGACCGGCCCGGTGATCTGGGGCGAGCCCGGCACCAACGGCCAGCACTCGTTCTACCAGCTGATCCACCAGGGCACGCGGCTCATCCCCTGCGATTTCATCGCTCCCATGCGCTCTCACAACAAGACCGGCGAGCATCACCGCATTCTCATGGCGAATTTCTTCGCGCAGACCGAGGCCTTGATGATGGGCAAGACGCGCGATGAGGCCGTGGCCGAACTGCAGGCTGCGGGCATGAGCGCGGCCGACATCGAAGCCCTGGCTCCCCACAAAGTGTTCGAGGGCAACCGGCCCACCAACACCATCGTGATGCCTGAACTCACTCCCGAGGCGCTGGGTGCGCTCGTCGCCTTGTACGAACACAAGATCTTCGTGCAGGGCGTGATCTGGGGTGTGAACAGCTACGACCAGTGGGGTGTTGAACTCGGCAAGCAGCTCGCCAAAAAGATCGAAGGCGAACTCAAGGCCGGTGACGCGGCGGCGCTGAAGCACGACGCCAGCACGAACGCGCTGATGGAGTATTACTGGAAAAACGGTTGACGGCGGTTCCAAAAAGGGAGTGGGCTGAGGCCTTCTCCCTTTTTTAGGCTCACGATCCGGTGGCGCGGGACGAAAATCCATGCGATGATCAACCAGAACTTTTGTGTTGGCCACAACCCGCAAGCCACGACCCAAAAGGCACGAGCCGATTGCGAGTGCGGAAAGTCAGCGGTGAATGCGGGAGGAGGAAATATGGAGCTAAGGAGACTCGAACTCCTGACCCCCTGCTTGCAAAGCAGGTGCTCTACCAATTGAGCTATAGCCCCGAAAGTTTCGCCGGTCCGGGCGTCCTCTAACAGGAGCGACGCGCGGGTGGAAACGAAAAAACGAATTCCTGGATTTCCGGATGGTGGGCCTGGGAAGACTTGAACTTCCGACCCCCGCCTTATCAGAGCGATGCTCTAACCAACTGAGCTACAGACCCAAGGTGACCCGGTGAACCGGAAAACCGAGGTTCCATCCGAAAATCCAGAAATTCGTGTAAAAATCACGAAAACGGAGGCGTGAATGTAGAACGGGGTGAGGGGGTTGTCAATGGAGCCGCCCGGTTTTTTTCAGCGGCCCGGCGTGCCGATCCCCTATTCCGGGACCTTTGGCGGTAATCGCCGCGCATCCCACCCCGATTCTTCCAAAGCGCGTGCAAGCGCATCCGGATCCCACGCCACCGCGCGGGGAAACTGGTGCCGTAAAAAGGTCATCTGCTTTTTGGCGTACTGCCGCGTGCGCGCCACCACCGTGTCGAGCGTTAAGACCGGGTCTTTCCCGCGCGCCAAAGACTCGGCGATTTCGCGGTAACCGATGGCGTTGAACGCCGGTGTGCGCAGCGGTTCGTACACGTCCTTGAGGCGCATGACCTCATCGACCCAACCCGCGGCGAACATCGCCTGGGCGCGCGCGGCGATGCGGCCGTGGAGCGCCTTGCGCTCCGGTTCGAGCCACAAGAGCGGAACGCCATCGAAGCTCGGGTTGAGCGGTTCCTCGGGTTTGGGCGCGGCGTACGAGCGGCCGGTGTGCAGCCAGTTCTCCAGCCGTTTGGTGATGCGGTAGGTGTCGTTCGGGTCGACGCAGCGCATGCCCGCGGGATCGAGCGCGGTCAGCTCGGCGTGCAGGGGTTCGAGCCCCTCATCGGTCCGGAGCGCGGCGGCGATGCGCGCCGCGGCGGCGTCGCGGATCTCGCGCGGGGTTTCACCGCGATCCTCAGCTCCCGGGTACATCCACTCACGCAGGTACAATCCGGTACCGCCCACAACCAAAAACGTCGTTTCCGGATGGGCCTCCACGATCTCCTGGGCGGCCGCCGCATAGCGGCGCGGCGAATACGACTCGCGCGGGTCGAGCACTTCCAGCAGGTGATGGGGCACCCCGGCGCGTTCGGCGTCGGAGGGGGTGCCGGTGCCGATGACGAACTCGCGGTACAGTTGGCGCGAATCGGCGGAGATCACGGAGAACCCGCGCGCCGCGGCCCAGCGAACGGCCAGCGCGGTTTTACCGGACGCGGTCGGACCAGCGAGAATGGCGTGAATCGGCATGGTCGGTAAATGTAGGTCGGGTTATTACCTTCACCGCCGTGAAATCCGGTCGTCGCGTCGTTTTGCTGCTGTTGTTCGTCGGTCTCCTCATCGGTGCCGGCGTGTTGTCCGCGCGCCTTTTCGGCGGGGCCCACGACCCGGCGGCTCCCGAATACCCTCGCGTGGAACTCGACTCCCTGCAAAGCGTGGCGTGGCGCAAGGCCAACGCCTGGTTGTTCCGCGACAGCCTTGACACCGCGTTGGTCAACTACCGCGAGCGCTTCCTGCTGCCTTTCGCGGTGGGCAACGGTCTGGAGCCGCGCGCGGTGCGCAAGCGCGGCGACTTCACCGAATTGACGTTCGCGCGCGGCAAGCCCGTGCATGCGCTGGCCTACGAACTGGAGCGGTTCGCGCCGCGCGCCGGCTACGCCGTGGTGGAGGGACGCGAGGTGGGAAACCTGGCGGACAAAGTCGAGTATCTGCTGGAAGATGCGGCGGGGCGTCGCGTGGCGGTCCGCCTGGTCATCGGGGCGGAAGTGGCGGCGGGATCATACCGCATGGCGCTCGTCATCACGGAACTGGGGCGGGCCAGCGAGGCGGAGCGCAAGGCGTGGGCCGCCCTGCCCATCGCGCTCACCGTCGTCTATCCCGACACCGTCCGGGCTTTCATTCACGATGAGGAGAGCGGGCCTTCGCGCGACGTTCTGGTGGAACTGCCGATGGAGCCGTCGAACTATCCCGTGCTCAAGCCGGGCCCGCGCGCGCTGTTCATCGACGACAGCCGCGAAGAGACGGAGCGGATTCTGCGCGGCCGCCTCGATGTGAACGAGGACGCGGCGGGGTTCGCCAGCAAGTTCGGCGATCGCGCCATCGAGAACCCCGGCCTGATGGATCAGGTGTTGTCCTTCATCGCCGCGCGCGACCTGATCTTCCTCGACCTCACGGGCTCCCCGCGCACGCTGACCTCGCAGGTCGCCCTCGCCACCGGCGCCACCGGCATCGTCGCCGTGGCCCTGGAGGCGGGCTCGGAGAAGATCGTGAGCGAGGAGCTTGAGCGCCGCGCCAAGGCGGCGCAGCGTTCCGGCGAAGGCATTTGGGTGCTGCGTCACACGCCGGGTCTTCCGGCTGCCGTCGCCAAGGTGCTGAAGGCCCAAGAGGCCGCGGGCACCGGACCGCTGTGGGTCACGCTGCGGCAGCTGAGGCGGGAGAACTGAGACGAGATAACCGAAGGGGGTATCTGGTACTGGGTATTGGGTACACGGATTTCCGCGTGAGGTCACTTCATGTTGAACCGTGACGATTTGTAAAACCTGTTACCACCTCGTTCGGCGGGTACGTGAAACCCTGAATTTTTGATCGCGCCCTGACAGTTCCCAACTTCCACCACCCACTTCCCAGTACCCAGTACCCAGTACCCAGTACCCAGTACCCACTTCCCAGTACCCAGTACCCAGTACCATCCGTCCTCCCCCTGCTATCTTTCCCCCATGCTCAAACTCGGCGTGAACATCGATCATGTGGCGACGCTCCGGCAGGCGCGCGGCGAACATCACCCTGACCCTGTCGCGGCCGCGGCCGTGTGCGAGCAGGCCGGCGCCGACGGCATCACCGTGCATTTGCGCGAAGACCGCCGCCATATCCAGGACGCCGACGTGCGCACCCTGCGGGGCACGGTGAAGACGCGCCTGAATCTGGAGATGGCCACCGCGCCCGAGATCGTCGACATTGCGGTGGAGGTCAAGCCCGACATGGCGACGCTCGTGCCCGAGCGGCGCGAGGAGCTGACCACCGAGGGCGGCCTCGACGTGGTCGCGCACTTCGACGCGGTGGCGCGCGCGGTCGCCGCGCTGCGCGCGGCGGGCGTGCCGTCCTCGCTGTTCATCGAACCCGACGCGGCCCAGGTGGACGCCTCCGCGAAGGCCGGGGCCGCGTTCGTGGAGTTTCACACCGGTCTGTACGCCCGCACCTTCGGCACGCCCGCGGGCGACGCGGAGCTGAAGCGACTCGTCGCCGCGACCGCGCGCGCGCAGGCCGCAGGGCTGCAGGTCAACATGGGTCATGGCCTGAACACCGCCAACGTGGGGCCTATCGCAGCCATCCCCGGCGTGGTGGAGCTCAACATCGGTCATTCCATCATCGGCCGCGCGGTGTTCGTCGGCTTGCCCGCCGCCGTGGCGGAGATGAAGCGCGCGATGGAGGCGGCCGCGTCCCGTTGAGACGAACGCGGTGATGCCGACGTGTCCGTGAGACGACGGGCGAGGCGTCGGTTCACATCATAGGCCTTCCGAACCTGTTCCAGCATTTCGCGAGCCGGGCCCCCCACCCGGTGGCCTCCGCCGCACCCCCGACTTGTTTTCGCCCCCAACAAAAAACCCCGCGCGATGTTCGCACGGGGTTTTTCCTGGCGACGCCTGTCGCGTATCGGGAAACGGTTTACGGCGTGAGGCGCGCCTTCAACACGCCGGCAGCCAAGCCTTCGGGCAGGCGCAGGGTTTCGGCCTGCAGCGACTGGGTGCGGGTGTGGCTCCACACCTTGCGGCCACCCAGATCGTACAGCGCCACGGTGCGGTAGCCCGCGGGCACCGTCACCAGACCGTTCGCGACGATGGGCGCGAGGGCCTTGTGGATCGCGCCGCGCGCCACCGACGAGGGGGTGCCCACGGTGGCGACGAACGGCGTGAAGCACGCGTTGTCGATGGTGCCGGTGTAGGCGATGCGGTAGAGGGCGGCCTGGTTGAAGTTGCTGTAGTTGTTGCCCGAGCCGCGCAGCAGGTACATGGCGCCGTCGTGCGGGCCGAAGCGCATGTCGATGTAGGAACCCGACGGGAACGCGGTGAGCGTGCTGGCCGGGAAGCGCGGCGTCGCGGCCGCGCCCGTGTCGATGGTGCCGTTCGGGTTCACGGTGATGACGCGGAACGAATTCTTGTTGGCGTTCGCCCAGTCGAAGTAGAACACCTTGCCCTCGTACTGGGGCGGGAACTTGACCGACGACACCATGGCGGGATCGTAACGGTACATGGGGCCGCCCACCGAGGTCTCGGAACCGCTGGTCGAACCCGCGCTCGAGATGCCCAGACGGACGCCGTCGTCGGCGGTGTTGGCGTTGGAGTACCACAGCGAGGCCGCGCGCGCCGGAGGCAGGTTGCGGATGCCGGTGTTGTTGGGCGACAGGTTCTGGATCGCGGAGCAGTTGTACGACGTGTCGGTCGTCCACGAGGTGTTGGGCCAGGTGTACTTGCGCCACGGGTCGTTCAGGCCCACGCAGTAGGGGTGGCCGAAGTTGCCCGGCGTGACGGCGAGGTTCCACTCCTCGCGGCCTTCGGGGCCGCGCGTGGTGCTCGCCGAGCCGGCGTCCAGACCCACTTCACCGGTGAAGATCCAGCCCGACTTCGCGTCGTAGCGCGGGTGGTAGGGGTTGCGGTGACCCATCGACCAGATCTCTTTGCGGACCTTGTTGATGTCGTCGACGGCGGGGTTCCAATTGGGGTTGAAGGCGGGCTTGTCGATATGCTCCCACAGGTTGCCGGCGGGAATCTCGTAGGTGCTGCCGATGCCCGGCGCAGGGGTCTGGTTGTCGGCGAAAGCGATGGGTTTGATGCGGAGCAGCTTGCCGCGCAGGTCGTTGGTGTTGCCCGAGGATTTCTGCGCGTCGCAGCCGCGGTCACCCCAGAGCAGAGGCCCGTAGTTGTTGCTGCTGCATTCGCCCGAGTGCGGGCTCGTGTCGTCGCCGGTGCCGATGACGAGGACGCCGTCGGAGCCCATGTCGAGGCCTCCGCCCGCGTGATACGCGCGCGAGTCGATCATGCGGTGGAACCGCAGAATGACCTTGGGGTTGGTGAGCTGGTTGCCCGCCGACTGCGTCGAATCGTAGGTGTAACGCGTCAGCAGGTGAGGCTTGCCGGTGTCTGCGTTCGCAGGCGACGTCGAATACTGCGCGGCGGCATGGAACACGTAGATCCAGCGGTTGGTGAGAAAGTTCGGATCGAGCACCACACCCAACAGTCCGTCTTCGTTGTCGCAATGGGTGGGAACGGTCCCCGCATTGATGGTGGCGGTGGCAGGGCCGCCCACACCGGGACGGTACACCCTGATTTCGCCGGAGCACATTTTGGCGATGAAAACCTTGCCGTTTTTCGCCACGGCGATCTGCACCACCCCGTAGCTCCCGGTTTCAACCCCGCCGAACAGGTCGCTGGTCGCGTTGTTGGCGAGCGTGTCGATGCGGAAATCCGACGCGGTCGGCATGGCGCACGATTGCGCATGCGCCGACGGAGCGAGCGTCGCCGCAAGGGCCGCGGCGAGCGCGAGGCCACCCAGAACGGACGATCGGGTGATAGGGTTGAAGGGCGAGAATTGGGACATGCGGGAACCTCCAAAAAGGCGAAGAGAGCGAAACCGCCCTCTGCGCCGAAGTCCCGGAAATTTACTGCCGACCCTCGTTTTTTACCCACGAAAAATGACGCGATACTACAATCTGACCACCGTGGCGCGCCGAAATTCGCCCGATGCGACGCGCTTTATGGTCACTTCAAGGGGTAGGACAGGGCCTGGTCGACTTCCGATTCGCTGAGGTACGGGTAGGTCTCGATGATGTTCTTGCGGTTCCAGCCGGTCGCGAGTTGGGCCTGCAGCAGTTCGACCGTCAGACGGGTGCCCGCGATGTGGGGTTTTCCGGAGCAAATGGCGGGGTCGATGACGATGTGGTTGAATTCCATGATGCAATCCCCTCCCGCGAGCGGGGGTATGAGGGTGGTGAAACCTTGGGTGGGCAAGCCGGGGCGAAAATCTAGCTTCAAGGGCTCATGAACCGGTTTTTTGCGCCCGGAGCGGAGTTCTCCGGCATCGAGCGGATGTTTTCCGCCGCCCGTTTCGCCCGCGACGGCCGCGGCCTGGGGGACGATGCCTTCGTGTGGGATCCTCAACCGGGGGAGATTTGGGTCAGCTCCATGGACGCCAGTATCGCAGGGGTTCATTTCCGCCCCGACTGGATGACGCGACCTGAGGCCTTGCGCAAGGCGCTGCTTTCCAACCTGTCCGACCTCAACGCCATGGGCGCGCGCACGCGCTTCGCGCTGTTTGCGTTGTGTGCGACGCCCGCCTACACTCCCGAGACCTTCGAGGCGCTGGGCGCCGCGCTGCGCGCGCTTGAGGACGCTCACGGGTTCAAGGTGGTGGGCGGCGACACCACGCGATCACCCGATGCGGAGGTTTTCACCTTCACGGTGTTCGGCGTGGTGGAGGGCGCGCCGCTGTTGCGCAGCGGCGCGCGGCCGGGGCATAAGGTTTACGTGAGCGGCACGCTCGGCGGTTCCTCGGGGGGGCTTTGGTGCTACAAGGACCTAGGCACTTTTCGCCGCGAACCCATGACGGCTTCCGAGCGTTCCGCGCGCGATGCGCTCATGCAGGTTCACCGCGAACCCGGGCCGCCGCTCGCCCTCGGGCCTTTGCTGTCCACGCTGAACGCGGCGCGCGCGGCGGCAAACGATTCCCTCGCCGCCATCGACCTCAGCGACGGGTTGTCCTCCGAGCTGTGGCACCTCGCGCGCCAGTCGGGGTGCGCCATCACCATCGACTTTGAAAGGCTGCCCGCGCATGCCGCGTTGGGGCAGGCCGGTGCGATCGTTAAAAATGACAGGCGCGCGCATTTGCTCCATGGCGGTGAGGATTATCAACTGCTTTTTACCGGCGCGTTCACCGAGGAGGAGCTTGCGCGTCTGCGCGCCGTCGCCCCCATCACCGAAATCGGGTCGGTGACCGAAGGCGAAGGCGTGTTTTTGAAGGAAGGCGGCGCGACGAATCCGCTCGCGGCGGGGGGATGGAGCCACGGGTAAAGCGAATGGCTCAATGTTTGGTGGGTTGTGTGTCGTGGCTTGAGGCGGATCAGATCACGACCGGAAACCCAGAGTTCTTCGGTGTTTGCTACTACCCACAACCCACTACCCACAACCCACCACCTATTTCCCATCCTCCACCACCCCACATTCCTAACTTCACCTCATGCTTCTCATCGCCGTGATCCTGGGCCTCGTCGAAGGCCTGACCGAATTTCTTCCCATCTCCTCCACCGGCCATTTGATACTCGCTGGTTCACTCCTGGGCTTCACCGGGCCCAAGGCCGAAGTGTTCGAGATCGCGATTCAAACCGGGGCCATCCTCGCCGTGATCCTGGTCTATTGGGAGCGGGTGCGCGGCACGGCGACCTCGCTGTCATCGAACCCGGCGTCACGCCGTTTCGCGATGAACGTGGCGATCGCGTTCGCGCCTGCCGTCGTGCTGGGGCTTCTGTTCGGCAAAACCATCAAGCACCACCTGTTCAACCCGGTCTCCGTGGCGACGGCGCTCGTGGTGGGGGGCTTTGTGATCTTGTGGGCGGAACGCGGCCGCCGCACCGCGGCTCCCCGCATCATGCGGGTGGATGACATGACCTCCTTCGATGCGCTGAAGGTGGGATTGCTGCAATGTCTGGCGTTGCTCCCCGGCACCAGCCGCTCCGGAGCCACCATCATCGGCGGGATGATCTCGGGGTTGTCCCGCCCCGTGGCCACCGAATTCAGCTTTTACCTCGCCATCCCCACCCTCATCGGCGCGGGTGCGTACAGCCTTTATAAAGACTGGGGATTGTTGGCCCCCTCGGATGCGCTTCCCTTCGCCGTGGGCCTGGTCGTGGCGTTTTTGTCGGCCTGGTTGTGCATTCGCTGGCTGCTGCGGTATGTGGCGACCCATGATTTCGTCCCGTTCGCGTGGTACCGCATCATTTTCGGGGTTCTCATTCTGGTGACCGCGTGGTCGGGCCTCGTGCACTGGAATTGAGGCGGGGTGGTGTGCGGTCGCAGGTCGGTCAGGGGCCGATTCATCAATAGACCTGTGGCCCATCCTTTCGGAACAGACGTACGGCCCCCGCACCCGTGAGCGTCAAACGTTATTCGTCGTGCCTTGCGATTTTCATCGATTTTAAGGGTTTCCGAAAATCGATTTTCAAACACCCTTTGACCTGATTGCAGACGCATCCCCACCCCGCATTCCGGGACATCCGCGGCTCAGGCCCCCGGTTCATCTGATCCCCCGAATTGCCCGGCGATGGAAAATTATCGTCAAATTCTGCGCTTTTAGTCCAAAAAAAAGGGTGTTCAAAGGGGCAATTGCGGAAAAAAACGAAAAAAAACCAAGCGGGATGAAATTTAGGCGGTAGATTAGGTGCTCCATTTTTAACCCCCCAAGGAGGGAACTCTATGTCCATCAAAACCGATGGTATCGCGCCCAACTCGGCCCGCCTGCTTTGGGCCGGCTTCATGGCCATTCTGGCCGCCGGTGTCGGCTTTGCCCTTCGCGGCGGTATTTTCGACAACTGGGGCCAGGAATTCGGCTTCTCCGCCACGACGCTCGGCGTCATCGGCGGCGCGGGCTTCACCGGGTTCTGCTTCGGCATCATCCTGGGCGGCGTGATCGTGGACAAGATCGGCTACGGCAAGCTGGTTCTCCTTGCGTTTGCGTTGCACGTCGTTTCGGCGTTCGTGACCTTCGGCGCCAGCTCTCCGGCCAACGCCGAGACCTTCCTGTTCTGGGGCATGTTCCTGTTCGCCTACGCGAACGGTACCCTCGAGGCCGTGGCCAACCCGCTGGTCGCCACGCTGTATCCCAAGAACCGCACGCACTACCTCAACATCCTGCACGCCAGCTGGCCTGCCGGTATGGTGCTTGGCGCGATCGCCGGCTGGTTCCTGGACGACAAGTTCCAGATCGGCTGGAAAATCCAGCTGTCGCTGTACCTGATCCCGACGGTGATCTACGGCATCATGTTCATGGGCCAGAAGTTCCCGAAATCCGAAGCTTCGGAAAAGGGTGCCAAGCTGGGTGAAATGTCCAAGGACATCGGCCTCATCGGCGCGGCCCTGGTCGGCTACATGGTCATGCTGTTCGCCTCGCAGAGCCTGCACCTGCCGGCCGGCGTGGCGTGGGCCATCGGCGGCGCGATCGTGATCGCGGTCGGCTTCCTCACCAAGTTCTCGTTCGGTTCGCTGCTCCTGTTCGTGTTCTTCTTCACGCACATCCTCGTGGGCGCGGTCGAGCTCGGCACCGACGGCTGGATCCAGAACATCACCGGCAACCTGTTCACCTCCGAGCAGGGCAAGTTCCTGTTCATCTGGACCTCCGCCATCATGTTCTTCCTGCGCTTCACCGCGAACTTCATCGAGAAGAACCTGAAGCTCTCGCCGGTCGGCATTCTGTTCCTGAGCGCCGTGTTCGCCTTCGTGGGCCTGCGCCTCGCCAGCGGCATGGAGACCTTCTTCATGGCCGTGATCGCCCTGGGCGTGTACGCCATCGGCAAGACGTTCTTCTGGCCCACCATGCTCGCCGTGGTGTCCGACCAGTTCCCGCGTTCGGGCGCCGTCGCCATCTCCGTGATGGGCGGTCTCGGCTTCTTCTCCGCCGGCCTTCTGGGCGGCCCGGGCCTCGGTTACTCCAAGGATCGTTTCGCCGCCGAGGAACTGCAGCGCACGAACATGGCCGTGTACGAACAGGTGAAGTCCGAGAAGGCTTCCGAGTTCATCTTCTTCAAGCCCGTGAACGCCATCAGCGGCACGGCCATGGAAGAAGCCCGTCACGCTCCCGAGCGCACGCTCGAGCAGCAGGCCTTGGTGGAAGCCAGCGAAGCCGGCGACCGCAAGACCCTGGCGGTCGACTCGTACATCCCGCTCACCATGGCGGGCATCTACCTGCTGCTGCTGCTGTACTACCGTTCCAAGGGCGGCTACCGCCCCGCCGACGGCGCGACCGGCGGTCACTAAGACCCGAGGTTTCGAACCTGTCGAACAAAAAACGCCGTCCGGGATTTCCCGGGCGGCGTTTTTTTTTGTCCCCGCTTTTTGAGCCCGTTTTCAGCGCGCTCGGGCAGGGTCACGGGTCGCGGCTGACACGGTACGGGGCAAAGGTTATCTTGGGTTTTCCACAAAAACGGCGAAAAACGACATGGAATGGTTCCGCAAAGCGAAATCCGGTATCGGCACCCTCATCAAGAAGGACACGCCCGCCGATTTGTGGGTCAAGTGTGACGGGTGCAAAGAAGTTCTGTACCGCAAGGAACTCTCCCGCAACCTGCACGTGTGCGAACACTGCGGGCATCACTTCCGCATCGGGGCCAATGAGTACGTCCGCATTCTGATCGACGACGGCACCTGGACCCCCATGGACACCACCCTGCGTTCCACCGACCCCCTCAAGTTCACCGCCAAAAAGAAATACAAGGACAGCATCCTTGAGGCCGAGAAGAAGACGGGCGCCAACTCGGGCGTTCTCTCGGGTACCGGCAAACTGGAGGGGATCCCCGTCGCTCTCGGCGTCATGGATTTCCGCTACATCGGCGGCTCCATGGGCTCGGTCGAAGGCGAGAAGATCGCGCGCGTGTTCCGCCGCGCCCTGCAGGACAAAACTCCGGCCATCATCATCTCCGCCTCGGGCGGCGCGCGCATGCAGGAGGGTGTTCTCTCGCTCATGCAGATGGCCAGCACCTCGGTGGAGATCGCGCGCATGCGCGAGGCCGGTCTGCCGTACCTGTCGATTCTGACCAACCCCACCATGGGCGGCGTCACCGCGAGCTTCGCCATGCTCGGCGACTTCCACATTTCCGAACCGGGCGCGCTCATCGGCTTCGCCGGCGAGCGCGTCATCCGCGAAACCATTCGCCAGCAGCTTCCGCCGGGTTTCCAGCGCGCCGAGTTCCTGCTTGAGAAGGGCTTCGTCGACCTCATCGCCCCGCGCCCCGAGCTTAAGTCGACGATTGCCACGGTGCTGGGACACGTTTACTCGAAGTAGACGGACGTGGAGTTCAGAACTCAAAACGCAGAGTTCTGAACCTGTAGAAAATCATAGCGGCTTCGAAATCCCGGAATGACAATGACACTTGCGGATTTCGTTCCTTCAGCAACGCCGATCATGCTGGCGACGCAACCCCTTGCTGGTTTCTGCGTTCTGCACTCAGAGTTCTGATTTGCCGATGCGGTTTCCCACATATCCCGCCGCTCTCGCGTGGCTGTACGCGCGCAACCAGTTCGCGATGAAGATGGGGCTGGAGAAAACCCGCGAGTTGCTCGCAGCCGTGGGGAATCCCGAAGCCGGAGGCGCGTATCTGCACGTGGCGGGAACCAACGGCAAGGGAAGCGTGTGCGTCGCGCTGGCCCGCATGCTGCCCGCAATCGGTGTGAACCGCGTGGGCCTGTACACCTCGCCGCATCTTGTCAGTTTCCGGGAGCGCATTCGCGTGGACGGCGCGCCGGTTCCGGCGTCCTTCGTGACAGGCTGGTTGAACGAGCACATCGAAACCCTGGAAGCGCTGAACCCCACCTACTTCGAAATCGTGACGGCACTGGCGTTCGCCTGGTTTCGTGAGTGCGATTGCGAAGCCGTTGTGCTGGAGACCGGCCTGGGCGGTCGGCTCGACGCGACCAACGTGGTGAATCCGCGCGTCACGGTGATCACCTCCATTTCGCTCGACCATACGGCGATGCTCGGTGACACGGTGGAGGCCATCCAGCGTGAAAAGTTGGGGATCGTGAAACCGGGCGCGCCGCTGATCGTCGACGAGGCGCGGCCCGCGCTCAAGCGGGCCGCGGAGGAGACCGCCGCCGCCGTGGGCGCGGCGTTCCTGAATCTCGACGGACGCTTGAACCTCACCGGCGACGGTGGTTCGGGTCACGGCGGTTCGGGCGCACCGGTGGTGACCTTGCGCGGTCGGTTTGAATCCTACAACCTCCCGCCCGATCTGCGCGCTTACGACTACGAGTGGCGCAACGCCGCGCTCGCGGTGCTCGCGCTGGAGGCGTGGCGTGGCGCGGCCTTGCCGCCCGGGTCCGTCTGGGTGCCGGCCTTGCGGGCGGCCCGCATGCCTGGGCGCATGCAGTCTCTCACGCCGCGCGCCCCGGCCAGGCATGTTCCCGTGTTGCTCGACGCCGCGCACAACCCCGCGGGCATGACGGCCTTGGCCGCCGCCTTGGGGCCGCTTCCCAATGGCGTCACCGCGAGCGTTTCGTCCACCCTGCGCGTCCGTCGCCGCGTGTTTTTTTCGATGATGGCCGACAAGGATCATGCGGGTGTGCTCACCTCGCTCCGCGCGCTCGCCGACGACCTCGTCTTCGTGGACCTTTCCTCCAACAATCCCCGGGCCCTCACGGCTACGGCGCTTGAGGAACTCCTGACCATTCACCCGCCCGCGGGTCCGGATTCCACGGATTCGCCCCGCCCCGGGTCAAATCCCCGTGACCCCTCGCCGCCTGTCCGCGCCATCCGCGTCATCACCCCCACCACGGAGGAATTGGCGCCGTTGTTGCGGGCCGATTCCGGGGTCGCGCAGGCCGTGTTCTGCGGATCGCTGTTTCTCCTGGGGGCCGTGATCCCCCTGCTGGAGCCGCTGTACGAAGGGTTGGAGGAGTTCGCGGAATTGTTGAATGATGAGTGATGAAAACTCTGAACTCAGAACTCTGATCTCTGAACTCAGAACTCGGAACTCGGAACTCGGAACTCGGAACTCGGAACTCGGAGTGATGAAACACAAATCACAATGTCCGGCTGTCGAAAGAGCGGATCACTATCGCAAAACCATGTTCGTCGAGTCGAAATCGCAGACCAATACTTGGACACGGGGGTGACGGTCGGGTCGGAAACAGGTGTCGAAACGCACGGTTTTTCTGTAATTTCTGCACTCTGAGTTCAGAGTTCTGAGTTTTTCATTGTTTTCTCCTTCATCACTCATCACTCATCATTTCTCGTTATCTTCCTCCCATGGACGCCATCCGGCTTAAGAACTCGTGCATTTGCGGCAACACGCGGCCCTATGTGGAATGCTGCGGTCTTTTCGCTGTGCCGCCCGATGTTTCCGAAGGAGCCGATGATTCCGCGACGATGTTCACGGCCGCGGCGGCGGCGCGCGCGGCGTTTCGTCACGATCTCCACGATCTGTACATGTACCTGTTCCCCCACCGCAACCTGTATCAGGCCTATTGGGAGCGGCTCAGTCAGGAGACGTACCCGCATCATTTGCTCATGGCCGACGCGGATTACGGGCGCGCGGTGATGGCGAATTTCTTTTGGGATTACTCGGTGCAGTTCTCCGACGCGCGGCCGGTGCTTCGCGCCGCCCGCGATGTGGAGGAAAAGGATCTGCGCCTCGCCAACGATTTCCGCCAGTGGAGCCTGGCGCCCTTGTGGCCGTGGCGTGTGTTGTCCTCGGACGGACGGCGCGCGGAGATCCGCATGGTGGATACGCAGAAAACCGTGACGGTTGAGCATGGCGGTGAATTGCCGGGCGAGGGCGGACTCTTCGCCGGGCGGGTGTTGCCGTATCGCGGTCGCGCCCAGGTTCATCCGGCCGTGTTGGTCTTCCCCGCGATGGATGAGTCCGTCCTGATCGACCGTTTGCGCGGCGTGTGCCGCGCGCTCGGCGTGAAATCCGGAGTCGGCATCAGACCGGATGTGCATTGCGACGAGTGGCGCCGCCACGGCACGCTCATCCTTGCGCTGTGGCGCGAGACGGTGTATGACGCCCGCGTGGGCGTTCCCTCGCGCACCATGGCGCCGCCGCAGTCGTTCCGCCTGCCCGTGGGGGTTCCGGCGGCGGGGGTGGTCGGCACGCAGCGCGCGGCCATGGCGCGCGCGCTCAGGCTCGGGGGCGCGGTGGCCCACGACGCCCGCCCCGATGCGACGCGCTTCGACCTGCGCTACCGCGCCCTGACGCTGGCGCGTTTGGAGGTCGAGTCGGACGGGTGGCTGGGCGTGACGCTTTTGGACGAGGCCTACCGCTCGCATGTGTTTCATTGGCTCGCCGATCACCTCGACGCCTCGGCGCGCGCGATCGCTCCGTCCGTTCATGCCGAGCGCGAACGCGCGGCGACACCCGCTCCGGGCCATTGGGCGGAGTGGGCGAGAATGCCTCACCCCGAGCTCGGGGGCGAAACTCCCGTGGAAGCCAGCATGCACGATTTCGGCCGGCGCCGGCTTGGCGGCGTGCTGACACGCCTCAACCTCAAGGATGACGAGCGCTCGGCGTTGCGGCTGCACCTGGGCCTCGGCGGTCCGCAGACCTGATGCGCGGCATGCGTCCGTCGTCGTGGCCCGCCCTCGCCGCCGCGGTGCTCTGCGGCCTCGCGGCCCATTCCGGGGCGTGGGAACGGCGGCCCGTTTCCCCCTCGCCGCATGTGCTGTGGGCCGTGCCCGAGACCGCTCCGATGCGGGCCGTACGACGACATCTGGCGGAGCCCGCCGGGTTTTCGCCTCGCGACCTTGATCTGCTCGTCAACTACCGCGCGGCGTTGCCCCCCGCGCCGTCGGTGGTGACGGCGCTGCTGCGTGATCCCGCGCGGTCCGATTCGCTCGTGCCCGCGCTGCGCGCGGCGCTGTCCGTCTCGTCGCCCGCCTGGTTCGTGCGCGCCGAAGGTTTGTGGCCGTGGATCGACGTTTCCGTCATCGATGCCAGGTCAATGGCCCGCAACCAAGAGGTCGACCAAACCCCCGACATTTCCGAGGCTCGCGCGTCCGATCCCGTCGCCATGGCGACCATGATCCGGAGCGCCGAACGGTCGCTGCAGGCTTTCAGGGAGCCGCTTTCACGGGGCGAACAGCAGTATTTGGCGGTTGAGTTGCCGCCACTCTTCCGCCCGGGCGCGGAGGATACGGCGCTCGATCCGATTGAACGTGAGATCGAGCGCCTGCGTGGCGACGCTCTCACAGATTCACTGCTCGGGCTTGCAAAACGTGCGCCGCTCATGCGGCTGGCGCAGGCCGCTCAAGGATTCGACGAGGCGTTGGCGTCCTTACTGATGATGCAGCGCACGCACGGTACAGAGAAGATGGTTGCGTTTCTGCGGAATGTGCAAAGCGCGGGGCTGGTCCCTGTCCACATCGGCACAGCCGGCGATGATGTGCATCGCGTTGCGGAAGGAATCGTATTCGATCCGGGTGGAAACGACCGCTACGAGTTCCCTGACACCGTGCGGCCCGGCGCGTGGCTGATGGTGATCGACGCGTCCGGCAACGACGTTTACGCGGCACGTGATTCCGTCGGCGGCGCGGCGGCATTTCTCGGAGTGCTGTCGATTGCGGATCTCGCGGGTGACGATATATACGACGGCCGCGACTTCGCCTTCGGCTCGGCGCTGCTAGGCTTCTCCCGCCTGTACGATGCGGCCGGCAACGATACGTACACCGGCCGCAGCGCCTCGCTCGGCTTCGCCTTCCACGGCCTTGGGATTTTGCAGGACGCGGCCGGCACCGACGCGTATTCCTCCGCGTACCTGTCGCAAGGCGCGTCGTCCACCTTTGGCTTCGGCCTGTTGCTCGATGAAGGCGGTGACGACCGGTACGTCTCGCGCCCCGAATTCCTCGACGACCTGCGTTACCGCGACCGCTTTCTGAGCTTGAGCCAGGGTTACTCCAGCGGCTTCGCGCCCAAAGCGGGAGGCGGCATCGCGGTGTTGTGGGATCGCAAGGGCGACGACCGCTACACAGCGGACATCTTTGGCCAAGGCGCGGGTTACTGGTTCGCGTGGGGGATCCTCATGGATGACGAGGGGCACGACTCCCTCAAGGCGTACCAGTACGCCCAGGGCGCGGGCATTCACTTCGCGGCGGGAACTTTGCTCGATGGCGCGGGTAGCGATGTGCGCGTGAGCAAGGGCGTCAGCCAAGGGTGCGGGCACGACGGCGGCTTCGGCCTGTTCGCGGATGCCGCGGGCGATGACCGTGACTCGGCGGTGGACATGAGCGCGGGTGCCGGCAGCGCCAACGGCCTCGGCGTGCAGGTCGACTTCTCGGGCGACGACGCGTACCGCATGGGGAACCCGGCGATGACCTTGGGGCACGGCGACATGCGGCGCGACCGTCCGAGCCTGGGGTTTTTTCTGGATCTCGGAGGTGCGGACGCGTATCCGGAGGCGATGGCGGACGCCAAGGACGCGGAGCGGGGTCGGGGAGCGGCCTCTACGGCACAGGCATCGGGGCGTGCGCGGGACAACCGGGTGTGGCGCGTTTACGACGGCCTGAAACGGGGGCACGGGTTTGGGATGGATCTCGAGGGGAATCCATGATCAGGCCGCTTCATGTGATCATCGCAATCGTGTCTCTCCTGTGCGGTGGTGGCGCGGTCGCCGCGCCTGCGTCGACCTCTGCGTTCACCCGCATGGATTCGCTTTTCATCACCGCCGCCACCGGCGAGCCGCGCTTTCAGGCCGCGCGCGACTCGGCCGAGGGATTGCTTCGCGCCGAAGGCGCCAGGACGTTGACCTGGTTGGTCGATACCGCCACGGCGCGTCCCCATCACCCGCTCACGCCCCGGCAAAGCCATTACGTCGAACGGCTGTTCACGGTGATCGCCGATTCGGGGCGCGACCCGGTTTCACGGGACGTCCTGGCGCGGGCGATCGCGGCGGCGCGCACCGATACCGCGCGCGCGCGCTGGCTGTACGTCGGCTCCCGCATCGGCGACACCGCCTTCCGGGCCGTGGCGCACCTGTGGATCGCCGATTCCTCCGAGGCGGTGCGGCGCATGGCCGTGCGCGCGTTGGGGGCCTACCCGCACGTCGCCGCCGTGCCACTCTTGTGGGCGCGGCTTGAAGGCCGAAGTGGAACGAAGGTCAAGGCGAGCAGGGCAGGGAAGAAGTCTACGGCCCTGAGCGGGTTCGAGCGTCACATGATCCTCTGGGCGCTGGCCGAACAGCCGGTGTTCAAGGATCCCGGCATGACCGCCGCCGCGCGCCTCGATTTGCTCAAACGCCTCGCGCCGCTGCTGGCGGATGAGCAGATCTACAACCGTCGCAAGGTGCGCGACCTGATGCTCAAGGTGTCGGACGGTTCGTGGTCCCCAATCGCGCGCGCGCGTCCGCAAAAAATGACCGGACAGCTCAGGCGTGAGTGGTGGCTGCTGGCCTCGGAGACCAAGCCCGCCACGGGCGGCGCGGAGTTTTTAAGGTCCGAAGCGAAAGGGATGAGCGAAGAGGAGCGCGCGTTCCTGGAGCCTTGAATCCTCACTCCACCCCACGACGGCGTGGGTGCGGAGCGAGGTCATCGCCACGGCGCGAAGCCGTCGAGGCTTGTGATGCCCTTGGCCCGCATGGCCGCCAGCAATTCCTTGTTCATGTGCCGTACGGCGTTCCAGCGGTACGCCAGCACCGTGTAGGCCTGCACGGCGTCCGCGCCGGCTTCCAGAAGGTCGAGAACCTTGGCGCCGTGATCCACGCCTCCGCAGGCGAAGATCGTCATGTGCGGCAGTTGCGAGCGGATGTATTTCACCGCCGGCAACGTGTTCTGATACAGGATGCGTCCCGAGATGCCGCCGCGGCTGCCCTTGGCGTTCAGCGGTTCGATCTCCTCCGGCGGCGTCTTCATCCGCAGGAACCTGCCCTTGTCGCCGGGGAAGGTGTTGAAAAGCACCACGCCCGTCACCCCCGCATCGTTTACGATCTGCAGCACGGCCTCGAGCGTTTTCAGGCCCATGTCGGGCGAGAGCTTCACGAACACGGCCTTGCGCGGCACGAGGCTTTTGCGCAGCGTCATCACGTGGTTCAGGATGCGCGCCATCAGCTCGGTGTCCATGTCGAGACGCGCCGTGCCGGTGTTGGGGCAACTGAGGTTCAGTTCCACGTAATCGGCGGCGCCGTAGGCGCGGCGGAAGGAGGCTTCCATCTCGCGCAGGATGAGGTCGTGGTCGGTGACCCCCGGCGTGTCGGTCACGCTGATGCCCACGGCCATCTTGCGGCTGTGGCAGCGGCCCAAAGCGTTGTCCACCTCGCGCGCGATGTGCTCGATGCCGGGGTTGTTCAGCCCCATGGAGTTCTGCATGGCGCGGTCTTGCGGCAACAGCCGCACGCGCGGGCGGAAAGGGTTCCCCTCCCAGGGATGCAAGGTTGCCGACCCGGCGCTCACGCCGCCGAAGCCCAGAGCGGCGAAGGCGGGCAAATGCTCGGCGGTCTTGTTCCCGCCCGCCGCGAGCACGATGGGCGAGCCCAACAGAAGGGGCAGGCTGCGGTCATGGAAGCGGAGGGTTTTCTCCAGACCCACCGGCAACGTGTAGCGCGGAGGCAGGGCCGCCAGCGCCCGGGCGTAGGGCGCGAGCATGTGGTGGCGGGTCTCTTCGTTCGGGACGAGGCGCTTGACGAGGTTCAGGCACCGGTCACCGAGGGTGACCGGGTAATCATGGTCCCGAAGCTTCGGGGCGGTGTCCGCCGAGGTCGCGGACGGGGTTGCAAAGGGGTGATCCACGAAGGGGAAGATAGCTATCCGGGCTCAGGGGACGACCAGCGGCGTCCGGTACCGCGCCCCCGGGGCGCGCACCTCGAAAATCAGCACGCGTTCGCCTCCGGCGTTCAGATTCAAGACGCGCTCGCCGGGGCCTTGCCCTTGCACGCTCGCCACCAGACGGCCGTTCAGGGCGCGCACCGTCGCCGTGTAGCCGTTCGCGACGGCCTCTTCGCCTGTCACCGCGAACCGCAAAACCCCGCCGTTCACAGACCAGGACACGGGGAGCGCGCCCGTGAGGGAGGCGCGACCGGGGGACGGAGGCGCGAGGGCGGTGGGGTCGTCGAACGGGTTCCCCGTGCCGAAGGCGTTGAGCGTGTACCAGGCCTCGCGCGACCACAAGGTGTCGCCGAGGCCCGACAGGTAGTTGTTCAGGCGGAAGTGCACCATGCGCATTTGCGTCGGCGTGCTGGGAACCAGACCCGTGAGCGGGAGGAACACCTTCTTGCGGTCGGGCGACACCAGAATCGTCCCGGGCGTCAGCGTCGTGATGTTTTGCTTGTTGCCGCCGCCGTAGCTTGAGCTGGGCGTCATGTGCGAACTCTGGATGGTGTAGTTGGCCGCGAGCTTGGCGACGGTGGTGTCCACCGGCTTGGTGAATTCGATTTCGAAACCCGTGGGACGCGAGCGGATCGCGAGCATTTCGAAGGCGCGGGTCGCCTCGGGGCCTGCATCGTAGCGCAGCTTGGTGAGGCCGAAATCGACCCGGGCCGAGGCGAGCATGTTCTTGGGATAGCCGTCGTTGTCGTTTCGCCCGCCGAGCATGCCGACGTACAGCATCGAGTCGGGGCCCAGCGCCATGCGGAACGCCCCGGATTCCAGGCCACCGGTAAAGACGAACACGGCCCCCTGCAAGTCACCCTGGCTGTTGCGCTCCAGGAAATACCGGTTGATGCCCGTGCCCCAGCGCGCGTCCCCCATCAGCATCTGCCCGGCGTACGGGCCGTAGGGCATGTACAGCGGCGCCGTGGGCGAGTTCGAGATCTCGTTGTGGGATGCCCACACCGTCGGCGGGGTTTCGGTCAGGTTGTTCCACGGCGCGTAGTACGCCGCCGCGAGGCCGCCCGATTTTTTCGCCCCGTAGAATTTGCCTTCCTGAAGACAGATCAGTTTGCTGCTCGGCAGCCAGTCGCCCTGGTTGTCGGGAATGCAATGACGCCCCTCGGGCCCGAACCCCAGTCCCGAGGCTGCGCGGATGCCGTTCGCCATGATGCGGAACGATCCCCTTTTGTTCGTGGTGCCGTTTCCGGGCGTCACCTCGAGGTAGGTGCCGCGGTAGGGGCTCACCTGCGGGCTTCCCGCGATGCTTCCGATCGGGTCGACCGACGAGGGACTCACGTAAAACTTGCCGTCCTTGTGCAAAAGGCCGTTCATGTACTCCTGGCTGCCGTGCCGCGGTTTGAGGGAGTCGGCGGGATTGAGCGAGGAACTGTCCGCCGGGGTTCCCGGCAAAATGAAGAGGGTGTCCAGGCGCGTCACCGGGCCGCTGTTGCCCGTGCGGATGAGGCGCACGATCACGTTGCCGCCCGAGACGTAGATGGTGTCGTTCACCACCGTGAGGCCCATGATATCCTCAAGACCGCGCGCGATGGTGTCGATCGCCACGGTCGGCGTGTTGCCGGAAATGCCGGAGAGCACGTAGACCTTGCCGCTGAAGGCGCGCACGGTCTCGGTGACGTTGTTGCCGCGGCCCCGCGTGGTGTCCCAGTGCGCGATCACCAGCCGGCCGTCGGAAAGAAAGGCCATGCCCGACACCTGCGGCTCGAACCCTGCGGGACGGAGGTTGATTTTCGTCCAGTTGGGGTGAACGGTGGCGGGGACGTTGACGGCGTGCGACGGGACGGCCAGCAGCGAGGCGGTTCCCGCCGCAAGGCCCAAGGTGATTCGAAGAAGCGCGTTTCGCAACATGGCGGCCTTGCCGGTGTGGGTGATCTGAGCCATACGATGCGAATATAGGGGCTGGTTTTGTTTCGGGGTGACGGAAACCGGAGCATGGGTGGGGGCGGTCTCAAACCGATGGGATGAAATCGACACGCCGCGAAAATTCTGGAACAGGATCGAGGACACGCCACGACCCATGCGAAGTCGCGCGTGACGGGCGGGTGATGGCCCGGGCCTTTGTGAATCGGACGTGACGCAGCACCAACAAAAAAAGGGTCCGGGAAATTCCCGAACCCTTTTTCGTCATCTGTTTTGTAAAAGCTGTCAGCTCACAGCTCGCTTAACGCATCAGGTTCAGAGCACCGCCCGCCTTGAACCACGCGATCTGCTCGGCGTTGAACGTGTGTTTCACTTCGAAAGAATCCGAGGAGCCGTCGGCGTGCGTGAGGGTGACCGTGAGGGTCTTGCCCGGCGCGAAGTCGTTCAGTCCCGTGACGGCCACCGTGTCGTCCTCGCGCACCTTGTCATAGTCGGCGGGGTTCACGAAGTGCAGAGGCAACAGACCTTGTTTCTTCAGGTTGGTCTCATGAATGCGCGCGAAGCTCTTCACGATCACGGCCTTGCCGCCGAGGAAACGGGGAGACATCGCCGCGTGTTCGCGCGAGGAACCTTCGCCGTAGTTCTCTTCGCCGAACACCACCCAGCCAATGCCGCGAGCCTTGTAGTCACGCGCGATGGCCGAGTAGGTCTTGCCGCTCTCGCCGGTGACCACGTTGAGCCCGGTGCCGATGCCGCGGCCCTCGCCCGCGAAGGCGTTGGTCGCCCCCAGGAACGCGTTGTCCGAGATCTTGTCGAGGTGGCCGCGGAACGACAGCCACTTGCCGGCGGGGGAGATGTGGTCGGTGGTGCATTTGCCCGCGGCCTTCACAAGTACGCGTGCGCCGGTGATGTCCTTCCCGTCCCACTTTTCGAACGGCGCGAGAATCTGCAGGCGCGGGCTCGTGGGGGAGACGATCACTTCGACCTTGGAACCGTCCGCCGCCGGCGGCACGAAGCCGCCGTCGTTGAATTGGAAACCCGCGGGCGGCAGCGCCTCGCCCTTGGGCTCGGCCAGCTTGAAGCTGGTGCCGTCGGGCGCGGTGAGGCTGTCGGTCAGGGGGTTGAAGCGCAGGTCGCCCGCCAGCGCGTAGGCGGTCACCAGCTCGGGGGAGGCGATGAAGGCCAGCGTGGCGTTGTTGCCGTCGTTGCGGCCGCGGAAGTTGCGGTTGAACGAGGTGATGATGCTGTTCGCGCCTTCGGGCATGTCCTTGCGGTTCCACTGGCCGATGCACGGGCCGCAGGCGTTGGCCATCACCACGGCGCCGAGCGCGTCGAGCGTGTCGAGGTAACCGTCGCGGCGGGCGGTGTCGAACACCTGCTCCGAACCCGGGCTCACGTAGAACTTCGACTTCGCGCCCGCGCCCATGCTGAGCGCGCTTTGCGCGATGTAGGCCGAGCGGCCCATGTCCTCATACGAGGAGTTCGTGCACGAGCCGATGAGCGCCGCGCCCAGTTGCGCGGGGTAGCCTTCCGCCTCGATCTCGGCCTTGAACTTCGACAGCGGGCGCGCCTTGTCGGGGCTGTGCGGGCCGACGATGTAAGGCTCCAGCTGGTCGAGGTCGATGGTGATCACCTCGTCGTAGTAATCCTCGGGCTTGGCGGCCACTTCCGCGTCGGGGCGCAGCGCGGCGGCGTACCGGTCCGCCAGATCGGCCACGTCGGCGCGTCGCGTGAGGCGCAGGTAGTCGCCCATGGCTTTGTGGTACGGGAAGATCGAGCAGGTCGCGCCCAGCTCGGCACCCATGTTGGTGATGGTCGCCTGCGCGGTGGCCGAGAGCGACTCCACGCCGGGGCCGAAGTATTCGATCACCTTGTTGGTGCCGCCCTTCACCGTGAGCAGTTCGAGCAGCTTGAGGATCACGTCCTTGCCCGAAGTCCAGCCGTTCAGTTTGCCCACGAGCTTCACGCCCGCCACCTTGGGGTAAAGCACCTCCCACGGCATGCCCACCATCACGTCGACCGCGTCGCCGCCGCCCACGCCCGAAGCGAACATTCCCAGTCCACCCGCGTTGGGGGTGTGCGAGTCGGTGCCGATCATCATGCCGCCGGGGAACGCGTAGTTCTCCAACACCACTTGGTGGATGATGCCCGAACCCGGCTTCCAGAACCCCATGCCGTATTTGCCCGCGGCGGAGGCGAGGAAGGCGAACACTTCCTTGTTGGTGTCGTTGGCGCTGGTGAGGTCGGAGCTTGCGCCGTCCTGCGCGACGATGAGGTGATCGCAGTGCACCGTGGTGGGCACGGCCACCTGCGGCTTGCCGGCTTGCATGAACTGGAGAATCGCCATCTGCGCGGTCGCGTCCTGCATGGCCACGCGGTCGGGGCGCAGCAGCACGAAGTCCTTGCCGCGCACCAAGGCGCCCTGATTCTTGTCGTCCATGTGCGACCACAAGATCTTTTCGGCCAGCGTCAGCGGGCGGCCGAGGGTTTTGCGGGCGTGGGCGTGGGCGGTCTCTAAGGAGGCGTACAGGGCTTTGACGTCGACGGTTTGCATGCGGAATCCTTCAGGTCGGCTCGGGGACTGCGGCTTCGGACAGCGCCCAAACCCTTGATTTCAGGGGCTGCGGCGCTGCGGGTGGTGGCTCAAGAATAGAATTTTGGGGAGGTTCCGTCCGTGGATTCTGATGAGTTCGGGGTACGTTGGGAGAATCAGGTCGGTGGGGGCGCTCCGCATCATGCCGTCAGATCTCATGGCTTTTTAGGCGGCGACGTTCCAACCCTAAAAACTGATGGGATATGGTCCACGATCGCATTTTCGTTCATGACCACCTTGCGAGCCCTCTCGAGAATACCCTGCCGGTCGGTCCTGTAGCTCGCCATCAGCTTTTTATTCGCCCCGGTTTCGGGATCATGTTCTGCGCCCCACGCCATCAGCTCCAACACAATCGGCAACAGATGCATCCCTTTATCCGATAGATGATAAGTCTCGCTGCGCCCATCGTCTGGGCTCGAGCGCTTCACGAGGATGCCTTTTTCTTCAAGCGAACGCAGTCTTTGGGCCAGAATACTCGTTCCGATGCGTTCGTTCGAGGCCAGAAAGGCGCTGTACGTTCTCTTTCCGAAAAAAATGATATCGCGCACGATCAACAGTGACCACGGATCACCGAAGGTCTCCAAAGAGAAATTGATGGCGCAATCGGATTTTCTGTCCGTCCTTTTCATGGGACAGGTTTACGGTTGACGGGTCCCTTGACTTTCATGATGAAAGTAATATAGATTCTGAATATGAACTCTGTCATCTCGCACGACGGCACCCGCATCAGTTTTACCCACTCCGGCCAAGGCCCTCTGCTGATCCTCCTCGGTGGCGCCCTGCAGACCAAAACCGATCGTCTGATGGGGTCGTTGATCCCTCTTTTGGCCGAAGATTTCACGGTCGTTAGTTATGACCGTCGTGGCCGCGGGGAGAGCGATTTGATATTGCCGTATACGATTGAGCGTGAAGTCGAAGACGTTGAGGCGATCCTCAAAGAGATGGGCGGAACCGGCTCCTTGTTCGGAAATTCGTCGGGAGGCCAGCTTGCACTTTATGCCGCGTCGCGACTTGCGGGCATTCGTAAAGTGGCTGTTTATGAAGCGCCCTTCATTCCTGAGCGGGCTCCGGGCGATGCGCGCTCGTACTTGGACGTGCTCGAGAAAAGCCTTTCCGAAGGGCGGCCCGGAGATGCCTTGAAGGCGTTCTTCAGGAGGGTCGGTGTGCCGACTCTGTTCGTCACGATCATGCGGGTGTCTCCGATGTGGCGCGGCCTTAAAGCGCTGGCACCGACATTGCCTCATGATGCCAAATTGGTGGGCGACGGAACTGTCCCCTCTGAATTCGGTTCGATCGCCGTACCCGTGCTCGCACTGACGGGGGAGCAGCCCTCCATGCAGCAAGCCGCTCAGCGGCTTGTGGACAAGGTGCCGGGTGCGCGGCAAGAAACGCTTACGGGGCAAAGTCACGCGGTTAAACCCCTGGTTCTTGCGACAGCGTTACGGCGTTTTTTAGCCTAGCCATCTCCAGTGATGGCCGCAGGCGCGGCAGTGCAGGGCGGGGCCGGGATTGAAAAGACGCGCCAGCCAACCCCGCGGGGCCTCCCGCAGGGTTTCCACGTCCTTGGAATGGCAGTCGGGGCACCAGGTTTCGGGGTGGTCGAGCGCGATCTGGTCTTCATCGGGCACCGCGGCCGCATCGTTGACGGCAAGCGAATTTGCGTCGGCGGCAAGAAGCGCCCGCGCCGCCTCCTCGTTTTCGGCGGCGACCATCAGCCGCACGCCCCCGAGGGCGTTGGTGTAGACCCAGCTGGTTGCCAGCTCGGTGTCGAAAAGCACCGCGTCAATCCCGGCGCCCTCAAGCCGCGCCTGCGCCATCGCCCCGTCGATCGGGGTGGGAAAGTTGCCGATTTCGACCAGGGTTCCGGAGACTTCGTCGTCGCGTTCCATGTGTTCTCCCCTCTCAACCGGTTCTGACAAGAAAATACGATGCACAGGTCGTCCCCGGGGGGCCTCAAAATCCCCCCCGGACGGTTTTTCAAAAGCCTAAATTGGCGTGCTATGTCCGGATTCTACACCAACGCCTTCAAGGTCGGCGTCGGGCTGATCGCCAACCTCGGCCGTTTCGACGGCCTCGGCTCGCGCGTCACCTTCCTGTGGTCGACCTTCCGCCACGCGCTCGTCATCGCCTTCAAGGTGCCGCTCAAACCCAAGGTGCGCACGCTGCGCTTTTCGGGCCTGAGCATCGAGTACAAGGAGTTCACCGGCGAACTCGGGAACATCAAGACGGTGTTCTTCGACGAGGATGAAAACCTCCCGTTGCCCGCGCAAGGCGCGGTGGTGCTCGACGTGGGCGCGAACATCGGGCTGTTCACGCTCTTCATGATCTGGAAGTACGGGCGCGAGCGCTTCGCCTCCATCGACCTGTTCGAACCGAACCCCGACACCTACGCCCGCCTGGCGCGCAACCTCGCGGCCAACAAACTCGACGGCCTGTGCCGCGCGCACATGATCGCGTTGTCGGATCGCGCCGGCACCATTTACATGGAGTCTCCGCATGGGTACTCGGTGCTCAACATGATTTCCGACAAGGGCACCGTGCCGGTAAAATGCGAGACCCTGGACGCCTGGCGCGCCGCGCGCGGCCTCGGCGCCATCGACCTGTTCAAGGTCGACGTGGAGGGCCACGAACTGCCGCTTCTGCGCGGCGCACCCGATACGCTGGCCGCCTCGCGCCACCTTTTCATCGAGGTGAAATCCGTCAACCTCCCCGAGTTCCACGCGCTGGTTGAACCCAAGGGTTACAAAACGTTGTCCCGCCAGGATCTGTTCACCGGGGACAGCATGGTGTTGATGGAGCGGGGTGGAGCGGCAGTGTACTGAGTACTGGGTACCGGGTATTCGGACAAATACAACGGTCGCCTCAATTCGCTCATTACTCCAACTCCCCGCTGATTCAACCCGATATCTCGACACATTTCTCACCCAGTACCCAGTACCACTACCTCACACATCACCTAACCCGCTCCGCACTCAATGCTCGACTACCAAACCTCCTTCATCCGCTTCATGCTCTCCGCCGGCGCGCTGCGTTTCGGCGACTTCACCACCAAGAGCGGCCGCAAGACCCCGTACTTCATCAACACAGGCGCCTACCGCACCGGCGCGCAACTGGCGCGCCTCGGGGAGTTTTACGCGGCGGCCATCGCACGTGAGTTCGGCGAGGGGTTCGACAATCTGTTCGGCCCGGCGTACAAGGGAATTCCGCTGGCGGTGACCGCGGCGATCGCGCTTGAGCGCGATCACGGGCGTGACGTGACGGTGACCTTCAACCGCAAAGAGGCGAAGGATCACGGCGAGGGCGGGCTGCTGGTGGGGTATGACTACAGGACGTGGGAGGGCGCGACCCCGTGCCGCGTCTTGCTTATCGAAGACGTCACGACGGCGGGAACCTCGGTCCGAGAGTCGCTCCCGCTCATCGAGGCTGCAGGCAAGGCCAAGGCCGTCGGTCTGGTGGTCTCGGTCGACCGGATGGAAAAGGGCGCGGGCGACCGCCCGGCGCTGCGGGAGATCCGCGAAGACTTCGGCCTGAAAACCACGGCCATCGTCACCGTGCTCGATCTGATCGCCTACCTCGAAACGCCCGAGGGCTCCGAATACGGGACGCGCGACGCGTCGCTGCTGGACCGCATGCGCGCCTACCGCGAGACCTACGGCGCGGTGTGACCGAACTGCTGCCGTCACGACGACGGCAGCGTCCTCATTTTTTCGCGGGGGTCTTCTTTTTGGCCGGGGCGGCCTTGGGGGCTTTGGATTTTTTGCCGGGAGCCTTGGCGTCCGGGAAGCCGCCGAAGTCCTCCGGCGCATAGCCGATGCGATAGTGCCCGAAACCGTCGCGCTTGTCGTGGCGGATGAACACCACCCCGACGCGGTCGGCCAGTTTGCTGGCGCCCAGTTTCGTGCGGGCCGAGTCGACGAACCCGCGCGCGATGGCTTCCTTGATGAGCGGCACGCCGATGCGCTTCACCGATTCCATCGACAGGGTGTCCTTCGACTCGTCGAAGAACTGGATCGCCAGCACGCTGACGGTGTCGAGATGCGCCAGAATCACCGAATGGATGTCGAAGTCCTGCCCGTCGATCTTCCAGGTTTGCGCTTCCCCCAGCCGCTTTTCGTTGCCGCCGAGGAAGTTCTTGACCTGCGCGCCGATCAGTTCGGTTTTCACCGAGTCGGGGAACACCACCTGAATCACGATCAAGGGGGAGCGATCGCTCGATTCGTTGGCAAGCCGATATTCGCGGAAGAACGCGGAGTCGCGACCGCCGGTCAGGAACTGCTCGAAATCCCCGCCGATCATGCCGTACAGCCAATTGAACTGCGAACGCAGCCGCTCGGTCAGCTCCTCGGTGACGTAGGGACGAACATCGGGCGCGAACAAGGTCTTCAGGGTGTCGGTTTGCCCGGCGAGCAGCGCGTAGATGAACTTCATCGACACGTAATCCTGCGTGAGCGGATCGGGCGGCGGCGGGAACGTGAGCTCGAGCTTGGGCGCGGGCGCCGGAGGGCCGTTGGGCGGACCATCGTGCGGACCGTTTTGCGGACCGTGCGCGGGGGCTGCTTCCGGCGCGTTCTGCGCCCCCGCGGAGAGCGGAGCCGACAAGCCGAGCGCCAGCAGGGACAACGCGATCGCGCCCAGGAGGCTGCGTCGCCCGGGGACCAGGTCGATCATGCGGCGCCCTTCACCATGCGGCGTCATGCCGCATCCTTCACGATGCGCAAAGGCATGACGATGAAGAAGTAGTCGGGTTCGTCCACCGCGGGTTCGATCACGATCGCGCCCAGCGGGTTGTTGAATTTGAAGAGGATCTCCTCGCTGTGCGCCAAGCGCAGCTCCTCGAGCAGGTAGGCGGCGTTCACGCCCACCTCCACCGGCTCGCCGGTGTACTCCACCGCGATCGATTCCTCCGAATCACCCCCCAGATCGGCGTTGCGCGCCGAGAGCTGCAGGGTCTTGCCGCCGAAGTTGAACACCACCAGGCGGGTCTTGGCGTTGGCCATGGTCGACACGCGGCGCACGACCTGAATGAGCTGTTCGCGGTTGCAGCGCATCACCCGGGCGAAATCCTTGGGCACCACGTTTTCGTAGTTGGGGTAGGGGCCGTCGATCAGCTTGGTGTAGATCGTCACGGTCTCGGTCGAGAAGCGGGCCTGCGCGGCGCCGATGGCGATCTCGATGGCCTGTTCCGGGTCCTCGGCCATGCGCAGCACCTGCGCGAGGGTTTTGGGGGGAAGAATCACGCCGGGCTTGAGGTCGGCTCCTTCGTGGGCGATCCAGGCCTTGCCGAAGCGGTGACCGTCGGTGGACACCATTTCGAAACGCCCTTTCTTGCCCTCGCAGTACACGCCCGTGAGAGCCATGCGGCTGAAATCGCTGGAGACGGCGAATTGGGTTTTGCCGGCGAGGAAGGCGAGTTCCTTCAGCGGCGCGGTGAAGGTCTTGCTCGCGCCCACTTCGGGCAGGCTGGGGTATTCCGAGGCGTCGTAACCGGTCAGATTGCCCTGGAAGCCGGTTTCCGATTTCACGGAGAACAGATAATCATCCACGGAGACGATCACGGGGAAATCGGGCAGCTCCTTGACCACTTCCAGCAGTTTGCGGGCGTTGACCACGATCGCGCCGTCCTCGTGGCCCTCCACTTCGAGGGTGAGCACGATGGTCATGTCCAGGTCGGTGGCCCGGATCTCGAGCGTGTTGCCTCTGAGGCGGAACAGCAGGTTGTAGAGGATCTGGAGGGTGGTTTTGCTGGGGATGGCGTTGCAGGCCATTTGCAGCGCATCCAGGAACACGGGTTTCTGGGCCTCGAACTTCATGATGACGGCTCCGTATTCGTTCCGCGGCAACATCGCGTGCGGTCGACCGCAAACACGCGCCTTGGCGGAAGCATGATGCCGGGCAAAGATAGTCTATCCCTTGCTTCGGACCGATTTTTCCCCGTGCATGGGGGGCGTCAAGAATCTAATTTTGACAAGGTTTTTTCGCCGGTTTCCGCCTTCGTCACGCTTCCGTTTTCGGGGGCGGTTGACCGGGGCCGGCCGCACCGCTCAGACGACGGCACGGGCGAAAAAAGTTCGATCCGTTTGATTCAAAGGACAACGCATGATCATCGAGCCGAAAATCCGGGGTTTCCTCTGCACCACCGCCCATCCCGACGGATGCCGCGCCTCCGTCGAGGAGCAGATCCGTCATGTGCAGAAGGGTGGGGCGATCCCCGGCGGGCCCAAGCGCGCGCTCATCCTCGGGTGCTCGACCGGCTATGGTCTCGCTTCGCGCATCGCCGCGGCCTTCGGCAGCGGCGCCGGCACGCTCGGCGTGGCGTTCGAGCGCCCCGCGGAGCGCGACCGCACCGCCTCGCCCGGCTGGTACCAGAACCGCGCCTTCGACGATCTCGCCCAGGCCGCCGGCCTCTACTCGCGCACGCTCAACGGCGATGCGTTCTCCGCCGAACTCAAAGCCGAAGTGGTCGATATTCTGAAGAAGGAGCTCGGCCCGGTCGATTTGTTCGTCTACAGCCTGGCCGCGCCGCGCCGTACGAGCCCCCTCACCGGCATTTCCTACCGCTCCACGCTGAAGCCCATCGGCAAGTCGTACACCAACAAGACCCTCGACTTCAACACCGGTGTGGTGAGCGAAGTCACCCTCGACCCCGCCACCCCCGAAGAGGTGGAAGGCACCGTGCAGGTCATGGGCGGCGAGGACTGGGAGCTCTGGACCGAACTTCTCATCAAGGAAGGCCTGCTCGCGCCCGGCGCGAAGGTGTTGGCCTACTCCTACATCGGCCCCGATGTGACGCAGCCTGTGTACCGCAACGGCACCATCGGCGCGGCGAAGGATCACCTGGAGGCCACCGCGCACACGCTGGACGCCAAGGTGAAGGCCTTGGGCGGCGAGGGCGGCGGCGCGTGGGTCTCGGTCAACAAGGCGCTCGTCACCCAGGCCAGCTCGGCCATTCCGTTCATGCCGCTGTACATCAGCCTGCTGTACAAAGTGATGAAGGACAAAGGCCTGCAGGAGGGCTGCATCGAGCAGATGGACCGCCTGTTCCGCCAGCGCCTGTACACGGGCGCTCCGGGCAACCCCGTTCCCGTCGACGAGAAGGGCCGCATCCGTGTGGACGACTGGGAAATGCGCGAGGACGTGCAGGCCGAAGTGAAGCGCCTGTGGCCCATGGTCGACACCGCCAACCTGGCGCAGTGGTCCGACGGCACCGGCTACCGCGAGGACTTTTTAAGACTGTTCGGCTTCGGCATCGCCGGGGTCGATTATTCGGCAGACGTACCCGAAGAGAGGATCTGATTTCATGAACCCGGTGTTCCAGTACCTGCGCTCCTCCATCGGGCGGAAGCAGCTCATGGGAGCCAGCGGCATTTTGCTGTACGGCTTCCTGCTCATCCACCTTGTGGGCAACATCGGGCTTTTGAACGGCCCCGAATACTTCAACAAATACGGGTACCTGATGCTCCACACCCTGAAAAAGGTGGTGGTGCCCGTCGAGTTCCTGCTATTGGGCGCGTTCATCCTTCACCTCGCGCTGGGTTTCAAGGTGACGGCCGAAAACCGCGCGGCGCGTCCGGAGCGGTACGCCGTGCGCGCCTCCAAATCGACCGCGCGCGGCTTCGGCGCCTACATGGCGGCCTCGGGCATCTGGCTGCTGGTGTTCATTCTGGTGCACGTGCCGCACTTCCGGTTCGATGTCTACAGCGCCGCGCCCTTGGTGTCGTACGACGGCGTTGTGATGCGCGACCTGTACACCGAAGCGCTGCGTTCGTTCTCGAACGGTTGGTTCACGCTCTTTTACGTCTTCAACTTCGCCTTTTTGCTGGTTCACCTCGCGCATGGCGTGCAGAGCAGCCTGCAAAGCCTGGGACTCAACCACCCGCGCTGGAACGGCGCGCTGAAGGCCGCTTCTTACGCCTACGCGATCCTCATCTGCGGCGGTTTCGCCGCGCTCGCCGTCTGGCTTTGGCTCCAGGGAGGGTTCTGACCGTGCAGCTTGATTCCCGCATTCCCGCAGGCCCCATCGAACGCAAGTGGACCGACCACCGCTTCACCATGAAGCTGGTGAACCCGGCCAACAAGCGCAAGCACAAGGTCATCGTGGTGGGCACCGGCCTCGCCGGCGCCTCCGCCGCGGCGAGCCTCGGCGAGCTCGGCTACAACGTGCACGCCTTCACCTTCCACGACAGCCCGCGCCGCGCGCACAGCATCGCGGCCCAGGGCGGCATCAACGCCGCCAAGGATTACCCCAACGACGGCGACAGCGTGCGCCGCCTGTTCTACGACACCGTCAAGGGCGGCGACTTCCGCGCGCGCGAGGCCAACGTGCATCGCCTCGCGGAGATCAGCACCCAGATCATCGACCACTGCGCGGCCTTGGGCGTGCCCTTCGCCCGCGAGTACGGCGGCCTGCTCGACAACCGCTCCTTCGGCGGCGCGCAGGTGTCGCGCACGTTCTACGCGCGCGGCCAGACCGGCCAGCAGCTTTTGCTCGGCGCGTACCAGAGCCTCATGCGTCAGGTGGGCGACGGGCAGGTGAAGCTGCACACGCGCCGCGAAATGCTCGACCTCGTCGTCGTGGACGGCGTGGCGCGCGGCATCATCGTGCGCGACCTCGTCACCGGAAAACTGGAGCGCCACGAGGCGGACGCCGTGGTGCTCGCCACCGGCGGTTACGGCCGCGCCTTCTACCTCTCCACCAACGCGGCCGGCTCGAATGTGACCGCGGCCTGGCGCGCGCACAAGCGCGGCGCGGCTTTCGCCAACCCCTGCTTCACGCAGATCCACCCCACGTGCGTCCCCGTCGCCGGCGATCATCAGAGCAAGCTGACGCTGATGTCGGAGAGCCTGCGCAACGACGGCCGCGTGTGGGTGCCCCGCAAGGCCGGCGACACGCGTTCGCCCGATCAGATCCCCGAGAGCGACCGCCGTTACTTCCTCGAGGAAAAGTATCCGAGCTTCGGCAACCTCGTGCCCCGCGACGTGGCCTCGCGCAACGCCAAGCAGATGTGCGACGAAGGCTTGGGCGTGGGGGAGACCGGGCTCTCCGTTTACCTCGATTTCCACGACGCCATCAAACGCGTCGGTGAAGCGAAGATCCGCGAGAAGTACGGCAACCTCTTCCACATGTACGAGAAGATCACCGACGAGAACCCCTACCGGGTTCCCATGCGCATCTACCCCGCGGTGCACTACACCATGGGCGGCCTGTGGGTCGACTACAACCTCATGAGCACGGTGCCCGGTCTGCACGTTCTGGGCGAAGCCAACTTCTCCGACCACGGCGCGAACCGTCTGGGCGCGAGCGCGCTCATGCAAGGTTTGGCCGACGGCTATTTCATCATCTCGCAGACGCTGGGGCACTACCTCGCCTCCAACGCCTTGCCGAAGGTCACCACCGATCACGCGGCCTTCGCCGACGCCGAGGCCAACGTGAAGGCGCGTCTCGATCGCCTGCTCGGCGCCAAGGGCAAAACCCCGGCGGCCGAGTTCCACAAGCGTCTTGGCAAGATCCTTTGGAACGAATGCGGCATGGCGCGCAACGAGGCCGGGCTTAAAAAGGCCTTGGCCGAAATCCCCGCGCTGCGCGAGGAGTTCTGGCGCGACGTGAACGTGACCGGCAGCGGTCAGGACTTCAACGTGGCGCTCGAGGAGGCGGGGCGCGTGGCGGACTTCCTGGAGTTCGGCGAACTGATGGCGCTCGACGCGCTCACGCGCCGCGAATCGTGCGGGGGCCATTTCCGCGAAGAGTCGCAGACCGCCGAGAACGAGGCGCTGCGCGATGACGAGAACTTCTGCCACGTGGCGGCTTGGGAGCACAAGGGCGCGGACATCGCGGCCTCGGCGCTTCACAAGGAGCCGCTCACCTTCGACAACGTGCACTTGACGCAGCGGAGCTACAAATGAGCTTAAAGCATACAGCTGACAGCTTACAGCTCAAAACAGTTAGCCGCAACCGTGGTTCATTTTTCGCTGTCAGCTGTCAGCTGTCCGCTGTCGGCTTGCCAGCCCGGGAGATCGTAGCATGAATTTCAAACTCCGACTCTGGCGTCAAGCCAACGGAACCTCCAAAGGCCACTTCCAGGAGGTCGAGGCGAAGAACGTGTCGCCCGACATGTCCTTTTTGGAAATGCTCGACGAGGTCAACAACGACTTCATCCGCGAAGGCAAGGACGTGGTCGCGTTCGAGAGCGACTGCCGCGAAGGCATTTGCGGCACCTGCTCGCTGGTGATCAACGGCCTGCCGCACGGCCCCGAGCGCGGCACCACCGCGTGCCAGCTGTACATGCGCAAGTTCACCGACGGCCAGACCATCACGGTGGAGCCGTGGCGCGCCAAGGCTTTTCCGGTGATCAAGGACCTCGCGGTCGACCGCGCGGCCTTCGACGAGATCATCGCGGCCGGCGGCTTCATTTCCGCCAAAACCGGCAGCGCGCCCGACGCCAACAGCGTGCCCGTGCCCAAGCGCGACGCCGACGTGGCCATGGACGCCGCGGCCTGCATCGGCTGCGGCGCCTGCGTGGCGGCCTGCCCCAACGCGTCTGCCATGCTCTTCGTGGCCGCCAAGGTCTCGCACCTGGGTCACTTGCCGCAGGGCCAGCCCGAGCGCGAACGCCGCGTGGTGCGCATGGTGTCGAAGATGGATGAACTGGGTTTCGGGAACTGCTCCAACCGCTATGAATGCGAAGGCGCGTGCCCCAAGGAAATCTCGGTCGACCACATCGCCCGCATGAACCGCGATTACGGCGTGTCGGCGCTACTTGGCACCGAACGGGAACGGGCCGACGCGGGCGTTTGATCGCCAAGGCCCGCGGGTTCATCCGCGGCGCCGGCCGCCCTCAAGCCGTTTCCCCACCTCTGGCGTTCACAAAGGCGTTAGATTCCCCGCATCATGACGCGCTCAGGGAGGCGGGCCCGTATCACCGCCGCGACTTTTGTCGTTTGCCTTTTCATGGGGTTGCCCTCGGCGTCCCAACCTTCGGGTTCTGCGGCGTCCCCCGCGGGGGGATCTCCCGGCGCGGGGGCGCGACCCGCTCCCGCCTTCACGCTTGCCGACATCGAAGGGGGGCGGGTGGAACTCGCCTCGCTTCGCGGACAGGTTGTGCTCCTGAATTTCTGGGCCACGTGGTGCGTGCCGTGCCTCACCGAGCTTGAGGCCTTTCGCCTCCTGCACGCCGAGTACGCTGCGCGCGGGTTCACCGTGCTCGCCGTTTCGGTGGATCAACCCCAGACCGTCGCGCGCGTGCGATCGTTCGCGCGCGCGCGGGGCTTTCCCTTCCCCGTGCTCCTCGACCCCGATGAGGCGACCTACCGCGCCTACGGCGGCGCGGTGATGCCCACCAGCGTGCTCATCGACCGCGACGGCCTCATCGTTCACCGCAAGGAAGGCTACCAGCCCGGCGACGAAGCCGACTGGACGGCGCGCATTGCCGCCTTGCTCGGCCCTGATCCGATCGACGCCATCGCGCCCGGCGGCGCGGCCGCCGTCCCGCCACACCCCATCACACCGGACGGGAGCGCGTCCGCATTGGATGCGGGCGATCCGCCGTCGCCACCGGCGACGCGTCCGGAACTTTCCGCGTCGTCGGGGAATATCCACCCGCTCGTTTCCGGCATCACGCTGTCGGGTTCGAACTTTCTGCGGGTCAATTACGGTCGCGAAACGCGCGACCTGCCCGAAGCCAACGGGTGGCTGGAGGACTGGTTCGATTTCCGGATTGCGAGCGACCGCCTCGCATACCAGTCGCGGTTTCGGGCGTACCAGTTTCTCCGCGACTTGCCCGACACGCGCGAGAACCTCGTGCGCGACCCCAACCACCGCGTGGTCAAACAGACCGTGTCCTACCGCGATGAACACGCCGATGTGCGCGCGGGCAACTTTTACGGCACGCTCAACCGTGGCCTCGTGCTGCGGATGTTCGAGGACCGGCAGGCGCGCATCGACCGCGACGTGAACGGTGTGTGGGCTTCGCTGCGCGGAGGGCGATCCGATGCGACGTGGGGGCGCGGTCGCGCCTCGGTGTTCGGCGGCTCCACCTACTCGCGCTTTGATGACTTGTACCTGATGGATGCCGAGGAAGACCAGCTGCGCGATACCTACCTGCAAGGCGTGGAGGGCGAGTGGGAACCGCGCGCAGGGCTCACGGTGGGGGCCCAGGCGGTGGAGTCGTTCCGCGACGACAGGCACGTCACGTTGGCGGCGGGCAACGTGGAGTGGGTGCGGGGCGGGACGAACACCTACCTCGGATATTCGGCCCTCAAGGGCGAAGACGCCTTCGCCTACCCCGATGTGTTTACCGGTCGCGCCCTGTATGCATCGTTGTCGCAAAGCTTGGGGCGCTTCGAGTGGGGTGCGGAGTACAAGTACTACCACAACTACGACGTGGGCTTCGCCGAGCCCCCGAGTCTGGTGCCGTTCCATACGTTCCGTCTCGCCGCGCGCGACATGCTGTTCCCCAATAACCAGCACGAGGAAGGCGCGCAGGTGCACGGCGCGTGGGATTTCGAGGAAGGTCCGCGCGCGGGCCTGAACGTCTCACGCGTGGTGTCGCGACCCGAGCGCAACCCCGCCTATCTTGTGCATCACGTGCCGTTGCCCTTCCTCGACGTGGCGCAGACGACCTCCTGGGAAGGTTCGGAAGGCGGATCCCTGATCACGAGCGCCACCTGGAACGCGCATCGCGGTTTCAAGGCCGGGTACTTCCAGGACGTGGAGGCGGTCACGCTCGGCGCGCTCGGCACGCGCCTCCTGCAAGGCCCGTGGAGTGCTCAGTGGGAAGTGGAGGCGCAGCGTCGTGAGACCGACTATCGTCCGTTGACCGCGCCCGATCCGTTGGGCGGCGTGGGAGCCGTCGAATCATCGGAACAGGCGTGGCTGGGCGTCGTGTCGGCGACCTTGGGGCGGGCCGGAGCCGGGTCGCTGACGCTCGATTACGAGTTCACCACCGCCGCGAGCGAGCGCGACGCGGAGTCGCTTCACGACCGGATTCCCGGAGTGAGCAACGGGTGGGCGTCGGCGCAGTTGTCGATCACCATGCTGGACGGACATCGCCTCGCGCTGTGGGGCGGGCAACGGCGTGAGCGGGTGATCTGTTCGGGCGGGAGTTGCCGCGTGGAACCGGCCTTCGAAGGAGCGGAGCTGACATGGATCTCGCACTTCTGAAATCGCGCATCGGCCGTCTCGCCTCGGCCGCGCTTGCGGCCGTGGCGTTGGCGACGACCGGCTGCCTGTTCGACGACGCGCTCATCGAACTCGACCCTGCCTCGCTTGACGATGGGTCGTTCGACACGCTGGCCTCAGCCGAAAGTTATCGCGTGGCGCGCCGACACGTGCTGGAGTCCTTCGGCGCCTACGCGTGCCCCTCGTGCCCCGATGCCGAGGCGCGCCTCTCTCCTTATCTTCATGCCGCGCCGGGAAGCGCGGCGTACAGCCCCGACCTCATCGTCGTCAACTATCACGTGGTCTTTCCCGGCACGCTCGCCGACCCGTGGATCACCCCCGCCACCCAGGCCCGGTACGACCAATTCGGGTTCTCCGGTCTGCCGCAGGTCAAACTGAACGGCTCCAATGCTCCCTATGGCATCCGTGAAAAGGATGTCCGGTATTTTCAGGGCGAGTACGACTCGCTGATCCGCCGCCGCACGCGCGTGGACAGCCTCGTCTGGCTCGACCTGCGCATCGACACGGCGTACTACGACAGCGGCACGCAACGACTGCTCGTCACCTTCACCGCTCTGAACCGCGCCCCGTCCGCCCGCGGCGCGCTCACCTTCCGGGTGGCGGCGGTGAAGAACAAGTCGGTGACCGTGTTCATCGCCCCCAGTCATCCGTGGGAGACCATCGTCGCGGAAACCACCGACCGGGACTCCGCCGGGCTTGCACTGGCCGTGCCGGGCCTCCCCGGCTTGCGCTCCAAAACTTTCACCGTCTCCATGACCATTCCGCCGGAAACCACCCGCAGCCCCACCCCCGCCGTCCTCGAAAACCCGGCGGATTATGCCGTTGTGGTCTTCGTCCGCAACAGCCGAGGGGTCATCGAGAACGCCGCAGCACGCGGTTATGACCCGGAATAAGCGTTTTTCGGGGTATCCGGCAGCGGCCCGGACAATCTCCGGGCGAGGTCGTGAGGGTGGCATTACCTTTGGTACACGAGGGGAACCCATGAAAACGCTGATCAAATCATTCTTGTGCGCCGGACTTTTGGGCTTCTCTCCGATGTCCGCGTCTTTGGCGCAGGCGGAGGGCGAAGTGGGGACGCAGGCCTTCCCGTGGAGCAACTTCTCGAACCTCGCTCCCAGCCCGACGACCTACAGCCTGTCACAGTTTTCCGGCAAGGTCGTGCTGCTCGTGGTGTTCCAGCACAATTGCGGCGGTTGTGTCGCCAATGCCGCCAAGATCGGCCGGCTCGTGGATACGCTCGACCGCGGGGCCGACAGCGCCAAGTTTCAGGCCGTAGGTGCCGAGATCTCCACGGCGAACTACACGCAGATCCAGACATACCGCAATACGCTGACCAATAGCAACACGCTCACGCTGAACTTTCCGCTCGTCAAGGTTCCCAACGACACCAACATCCAGAACAACGATGCCAGCGTCGAAAACCAGACTCGGTGGAAACGCTACAACTCCCCCCGCGACGTGTTCTTCATCATCGGTCACGACGGTCAAATCAAGGCGCGCGTGGCAGGCAACCGCATGATCGCGATGAGCACGGTGAAGTACGACAGCGTCAGTTCGATGCTCAAAGCCGCCCTCGCGGCCGCTCCGGCGTCGCTCGGTTCGGGCTCCCCGCAGGCATCAGGGTTTCGCGCGGAGCGCGCGGGCCGCGGTTACCGCTTCCGCATGAACGACGGGTTTACGGGTGCGATCACGCTGCGCATTTCGGATCTGCAGGGACGCACCGTGCGGACGCTCACGCTCACGCCCGCCTCACCCGAAGTGGTGTGGAACGCTCTGGCCGCCACAGGCAATCCCTTGCCTTACGGCATGTACTTCGTGCAGGCCAGCGGCCAACGCTTCTCCGCGACCATGCGTGTCTCGGTGTTGCCGTAAACCGAAGGTGCGCGCGCGCGCGGCGCGGACACCACATCGGCCGTCGCCTTGAATCATGGGCTCGGACCTGAAAGTCCGGGCCTTTATCGTGGCCCCGTGTAGCGCACCTTCCCGTCCACAATCGTGAAGTCCGATCGTTTGGGACGATAGCCGTCGACGGGGCGCACGGGCGGGGCGTAGGCGCTGTCCCAGGGCAGCTTCCACGCCCCAAACCCGAACACCGTATCGGTGGGGCCCTTGCCGCTGCGCGGTGTCACGTACAGAAGGGCCCCCACGATGGTGCTCTCGGGCGCGGTGAAGCGAAACCCGTTTGCGGTGTCGACGGCCGGGAAGAACTGGAAGTGGTGTTCGGTCTCAAAATCCGGATTGCCGAACTCGCCCCCGCCGCCGAAATGCGCGGGGGATTTGAAACTGCTGATGCCTGCGGCGAGTCCGCCTTGGCAAAACCCGTCGGGGCATATCTGCAAATCCCAGGAACCCGTCACCGAGGTATCACCCTTCACGTTTTGCGGCAACATCCATAGGGTGTCGATGCCGATGGTGAAGCTGTCGCGGTGTCGCAGCGGGTCGCGGAAGGTCCAGGCGAAGAGCAGGGTTCCCTCGTCGACCGCGATGCTGTGGGTGGAGTCGAGCGTGCGGTACCACCGGGGGTTGTGGAGCAAGGTCTCAAGGCGCGCCTCGCCGAACGCGGGTTCGGGGTCGGCGCCGGACGACAGGCAGCCCGTCGGAAGCATGCCCATGGCCAAGCACAGGGCGACGGCTCCCGTCTTCAGGACCTTCATGGTTTTGTGAGGCAGGGGGCGAAGCGGCATGGTCACCCCAATATACCTCGCCCCCGTCGAACCTGGGCGCCATCCCGGTTTTGACACGTCACGACAGCGGCAAACGGACCGTCACCGTCGTTCCTTCCGACGGGTTGCTGCGGAAACTGATGCTGCCTCCGTGGGCCTCCACGATGCGCTTGCACAGCGGCAGGCCGAGGCCGTAGCCCGACGTTGCCGAGCGCGAACGATCGGTGCGGTAGAACGGCTCGAAGATCAGGCGTTGCTCCTCTTCGGGCACCACCTCGCCGCCGTTGCGGATCTCGATCACGGCCTTGTCCTCCTCGCGCCGCAGCGACACCGTGACGGGCACGGTCGCATGGCGTCCGTGCTTGAAGGCGTTCTCCAGGAGGTTGCGCAGCACCAGCCGCATGCGCTCGGTGTCGACGGGCACGTCGGGCAGGTCGTGCGCGTCTCCCGCTTCCAGGAACAAGCCCGGGGCCTGGGATTCAAAGCGGGCGACTTTCTCGGTCAGCAGTTCCCTCAGGTTGGTGGGCTCCCGGTTCAGGCTGCCCGCATCGCTGTTCAACCGCTCGGTCTCGAGGATCTCGGAAACCATCTTGCCCAGCGCTTCCACCTCCTCCTGCAGGCTGTCCACCGCCGAACCGGGTTCGGCCATCTCGAGCGCCACGCGCATGCGCGTGAGCGGCGAGCGCAACTCGTGACTGACGTCGAGCAGCAGTTGGTCGCGCGCCCGCAGGCGCTCCTTGAGGCTGCGGGTCATGGTGTTGAACGAGACCGCCAGGTCGGCGAGTTCATTGCTGCCCCTCTCGGGAATGCGCGCATCGAGGTTCCCGGATTCCACCGCATGCACCCCTCGCGCCAGATCGCGCACGGGTTGCAGTTGCCGCCGCAGGAACAGCCACGCCAAAAACCACAACCCGGCCATGCCGCCGAACAGCAGCATCCATTCCAGGGGTGAGCCTTCCCACGGTTGTTTGCGGCGCGAGCCGTAGACGAAGGTGGAACCGTCGGCCGCCGGGATCACGGCGAGCATGCGGCCCTTGCGCCAATGCACATAGGCGGACTCGGGCGGGTTCGAGTAGGACGGAGCGCCTTCGGTACGGTTTCCGAAGTGGATCCTGCCGGGCGGCGGGGGGGCGAGTCCCTGTTCGCGTTGCAGAATGCGCTCGCGCACGGTCTCCGGCACGCGCGGCGAGAACCACCACTGACCTTCCGGGTTCCGGATGGCGATGCCGAGCTTGAGCTTGTCGGAGAGCGCCGTGGCCTTGTCGTGGTCGGGAGGCGTCCCGATCTCCTTGGTCAGCAGTTCGGCATACTGACGCAGGTTCGTCCGGGTCGATTCGCGGACGCCGGGGTTCCACCATGAGCGGAAGAAAAAGGCCAGCAGGCACAGCGTCAAAACCACCGTGACGGCCATGACGGCCATCAGCTTGAAGAACAGCGAGCCCCGGCGCCGCTTGCGCGGCTTGGAGGGATCGTGGGGGGGCGCGCCGGTCGGGTTATTGATCGGACTCGTCATCGAGTCCCCCGAGGAAGAGGTAGCCTGTGCCGCGCACGGTTTTCAGGTAGCGCGGCGTTTGCGGATCGTCGCCGAGCTTTTGGCGCAGTCGGCTGACCAGCACGTCGAGCGAGCGGTTCACGGGGTCCCACTCGCCGCCCTTGAGCAGGTCGACGAGGCGTTCGCGGTGCAGCACCACGCCCGGGAAGCGCGCGAACACGGCGAGGGCGTCGAACTCGAGCGCGGTGAGGCGGAGGTCTTCGCCGTTGCGCACGGCAGTGCGCTTGCCCATGTCGACCTCCAGGTCGCCGCAGCGCAGAATCTCACCGCGGATGGGCGCCTGCTTGCGCCGCAGCACCGCCTGAATGCGGGCCGCGAGTTCACGCGGTTCGAAGGGTTTGGGCAAATAGTCGTCAGCGCCGATCTCCAGTCCGACGATGCGGTCCGCGACCTCGCCGCGCGCGGTGAGCATGATGACGGGCACATCGGAGGTCTTGCGGATCTCGCGGCACACCTCGAACCCGTCCTTGCCGGGCAGCATCACGTCGAGCAGCACGCAGTCGGGCGGGTCGATGCGCAGCATCCGCAGGCCCTCGTCGCCGGTGGCTCCGTGCGCGAGGACGATCTCGAAGCGGCGCAGGTATTCGCCCAAAAGACCCGCGAGTTTTTTGTCGTCGTCGATGAGCAGCGCTTTGATTTTCATGGTGACTCCATCCTTATTCATAACGTAACGCGTCGATCGGATTCAGGCGCGCGGCTTTGCGCGCGGGCCACCATCCGAAGAAGATTCCCGTGGCGGCCGAGAAGGCGAAGGCCACCACGACCGAGGACACGGAAACCTTCACGGCCCAGCCCTGCAATCCGGCCAACAGGGCCGCCACCCCCACCCCGAGCGCCACCCCGATCAGCCCGCCCAGCAGGCTGATGGCCATGGCTTCCACCAAAAACTGCATCAGGATGTCGCGCCCGCGCGCGCCGACGGCCAGCCGCAGGCCGATCTCGCGGGTCCGTTCGGTGACCGACACCAGCATGATGTTCATGATGCCGATGCCGCCCACCAGCAGGGAAATGCCCGCGATGCTCGAGAGCAACATGGTGAGCGCGCCCGAAACCGCCGTGGCGGCCTGGGCGATTTCCGTTTGAGTGCGCACGTTGAAGTCCGGTTCCGATCCCGGCGGCATGCGCAGCCGGCGCATCAGGATTTCGGTGATCTGGGTCGCGGCCACGGGCATGGCGGCCTCCGAAACCGCCGAAGCCATCATGCTGTTCACATAGATGTTGCCGAGGATCTTGTTCTGCACCGTGGAGAACGGGGCGAGCACGATGTCGTCCTGGTCCATCCCGAAGCTGTTCTGGCCTTTCTTCTCGAGCACGCCCAGAACGCGGAAGGGGAGGTTGTTGATGCGCACGCTCGCGCCCGTGGGGTCGACGCCGGGGCCGAACAGGTTGTCGGCCACGGTGCGGCCCAGCACGCACACCTTCGCTCCGGCGCGCTCGTCGGTCGGGGTGAAGCCGGCGCCGGTTTCAAGCGGCCACTGGCGGATATCCTGATACTCCGGATAGGCCCCGATCACCGAGGTGCGCCAGTTCTGCCCGCCGGTCTTGAGCTGCGCCTGCGTGCGGGCCACGGGGGTGATGTACAGCAGCGCGTCCGCCTCCTTGCGCACGGCCTGCACGTCCTCCTCGCGGAAGCGGCTGGCCGCGCCCGCCTCGAGCCGCGCGGGGCCTTGGCTGCGCGAGCCGGGGAACACGTTGATGACGTTCGAACCGAGGCTGGCGATGGAGCTTTTCATGGTGTCGCCCGCTCCGCGTCCCACGGCGAGCATGGCGATCACCGCCGCCACGCCGATGATCACGCCCAGCATGGTGAGGAACGAACGCATTTTGTTGCGGGCGAGCGAGCGCACGGCGATGCGGAGCAGGTCGGAGAAGCGCATCAGGCCTTCCCTCCGTCTTCACCATGGGCCGCGCGTTGCGCCAGCAGGGTTTGCAGGGCTTCGCGCGCCGACGTCACGGTCGGGGTGGGCTCGTCGCGCACGATGCGGCCGTCGCGCACCACCACCTGACGTTTGGCGAAGGCCGCCACGTCGGGTTCGTGGGTGACCAGCACGATGGTGATGCCCCGCTGGTTGAGTTCCTGGAACACCTGCATGATCTCGAGGCTCGTGAGCGTGTCGAGGTTGCCCGTGGGTTCGTCGGCGAGGATGAGCACGGGGTCGTTGACCATGGAACGGGCGATCGCCACGCGCTGCTGCTGCCCGCCCGAAAGCTGGTTGGGGGTGTGGTGCGCCCGGTCGCCCAGGCCCACGCGCCTCAGCGCCTCGAGCGCCTTCGCCTTGGCCTCCTCCGGAGTCACCTCTCCGCGGTATAGCAGAGGAAGCTCCACGTTCTCGAGCGCCGTGGTGCGGGCCAAAAGGTTGAAGGACTGGAACACGAACCCCAATTTGCGGTTCCGCACGCCGGAGAGCTCGTCGGGACCCAGATGCTGAACCGGCTCGCCGTCGAGGCGGTACTCGCCGGCGTCGGGCACGTCGAGACAGCCGAGGATGTTCATGAGCGTGGACTTGCCCGATCCGCTGGGGCCGCCCACGGCGATGAACTCGCCGCGCGCCACCTCCAGGTCGACGCCGCGCAGCGCGCGCACCTCGGTCTCGCCGAGGACGTAGGTCTTCACGAGACCTTTGACCGAGAGGAGGGCCGCCGCGGAGGTCATGTCAGCGTCGTCCTCCGCCGCCACCCGTGCCGCCGCGCGTCTGTTGCATGCCGAACGGCGCGCCGCCCGGCGCCGCCTCGGCGGACGACGCGATGCCCGTGATCACCTCGGCGTCCGCGGCGAGGTCTCCCTCGACGGCGGTGCGCGTGCCGTCGCTCAGTCCCGTGCGCACGCGCACGGCCTTCGGGACGCCGTTTTCGAGAATGTAGACCGTTCCGGTGTTGGTGCCGGCGGCGCGCTGGCGCCGGGCCGGCCGGGCCGCGTCCCCGCCGTCGGATCGTGCGTCGTCTTCGGTGGCGGGGGGCGTGAAGCGCAACGCGGCGGCGGGAACGCGAAGCACTTCGCCCGTGCGTTCGGTCACGATGGTGAGGTTGGCGGTCATGCCGGGCATGAGGCGCTGGCCCGGGTTGGCCGCGCGCAAAATCACATCGTAAGTGACGACGTTCTGCGTGACCACCGGTTGCAGGCGCACCTGCTCCACCACACCCGAAAAGCTCGTGTCGGGGTAAGCGTCCACGGTGAACGACGCTTTCTGACCGACCTTCAAACGGCCGATGTCGGCCTCATCCACTGCGGCCTGCACGCGCATTTCGCTCATGTCGCCCGCAATGGTGAACAGGGTGGGGGTGTTGAAGCTCGCCGCCACGGTCTGGCCCAGTTCCACGGCGCGCGAAAGCACGATGCCGTCGATGGGCGATTCGATGATGGCGTAGCGCAGGTTGATGCGCGCGCGTTCCACCTGGGCCCGCGCCGAGCTGAGGTTGGCCGCCGCCACGCGCGAGGACGCTTCGGCCTGCTCCAGTTCGGCGCGGGAGATCAGCTCGCGGCCGAACAGGCTGCGCGCGCGGTCGCGTTCCGCGCGCGCCTGCTCCGCCAGCGCGGCCACGCGCTCCAGGCCCGACTGCGCATCGCGCAAGGCCGCGTTCAGCAAGGTGGTGTCGAGTCGCGCGATCACTTGACCTTTGGTGACGCGGTCGTTGAAATCGGCGTACAAGGCCGCGATGGTTCCGGACACCTGGGTGCCCACCTGCACGGTGGTGATGGCCTGCAGGGCGCCGGTTGCGGTGACCGTCATCTCGATGGGACCCCGCGTCACCGGCGCGGTGCGGTACGTGGGTGCGTCCTCCCGGGTGGCCCACCACCAACCTCCTCCCGCCAGGGCGGCCAGCAGGGCCCCCGAAACGATCCAGACGTTTTTTTTGCGCATGGTGTCAGTTCTCCGGAGCGACGGGTGTGGCCAACGCGCCGACGAGGCGCTTGAGGGCGAGTTCGGATTGCTTTGTGGCGAGGCGCACGCCCGCCAGGCGCACGCGGGCGTCGAGCAGGCGCTGCTGCGCGTCGCGGAATTCCAGCGGCGAGGACGCGCCCACGCGGTAGCGTTCGCGCGCGGCGTCGGCCTGCAGTCGCGCGACCTCGAGGTTGCGTTCCTCCAGAGCGATTTGCTTCAGGCCGGAGCGATAGCGTCCCTCCGCGTCGGTGAAGGAACCCCGCACGTCCTGCTCGGTCTGTTTGAGACCGGTTTGCTGACGGCGGACGTTGATGCGGGAGGTTCCCACGTTTTGGTGCGTGCGCAGCCCGTCGAACAAGGGAACGGTGAGGCTCAGGTTGTAGGTCACGTTGTCGGATCCGCGCGACGGCGCGCTGTTGAGGGCCTCCGGCGCGGTGTTGTAGCCCACGCCGCCCGAAAGCGAGGGCAGGCGCGCCCCGCGCGATTCCCGGAGCGAATGTTCCGAGGCGGTCACCTGAACGCGCGCCGCGCGCATTTCGGCATTGCGCTCCGGCAACGCGGCCCTCCAGGCGTCAAGCGGCAGTGAGGCCTCCACCGGAATGGTGTCGGGCACGTCGAAGCTGATGCCGGGGTCGCGGGCCAAAAGGCCGTTGAGGCGTATCTGCGCGGCCCGCAGCGTGTTCTCCTGCGTCATCAGGGACGAGGAGTCGGCGTTCAGGTCGGCTTGGGCCTGCAGGTTCTCCAGCCGCGAGCCCGCGCCCACCTCTTGGCGGGCGCGGGCGAGGGCGGCGCGTTCCTGGGACACCGCGAGCGCCTCGCGGATGGCCGCGCCCTGCAGCTTCTGTCGCGCCACGTCGTAGTAGGCGGACAGGATCGACTCCACGGTCGACTCCACCGCCGCCTGCTCGCTCGCGCCCGCCGCGCTTTCCAGCGCCTTGAGGCGCCGGTAGGCGAACATCGACTGGAATCCGTTGAAAAGCTGCAGATTCGCCGAAACGCCCACCGTGGTGCGGGCTGTGTCGTCGGCACGGAATTCACCGCCGTAGTTGGCGTTCGCGGCGGCGGTTGGCAGGAACGGTCCCAAACCCGCCCGGCGGTTCAGCGCCGCCTGTTCGGTCTGATCGCGTATCAGCGAGAGCGCATGATTGTTCGCCAAGCCGATGCGCACGGCCTCTTCGGCGGTCAGCCAGGAGGCCGCGTGCGGGCTTGTGATTAACGCGGCCAGCAGTGTCAGGGTCGCCAGGGCTGGCGGCGCTTTGAAAAGGCGGATCGCGACCCGAACCGAAGGGGTGCGGGGGCGGGCAAGGTGTCGGATGCGAGGCGTCACGGAGGCTTTCAAAAAGGCGGATGTCGCAATGAGGTTCAAGGACGGGAAAGGGTGAACGTGGGAGAGAGGTGTCCGGCGGTCCTTCAGAGGGCGGCCCGCCGGACGGGACGGAGCGGGTCACCCCGCCTCCATCCCCCTCTCCCCCCACAGGGTCGTCAGGTCACTTCTTGTTTTTCTTTTCGCGCTTTTTCTCGATCTCGGCGGCGCGCTTGTCCCACTTGTCGGCGGCCAGGGCGCGCTGCTCGGGGGTGAGCACGGCGTGGATCTCGGCAAAAGTGGCGACGCGGCGCGCGTGATGCTCGCGCATGCGGGCCTGCATCGAATCGGAGCGCTCGGCGAACGCGCGGTTGAGCGCGGCGGTATCGACGCTGCCTGAGCGGAGCTGGGCCGCGAATTCGCCGCCGCCCAAGGGACCGAAGCCCCGCATCCCGCGGTGTCCGCAATCGTCCTTGCCATCGCAGTCATGGGCCTTTTTCCACTCGCCGCGGTGCGGACGCGCGGCGCTGTCCTTCGCCAGGATCGCGCGGATTTTGGCTGACTGGTCCTTCGAGAGCTTGAGTTCCTTCTCCATGCGGCCGACCATGCGGTCGAGGTGCCTGCCCTCCTTGTCCTTGGCGGCAACCAGCGAGGCGCCCAAGGCGAGAAGCAGGCCGGCGACGGCCAGCGTGCGGGGCAGGCGGGGCAGGGCCGGGAGACGTTTGAAATTCATGGGGAGTTCCTTTGTGTGGGGGTTGGTGCAGGACTCCACTGCGTGTTACAAACTACACGCCGCCCTCCGACGGCACACGGCACACGGGGTAACGATTGGTAACGCCGAATCCCCCTTCGGGCGGCCGCGTACGGGTGGTCGGGGGGCACAAAAAAACGGCCGGATGTGCATCCGACCGTTTTTAAAACCATGGTGCCCGGGAGCAGACTTGAACTGCTACGACCTTGCGGCCACTAGAACCTGAATCTAGCGTGTCTACCAATTTCACCACCCAGGCAGAGTGGATGGGGAAAGGTGGAAAAACCGGGTGCGCCTGTCAAGGAAAAGCGGCGCAAAAAGTCCCCGCACACGGTCGATTTCCCGGTTTCCTCCCTACGGACGGCCGTGCCGCGCGCCGGGTTTACGGCCCGGTGAGGCGTTTCAGCAGATCGGTCATGCGGGTGCGGATTTCATCGCGCACGGTATTGAACTCCGTCGGCTCCATGTGCTTGGGGTCGGGCAGCGCCCAATCCTCGTGCAGGCGGCCTTCCACGAACGGGCAGGCGTCGCCGCAACCCATGGTCACCACGGCGTCGTAGCCGGTGTGGGGCACGTCATCCAGCGATTTGGAGTCGTGGGTCGAGAGGTCGTAGCCCAGTTCCGCCATGGCCGCGATGGCCTTGGGATTGACGATGCCCGAGGGTTTGGAGCCCGCGCTGTAGGCGTCGACGGCGATGCCGAGTTCGGCGCCCACGATGCGGGCGAAGGCCTGAGACATCTGGCTGCGGTTGCTGTTCTCGACGCAGACGAACAGGAGTTTGAGAGAGTGGGGCATGGGGGCCTCGGGGGGGGAATTGAATGATGATTGATGGGTGATGAAGGGAGCGCAGAACTCAGAACTCAGAACTCAGAAGGCGGAACGCAAAATGGGATGGACAGAACTTCGGGCTCGGGCGTGAATCATCAGACGGAGGGATGTGTGGCCATCTTGTTTGTGTTTCTGAGTTCAGCACTCTGAGTTCCGAGTTTCATCCACCGTCATCCTCGCGCAGAAACCAGCGTGCGGCGACGAGTGCCGCCAGAGCGCCCGCGCATTGGGCGAGGATGAACGCGGGGGCGTCGGCGGGTCGGATGCCGGCGAACGTGTCGGTCAGGGAGCGGGCCACCGTGACCGCCGGATTGGCGAAGCTGGTGGAAGCGGTGAACCAATAGGCCGCGGCGATGTAGGCGCCGATCATCCACGGCAGCGCGTGCGCGGGGAAGCGGCGGCGCATGAGGATGAGGAACAAGAGCCCGAAAGTCGCGACGGCTTCCGCCAGCCATTGCGCGCCGCCGGTGCGGACGCGCGTCGAAGCCTGCAGGATGGGCTCGGCGAACATCGCGTGCGCGAGCCACACGCCCGCGACGGCGGCGAGGGTTTGCGTGGCCGCGTAGCCCGCGGCGACCCGGGCGCTCAAGCGTCCCGACAGCGCCTCGGCGAGCGAGACGATCGGGTTGAAGTGCGCGCCCGAGAAGGGGGCGAAGAGCAGAATGAGCACGGGGAGCAGGAACCCCGTCGCGAGCGCGTTGCCGAGCAACGCGACGGCGTCATTCCCTTGCGAAAGGCGTTGCGCCATGATCCCGGAACCCACCACGCCCGCGAGGAGCAAGGCGGTTCCCAGGAATTCGGCCGCGAGCGCGCGTCTGTTCAGTTGCAGCATGAGGACCCGCAGCAGGCGGAGGCCTGGGATTTGGGGGTGCCGGCCGGCTTGGTTCCCGTGACCGTCACCTTGTAAACGCGGACATCCTTGAGCAACGCTTCCGCATCCGCCCCGGCGGGCAAAAAACTCTTGATCATCCCGGCGTCCAGCGGGTAGGTGACCACCTTGGGCATGTGCACGTCGACGAAGCCTGCGGCCTCAAGGGACTGCGTCATGGCGTCGCGGGTGACCGCGCCGGAAATGCAGCCCACGTAAAGGGAGGCGGCGTTGCGGATCTCGGGTGATACGGCGCCCTCCATCGCGATGTCGGATATGCTGAAGCGGCCGCCGGGTTTGAGCACGCGGAACATCTCCCGATGCGCGGCGTCTTTGTCCGGCACGAGGTTCAGCACGCAATTGGAGAGGATGCGGTCCACCGTGGCGGACGTGACCGGCAGGTGTTCGATTTCGCCGAGCCGGAACTCGACGTTGTCATACCCGCGCGCGGCGGCGTTGGCCCGCGCGCGGGCAAGCATGTCGGAGGTCATGTCGACGCCGATCACGCGGCCGGATTCACCCACGGCGCCGCGCGCCACGAAGGCGTCGTTGCCGGCGCCCGAGCCGAGGTCGAGCACGGTCTGCCCGGGCTGCAGGTCTGCGAATTCATCCGGGATGCCGCAACCCAGCCCGAGGTCGGCCTCGGCGACGTACCCCTCCTTGCCCGCATAGCTTTCGCTCATGCTTTCGCCGGGCGAGACGCCGCAGCAGGCGGAGGGCCCGCAACCGCAGCCGGAAGCGGCCGGATCGCGGGCGATGGTGCCGTAAAATTCCGAGACGTTTTTCTTGAGGTCTTCAGCGGTCTGGTTCATGGTGAACTCCGTGGTTGGTCAGCTTGAAAGCGCGTTCCGGTTTCCTTCAGCAGCACTGGTCGTCGCAACATGAGGCGGCGGCGTCCAGGGTGATCCTTCCGGTGAGGTCGGCGAGCGCGGCGGCGGCCTCTTCAAACGCGGGCACGTCGAGGCAATAGCAGCTGCGCGGGCCTTCGATGGTGCCGCGAATCAACCCGGCTTCCTTGAGGGCTTTGAGGTGCTGCGACACGGTTGACTGCGAGAGGGGGAGCCCCTCCACGATCTCGCCGCAGATGCAGGTGCCGCGCTTTGCAAGCAGGCGCAGGATGGCGATGCGGGCCGGGTGGCTGAGCGCCTTGGCCACGTCGGCCAAACGCTGGTCGGCGGCGGGGAACTCGGCGATTTTGCTCATGATCATGGGGACATCCTTGCGCTTCATTCAAACCTTATATCGTAGATATACGATTAAAGGGCGCGGGGTGTCAAGGATTTTTTTGGGGTTCGGTTTTATCCGATCCGGTTGGAGCAATCGCGGCAAGGGTTAGGAGACAGTGCGGCGTGCGTTCGGAGGGCGACCGGGTGGTCGCCCTTACTACTTTGGGACCTTATGCGCGCCTACCTCGACCAGCTCCGCGAAATCCTCGAAAACGGTGAAAAAAAGGAAGATCGGACCGGCACGGGGACGATTTCGCTGTTCGGGATGCAGGCCAAATACGACCTCCGCGAGGGCTTTCCGCTCGTGACCACCAAGAAGGTGCTGTTCGCCGCGGTGGTGCGGGAACTGCTTTGGTTCATCGGCGGGCACACCAACATCCACGACGACGACCTCACCAAGCATACGCCCATTTGGGACGCGTGGGCCGACGAGAACGGCGAGCTGGGTCCCATCTACGGGTATCAGTGGCGCAGTTGGCCGCGTTATGTGGAAAACGGCGACGGGTCATTCCGCAGGGAACATGTCGACCAGCTGCGCGAGGTGATCGCGCAGATCAAAAAGTCTCCCGACTCGCGCCGCCTCATCGTCTCCGCCTGGAACGTGTCCGACATTCCCCGCATGAAGCTGCCGCCCTGCCACGCGTTCTTCCAGTTCTACGTGGTGAACGGGCGGCTCGACTTGCAGTTGTATCAGCGCTCCGCCGACATGGCGCTCGGAGTGCCGTTCAACATCGCCTCTTACGCGCTGCTGTTGCAGATGGTGGCGCAGGAGTGCGGACTCACACCCGGAATTTTCACCCATACGCTGGGTGATGCGCACATTTACCTGAACCATGTGGAGGGCGTGCGCACGCAAATCACGCGCGAACCCAAGCCTCTGCCTACCGTGAAGATCGCCCCCAAGTCGCTGTTCGATTTGACGTTCGAGGACGTGGAGCTGGCGGGGTACGAGCATCACCCGTTCATCAAGTTTCCTGTCGCAGTGTGACGCACGGGAAGTGATGATTGAGGAATGATGAATGATGCTTGAATACAGCGCGCTGATTCACGCAGGCTACGGTGGCGTGTCGTGACGGGGGCTTCGGGGTTCTCGATCGTGGTGGCCATGGACCGCAAGCGGGGCATCGGCTTCAAGGGCGATTTGCCGTGGCCCAAGCTCAAGGGCGACATGCGGTTCTTCCGCGAACTGACCACCTGCCCCGACCGCGCGGCGGTTGAGAAGCGGTGGGGGCTCAAGGCCGGAGAGTCCGGCGAGGTTCAGAGGTGGGAGGACGTGAGCGCGATGCTCAAGTTCGCGCATCCGTTGCCGGCAGCGAGCGATGAAAAGCGGAATGCGGTCATCATGGGGAGGAAGACATGGGGAAGTTTACCAGAACAGTATCGCCCGCTTCCAGACAGATACAATGAGGTATTGACGGGACGAGCTGCAAGCGGTACAGGATTGCTTCATCGTATTTCAGGTCAGCAACTCGCAAGGGTTTGGTCCAGCTTAGAAGAGTCTATCCAAAGCGTGGCGAGTAGTGCGGAAATTTTCCTGATTGGTGGCGGCCAAGCCTACTTGGCTGGTTTAAAATCTCAAGAGTGTCGCCACCTCTACGTCACCGAGATCGACGCCGAGTTTCCCTGCGACACCTACTTTCCCGAAACGCCCGATTTCAAACCGGCCCTGTCCTCTCCGTGGATCGACGAGGGCGGCGTGCGCTATCGCTTCCGCCGGTACGACCGTATCTCAGGATCCTAACCTTCAAGCCTTCATCCCGGCCCCGGCCTACGCCGGGGTAAACTCCGGCCGGGATCCAGACTGCGACGTGAGGAAATCATGGATGTGCTCCATGTTTCCATACGTATTCGTGTTCGTCTGTCCTCTGGGACTGGATCGCGGCCTGCGCCGGGATGACGACATTCAGGGATGGCGCACGGGGTTCCGACATAGCCCTCACTCTCACCCTCTCCCTGAGGGAGAGGGGATACCCTAGAGGGGAACGCATGATCTGGGCGCACATCGGTGCGCTGGGACTGGGCGCACATCGGTGCGCCCCTCCGCGGCACGGGTGCCGCGCAACGACAGCGCGGTGATGCGCATCGGGGGATGTCCACCCGGTGAACCCCACACCCATGCTACTGTCGTTCTTTGTGAAGGCAATCCCGTGTGTTCCTTTCATATTTCATAGTTCAGATTTCATATTTCATATTTGCCTTCACCTTCCCTTGACCCCGGACCTATCTTTCCGCCATGGCCCTGCAGCGCATGAAAACCCAGCTCCTCTTCCCGGAGTTCGAGCATGCCATCGCTTCCGGTGATCCCGAGGCGCTCGAGGCGCTGCGCGAGCAGCTTACCGTGGAGGATTTCGCCGAGCTGGTGGACGCGCTCGATTCGAATGTGCGCGCTGCGTTTTTCGCGAAGATCCCCGCCACCGAGGCCGCCGAAATCTTTCAGCAGCTCGACCTCAATGTTCAGCGCGAGACCCTGGAGGAACTCTCCTCCTCGCGCACCGCGGGCATCCTGAACGAGATGGACGCCGACGACCGCACGGCGCTTTTGGAGTCGTTGCCGCTGCACCAGACCAAACGTCTGATGAGCTTTCTCCGCCCCCGCGAACGCGCCGAGGCGCAAAAGCTGCTCGACTTCCCCGAGGACAGCGTCGGCCGTCTCATGACGCCCGACTTCCTCGCCATCCGCCGCGAATGGACCGTGGCCCGCGCGCTCGACTACATCCGCTTCAACGGCGAGGACAAGGAAACCCTCAACGACATCTACGTGGTGGACCGCGACGGGCGTTTGCTCGACGACATTCCCATCCGCGAGTTTCTGCTTTCGCCGTCGGACCGCCCCATCACCGAAGTGATGGACGGCCACTACACGGCCCTGCAGGCCTTTGACCCGCAGGAGACGGCCATCGCCGGCTTCAAGAAGTACAGCGCGCGCACCGCGCTCCCCGTCATCGACGAGGACGGGCTGCTGTTGGGCATCGTGACCATCGACGACATCCTCCACCTGCAGGAGCGCGAGACCACCGAGGACATCCAGAAGTTCGGCGGTGCGGCGCCTCTCGAGGAAGGGTACCTCGAGATTCCGCTGTGGGATCTCGTCAAAAAGCGCGCGCTGTGGCTGATCGTGCTGTTCGTGGGGCAGATGCTCACCGCGTCGGCCATGAGTTTTTACGAGGTGGAGCTGGCCAAGGCCGTGGTGCTCGCCCTGTTCATCCCGCTCATCATCAGCAGCGGCGGCAACTCGGGGTCGCAGGCGGCGACGCTGGTGATCCGCGCGTTGGCGCTGGGCGAGGTGACCTTCGCCGACGTGTGGCGCGTGCTGCGCCGCGAACTGGTCGTGGGCGTGGGGCTCGGCGTGGTGCTCGGCCTGCTCGGGCTTTTGCGCGTGGTGGTGTGGGGCACGGCCTTTCAGGCCTATGGCGAACAGTTCTGGACGCTGGGGCTTTCGGTGGGCATCGCCGTGATCTGCGTGGTGGCCTGGGGCAACGTGGTGGGCTCGATGTTGCCTCTCATTTTACGGCGTTTCGGTCTCGACCCGGCCACATCCTCGGCGCCGTTCGTGGCGACCTTCATCGACGTGACGGGCATCCTGATCTATTTCAACATCGCGATGCTGATCATGTCGGGCGGGTTGATGTAGAATTTGGCCCAAACGGCCGCGGCGAGCCGCAGCCTTGCAGGAGCCCATCCCCATGGTTCGTTACGATCTCCAACCATGATCGATTTCGATCCCATCCACTCCCTGTTGGCCTTGGGCCTGTTTCCTGGGGCCCTTGTCCTTGACCTGGGATGCGGGACGGGGTTGCAGGCGCGTGCGCTGACATGCGCGGGGTACCACGTCGTGGGCGTGGATTCCGATGTCGATGCGGTGACGACGGCGCGTGAACTGGATGACGATGGCGCGCCGCGCCCGAGGTACCTCGTCGCGCGGGGCGAGGGCCTGTCGTGTCGTGACGGGATTTTTGACGCGGTGGTTTGCCTCGATGTGCTGCATTGGTGCGCGGACGAATCGGCGTTCCGCGCGGCGTGGGCCGAGGCGTGGCGGGTGCTCAAGCCCGGCGGGGTGTTTGTCGCGCGATGCCGGATGTTCGTGGAAGGGCTCGAAGCCGACGGCGCCTCACCGTGGTTTCTGCCCACGCCCGCCTTGCTCGAGGATCAGCGTGCGCGCGTCGGGGGCGAGTGGAGGGTGCCGCCCGTTTTGGCGGGCGCTTCGGACCTGATCCGTTTTGCCGTTGTCAAACCCCGTTGACCCTGTTCCGGTCGAGGTCGTTCACAACCCGATCATCACGCCTAAGCTGGCGGACGGGTTTTGGGCGTAGCTCGCGTCGGCGTTCAGATTGATGGCCAACAGGCGCAGGCTGAGGCCCACCGTGGCGCGGTAGGTGTTTTCGCCGTTGATCGTGGTCTTGATCCGCTCCACGTTGTCGTAGGCGGTGATCATGTCGTACTCGACCTCGAAGGTGGACGATTCGTATTGGGCGCCGACATAGGGCGTCGCCGAGGCGAACACGAAGCCGAAAGTGCGCGACACGTGCATTCCCGTCGACCAGGCCGTGGCCTTGAAGAAGGTGCCTTCAAGGAACTGGTGCGAGTAACCGAGGCTGAAATCCACGGGCAGTTTTTGGCCGGGCTTCAGCCACACCGCCGGGTTGTGCTGGAACCCGAATCCGAAGTAGTCGACGGGCCCGATCTCTTCGCGCGATTCGTACTGGGGCAACCAGCGCAGGCTGACGTTGGTGCCGTAGAGGGTGCCCACATTCAGCTGCGGCGCGAAGAAGGTCAGGTTCTGGAGGCCGTCGAGCAGGCCGGTGAGGTTCGCGATGGCCACGGTGTCGGCGGGGATGAGCACCGAATCGCCCGGGGCGACGCCGGTTTCGACCTTTCGGGTGCTCCAGATCACCTTGAGCTCCTCGCCTTCGTCGCCGATGACGGTCGGGCCTTCGACGGTGACGTAGACGCTGCGCGAGGCGAGCCGGCTCATCAGCGAGTCGCGTTGCGCGGAGCTCATGGCGACGCTGTCCAGCAAGGCCGACGAGAGGGTGGTGTCGAGGCGCATGCGCCCGGGTACGCTCATGGAGCGAGACGAGCTGAGGTTGGCGCCGCCGATGTTGAATCCGGCCGACACGTTGAAGGAGTATTTGACGGGCGGCGGGGTTTTCTGGAACCACCCCGCGTTGAGGTTGGCGCCGAAACCATCGACGATGGGCTTCATGTAAGCCCTCGCGCCCGCTTCACCGAGCTTCGCGACCGCTTTTTCCATGGACTGGGCCGAGGCGACGCCTGTCGCGAGGAGGAAAACGCTCAGTGCTTTCACGATTCTTTTCATGCCGAAGTTCTCCGGGGCGGCTTGATGAACCCATGGGCCCATGACGGGGCCGTTGACGGCACACCCTGAAATTCCGCGTTAATCCGGAAATCCTAACAAGAAAGGGGACGGCTTGCACTTGCCGGCCGGTGAGGGAATCGCGACAATACGGCAAAGCGGGGAACCGAAAACGGACCACCCCCCGCTAATTGCCGAATGAAAGCCGCAGCGAGCCGTAGGCGCCCCACCCGTCGCCGCCGGGACCCCAACCCACCCGCACGGTGAACTGGTAGATGTCGTTCTCATCGACGCTGCGCAGGCGGAGCGCGCCCCCGAACCGCTGGTAATGCTCCTTGGCCATCACCACATCGTCGCGCCACATGGACGGGCCCGCGTACAGGCCCCACCCCAGAGGGCCCAGAGCCTCGATCCGCGAGAAGAACCGGACGTTTTCCTCCTGGAAACCGTCCTGGATGAGCCGGCTCAATGGACCGTCGCGCGAGAGCGTGTCGCGGGCGATGATGTCTTTGGGGTCGCGCAGCATGATGGCGAATTTCGCGCTGTCGGTCGCGGCCAGAATGTGGTGGACGTGGCCCGTGACTTCCATTTCGATCCACGAGAGGGTGGTGCCGGGGAAGTGCCATTCGCCGTTGATCCGCGAGTAAATGCCGCCCGCGTAAACGCGCGGCGAGGGGTTGCGGAAGGAAAGGCCGAGGTCGACCCACAAGGTGCGGTCGAGTTCTTCGGCCTTGCGGCCCATGAGGTTCCCGCCCACGAACAGGTAGGGGGTTTCACGGTACATCCAGTGCGACCAGGGGATGGTGCCGTAGCTGAAGTTCGGGCTGTAAAGGCCGATGCGTCCGGTGCCGAAATCCATGGTTCCCGTCCACGCCGTGAACTCGCCGTGCACGCGGCTTTCGACCATGAAACGCGAGGTGGCGCGCACGGGTTGCGCTTCGAGCATCACCCATTGTTCGGCGGTCTTGCCCCCGGGATCGCGGGCGGTGAAGCGCACGGGATAGGCGCCGCGCGCAAGGGGGCTGAACTGCAGCCGTCTGCCGTCCCAGGAGATCGGGCTTTCGGGCGCGAAGTCCGCCGTGACCGTGACGTCCTCGCCCTCGGGATCCACCGCCACGGGGCGGTAGCGGCGCGGCCCGTCGCCCACGCGCAGGTTCCAGTCGGGGAGTTCGGTGACGAACTCGGGAGGCAGGTCGTTGCGCACCGGGATGAACAGGCTTTGCGACAGCGGCACGCCGTGGGCGGTGAAGCGGAAATCGAGCTGGTGCAGGCCGGCCTGGGTCGGCTTGACCACCAGGCTGTCGCCGGAGAGGAGGGTGCTGTCGGAGCCCTGAATGCCGAGCAGGCGAATGCCTTGGCCCGCCCACGCTGTGGTGACGGCGCGGGTTTTCCACACGTAGGTGCGGCCGATGATGAGGGTATCCCACGGAATCTCGATCTTGACGCCTTCGGAAAGCAGGATGCCTTCCTTGGCGACCACCTGCACCGAATAAGTGAACTCGCGCCTGGCGCCGAGGGCGTCCTCGATCTGAAGCGAAAAGTTTTGGCGCGTGCCCGCGAGCGACGAGGGAGGGACCCACTTGAGGGAGGCGCTGTCGGGGTGGAACACCATGCCGGGGGCGAGCGTTCCGGGGCGGATCTTGAGGGCGTAACCGGGGTGATCGAAGTCGCCGGCGAGCGGGTCGAAGCGCCACTCGCGTTCGGCCACGGCCACGGCGCGGGGGTCGCCGGCGAGGAACGGGGCCTGATTGGCGCGCACGCGCAGCACGAAGGCGAGGGTGTCGCGGAACCCGGCGGCGTTCTGCACGATGGCCGACAAACGCCAGCGGCCCGGCGCCAGCGGCTTGCCCGAGAGGGTGTGCTCGGCGGCGTTCCACGCGAGGCCCGGCGGAACGTCGCCCACGAGTTGATAGGTGAGTTCGCCCGTGGGCTCCGTGGGGTCGGCGCCCCACACCTGATGGCTGAACGGCTGCCCCGCGAACAAGGCGCTGTCGGGGGGCGCGGAGATGATGTAAGGCTTGCCGGCCTCCGGGATCTTGCGCACGTTCGCGAAGCGCAGCTGGTCGAGGAAGCCCGACGGGGCAAGCAGGGTCATGTGGTCCTGCTCGAAGATCACCGTGAGTTGCTGGCCCTGCGGCGCGCCGCCGAAGTTCTCCTCCAACACGCGCAACAGTTCGGCGCCGACCTTGAACGCCTTGCGTTGGCGGTCGCCCGCCACCAGGCCGGCGCGTTGCCCCCACGACGCCGAGGTGGCGCGTCCCTGCACGCGCACCAGCGGGGCGGCGCGGAGCTTGTCGAGCGCGCCTTCGGCCTGCAGGGTCGACCACACGTCCCCGTCGATGAGCACCGCCTTGTCGGCGAAGCGCATGATGTCGTTCTGCCCGAGGCCCGCGCCCAGATCGTGCACGAGGAAAACGGGTTGGCCGCGCGCCTTGAAGCGGTTGGCGAGGCGCGCGCCCACGCCATTGTCCGAAAGCGTCATCAGGCCGTAGTGATTGAGCGCCTCGCCGCCGTTGCGCGCGCTGGTCACGCCAGGCAACCCCAAAAGGAGTGCCAACAGCATCACAACCAGATGGCGCGCGCGCTTTCCCATGTCAGTAGCCCCGCTCGCGGCGCGTCCACGCGCGGAATTCCTTTTCCATCCGGACCGACGAGGGGTGCGAGCCGTAGTCGAGCGTGTCGGCGCCCACGAACCATTCGCGTTCCGCCTGGCTCCACAGCAGGCGGCCCCGGCGGAAGCTGCGCGCGCTGCCCATGCCCTGCACGCGCAGGGCCACGAACTCGCGCGTCTGCGGAACGTGGTGGATGACCAGCAGGCTGCTGTCGGGCGCGAGGGCCTCGATGTAAAGCTCGTCGCCGTCGCGCGAAACCACCACGGTTTCCCCGCGGATGCCGAAAGCCGCGCGGTAGGGCCGCGCGGCGTCCTCGTCCGTCTTCTCGCCGAGGACGTGCGTGATCGCCGCGGGCCAATAGGAATCCTCCTTGGCGGTCACGGTTTTGGCCTTGTCCAGGTTCACCATCGGCACCATGAACACCACCCGCAGCAGCAGCAGCACGGTGATCACGGTGAGCACTTCCTCGAAGCTGGTGCCGTCCCCCAGCATCGAGTGCGCGGTGGTTCGTCGTTGCCTGCGTCTCATCAGCGGTCTCCGCGCAGGTTTTCGGGGGTCGCGGCCTTTTGCTTGGCGGTGAGGAAGGCGCGGTACTGGCGTTCGTACTCGGCGAGTTCGGTGACGCGTCGGTTCAGTTGCGCCTGCGCGTCGGCCACCTGGCCGACTTGCGCCGAGGTGCCGCGCACCGTCTCGCCGATGCCGCCGACGGTCTGCTCCAAAGCCTTCTGGGACTGGTGCAATGCCGCCAACAGCTTGTCATACGCCGACAGCTCCTCCAGCCGCTGCGCGACGGCCGACTGGATCTCGGTCACCTGCCCCAGCTGCCTGGCGGCTTCGCGCATCGCGCCCGTCAGGCCCGCGAGATGCTGCTCCATGGTCTGCTGCGCCTGAATCAGCGCCAGCTCCATGCGCGCGTTGCTCTTCTCGAGGTCGGCGCCCTGGCGGCGCCGCGCGACGGCGGGTTGCAGGCACAGGGCGTTCCAGTCGTTCACGTCGGACTGCACCAGGTCGAGGCCGTGCAGGATGCGTTCCAGCGTCTGGATGGTGATGAACTCCACCAGGATGGACAGGCCGGTGGCGATCAGCGTACTGAGGATGGCGTACTGGTCGCCGTCGATTGCGAGGGCGATGTCGCGGATGAACTTGAGTTCGCCGTCGCTGTCCGACAAACCGAGCACCGCGCGCTTCATGGGCGGGAAGGTGAGGATGATGCCGATCAGGGTTCCGAGAAAGCCCAGCTTCAGCGTGGTGCGGTTGATGGTGGCGTGCAGGCCGAGGAGGCGGCTGTCCTCGATGGCGCGCCGGTCGAGCGCGTCGTCCAGCAGCATCTCGTAGCCGTCGGTGCGGCCTTCGACGGCGAGCTCGGTCCAGCGCAGCACGAGGTCGCGGATCGGACCCTCGGGAACGTCGGCCTCCAGCCGGTCGCGCAGCGCCTCCAGGTCGGGTTCGGAGCCCGCCTCGATCATCGCCTTGATGGTTTTCTCCGCGCTGGCCAGCGGCACGCGCATGGCGCGCAACTGTTTGAAGGCCACCAGCTGCCCGGTGACGAACACGACGAAGATGATGCCGAGGAACAAGGCGAGGAACGCGTTCTGAAACACGAACACATTGACGGCAACCATCGAGACGGCCGCGATCACCACGATCGGCAAGGGTACCAGAATCGCGAGGAACAGGGTGCGCCGGATGCGCGCGAGCGTGCCGGTGGCGTGGCGCAAGGGCGAAGGAACGGGGCGGGGGAAAGGGGACGTCGAGGTCATGGGGATTCTCCGGGGCGGAGCGTGGGTGCGTCGAAATTGACGGTGGTGGAAAGGCCGAGGCGGAAGGTGGACGCGTCGCGGTAGTCGAGATTCACGCGCAGGAAATGGATGCGGGTGCGGATGTCGGCGGCGGCGGGACCCGTGAGCCCGTTCCACTCGAACAGGTCGAGCCTGAGGCGGCTGTGGGATGCGCCCTTCGTGCTGATGAACCCGATGGCCCATTGGCCGAACGGCGCGCGGATCTCCTCGAACATGAACTGCTGGATCATGGCGCGGTACATGTCGTCGTCGAAGTGCGCCATGTAGCGGAAGTTGCCGGCCTTCAGGTGGATCGTGTGGGCGATGTTGTTGTTCGACGGCCGCGGATTCGCGCCGCGGGCGTTCCAGCGCTTCATCACGTTGCCTTGGGCGAATTCGGTGGTGTCCACCGGCAGGCCCGCGCGCGTGACGCCGAGAAGAAAACTGCCTTCGCCGGCGTTGGGGTCGAGCCAGAAGTACCGGGGGAACTCGCGGTTCGACAACGTCATCTCCCACTTCACGCCCGGAAACCCCACGGCCGCGCTCCACCACGGCGCGTATTCGGACCAGGCATTCCAGTCGGGCCGGTTGTCGGCGGGATTGTAAAGGTTGCGGTAGGGGCCGCCGCCGTAGCGGCTCACGTGGGCGCCGGCTTCGGTGGTGAGCCACCACAAGGGTTGCTGCGCCAGAGTGAGGTCGTAGTGCTCGCCCAGCAGGGGCGTGGTGTTCTTGAACGCCGCGAGGTCGACGCGCGCGGCGGCCTCGATGCCCGTGGGCCATCGGTACGGACCAAGCCAGTCGGACGGGTTCCAGAAGTTTCCCCAGAAGCCCGAACCCAGGGTGCGCGTGGTGCCGTCGCCGCTTTGGGCCGCCTGCGAACGGATCTTGTCCCGCAGCCATGCCTGCGTGGCCGAATCAAGCGTCCCCGATTGCGTGCCGTCGCGTAAAAGCAGCACGCGCGACTCCGGCGGCGCGAAGATCAAGGCTTGGTATTTGCCGGGCTCCGGGTCGCCCTCGCGGCCCGCCTGCCTCCACAGCTCGCGCAAAAGCCCTTCGTCGCTGATGGTGTACAAGGCGAATTTCGGACGCGCCGTGGCCTGCGGGACGGGCACGGGAGAGGCGGCGGAGTCATCCGACGCCGGGGCCAGAGGAGACGGAATCGCCGCCGCCACCGTCGCCGGTGCGGCCGAATCGCCGGGCGCGGGGGAGGATCCCTGCGCCGCCGCAGCCGTCCACCCCAGGACCAGAATCCCCGTGGTCCAGGCCAGCGTCCGCGCCACCCCCGGAATGGCCCCACCGTTCGCCGTGGCGGGCCGAAGCGTCGGTTTCAAAGGTTTCATGCGTGGGAGGAGCGGCCCGAGCGTCCACCATGCGTCCGAATGAAAAAATTTGATCGGCATGCGGACGTCGTGCGGGTTTCCTGGGTGAACGGAGGGAAGGTGACCCGCTGCCCTGCCGGGCGAGGCGAAGGGTCGGCGAAACCATGGCGTGTGGCGCGACGTCGCTCCCGGCGTCGGGGTTACGGATGAGTGGCGAAAAAAAGCGTTTATCGAGGATTAATATACGGTCTGCCCCCCCTTTTGGGACAGGAAAGTTTGTGTCTCCGGGCACGAAGTCGCACTATCGGGTTGCTAGAATTGGAGGCCTTCCCCCTTCAGGAGTTTCGGAATGTCTCAAGGACCTGTGATCGTCGGCGTGGGCGCTGCCCTGGTGGACCTGCTTGTTGAGGAAAATGACGGGTTTTTGGGCAAAATGGGGGCGGAAAAGGGAGGCATGACCTTGGTGGAGGCTCCCCTGATCAAGTCGGCCCTGGAAGGGGTGTCCACCGGGGTCAAATCGTCCCCGGGCGGCTCGGCGTCCAACACCATCGTGGGTGTGGGAAGCCTCGGCGGGCGAGCCCGCATGATCGGGCGCGTGGGGCGCGACGAGCTCGGCGATCACTTCCGCGAAGGCTTGCGCCGCGCCGGCGTCGAAGAACGCGTGCGCGTCGCCGATGATGCCGAAACCGGCCGCGTGCTCTCGGTGGTCACGCCCGATGCGCAGCGCACCATGTTCACCTTCCTCGGCGCCTCCTCGGCGTTGGCCCCCACCGACATCGCCGACGCCGACATCGCCGACTCGGCCCTGGTTCACCTGGAAGGTTACCTGTTGTTCAATCGCCCCGTGGTGGAGCGCGTGCTCGACCTGGCGCGCGCCCACAAGGCGCGCGTGGCCCTCGACCTCGGTTCGTTCCAGGTGGTGGAGGCGATGCGCGGATACCTCGACGAACTTTTCGCCAAGGGTCGCGTCGACATCGTGCTCGCCAACGAGGACGAGGCTCGGGCCTACACGGGTCTCGGCGAGTCCGAATCGCTCGAACGTTTCGCCTCGTTGGCGGAAACCGCCGTGGTGAAGCGCGGCAAGCACGGCGCGCTCATCGGCCGCGGTCACGAGCGCGTGGAGGTTCAGGCCCATCTCGTGAAGGCCATCGACACCACCGGCGCCGGCGACCTGTGGGCTTCGGGATTCCTCTACGGGCTCAACCACGGCCTCAGCCTCGAGAACTCGGCCAACCTCGCGTCCAAGATCGGCTCCGAAGTGGTTCAGGTCCTCGGCGCCGTCATCCCGCCGGAAGGCTGGACGCGGGTGAAGGACTACCGGGAAGGGTTGAAATAGCCCTCACCCTGCGTCTTTCGCCGCGGCCTTTCTCACCCGCTCGTTGATGGCGCGGCCGAGGCCGCTTTCAGGCACCAGGTGCGCGTCCAGGCGCGCAAGCCCCCGGCCGTCGAGGCGATGGAGCGCGGCGAACAGGTTCGCCGCGGCTTCGCGCAGATCGCCCTTCGGCGAGAGGTTCTCCACGACGGCATAGCCGGCCGGCGCGGGATCAGACCCGAACCACAGCAGGCCGGCGCGCGCCGCGTCGTCGCGGTCGGCCCCGTCGTGCGGTGACTCAACAAGGCGCAGCGGGGTACGCGGCGCGTAGTGCCAAGGCAATGCACCCGGCGAGGCGACGGGACAGTGCGGCGACCCGACCCGCGGGGCCGGTACGCCCAACGGGCGGCCGAGCGCGGCTTCCAGAGCCTCCAGCGGCACGCCGCCGGCACGGAGGAGCACGGGGGCGCCGTCTTCCCATCCCACGACCGTCGACTCGACGCCGACCTCGCAGGCGCCGCCGTCGAGCACGCAGTCGAGCAGACCTGTTTCATCATCGGAAAAAGCGTCGGCCACATGCGCGGCGGTGGTCGGGCTGAGGAAGCCGAAGGGGTTGGCGCTGGGCGCGGCGAGCGGTCGTCCGGCCGCGCGCAAGAGCGCGCGTGCCACCGGATGCGCGGGCATGCGCACCGCCACGGTGTCGAGGCCCGCCGTGGCCAGGTCAGGCACCCGGTCCGATTTGGGCAGCACCAAGGTCAGCGGGCCTGGCCAAAAGGTTTTCATCAGCAGGTCCGCGCCTTCGGGCCGCGCGCGGACGAGCGGGTCGAGGTCGTCAAGCCGTTCGATGTGAACGATCAGCGGGTCGAAGAACGGGCGACGCTTGATCTCGAAAATCCCCGCGAGCGCAGCGGGATTCAGCGCGTCGCCCGCCATGCCGTACACCGTTTCGGTGGGCATGCCCACCAAGCGCGCGGCTCGCAGGGCGGCCGCCGCGCGCTCGAGGTGTTCGGGCGTGGGTGTCAAAACGGATACAGATTTCTGCGGCATGTCGGGTTAAAAGTAGATCGTCGCCGCAAGCCGGCGTTGCGATCATCCGCCGGGTTCTCCGCCTCCACTTTTGTCCCCACGAGGTCAAGGGCCGGCGTATATTCAAGATTGATGTCCGTCGCGACATCCATGAGTCTTGTCCGGCGATGGTTCGATGATCGGGGTGCACGATGGGACGGGTACGATCGTGGTTCGGTGCGTTCATGCCGTGGGCGTTGCTGCTCGTCGGGTGCGGGCTGTTCGGTGAGGAGGAGAGCCGCGGCGGCGGAACCCCCAGGCTCGGCCGCCTCACGCTGGCGCTTCAGATCGGCGCCGATGGACGCGGTTACGCCTCCGCCAAGGGAGCCAAGGGAGCCAAGGGTGCAAAGCGCGCCGTGAACCTCGCGCGCGTCGAGGTGACGCTGACATCGGCCAAAGGCGAGGTTCTGCACGACACCATCACCCCGTCGGGAAGCCGCTTGTCGAAAGAACCCGCGTACCTCATCCCGGTGCCGGCCGCCTCGCAGGAGCTTCAACTGCGTTACGAAATCAGCCCGAGCGCGCACTGGGATGTTGCGGTGAAGGTCGTGGACGAACATGATTCCACGCGCTTTTCGGGGACGCTGGCGGTGGAGGATCTGGACGCGTTCGAGTATTTGGACGGCTGCATTCCCGTGACCCCCCGCTACGCCGTCGTGGACGCGGTCTTCGACCTTCCCGCCGCCGTCGAATCGGACGGCGTCGCCGGGTCTGCGCGCGGCCTGAAAACCGTTTACGTCTCGCGCCTCGAGGTTTCGGTCGATGAGGCGATCCTGACGGAGGCGCGGCCCTTTGCGGGGAGCGCGGCGGCGTCCGATCGGCGCTTCATCACGGCCGACCCGCAGAAGCTCAGCGGGGCGGGTGCGATGCGGTTTTTCCGCTCATCCCGTGACGCGGACGGGATTCCCGTCGTCGTCAGTCATGAGTACGCCAGCGTTTCCAACAACAGCTTCAAGGTATCCGTATACGGCTACGTCGAAGGCGATACCGTCGGCGCGGAGAGGGAGCGCCTGCTCTACGAAGGCACCCAGGCGATGAATCTGTCCACGGCGCGAACCGACGAGATCGTTCCGGTCGACATGACGTGGAAGGCCGTCGAGGCCGTTCCGGTGCGGTTGCAGGCGGGACCTTTCGTCCGGCTCGGGCGCGCCGGAAAGGTCGTGATGCAGGTGGTGATTTCCGGCGGCGTGCCGATTTAAGCGATCCCGGCCCCGCCGCGCCTCAGGCGCGCGTGGTGTGGCCGAGCGCCGCCTGGTCCGCGATCGCCTCACGCGCCTTGATGGCCAGCTCCGCCGAAGCGAGTGGCTTGCGCACCACATGTCGTCGCGGCTCCCCGCCTTCGCCCGTGCCCGCCGCGCCCCTGCGCCCCGACATCGTCAGGTGCGCGGCTTGGGGCCGCAAGGCGCTCAGCCGCTGCGCCAGCCCGCGGCTCCCGTCTTCGGCCTCATCGTTGCTCAGGATCAGGTGGATGTCGCCGGCATGCTCGCGAGCCAATCGCTCCGCCGACTCGTCGCCGTGAGCCTCCAGGACGCTGTAGCCCAATCCCGAGAGGATGTCCGCGGCCAAGCGTCTGACCCCCGGGTCAACATCCACCACCAACACGGTTTCGCCCCGAGACGCCTGCAGGGCGTTCATGAACCCAGGTTGACCCGAACTCCCGTCGGATCTCTTGCCCGGCCGTGATTCAGGGTTCTCCTCGCGGTCGTCCCGATGTTCGTTCACGGCGCGCGGAAGCAAAATGCGGAACACGCTTCCCTTGCCCGGTTCGCTGTCCACTTCGATCAACCCGCCCAATTGCCGCACGGTGCCGTGCACGGTGGGAAGCCCGAGTCCGGTTCCCTTGCCGATTTCCTTGGTGGTGAAAAACGGTTCGTACAGGCGCGAGAGCGTATGGCGGTCCATGCCGCTGCCGGTGTCGATGACGCTCATCACCACATGGTCGCCGGGCTTGAGTTCGGGACGAGTGCGGCAATCCTCCGCGTCGAGCCTCACGTTGTACGCTTCGATCCGGATCAGCCCTCCCTGCGGCATGGCGTCGCGCGCGTTCATGCACAGGTTGACGAGGATCTGGTCGACCTGCGTGGGGGTGATCTTCACGGGCCACGGATCAGGGGGCAAGGTCCACGCGAGGCGGATGTCGCCGCCCACGAGGCGGCGCAGCATGGGCAGCGTGGCTTCGATGAGCGGGTTCAAGGTCAGCACCCGCGTTTTCACGGGTTGCCGTTGCGCGTAGGTGAGCAGCTGACGGGCCAGACCCGCCGAACGCTCCGCCGCGTCATGGATCTCGCGAAGCCCCGCGTGCACCGGGTCGCCCGGTTTGACCTTGCGCAGCGCCATCTCGGCGCGCACGAGGATCACGGTGAGCAGGTTGTTGAAGTCGTGGGCCACGCCGCCCGCGAGCTGGCCGATGGCCTCCAGCTTCTGGCTTTGGTTGTAGCGCTCTTCCATCCGCTGGCGCTCGGCCTCCGCGCGCTTGCGGTCGGTGACGTCGAGGATGAAGCCTTCGAGGTACCCCTCCTTGTCCTGATCGCCGGTGAAGAACCGTCCGCGCTCCCACACCGCCTTCTCCGTGCCGTCGCGCGTGACGATGCGGTATTCCACCTCGTAGGTCTCGCCGCGTTGCGACGCGGCCGCGATTTCGGTGTACACGCGCTCGTGGTCGTCGGGGTGGATGTGGTTGGCGTACAGGCGCGCGTCGGCGAGGTATTCATCCGGTTGGAATCCCGTGAGGCGCGCGATGCCCTGCGACATGAACAGCGTCGTCCAGTCGCGGTCGAGGCGGCACCGGAAGGCCGCGCCCGGGAGGTTGGCGAGCAACGTCTCCAGCTGGCGTTGGCTCTCGGCCAACGCGTCCTTCGCGTGCTTGATCGCGGTCATGTCGCGCATGCTGCCCACGATGCGCTCCACCACGCCGGTAGGCCCTTTGATCGACACCGAACGGTCGAGGATCCAGGTGACGGTGCCGTCGGGGCGCACCACGCGGTATTCGGTTTCGGTGGATTCCCCGAGGCGCTGGCGACGGTCGGCCTCCCGCGCGAGAGGCTGGTCGTCGGGGTGGATGCCGTTCAGGTACGACATGGGATCGGCGTAGGCTTCGTGCAGGCTGCGCCCCCACACGCGCTCGAACGACGGACCGGCGTACAGCAGGCGGTTGTTGACCGGATCGTAGCTGTAGAAAAGGTCCTCGACGTTGTCAGCCATTTCGAGATAACGCGCCCGCTCCTCGCGGATGCGGCGCGTGGAGTAGCGGGCGAGCGCGTAAACCAGCGCGGCCGTGATGGCCACGTAGAGCAACCCCTTCGCGGTCTGCACGCTTTCCACCGAAATGCCCTTGATGGTGAACTTCGGAGCCAGGGCGTCGGAAAACAGGATCCAGAGCGTCCCGAACAACGCGTACAGGCTGGCCACCACGGCGGGGCCGAACTCGCGGTTGAAGGACCGCTTCATGCGACCGGGGCCGGAAGACCGCCCGAGCCCGGGCCGGCGGCGTCAAGCGCGCGTCGCACCACGGCCTCGATCAACGCGGCGTTGAACGGCTTGCAGATGAAATCGAAGGCTCCGTCTCGGATCGCGTCCACCGCTTCGCGGATGCTGCCGTACCCCGTCACCAGAATCACCTGCATGCCCGGGTCCACCGCCTTGACCGCCCGGAGCACGTCGAGCCCACCCATCTGCGGCATCATGAGGTCGGTGATGATCACGCGGGGTCGGTGAGTGCGCACCAGCTCGAGCGCGGCCAGCGGTTCGGTGCTGCGCAACAGGGGCAGACCGATGTCCTCCAGCACGCTGGCGAGGGTTTCCAGCACGCGCGGGTCGTCGTCGAGGATCAGGATGGCATCATGCATCGGACCTCCCGGTGCCCTCCCGGTGGCGCGCAGGCGGCGCGCGACCGGGAGGGGCAGGTATGGCGCAAAACTAGTCTCGCCGTCCCCGGGGAAGGTCCGGCCGGGGACATTTCGGGAAGGACGGGTGATTCACGCGAACTCCCCCGCGATCTCCGGCGGGGCGCGGGTGCGCGGAGGAGGCGCCTCACTTCAAATTGAGACTGATTCTTGATTTTGACCGAGCCGCGAAGTACCTTGTTCCAACTTCAACCCCGCGTTTTCCCGCATGATCGCCACCCATACCGACATTCAGACCCGCGATCCCCGGTCGCCCACGCGACCGCCTCTGACCCTTGAGGATCTGGCGCGCGCGGGCGGCGCTCCCGAAGGGGTGATCGAGGGAATCGAAGGAGAGCCGGCGCAAAGGCGCCGCTTGCTGGAGGCGGGTTTCACCACCGGATGCGCGGTGCGCTTCACCATGGCCACCCCTTTCGGCGATCCGCTCGTTTTTTCGGTGCGGGGCGCCTTCATCGCCTTGCGCAAATCCGAAGCCCGTTGCGTGCGGGTCACCCGGCGGTCCGTTTCATGAGCGACAGTCCCGGACCCTCTCGGCCCGCCGCCTTGCCCGTGATCGCGCTCGCGGGCGCCGCCAACTCGGGCAAGACCACGTTGTTCAACGCCCTCACGGGTTCCCATTTCAACACGGTCAACTACCCCGGTGCGACCGTCGAGTACGCGCTGGGCAATTCGCGCCACCTGCCCGGATTCGAATGCCGGGTGATGGATACGCCCGGCCTCGTCAGCCTGGTTCCCGCTTCGCCGGACGAGAAGGTGACGGTGGACGCCCTGTTCCACGGACCCACGCGTCCCCAGGCCGTGCTGGCGGTCGCCGATGCCACGCAACTGGCGCGCCACCTGTACCTCGCGCGCCAGCTCATCGAGGTCGGTTTCCCCGTCGTGCTCGCGGTCACCATGGAAGATCTTTTGCGCAAGCAAGGCTTGCGCGTGGATGCGGAGCGGCTCTCGGAGCTGCTCGAGTGCCCGGTGGTGGTGCTCGACCCGCGCAAACCGGGCGATCTGACGGCGCTGGCCGCGGAGTTGAAGGCGGCGGCCGAGTCGGCCGCGCCGGGGACGCCCTCGCCTGAATCCTACGCCGCCTTCGCCGCGACCGCGGGCAGCGAGGACGGCATCGCGGCCGCGTTCCGCGCGCTCGACGAAGTGCGGGCCCTGTCGGTGCGCCCTGTGTTCGCCAAGGCGGGGCCCGAAGGTTTCGGCCCTGCGGGCGAGTCAACCGGCATGGCACGCGCCGACCGCATTCTGCTTCACCCGGTGTTCGGCCTGGCGATCTTCCTGTTGGTGATGTGCGGCATGTTCACCTCCATCTTCTGGCTGGCCGCGCCCTTGATGGACGCGGTCGACGGGTTGTTCGGAGCGCTGATGGCCTTCACCAAGGACACGTTGCCGACCCACTGGCTCACCGACCTGCTCGCCGACGGCGTCATCGGGGGCATGGGAGCGGTGCTGGTGTTCCTGCCGCAGATCGCCATTCTCTTTTTACTGATGGGGTGGCTGGAGGACTCCGGTTACCTGGCGCGCGGCGCGGCTCTGGTGGACAAACCGCTTTCGAAGATCGGCCTCAACGGGCGCTCGTTCGTGCCGCTGCTCTCGGGTTACGCCTGCGCCATTCCCGCGATGATGGCGGCGCGCACCATTCCCAACCGGGTGGAGCGTCTGCTCACCTTGCTCATCATTCCGCTGATGAGCTGCAGCGCGCGCCTGCCGGTGTACGCCCTGCTGCTGGCCTTTCTGGTGCCGCGCGACCGGCCGTGGCTGGGCGGCCTCGCGCTCACGGGCTTGTACCTGGCGGGGTTCGTGGTGGGCGCCGTCATTTCGACCATCGTGGGCAAGGTGCTCTCGGCGCGCATGGGCGCGCCGACGGGGTTCATGTTGGAGCTTCCCGCTTTACGGACTCCCGTAGCGCGCATCGTGCTGGTCTCCACCTGGCACAAGACCTGGCAATATCTGCGCAAGGCGGGCCCCACCATCCTCGCCATCGCGCTCGGCTTGTGGATCCTCACGCACACGCCCGTGGCTCCCGCGCCACCGGACGGCTCCGATCGCGAGTACGTCGCGGTTTCGCATTCCTATGCCGCGCGCATCGGTCATTTCATCGAACCGATCACGCAGCCCATGGGACTCGATTGGCGCGGGGGCGTGGCCCTCATCTCGGGCTTCGCCGCCCGCGAGGTGTTCGTGGGCTCGCTGGCGCTCGTGTACAGGGTTCAGGAGGCCGACGACGACGAAGGCATGGCGGGCAAGCTGCTGGCGCAACTCTCGCAACTCAAGTTCGAGAGCGGGCCGTCGGAAGGCCGCTTCATCTTCACGTTCTCCACCTGCGTGGGCATCCTCATTTTTTACCTGATCGCCCTGCAGTGCTTCCCCACCGTGGCGGTGTCGCGCAACGAATCGGGCAGCTGGAAGTTCGCGCTGCTGCAACTCGGTGCGTTCACCGGCGGGGCCTACCTGCTCGCCGTGGCGGCGGTGCAGGGGCTGAGGGCGTTCGGGGTTCCCTAGCCGCGCGCTCCCGGGGCTTCCCGCCCCGTTTCCGACGGTCAAAAGGTCCGGAAAAAAAACGGGGAGAAGACCGATGTCTTCTCCCCGTTCGATTTTTGGTAGCGGGCCAGGGATTTGAACCCCGGACACGCGGATTATGATTCCGCTGCTCTAACCAACTGAGCTAGCCCGCCAAGGACGGTCAAGTATAGCTTCCGGCAGGGGCGTCTTCAATGCGCCGCACCTGAAATCCATCCGTTTTCACGCCATTCAGCCCAAACGCGCCGTGAGCGCCGGTTCCATCGCCCGCAGTTCGGCCCGCAGGCGCGCGCACACCGGGTCGTCCGTCGCGGCGGGGTGAAAGGTCGCGTAGTCGGCGAACACCTCCTGGCCGCGCGTGGCGTCCTTCGCCAGCGACGTTTCCACCGACGTCAGCAAACCGGCGAACAGATCGGCCACCTTGAAGCCTGTTTCCTCCGACGCTTCCAGGGCGACCAGCGTGTTTTGCGCGGCACGTGTCGCGACCGGGTTGACCTCCGGGCTCCACAACGCGATGCGGCACTGCAGCAACGCCAGGTAGTGTGCGTAGGCGGCGCGGGCCTTTTTGATCCTCGCTCCCTGTAGAACATTCGCACCCAACCCCGGTAGTTCCTTCGCCGTATACACCGCGTCCGCGTCGGCGTGTTCGATGCCCGCCAGCGCTTCGAACGCCTTCAACACATGCTGCGACACGCCCGGGGCGAACAGGTCGGAGGCCAAAAAGGTTCCCGCCAGCGGCGATCCCGGCGGCGGCGGCAGGGTGGGCACGCCGTGGTCGCGCGCGGCGTTGCGCTCCGCGTACTTGTAGGCGTTGCGGATCAGCGCGTAGGCGTTCTCGCCCCACATCCAACCGGGCATGATTTCATTGACGGCGGGCGTCGTCGGCGAGGGCGTGATCAACGAAAACGGAAAGGCGATTTTCTGGGGTGGGGTGGTGACCCCCGTGGCGAACAATGAATAGGGCGATGCGGAGAAGTCGGCCGGGAACTTGATGGCGCACGAAAGTCCGAAGAACACGCCTTCGCCGGGGCGCAGCTCCTGATCGGGCTTGCGGCCCGTATGGTTGCTGCCCACGTTCGCGCCGTAGCCCACGTTGCCGCGCCCCTCGGGCCACAGCGTGCCGATCAGCAAGGCCTGATGGTGGAACCCGACGAAGGGGCCCACCAGCGAGGCGGTCACTTCGCCCTTGGCGATGTACGTGTTCGGCCCGATCACCGATTCGGCGACGTGTCCGCCCTGCTCCGCGCCCGAGCATTCGAGGAACAGGCTGCGACGGGCTTGGGCCATGGAGTCGAGGCTCACGCCCGCTTCCAGCACGCAATCCTCCACGATCACGCCGTCGCCGATGGTCACCGGCCGCGCGGAATCCCCTTCGGGCGTGGCCGCGAGCACCGACCCGCGCACCGCGGCCGCGCCGCGCACGCGCGCCCCCGCGCCCACGAAGCTGTTCTCCAAAAAGCGCGTGTGCTCCACCCGCGCGCCCGCGCCCACGAAGGCGTAGTCGGACACGCAGGGTTTCAGGCGTGCGGTCCACTCGTGAGCGAGCGCGTCCTGTTCCTCGGGCGCGAGCGCGGCCATGGCCGCGCAGTCGTCGAGGTGGAGGCCGTCGCACAAAAACACCCGGCGCGCCCCGGTTTCGGCTCCCGGGTGTGCGGCGAGGCCGAGGCAAAAGCGCGAACCGGGCGCGCCGGAGCAGACGCCGAGGTGGCGCAGCGCGGCGCCGTGCTCCACGATCACGCGGTCGAGCAGCGTGACCGCTTCCACGGTACAGACGCCGAGCAGGCAATCGCGGATCAGGCTGTCGCGCAGCGTCGGACCTTGGCCCGGCTTGTCGCCCAAACGCAACACGCTGTGGCCTTCGAACCGGCAGCCGCGGATGCCCGCGAGCGAGCCGGCTCCCAGCAGGCGCACCGAGGCCCAATCGGCGCACTCGTTGCCGCGTTGTTCCAGTCCGCGGATCTCGGTTTTGCCGGGCATGCGCGCGTGCACCCACGCATCCGCCCATTGCGCCCGGGCCCCGCGCAGGAACAGGCCGACGGCGGAACGCTCGAGGGAATCACGCAAACGGGTTCGGACCGGGTCGTGGGAAAGCATGAGATGAAAATAACACGCGGAGACCGAGTGTTGTTGGGATTTGCGGGTAGGGGCGAATTGCGATCTGGGCGGAACGCCTATCATTCGCCCCTACAATCGCCTTCAAAACACGATGCACGAAACCATTTTCTTCTCATCCCCATTTCCATTTCTCCATACCAGGTTTGGGCCTCGTACCTACCTTTTCCACATGCCTCCGCCTACCGCATTCTTCGACTACGACGGAACCCTCATCGAGGGTGACAGCATCTTGTTCTGGAAGCGGTATTACTACGCCCGACGTCCGTGGAGGCGCGTCTTTCAGCTCGCCGACTGGGTGGGCCTCACGCTTCTGGCCGTTCGCATCATCGACAGTCACACGCTCAAGCGCGTCTTTTTGTGGCCGCTCGCGTTCGAAAAGCCGGAAACGCTCGATGCTCTGGCGCGCGATTTCGTCCGGAACGATCTGGTTTACCGGTTCCACGATCCGGTGCTGGCCCGTTTGTGGGGCCACCACCGCCTGGGTCATCAAACCGTGGTGATTTCGGCGAGCGGCACCTTTTACCTGAAGCACCTCGCGCCGTATTTTCCCCCCGGCAACCTGTTGCTGGGCACGGAGCTGGTGTGGCGTGGCGGGCCTTTACGCTTTCCCGGGTACGACGGCGGCAACCTGCGGGGGTCCAACAAAATACGCCGCCTGCGCGACCTCGGGTTTGCAGGCGCGGGCAAGGGCGGTTTCGGCTACTCCGACCACCACCACGATATACCCCTGCTCACTTTCGTCGAGCACGGCCATGCGATTCGGCCCACGGCAAAAATGCAGGCGGCGGCGAAGGAGGCGGGGTGGAGCCTCTGGGAGTGGCCGCGCGCGCGGCCCAAGTGGAAGCTCAAGCTTGAGGCGTTGCTGCTGTTGCTCTTCGCCTGGGCGCCCGATTTCCTGGCGGCCCCGCCAACGGCGTCATCACCCGATGAAGCAGAAGTGGAGCGGCAGATGGCGCAGGTCACGAAGGAGAATGCGTCCGATCCCTCTTCGACCTAACCTTCACTCTGACCCCTTCCGCCCCCTCCCTGAGGGAGAGCGAGAATGTAGGGGTAAATAACCATTTGCCTCTTAATGCGCGCGTGACTCGTTCGCCTACAGCGACCTCGTAAGGGACCCCGAATAATGGGTCAATGAGCCCCTTTCCCCGTCAACACCACCCACACGGTGCGCATGAGGATGACGAGGTCGAGCGGGAGCGACATGTTCTCGAAGTACCACAGGTCGAACAGCACCTTGGTTTTCACGTCTTCGATGTTTGAATCGTAGTGGTGCTTAACCTGCGCCCAGCCGGTGAGGCCGGGCTTCATTTTGAGGCGTTGCAGGTACAGAGGCACTTCGTTGCGCAGTTGGTTGATGAAGTGTTCCCGCTCCGGGCGCGGGCCCACCAGGCTCATGTCGCCGTTCAGCACGTTCCACAGCTGGGGGATTTCATCCAGTCGCGTGCGGCGCAAAAAGCGTCCGAGGCGCGTCACGCGCGGGTCGTTCTCGGAGGCCCATTGCGGCCCCGCCGCCTCCGCGTCGGTGCGCATGGAGCGGAACTTGTAGAGCAGGAAGATGCGGCCGTACAGGCCGACGCGCTCCTGCGAGTACAGCACCGGGCCTTTGGAGTCGAGCCGGATCAGAATGGCGATCACCAGCAGCAGGGGGAAGGTCAGGATCAGGCCCAGCGCGGAAACCGTGATGTCGAGCAGGCGCTTGAGGTTGGCCTCCCATGTGGGCATGTGCGCCGGAAACAGTTCTTTGAGCGCGATGCCGTGCACGGTGTTGGTTTTGAAGTGGCCGGTGGCGGCGTCGTACAGGTCGGGGACGATGAAGATGGTCAGCGGGTACTCGGCCACGTACGAGAGCACGCGCAGGATCTCGTTGTGCGAAGACGATTCGTGGCTGATGATCAGGCCGCCCACGCGATGCAGGCTGATGAGGTGAGGCAGATCGGAGTACTTGCCCAAAACCGGAAGGCCGTCGAAATCCGCGCCTTTGAAAATGGGATTTTGCTCCACGAACCCGATGGCTTTCCAGCCCAGCTCGGGCGCCGAGGCGATGGACTGATGGATGTTTTTCCCGGCTTCCGTGGCGCCCAGAATCAACAGCCGGTCCATTCCCCGCCCACGCACCAGCTGCGCGCGGATCAACCCCAGGGCGATCAGCCTGAAGCCGTTGATGAACGCGAGGAACACCGCCCAGTAGGTCAAAACCGTCAGAAAGCGTTGGGCCGTAAAGATGTCCCACAACCGCTTTTCATTCCAGGCCTCGAGCACGTACGACCCGGTCAGGACGGCGAGCAGAAACAGGCAGAACAACGTCACATCGCGCGACACCAGGGCGACGTGCACGGCGCGCGAGTGCAGCGACCAGTCGCGGTACAGGCCGCGGAAAAAGAAGTAGATGAGCCAGACCACGCTGACGAGAAGGCCCAGTTGGGCGAATTCGGAATAGGGTCGTATCGGGTCATGCGGGCCCACCACCACGCTGCCGTGGTCGTGCCACCAGAACAGCAGGGCGAGGGCGAGGTTGATGGCGGCGAAATCCGCGATCAGAAGGAGATATTTGGCGATTTTTCGGGTGAGCATGCAGGAATCCGGAGGCCCGGGGGAGCCATGTTTCCGGGACGGTTAATCTAACTCCCGACGTGCCGAAATGTCCGGCGTTTTTACCCCGACACGGGTTCGTGAACCCCTTTAAAGGCTTTTCAGCGCGCGGATCCCGAACACCGGACCGGTCAGGTTCTTCTCGCCCAAAGGCCAGGTCAGGTTCAGGTGATTCACCACCTTCTGCACCGAACGTGTCGCGCCCAGGCGCAGGCCCACGCCGGCGGCGTAGTGCAGGTCACCCGCCTTGGGAAGGGGGCTGCCGTCCCACGCGTTGCCCGCGTTCACGAACACCGCCAGGGCGGGGGCCACGGTGACGAACTCGAGGGGCGGAAAGAAGCGTTGTTCGACAGAGGCGAGCAGGCGGTTGTCGCCGGCGTAGTAGAAGTTGGGATACCCGAGCAGACCCGATTCCTCGCCCAGGGACAGCTTTTGCCCGTCGGGATTGGCGAACACGCGGTCATGCTGCGCGGTGACGACGGTGGCGAGCAGGGGGACCGGTTTCCACTGGGCCTCGATGGAACCCGAGGTCAGCCCGTTGCGGAGCGATCCCGAGGCATCGGTGAAATGGCTGAGCGAGGCGCCGCTGTTCAGAAAGAGCGCGTCGTGCCAGGCATCGTTGTAACGCGCCCCGTAGGAAAACCACGCATCCTGATCGGTGGCCCCCAGCATTTTCTGGTTTTGCGCGACCGACACATCGAGCCGCCACCCGGTTTCGATGGTTTCGCTCCACTTGAGGTTGCGGAAGTTGTGGACGGTCTTGTACGCGTACCGGTACAGGCCGAAGGTCGCGCCCAACAGCTCTTCATGCCTCACGTCGTAACCGGGCCGGGCGAGGGGAATGCCGAGGCTGTCGCGCGCCGCCCGCACCGAAAACGGAACGCCGTACCCGTAGCCGGGTACCGTGTCACGCACCTTGCGCTGGTAAAACGGGGTGATCGACGTCTTCAGGGAATGGCCGTAGGCGCGCGTCACGCCGGCGTACACGCTTTGGTTCTGCGTGCGCTGCCACTGCTCCAGTACGTTGGTCTTGCCGAGAAGGCCGCGGCTGCTTGAATCGAGGCGGCCCTCATCCTCCAACCGGTCGAGGTCGTTGCCGGAGAGATAGTGGCTTTCCGCGAATTCGTAACCGGATGCCGAGACCGTGAAACCCCACTTCTGCTCGCGCGTTCGGAACGGATTGGACAGCGAGAACGCGTACGAGTAGCCGTCCGAAAGCCAGGCATATTGCGCGAGGACCTTCAACCGCCACGGCGTGAAGGCCGTATGGCTGTAGTCGAGCCAGCGGCTGTCGCGTTCGATGTCGTGGCTGACGAAAAAGCCGACGCGTTGTCCGGTTCCCAGCAGGTTGCTCTCCACGGGGCCGAGCCATCCCACCCATTCGCCGCCCTTGCGGCCCACGCTCACGCCCAGCACGGTGCTCCACTGATCGTAGGTGGTGACCTTCACCGCCAAGGTGGAGTCTGGTTGGCGTTTCACCTCGATGATGGCGTCGGCGAGGAACTCTTCGCCGCGCAGGTGTTTCTCGGTTTCGCGCAGGCCGTCGACGGTGACGGTGTCCCCGCTGCGGAACGGAAGGCGCCGCCTGATGGTGGCTTCGCGGGTTTCGATGTGAAGCTTGTTGCCGATCTCGTACATCGTCCGCTCGATGCCGCTGTGGGATTCCGAGCCCTCGAAGGCGTCGAAGACGCGGAACTCGATCGATCCGATGCGGCCCGCCAGGCTGTCGGGCAGGTCTTTGACGCGTTCGTAACCGGGGGTGGGGGTGAAGAACCGGTTTTCGGCGGCGAGGGCGGGTACGATGCTCCCACCAAGTCCCGACAGGACGAGCAATGAGACGAGAAAGGAATGGAAGCGGTGAGAGAGCGTCATCGTACTCGTACTTCGTACTCCTACTCGTACTCGAAATTCACGGGGTTCGAGTACGAGAACGCGTACGAGTAGGAGTACGAGTGCCCGGTTCGCCCGGTTCGCCGTGGGCCGGCCAGAACGACCGGTGAAGCGATGTCGATTTTCTCAGGAAAAGCGGACCTGTAAGCCGGGTTTTGTCTCGTCATCTTGCGATGCCGGGATGGCCATCCCTCTGGGACGCGCATTGCTGCGCGCCTCTAGCGACCTACCCGGCAACCCAGCGGCTCCTCGCGGAGCCGCACCGGACGGACCGTCCGTGCGTGAGCGGGTTGCCCTATTTGGTCTTGCACCGGATGGGGTTTTCCGTGCCGCTTGTGTTGCCACAAGCGCGGTGAGCTCTTACCTCGCCGTTTCACCCTTACCTCCGCCTCCCACTTACGCAGGAGAACGGGCGGCGGTTTGTTTTCTGTGGCACTTTCCGTCGCCTCGCGACGCCCGGCCGTTAGCCGGCATCCTGTCCTGTGGTGCCCGGACTTTCCTCCAGGGGTTCGCACCCCCAGCGGCCATCCGGTCCGCTTTCCTGAAGAAACCGGGCATAAGGTAGAAGTCCTCACCCTCATCCCCCACCCGCCGGTGGGGATTTACACGGGTGTCCCTTCTCCCGATTCCGCGCGCGCGGCCTTTTTGGAGGGGTCGTCGGGCATCCACACCAGCGACATGACCCAGGCGATCACCACGGCGGTGATGCCCCCCAGCAGCACCTCACCGGCGCGGATGAGGGCGATTTCGAGCCCCGCGCTCCACGATTTGCCCGCCAACCCCGCGGTGAGCACCACGCCGGCGGCGATGGGGGTGGTGCGCCAGGCGGCGGGGGATTCGGGCGTGCGCGTGGAAAGCAGCACCGCGAGCGTCACGCCGATGGGCAAGGTCCACGCGCGCTGCCCGGCGATGAGCAGGGCGACCAGCGCGATGCCGCAGCCCACGGCGGTGTTGTAGATGCGCAGGCGGAAGGTGTCCACCGCGGTTTTCATGTGGGGTTCGGTGACGAACACCATGCTGATGATGGCCCAGATGGCGTGTTCGTCACCGAGGCGCTGGAGCAAAATCCACAAAAACGCGGTGCCGATGAAAATGCGCACCGCGTAGTGCAGGGCGAGCGGGTCGTGCAGGTAATGGCCGACCAGTCGGTTGAACAAACGGCTTGCCAGCCGAATGCGCGGCTGGTTGAAAGGTCCTTGTAAACTCACGAGGACAAAAATAGCCTCAAACTGCCGGAGAGTTTATTCCCACAAGGCTTCCCGCCCGCTGACCACGGCGCGGATTTTCAGCAGCAGAACGGCGCCCGAAAGCGCGAGCGTGACGGCGTTGGCGATGATCACCGGGCGGGCGCCTGTGAGCGCGCCCCACCACAACCACAGCGCGACGCCCGTCACGAACAGCGCGTACATGATCAGCGAGATGCCCGAGGTGTTGCGCGTTTTGAGGATCTTCAGCACTTGGGGGACGAATGCGATGCTGGTGAGCAGCGCGGCGGTGTTGCCGAGCAGGTCGGTGGTGTTCAAGGTCATGCGGGAAAGATATCCTCACGAGGCGCGCGGAGCGTTCCGTTTGTTGTCAGGTCAGGGACGCCAATAATTCATAGGAGCGCAGCCGCGCCGCATGGTCGTAGACGCCCGTGGCGACGATCACTTCGTCGACGCCGGTGTTCGCGACGAACCCGGCGAGGCCCTCCCGCACCGTGGCGGGAGAGCCGACGAAGGAATAGCGCAGCATGCCTTCGGTGCGGAGTTTTTCGTCGTGACTCCAGAACGCGTCGATGTTTTCAAGCGGTGGTTGAATCTTTTGGCGCACGCCGCGGAACAGGTTGGTGAACTGCTGCTGCGTCGAGGTGAACAGGCGGCGGGCCTCGGCGTCGGTATCGGCGACCACCACGTTCACGCCCGCCATGGCATGCGGGCGCGCGCACTGCGCCGACGGCGTGAAGCGTTCGCGGTAGGTCTCCAGCGCGGCACGCAGCGCCTGCGGCGCGAAGTGCGAGGCGAAGGCGTACGGGAGCCCGAGCTCGGCCGCGAGGCCGGCGCCGAACAGGCTGGATCCCAAAATCCATAGCGGCACCTCGAGCCCGTCGCCGGGGATGGCGCGCACCGGCGGCACCGGCGCGCCGGGCGCGCGTTTGGCGAAGTAGGCCTGCAGTTTGAGCACGTCTTGCGGGAAGCGGTCGGAGGCGTCGGGCAAGCGGCGCATGGCCGCCACGGTATGGCCGTCGGTGCCCGGCGCACGGCCCAGAGCCAGGTCGACGCGGCCGGGATGCAAGGTGGCCAGCGTGCCGAACTGTTCGGCGATGAGGAGCGGTGAGTGATTGGGGAGCATCACCCCGCCCGCGCCGATGCGGATGGTTTTGGTGCCAGCACCGATGTGCGCGAGGGCGACGGCCGTGGCGGCGCTGGCGATGCCGGGGAAGTTGTGATGCTCGGCCATCCAAAATCGATTGTAGCCCCACGCTTCGGCATGTTGCGCGAGGTCGAGGCTGTTGCGCAGAGCGTCGGCGGGCGTGGAACCCTCGGGGACGAGGGAGAGGTCGAGGAGGGAGAGGGCAATCACGGGCCTTACCCCGACACGCTGATATTGCTCACCAGCACATCCGGCACGCGCACCGACGACCACGAATCCGCGTACTCGTCCGACAACCCCTCAATGTTCTTGAGCAAGTCAAAGAAGTTCGTGCTCAACGTCACCCGGTCCACCGCGCGCACGCGCACGCCGTTTTCCCACAGGAAACCCTGCGCCCCAATGGAAATCTCACCCGAAATCGCCGAGCACCCCGACCCGCCTTCGAGTTTCACAACTTCGAAGATCTTGGGATGGCGCGCCAGCAGGTCGGCCTTGGTGGCTGTGCCCAGCGGCACGATGTAGTTGGCGAAGCCCGTGCCTGCCTTGCCCGAGTAGCCGCGAGAGCCCGTGCCCGTCGGCGCCACGCCGGCCTTGCGGGCCGACTCCAGATTGTACAGGAACGTCTGCAGCACGCCGTCCTTCACCACCGTAAGCCTGCGCGCGGGCACGCCCTCGCCGTCGAACAGTTGCGAGCCCGGCAGGCCGGGGTCGAAGGGGTCGCTCACCAGCGAGAACAAGGGCGAAGCGATGGCCTCGCCGAGCTTGTCCTTGAGACGCGATTGCCCCTTCTGCGCGGCCTCGGCGAAGAACGGCGAGCCGAACATGCCGAGCAGTTGTCCGCTGATGCGGTGAGAGAGCAGCACCGGGTATCCGCCCGACGGCAGGGGAGAGGCATCCAGCAGTTCCACGCCGCGCTCCACCGCCAGGCGCGCCATGCGTTCTGGGTCGAACAAGCGCGCGGGGCCCACGTCGAACGACCGGCCTCCGCGCCCGTACACGCCCATCTTTTTCACATCGCCCTGCTTCGCCACCACCCCCACATAGGCCGAAACGCTGTTCGATTTCGATTCGTACAGCACCCCGTTGGAGTTGGCGATCAGCGAATACCCGCCGCCGCGCGATACGCCCAGGTACGGCACGTTTTCGATGCGGGCGTCACCGGCTTTGGCCAGTTCTTCCAGGCGTAGCCCCAGCGCCTTCATGTCCTCCAAAGAGACGTCCTCCAGAGCGGGGTTGAATGTGTTCAGGTCGATTTCGGCCAGTTTTTCGGGGTGGGGGAGCGGAATGTCGACAGGGTCGGTGAGCAGCGCGTGGCTCCAGGCGTCATCCACCGTGCGCGTCAGCGCCTCGGGGGTGAAGCGTTCGGTGAAGGCGAAGCCCGGCTTACCATCCTTGAACAAACGGATGCCGATGCCGCGCGATGAGGAGATCTCGGTGCTTTTGACCTTGCCTTCGAACAACTCTAGACCCAGCGATTCCGACTCGCCCGCGACCGCGTCGTACGCGTCCGCGCCCTTGGCCTTGGCGGCAGAGATGAGAAGGTCGAGGGCGGAGGCGGGGGAGAGGGAGGAGGACATCCGTAAAGGCTTTCGGGAGAGGTGAGACTTGTAAAATGATGGATTGATTATTCGATGAACCTGGATCTGGGAATTGCATCACAGCATCACAACATCACTACAATACAGCGACAGAATTCAGGGGCATTGGAAGAACGAGCGCATTGCGTTTTATTGCTCTGATGTTGTGATGCTGTTTTGTCGATGACCCCTACCGTCCTCCCACCAAAATGCTGTCCACCCGCAGCGTCGGCTGACCCACGGTGACGGGCACGCTGCCGCTGCTGGCGCCGCACATGCCTGCGGCGAGTTCGAGGTCGTCGGCGACCATTGAAATCAGCGGCAGGATCTCGGGGCCTTTGCCGATGAGCGTCGCGCCGCGCACGGGTTCCATGACTTTGCCGCCGCGGATCAGGTACCCTTCCTCCACCGCGAAGTTGAACTCGCCCGTCGCCGGGTTCACCGAGCCGCCGCCGAGCTTCTTCGCGTACAGGCCTTCGTCCACGCTGGCGATCACGTCGGCGGGCTTGTGCGGCCCCGCGGCGATGTAGGTGTTGCGCATGCGCGATACCGGCGCGTACTGGTAGCTCTCGCGGCGCGCGCTGCCCGAGAGGGCCACACCGGTTTCACCCGCGCCCACGCGATCGCTCATGTAAGTCTTCAGCACGCCGTTTTCGATCAGCGTGGTCTTTTGCGGCGCACGGCCTTCGTCGTCCACGCCGATGGAACCCCACGAATTCTCGATGGTGCCATCGTCCACGGCGGTCACCGCGCTGTGCGCAATCTGTTCGCCGAGCTTGCCCGCGAAGGCCGAGGCCTTGCGGCGCACGCCTTCGGTCTCCAGCAAATGGCCGCAGGCCTCGTGAAAGATCACCCCGCCGAAGCCGTTGCCCATCACCACGGGCATCTTGCCGCCCTTCACGTATCCGGCGCCCAGCATGCGCACCGCGCGTTCGGCCGCGTCGTGGGCATGGCGCTCCACGTCGAGACCCTCGAAAAACTCAAAGCCGCGCTGCGAACCCGGCGATTCGCCGGCGGTGAAGATCTCGCCGTCCTGCCCGCCGTTGCCGGCGGTGACGTTCACATAGAAGCGACTGCGCGTGCGCGTATCGGTGACCCACAGGCCGTCGCTGTTGGCGATCAGGATGTCCGACACCGTGTCGGCGGCGCGCACCTGCACCTGCGTCACGCGCTCCGAAAACCGGCGGGCCGCCTCGTCGGCGCGGCGCAGCATGTCGAGCTTGCGGTCCTGGCCCACGGCGCGGGGGTCGAGCGCGATGCGGTGAATGAGGGCATCGGGCGTGCCGCGCAACGCGGCCAGCGGCGTGTCGATGTCGGTCGGCAGAACGGTGCGGCCGCGTCCCAAGGTGAGCGCCTCGATCAGTTTGATCAGGTGCGCTTCATCGTCCTTGCTGGTATGGGCGTACAGCACCTCGGTGCCGAACAAAAGCCTCAATCCGATGCCGTAATCGGTGCCGGCCGAGGCCGACTCCACCTTGCGGTCCTTGAACGAAACCCCCGCGTGGCGGGTCTCCTCCTCGAAGATTTCCACGAAATCGGCGCCGCGTTCGCGGCCTGCCTGCAGGATGCGTTGTGCTTTGGACTGATCCATGAACGGAAGATAGCAGGGGGCGCGGAGGCGGGCTAGGGCGGTGCAAAACGGGACGGATCGACCCAAAAAGGCCGTGGAATTGTGAATCGGCCGACCTGCGGGGGTACCTGCGGGGGATTTTTGGTGCCCCGGGGTTCGCTCCCGGTCCCCAAAGGGGAGGGGGCGCGCGGGTGACCTTCAAAGCGTCTCCTTTGCTTTGGGGAGTCGGGACGCCTGACTGTACCATCCAACTTTGTACAACACGAACCGACACTTCCGTCCATAAGTGGCATCTATTGTCCGGCCCGGAGGGTATTTCCAAAAAACCAGAGGGTCATCTAAACCCCAGAATCCCACTTTCTCGCTATTTCTGTCATTTTCTCCGCGTGGTCACCCCGATCGTTTTCTTGGTTCAAGAATTGCTCAAACAGGGCCTGAGAGAGGGGAAAAGAGGCACATGCGTCTGGATGCATACGACCCCGGTGGATTTTACGATGAGATGTTCTCCGCTGTGGGGCATCCGCGCGAGCAGGCCCGCCTGCTGGTGGAGAACCTGAGGGCGCTGCCCGAGGGCGAACTCGCCCTGCGCCAGGCGGCCGCCGAGAAGGCCCTCTTCGACCTCGGCATCACCTTCAACGTCTACAACAGCCAAGCGGGCATGGAGCGCATCTTCCCGTTCGATGTGGTGCCGCGCATCATCGACGCGGTCGAGTGGGATTTCATCGAACGGGGCCTCAAGCAGCGCATCCACGCCCTCAACCTGTTCCTTGACGACGTGTATCACGACCAGCGCATCGTGAAGGACGGGATCATTCCCGGGGAGCTGATTCGGTCCGCCACGGGTTACCGCAAGGAATGCCGCGGCCTGAACCCTCCGTGGGGTGTGTGGTGCCACATCACGGGGAGCGACCTCGTGAAGGACGGCGACGGGAAATTGTTCGTGCTGGAGGACAACCTCCGCTGCCCGTCGGGCGTGTCGTACATGATCGGCAACCGGCAGGTGATGAAGCGCGCCTTTCCGCAGATCTTCGGCGCGGTCGGACCGCGCCCGGTGGAGGATTACCCGAGTCGCCTGCTCGACATGCTTCAATTCATGGGGCCGCGCGCGCAGGGAACCGGCGCGCCGGTCGTGGCCTTGCTCACGCCGGGCGTGCACAACTCGGCCTACTTCGAGCACTCGTTCCTCGCGCAGCAAATGGGCGTGGAACTGGTGACGGGAAGCGATCTGGTGATGCGCGACGGGTGGTTGAACATGCGCACCACGCGCGGGTTCAAGCGCGTCGACGTGTTGTACCGCCGCATCGACGATGATTTCCTCGACCCCAAGACCTTCCGGCCCGACTCCATGCTGGGCGTGCCCGGCTTGATGGAGGCGTACCGCGCGGGGCGCGTGGCCCTGGCCAACGCGCCCGGCACGGGCGTGGCCGACGACAAGGTGATTTACGCCTACGTGCCCCAGATCGTGAAGTACTACCTGGGCGAGGAGATCCTCCTCCCCAACGTCGACACCTACATGTGCTGGATCCCCCAGCAGCAGCAGTACGTGCTGGAGCACATGGCCGAACTGGTCATCAAGACGGCCAACGACTCGGGGGGTTACGGCGTGTTGATCGGGCCGCACGCCACCGCCGCCGTGCTGGCCGAGTGGGCCGCGCGCATCAAAGACAATCCCCGGAACTTCATCGCGCAGCGGACGCTATCGCTGTCGCGTTCCCCCGTGATGATCGACGGCGTGTGCGAAGGTCGACACGTCGACCTGCGTCCCTTCGCCCTGTACGGTCGCGACATCCACGTCATGCCCGGCGGCCTCACGCGCGTGGCGCTCAAGAAGGGATCGCTGGTGGTCAACTCGTCGCAGGGCGGAGGCAGCAAGGACACCTGGGTGCTGCCCGCGCGCGTGCCGGCCTCGGCGGCGGCCGCCGCCGTGATCGCGGCGGCGGGGGTGGTGTGATGACGATGTCGTTCGTTTCCACGTCGGCGGCCTTTTCATGCTGAGCCGCGTCGCCGAATCGGTGTACTGGATCGCGCGCTACATCGAGCGCGCGGAGAACGTCGCGCGCTGCGTCGACGTGAGCCTGCAGGTCGCGCTCGACGCCCCCGGGGGCCTGGGCGCGCAGTGGCGGCCGCTGGTGGCGGCCTCGGGCGACGAAGCGCTGTTCGCCGAACGCTACGCCGACCTGGAGGATTCCGACACGGCCCTGCGAGACGCCACCCTGCACTTTCTGACCTTCGACACCACCTCGCCCAACTCGATCCTTTCATGCGTCACCAAAGCGCGCGAGAACGCGCGGCAGGTGCGCGGCGTGCTCGCGATGGAAGCGTGGGAGCACATCAACCGTTTTTACCACATGCTGGTGTCGCCCGACGCGCGGCGCCGTGCGGTGGAGTCGCCCCATGACTTCTACAGCAGCATCCGTCAGGCGAGCTACCTGTTCGAAGGCATCCTCGAATCGACCCTCTCGCGCGGAGAGGAGTGGAACTTCCTCAAGCTGGGCCGCTATCTCGAACGCGCCGACCAGACCTCGCGCATCCTCGACGTCAAATATTTCATCCTGCTCCCCGACCCCGTCGACGTGGGCTCGGTGGTGGATGATCTGCTGTGGACCGCGCTCCTGCATTCGGTGAGCGGCCATGAGATGTTCCGCCGTCGCCACGGGCGCATCCTTCCCGAAAAGGTGGTCGATTTCCTCGTGCTGGACCGCGAGTTCCCCCGCGCCGTGTTGTTCTGCCTGCTGCGCGCCGAGGAGGCTCTCCTGGCGATTTCCGGCACCCCCATGGGCTCGTTCCGCAATACCGCCGAAAAACGCCTGAGTCGCCTGCGTTCCAACCTCGCCTACTCCACGGTGGAGGACATCATCGCCCGGGGGCTGCACGAGTACCTCGACGATTTTCAGACCGGCCTGAACAGCGCCGGTGAGGGTATTTTTCAGTCGTTCTTCGCCCTCGACGCTCCCGCCGCGGCGGAGGAGTGGGGAGGACAACAATGAGCAGACAGCCCACAGCCTACAGCTTACAGCGCACGCACAAACGCAACGGATGCAATCGGTTTTGTTGGACCTGACCGAATTGCCGAGAATCGGCCATTGTAATTGCTGTCAGCTGTAAGCTGTACGCTGTCGGCTTACACAGACCATCCACAAGGAGTTCCCCATCACATTCTGTCTCGGCATCAATCTCGAAGAAGGTCTCGTCGGCATCGCCGACACGCGCATCACCTCGGGAAGCGAATGCATCACGGCCAAGAAGGTCAAAGTGTATCAGGGCGCCAAGTCGTCCTTTTTCATCATGACCTCCGGCCTCCGCTCCGTGCGCGACAAGTCGCTGGCGTATTTCGACGAAGCCATGGAGAAGCGCGGCAAATCGTTCGACCGCCTGTTCAAGGTGCTCAACTGCTACGCCTCCCAGGTGCGTCGCGTGGCTGACGAGGACGGCGAGGCGCTCGACAAGGCGGGCCTGCACTTCAACATCCATGTGCTCATGGGCGGCCAGCTCGCGGGCGACAAGGAACACAAGCTGTACATGCTCTACCCCCAGGGCAACTGGGTGGAGATCAGCGAGGGCACGCCCTATCAAATCATCGGCGCCGCGGCGTACGGCAAGCCCGTGCTCGACCGCACGCTCAAGCACGGCGACTCGTTGCAGTTCGCGCTCAAGGTCGGCAGCCTCGCCTTCGACTCCACGCGCATCAGCGCGGCCGACGTCGATTTCCCCGTCGATGTGATCATGTACCGCAAAGGCAGTTTCCGCATGGTGGAGCGTCGTTTCACCAAACAGGACATGCAGGAGAACGCGGACTGGTGGCAAAGCCGTTTGCGGGATTCGGTCAACCAGCTGTCATCGGCCTGGTACGACGGGTTGTTCGAGGCGGAGAAGAACGGCGGAGGGGATGTCAAAGCCTCCCGGTCGCGCTCCGGGAATTCCGACTCGGATGAATCCCGCAAGGCCCGATCACGCTCGGGCGCATCCAAGACGAAATCGCGCGCGCGCGCCGGTTAAGCTCGTCATGCGCTTTCGCATCCGGCATATAACGACCTACCGCTATGAAAATCCGGTGGCGCTGGGCCACCATGTCATCCGCATGCAGCCGCGGGTCGATGCCTGCTTGAAGCTCGACGATTTCCGCCTCAACATATACCCCCGTCCGCGCGAGAGGCTCACCTTTCAGGATTCGGAAGGGAACTTGATCACCACGGCGACCTTCGAGGGCCCAACCCAGGAATTCCGCGTCGGCATGGAATCCGTCGGGGAGACCTCCCGACGCTATGTCCCCGTTTTGGATGCGCGCGGAGCGACTTACCCCGTCAACTACGCGCATGAGGGGTACGAGGATTCCGCCCTGCAAGCCTGGATGCGGATCGATGCCACCGGCGTCCAGGTCCCCGAATTCGCAGCGGGCATCGCGCGCGAGGCAGGCCCGGGAACGCTCGCGTTTCTTGAGGCCTTGGCGCTCAAAATGCATGGTTCGCTGCGCGATGTTTCACGCCTCACGGGCGCGCCTCTCGATCCGGAAATCACCTTGAGCCAAGGCAAGGGGTCGTGCCGCGACTTCGCGGTGCTGTTCGTCGCGTGTTGTCGCCTCCAGGGGATCGCGGCGCGCTTCGTCAGCGGCTACCTCCCGGCGGCGGCGGGCGAACGGCAGCATATGCATGCATGGGCCGAGGCGCTCCTGCCCGGAGCCGGTTGGTTCCCCTACGACCCGACCCGCGGCGTCATTGCGGGTGAGGAGCATGTTTCGGTCGCCGCCGCGGCCGAGCCTTTCGATGCCGCGCCCTTGACGGGCGCGTTCGTCGGTACGGGAGGTTCGGAAATGACCGTGGAGATGAACGTGGAGGTGGTCTGAGGGCTTACAGCTTACAGCTTACAGCTTACAGCAGGACTCAGTTATGAGTGGGTTAAGTCTTCAGGAAATGACAATGCCCGGCTTTTGCAAGCCGGGCATTGTTCTTGGGATTGGATTTTTGGCTGTCAGCTGTGAGCTCTCGGCTCAACGCTCATCTAAAAATACCGCTCCAAAACCTTCCGGTTGCCCGTGAAGTAATCCACGCCCGAGAGCAAGGTCACCACCGCCACGGCGGCCATGAGCGTGTAGGGCGTGTAGGTCCAGATGGCCGTCCACGGCTGCAGGCCCGGCGCCACCCGTTGGATCAGCGTGTCGGCGATTTCGAGCACCAGAATGGCGATCACCGCCGTCCCCTGCAGGGCCGTCTTCCATTTGCCGCTGCGGCGCGCGTCGATGGTCACCCCCGAGGCCGCCGCCAAGGTGCGCAGGGTCTCCACCGTCGACTCGCGGAAGAAGATCACCGCCACCATCCATACCGCCGCGTAGCCCGAGGCCAAAAAGCACAGGAAGATGATCATGTTGGAGATCTTGTCGGAGTAGGGGTCGAGGTATTTGCCCAGCTGGCTGACTTCGCCGCGCTTGCGGGCGAGGTAGCCGTCGAGACCGTCGCTGGCCACGAAAAAGATGGCCATCAGCGCCGCCATGATCTTGAAGATCAAATGGTTGTTCTGGTACACCAGATCGTTGTCGTAGAAGAACACCCAAACGAACACCGGCGCGAGCAGAATGCGGCTGAAGGTCACCTGGGTGGCCAGCGAGACGGGCTTGCGCGACGCTTCGTCGCGATAATAGAAGTACAGATACCCGATGGCCGTCGAGAGCATCAGAAGGATGGAGATCACCATCGAGATGCGCGCGAGGTGAACCGCTTCGCCGAAGCGCAGCACCTGCACGGTGTCGAGTGAATACAGCACCAAGGTGACGATCAGCGAGGTGTTGGTGGCGCGCCCCCAGAACGGATGCAAGGGCAGAACCCTGCGTTCCTTGAGCAGGCTGATGGAGAAGATCAGGTAAAAGACGTTGCGCAGCGTGAGAATGACAAGGCCCGTGCACAGCACCATGGGCGCGTCGCGATCGGGCATCCAGAACAGGCGCAGGAACAAGGCGAGGAACAACAGGTTCACGAGCAGCTTGTCGCCCAGCTTGAGCCAGAACAAGGTCGCGGGCGATTCGATGTCCTCGTGGCGGCGCTTGAACGGCCCCCACGTTCCCACGAACAGCGAGCTGAGCAGGAAGGTGGTGGCCCACAGGTTGCGGTTGAGGGAAAGGCAGACCAAAGTGGCCAGGAACAACAGCAGGCGCGTGATGACGAAGGCGCGCGCCGTGATCAGTTCGAGCGCAGTGGAGGGCCCCGGGGAGGTGTCGGAAGGCTGCATGGGGCGAAAGGTAAGAAGGCCGCTCACCCCACGGGGGCGGAGGAGCGGCCGGCAATGATTTGTTGCGCGTGAGGCCGTCCCGGTGGCGGGGGGCGCTGACCGCTCCCCGTGCGGGGCGATCCTACTGGTTCATGATGTCGCGCGCCCGGGCGGCCTCGTTGGTCGACGGGCAGGCTTCGATCAGCTTGTTCAACGCCTCGTTGCGGCGGGCGATGTCCTGCCGCTTGTCGTGGATCAAACCGATTTTGAGCCAGGCCGCGCAGCGCTGGGAGCCGTCGGGGAATTCGGTGTGAATCCGTCCGTAGAACTCGAGCGCGCGGTCGGGCTTGTCGCCCTTCCACAGGCACTCGCCCATCCAGTACAGGGCTTGCTCGCGCCACGCGCCGGCGTTGTCCTTCTCGTAGATGGCCTTGAAGCCCTGATAGGCGAGGTCGTAGCGCCCGCGGATGTAATCCTCGCGGGCCTGCCCGAACAAGTGCTCCAGATCGAGACCCGGCACGACCTTCACGGTCGCGCCGCCTTTGCCCGCCGTGTCGGCGGGGGTCACCACGACCTTGCGGCCTTCGAGGCGGTCGAGCTTCTGATTGAGCTGTCCCAACCGGTGCTGCGTCTCGTCGATCTCTGCCTGCAGGCGGCCGATCTGGGTCTGCAGGTCGGTGAGCATCGAGGTGAGGTCGGCGCGCATCTTGTTGGTGCTGCCTCCCTGCTGCAGGTTGAGGTCGTCCACCGACTTCTGCAGCTGGGCGACCTCCTTGCGGGACTCCTCGATCTGCGCTCCCAACTGGCGCAGCTCGTGGGTGCGCAGCACGGTCATCTGCGAACAGCCCGTCAGGGCGAGGCCCGCGAGGGCGAGGGCGAGGGCGGGCGTGCGGCCGCCGCCGATGGGGGATTTCCGGAAACGAAACAGCCATCCCGAGGTCGGGATGGCTGTCCGCAGAAAACCAGAGGTTTTCATGGTGTTCATGGAAGTCTCAGAACGCCGGAACGAATTCCGCACGGCGGTTCAGGGACCAGGCCGACTCGTCCTTGCCGTCGGCGGCGGGCTTCTCTTCGCCGTAGCTGAGCACCGAGATGCGCGCGGCATCGACGCCGTAGCTGACGAGGTACTGCTGCACGGCCTGGGCACGACGCTCGCCGAGGGCGAGGTTGTACTCGTTGGTGCCCTGCTCGTCGGCGTGACCTTCGATGCGCACCGAAACCTCGGGGGCTTCCTGGAGCAGCTTGGCGATGGCTTCGGCGGTGGCCTTGCCTTCGTCGGTCAGCGTGCTCTGGTCGAACGCGAAGTAGATCGGCTTGATCAGTTCCGCGAGGCGGGCCTGAATGCGCGCGCGGCGTTCGGCGGTCTCATCGACCTTCGGAGCCTCAACCACCGGAGCCGGCGGCGGAGTGGGCGCGGGCGCCTCGACAACCGGCGGAGGGGGTTCGGCCGGCGGGGGCGGGGGCGGCTTCTTGGAGCAGCCGACCAGGAAGGCCGTGCCGAGCGCTGCGACGAGGGCGAGTTTACGGGTGTGCATCATGTATCCTCCTGAATAAAAACTTGCGGACCAAGGTTTAAGCTACCAAAATTCCGCGCCCGCAGCCAAAACCAAACACTGACAAAATGCCCTGTTTCGGTTTGTTGCGCCTCCGTAATAAGGGCCCGGTGCGAATCCCCGAAAGCATGCGGTCCCGGTGTTTTCGCGTTTGCGCGCGGTGCGGCCCGGCCTCGGATGCGCGACGGCGCGAAGGGACGCCCCCCGCTCAATACCCCGACCAGGTGGGCATGGTGTTCCCCCCCGACCAGGTGAGGCGGCGCAGCTCCGAACCGTCGGCCTGCATCACGTAAATGTCCGCCGAGCCCGCACGCGTCGAGCTGAAGGCGAGAAAGCGGCCGTCGGGGCTCCACGAGGGGCTTTCGTTGCTCCCGCCGCTGGTGAGACGGGCGGCCTCGCTGCCGTCGGGCGCGACGGTGTAGATGTTCATGTTGTTGCCGTCGTCCATGGCGGTGAAGGCGATGCGGTCGCCCTTGGGCGACCAGGCGGGGGACCCGCAGTACCCGAAGTCGTAGGTGATGCGGCGGGTGTTCGAGCCGTCGCGGTCCATGATGTAGAGCATGGGCTTTCCGGAGCGGTCGGAGATGAACGCGAGTTCCTGTCCGTTGGGCGACCACGTGGGCGAGGTTTCGATGCTGCCCGCGAAGGTGAGGCGTTCCGCGCGCCCCGCGCCCGAAGCCTGGCGGCGGTAGATCTCGCTGTTGCCGTCCATGGTGGAGGCGAACGCGATTTCGTCGTCCATGATGTTGTAGGCCGGCGCGGTGTTCATCCCCCGCGAGGAGAACACGGGCTGCAGGCTCGGGCGGTCCGGGTCCACGCGGTAGAACTGGGGCTTGCCGTGCAGGTAGCTGGAGAACAGCAGTTTGTCCTTGCCGCCCATGAAAAGGGGGTTCAGGTTGATGCTGCCGTTGCGCGTCACCCCGGCCGGGCCGGCGCCGTCGTAGTCCATGATCCAGATTTCCTTGGCGCCCGCGCGGCGGCTCACGTAGGCGATGCGCGTCTGCGCGATGCCTTTTTCGCCGAACAGCTGCGACACCAGTTCGTCGGCGAACTTGTGGACCGACTGGCGCAATTCGTCGCGCTCGCCCGCGTAGCGGCGCTTGAGGATGATCTCCCCGGTTTCAAGGTCGACCAGTTCGGCCTGCAAGGTGTGGCGTCCCGCCTCCAGCGTGTAGGCGCCGCGGATGTAGGCGAGCGCGCCCTCCTGCCCGAACAGGGCTTTGGAAACGGGCGTGAAGGCGGGCGAGCGCTTCACGCGGAATCGGCCGCTGAAATCGAGGTCTCCCGCAAGCACGTCCTCGGGCCGCTGCGTCAGTGATTTCGGATTCCCTCCCGTGACCGAAAAGTCGACGAGGCCGAGCACCAGCGTCTCGGTCCCTTTCTGTTCGGAGGTGATCACCACGTCTTGTGCGGGCACGTCGGCGCGCAGAAAACCCAGCACCGCGCAGGTCAACGCCAGCGCGCCACCCCACGCGGCGAATCCACGGGGGTTCAGGCCACCCGCTTTCATGGACACCGTTTCGTTGTTCCGCAATTCAATCATGCCTGAATCCCGATCCCTCTCGCGCTTTTCGCAATCTCAATCGCCGTTGTAAATGAACTCGTAGCTGACCTTGAGCAGGTCGCCGGGAAAATTCTCCGGAATCAGGGGAACCCTCTCAAGCCGCAGGATGGTGCGCTTGGCGAGGTCGTCGAGCAAGGTGTTTCCCGAGCTTTGCATCACTTCGACCTCGACGATCTTGCCCGAGCGTTCCACCTGAAAGCCGATCACGGTTTTCGCGGTGCCGCTCACGTCGATGCCCGTGGGCGGGTTCCAGCGCGACTCCACCAGTTTCTTCACGCGGCCGGCCCAAAATGCGAGCCGCGGGTCCGACGGAATGTTCGCGACCAACGTGGTGGTGAACTCCGCGTTTTGCGGCGGGGTTTCCTTCACGGGCAGGGTCGGATTGGGGGTAGGCTGGGTGGTTTTCGGTTCCGGCTTCGCGGGGGCGGCGGCGGGTTTGGGAGCGACCGCGGGGGCTTCGGGCGGGCGCGTCTCGGCCGGGGTTTCCGGCGGGGGCTCGGGCGCTTTGGGCGCGAGCGGGCGCAGCTTGGGGCGCACATCGGTCGACACCAGCTCGAACACCGCGACCACGGGCTTGGGCTTGGGGGCGAGCAGCGCGTAGGCGAACACTCCGGCGATCACCGCCGCGTGCAATCCCGCGGCCAGCCACAGCGCCGCGTCCGGTCCCGTCGCGGCGCGCGCGCGCGCGGTTTGGGGCGGCCGGTTTGAGGCGGTACCCGGCAACCTCAGCGCTCCCCGTTTTGGACCGCGGCCTGCCTGCGTGCGCGCGCCGACTGCGGGTCGGTGAGGAACCCGAGCTTTTTGCCGCCCTGGCGGTTCACGGCGGCCACCACTTCCATCACGATGCCGTAAGGCACGGTGCGGTCGCTGTTGATGAGGATGGCGGTCTCCGGGTCGCCGCTGAACAGCGACCGGAAGTCCTTCTCGAAGCTTTGCAGCGACGAGGCGGTCTGGCCGATGATGATCTCGCGCTCGCGCGTGATGGTGATTTCGAGCGCGTCCTTTTCCTCCACGCTGCCCGCCTGGGTTTTGGGGAGGTCGACCTTGACGCCCTGGGTGGTGAGCGGCGCCGTGATCATGAACACCACGAGGATCGCGAAGATCACATCGATGATGTTGACGAGGTTCAGCTCGGCGTTGACCCGGAGCGGTTCGCGACGGCGCATGGGCGTTCCTTATCCCTGCCCGTTGGCGGCGGCCTGCGCCGATTCGAGCGCCGCAAGGTCGCCGCGCTTGAACGCGCTCACCAGTTCGGAGCCGAAGTTGTAAAGGAACGACTCGGCGCGCCGGTTGAAGCCCGCAAAGGCGTTGTAGCCCAGCGACGAGGGGATGGCGACGATCAGGCCGGCGAGCACGGCCATCAGCGCCTCGGCGATGCCGGGCGCGACCACGGTGATGTTGGCCGAGCCCTCGTGGCCGATGGCGAAGAAGGTGTCCATGATGCCCCACACCGTGCCCAAAAGACCGATCAGAGGGCCCGTGGCCGTGCAGAAGGCGAGGTAGGTCATGCCGCGCTCGTTCAGATCCTTCTCGATGTCGACGCCGCGCTCGATCGATTCGTTGACCAGCTGGCCGCGCGCGTTCAGCGAGTCGTACGACACGAAGCGCGACATGCCTTCGATCTCCCGCAACGCCCCGCGCGTCACGCGTACCATGGGCGACTCCGGCAACGTTTTGGCCAGGCGGGCGAAATCCTGCAGGCTGGGGGTCGTGCCCAGGTCGCGTTCCCAGCGCAACAGCGCCTTCAGCTGACGGCGGTTCGACGACCATTTGCGGAACATGATCGCCCACAAGCCGATCGAAAGCACGAGCATGCTGCCCACCGTGAGCCAGGTGATGATGCCGGAGTCGGCGAGAATGGACAAAAAGGCGGATTGTTGCATCGGATTCCTTGGGGTCGGCCGCAGCGGCCGCGGGGCACTATCGTGCTAAAGTCGAAATTTAAGCGGGAAAAACCAACACGCGCGGAGGGCGGACGCCTGGGGGAGCGGCGGTCGTATTACGGCACAGCCGGACAACCGTACAACAGCGGAGCTCGGGGATCGCGCCGTACCGCTGACGCGAGGACGTGAAATGCGGAAGGGAGCGCCTCAGGCGAGGCGCGTGCGCAGCGCGTCGATCCGCACCGCGAAGGCGGCGTCGGTTTCGATCATCTGTTCCGCGCGCTTGAGGCTGTGGATCACGGTGGAGTAATCGCGCCCGAACGACAAGCCGATGGTGTGCAACGAGTTGTCGGTCAGCTGGCGCGCCAGGTACATGGCCGCGTGGCGCGGTTCCGCCACGTTCTTGCGGCGCGTTTGCGAGGTCAACTGCGCGGCGGGAATTCCGAACTCGGCGGCGGTGGCGTCGATGATGCCTTTGAGCGTGACGCGGCGGCCGCGGTTGCGCACCGTGTCACCGAGGATCTGCTTGGCGATGGCGACGGTGAGAGGCGCGCCCGAGAACGAAGCGTAGGCCGACAGTTTGATGAGCGTGCCTTCGAGCTCGCGCACGTTCGAGGTCACTTGGCGGGCGACGAAGTCGAGCACCTCGCCGTCGATGCAGGAGTCGGCTTCGCTTTCGGCTTTTTTGCGCAGGATGGCGAGGCGCGTCTCCAGACCCGGCGGTTGCAGGTCGGCGAGCAGACCCGTGTCGAAGCGCGAGATCAGGCGCGTGTTCAGCCCGTCGATCTGGGCCGGGGGGCGGTCCGAGGTGATCACGATCTGGCGGTTGAACGACTGCAGCGCGCTGAAGATGTTGTAGAACTCGTCCTGCGTGCCCGGTTTGCCGGCCAAAAACTGGATGTCGTCGATCAGCAGGATGTCGGCGTCTTGGTACGACTTGTAGAACGCCCGCGAATCCTTGTTCTTCTGCACGTAAGCGATGTATTCGCGCGTGAACTCCTCGGAGGTGCGGTACACGATCTTGCGGGCGGTGTCGTTCTCGCGGCAAAAGTGCGCGATGGCCTGCAAAAGGTGGGTTTTGCCCATGCCGGCGCCGCCGTGAAGCACCAGGGGGTTGAACTTGTTGCGCCCGGGAGCCTCGGCGACGGCCAGACAGGCCGCATGCGCCAGCTGGTTGCATTCCCCGATGACGAAGTCGTCGAAGGTGTAGCGGGCCACCAACGGGAGCGCGGAGTCGATGATGGTGGCGGGTGCGTTGTGGCTCTTGGGGGTGGACGCTTCGGCGGGAGCGGCCGGTTCGTCCGCGAGGGTCGCGGGATGGAAGGCGAAGTCTTCGACTTCGGGCCTGCTCGCCAGCGTGAAGGTGACGGTGACGACGGTTCCGGTCACCTGGCCGGCGGCCTCTTCGAGCACGGCGCTGTAGTGATGCTCGACGTACTCGAGCACGAAGGCGTTGGGAACGCCGACCACCCAGCCCTCGGGGGTGACGTCCGCAAGGTGAAGGTGGGTGAACCAGGTGTTGTAGGCGGTTTCGGGAATCCGGTCGCGTACCTGCGTGAGGAGCGCGTTCCACAGCGCGAGGCGGGAGGGGTGGCGGAGTTCGGGGAGAGGGCCGAGGTTCATGTCGCTGGTGTATTTCCGGTGCCGATTTACGCTGTGGAGGCGATAAGATAATACCGACCTTCGCAGGACGCCTGAACTTTTTCGGGGAAAGTTTTCCACGCCAATTCACGACACGACAATGGCTTAAAAGGTGACATAGTGCGCCTTTTCCGCTGACAAATTCCGTGCCGTCCCCCATGTATCCACACCCAATGCACCACCATGCCAACACAATTTTTTTTGTGTTCCCCCTTCCGGAAAAAGCTTGACGGAGCGCGTTGGATTGACGATGAAAATCTCGTGGGTGTCATCGCGTCGCGACGCTTCCGGCGGTTTGCGCGCATGGCGCTGGGCGCGTGTCGGCACGGACGCTTCGGAGGAGCGGGAATTCGTAGTTTTGCCCCATGCTTCCCCTTCTGAAATTTCGTCCGGTGTTGATGAGCAAACCGTGGGGGGGCGAAGCCCTCTGGGCACGCCTTCGCAAGGGCGGACCCGCCGACGAACGGATGGGCGAATCGTGGGAATTGTCGGACAGGCCCGAAGGGATGTCCGTGGTGATGGACGGTCCTTTGACAGGGCGCTCCTTCGCCGAGGTGTTGCGGGAGAACGCCGGCGACGTGCTGGGCGACCTTCGCAACGCGGCGGTTTCCGATCCCGTTTTCCCTTTGCTCTACAAGTTCATCGCCGCGCGCGAGAAGCTGTCGGTGCAGGTGCACCCTGGGGCCGGGAGCCCGCTGGGCGAGGCCAAAACCGAATGCTGGTATGTGGTGGATGCGGCCCCGGGCGCGAGCCTGATCGTGGGCGTGGAACCCGGCGGGCGCACGCCCCAGGAGACCCTCGAGGCTTTGAAATCCCCCGGTTGCGAGGCGGTGCTGCAGCGCCTTCCCGCGGCGCCGGGCGACATGTTCTTCATACCCGCGGGCACGGTCCACGCCATCACCGAGGGGCTATTGCTCTACGAGCTGCAGCAAAACTCCGACACCACCTTCCGCTTGTACGACTGGGGCCGCGTGGACGCGGCGGGAACCCCGCGCGCGCTGCATCTCGAGGAGGCCGCGCAGGTGGCCGACCTCGTGCATCGCGAGGGCTTCCGCATCGCGCCGCTGGCGCGCACGTTGCAGACGCACACCGAAAGTTTTTTGGTGGCCTGCAAGTACTTCGCGCTGGTGAAGTGGAGCGGGTTCAAAAATGCCGAAGGCGCGGCTCCCACGGCCACGCTTGAGACCTCGGGCCGCTTTCGCGTGGTCACCGCCGTTGCGGGGCACGCGGTGCTGCGCGACCTTGAGGGGCGCGAGACACCTCTTAAGCTGGGGGACACGGTCCTTGTCCCTGCGTGCCACGCTTCCGTCGAGGTGGTCGCATCGGACGATGCCGAACTGCTGGTCAGCTTCGTGCCCGACCTCGAACGCGACGTGCGCGCGCCCTTGCGCGCGGCCGGGCATGCCGATGAGGCCATCGACGCGCTGTTCGGGCCTCGCGTTCACGCTCACTGAGGGGCTGAAGGTTCCGCAAGCCCGGTCGGCTTCTCGAGGCGGCTCTTTCCGTCGCGCCGCAAGGCCCCCCCCAAAAAACGCAACAAAAAACCCCGCCGTTGCGGGCGGGGTCCTTCGCGACGTGATCGTCTTGAGTCTTAGAACTTCACCATGAAGCGGATGCTTTCCACGATGCTGATCTGGTCGCCAACCGACTGCACGCGGAAGTCGGGCACCAAAGTGGCTTGCAGACCGACGCGCGTGGACAGCACGAAGCGGTCGAGCAACGTCAGTTCGGGCTGAAGGCCGCCGAAGAGGTCGAGCGAAAGGTCGCCCGTCGGGGGCTGCACGATCCAGCCGCCGGCCGCGAGGTTGTTGGTCACCGGGCCCCAGGTGTTCAGGTTCTTGACGTACAGAGCCGAGACGCCGAATGCGAAGGCGTTGTCCACGCCGTTGGCGGTGTTCAGGTCGAAGCCGAGGCCGACATCAAGGTTGTCGGCGCCCAAGGGCAGTCGCGCGGTCACCTGGTTCAGTACGCCGTCATAACCGATGGCCTTGACGGGCAGACCGAACGGAGCCTGCGCGTGGGCGCTCAGAGCGAGACCGAACACGGCTGCGGCGATGAGGGAAAGTTTCTTCATGATGGACTCCTTGAGGGTGAGAAAGAGGAACTGAAACCAAAAAGTGAACGTGACGCCGGAATGCCGGCCGGAAGACAAAGGAAGGGGTCAGTCGCCGAAGCTGCCGGTGGTTCCTTTGGAGGAACCGTCGAAACCGCCGGTGCTGCCCTTGGACGAGCCGTCGAAGGAGCCGGAAGCGGCTTTGGTGGAACCGTCGAAGGAACTGGCGGCGGCTTTCACCGAACCGTCAAACGCCGACCACGCCTGGACGTTGCCTTTCAGCAGGTCGCTGAGCGCGCTGCCGCCGCACATGCAGTCGAGCAGCTGGGTCGGATTCTGGAACTTGGCGGTGACGGAATCGATGTCTTCGATCGTGCCGTTTCCGTTGATGCCGAAACAGGACAGGTGTTCGATGAACGAGGGCGGAAAAGGCTTCGACTGGGAACCCTGGTAGGTGCTGAAGTCCGAGAAGAGTTGGGCCAACTTGGGGCAGCCGATCTTCTCGAGGTTCGCGGAGATCTCGGCGTTGCTGGGGATGCCCGCGGCCTGGACGGCGGCTTCGCTGGTTTGGGCGATGAACGTCACCTTCCGCTCGTGCGCGCTTTGCGCCTCGGATTTCTGGTCGGCGCCGTTCAGGCAGCCCGCCAAGGCCAAAACCCCCGCCAATGAGGCGGTTGCGGCGATAAACTTCAGAGTGTGCTTGGTGCCCATGAGTCCCTCCTGCTCGCGGGTCGAATCTCCCCTTGAAGAGAGCGCAAACCGCGAGTCGTCTGTTTCCGTACGTGGTTCCTGTACGACCATGCGGTATTTAGAAGCAAGTGTCAATGATTGTCAAGAACTCATCTGCGCGAAATCGGCAAGAAATTTCACTGTAACGGGAAACAGCCCTTCGCTGCGGGAGACTGAACCCAAGCGTGTAGTTTTGCCCCACGTCCACGAACCCCCGGAACCTGTCCTGCATGAAATCCGCCCCCACACCCCGTGATGCCCCGGCCGCGCGCGCGCACCTCGGCTTCGGTCTCGGCTTGCGCATCCCGCATTACGCCCATATTTTCGAGCATTGGCCCGAGGTCGATTTCTTCGAGATCATCTCCGAGAATTTCATGAACGCCTCGGGGCTGCCGCTCTACAACCTCGACCGCATCGCGGAGCGCTACCCGGTGGTGTTGCATGGCGTGTGCTTGTCACTGGGATCGGCGGACCCGCTCGACTTCGATTACCTCCGCAAGCTCAAGGCGCTGGCGCGGCGTGTGGACGCGCCGTGGTTCAGCGACCACCTGTGCTGGACGCGCCACGGGGGGCACCAGTACCACGATCTCTACCCGCTGCCCTACACAGATCAAACCGCCTCCTACGTCGCCGAGCGGGCGCGCATCGCGCAGGATTTTCTCGAACTCCCGCTGGGCATCGAGAACCTCTCGGCCGTGGCGGAATCTTCGGCGGGTACCATGCCCGAGTGGGAATTTTACCGCACTGTGGTGGAGCGGGCCGATTGCCGCATGATGCTCGATGTGAACAACATCTACGTGTCGTCGCGAAACCACGGATTCGACCCGCGTGCCTACGTGCAGGGTCTCGATCTGACCCGTGTCCTGCAAATGCACCTGGCTGGCCACAGCGATATGGGCGCGTACGTGCTCGATACCCACGACCACCCCGTGCGCGACGAGGTGTGGGAGCTCTATCGCGAGGTGTACAGCGGCTGCGGCGGTGCGCCGACCATGGTGGAATGGGACGACGACATCCCGCCCTTCGAGGTGGTGCACGCCGAGGTGCTGAAGGCGAAGGGGTTGGTGGGAGGTTAGAGGATTCGGGTCATGAGGTTGTGTCTGGCATCGGGGCGGTTCGACGCCTCCGGGATCCGGGCATGCGGGAAAAGTCGATGAGGGATTGCCGGACTTTTTTTCGTCCCGATACCCGGTACCCAGTACCCGGCACCACCTTCCCGCCCCTTTTTACCTTTCCCCTTTCAAACCGCTTCCCCCTCACCTCAAAGCTCATCCCTCCATGCAACATCTCGAATCCAGCCTGTGGGCCTCGGCGGCGCGCGATGCGCGCGCCGCGGGTCTGACCATCTCCGTGCCCTGTTCGCGCAACATCAGGGATCTGATCCGCGCGGGGGTGTTGACCATGACGCGCGAAAACCGCGTGGCGGAAGCCGATGCGGAGCAAGCCGACGCGAACCTGTCGCGTCTGACCGTGGAAATGATCCGCGCCACCAAGGCCGTCGGCGAGAGCGTGGTGCGCGAGACCGCCGTGGTGCAGGCCAAGCGGCTGTGTCCGCTCTGGCCGTTCGGTTGAACGGCCGTTGATGGGTGGGCCGTTCGGTTGATGCGGTGTGGCGCCCTACGCGGGCGAATGACATTCGCCCCTACGGTCGCCTATCTTAAACCGCCCCCACCCGCAGCCACACCGCCGCCAAAGGCGGCAGGGTCAAACTGACCGAATCCTGGAAGTTGTGGGCGGGAACGCCTTCCGCCTTCACCCCTCCCAGATTTCCCGCGTTCGACCCTCCGTAAACCGCGGCGTCGGTGTTGAGGATTTCGGCATAGTGGCCGAAGCGCGGCACGCCGATGCGGTAATCGGTGCGCAGCACGGGGCTGAAATTGTAGACGCACACGATCTCGTCCCCGGCGCTTTTGCCGCGGCGCACGAAGCTGATCACGTTCTGGTCGCGGTCGTGGAAATCGATCCACGTAAACCCTTCGTGCGTGAGATCCAGGTCGCGCAGAGCCGGGTGCGAGCGGTAGAGATGATTCAGATCGCGCACCAGGGTCTGCAGGCCCGCGTGCGGCCCTTCCGCATGCGTCAGGTGCCAGTCGAGCCCGCCCTTCACCTTCCACTCGTCCCACTGCCCGAACTCCTGCCCCATGAAGTGGAGCTTCTTGCCCGGGTGCGCGTAGAGGTAGGCGAAGGTGCTGCGCAGGTTGGCGAACTTCTGCCAGTCGTCGCCGGGCATCTTGCGGATCAGCGAGCCCTTGCCGTGCACCACTTCGTCGTGCGAGAGCGGCAGCACGAAGCGCTCGGAGAACGCGTACGACATCTCGAAGGTGAGCTGGTCATGGTGGTACCGGCGATGGATGGGATCCTTCGACACGTAGGTGAGAAAGTCGTGCATCCAGCCCATGTTCCACTTGTAGTTGAAACCCAGACCCCCGGCCTCGGGGGGGCGGGTCACGCCGGGAAACGCGGTGCTTTCTTCCGCGATCATGAGGCGCCCGGGGCAGCGTTGCGCCACCACGCTGTTGAGATGCTTGAGGAATTCGACCGCCGAGGCGTTGATGTTGGAGCCGCCCGCGCCCGGCAGCCATTCGCCGTCGCGCCGCGCGTAGTCGAGGTACAGCATCGACGCCACGGCGTCCACGCGCAGGCCGTCGAGCCGGAACTCCTCGAGCCAGTACAGCGCGTTGGCGATCAGAAAGTTGGCGACCTCGCGGCGGTCGTAGTTGAAGATCATGGTGCCCCACTCGGGGTGCTTGCCGCGCCGCGGGTCCTCGTGCGCGTACAGTTCGGTGCCGTCGAACGAGCACAGGGCGTGAGCGTCCTCGGGGAAGTGCGCGGGCACCCAGTCGAGAATGACACCGAGCCCCGCGAGGTGGCAGGCGTCCACGAAGGCTTTGAACTCCGCCGGCGAGCCGTAACGCTTGGTGGGCGCGTAGTAGCCGGTCACCTGATAACCCCACGATTCGTCGAGCGGGTGCTCCTGCACGGGCATGAGCTCGATGTGCGTGTAACCCATGTCGCGCGCGTAGGGCACCAGGGTTTCCGCGAGACGCTTGTAGCTCACCGGCCCGTCGCCGGGCCGCCACGAGCCGAGGTGCACCTCGTAAATGGCCATCGGGGCCTCGTCGCTGTGCGCAAGCGCGCGGCGCTCCTCCCAGGCGGAAGATTGCCAGGAGAACCGCGCGCCCTCGCCCGCAGGGTCCGGCACGATCGACCCGGTACGCGGGCGCATCTCGGTTTCGCGGCCCAGAGGGTCCATCTTCTCGCGCATCACGCCGTCGGCTCCGTGAACCGCGAACTTGTAGCACTGACCGGGCCGCACGCCGGGCGCGAACAACTCCCAGACCCCTTGCGGGTCGCGGCGCCGCATCATGTGGCTGCGCGGGTTCCAGCCGTTGAAGTCACCGACCACCGCCACGCCGCGCGCGTTGGGAGCCCACACCGCGAAATGCACGCCCTCGACGCCCTCGTGTTTCATCGGGTTGGCGCCCAGTTTTTCCCACAACCTGTAATGCGTTCCCTGCGCGATCAGGTGAAGGTCGTACTCGCCGAGAACAGGTCCGAACGCGTACGGATCGACGAACAGCGCGGTGTGGCCCGAGTGCAAAAACGCGCACACCTTGTAGGCGAACGGCTCGTGGCGGTCCGGAAACACGGCCTCAAAGCATCCGTTTCCCGACACATGCTCGCAAGGCGTCACGCCTCCCTCGTGTTCGATCGACACGCCCTGAAAGGCGGGGTTGAACACTCGGATCACCGACCCTCCCCCCTCGTGAAGCGGCAGGCGTTGAAACCCCAGGCACGAATGCGGATCGGAATGCACGCCGGTTTCCAAGGCGCGCAGCGGCTCGAAGTTCAACAGAGAGTAAGGCATGAGTCAAACGTATACACCCCGCGCGTCTTTCGCAGGTGAAACGCATGACTATCGCAACCCGGATGAAGGATTCCGGGGCCGGTCGGCGTCCCGCGGACTCGCTCGGGGCGGGGTGGCCTTCGGTCTGGTTCGGGGGGGCGGGGTGGACGGGTGCAGCGGGGCGGCATGGGTCGGAAAGCGACCGGCCGGCCGGGGACCCGGAGGGGGGAAACAAAAACTCCCGCCCGGATGATCCGGGCGGGAGCCTTGCGACACGGTCGTGTCAATGATGGCGGAATGGACGAGACTTGAACTCGCAACCCCTAGCGTGACAGGCTAGTACTCTAACCAATTGAGCTACCACTCCAAAGCCAAACTCATTAAAACCGAACTCGATGAAATCAAAAAACCGGGGCCGAAAATTTAGAACAGAAGTTCGAAATTTTGGTGGGCGTTGTAAGATTTGAACTTACGACCCTCTGCATGTAAAGCAGATGCTCTAACCAACTGAGCTAAACGCCCTTGTCCGCACCGTTCTCTTCGTCGTTCGCACCCTTCCAGAGGCTCCAAGGGATGACCACCAGATAGGCGAACAACAGAACGAAGGGCGCGACGTTCAGCGCAAGGCTGTTGTCGGCGGGCTTTTGTCCCAGAAGGAAAAACCCGACGATGAGCAGCAGGATCGCCAAGCCGATACCGAGGTAGTTCTTTTTTGTGAAAAACCGCATCGTCGTACCGCTTTCGAATCGTCGGGCCTGAATTGACCCCCGAACCGCCCAAAGCGGGGTGAAAGATACGATGCCGGGGGCGCGGATTCAAGGGGGAGGTTGACATCCATTCGGGGAACGGGATTGTGGGTCGTGGCGTGTCGGTCGTGGCGGTTGGCAGTGTGATCAAGGTTGGAGGCGTCAAGGGGTGGGCGCATGATACCGTATCACACATTTCGCATCCTCAACCCACTACCCACTACCCACTACCCACTTGCCACTACCCCCAGACACCTTGAACCTGTTTTCACCTCACACCTACTCCCGCACCCCGTTCGTTTCATAGGCCCGGATGATTTCGCGCACCAAGCGGTGGCGCACCACGTCCTCCAGGCCCATCTCGATCTGGCCGATGCCTTCGATGCCGGTGAGGATGCGGCGCGCGTGCGAGAAGCCCGACTTTTCGCGGATGCCGAGGTCGACCTGGCTTTCATCGCCCGTCAGCACGGCGCGCGTGCCGGGGCCGAGGCGCGTCAGGAACATCTTCATCTGCGCGACCGTGGTGTTCTGGGCCTCGTCGAGAATCACGAAGCTTTTGCTGAGCGTGCGGCCGCGCATGTACGCCAGCGGGGCGATCTCGATGGAGTTGCCGTCCCAGTATTCGCGCAGGCGTTCGGTGGGCAGCATCACGCTCAGGGAGTCGTGCAACGGCCTCATGTACGGCGCGATCTTTTCGCTGATCACACCGGGCAAAAAGCCCAGGCTTTCGCCCGATTCCACCGCCGGGCGGCACAGGATCACGCGGTCCACCAGTTTCTTCTCGAGCGCCTGCACGGCCATGGCCACGGCCATGAAGGTCTTGCCCGTGCCCGCGGGCCCGGCGGCGAACACGATGTCGTGTTCGCGGATGATCTGCAGAAAGCGGGCTTGCCCGCGCGTCTTCGGCTGCACGGGCTTGCCGTAGCGGTCGATGAGCACGGGCTTCTCTTGCGAGGGGATGAAGGCCTTGGGCTCGGCCTTGCCCTCTTTGGCGCCTTCGCGCGTGTCGGGCTTCGGGTCGCTGAGGTGCAGCAGTTCGTCGACGTAGAACTCCGACAAATGTTGCCCCGTCTTCAGGGTCTCGCGCATTTTCACCAGCGTGGCGATCGCTTTTTCGGCAGCGGTCTCATTGCCTGCCTGCACGGTCACGCCGGCGTTGCGCGTCAGCAGGCGCACGCCGAGGGCGTTCTCGATGCGGACGAAATACTGTTCCGAATCGCCGCCGAGCATGGTTTTCTCGGCGTCGGATGCGGCGAAGGTCAGGGTGTGCTGGTTGGCGGGCATGCGCGGGATCCCTCCTCGTCCTGTTTGTCCCAAGTATACATGATGCGCGGCGCGGGTTTTGGTCGAAGGGGGAGAGGGCGAAAAAAGACTTTCGGCCCGCCGCACGAACCATCGGCGCGGCGGGGGCGGGAGCCTCCCGCCGCGTTCCGGTCGCCGCCGTCCGGCGACCGGGGAAACGGCGCGGGAGTTTCGTCCGGGCCGACCTCCCCCCTTTACAGAAACGGTTCGGTCCAGATTACTTTTAATGCGGACGCGATGCTCTCCGACACTGTCGGTCACGTGACGCGCCTTCACACCCAACCAAACCAAGCCGCGAGCCCGAATCGAAAACTGGAACCGGATCAAGTCCTGAACACGTCCGACATCCCCGACCTTCCCGCAACCTCCGCTTCGATTCCCCGCCGCGCCCCCACCACACCCATGCAAACGGATCTCCGTTCCATCATCGAAGCCATCGAGGGAACCCTCGTCGGCGAAGAGCTGATTCATGACAGTGTCGACTTCGCCTACACCGGCGTCGACCCCAATGCGCTCACGGATGATTACACGAACGTGCTGCTGGTGACCAATCTGGTGCACACCCGGCTGATGCAGGTGGCCGAGGAGGTGGACATCGTGTCGATCCTGTTCACCAACGCGCACGTGCCGCCCGAGAAGGTGAAGAAGCGCGCGGCGGAACTCGAGATCGACATGATCACCACGGCGCTGACGCTCGAGGAGGTTTCGCGACGCCTGAAGGCGCAGTTCGGCGACACGCTCGACGTGAAGGCGACGCTGATTCCGCGATAAACCGGCTTGCGGTCTTATGCATTCCAAGGCGCTCCGGGATTCCGGGGCGCTTTTCTTTTACTTTCCGGGACGCCATGAATTTTATGCCACGCCTGATCCCCCTGCTGTGTCTTGGCGCGATGACCGCATGGGGGGCCCCGGCGGAATCCACCGGCGTCGTGTTTTTCGACCTGCGCGCGGCGGCGACCGCCGACGATTTCCAAACCGGCGGACGTGTCGGTGTGGGTACCTCGTCACGCGTCGGTTGGGATTTCTTTTTCGATTTGGAAATGAGGCCGTATCGCAGGGCCGTGCGGGTGCGCGAGAGCGAGACCTTGGAATACCAGTTCCGCGAGGAACGCCTGACGCTTGGTCCGGGCGTGCTGGCGCGGATACCCCTCGTCTACGGTCCGTCCGAAAAGCCGAGCGTCGTTTATACGGTAGGCGGTGGGGTGGGGTTGTCGCCGGCATGGTATCGCGGGTCAAATCGTGAGGCACCTTCCAGCGGACTGGGATGGCTGGAATCCGGATTCCGGTTTTCGTCGGCATCCGGATTTGATTGGGGAGTGGCGTACCAGTATTTCCCGTTGCCGGGGGTTTCGAATCACCGGGTGGCATTCGGCTTGGGATTCAGGTTGGGCGGATCCGAATGATGACCGCACTTCTCAGGCCATCATTCGCAACACGGGCGGCGCTAGTCCTCGCCTCCGTCGTACTTGCGGGGTGTCTGGACGAGGACGAAGATGCCTACGAATGTGAACCGACGCCGCTTCTGTGCACACGCTATGCGCCCTCGTCCGCCGACTTGACGGTTCAGGTCGGCGGCGGAAATCTTCAGGAGATCAAAGTGTACCGGGGTCCTTCCTACGAGGATGGGACGCTGGTCTGGAGCGGATTTTCCGGGACGACCTTGCGATTGCCGCTGGGTGAATATTCCGCGACGGCGACGTACCTCCTGGACGGAAAAACCATCGTCGCCGTGGATGGTGACGAGCTGGGTTACACCTCGGAGGATTACTGCACCGGGACGTGTTACGAGGAGGACGACGGGATGGTGGATCTCAGGTTGGAGGAATAAAAAAGGGCGATGCCTCGGCATCGCCCCTCGTCGTCCGGTCATGGGTTGTAGTCAGGGGGACCAATTGGTCGCCCCTACGCGGCATCCGCCTTCAACTGCGCCACCACCTTCGGGTCGATCTGGATGTGCAGCTCCTTGAGCTGCTTCTCCAGCACTTCCGACGGCGCGCCCATCATCAGGTCCTGGGCCTTCTGGTTCATGGGGAAGGCGATCACCTCGCGGATGCTCTCCTCCTGCGCCAGCAGCATCACCATGCGGTCGACGCCCGGGGCGATGCCGCCGTGGGGCGGCGCGCCGAGCTTGAACGCGTTGATCATGCCGCCGAACTTTTCCTCCACCACCTCGGGGCCGTACCCGGCGATCTCGAACGCCTTGTACATCACCTCGGGTTTGTGGTTGCGGATCGCGCCCGACGACAACTCGATGCCGTTGCACACGATGTCGTACTGGTAGGCGAGGATGTCGAGCGGGTTCTTGGTGAGCAGCGCCTCCATGCCGCCCTGCGGCATCGAGAACGGATTGTGCGAGAACGCGACCTGGTTGGTCTCTTCGTCGAGCTCGAACATGGGGAAGTCCACGATCCAGCAGAAGCGGAACACATCCTTCTCCACGCGGTCGAGGTCGCGGCCGAGCTTGACGCGCAACTGGCCCGCGATCTTGGCGGCCACAGCCTCCTTGTCGCAGACAAAAAACACCGCGTCGCCCGGCTCCGCCGCGCACTGGGCGCGCAGGGTTTCGAGCTGCTCGGGCGTGAGGAACTTGGCGATGGGGCCCTTGACCCCTTCCGCACTGTACACGAGGTAGGCCAGGCCCTTGGCACCGAGGCCCTGGGCGAAGTCGCCGAGCTTGTCGTAAAAGCTGCGCGGCTGCGAGGCGATGTCCTTCACCGGAATGGCGCGCACCACGGCGCCCGACTTCACCGCGTTCGCGAACGCGCCGAACCCGCTGTCCTTGAACACGTCGGACACGTCGCGGATTTCAATGGGGATGCGCAGGTCGGGCTTGTCGGAGCCGTACTTCAGCATCGACTCGCGATAGGGAATGCGGACGAAGGGCGTGAAGCCCTTGCCTTCGTCGATCCGCCAGTTCGAGAACTCGGCGAAGGTGCCGTACACGACCTGCTCCACCGCGGCGAACACGTCGTCCTGCGTCACGTAGCTCATCTCGATGTCGAGCTGGTAGAACTCGCCGGGCGAACGGTCGGCGCGGGCGTCCTCATCGCGGAAGCAGGGCGCGATCTGGAAGTAGCGGTCGAAGCCGGCGACCATGAGCAGCTGCTTGAACTGCTGGGGGGCCTGCGGCAGGGCGTAAAAGCGCCCCGGATGAATGCGGCTGGGCACCAGAAAGTCGCGGGCGCCCTCGGGCGAGCTCGAGGTCAGAATGGGAGTCTGAAACTCCATGAAGCCCTGCTCCGTCATGCGGCGGCGCAGCGAGGCGATGATCTGCGAACGCAGCACGATGTTGCGGTGCAGCTTTTCGCGGCGCAGGTCGAGGAACCGGTACCGCAGGCGCAGCTCTTCGGGGCCGCCGTCCTTGTCGTCCACCAGAAACGGCAGGGGTTCGGCCAGCGACTGAATCTCGAATTCGTCCACGACGATTTCGACCTCGCCGGTGGGCATGGCCGGGTTGATGGTGTTCGGTTCGCGGGCCACCACGTGACCCGTGACGGTGATGACGCTCTCGTACTTGAGGCGGGTGGCGGAATCGAAGAACGCGCGTTCAGGGTGGAACACCAGCTGAGAGACCCCGTAATGGTCGCGCAGGTCGATGAACAGGAAGTGGCCATGGTCGCGGCGGCGGAAAACCCAGCCCGAAAGCTTCACGGTTTGGCCGACGTGTTCCTTGCGGAGCGCGCCGCAGGTATGAGAGCGATAGATGTGCATGCGGATTCCGGGTGTTTAGAGGGGGACAATTTAGATATGCGGGAGGGGGAGGAAGGGCCAAAACACGGCGAGACCCGGCCTCGACCCCTCTGATTCCGGCTGATTTCCCGCAAAACCCTCTTGAAATCCGGTGTGCGACCGGGGTTTTTCTAACATCTTTCCCGGATCCGCGGCGTTTCCGTCGCCCCGATTCGCCCGAAGTCCGCCGCAAACCGACCTCACCCGACGACGCCACGCAAGAGCGCAATTCCACAACCCGGCGGTCATCCCCACCCCCATGACATTTCTCGACATCCTTGGCTGGGAAAGCCTCGTCATCCTGCTTTTGATTCTGGCCAACGGCGTTTTCTCGATGTCCGAAATCGCGCTGGTGTCCAGCCGCAAGGCGCGCCTGCAGCAAATGGCCGACGACGGGGACGAAAAGGCCCGCGCAGCGGTCGATCTCATCGCCGACCCGGGGCGTTTTCTGGCGACCGTGCAGGTGGGCATCACGCTCGTGGGCACTTTGGCGGGCGCCTACGGCGGCGTCGCCATCGCCGAAAAGCTTGCGGTGCCGCTTGCGGGCATCCCCCTGATCGCCGCGTACGCGCATGCGGCCTCGCTGATCCTGGTCGTGGTCTTCGTCACGTACTTCCAGGTCGTGCTCGGGGAGCTGGTTCCCAAAGCGCTGGCCCTTCGGCACGCCGAGCCGATTTCGCGTCAGGTGGCGGGGTTCATGGCGGGCCTCAGCCGCGCGGCGGGCCCCGTTGTGCAGTTCCTGAACCTTTCGACCAAGGCTTTGCTGCGCCTGTTCGGCATCAGGGCGCAGGAGGAAACGCCGGTCACCGAAGAGGAGATCGCCCTCATGCTCACGCAGGGCACCAAGGCCGGTCTGTATCACGAGAGCCAGCAGGAGATGATGGAGAGCGTGATCGGCATGGGGGAACGGCGCATCACCGCCCTCATGACGCCGCGTCCCGATGTGGAGTGGCTCGATTCCACCGCCGACCTCGCGGAGATCCGCGCCAAGCTGGTGGAGCACCCCTACTCGCGCTTTCCGGTGTTCCGCGGCGGCTTCGACGATCTGGTGGGCGTGGTCCACGCCAAGGATCTGTTGGCGCGATCGCTGGCCGGGCAATCCCTCGACCTGGAGTCGATGGTGCGCCCCGTGCCTGTGATCCCCGCGTCGGTGGACGTGCTCAAGGCGCTGGAAACCTTCCGGTCCTCGGGCGCGACACTGGCGCTGGTGTCGGATGAGTACGGCAGCATCCAGGGGCTGGTGACGCTCGACGACGTGCTGCGCGACATCCTCGGCGATGTGGCCACGGCGCAGGCCCACGCGGGCGACGAACCCGACGCCGTGCAGCGCGCCGACGGGTCGTGGCTTGCCGAAGGCACCATGCCCGTGGACGACGTCAAGGACCTTCTCGACCTCAAGAGCCTGCATGAAGGCGATGTGGAGGACGACTCGCAGACTTTGGGCGGCTTCGTGATGGCGCACCTCGGCCGCATCCCGCGCGCGGGCGAGGTCTTCGAAAGCGCCGGTTGGCGCTACGAGGTGATGGACATGGACGGCCATCGGGTGGACAAGGTGCTGATTTCCAAGGTCGAACAAGACAGTGATGAAATCAGAAATCAAAAATCAGAAACCAAAAAATGACGCGAACACCGAATCCGGAAAGTGGCGCGATCCTGTTGAATGAAAACCATGCTTCGGGCCTGTCGAACGGGTCTTTGGTTCGAATAAAGTGTCAGCTCCACTCGACGCAGTGTTCTGCGTTCTTTCTGATTTTTGATTTCTGATTTCATATTTTCCCCCCATGGTTCCCCGCTTTCTCACGCGCCCTGTCGTCCCCGCCCTGTTGATTTCAGGTGGGGTGTTCGTCGTGGTGTTCGCCATCGCCGATTTCGTGGTGATGCCGTGGGCCGCCGGCAAGTACAGGCCGGTCTCCACGGTTCCCTATGTGGTGGGGCAGGATTCCGCCGCGGCGGCCGAGGCCCTGCGCGCGCGCGGTTTGGTTCTGATGATCGACAGCGCCGGCGAGAACAGCCGCACCGTTCCGGCAGGGCGCATTCTGGTTCAAACCCCCGATTCCGGCTCGGTCGTCAAGCAAGGACGCCGGGTGTGGGTGACCCTGAGCCTTGGCCGCGAGCGCGTGATCAACCCGGCGCGCGGCTACGGGGCCGACAGGGCCGCGCGATGAACCGGCCCCGGTTCCCGCGCTTTCACGCTCTCCCGCGCTTCGCGGCGCTCGCCCTGACGTTCGGCCTTGTCGCTATCGAAGCCGCCTCCGCGGTCGCCCCGGACCCGCGCGCCCGAACGCCGGAAGAGGTCGCCGCGGCCCGCGAATATTTCCTGATGGCCCGCGAGTCGGAGCGGCTCGGCGACCGCGAGGCGGCGCTCTCCTGGTACGCGCTCGCGTTTCGTCACGACGCGCAAAGCCGTGACCTGTGCTTCCTGTACCTCGAGCGCCTGAAGGACGCCGGCGCGGTGGATTCGGCCGTGGCGACCGCGCGCGCGTGCGAAACCCTGGTCGCCGACACCGCCCGCGCGCCGCTGACGCTCGCCGAACGCAAGCTTCTCGGCGAGGTGGCGCTGCGCGCCGAAGACGGCGACGCCGCCCTGCGCCATTACCGCGAAGCCTGGAAGCTCGACGAGGACGACGGCGACGTGCTGTACGTGCTGGCCGGGCTGTATGAGGAGGTGGGAGATTGGGAGGGCCACGCCGAGGTGCTCCGCCGCTTGTTGCCGCGGCTCGATTACCCCCCGCGCCTGATGGAGCGATTGGCGCGCACCTACGCGCGCCTCGATCGCCCCGAGGCGATCGTCCCGGTGCTCGAGGACGCTTGGGATAAAACGCGCTCGCCCCTGTTCGGCATGACGCTCGCGGCCCAATATGAAGCCACGGCCCGCAACCTTTCCCTGTTGCGCGTGGCGCGCGCGCTGGCGGCGCAGGCCGAGGAGCGCGTCGCGGGAAAAAGCGGCGATGACATCGACCGCGAGACCCAAGGTCTGCTCGCGCGCGCCTACGTGCTCGCGGATCGCCCCGACTCAGCGCTCGTCGTCATCGCGCGGCTGCGCGCCCAAGAACCCGACGATCCCGGGCTCCGGGTCATGCAGGTATCCTTGTTGTACGAGCGCGGTCGCTACAAGGAGGCGAAGCCACTTGCCGTCGCGCTTCGCGATGACGCGCCCGACGTCGCCGCGCATCAGCTGCTCGCGGGCTCGGTGCTCATGGAACTGCGCGCCAAGCCCAAGGAGATCCGGGCGTCCCTCGCGCGCGCGCGGGAGTTGTCGCCCCTTTTGCCCGATGTGCGCGCGCGCCAGGCCTACGCCGAGTACGCGCTCGCCTCCAGGGGGTCAGAGGCTCATCGCCTCGCGGCGCAACGCGCGGACTCGTTGCTGGCGTTGCCCCCCGGCTCACGCGCGGCCTCCGCGTCCACCGTGGAGACCGGCGACACGCTCGATGAGGATCGCCGCCTGTTGCTCGAGGGGTTGGCCCATGCGCGCCTGGGACAGGAGCTCGCGCCGCGGGAACCCGGTCAGCGACCCTCCGTGCATTCCGATTCGGTTCTGGCGCGGCGTCACCGCCTGGAAGCCCTGCGGCGTTACGAGGCCATCCTCGCCAAAAACTCCGCGCATCGCGCGGCGCTCTTCGAGGCGGGAGCGCTGAGCGAACGCCTGGGTGACCACGCGCGCGCCTTGGCCCATTTGCGCCGACTGGTGGCGCGTGACACGCTGCACGCCACCGGCATGAACTATCTCGCCTACACGCTCATCGAACGGGATACCGTGACGGCGGCGGACCTCGCCGAGTCCGACACCTTGCTCACGCGCGCCCTCGCGCTCGACCCCGAGAACGGCGCCTTCCTCGACTCGCGCGGGTGGTGGCATTTCCGCAACGCCCAAAGCGGCGCGGTCGGCGGATACGACAGCGCGGTGGTCTGGTTGCAGGCGGCCGCCGACGCCGTGCCCGACGACCCCGCCGTGCTCGATCATCTGGCGCAGGCGCAAGCGGCCTCAGGGCAGGGGAGCGCGGCCTGTGAAACCCGTGTCCGACTCCTCGCCGTGGCCCCCTCGTTTCCGGGCGCGCGCGAGGGCGTCAAGGCGTGCCGGTCGACCGGCGAGGCCGCATCCTCAAAGGTCGCGCGGTGAAGCGCTTCATCGCGCGGCCGGCCCTCGCGGCGGCGCTTTTGTCCCCCCTTCTTTTCACTGGGTGCGCGGCGCCGCTGAAGGACCCGTGGGGCCTCGCCGCCTTGCGCGGCGAAGCGTCCGCGGCGGCCGCGCCCCGTCTGGTGCAGGCCGACCTCGATGTGCGCGTCGAAGCGCCTGGCACGCCGCCCGTCGGCGCGCGCTTTTACGCCGAGCCGGGGCGCCGGTACCGCCTCGACGTCGCCGGATTTCTGACGCCCGTGGCCGCCACGTGGTTCTGGCGTGACGGTGGCTGGCTGCTGGTGCGTCACGACACCCGCGAGGTCGTCACGGGTACGGGAACCTCCCTTGTGCTTCAGGGTGCCGCGCCGCTGGTCATTCCCGATGTGCACGCCATCCTCGGGTTTTTGTGGGGGGCGCCTTTGCCGGGGTTCTCCGGTCGAGCCGACAGTGTCGCCGCGGACGGCAGCGGCATCGTGTGGTGGCGCAGCGGGGGGGTGTCCTGGACCGGGCGTTTCGACGCCCGTACGGGGTTGTGCCGGGAGGTTTCCTCCGAGGCGGTCACCATGCAGTATTTCCGCCACGGGGTGCGGGGAGGGAGGGTGATCCCCGGCGAGATCCGTGTGTTCATGGCCGGCGAGAAGGTTTTGACACTCGAGGTTCGCGATCTGATTTCCGATCCGGTCTGGAAAAAAGACCCTCTTGTTCTGACCATTCCGGCGGGATACGACACCGCTCCAGGACGCCCCTGATTTTTTGGGGAGCGCTTCGGCTCCCTTGCCGTCATCCCCGACCCGATTTAACTTTGCTCACCTGCGTGGTGGACGTAGCTCAGTTGGTAGAGCAGCGGTTTGTGGTACCGCTGGCCGGGGGTTCAAGTCCCCTCGTTCACCCCGCTAATCTTTTTCGCGAACCTTCGTTTCGCGCCTCGTGCCCTCGGACTCGCGGCACTATTCCGCACCATTCCGCACCATTCCGCACTAATCCGCACTTTTCCCCCTCGACGCGCCGCTCGCCGGGCTGTTTGGCCGTGATTCTCCCTCCGGGAGGGCGCCCCTTGTCCGCGGCCGTGACGTACGCTCACCCCCTGCGGAACCCCTGCGCGTTCCGTTGCCCGCACCGATGTTTTCCGTTCAGACCCGAAAGCGATTTTTCGAAAAAAACGCAGGTGGGATGTTATCGGAAATGCCTGAAAAACCACCCCTTTTCTGGACGACGTTCGGCCGGGTCGCCGCTCCGCGCTTCGTGCTGGCCATCCGGTGCGCGCCGAATGTCTGAAACAGGCCTTAAAATCGCGTCGAATCCACAATTTCATTCGGTGACGATCGCTTCGAGAAAGCCCCTGTCGTTCGAGTCAGTTCCCGCAACCGTTATCTCATTTTCAATCCCGGGCGGAGAGGTCAAAAGACACCAAGGGCGCGAGTTATATTTCGTTCAGATGCAAAATGAACTGTCGAAAGCGGCTGTCGCCAAGGTTGGAACGGGAGGGCGGCCCGCCTTTCCGGGTTCGTTGATCCGGGTTAACGGTCTGGGGAAAACGGAGGCTACATGCTCTCATTGATCCTGCTTCTCGCAGGGGCGGCGGCATTGTCCATCCTGCTCCTCGGCATTCTGATCCGCACGCCTCTGGCCCGGCACTTCGCCGACCTGCCGGGGCACCGCAAGGTGCACAACACCGTGATTCCCCGCCTCGGCGGCACCGGCATCGTGCTGACCTTTCTGGTTCTTCTCACCATCGCCCAGGTGTTCGAACTGTGGGACCCCAGCGCGAAGTTTCTCCTTTCGATCGTGTTCGCGAGCCTGTTCCTGCTGATCGCGGGAACGCTTGACGACGTCTTCACGCTGGGTTACAAGGCCAAGTTCCTTCTGCAATTCCTCCTGGCCGGAGTGATCGTCAGCGTCTTCGGCTTGTCCTTTGAAAAGGTCTCCCTGTTCGGGCAGGAGTGGCCTCTGTACGGCATGGGCATGGTCGTCTCGATTTTTTGGTTGGTCGGTCTGATGAACGCCGTCAACATCATCGACGGGATCGACGGTCTTGCGGCGAGCGTGTCGCTCGCCGGATTCGTGGGCGTGGGCGCCCTCGCGTTCGCCGCCGGCGCCCCCAACCCTGTGGGCGTGTGCGTCGCGCTGTCCGGCGCCACCATCGGCTTCCTTTATTACAACTTCCAGCGCCGCCGCAAGGTGTTGCTGGGCGATACGGGGTCCCAGTTCCTCGGCGTGATGCTCGGCATCCTGACCCTGCGCATTCACGGCCTCCCCAACGTCGGCAACAGCATCCTGATTCCGTTGCTGCTCGCGGGTTATCCGATCCTCGATCTCGGCGTGGCCATGATCCGCCGGTTCCTGCAGGTGCGCAACCGCGCGCTGGGGCAGCGCGTCACGCGCATGTTCCATGCCGACAACGAGCATCTGCACCACCGTTTGGTTTACGCGGGGCTCACCCATGTCCAGGCCACCTTGCTCTTGCTGGTGCTGGCTTCCGGGTTCACCGCCACCGCGGTCGTGCTGCCCCACGTCTCCTGGGCTTGGGAGCTCACCATCGTCTCGTACCTGACGCTGGCGGTGCTCTTTTTGCTCAACCGTCTGGGCGTGCTGCAGCGCAGGGCGGTTCAGCGGGCTCTGCGCACCTGGGCCCTGGGTTCGCCCTCGGTGGATTCGGGACGGCTTGCCCTGCGGTACAACCGGTACTACGAACTGTTCAATGTCAGTGAACTGGGCGCTCCGTCGGTCGGCGCGGGGAGCCCGTCCGCGCGCGTCGCGCCGCTTGCCGAGACGACCGTGGCGTCCTTCGAGACTCCCGGAGCCGTCGGCGGGGCGGCTCCGCAGGTTCTGAACGGAAAGTTCTGACGAATGTCCGACGCAGACCCCAAACGGAACCGAGCCCTTCTCATCGGTCGGCGCGTCTTGGACGACGAACTGCGCAATGTTTTGCACGGTTATGGCTACATGGTTGAACACAGCCGGACGCGCCTCGACGGTATCCGCAAGTTCCGCTCCCAGCGTCAATCGCTCGTGATCATCGACATCGAAGCCGTGAACGGATTTCCCGAACGGCTGTTCCGCTTTTTCAGGCTTGTGCGCGAAAATGCCATTGTTTTGGTCGCCTCGGGCCCGCAACAATCGGACGCATCCCGCTATCTGTTGTGGGGAGCGCACGATATCCTCAGCCTTCCCCTCAAGCGCGAAGCGCTCAACTTCACCTTGAGTCGGACCTCGGCCTACCACCGTGCCCTGGTGCGGGCGACCTTCTACCGCAATGCGGGGTGGTTCGTGTTGGCGATGCTTCCGCTTTGGGGAGCGCTGATTTACTTCACGCTCCTTCGTTGAGCCCCGCCTGCCGTTTAGATAAACCTCTCGGCCCACGGGATGAATTTCATATTTTCCTCCCGTCTGTTCCGCGCGAAGGGCGGCGGAACACGATTCACCGGTGACGTCGACTGTCGGCATCACAGGATCCCGCAGGCCGGGAGACAGGAGTTTCGCCTGAAAATGTTCAAAATCCTCCCGATCCTCATCGTTGCGTCCTCCGCAATGGCGCAATCCCCCACGCCGCAGCAGATTCAGGAAGCGGCGCGCGCGGTGCAGTCCGGGGTCAAGGTCACGCCGGAAATGATCGATGCCGCGAAGCAGCAGTTTCCGGACCTCAAGGACGTTCCGGCGACGGAGATTCAAAAGCGGGTCGCGGAAGAGCAAAACAAACCCGCGGCCGCGGATGCCGCGCCTGCGGCCACCGAAGCCGCCCCGGATGAGGACGGCCTCGAGTCGGACGTCGTGCGCCGTAAAGGACGGGCCGCCGGACTCGCGCCCGCGGCGCTGACGAGGGAAGGACGTTTTCCGTCGAATCTGGAGCGCTTCGGAGCGTCGTTTTTCGGAAACTCCGACGGCGCGGGCCTCACCGCGAACGCGCCCCCGCTCCCCGACTACATCCTTTCCACCGGCGATGAAATCCAGATCTCCATGTGGGGCCGGGAAACCCGCACCAGCTCGCAGACCATCGACAACGAGGGAATGCTCCACTTTCCGCCTTTGGCGCCCATGCGCCTGTCGGGCATGCGTTTCTCGGCGGCGCAACAGCTGCTCACCAAGGAGCTTCAAAAAATCCAGGGCGTGACGGCGTCCGTCAGCATGGGTCGTTTGCGCAGCATCCGCGTCATGGTGCTGGGCGAGGCGGCGCGGCCCGGTTCGTTCACGCTCCCGGCCGGTTCGACGGTCACCTCCGCCATTTTCCGGAGCGGCGGCGTCAGCCCGATCGGCAGCCTGCGCGCGATCGAGGTCCGCCGCAACGGCGCCGTGATCGCCAAGGTCGACCTTTACGACATGCTGATCAAAGGCACCAGCAAGGGCGATCTGCAACTGCTGCCCGGCGACGTGCTGTTCATTCCCCTCGCGGGCCCGCAGGTCGCCGTTCACGGCATGGTGAAGCGCCCCGCGATCTACGAGATCAAGCCGGGCACCAAGGCGCTCGAATCGGTGGAACTGGCCGGCGGCCTCTTGCCGGTCGCGCACAAGGGCCGCATCCGCCTCGACCGCGTGCAGGCGAACAAGCGCAACATCGTTCTCGACGTCGAAATGGACAAGGTCGACCCCAAGTCCAACGTGCGGCTCGAGGATGGCGACGTGCTGTTCATCGACCGCATTCTCGGGAGGGTCGAGGATGTCGTGTATCTCGAGGGCAACGTGAACCGTCCGGGCGTCTACCAGTACAAAAAGGGGATGACGGTCCGTGATCTGATTCCGGGGCTCAAGGACCTGCGCGAGGAAACCTTTTTCGAGTACGCCCACATCCATCGCCCCTCTCCCGATGACGACCGCCCCATCATCCTGAACTTTTCGCTGGCCGATGTGATGACCAAGGGCGCGCGCGTTCCCCTCGAACCCCGCGACAAGGTCACCATCTACAACCGCTACGACCTGGCGGCCCGCCCGAAGCTGACCATTCAGGGCACGGTGAGGTCCCCCGGCGAATTCGCCTACCGCGACGGCATGAGCGTCTCCGACCTCATCATTCTGGCGGGCGGCCTGGGCGACGCGTACCTGCTGCAGGCGCACCTGATACGTCCGCAATACGGCCCGACCGGCGACTCGCTCTACACGCAGCTGATCAAGGTGAACCTCAAAAAGGCGCTGGAGGATCCGCGCGGCCCGGACAACATCGAGCTCAAGCCGTTCGACGTCCTCAAGATCTTCCCCCGCGCGGACTACATGTTCGGCAAACGGATTTCCGTCGCGGGTTCGGTGGGGCGCCCCGGAAGCGTGGAACTCGCCGAAGGCATGGGGCTTCCCGAACTGATCGTGGCGGCGGGAGGGCTGACCAAGAGCAGCTTCAAGTTGAGCGCCGAAATCGTGCGCCGCCACGTCGACAAGGACAGCGTGTACACGCGCACCATCAAGGTGGTGAAGTTCCGCGACATTCTCGAAGGGCGCGATACCCTGACCCTTCAGGACGGCGACGCGCTGTATGTCCGCGACGTGGTTCGCTCGGGCGAATACACCTCCGTGACCCTCAGCGGCCAGTTCGCGTTCCCCGGCACCTACGAGTTCACGCCGGGTGAAAAGCTCAGCAGCGTGATCCGCCGCGCCGGCGGCTTCACCGGCACCGCCTATTTGCGCGGGCTTGTCTTCATGCGGAAATCGGTGCGCGAACAGCAGCTGAAGCACGCCGAAGAGATCGGGCGCCGACTGGAGGACCAGCTTCAAACCCGCCTGCAGCAAACCGTCGGCGAGACGGACCGCATGCTGATCATGGCGGCTCTTGAGAGGCGTCAGCGGCTGATCAATGAAATCCGCAACGCGCCCTACCTGGGCCGCGTGCTGATCCAGGTCGACCGCAACTACAAGTTCCAGAACACCGATTGGGACGTGACGCTCGAGCATGGCGACGAAGTGATCGTGGGCGCGTACCCCAACACGGTTTCGGTTTTGGGCGAAGTCATTTCACCGGTCACGGTGATTTACACTCGTTCCACCAATACCGTGGGCGAACTGCTGGCGCGTGCGGGCGGCGTCTCCGACAACGGGGAGTACAGCAACGCGTTCTACATCAGCCCCGACGGGTCGGTGAGAAGCCCGCAGGCGCTTCCGTGGTACCGGAGCTTCAAGAACCTGTCGGTGGAGCCGGGCGGTACCGTCGTCGTCCCGCCCAAACCTCCCGCCAAGGATTACCTCGAGCTGATCGCCAAGTCCACCGAGATCCTGTTCCAGATGGCGGTGACCGCGGGCGTGATCGTGGCATTGCAGTAGCCCTGCAATGCCGTGCGCACGCCGCCGCGCGCCCTAAACCGTCGTGACCCCGAAGCCCGCGAGTGACGCCTCCCGTGCCGCATAACAACGAACTGCGCCTTCGGGCTTTCGACTTCGCGAAATTTTTTGCGCATCTTGGGTTTTACACCGTCGCCATTCAGACGGTGGGCTTCCTGTCCATGCTCATCAAGTTCCGTTACCTGCAGGCGGAACTGATGGGCGTGCTGGGTTACTTCGTCGCCCTGGCGAACATGCCGCCCGCGTTTTTCGAAAACTTCAGCCGGATGATCGGACGCTTTGTGCCGACCGCCGCTTCGAAGCGCCAGGCGGAAATCATTCTGGTGAGTTTCCTGTGCCAATCCGCGATCCTCGCGGCGTTCGCCGTCGTGACCGCAGGCCTGGTCTGGGGGTTCGAAAGCATGAGGTTTTGGGTCGGTCATGGGATCGACCCCAGGCTGTCGCTCTACATGACGGCGTTCATCGTGCTGCTGGTCCCCCTCAACATGTTGTCCAGCCTGCTTGGAACCTGCGTCAGCGCGTGGCAAAAACTCCGGGCCGTGCTGGTCGTCGACCTCGTGGTCGCGTCCGCCAACCTCGTGGTCACGATCATCGTGTCGCTTTCCGTCGACGACAGAATCACGGGGCTTAAAATCACGGCGTTCTCTACGCTGGTGTCGGCGTCGACCGTAATGCTCATGCGCCTCTTGTTGTTCACCCGGAACGTCGAGGTCGCCGCGCACCTCCGTGCGCTGAGGGTTCGGCAGTGGCCCGACATCACGCGCTCCGTTTACCGCCAATACTTGCGCACGTACACCCTGCCCCTGCAGCTGACGGGCGTCTTTTGGTATCTCACCGAAAACCTCGCGGTGATCCTCTTCGCGCGGGCGGGTCTGATGGCGGAAGCCGGCATCTACAGTCTCATCAACCGCATCTTTTCCGTGCCGCGGAAATTCGTGCCGCAGCTGCTCAGCGCCATCATGCCCCGGCTCGTGATCAGCAAGGAACGCGATCCGGCCGTTTTCGGGCCGAAGTACGTCCTGCTCTCTTGGGGGCAATGGGGCGTGCATGCCGTTTTCGCCTCGGCGTTGCTCGCGGCGCTCCCCCTCATTCAAACCCTGTCGGGGCTTCCGCGCGGAACCTCCGTCCTGGTCCTGTTCGGGGCCTTTTCGTTCAATCTGCTGCTGCACGCCATGGTCACGTCGAACAGCAACCTGATTCTTTTGTCGAGCGACACGCGGTGGGTGCTTTTGACCTCGGGCCTGCGCGCGGTGGTCGTCACGGCCCTGAACGTGACCTTGATTCCGATGTGGCAAACCTACGGCGCGGCGCTGGCGTTTCTCGTATCCTCGACCTTCGTTCTGGGGATGTACCTCTACGAGAACCGCGCTTCGGGCGTATTGGGGGTGCGGGTGAACGCCCGGCAATTCGGCGCGTCGCTCGCTCTGGCGGCCCTGTGGGTTGCGGTCGCCAAGGTGCTGGGCGCCTGGTGATCGGGAAGCCTTCAGGGCCGGGCGGGTGTGGCGGGTTATATTTCGCGCTCAGTCCCAACGAGAGAGGATGACCGGAATGAACCCCGCGCTTGAAAAAATCGTCTTCCTCTGGGTCAACCGTCGCCTGGTCGCCGGGCTCGGGCTCCTGTGCTACGCGCTTTCGCTTGTGGTCATTCTGGTCACCAGCCCGACCTATGTGGCCACCACCACGATTTTTCCCAAGGACGGCAAGGTCGCCGCGGGGGGGCAGTCTTTCCTGTTGGGAGCCGTCGGCCTGGGCGGGCTGCAAAACTCCATGGTGTCGCGCATCGAGGTTTTGTTGAACAGCGAAGAACTCGCGGAGAGCTCCATCGTCAACGACAACCTTCTTCCCGCCTTGTTCGAAGACGAATGGGACTCCGAAAAAAAGGTCTGGGTCGACGGCAAGCCCCCCCGATTGCGCGTCGCGGGCAAACTGGTCTCGCGCATGATGGTGCTCGAGCCCAACACCGCCGGGTACATCAAGGTTTCGGTCGAGGCGGGCTCTCCCGCGTTGGCCAGCCGCGTTCTCGCCGCGCAATTGAAGGCGCTGGAGCGTCGCATCAGATCCGACGCGGAACTCGAACTGAGGAACAATCTCGAATTTTTGAACCTGCAACTGGCCGAGAACATCGACCCCTTGCTGCGCGACAAGATCCTGGGGCTCAAGGCGAGCTACATCGAAAGCGCCGTTTACTCCAACGCCAAGGCGTTCGACGTCTCCGAAACGCCGCGTCCGCCGCTCAAACCCGAGCGGCCGCGCAAGGGATTGTTGGCGATTCTGGCCCTGATCGGCTCGTTCTTCGTCTCTTGCGCGGCCGTGCTCGGCGTGCGGGCGTTTCGCGAAATCCGCCTGGCGATCCAAAGCCCCTGATGTCCGCGGACTGGTCGTGAGCGTGACCGTGTTTTCAGGCGTTCGCCCGCGTTCCGGGTCCTCCGGCCACTGGCTGGTGGCGATGCGTCTTCGCGCGCACGTGACCTTTCTCGCGGGGCTTTTGCGCCGCTACAGACTGTTCGGCGCGCTCTGGATGTCGGGCTGGGCGGCCGCGGGTTTATGGTTCGCCCTCGCGACCCCGCCGCTCTTCGAGGCGGAGACGGTGATCGTGACCCGGGAAGAGCCTTCGCCGCTTTACGCCTACAACACTTCGCCCCCGCGCAACTTCGACAATCGGGCCATGCATCGCGTGCATCTCACCACCATCCTCCGCGAGAACGAGGTGATCCGTCGGGCGCTCGCATCCCTCGACCCGGCCGATGTCCGCCGGCTTGCCGGGCCGCAGCGCGATGCCGGGGAGGATCGGGTCCTCGACCATGTGCGCCGGAAGCTCGTGCGCGTCAGGCCGATGCGCGATTCACCCGCGATCCTTGTGTACGTCCGGGCGGCCGATTCCGCCCTGACCCACAGGTTTTCAACCGCCCTGTTGGGGAGCGCGACCGTGGTCGTGCGCCACGCGCTGCGCGAAACCTCGGCACGGCGGGTTCTGGCGTTGCAGCAGGTTCTGCGGCGCAACGCCGATCCCTCGCTCGAGTCCGGTCTGCTCGCCTCCATCGCCGCGGAGACCGAGAAGTCTCTGTTGATGGGCGGCAACGCGCTTCAGGTGCTCTCCGGACCCGTCGTGAGTGAAAAGCGCGTCGTCCCGAAACGAAAGCTGATCCTATCGCTCTCGCTCACCTTGGGTTTCAGTCTGCTCATGGTGATCCTGCTGGTCGGGGATCGCGCCGCCCGCACGCGTTTTTTAAGCCCGCCCGGCGAAACCGCGGAGCCGGAGGCCCGCCCGCCCGGACCGGTTTCGCCCCTGCGACACGCGGCGGCGATTCTCGCGATGTTCATGGTGCTCTACGTGATCTCGTTCAAGATCGCGCCGTCCCTGACGACCACCCGGATGGCCTTTGTGGCGCTGTCGGTCCTGTTCTTTCTGACGCAGGGCGCGGCCCCCCTGCTCCGGTTCATTGAAAAGCATTTTGTGGTTTTTCTGCTGTACGCGTTTGTGCTCGCTCACGCGGGGGCCGGGTACGTTCTGGGAGTCCGCGAATCCCTGCAGCTTTCCCGCGTCGTGGAATTCGGGTATGTCGGCCTGTTCATCCCGTTCCTGTTTCTCGGGATCACGGGGTACGACTGGCGGAGGTTTCACAAATGCGTCATGGTGGCCGTGCTGGCCCAGTCGGTCATGCACGTGATCAGTTTTCTTTCGGCGGGATTCCGTCACTTCGTGGATACGCACCTTTCCCGGCTCGGAAACTACGACCTGACCTACGCCATCGTGCCGCCGGGGTTCTCCAACGGGGCGGCGGCCACGTTTTCCGTGGTGCAGGCGCTCGGCCTGATCTCGACGCTCATCACCTTGAGACACGCGCGCTCGCTGCGGATGGCCTTCCTGTGCGCGGTGGCGGCCACGTTGATGCTCGTGTCCGCGGGCGTGGCCGGTCGTACCGGCATGTTGGTCGCCTTGATGATGATGGGCGTCTTCGCGTGGCGCAGCGGCATGGGGGTGCGCCTCGCGGTGGCGTCCGCGTTGGGCGTCATCGTCACCCTGTTCGTCGTGTTCATCGACGACATCAAGGTGCTGGTCAGCCTTTTCGGGGACGACCTCGACTGGCAGCTGAACAGCATTCTGAAGCGATCCTTCGAAATCTTCAAGCTGGGCGGAAGCACAAACTCGTTGCAGGAGCTTGCGGGCATGTTCATTCCGCCGCTCGGGTACGAGACGTTTTTCGGCAGCGGCGTGGTGAGGACCGTGTTCGGCGCGCGTCACGATTCAGGCTACGTGCAGACCTATTCCGCGTTGGGCCTGCCCATGGCCGCCTTGTTCTACGGCATGATTTTGGTTTACGTCATGCGGTTGCGCGTCGCGATCCCCGAGCGGACGGGTCGCGAGGTGTGGTTGTTCGCCTGGTTGATACCCCTCATGTTCCTGCTCGAGGTGAAGGAGCCGTTCATCACCCAGGCCGTCACCTTTTACACGGCCGCCAGCCTGCTGGCCTGCGCCACGCCCGGCCGAGAGGGGCGGACGGCGTGAGGATCACCTACTTCGCCAACGGGTCCATCCCGTCGCGCTCGGCCAACAGCGTGCACATCATGAAAATGTGCGAAGCGCTCGGCGACGAGGGGCATGCGGTCACGCTCCGCGTGCCCGATCAGGGGCCGGCGGAGTTGCGGGGCGCGGATCCGTTCGCATGGTACGGGGTGCGCTCCGTCTTCAGGCTCCGCAAGGCGCGCTGGATGCCGCGTCACCCGCAGGGCGTCGTCGATCTGCTTTGGGTTTTGCTCTCGGCCCTTCTCATCCGCTGCGTCGATCGGGCGCAGGTCTGCGTCACCCGCAACCCTTGGGCGGGCTTCCTGTTCCCACGGCTCGGCATCGTCACCATTCTGGAGCTGCACGGGCCGATCGCCACGCAGGGCTGGCTGGGGCGGCTCTACCGCCGGTTCCAGGCGTTTCGGCATCCGAACCTCATGCGCCTTGTGGTCATCTCGGAGGCCCTGGGCGCCCGCTACCGCGCCGCCGGCGCGCCCGAAGGGATCATCCGCGTGCTGCGCGACGCCGTGGACGCGGAGAAATATCCCGAACCCGTTTACCCGGAGCGCCGCGAGCGGCTGCGCGTTGGATACGTCGGCAGCCTCAACGACGGCAAGGGCATGGAGATCCTCATCGCGCTCGCCGCGCGCGACGGAGGCAACGAGTACCACGTGTACGGCGGCTCCCCGGCCGACGTGGCGCGCTGGCGCGGCGCGCCCGCGACGCCCGCCAATGTGATCCTGCACGGCCATATCCCCAACGCCGAAGTTCCCGCCGTGCTGGGTGGGTTCGACGTGGCGCTGATGCCCTACCTCACGCGGGTTTCCGTGAGCGGCAACTACGGCGACGTGGCCGCGTGGATGTCGCCCCTCAAGATGTTCGAGTACATGGCGGCGGGGCGGGCCATCGTCTGCTCCGATCTTCCGGTGCTGCGCGAGGTGCTGGAGCACGAGCGCACCGCCTTGCTGGCGGCCCCTGAAGACATCGCCGCGTGGGCGGCCGCCGTGGCGCGGCTGGCGGACCCGGCCTTGCGGGCGCGCCTCGGGCGCGCCGCGCGCGAACGGGCCGTTCGCGAGTTCTCGTGGCGGTACAGGGCAAAACGTATTTTGGCGCAGGATTGACGGTCATGGATCCGGGAACGGCACGGCCGCCAACGGCTCCGCCACGTCGGGGAACACGCATGGGCACGATGGATTCTTTTTGGGACGAGCGCTGGCGCGGCGGGCAGGATGTTCATCCCAAGCACCGCAATGCCGCCCGTTTGCTGCAACCCGGTGATCGCGGCCGCGGCATCGGCGATTTCGGCTGCGGCCCGGGGGTGTTCCTCGATCTGCTTGTGGACGCGGGGTTCCCGGCCGAGACCTTGCAGGGCGTCGATGTCAGCGCCGAGGCGATCGCGGCCCTCCGGGCCAAAGGTCTCAGGGCCTTTCACGGTTCGTTCGCCGACTTTCCCGGCCGCGTCGACATCGCGGTTTTCATCGACGTGCTGGAGCACGTGTTCGATCCCGACGCCTTCTTCGCATGGTTGCGCGGCGCGGCCGACGAAGCCGTGATCGCCGTCCCCAACTTCAGCTCGTGGACCCAGCGCCTCGAAATGCTCGCCGGCAAGGTTCCTTTTCAGAACAAGGTGAACCGGGGCGGTCACGTCTTCTTCACCAACGACGCCGTTTTACGGAAATATTTCAAACGTCACGGTTTCATCGTGGTTCGCTGTTCCCACCTTTACCGGGGCTCGGGCCGGGGACTCGCGGGCCGCATGGCGGCCGCCGCGCAGTCGATCCGCCCCTCGCTGTTCGCCACCGGGCTCGCCTACAGGATCAAACGCGCATGAAACCAAGGCTGTGCGTGTTCTTTCCGTCCATCGAACCGGGCGGCCTCGAGCGCGCGGTGATGCGCCTGTGCGCCGCGCTGGCGGACCGCGGCTTCGACGTCGAGGTCGCGTACGTGCGCTCCCACACCGCGGGAAACGACCTGTGGGATCCGCGCGTCACGCTCACGCGCCTTTCTCCCTTCTGGCCGCGGGCGCGTGGGCGCGGCGCCACCGCGCTCGCCCTGCTCCCCGGGCTCGCCGCCCGGTGGGCCTCACGCCGTCCCGATTGCGTGCTGACCGTGCAGTCGTCCCTGTTCTGCATTCCCCTGGCCGCCGCCTTCGGCATTCCCGTCATTCACCGCGAAAGCTCCAACAGCCTGGAGGCCATGGGGCGTCACGGAGGCGTGTGGAAACGCGGGTTGGTGTTGTGGGGTAAATCCGTGGTCTACCGGGCGTGCGCCTTCGTGGTGGCCAACTCATCGGGGGCCGCCGACTCGGCACGGGCGTTGACCGGGTTGTCCGGGGCGCGCGTGCGCACGATCCCCAACGCCGTGGACGCGGAAGCCTTGCACCGCGCCGCCGCCGAACCGGTGGACGACGGGATCGCCGCCGCCTGGCTGGCGGACCCCGGGCTCGCCGTGATCGCGTGGGTGGGCCGCCTGTCGTGGGAAAAGGACGCGGCCACCATGCTGCGCGCCTTCGCGCGCATGGAGGAACCCTCGGCGCGCCTGGTGCTCGCGGGCGGCGGCCGCGACCGCGCGGCCCTGGAGGACCTTGCGGCCTCGCTCGGCGTCGCGGCGCGCGTCCGCTTCACCGGCGCCCTCGCCAACCCGCACGCGCTGATGGCGCGCGCGCGCGCCTACGCGCTCACCTCGCTGTACGAAGGTCTTCCCAACGCCTTGCTGGAAGCCGCCGCGCTCGGCGTCCCCGCGGTCTCCACCGACTGCCCCACCGGCCCGCGCGAAATTCTGCGTGACGGCGCGGGCGGCCTGCTCGTGCCCGTCGGAGACGATGAAACGCTCGCGTCCGCGCTGACTTTCATTCTGCGGAATCGGCATGCTGCGCAAGAACGTGCGCAGTGCGCGCGCGATGGCATGCATCGCTTTCACCCCGCGACCGTGGGGGGACAATACGCCCGACTTATATTGGACGCCATGCGCGGGATCGAATTCCGATGAGCCCTGGCTCCCTGGGCGCGTGGGCGCGCCGCACCGCGATCCGCGCGGCGTCGGCCCTGCGGCCGCAGCGGTTTCCCGCCGCGCTGACCTACCATGCGGTCGCGGATGAGGGACCGTCGTTTCGCGTGGGCCGCCGCGCGTTCCTCGCCCAGATGGATGCCATCCGCCGCGCGCCCCTGGTGCCGCTCGAGGCGGCTCTCGAACCCGGGTTGCTTCGCGATGACGCCATCGCGGTCACCTTCGACGACGGCTATCTCGACAACTACACGTTTGCCATTCCGGCTTGCGTGGAACGCGGCATTCCCGTCACGCTGTTCGTGGCCTGGGAGCCTCTGGGCAGCACCGCCTTCCGCGGCGGGCTTCCCATGATGACGCGCCAACACGTGCGCGAACTCGCGGCTCTGCCGGGGGTGACCATCGGGTCGCATACGCTGACGCACCCCAAGCTTCCGCGGCTCTCCCCGGAGGCGCAGCGCGCGGAACTCGTCGGATCGCGCGCGGTGCTGGAGGACTGGTTGGGGCGCCGCGTCGACTGCTTCTGCTACCCCTTCGGCCATCACGATGACGGAACCGTCGCCCTGACGCGCGCGGCCGGGTACAAGCTCGCCGTCACCACCAAAGTGGGGTCCCTGCGGGCTTCCGATCCGTTCCGCATTCCGCGGGTGCCGGTCAATCTGTTTTCGGATCCTGTGTTCGGGGCGACGATGACGCGGGGTTATCTGGGCTACGCGCGGTTTTTCGGAAAGACGTGAAAGGGGCGCGGCGATGAAGGACATGAGCTTGCTGCGCGCGCATGCCGTCCGCCGTTTACGGGCCTTTGCGGCGTCTCTGCCCGCCGGCCTGCGCGTCGCCGAACTGGGCGGGCGCCAAAAGTGCGAGCACGCCCGCTTGTTCGGCGACCAGGGATGCGCCTACGTCGCCGTGGGGTTCGAGGGCGATGTGCGCGCCGACCTGCGCGACGCGCCGTTGCCCCTGCCGACGGCCTCCCAGGATGTGGTGCTGGTTTCCATGGCCCTGATGTACTTCGAGGAACCCGCGGCGGTTGGGCGCCTGCTGCAGGAGTGCCGCCGCCTTCTCGTCCCGGGCGGTCGCCTGATCATCATCGAGGCCTACCTCTACGGCGACACGCGGCACGGTGATCTGCCCGATCGCGTGCGCTGGACGGCGGACGGCATGCGCGCGCTCGTCGAAGGCGCGGGGTTCATGCCGGTCAGCGTCGAAAGGCTCGGTGGTTTCGCGGGGGTTCTGCTGTCGTTCGCCCGCGATCTGCTTCCCGTCGCCTTGGCGCCGGCCCGTGTGGCCTGCACCTCGCTCGGCTTGTGGCTGGACGCCGGGGCGTCGTGCGTTCCCTACCTCGCCCGGCGCAACCACCGGTATTACGCCGGGCACTTCACGGTGGCCGTGAGTCCATGACCCCGGTCTTTCCCCGCACGGTGCATTTCTTCCACCCTTACTTCCGGGACGGAGGGGTGGAACGCAACATCGCCATTCTCGCGCGCGAGCTTGAGGCGCGCGGGGTGCGCACGCAAACCCTCACCTTGGGCGTGCCCCTCGAGGACCCTGCGACGCGCGTGGCCGGCGCGCCGCCGCTCACCGACCTGGGCGCGCGCCGCGCGGTCGCGGCGGTCATCCCGCTGGCGCGGCATCTGCGCCGCGCGCGCCCCGATGTGCTGCTTTCGTTCCAAACCTATGCGAACGTCACCGCCGTGCTGGCCAACCTGCTCGCCGGCAGGCCGACCCGCGTGATCGTCAGCGAGCGCACGGCCATCTCGCGGGAGCGCGGCGCGAGCGCCGCCTTGCGGTCACGCCACCCCCTGAAGGATCGCCTCCTGCTCGCGTTGATGCGCGTCGGTTACCGCGCCGCCTCCCTGGTGTCGGCCAACTCGGCCGACGGCGCGCGCGACCTTGAACGCACGCTCGGGTTCCCGCCCGGATCCGTCCACGTGCTCTACAACCCCACCTTCGACCCGTCGGTGCGCGTCAACGCCGCCGCGCCGCTGAACCATCCCTTTTTCACGGAGGCCTACGCAGCGCAGAGGCGCGAGGTTCCCGTCATCGTCGCCGTGGGCCGGCTCGAACCCCAAAAGGATTTCCCCACCTTGGTGGAGGCTTTCGCACGCGTGCGCGCGCGGCGGGCGTGCCGCCTCGTGATCGTGGGCGAGGGAGGGGAGAGGGCGGCCCTGAAGGCCTTGGCCGCGTCCTTGGGGGTGGAAGGCGATGTGGATCTACCCGGTTTCGACCCCAACCCGTGGCGCTACATCGCCCGCGCCGATGTCTTCGTCCTCTCGTCGCTGTGGGAAGGACTGCCCAATGCCCTCATCGAAGCCGTGGCGCTCGGGGTGCCCGCGGTGGCCACGGCGTGCCTGAGCGGCCCGCGCGAGATCCTGCTGGACGGGCGCGGCGGAACTTTGGTGCCGCCGGGCGACGGCGCGCGCATGGCCGAGGCCATCGCCGCGGTGCTCGACGATCCCGCGCGGGCGCGCGCGCTCTCGACGGTCGCCCAAGGAGGCCTCTCGCGGTTTGAGACCGCCGGTGCGGTGGAGGCATATTTGCGGGTCATGAAGCGCCTCGTCGACGCATCCCTCCGGGCGGGGCGCCCCTCATGAGCGTACCGGTCGACAGAGGCCCGCGCGGTCGGGGACGCGTGGCCATCTGGTGCCCGTACAGGGGCAACATCGGAACCATCCGCGTCATCCTCAATCTGGCGGCGGGGCTGCGCGCGCGCGGGTGCGAGGTGGATCTTATCCGCGTCCACACCGAGTGGCGCGGGCACGAGGAGTTTCTCAGGGAGCACGGTGTCAGGCTCGTCGATTTCGGGGCGGCCCGCGTGTTCCCCCTGCTGCCGCGCTACGGCGCGGGTTTCCGATTCTCCATGGCGCTGTTGAGCCTTTACGCCTTTCCGCCGCTGTGGTGGTACCTGGGTCGCCGCAAGCCCGATGCCGTCATCATTTGTTTGCTGGGATTCGTCCCCCTGCTCGCGTCGCGTTTCGCCTTTCACAAGCCCTTCAACGCCCTGTTCGTCAACGGCATCCCCACGTTCAACTTCTTCCGCAAGATCCTGTGGGCCACGTTGCAACGGCGCGCCGACCTCGTCATCACCGTGACGCGCCGCACCGGCGACCTGATCCGGCGAAACGGCATGCCTCCCCGAAAGATCGCGCTCATGGACCACCCGGTGCTCGACGACGACGTGCTGCGCAAAAGCCGCGAGGCGGTCGATCATCCGTGGTTCACCGACGGGCAAATCCCCGTGATCGTGGGCATCGGGCGGCTGACGCGGCAAAAGGATTTCCCCACCTTGCTGAAGGCCTTCGCGCGCGTGCGCGCCGTCAGGCCCTGCCGACTGGCGATCTTCGGCGAAGGGGAAGACAAGGACGCGCTGATCGCGATGATCGCATCCTTGGGCCTGGGGGACGACGTCTGGCTGGCGGGCTTCACGCCCAACCCCTACCGTTACCTCGCGCGCGCCGACCTCTTCGCGTTGTCCTCGCGGTGGGAGGATCCCGGCCATGTGATCATGGAGGCCGCCTTTCTCAAGGTGCCCATCGTCGCCACCGATTGCCCGGCGGGCCCGGCCGAATTTTTGCAGGACGGCGCGTACGGTCACCTCGCGCCCGTCGGCGACGACGCGCGTTTGGCGGAGGCCATCCTCGACAGCCTCGCCGCTCCCGCCGACCGCAGGGCCGAACGCGTCGCGGGTGCGCACCGGCAGGCCCAACGCTACACCGCTCCGGCCTGCATCGACGCGTACCTGACGGCTCTCGGGCTCGCGGAACCCCGCGAATCCGACCCGCCTTCAAAGACCTCCGCGCCCGCAAGGAACCGCGCATGACCGCGTCGTCATCCTCCCCGTGCGCTCCGCATCTCGCCGGAACTTCGGCGGAGCCGCCGCAGACGGCCGACGAATCACCCGATGCGGTCAGCCTGATCCTCATCACCTACAACCGCGAAGCGGACATCCGCGCCAGCCTCGCGTCGCTCGCGCCGCACGCCCACACGGTGCACGAGATCATCGTGGTGAACAACGCCTCCACCGACGGCACCGCCGCGACGCTGGGCGAGTTCGAGGCGCGCCTTCCGAACCTGCGCGTGATTCACGCGGAGGCCAACCTGGGCGTGGCGGGCGGCCGCAACCGCGGCATGCGCGCGGCGCGCGGCGGCATCCTCGTGTTCCTCGATGACGACGCCGAGTTTCTCGACGCCGATTTCTCGGCGCGCATCATCGCGCGTTTCGCGCGCGAACCCCGGCTCGGCGCGCTGGCCCTGCGCATCGTGGACGGCCGGGGCGCCATGCGCCCCCATGAGTTTCCCCACCCCGACAAGGCGCGCGCGCGCGACCGCGAGTTTCCCGTGGCCTACTTCACGGGTGCGGGACACGCGCTTCGCCGTGAAGCGCTCCGCGAGGTCGGCCTTTACCCCGAGGAATTCTTCTATTCGCAGGAGGAAACGTTTTTATCCGCGGCGCTCATCGAAGGGGGTTACCGCATCACCTACTTCCCCGAGGTCACGGTCCGCCATTGGCAGTCGAACGCAGGTCGATTCACCACCGCCCGCAAATGGTCGTTGTTGCTTCGCAACACGCTCCTGATGAACCACCGTTTTTTGCCGCTCTTTCCCTACCTATGGTCGTTTTTCGTGTGGAGCGGAAAAGTTGTCATCTTGTCACGCGATTTTCGTGTCGTGCGAGACGCCCTGCGGGAGTATCATCGCCTGAGGGAACTGCCGGTGTTTCGACGACGCCCCTTGAAAGGCGCGGCATTCGCTTATTTGCGCCGGCACGGAGGGCGCGTCTGGTGGTGAGGAGGAGAGCGCGCGGCGGAGCCGGTCATCCGGGCGCGCCGCGTTCGGTCCGAATCTCGTGGGCGAAAGAGTGAATTCCGGGTTAATTTTTGTTCTCAGGAAAGTCTGCTGTTTGTTGATCGTGCGGAGGGACCGGCGAACAGGCCCGTTCTTTGCATTGAGCCTTGCGATTCGACCACGGGGCGAATGTCGTGTCGAGCCGACCTGAACAAGGCGAGGCTTGCCCCGGGGTTCATGAAGGTCGATTCATGAAGGTCGATTGACCGATGAACGGAGGCGAGCAAGGCGATGAAACGCATGAACAGCACAAAAATCAGCGAAAATAACCAGACGAAACTCACATCACGCAGCCTCGCGGGTGCGTGGCGTGCCGCCGTCATGAATCCCGTTTTCGCGCCCATGCCTGCGAATGACCCGGCGTCGAACCCGGAAATGACCCGGCATCCCTTCCGGGTGACTGTGAACGTGCGCAAATATTTTGCGCTGAAGGTGAAGCCAATTGCACAACGGCGTCTTCGTGTAAATATCCTCACCCATGTGACCCCCAAGCTGCACGGCCCCGTGATCGGGTGGGTTTCATGAGGGTCCTGTTTTTGACCTCCCGGTTCCCCGATCGTCCCATTGGGGGGGACCGGCTTCGAGCCGTCAATCTCATTCGCCACCTCTCGCGCCGCTTTGAGGTCGATCTGTTCTCTTTGTGCGCGTCGGAATCCGACACCTTTCACGACGAGGCCTTGCGCAGCATGGTCAGGTCGGTGCACGCGCATCGCATCCCCCGCTGGAGGCGCCTGTGGAACACGGCCAAGGGGTGGCTGCGCGGATTGCCCCTGCAGACCGCCTATTACACCGATGACTCCGCGCGCGCCCGTCTGCGCGAGCTGCTCGCCACCCACGAGTACGATGCCGTTGTCGTGCACCTTGTGCGCATGCTCGAATACGTGAAGGATCTGCCCCGTGACAAAGTGATTCTGGAAATGACCGACGCGATTTCGTTCAACTATTCCCGAATCCGCAGGCCGGTCATGCCCCGCGAGATCCTGTACATGATCGAGCGTAAGCGGCTTCGCAAATACGAGCTTGCCGCGCTGAAGACCGTGGCGCGCGCCGTTCTGGTCAGTTACGAGGATGTCCGCTGGCTGGTCCGTCATGGCGCCGACCCCTCCGCCATGACCGTGATCCGCAACGGCACCGACTTCGCGGGTTTGCCGCCTTCGCTTCATTACGATCCCGACCGCATCGTGTTCCTCGGCAACATGCGCACCACCCAGAACGAAGACATGTGCCTGTGGTTCGTGAGTGAAATCCTGCCGATCATCCGCAAAGCGCGCCCGGGAACGCACTTCGTGGTCGCCGGGGCCAATCCGTCGCGTCGGTTGCGATCGCTCCACGGCCGCAACGGGGTGACGGTCACCGGGTATGTCGACAGCGCGGCCGACGCCCTGTCGGAGTCGGCCGTTTCGGTGTGCCCCATGCGCTACGGCGCCGGGATGCAGAACAAGATCCTGGAGTCCATGGCCGTGGGCGTGCCCGTGGTGACCACGGGGTGCGGGGCCGATGGTCTGGGTTTGCGCAACAAGAACGTGCTTTTGTTTTCCGATACCCCGGAAGGCTTCGCGCGCGAGGTTCTTCGCATCCTCGACGACAAGACCCTGCGCTTCGAACTGGGGTCGCGCTCCGCAGCCATGGCGGCGGAGCAGTTCCGGTGGGTTGACCATATGCAGGCTTATGTCCGATTGATCGAAGCCACCACCGCCCTCGCCACCGCCCCGCAGCCACTCCCCACCTTGACGACCTCTCCTCTTCCCTCGGTGGTTTTCGCTCAGACCTCCGCGGCCGTCGCTGCGGGCGGCCCCGAGGCCGCCGAGGTGAAGGCGTTGATCGAAGCCGCGTGAGGGACGGGGTGCCGGTGGTTTCGCGCGGTCACGACCATCGGCACGGCCGGCGAACGCCGCAAGGCATGGCGGACGCCGTCAAGCGCGGCGTCATCGGAGGGGTGCGCGACGCGATTGATTTTCTGTTGTGGTCTTCCGGCCTTATCGTCTTGTACCGAACGGGGCGCACGCCGGGCGATCTCGTCTGCATGACCGGAACGGTGTCGATGCTGCGCAGGTCCTTGGGCGCGCGCGTCATCGTGGTGTCAAGAGTGCCGGTTTTGTTCCGCCATCATCCCGACGTTTTGATCAACATTCCGCTGAACGCGTTGCCGGGCCCCGCGGCCCGACTTCTGCTGGCGCTGATGCACACCGTGCGGGGCGGACGGGTGCAGTCCTACGGTGTGGAACCGCCTCAGGGCTTGACCATCGAGCAACACATCCGCGAGAATCTGCCGCCCGTGCATTTGATGCGGTTGCACGCGATGCATTTCCCCTTTTCGTTGTCGGAGGGGCCCGCCCGCGCGACCATCGTGTTCGGCGAGGCGGAAGAGCGGGGTTTCGCCCGGGCCTTAAGAGCGTTGGGGCTTGAGGCCGGGAGTTATGCCCTCGTGCATTCCGAAGGCAAGACATCCTACACCCCCAACAAGGAATGGGGTGGGGGACGCATGGCGGCCGTGGTCGCGGCCCTTCCGCGCATCCGGTTCGTTCAGGTCGGTCTTGCGTCGGACGCCCTTATTCCGGGATGCCTCGATCTCCGCGGAAAGACTCCCGATCTGCGCCACCTGGCGTACCTGATTCGGCAGGCGCGCTTCCTGCTGTGCCTCGAAGGCTTGTACAACCATCTGGCCGGTGCGTTTCACACGCCCAGTCTCGTGGTGTTCTCGGGATTTCATCATGCGGGCGTGGCGACATACCCGAATACCGTTCCTCTGACGAACCCCGTGATGCCGCCGTGCGCGCCGTGCTGGCTGTGCGTGCCGTGCCCGGTTCCCGGGAAGCCTTGCATGTCCGACCTCACGCCCGCGCACGTGGTCGCCGAGATCGCGCGGCGGTTTCCTCCGCCGGAAGGGCGTGGCGCGTGAACGCGGACCGTGATCAGGCCCGGCCGCCTTTCCTGTCCATCGTGGTTCCCGCGTATCGGCGTGCGGGCCAGCTGCCGCGCCTGTTCGATTCGCTCTTGTCTGAACGCGCGGCCGACATCGAGGTGATCGTGGTGGACGACGCCTCGCCCGACGACACCGCGGCCGTGGCCACTGCGCGCGCGGCGCAGGACGCGCGCGTGCGCGTCATGCGCCACGTGGTGAACGAAGGCGTGCACGCGGCGCGCAACACCGGCCTCTCCGCCGCGCGCGGCGAATGGGTGGCGTTTCTCGATGCCGATGACTATCTGGTGCCGGATGGGCTCGCGCGCGTGCTCGCGACGCTCAAGGCTCAGCGGGACGGCGCCGACATTTTCGACGTGGTGTTCTTCGGCTACCGCACCGAGGGCGGCGAACCCACGGGGTTCCGCGAAGCCGGCCCGCAACCCGTTGAAGCCCTCTTCACGGGCGGGGCTTACCGCACCGAAAAAAATTGCCTGATGGCGGTGCGCGCCGCCTTGATGCGCGGGCACGGCCTCACCTGGTATTACACCAACCTCGACTCGTTGTTTTGGCGCGAGGCGGTACTGCGGGCCAGGCGGCAACGCGCGCTGTTCGTTGAGCCCGCCGTCGGCGTTTACGACACGACGACGTCAGGCTCGCTCAAGAAACTCCGCGCCGATGCGGGGCATACCGCGCGGCATGGCGCGGCCAAGGTCGAAGCCCTGTTCCGCTTTGTCCGGCGGGTCGATGCGTACCTGATGTCCTCCCCGGCGGCATCCGAGGCGTTGGCCGGGTTTCTGCTTCTCACGAACCTGAAGTACGCCCGTCCCCGCTGGCGGTACATTCGCCAGGCCTTGTTGGTCGCCGCCCGCTTGCCGCTCAGCCGCGGGCTGCGCGTCAAGCTCGTGGTCGCCGCCGCCCTTCCCGCCGCGCCCGCCTTGTGGCGGCTCCTCGAGCGGCGCCCTCAGACCTTGTAGTACTCGCGATACCAGTCGACGAAGCGCCCCACGCCGGTTTCCACCGAGGTGGAGGGCTTGAAGCCGGTATCCCGGATCAGGTTGTCGACGTTGGCGAAGGTGTCGGGCACGTCACCGGGCTGCAGGGGCAAAAGGTTCATGATCGCCTTCTTGCCGAGCTTGTCCTCCAGGACGCGGATGTAATCCAGCAACTCCACCGTATCGTTGTTGCCGATGTTGTAGATGCGGAACGGCGCGTTGCTGGTGGCCGGGTCGGGAGCGTGGCTGTCCCACGCGGGATTGGGCTGCGCGGGGCGCATGGCCGTGCGGTACACGCCCTCCACGATGTCGTCGATGAAGGTGAAGTCGCGACGGTGTTTGCCGTGGTTGAAGACGTTGATGGGCAAACCGGCGAGGATGTTCCGGGTGAAAAGGAACAGGGCCATGTCGGGGCGGCCCCAGGGGCCGTACACGGTGAAAAAGCGCAGACCCGTGGTGGGCAGACGGAACAGATGGCTGTAGGTGTGCGCCATCATCTCGTTGGCCTTTTTGGTGGCGGCGTACAAGGTGAGCGGGTGGTTCACGCCTTCGTGTTCGCTGAAGGGCATGTTGGTGTTGGCGCCGTACACCGAACTGGTGCTGGCATAGGTAAGGTGCTTCACCTCGTTGTAGCGGCAGGCTTCGAGGATGTTCATGAACCCCACCACGTTCGAATCGACGTAGGCGCGGGGATTCTCGAGGCTGTAGCGCACGCCCGCCTGGGCGGCGAGGTTGACCACGACTGCGGGTTTGGCGTCGGCGAAGGCCTTGTCCACCGCCGCCTTGTCGGTGAGGTCGTTGCGGTAAAACGAGAAGCCGGGGTAAGCGGCCAAAATCCTGAGGCGCGCTTCCTTGAGGGCGGGGTCGTAGTAATCGTTGACGACGTCGTACCCGGCGACCTGGTGCCCGCGCTCCAGGCAAACGCGGGCGAGGTGGAAGCCGATGAATCCGGCGGCGCCGGTGATGAGCAGCGAGGGCTTTTGGGCGGTGAGGTCGGGAATGAGAGCCTGCACGGAGAGTCCAATCCTTGTAAGGTCGGAATGTGTTTTAAAGCACGAATTTAGCCAAAGAATACTATGCGGAGTGTCAGTGCGGATGTTTTCGCACGGGGCAACGCATTATTCGGAACGGACGGCTATTCCGGGCATGCCGGTGGGGTTCGCAAGGGTGTTATCGTCCCCGGGCAATTGACGTTTGGATGATTTGTGAAAGTGGGGATGTTTATAGATTTGCGGCACACAAGCCGTTCGCGCATTTTTTTTCACGCTCATTCCCTGCAAGGCGACCACTGTGAGAACAACTCGCGTTGAACATGAACCTCTTCGCCCGCAGCGACTCGCAGATCGCTTCACCGCCGCGCCGGAGTTCCGGGAGGTCGAGCATGGCTGACATTTTCGTAAGCACGTTTCCATTCGCCCGCATTCAATCCTCGCCCGCCGACGTGATCCGCGAGGCGGGACTCGACTTCACCGTCAATCCGCTGGGGCGGAAACTCAAGGCCGGTGAAATCAGCGAGTTCATCAAGGACGCGCGCGTCATCATCGCCGGCACCGAGGAGATCTCGCGTCAGGACATCGCCGGCGCCAAGAACCTGCGCCTGATCGCCCGCGTGGGCATCGGCCTCGACAACGTCGACCTGCAGGCGGCCAGAGATTACGGGGTCGCCGTGTCCTACACGCCCGACGCGCCCTCGCCGGCCGTCGCCGAACTGACGATCGGCTTCATTCTCGATCTGGCCCGCGGCATCACGGTCTCCGACAAGGAGGTCCGCGCGGGCGGCTGGTCGCGCTACATGGGAAAAAGGGTCCAGGATCTGACCGTGGGCGTTATCGGAATCGGCCGCATCGGCTTTCGGGTCATCCGTTTGCTTCAGGCCTTCCGCTGCCGCATCCTCGCGCACGACCTTCATCCCGATCCCCGCTTCGGGCCCGACATGGGCGTCGAGTGGGTGTCCCGAGAACGCCTGCTGAGCGAATCCGACATCGTGACCCTGCACGTGCCGCTGACGGCGCGCACGCGCGGCCTCATCGGCGCGGCGGAGCTCGCGATGATGCGCCCCGACGCCGCGTTGATCAACACCGCCCGCGGCGGCATCGTCGACGAAGCCGCCCTGTTCGACGCCCTCTCGCGCGGCGGGTTGCGGGCGGCCGCCGTCGATGTTTTCGAGAAGGAACCTTATTCCGGCCCCTTGACCGGCCTCGACAACGTGATCATGACCCAGCACATGGGGTCGTGCACGACCGATTGCCGCCTGCGCATGGAGCTGGAGGCCTCGGAGGAAGCCGTGCGTTTCCTCTCGGGCAAACCGCTGCTCTCACCGGTCCCGCAAGAATACTACCATACCGTTTAACGAACAGGAGAAGTCATGACGACCCATTGCGCGCTCATCACGGCGAAAGGCAACAACGAAAGCCTTCCCGACAAGAACCTGATCACCATCTGCGGCAAGCCCAGCTTGCAGTACGTCATCGAGGCGGCCCTCAACGCCAAGCGCATCGGCGAGGTCTTCTTGTCGACCGAGGATCCCCGCATCCGCGAACTGGGCGTCACGCTCGGCTGCCGCATCATCGACCGACCCCCGACGCTTTCCAAGCCCGACACCAACCACGGCGACGTCATGGTGCACGGCATCGACGAGATCAAGAAGCTGGTGCCCGATCTGGGTTGCGTCACGGTTCTGCTCGGCAACACGGTGATGACCAGCGCGGCCCTCATCGACCTGTCTTTGGAGATTCTGGACAAGCGTCCCGAGCTCGACAGCACCATGAGCGTCTGGCTCGCCCAGGACGATCACCCGTACCGCGCCCTCACCATCGGCGAGGACGGTTGCCTGCATTCCTTCCTCGACATCAAGGCCGGAACCTCGCGCCAGTATTACCCCAAGGTGTATTTCTACGACCAGGGCGTGTGGAGCTTCCGCCATCAGTGCGTGTACGAGCGCAAGGGGCCCACGCCGTGGTGGTGGATGGGCGAGAAGTCGTTCCCGATCTGGCGCAACTGGGTGACCGGCCGCGATTTCCACACCCAGCTCGATCTCGACGTCGCCGACTACTGGATCCGCTCCGGTCAGAAGGACGAGATCTTCAATCAGGCCGACATCGACAAGCTCTTGGCGGGCTAGTCGGGGATGGAATCAGGTTCACCCGGCTCCGTTCTCGAACGCGCGCTCGCCGAAACGCAGCGCGTGTTCTCCGAAGTCGACAAGGTGCCCGGCCGCTTGCACGGCCTCAACCCGGTTTGGGCGGTTTTCGACCGGGTTCACCTCGAGGTTTCGCTGCCGCTCGCGCTGCGGCGGCGCGGCGGCGAGCCCTCGGGTCCCGAGACCCTGCCTCCGCGTCCGTCACGCGCCTGGGCCTTCCTGCGCGGGCTGGCCGTTCACACCCCGCTTTTCGTGTTGTCGCTTGCGAACCTGCTCCGCTTGCGGCGGGAGTCGCGGCCGCGCGTGGCGATCTGGACCGGCGATTTTTACGACCCGCGCAACGGGGGCGACTTCCGCCTGGGCGGCTTGTACGCGCACCTGAACGCGGAGAACGCGGCCTTCGTGGATCTGGTGCGCACCCACAACGGGGGCCTCCGCCAAGCGTTGGCCAACGCGCGTTCGCGGGGCCGGCCGGTCATCTATTACGAGTCCCTCGCCTTCTTTTTGTCGGGGGCGTGGCGGGCGCGCCGTCCGGATTTTTCGGCCGTGCCGGCTGACCACGCGGCGGTTTTGGGCCGCTATGCGCCCGAGATCGCCGCGGTCGTTCCGCATGCCCGGCTGTTCGCCGCTTTGCTCGGATTTTTAAACGTGCGTTCGCTGGTGGCCTGGGAGTTCTCGAGCCGGCAGGCCGCGCTGATTTTCGCAGCGAAGACCCGCGGCATTCCGGTGATCGGATTCATGCACGGTGCGGGCATGCGCTCGTACATGGCCCACGAGTTTCTGCCCGCCGCGGCGGGGCCGCTCGGCCCCGATGTGTTCGGGGTATGGAGCTCCTGGTGGCGCGCGTATTTCAGGCGTCACACCTCCCTTTACGGCGCGGTCGAGGTCTCCGGGCCGATGCGTCGGCCCGAGATCGCGGCGGGCGCGCCGGAGCGTGCGACCCCGGCGCGCGGCCCGCGCGTTCTGTGGATTTCCGAGCCGCTGCTCGATCCCGACGAAGCGGTGCCGTGGCTGCGGCATTTGTGCGCGCGGTTCGAGGTGACGATCAAGAAGCGCCCCTTCACCACCGATGTCTTTTACAAGGGGCTGGTGGCGCGCTATCCCGAGTTCGCGGCGCTCCCCACGGCGGACGGAAACATTTTTCAGGCGATCGCGGCGGCGGATGTGGTGATCGGCAGCCACAGCACGGCCGTCATCGACGCGTCCCTGGCCGGGGTGCCCTTCATTCTGGTGGCGACCCAAAAGTGGGGCGATTATTTCGAACTGGAGTCGTTCGACGCGCCGTGGGCCGTGTACGTGCGCGATGTGGCGGGGCTGGATGACAGTCTCGCGGCTCTCGCGGAGGGGGCCGAAACCGCCGAGACCTTGCGGGCCTTGCGCGAACGGTTTTACGGATCCGGTGAGTCCGACGGCAGCCTGTGGGTGGCCCGGAAGGCGTTGGATGGGTTAAGATGAAATTCGGGGATTTGTTCAAGGCCGCGAATCCTTTCGGGAACAAAGGGGGACTGATCGCAGGCCTTTTCGTGCTCTTGCAGGGAAGCGCCCTTCAGATGGCGCTCGGCTTGCTGGCTTCCGTGTTGCGCGTCCGCGTGCTCGGTGCAGAGTGGTTCGGGAAAACCGCGTTCCTGATCACGATCCTGGCGGTCCTTCCGACCACCTACGACTTGTTCAACGACACCTTGCTGAGGTTTTATCGCGAGTCGGAGGGGAGCACGAAAAAGCGGCTGTTCATTTTCAGCCTGCTGTCCAAACTCTTGTTTTACATCGTCATCGGGGTCGGGGTGCTTGCGTTCGTGCTGCTATGGAATGCGGGCGGGACGGCGCCGGCTCTGAACGATCCGGCGCTCCGGATCTTTTTCCTGTTCTATTTGGCCGGCATCCTGTTTGACCTTTTCCGCACCACCTTGCTCATCATTCTGAAGTCCGAAGGCCATTACGGAAGGTTTGTGGCGGTTACCGCGATTGAATCGCTTTTGGGGACGTGTTTCGCGGCTCTTTTGCTTTGGGCGGGGGTGCACGGGCGTGACGCGGTGGCCTGGCTGGGGGGGTACGTCCTGGTCAACAGTGTCGCGCAGCTCGGCATCGTGAGCTGGTTGGTGGTCTCGCAAACAACCTTCAGGCACTGGATCGGCAAGTCCATGGGGCCGTTTTGGCGTTCCATGAGATTCGTCTTCGGCCGCTATTTCCGCCCCTACTCGCTGCCGCAGTCCCCCGCGATCCTCTTCGCCTACATCAAGAAAAACGTGGGCACCATTGTTCTGGGATCGAGCGCGGGTTTTGAACAAGTGACCTATTACAAGATTCTGATGCGAATCGTGGACGTCATTCTGAGCCTGGTACCCCGCTCGGCGCAAGCGATGCTGCCCGCCGTCATCGAGGCCCGCAAGCGGTCGGAAGAGGAGTTCGAAAAGAAGTACCTCCGGCTCGGCCGGTACTACCTGCTGGGGAGCGGAGCGATTTCGTTGGCGTTGTACTTCGCCGCTCCGGTTTTGTTCAGGCTTTACGGGTTGCGTCTGGGGCCGGAAGTCGTGCCGGTCGTCCTGATCCTGTGCCTGTTGCTCCACCAGCATGCGCTGGCGTTCCTCGTGAATTTCCTTTACAACATGTCGGCCACGCGCTGGCCGACCTATTTCATGATCCCGACCACCAATGCCGTTTACATCGTGTCGCTGATCCTGCTGGCCCCGTTCGGCCTTTTGGGTGTGGCGCTGGCGCACCTCCTTCAAAGAACGGCGGGAACCGTCATGCATGCCTACTTCGGCGTCCTGAGGCTGAAGGTGCTGTCTCTCGCCAGTTTCACGCGTTTCGCGCTGATGACCGCGGGAATCAGCCTCCTTCTGGTTCTTCTGCATTTCGCGAGATCGCTATCAGGCCGCTTGTGGTGACCCGGTCTTTCGATTTTTACGGCCTCACAGGATTGCTAAAATGTCGATGGGCAAACCCGCGCACATTTCATTAAAAGACCATCAGACATGAATCATCCGCCAGCTTCAACGAGAACGTCCTTTACGCCGCAAACCTTCCTGTCACGGATTGCGGAGGAAGCGCGTTCCTTCAAGAGGCTGGTGTTCCACACTCCCGATATCGGACCGGCGGTCACGGATTATGACGCCTACTGGAAAAGCCGGCTCAGCCTTGATCCCGGCCCTTTGAATCCCTTTCAGTTCGAGCGCGCCGATTGGACGAGCAAGCGTTTGTCGCGCGGGGCCGTGGTCTTGGACGTGGGATGCGGTGACGGTGGCATCCTGGCTCATTTGCGGGAAACGGCCGGCATCGTTCCGGTCGGCGCCGACGTAAGCTCCTACGTGCTGGAAATCCTGCGTAAGCGGGACATCGAAGGCGTCAAGCTGGATTTGAACGCCGGAGGCGTGGATTCGCTTCCCGAGGCGGATCACTTCCTCGCCTTCGAAGTGCTCGAACATGTCCAAAATCCCGAAGCGCTGTTGGCCTCCCTCCTGCGGAAGTCGCGACGGTCCGTGTTTTTCAGCGTGCCGAACACCGGCTACTTCGCCTACCGCCTCAGGCTGTTGTTGGGGCGTTTTCCGATGCAGTGGCGGGTCCACCCGGGGGAGCACGTCCGCTTCTGGACCTTGCGTGACATGAAGTGGTGGTTGGACCAGCTCGGCTGGTCAGAGCAGGCGACGGTGCATGTGTACCGGGGCATCCCGGTTTTGAACCGCATACTGCCGGGTCTGTTCGGCATGGGCATGATCGTCGAGGTTGTCCGGAAAGAAACGGAATGAACCGGCAATTTTCGCTGTATCTCGATTTCCTCAGATGGGTGGCGGCTGCGGCGGTCCTCGTGCGGCATGGGACGGCGCCCCGTTTCACCGGAGGGGTGATGCCGCAATTCGAGTACGGTCACGAAGCCGTTCTGGTGTTTTTCGTGTTGTCGGGTTACGTCATTTCTTACGTGAGCCGGGAGCGGGAAAAATCCCCGGGAACGTTTTTGTTCAAGCGCCTTTCACGGGTGTATTCCGTTTTGATTCCCGCTGTCGTCGTGTCGGTCATCGCCGATTCGCTGGGAACATGGTTGAATCCTTCCTTTTATGCGGGCGTGGCATCGGTCTGGTCTGTGACCGACATCGTCAGCACCTTGCTGCTTCTGGGCGAAAACTGGACGCGGCACGTGTATCTCGGCAGCAACGGCGTGATTTGGAGCCTGCACTACGAGGTTTGGTATTACCTTCTGTTCGCGACGCTCGCGTTCGGGGGACGTTTCAGGTACCCGCTCTTTCTCGTTGCCGCGATTCTGGCGGGCCCCCGCATTTTGGCGCTCCTGCCTTGCTGGGCGTTTGGCGTGGCCGCCCAGCGCCTGCCGCCCGGCCCCATCCGCAAATCCGGATGGCTGACGCTTCTGACGGCGGGCCTCTCGCTCGCGTGGATCGTCACAGAACCCCTGAAGGGCTGGGACATGCGCAGCCTCTTCGGCATACCGCTCGAGGGCTCCAGCTTGTTCGCGAATGACACGGTACTGGCTCTGCTGATTTCCGTTCACTTGATTTTCGTGCGCGCCTATTTCGCGGAGCCGCGTGATTGGATGGCCCTCGTTCCCCAACCGCTCCGCGCCTTTTCTGCGCGCGTGATCGCCCAAGGCGCGGGAACCTCGTTCACCCTCTACATGTTTCACCTCCCCTTGCTGTTCCTTTGCGGAGCGGCGCTGCGGTTTCCTCTGGGTTCCTCCTGGAGCGTCTGGGGCCTCATGGTGTTCGTGTACGCCTTGTGCCATGGGGCGGGGATGGTCATCGAACCCCGGAAGTCGATGATTTACGATCGGCTCGTTTTTTGGTTTCCACGGGCGGCGGCTCCCCGCAAAGGAGCGGGGACCCCGACATGATGTACGGATTCATCGTCGCGAGCGACACGCAGTTCGAAATCGCCGACGGCGTCGCCCGGGAACTGAAACGTCGCGATCCTTCCGCCACATGCGTGCTCGTCAGCGCGCGCACCTTTCTGGGAATCGCCGAGTATGATGAGAAAAGGTTGAGCCGATTCGATGAACGCCATATCCCGAAAAGGATTCGCGCCTCCTCGCTTCGCAGGGCCTGCGCGTTCCTGGCGTCAAAAACGGGCCTCGTCGGTCTGGCCAAACGCATGTCCAAAAGGCCTGTGCTCGATTGCTATGACCGTTGCTTGCGGAACGCGAACCCGGATGTCGTTTTCATGTTGAACGACAGAGGGTATCCCGAATTGGATCTCATCAAGGCGTTTCAGGCGAAGGGCGTTCCCGTCGTTTTGCTGCAGGAGAGCATCCGCCGCGACGATTCGTTCGACGACCTGCCCGGTTTGCTCTGGAACGGTCAAGGCGGCTGCGACCGCATCTACGCCTGGGGTGAAACCAGTCTCGAGTACTATCGAAGCGCCGGCGTCCCGGATGAGCGCATCGTGGTGGTCGGTTGTCCACGCATCGATCAGTATGTCGAAAGCGGAATGGGCCGCCGCGACAAGTCCGGGCTTCGGGAGCGCTTGCGTCTTCCCCTCGACCGCCCCTTGATCCTGATCGCCACCAATCCCGTTTACAGAATGAAGCTCGTGAAAAAGCTTCCCTGGGAGGAATACGTCGCTTGCATCGAAAGCGTGATCGCCTGGGCCGCAGACCAAGGCGCCTTCGTGCTCGTTAAACCGCACCTGCTTGAAAAGGCGGATCATGCCCGGCTCGGATTGGTGGCGCATGTCTCAAGCCACGAAAACGCGGCTTATGCGGCCGATCTGCCGTTGGTCGATGCGATCGCCGCCAGCGACGCGGTCTTGATCTTCAACTCCACGGTCGCCCTGGAAGCCGCCTTGCTGGGAAAACCGTCCGGACTTTTGGCGACCGACCGTTACACGCACGGAACGGACTACGAGCGATACGGCCTTTCGGTTCCGGTCAATTCCGCGGATTCGCTGCGGGCCATGCTTGCGAACCTGAATCACGACGGTTTGACGGCTTCCGCACGGAAGTACGTCTCGCAGGACTTTAAAAGCGCTTCCCGAATCGTGGATGACGTGCAGGCGTGGCTGAGCGGGCGGAAGCGTCCATGAGAATCCAGGTCGTCACATCCGGCGTGGACGCGGGAAACGCGGTCGGGGGACTCTCGCGCTTGGTGCCTTATCGCGACCGTGCGGCGGCGACGGTCGCCCGCCTTTTATCCCCCAGAGTGCAGGCGGCGAAACGCCTGAGGGAAGACGGCGAGAGCGGGCCTTTGCGGATCTTGATGCTGCATCCTTTTCTGGAGGGCGTCGGCATCACCCCTTTCATCGGCGGGAAAAGCGTTGTCGCCTATCAGCTCAGCGAGTGGTTGGTTGAGCAGGGGCACGCCGTCGCGATTCTGCCGTGGAAGGAAAGCCTCTCGCAGGAGTGCACGTTCCGCATTGCACGCGGTCAGGCCCGCGTCTTCCCGACGCTGCCGTTTCGAGGCTTGCTCCCGACTTTTTTGGCGCTGATTCGCGATTTTCCCCGTTTGCGGAAACTCGGGTGGCGGCGGTTCGCGCGCAGCGCGCTCCTAAGCCAAGGGCTCAGGAACGCGATTCGTGAATTCAAACCCGATATCATTCACGTTCACTACACGCGCTCAACCTTTCCGATTCTTTACCCGGCCAAGCGGTTGTCCGTCCCCGCGATTCTCACTCACCATCACGGTGTGGGCAACGACCTGGATGCGTTCAGGCTCGTCGTGTTTCCCAGCCGCAAGCAACAGGAAGAAAGAGCGGGGGAGAGGGATGCTTTTTCGGGTTCCGCCGAAGTCATCCATAATCCCGTTGGTGAGGCGTTCTTTGCGAAGGATTACGTCCCGGCATCGGAACGGAAGGCCGAGGCCGTGTTCATCGGAACCTTGAAGGATGATCGCAAGGGGCTGGACATTTTGCTGGAAGCCTATGCGTCCGAGCCGGCGCTGGCGGCGTACCCGCTGAAAATCGTGGGCGACGGCGCGCTGCGCCCACGCTATGAGGCCTTCGCCGCCGCGCGGGGGTTGAATGTTCGGTTTCTCGGGCACGTCGTTTCCGACGACCTTCTCGATTTGATGTCCGCGTGCCGGGTTCTGGTCGTCCCCTCGCGTATGGAGTCGTTCGGCGTCGTGTATGCCGAGAGCGCTTGTTGCGGCACGCCCTCCATCGGATACGCGCCCATGATTCGGGAGCTCGGAGGCGCCATCGGTCGTGCGATCGGCACGCCTTTTGACACGGAGAAGGAGACTCCCGAAATTTTGGCCCACTCACTCTTGACGCATCTACGGGAATTTCAAACCGATGAATCCGGCAAAGAGATGCAAGCACACGCGCGCAGGCGCTTTCGGCGCGACGACTACGGCGAGGCGTACTTGAGAAGTTATCGGAAATTACTGAGCCATGAAGCCTGAGACACCATTACGCTGCCTTGTCCTGACCTCTTCGGTCACATCCCGGAACGGGTATGGAGTGCTCTCGCGTTCCATTTTGTCGGCTCTCAACGAGACGGGCGATGTGAAGGCCGACGTTTTCACGAGTGACGAGAAGCGGCGGTTCGCCTTCGGCAGGCGCAGCCTCAGAAGCGAGTTTCTTGCCTCGCGTCCGAGGTGGTGGCGGCTTCTCGTGCTGCACGATGTCTTCCTCCTGCTCTTGTTGGCCCGCAAGAAATACGACGTGATCCTCGTGTTCGTCGAGCACTTCGCCGCCGCGGCCTGGCTTTATTCCAAGTTCCGCCGTACGCCGTGCGTCCTGACCCAAAACGGCACCTACGCCGTCGAGTTGCCGCGCCTGGTTCCTTACTTCGGCCAGGTGGCGGCGAAGGTTGCGCGCCTTTTGCCCATCAGCGGGTACACGGCGAAACGCATGAGGGAAGAAGGTGTGGTTGGCCGCGCGGAGATCGTGACGCTGGGTGCGGGTCAGGTAGTAGGGGTCCACGCCGATGCAATGCCCGCCCACCAGGCCGGGCTCAAAGCGCAGGAAGTTCCACTTGGTGCCGGCGGCGGCCAGCACATCCTGTGTGTCAATCCCGGCTCGCTGAAAAATCAGCGCCAACTCGTTGACGAGAGCTATGTTCACGTCGCGTTGCGTGTTCTCGATCACCTTGGCCGCCTCGGCCACCCGGATCGACGCGGCCTTGTAAACCCCCGCCGTCACCACGCGGGCGTACACCGCGGCCACGGCCTCCAGCGTCTCAGCGTCCATCCCCGACACCACCTTGGTGATTTTCGTGAACGTGTGCTCGCGGTCGCCGGGATTGATGCGCTCGGGCGAATAGCCCACTTTAAAATCCGTCCCGCACCCAAGGCCCGAGGCGGCCTCCAGGATCGGCACGCAGATCTCCTCGGTCGCGCCGGGGTACACCGTGCTCTCGAACACCACGATCGCGCCCTTGGTCAGGTGCGCACCCACCGTCTCCGAAGCTTTCCGCAGCGGGGTGAAGTCGGGGCGGTGCGCGCCGTCCACCGGGGTGGGCACGGTCACGATGATGAAGTCCGCCTCGCGCAAGCGGGTCGCATCGGTCGTGAATTCGGTGCGCGCCGCCTCAAAGTCCCCGGGTGTCAAATCGCGGTTTCGGTCGAACCCCGTTTGCAGTTCCTCGATGCGCCGCGCGTCGATGTCAAAGCCGATGACCGGGCCTATCCTGCCGAACTGCACGGCGATGGGAAGGCCGACGTAGCCAAGGCCGACCACGGCGATTTTTCGGGCGTCGACCATGACTGCGAGGGCCTTTCAATTCTGAAGGAGCGCGGTCCCTCATCGGCTTTAAGCCGAAGAATCCGAGAGGGCGATCCCAAACCTGAACGCGTGCTGCGTCATTACGCAACCGATGCCGCGGCAGTCGGTTCGAGGGCGCCCACATCGTGAACAAACCCCAATTTAACTCACCCCACTCCCGAATCTGGAGTGAAGGAAGTTGCGCATGGTTCTTGAAGCGTGGGAACGCTCACACGCGGGGCAATAACCGGGTCAGCGTGAGGGGGCATCCCGGTTCAGCACGATGAAATACAGCCCTGCAGGCAGCTCACGACCGCGCGCATCCCGTCCGTCCCAAACGGCCGCGTGTTCGCCGGCCTGAAGCAGGCCGCGCAGCAGGCCCGCATGACGGCGTCCGTCCGGCCCGTGGATGGCGACCTCCACCCGCGCCTCCGAGGCCAGTGCGAAGCGGTAGACCACTTGGGAGGTCCGCAGGGTGGGGGAGAGAAGGAACGGCGCCACGCGACGATGTTCGGCCCGGGAGGCTCCTTCGCGCAGCGCGGGCGGAGTCACGGCCGTGCCCGGGGCATCGGCCGCGAAGCAGTAAAAATATCCCGCCCCGCCACCCTGTTGCAGGTTCGACTGCGTGCACCCATTGGTACGATGGGCCTGGCTCCAGCACGATTGGCAGATGTTCGAGGAAATCCCCTGTCGATTATGATGCCCCACGATGGCACCGCCCGTCGTGGCGCTCGTCCAGTTCGCGCAGGTGCTGTCCGCCCCCTCGGCCGGAGCCATCCCGTTGAACTTCGTGCCCGTCACAAGATCGTGCAGGTTTGAAGCCACCGCAAGGCCTCGGTGCGTCAGACCGTTGGTCGCGTTGATCGTGGTCCGGTTGGCGGTGTCATGCAAGGCGGTCAGGTTCGCGGCCACCATCACCTTGTTCGCATTGAACCACGGCCCGGTTCCGATGCGGTCCCGCGCATTGACTCCCGGAATCCCATTCGAACCTTGCGTGCTCAGGTAGGCGCGCCACACCCGGTTCCCCGCTCCTACCGAATCGGCCAGCTGCTGGCAATGCGCGTCAGCACCCGCCAAACCCCCGAAATTCCCACCGGTGCCCAGGCTGCGCCCCGTGATGAAAAAGCCGAGCGAGGAATCGGGGGTTTGTGTGAACCCCAAGGTCGTCGTGCCCACGGCGGTCGCCAACAACAGGACCAGGGTGGGGGAGAACCCGTAACCGGGTCGTGCAAACGTGAGGGGCTTCGACGGCATGGGAACCTCCGGGGGATTCATTCAGTATACCGCTGATCACGTCTTGGCGCTGGCCTCGCCTTCCTCCCGCGGTCGAAAGTCCCCCGTACTGCGGCATTCTTTCGAATCCGGCCAACAAAAAAGCCCCACCGGGTTGACCGGTGGGGCTTTTGATAGAGAACCTTGGCGCAGACCTACTCTTCCGCGGAAAGTGCCCGCAGTACCATGGGCGCTAAGAGGCTTAACTTCTGTGTTCGGGATGGGAACAGGTGGACCCTCT